>Ga0213875_10000004_pt1 | contig 703388 bp, 593 predicted proteins | sample BarmaccomBMRX_R8_FD_160105 | JGI IMG/M metagenome (GOLD analysis project Ga0213875, IMG submission 160105) | Root-associated microbial communities from Barbacenia macrantha in rupestrian grasslands, the National Park of Serra do Cipo, Brazil - RX_R8 | ecosystem: Host-associated > Plants >...
CCTTCGGATTGTGCTTGGCCAGCGTCTTGGTGATCGCCGCCGTCAACGTCGTCTTGCCGTGGTCGATGTGCCCGATCGTCCCGATGTTTACGTGCGGCTTGCTGCGGTCAAATTTCTCTTTCGCCATTGCCTTCTGTGTCCTCTACCTTTTCCTCAACTACCTGGTTGCGACTCCGCCCTTATTGCGGTTGATAATTTCTTCCGCCAGATTCTTCGGCACTTCTTCGTATTGGCCGAAGTGCATCGTGAAACTCCCGCGGCCCTGCGTGCGCGAGCGCAGCTCGGTTGCATAGCCGAACATTTCCGATAGCGGCACCATGGCCTTGATGATGTGCGTGCCGCCCGCGATCTCGGTTCCTTCCAGGCGCCCGCGCCGCGAGATGAGATCGCCGTTCACCGGCCCCATGTACTCTTCGGGCACCGTCACCTCGACGCGCATCACGGGTTCGAGCAGCGCCGCCTTGGCCTTCCCGCAGGCTTCCTTCACGCAGATGGAGCCGCAAATCTTGAAAGCCATTTCCGAGGAATCGACTTCGTGATAGGCGCCGTCGAAGACCGTCACCTTTATGTTGTTCATCGGGTAGCCGGCGAGCACGCCGCCTTCGAGCGCTTCCACCACGCCCTTTTCTATGGCCGGGATGAATTCCTTCGGGATGTTGCCGCCGTGAATGGCGTTGACGAATTCGAAGTTCTCTTCGTGGTCGGGCTCGACGCGCAGCTTGACGCGGGCGTACTGGCCCGCGCCGCCGGTCTGTTTCTTGTGCGTGTAGTCGTATTCGGCCTGCTGGCGAATGGTCTCGCGATACGCCACCTGGGGCTTGCCCACGTTCGCGCCTACGTTGAATTCGCGCTGCATGCGGTCGACGATGATTTCCAGATGCAGCTCGCCCATGCCGGACAGGATGGTCTGGCCGGTCTCCGGATCGGTTGAGACATGCAGCGTGGGATCTTCGGTGACCAGCTTTGCGATCGCGATGCCGAGTTTCTCCTGGTCGGCCTTGGTCTTGGGCTCGATGGCGAGCTGGATGACGGGAGCAGGGAAGTCGATCGATTCGAGAAGAATCGGCGCCTTTTCGTCGCAGATGGTGTCGCCGGTAACAACGGTCTTAAGTCCGACGGCGGCGCAGATATCGCCCGCCAGCACTTCCTGGATCTCTTCCCGCTTGTTAGCGTGCATCTTCACCAGCCGCCCGACGCGCTCGCGGCGCGCCTTGGTGACGTTATAGATGGAATCGCCGGCGTTGAGTTTGCCCGAGTAGACGCGGATAAAGACCAGTTGCCCCACAAAGGGATCGGTCATGATCTTGAAAACCAGCGCCGAGAAGGGCTCGGCGTCGCTCGCTTTGCGCTCAAGCTGCACTTCGGGATTGTCGACGTCAGTGCCCTTGACGGGCGGAATGTCGAGCGGCGAGGGCAGATAATCCGTTACGGCGTCGAGCAGATTCTGCACGCCCTTGTTCTTGAAGGACGAACCGCAGATGACCGGAAAGATCTTCTGCGCGATCGTCGCTTTGCGGATGCCCGCGACGATCTCGGCTTCGGTGATGGCCTGCCCTTCGACGAATTTTTCAAACAGCGTGTCGTCGCTTTCGGCGGCCGCTTCGATCAGCTTTTCGCGATATTCCTTGGCTTGCTCGACGAGGTTTTCCGGAATCTCGACGTCGTCGTACTTGGCCCCGAGCGTTTCGTCGCGCCAGATGCGCGCCTTCATCTTCACTAGGTCGATGACGCCTTTGAACTGATCTTCGGCCCCGACGGGCAGTTGGATCGGCACCGGGCGGGCGTTGAGGCGGTCCACGATGGTCTCGACCGAACGGAAGAAATCCGCGCCCACACGATCCATTTTGTTGATGAAGCAGATGCGGGGGACGCCGTACTTGTCGGCCTGGCGCCAAACCGTTTCCGATTGCGGCTGAACGCCGGCGACCGCATCGAAGACGGCGCAGGCGCCGTCGAGCACGCGCAGGCTGCGCTCCACTTCGGCCGTGAAATCCACGTGGCCCGGAGTGTCGATGATGTTGATGGTCACGTCGCGCCATTGGCACGTAGTGGCCGCCGAGGTGATGGTGATGCCGCGCTCCTGCTCCTGGGCCATCCAGTCCATGGTGGCCGTGCCTTCGTGCACCTCACCGATCTTGTGGGTGCGGCCGGTGTAGTAGAGGATGCGTTCCGTGGTGGTGGTTTTACCGGCATCGATGTGCGCCATGATGCCGATGTTGCGCATTTTTTCTAACGGTACGGTGCGTGCCATAGTGCTTTCAATACTTCGAGAAACCAATTACCAGCGATAGTGCGCGAAGGCTTTGTTGGCCTCCGCCATGCGGTGCACGTCGTCCTTTTTCTTCACAGCGCCGCCGCGCATGTTGGCGGCATCGTTCAACTCGTTGGCCAGCTTGTCGGCCATGCTCTTGTCGGGCCGGGTGCGGGCATTGGTGATGATCCAGCGCAGGGCGAGGCTGGTACGGCGGTTCTGCGGCACCTCGATAGGAACCTGGTAGTTGGCGCCGCCGACGCGCCGGGTTTTCACTTCGAGAAGCGGCTTGACGTTTTCGACCGCCTTCTTGAAAGCCTTCAGCGGATCGTCGCCGGAGCGCTCGCGCAGAGTCTCCATGGCGGCATAGAAGATGCGCTGGGCGGTCATTTTCTTGCCGTCCCACATCATGGAGTTGATGAACTTTTCAACCAGGGTGGAGTTGTAGAGCGGATCGGGGATCACTTCCCGGGGCTCCGGGCGCCTACGTCGCGGCATTTACTTCTTCCCCTTCGCGGGCGCCGCGGCGGCGCCGCCTTTGGGCCGCTTGGCGCCGTATTTCGAACGGCCTTGTTTGCGATTGGCGACTCCGGCGGTATCGAGCGTGCCGCGCACCACGTGATAACGGACGCCGGGCAGGTCCTTGACGCGGCCCCCGCGGATCAGCACGATCGAGTGCTCCTGGAGGTTGTGGCCCACGCCCGGGATGTACGTGGTGACCTCGATCCCGTTAGTGAGCCGCACGCGCGCCACCTTGCGCAGAGCCGAGTTGGGCTTCTTCGGCGTGGTGGTGTAGACGCGCGTGCAAACGCCGCGCCGCTGCGGGCAGGCCTGCAGGGCGGGGCTGGCTGTTTTGTAACGGGTGGCCTGACGGCCCTTACGCACAAGCTGGTTAAAAGTCGGCATTAGTTCCTAAGTACGCAAAATACTGAAGCAAGCAAATTATGGGCCCGGCCGCGAACGGACGGCAGGCGTTAAAAATTGGTAGCAGGCCAAACAAACGTTCGACCCATTCATGAGGAGGCTTCGAATACAGCCCCAACCGCGAGGAAACCGCTAGAGGTGGTCCATACCAGCGGCAAAGGTCACGGCGTTGAGGCCGCTTCATTGCCCGGAAGAGGGACCCGCCACCCGGACTCCACTCGCCCATCAGGACGCGGTTAGCCCGGAGGCGATATCAACTCGCCAAACCTTATCCAGTGTATACGATGCCGTAACTTCTGGCAAACTCGTACATCAGAATTTTTACGCTATGCCGCACCGAATCCCATTTGGATCTCCAGTAAAAAATGGGCTGATCGAGGGCGACTCGATCAGCCTCATGGAGTTTGGGTTGGAGGAGAACTCTCGATCTGGTAGCTATGAAAGCTTCACAACAGGCCGGAGGCGGCGTTCTCGCTTATACGCCTCGGAACACGGCCCAGTATTAAATTTTCTTTAGTATGGGGTACGTCGTGGCTCGCTGTCAAGACAAAATTCGGGGAGGTTCTATCCGAGAACAACTCGGCTTGGCGTAGCACTAGGATTATGTGCGCCGCGAGCCCTTGCTGCTTCCGGTTCTCGCCCTCGCCGGCGGAATCCTGATCGCGCACTTCATCTACTTCCGGCTCACAGACTTGGCGTCCGCCGGAGCGATCTTAGCGTGCGTAGTCACGCTCGCGTTCTTCGTCCCGGCGGCGAGGCGGATGCGGGCGGCGGCCGTCTGCATGGCCATGCTGGTGGGCGGGATGGCGACCCAGATCGTGCATCGCCAGGAACGAACGCCACGGCTGAACACCGGCGATGGAGAAACGGTGCTCCTGGATGGCTGCGTGACGAACCCACCCGTTTTTTCGCCGGACCGCGCGCAGTTCACGGTGGAGCTAGCCCCAAAGGCCGCGGCCCGAATCTCGGTGGTGGTGAAACCGGATGAAAGCCTACGCCCGTTGAGCTACGGGGACAGGGTGGAAGTGGCCGCGAAGGTTCGATCGCCGCGCAATTATCAAAACCCGGACGCGTTCGATTACGCAGGCTATCTGGCGGCGCAACATATTTACTGGATCGGTTCGGTTGGAAGCGCGTCGGGAGTGCGGGTATTGGAGGGGCGCTGCGGGTCGCGAGTGGCCGGGGCGCTGTATGCGGTTCGAACCTGGGCGCTCGCGCGCCTCGTCCGGCTTTATCCAGACGATGCTCACACTGCCGCCCTGTTGCAAGCTACGCTGCTGGGCGTGACGGCGGGGGTGGAGCGCCGCTGGACTAGCGATTTCCGGGCAACGGGGACATACCATGCCCTGGTCATCAGCGGGCTGCACGTTTCCGTGCTGGCGTTCACGATTCTGGCAATTCTGCGGGTCTTCCAATTCCGCCGCCTGCCGGCGCTGGCGGTCGCGACCGTAGCGAGCTGGCTGTATGCGTTCCTGTGCGGGTCTAATGCGCCGGTGGTGCGGTCGGCGGCCGGTTTTACATTTTTCTTCGTCGCGGCCTGCTTCTTTCGGAAGACGCGCCTATTGAACGTTCTGGGCGCGGTCGGGATCCTTTATCTGTCGTTCGATCCGGAGCAGCTCTTCGATCCAACTTTTCAGCTTTCGTTCCTTTCGGCTGCCGCGATTGCCGCTTTTGCGATTCCCACGATGGAACGCTTCACCGAGCCGCTCCGGAATTCTGTAAAGCGATTCAATCAGGGCGCGTACGATCCGTTGATCGAGCCGCGGGCTGCTCAGTGGCGTGTCGAGTGGCGGCTCGCCGCGAGAACACTGCGCGCGTGGACCGGGCTTTCAGAAAAGATCGCCGCTTGGTTTGTGTCTCGCTGCGTAATATTCGCGGCGTTTGTCGTGGATGCAATCATTGTGGCCGCGTGCATCCAGTTCGGATTGGCATTGCCGATGATCGCCTACTTCCATCGGCTCTCGGCGACTGGCCTGTCTGCGAATGTAGCGATTGTGCCGCTACTTGCGGCGGTGATCCCGCTGGGATTCGGCTCCATCCTGACGGGCTGGCGCTGGCTAGCGGCTTGCACGAAGCTGTTGCTTATATGGGCGGAGTGGCTCGCGAGCTGGCACATGCGGTTCGAACCGGCTTGGAGAATGGCGGCGCTCCCCATCGGGGTGGCGGCTGCATTTGCGGTGTTGCTGGTGATCCTGGCGTGGACGATCCGGCGCGCTCGGCGATGGATGCCCGTGGCGCTCGCCTGCTCTCTGGCCTGCTTCGGGTTGATCTGCTGGCAGCCCTGGAAGCCCGACGTGCGGAATGGGATGCTGGAGCTGACCGCGATCGACGTCGCCCAGGGAGACAGTCTGCTGCTGGTGTTTCCCGATGGCGAGACGATGCTGGTGGATGCGGGCGGATTTCCGGGCATGGAGCGCATGGCGCGCCGGCCGCAGGTAGATGTCGGCGAAGACGTCGTCTCTCCTTATTTATGGAGCCGGCGCATACGGCATCTGGATTATGCGGTGTTGACGCACGGGCATTCGGACCACATGGGCGGCCTGGCTTCGATCCTCGACAATTTCCGGCCGCGCGCGCTGTGGATCGGAGCGGAGCCCGACACCGCCGAATGGCGGCAGATTGAGCGGCGTGCGCAGGCAGACCACATTCCCATTGTCCCGATGAATCGCGCGTCGAAGCCGATGCAGATGGGAGGCGCCCGCATTCGCGTGCTGGCGCCGGCCGCGGATTATCTCCCTGCCGAGACGGCGACGAACGACGATTCGCTGGTGCTCGAAATCGCTTACGGGCGGCGCAGCATGCTGCTGACGGGCGACGCCGAAAAGCCGATTGAATACGACATGGTGCAGAACGCGCAGCTACGGCCGGTGACTCTGTTGAAGGTGGGGCATCACGGCAGCCACACGTCGTCTTCCGAGGAGCTGCTCACCCAGATTCAGCCGCAGTTTGCGATCATTTCCGACGGCTACCAGAACCAGTTCCATCATCCGCATCCGGATGTGCTGCAAAGACTAGCGGAACACCACGCCGCGGTATTCCGGACGGATCAGCGCGGGCTGATCACGTTTCGCACCGATGGCGACCGGGTGGAAATCGAGACGTATCGTTAAAGGCCGCGCGTTTGCCGGGCCGGAAGTCTAGAATGTTTACGGAGGTGGTATGGCGCGCGATAATTCGGGCAGCTTGGTCGGATGGTTGGTCGTGGGTGCGATTTTGGGCGGGGCCGTGGCGCTCCTGCTCGCGCCGGAGTCGGGCGAGCGAACGCGTCGCAAGCTGATGCAAGGCGCCGAGCGGGGACGCAAGGGCCTGCTCGAATCCGGGCAGGAGCTTTTCGAGCGGGGCCGGGAGTGGTATGAACGCGGGCGGGATATCGCCGAAGAGGCGATCGATATGTTCGAGCGCGGCCGGAAGATCGCCGAGAAGACCATCGACGAGCGCATCTAGGCTGGCGAGCCAAGCATCGAACAAAGAGGAAATATGTCAGCCGCGATCGCCAACCCGCCCACTCAACTTGCGCCTTTTGCGAACGAGCCTTATACGGATTTCACCAAAGCGGAAAACGCGGTACGGATGCGAGCCGCGTTGGAAAAAGTGCGCTCGGAGTTCGGAAGAGAATACGACCTGCTCATTGCGGGCGAGCGGCGCAGGACCAATGCCAAGCTCGAATCGGTGAATCCGTCGAAGCCGTCGGAGGTAGTGGGCGTTCACCAGAAGGCATCCGAAGACGATGCGCGGGAGGCGGTCGAAAGAGCATTCGCCTACTTCCCGGCCTGGGCTGCGGTCTCTTATGGCGAGCGCACGGCGCGGCTGCTGCGAGCCTCTGAAATCTTTCGCGAACGCAAATACGAATTCGACGCCTGGCTGGTGCTGGAAGCCGGCAAGACTTGGGCCGAAGCAGAGGCGGACGTTTCGGAAGCCATCGACTTTTGCGAGTACTATGCGCGTCAGGCGATGAAGCTTGCAAAGCCGGAGCCGATCGTGCAGCTTCCGGGCGAGCGCGACGAGATGGTGTATGTTCCGCTCGGCGTGGGCATCGTGATCCCGCCGTGGAATTTCCCGCTAGCGATTCTGGTGGGAATGACGACGGCGGCGCTGGTGGCAGGCAACACGGTTGTGATCAAGCCTTCGAGTGACACGCCGACCATTGCGGCGAAGTTCGCCGAGGTGTTGCTCGATGCTGGATTTCCGGCCGAGAGTTTTTCGCTGCTGGTGGGCAGCGGCGCGGCCATCGGCGACGTCCTGGTCTCGCATCCCAGGACGAGGTTCGTCTCCTTCACCGGCTCGCGCGACGTCGGTTTGCACATCAACGAGCTCGCCGCGAAGACGCAAAAGGGACAGCTCTGGATCAAACGCGTAGTGGCCGAGATGGGCGGCAAGGACGCGATCGTGGTAGACGGCGACTGCGATCTGGACCAGGCCGTTACGGGCGTGCTGTATTCGGCATTCGGCTACCAGGGGCAGAAGTGTTCGGCGTGCTCACGGGCGATTGTGGATGAGGCTGTTTACGACGAGTTTCTCGACAAGCTCAAGGCGAAAGTCGAGACGCTGACTCTGGGGCCTTCCGACGACCTTAACAACTACATGGGCCCGGTAATCAATGCGCGCGCGAAGAAAACAATTCTGGATTACATCGAAACGGGCAAGAAGGAAGGACGGCTGATCGCCGGAGGCGGCGCGGGCGAAGGCGACGGCTATTTCGTGAAGCCGACCGTGATTGCCGATATCGATTCGAAGGCGCGCATTTTTCAGGAAGAGATCTTCGGGCCGGTGCTCGCCGTGACGAAATCGAAGAACTTCGAACACGCGCTGCAGCTTGCAAACGATTCCGAATACGGCTTGACGGGCGCGGTCTACACCAATAGCCGCGAGAAGGCCGAGAAGGCGCGGCAGCAGTTCTTCGTCGGCAACCTGTACATTAATCGCAAGTGCACGGGGGCCATGGTGGGCGCGCATCCGTTCGGCGGCTTTAACATGTCGGGGACGGATTCGAAGGCCGGCGGCCCCGACTACCTGCTGCAGTTTGTGCAGGCTAAATCGATAGCCGAGAAGATCGGCTAAACGCCCCGGCTGCCGCACACGAGCTATGATGCAAGTTCAACCATCACGCACGCGCTGCCATGTCGGCCTTCGCCTCAACTGAAACCGAATTCGAAGTCGAAACAAGATACGCTAGCTTTCCTTCCCTTGCGCTCGACTGCGGCATTACGCTGTTGAACCCGGAGGTCGCCTATGAAACATACGGCGAGTTGAACGCGGAGCGCACCAACGCGATTTTGGTTCTGCACGCGTTTTCGGGCGACGCGCATGCCGCCGGCGTCAGCCGCGAGTCGGGCCAGCCGGGCTGGTGGAGCGCGATGATCGGCCCGGGACTCGCCTTCGATACGGATCGGTATTTCGTCATCTCCTCGAACGTACTGGGCGGCTGCCGCGGAACTACGGGCCCCGGTTCGTTGGATCCGGCGACCGGCGAACGCTATGCCATGCGCTTTCCGGTCATCACGATCGGCGACATGGTGCGTTTGCAGAAGATGCTGATTGATTCCCTCGGCGTCGAGAGGCTGCTCGCGGTAGCGGGCGGCTCGATGGGCGGGATGCAGGCGCTCGAATGGACAGTGGCGTATCCGGACGCGGTGGCTGCCGCAATTCCAATCGCGACGACATCGCGGCACAGCGCGCAACAGATTGCGTTCAACGAAGTGGGGCGCCAGGCCATCATGGCCGACCCGGACTGGAACCAGGGCGACTACTACGATTCGAAGCCGCCCGCGCGCGGATTGGCGGTCGCGCGCATGGTGGGTCATATCACTTATATGAGCGACGCCTCGATGCGGCAGAAATTCGGCCGCAGGCTGCGCGATCGCGACGCGTTCGGGTTCGATTTTTCGGCGGACTTCGAAGTCGAGAGCTATCTGCGCTATCGCGGGAGCCAATTCGTCACTCGGTTCGACGCGAATTCGTATCTCTACATCACCAAGGCGATGGATTACTTCGATCTCGCGGCGAGCAGAGGATCGCTCGCGGTCGCGTTCGAGCGCACGCGAGCGCGCTTCCTCGTGCTGAGCTTTACTTCCGATTGGCTCTATCCTACTTATCAATCGCTGGAGACGCTCGCCGCGCTGCGCAGCAGGAACATCGATGCGGCGTTTTGCGAGCTGACCTCGAATTACGGACATGACGCTTTTCTGCTGGAAGCGAAAGAGCAGAGCGACATGGTAACCGGGTTTCTGGAGAGCGTGCACCGTGACGTGCAAGCGGCGAAGCGGGAACCGGAGGCGGCCAAGCGCGCGAGCGCCTCGGTGGCCCAAGAGATTGTGGACCGCTTCGATTACGCGATGATCGCCGAGATTATCGAGCCGGAGTCGCGGGTCTTGGATTTGGGATGCGGCGACGGGCAGCTTATTGCTTGGCTCGGCGAGCACAAGCGGGTAGACGGCCGCGGAGTCGAGATCGATCCCGGCAACGTGCGGCGCGCGATCGCCCGCGGCGTTTCGGTTTATCAGAGCGACATCGAGCAAGGCCTGGCGGATTACCCGGACGGCGCCTTCGATTTCGTTATCTTGAGCCACACTCTTCAGGAGATGCGCTATCCGATGCGAGTGCTGCGCGAGATGCTGCGCGTGGGCCGGCATGCCATTGTGACATTTCCGAATTTCGGCCATTGGAGCACGCGCTTGGCGCATCTGGTGAGCGGCCGGTCTCCAAACACCAAGCTGTTTCCCTATCCGTGGCACGATTCGCCGAACTTGCATTTTCTGACCATCCACGATTTTCTGGCGCTTTGCCGGGAACAGAGCTGGATCGTGGAGCGCCAGATCTTCGTGCGAGGCAATCGCGAGGCGCGCGTGCTCCCGAACGTGTTTGCGGAAGTCGCCGTCTTTTCGATCCGCTCGTCGGATGCGTCGGCCGCCGCCGGAGCGTAGGCGTCGATCGCCCATTCGCTCAACTCGGCTCTGAAGCGCGCGCCGCCGATTCGGTCGAGATCATCCACTGAATGGCGTACTGCACCAGCTCGCGCGAGTTCCGAAGCGCGAGTTTCTCTTTGAGGTGAGCCTGGTAGGTTTCGACCGTCTTGACGCTCAAGTGCAGCTCGTCGGCGATCTGGCGCGTGCCGTGTCCTTCTCCCATCAGGCGCAGCACTTCGAGCTCGCGATCGGAGAGTTCGTCGATGAAAGAGTGATGGGCGTGCGCCGGGCCGGCGCTCACAAAGCGCTGCAGCATTTTGTTAGCGATGCGCGGACTGACATAAACTTCCCGGTTCAGAATACGGCGTAGCGCGACGAGCACGTTCTCGGTCGCTTCCTGCTTCATGATGTAGCCGTTTGCTCCGGCGCGAAGGGCCCGTTCGGCGTAAATCGACTCATCGTGCATGGAGAGGATCAGGACCGGCAGCATGGGATCCTTGGCGCGCACGCTCTTGAGAAGATCGAGCCCGTCGGGGCCGTGCAAGGAAATGTCGACGATCAAGATATCAGGCTTAAGGGCCTCTATCATCTGCAGAGCGCTTGGGGCGTCTTCCGCGGCGCCGCAGACGGCGAGATCGGGCTCGCGGCGGACCATCTGCGCGAGTCCTTCGCGCACGATGGGGTGGTCGTCTACGATAAAGACCTTGCGTTGCATGAAGGGGCAGCGCCTTGGCCATTCTATTACGTTTCGGGCCAGAGGCTGCCGAGCGATTTGAGAACGCCGGCCGAGGGCTGGCCGGCGATGTAGCGCATAACCTGCTCGCGCAAGCTGTTGAGCGAAGTGGTCACCACGTCGGTTTGGCTGAGGATGAATTCGTCGGCGGGCGAGAAGCTGTCGCGTGCGGCGACCAGGCGGCTGTGATCTTCGCGCAGCTTGGGAAGCGTCTGCGTGGCGGCCGGGGAGCCGCGCAGCGCCGTCGCAAGAAAATATAGCGTGAACTCGACATCGGTAGCAAAGGTCTCGAACGCTTCGGGAGCGGTTTGCGGCTGGCGATTTCCGGCCCCGGCTTCGATGGCCATGATGGCGTGCACCAGCGCGTAGGAGCTGGCGAGGATCGAAGTCAGCGTCTGAAGCCTTTCGGCGCTGATGCCGGGTTCCGAGGCGACGCGGTCGGCGGAGGCTTCGGCGGCCGAGCGGGCGCGCCGCCAAGCCCGGCGCGTTTCGTCGAGCCGCGATTCGATCTCAGTATCCTCGCGCGTGAAGCGGTTCACGACGGCGCGGAAATAGGCGCGAGCGGCGTCAAGCATTTCGGCAAGCGATTCGGAGACTTGGGTGCGCTCCCAGGTCGGCCACAGCGCGTATGCGGCGAGCGCGATCAAGCCTCCGATGGCGGTGTTGGCGCCGCGTTGCAAAACTACTTCGCGCGGAGAGACGCCGGTGGCCGCGATCAGGAAAACAATCAGGCCTGTGATCGCGACGCTGAAGAGGCCGTAATTGGCGGGCCCGACGAAGCGCATCAGGAACGTAAAAGTGCCGACCAGGAAGAGTTGGGTGAGCGGCGATTCCGGGAAAAAATGATAGAGCAGCGTCGCGAGGCCGAGTCCAGCGAACGTGCCGGCGAGGCGCAGGACGCCGCGGCTGAAGGTCGTGCCGAAATCGGGCTTGAGCACGACCGCGATGGTCATGGGAATCCAATAGGCGCGTCGGCCGTTGATAGAGCGGCCGATCGCGTCGCCGAGCGACACCCAGACTGCGAGTCGAATGGCGTGGCGGAAGAAAGCGGATCGCGGATCGAGATTCGCGCGGAGGATAGCGATCCAGCTTTTCATCTGGTATTTCCAGGGGCGCGACATCTCGAGCCGCGCGAAGGCGTCGAGGCCCGCGGGAACCGCGTTTAAAGCGAGCGCGGCGACGGCCCGTAGCTGGCCGGCCAGCACTTCAATGGCGGACGCTGCGTCGGGGCCGATCCCGGGGTCCGGATTCTTTTCGAGCGATTGCGCCTGCTTGGCAGAATCTTGTACCTGGGCGAGCAGGTCTGGCGCCTGCGTCGCGCATTCGCCGGAGGTGAGGCATTCGCCGATAGCGGCAAGCAGCCGCGACGTAGTTACAAGCAGCTTGTCGATGCGCTCGGCCCGGGATTCGGGAGCGGGCGGCTGCGCATTTTCGGCGCCCGCGACTTGATCGCGCAGCCGTGCGAGCACGAAGGCGGACATGCGGATGCGATCGGCTTGATCCAACAGGAGACGGAAGCGTTCGCCTTCCGTCGAGTAATCGCGGCCGAGCGCGTCGAGCGTATCTTGCACCTCCTGGGACGGCGCTTTGAGCGGAGTGGAAGAGAGCGGGTCGGAATGAGGGCCGATCTCGTTTGCGAGCGCAAGATAGACGCCGGCGACCGCGCGCCGTTCCGGCTGGTAGCGGCGCAGCGGCCAGGAGAGTAGAGCAAGAGCCGTTTGAAGCAATCCGCCGAGCAGAACGAGCAATGCCGTGTAGAGCGCGCCTTTGAAGGTGGTGACGCCGCGGGCGGCAAACACGATGAGAGCGACAAGAGTGTTGAGGCCCAGGTCGCCGGCCCGAGTGCTGATGGAGATCATCAAGCCGGCGGTGAACGCCCAACAGAACGTGAGCGTGACGGCCACCCAGTTCGTCGCGCCCGAGAAAGAGCCGACGAAAACGGCGACGGCGCCAAGAATGGTCCAGGCCAGCATGCGGCGGGCGCGCTGCGAATAGGGATCGCGGCCGTCGGAATACGACACATTGAGGGCGCCGGTGGTGACGGCGACCGCGCCCAGCGCATTGCCGAATGCCATGCCGATGGCCAGAGGCGCGGCCACCCCGGCGGAGTTGCGCAACGCCAGCCATTTGCTGTTGATCTTGCTCCGGTCCAGGCGCGTCAAGCTGCGCCAGAGAGCGGCAACGGGGGCGGGCGGCGGATTAGAGGCCATTGTGCAGGCGGCGTCCCAAATGTGGCAGCAAGCGATGTGGCTCGAAGCTTTGCAAAGGCGTGTTCGCCTGACAAGATAATGTTAATAGGCCGTCGCACATGCGATTCATTTTGGGGTGTGTCTTATGGGCGTCGCTTGCTCGGGGAGCAGTATTGACGCCGGTTTGGGTGGAGCTTGCGCCGGACGGGCAGGCGCTGGCGCGGACGATTGTGGATTCGGAGCAGGATTGCCCGGTTCTGCAGGCCGACGGCGCGGCGCTCGCTATGACCGTTCGCGCGGGCGCGCCGGCGGAGTTCAAGCCGGCCTGCGAGGCGCCGATTCCCCGTGATGCCAGGAGATTGCGTTGGAGCGGCAAAGAGCTGCCACTGCCGAAGACGCCGCAAGAGGTTGTCGTGTTCGGGGACACCGGCTGCCGCGTAAAGGGCGTGCTGATTCAAAACTGCGACGATCCAAATGCCTGGCCGCTGAAGGCCGTGGCGACGCGCATCGAGGCCGCCAGGCCGGATTTGATTATTCACGTCGGCGATTATCTCTATCGGGAAAGCAAGTGTCCGGTCCCGAGCGCGGGATGCGAGGGTCCATATGGCGACAACTGGCTGACGTGGAATGCGGACTTCTTCGCGCCGGCCGCCAAGGCGCTGGGCGCCGCCCCATGGGCCTTTTCGCGAGGCAATCACGAGAGCTGCAAGCGTGCCTGGAAAGGATGGTTTTACTATTTGTACCCGGGACCGTTTCCGGGCGCGTGCGAGGATTCGAAACCGTATGTGGCGGAAGCGGGCAAGCTGCGCGTTGGCATGCTGGACACGGCGGCCACGCTAGATGGCAACGAGCCGCCGGCGGACTTGCAGCGCATCGCGGCGGATCTCGCGGCGCTGTCGGGCAAGGTGGATTGGGTGGCGGATCATCATCCTTTCTGGGGATTCGATATGGTGGGCGCGTCTTCAAATGCGGTCGTCACGCGCGAGACGCTTGAGCCGGCATGGCGGCAGGCGAAACCGCAAGGCGTGCGGCTGGTTCTTTCCGGACACGTGCACCTGTTTGAGTTTCTGGTCGGGACGGGCCAGCGGCCGAACCAATTGATTGCCGGAGACGGCGGCACTCAGCTCGATGCCGGCATAACGGGGGCGGCTGCGTCGGCGGGAAGCGTAGAGCACGATTTCGGTTTTACCGTGATGACGCGCGCGCCGGCGGGCTGGGATTTGATGCTCAAGAATTCACGCGGAACTGCGCTGATCGGGTGCGCGTTGCCGGATAACGGAGCGGCCTCCTGCCGGCAGGTGGGCGGGTCTGCGCCGGTTTCGAAAGACGAGCGGCCTCCGCCCAGCAGTGAGTCTAATGCTTTGACCGTGCGCGGGAAATGGGACAACTTTGTTAGCGAGACCGCGAGTTTGCTCACGCTGGGGGCCGGCATCTTCAACGGCGGAACGTCGTACCTAACCGCCACCGATCCCAAGTACGGCAGGGGTTTCGGAGCTTTGACCGAAGACGTGGGCGCCTCCATGGCCGACATCGCGACGGAAAATTTCTTTGCCGATTTCATGCTGGCGTCGGCGTTTCATGAGGACCCGCGGTACTTTCGCATGGGGCCGGGGCACAAAGTAATGGCGCGAGCGGTTTATGCCGTCAGCCGGACGTTGATTGTACGAACCGATTCTGGCGGCGAGAGCTTCGACTGGTCAAACATCATCGGCACGGGAATGAGCGCGGCGCTTTCAAATACGTACTATCCGCCCGCGAGCCGCGGCCAACATTCTACCGTCGTGCATTTCGGCCTGAGCATCATGGGTACCGGCCTGGCGAAACTCGCGCCGGAGTTCTGGCCCGACATCCAGCGGAAGTTCGCGCATAAGCGGCAGTAAGGAAGAACTCGTTAGGCGAGCAGCACTTCGATTCCGCGAGCGCGAAGTTTTTCGACATCCGATAGGGGCGCGCCGATGTCGGTCACGACGCGATGGATGCCGCGGAGGTCGGAGATCAGGGAAAGGCTGCGATGGCCGAACTTGCTCGAATCGGCGAGCACGGTCACTTGGGTTGCGGAATCCATCATCAGCCGATTAAGTTGGGCCTCCATGATGTCGAGCGTGGTGAGCCCGACGTCCAGATCCAGACCGACGGTGCTCATGAAGCAATGATCGGCGTGCAACGACTGCATCATCTGCTCGGCGTGCGGGCCTACGAAAGCGGTTGACGGATGGCGCAGAAATCCGCCCAGCATTACAAGCGAGATGCTGGGAAGATCGGCAAGCCTGGTGGCGACGTTCAGCGCGTAGGTGATGACGGTCATGCCATCGTGGCCGTTGCGGCGGATCTGGGAGGCAAGCTCGGCTGAGGTGGAACCCGTGCAAAGAATGACCGTTTGCAGCGGGCGAATCAACTGCGCGGCGATTTGCGCGATCCGCACCTTCTCGTCGTGATGCATGCCTTCCCGCACCTTCAGCGGGTGCTCTGGGGCAGCCGCCAGAGGTTTGATGCCGCCGCCGTGAGAGCGTACCAGGGCTCCGCTTTCAGAGAGAGCGTCGAGATCGCCGCGCGCCGTCACCGCCGAAACGCCGAAGCGTTGGACCACTTCTTCGACCGTGATCCTTCCGTTTTCGCCGAGGACACCGAGGATTTCGCGCCGGCGTTCTTCCGCAAGCAGGCGGTTGGGCGGTCGTTTAGGCATTCCGCGGTTTCAAGTCCTGTTCACGCATCGCGCAGGTCTATTTGTGTTCCCGCTTACCTTTGGAAGGCGCTCGCGAGGGCAGCTTTCATGGGCTGCCGTGGTGCTATCTTACATTACCTTTCGCGGATTGCAAACTCTTTTCTTTCGAATGGTATCTTTTGCTTTCCTTTACCGGAAATCTCCGACCCCAAGCAGCTCTCCATCCAATCGAGCGCGACTTGATCGAGCCAGAATCGGCTCGGGCCGCGGGCTAGAAAACCGAGGTGCCCGCCGTGCTCGGTTGCGATGAGGGTGAGCGCGGGATTAGTATCGAAGGCGGGATGCGAATACACCGAGAAGGGGACGAGCGGATCGTCTTTCGAGCATAGGACGAGCGTGGGAACTCGAATGCCGTCCAGATAGTGCATCGACGATTGCGTTGCGTAGTAGTTGGCGGCGGTTCCGAAGCCGAACAGCGGCGCGGTGACAAGATCGTCGAACTCCCAGACGGTCTTCACGTTGCCCAGCCCGGAAGTGGGATAGAGATGAGGCGCCGACCGCCTCTTGCGCCGGATGCGATTGCATAGAGCGCGTAAGAAACGTTTGGAGTATAGAATGTTCGAGCGCTTTTCGAGCGATCGGACGCAGGTTGCGAGGTCGATGGGAGTGGAGACGGCGCAGAAACCGGCAACCAGATCCGTCTCGCCCAATTCACCGGCGAGCTTGAGCGCGACATTGCCCCCGAGGGAAAAGCCCATGACGAATGCCGGACCAAAGTGGCGCTCGCGAATGTCTTCGAGGATGGCGCGCGTGTCGGAGGTCAGGCCGGAGTGATACATCGTCTCGCAGAGATCTTCGGTGCCGCCGCAGGTCCGGGAGTTGACGCGGTGAACGCCGAATCCGCGCAGCAGGGCGGCCTGCGAAAGGCTATTCATGTAGCCGGAATCCGCCGAGCCTTCGAGACCGTGCAGCAGCACCAACTGGGCGCGGGCGCCCGAGTGAGGCTGGTGTTCGAGCGCGACGATGGTCGTGGACGAATCGATCCGATAGTGACGGCGCGTGGCCGGGAACTGCGGATCGATGGCGCGCCGCCAGAAATTGCCGGCGATGGTGAGAATGTGGGGATTGCGGACCAGCGGCCTGAAAGGGGGAGCCAAGTCCGATTTTAACGGCCTTTGCGGGTGAATTCAAAAACGCGAGACGATGAGGAACGCGCCGGCGATGGCGATAGCGTCTTCTAGTAAGGCGATGGGCAGATCCTTGCCGCCAATAGCGGCGACCAGTCTCGCGCGGAATTCGTAGCCGCCGAGAGTACCTACGATTGCGCCGAGGATGCCAGCGACAAGGCCGCCCGTCCAGCCTCCCAGAGCCGCTCCGCAGATGGCGCCGCTGACGATGCGCGCGCCGAATCCGATCGGCGCTTTGCGGCTCGGTGTATTGGGAAGTTTATCGGCAATGAGTTCGCCGAGCGCAAGCAATGTGAAGATGTAGGGCGTTGCCGCGAATCCGAAAAATGCGAGCTTGGTGTTCTCCAGGTGCAGCCAGCCCCACCGCGCGGCCCAACTGACGGCGGCGGGCGCTGTCATGGAGCGAAGGCCGGCAACAATGCCTATCAGAAACGCAAGAATGTACCCGGTCATCGGTGGTCCCCCGCGATAATAAACTATACTCCTTCATGCGTCTTGCCTGTTCCGGCCTGTTCTCCGCGATAGAGAACGCTGTCGTTGTTACACCCTCCCCGTTGCTTGCCGCGGTCGCGGCGGAGCAGGCGGCTGCGCGCCAGATGGCGCAGGGACGCGAGAGCTGGCAACGCATGCCGGTGTACAGCGTGGATGCGTGGCTTGCGGCATGCTGGCAACAGGCGCGCTATGCAGCCGAAGTTGGCGTGCTGCTTTCGCCGGCGCAAGAGCAGGCGCTGTGGCATGGCATCGTGGAACAAGAGCATCCGCATTTGTTCGATACGAATGCAGCGGCGCGCTTGGCGAGACGCGCGGCGAGGCTCGCGGCGGAGTGGCGCATTCCCATCGACGGAGAACTCTGGGGCGAGCAGGAAGACGCCAGGCAGTTCCAAATCTGGCATGGGCGCTTTCGAAGCGCATGCCGCGAACAGGGCTGGATCACGCGCGCGGATTTGTGGCGGCTCGTGCCGCGCTGGATCGAAGACGGCGCATGCCGGCGCGAGGAGACCATTTTCGCGGCGTTTGAAACAAGGAGTCCGGCTTTCGAGAAGATCAGGCGGGCGATAGGGGGCGCTGTTCTGGATACGGACGGCTGGGGGCAACGCGCGCAAGCGCGGCCGGCGAAGCATTTCGATACTTTTGCGGACGAGATTGAATATGCGGCTCGTTGGGCGCGTGCGGCTTTTGAGCAGAAACCCGCGCACTCCATAGCTGTGTTTGTGCCAGACCTCTCCGCGAATCGATCCTGCGTGCAGCGCCTTTTCGAGAATGTTCTTTATCCGGCGCGAGTGTTGTCGAATCGCGGAGCGGAGAACAGCGTCTTTCATATTGCGGCTGCGCCGTTGGGCGAGCATCCGATTGTGGTGAATGCGCTGCTGTCATTGGAGCTGGCGCGCCCGCGAATTCATCATGCGGATGCGGAAGCGATTCTGCGATCGCCCTTCATCGCAGGCGCCGGGGCCGAGCGCAGCGCCCGCGCGCGGGCCGATCTGGAGTTGCGAAAGAGGCGCGACCTGGATGTCACCCTCGACGATCTGGATTTGGTTTCCGGAAAGTGTCCGCTCCTTGCGCGCGCATGGGCGGCCGTTCGGCGCGTAAAGCGCAAGATGCCGAAGCAAGCCGAACTGCCGGTGTGGAGCGAATTCTTTGCAGATCTCTTGAAAGCCGTGGGCTGGCCGGGCGACGCGGCGCTCTCGGCGCCCGAACAAGAGGCGGTCGAGCAGTGGAACGAGGCGCTTTCCCGGCTGGCGGCGCTGGGACTGGTTACCGGGCGCGAGCCTTATGACGGCGCATTGGCGCATCTCCGCCGGCTCCTTACGGCGTCCGGCCCGGAGCAGGGCGATTGGCTCTCGCCGATTCAGATTTTGGATGCGGCGAGCGCGGAGGCGCTCCGCTTCGACCGTGCTTTGGTTACAGGCATGTCGGACGAGATGTGGCCGCCGCTCAACGAGCTGTCGCCGCTGATCCCGCTGCGCCTGCTGCGCTCGCACGACGTTCCGGGCAGCACGCCGCAAAGCCTCGGCGCGATTCGCGAGCGGATGGCGAGAAACCTGTTTGAATGCGCCCCCGGCGTGGCGGCCACGTATTCCGGACGGCTGTCGCCCATGGCGGCGCGCTGGACGAAGCCGGGCGGCGGCGAGGACCGCGCTTGGCGGGGGAAGCTGGCGCGCAGGTCTTTTCCCCCGGCGCCTCTCGACGAGCGACAGGACACGAATGCGCCCGCATACGCGGCGCGGGATGTTGCGCGGGGCGGTACTGGATTAATTCGCGCGCAGTCGCTCTGCCCGTTTCGCGCGTTTGCCGAATACCGGTTGCAGGCCAAGACGCCCGAAGACGCGTGTTTCGGCTTCGATGCGCGGGACCGCGGCGGATTCGTACATCGCGCTCTGCAACTGGTGTGGCAGCGGTTGCGTAACTCGCAGGAGCTGCGCGCGATGCCGGAAGCGGAGCTGCGCGTCCTGGTCCAAGAGGCGGTTTTCGAGGCGGTAGCCGACGATCAGTCGAGTCCGCTACATCATCTGGCGAGCGCGGCCGAACGCGAAAGGCTGGAAGAGTTGATTCTCGATTGGCTACGGGTCGAGCGCGGGCGCAAACAGGCATTCACTGTCGAGACCGTGGAGCAGGACCGCTACTACGAAATGGCAGGGCTGCGGCTGAAGCTCCGCGTGGATCGCATCGACCGGCTTGCGAACGGCCGGGTTCTGTTGATCGATTACAAGAGCGGCAAGCAGAGCCGCAATAAGCTGAACTGCCCGCGGCCGCCCGAGCCGCAGCTTCTGGTGTACGCGTCGGCGATGGAAGACGAAGTGGACGGCGTGTTTTTCGGCGAGCTGAAGCCCCGTGAGCCCCGCGCCGTGGGGTATTCGCGCGAGAAGCATTTCGAGGGCATGAGCGTGACGGCGATGAAGGCCGGCTGGAACACTTTCTTGCAGAACGCCGAGGCGGAGGTCGCGAAGCTGGCGAGCGAGTTCGTCAGCGGATACGCGGCCGTGCAGCCGCTGGCAGGCGCGTGCCAATACTGCCGCGTTCGGCCGCTTTGCCGCGTGAACGAACAGCACGGCGGCGAACAGGAGCAGGAGTGACGGCGGATTCAGGCCATCGCGAACGGGCGCTCGACGCGCGGCGGTCTTTCATCGTGGAGGCGCCGGCTGGATCGGGCAAGACCGGCCTGCTGGTGCAACGGTATCTGCGGCTGTTGAGCGGCGTGGAGCGGCCCGAATCCATTGTGGCCATGACGTTCACGCGCAAAGCGGCGGCCGAGATGAAGGAACGGATCTACGCGGCGCTGTCCGAAGCGGCGGAGAATCGGTCGTGCGAAGGCGAATACAAACAGCGCACGCGGGAGCTGGCCGCGGCGGCGCTGGAGCGCGACCGGAAGCTCGCTTGGAATCTGCTGGCGGATTCGAGCCGGCTGCAGATTCAGACCATCGATTCGCTATGCGCCATGCTGACGCGGCAGATGCCCGTGGTTTCGGAGTTCGGCGGCATCGGAAGGGTGGTTGAGAATGCGGGCGAGCTGTACCGCCTCGCGGCGCGGCGGACGCTGCGCAAGCTGACCGAGACGACGCTGGAGAACGCCGAGTTGTTTTGCCGCATCTCGCTGCATTTCGATAACGATATCGCGCGCCTGGAGCGGCAGGTTGCGCGCATGCTGGAGCAGCGGGACCAATGGCGCCTGCTTGCGATGGAGCAAGACTCGCAATTGACTGGCGATTTCTGCCGTTTGCTGACGGAAGCGCACGAGGCTCTTCGCATTGTGTTTAGGGAACGCTCCTCGGTAGACTTCACCGAAGTGACGCGCGCTGCGATCAAAGCGCTGGGCGCTCCCGAGCAGCCAAGCGACTTGCTGTACTGGCTCGACTACCGCATCGAGCATCTGCTGGTGGATGAATTTCAAGACACATCCAGGGCGCAGTACGACTTAGTGGAGGCGTTGACGGAGCAGTGGTCGGAAGGAGACGGCCATACGCTGTTTGTGGTCGGCGACCCGATGCAGAGCATTTATGGGTTTCGCGAAGCGGATGTATCGCTCTTTTTAAAGTGCTGGGAGGACGAGCGCCTGGGAGCGGTTCGGCTGCAGCGGGTGCGCCTCACGACGAATTTTCGCTCTACGCCCGAGATCGTGCAATGGATCACCTCAACGTTTGCGCCGGTCATGGCCGAAGACAAGGTCGGCGAGAGCGCCGTTGCGCTGCGGCCGGCGCAAGCGCACCGCGAGGCGAGCGCGGCGGCGCCGCTGTTAATTCCACTTATCGGCGATGAAGGCGAGCAAGAAGCCCGCCACATTGTAACCATTCTGGAATCGGCTTCAAGGGATGAGTCCGCGGCGATTCTGGTTCGCAGCCGGTCGCACATTCGGGAGATTCTGCCCGCGCTGCGCCGCGCGGGCATTGCCTATGAAGCGATCGAGATCGATGTGCTGGAGCAGGAGCAGCACGTTCTGGATCTGATTTCGCTGACGCGCGCCCTGGTGCATGTGGGGGATCGGATCGCATGGCTGGCGTGTTTGCGCGCGCCCTGGTGCGGGCTGACGCTTGAGGATTTATCGGCGCTTGCCGAATGCGAGCCGGAGCGGATGGTGCTCGATCTGCTTTCCGACGCGGAACGCATTGCGGCGCTAACGCCGGATGGGCGGGGCAGAGCGCTCAGCGCGCAGAAGGTTTTGTCCGCGGCGGTCGAACTGGTGGGCCGCATGCCGCTGCGTGATTTGGTGGAACAGACCTGGATTGCGCTCGGTGGGCCGGCGGCGTTAAGCGAGGCCAACCAGCATGAAGACGCGCAAACGTTTTTGAATCTGGTGGCGGAGTTCGACCAAGGCGGAGTGATTCGGGATTTCAGCTTGCTCGAAGAACGGCTGGAGATGCTTTACGCGCAGCCGAGCGCCGGGGCGGCGCGTGTGCAGGTGATGACGATTCACCAGGCGAAGGGCCTGGAGTTCGACACCGTGATTATTCCGCAATTGGCCAAAGGCGCGCGAAGTTCCGAACGCGAGTTGCTGGTTTGGGATCAAGGGCCGGAGGGTTTGACGATCGCCGCGCAGCCCAGGCAGGGCTCCGAAGACGCTGCTTACGACCGGATAACGGAGTTGATCAAGAAGAAAGAAGAGCACGAGATGGCGCGGCTCTTTTATGTTGGCTGCACGCGGGCCATCAATCGGCTCTACCTGCTAGGCGGAGTGAAATTGAACAAGAGCCGCACGGGCTTCAATAAGGCGTCGAAGGGGACGTTTCTGCATTTGATATGGGACACGGCGCTGCCGTTGTTTGCCGAAGAATTCAATCGGCGGGCTCCCGCGCAAGGAACCCTGTTTGAGGCGGAGGGGCAGCAGGCAACGGTTCTGCGGCGGCTGCCGGCCACGTGGCGGGCGCCGGCTCTTTCTGCTTCGGTGACATGGCAGGCGCCGTACCGGCGGGCGGCTGCATCGGCGCGCAGGATTACTTACGAGTGGGTGAGCGATACCGCGCGGCACGCGGGAACGGTCGTGCACGAATTCCTGAAGCGGGCGGCAAGCGAGCGCCTGGACGTTTCGGAGGCGCTGGTGAGATCGGAGCTGCTGCGGCTGGGCGTAGCGAAAGCGGAGGAGCCGAAGGCGACGGCGGAGGTGATGCGAGCGTTGCATAATACCCAAGCGAGCGAGCGGGGCCGGTGGATTCTTCATCCGCATGCGCAGGCGCGATCGGAATGGGCGATTGCGGGGCGCATTCGGGATCAACTGATTTCGGGCGCCATGGACCGCGTGTTTCGCGACGAAGGCGGCCGGTTGTGGATCATCGATTTCAAGACCAGCGCGCACGAGGGCGGGCGGCTGGAAGCATTTCTGGACGAAGAGCAGAGGCGGTACCGGGCGCAGCTCGACAATTATGCGGCGCTGCTTGCGCGAATGGAGAGAGGCCCGATCTGGCTCGGGCTGTACTTTCCATTGCTGGATGGTTGGCGCGAATGGGAGTTCGAAGCCGCGCGGGAAATGGCTGCCTACACTGAAAGCTGATGGCGACCAAACTGACGGCCAACGTGAAGGCAGGCGGCTGCGCGTCGAAGCTGAGCCCGAGGATTCTGGATCGAGCGTTGAAGAGCGTTCCACGCGTATCGAACGAGAAAGTGCTGGTGGGCTACGACACGGCCGACGACGCGGGCGTTTACGATTTGACCGAGCCCGGCGGCAGGCCGCTCGCGATGGTGCAGACGGTGGATTTTTTCACGCCGATTGTGGACGATCCCTACACCTTCGGCGGGGTCGCGGCCGCTAACGCCTTAAGCGATATCTACGCCATGGGAGGGCGGCCGGTAAGCGCGCTCTCGCTGGTGGTGTTTCCGGCCAAGGGCGATGTCGCGGATCTGGAGTCGATTCTCCGCGGAGGCGCGGACAAGATTCACGAGGCCGGTTGCGTCATCCTGGGCGGCCACAGCATCTCGGACGACGAGGTGAAGTTCGGCTACGCGGTCACCGGCTTGATCGATCCGCGGCGCATTCTGACAAATGCGGGCGCGCGCGCGGGCGATGTACTGGTTTTTACCAAACGAATCGGCACGGGAGTAGTTTCGACGGCGCTGAAGAAAGGCATGGCGGCGGAAGCCGATGTGCAGGCCTCGATTGACCAGATGCTGACGCTCAATCGCGAGATCTGCGACGCCATTCTGCCATTCGAAATCCACGGTTGCACGGACGTGACCGGCTTCGGTCTGTTGGGGCATGCGCGGGAGATGGCGCTGGCAAGCGGAGTAACGCTTGAAATTTCGGCGAGCGCGGTGCGCTTCCTGCCGGGCGCCATTGAATATTCGAGAGCCGGCGCGCGCTCCGGGGGGTTGAATAATAATCGAGAGTTTGTCGAGAGCTGTGTCCGAATGGCGCAGGATATCCCGCCGGAGATTGAAGCGCTGCTCTACGACCCGCAGACCTCCGGAGGATTGCTGTTGTCCTTAGGCGAAGAATACGCGAAGAAGCTGCTGGAGCAGAGGCCGGAAGCGTATGTGATCGGCAGGGTGCGAGAATACGAAACGAAGCCAATCGAGGTGTTGACCTGAATTACGAAACGAACCCAATCATAATCGCGCTGGATTTCGACAACGCGGCGGCAGCGCTGGAGTTGGTGGAGCTGTTGGGGCCCGGGGCGGATTTCTATAAGGTCGGCTTCGAATTGTACGCGGCGGGCGGGATGGAGTTGGTTGCACGATTGGCTTCGTTTCGCAAGAGAGTCTTTCTGGACCTGAAACTCTACGACATCGGCGAAACGGTCAAACGCGCCACGCGGAAGATTTGCGAATCGAATGCGGTCACGTTTCTGACGGTGCACGGAAGCCGGAGCATCATGCAGGCGGCGGCAGAAGGAAGAGGCGATAGCCGGGTAAAGCTGTTGGGCGTGACGGTGCTGACTAGCTTCGATGAAGAGGACCTGCGGGATTTGGGCTATCCGGTTCCGGTCCCGGAGTTGGTGGAACTGAGAGTGAAGAAAGCGGCGGAGAGCGGGATAGATGGCGTGGTCTGCTCGGCGCGCGAGGTCAAGCGAGTGCGCGAGATTGCGGGAGCCGAGATGATTCTGGTGACGCCGGGTGTTCGTTCGGCAGGCGCGGCGAGTGGCGATCAGAAGCGTGTCGCTACCCCTGCCGAAGCAATCCAGAACGGGTCCAATTACCTGGTGATTGGACGAGAGGTGACGCGGGCGCGTGATCCGCGCGCCGCGTTTGAAGAGATTGCTACTTCAATACGTCAAGAATCGCTTGCCCGTTAGGCGAGCCTAGACCGGTGCAGGGATCCCAACCGGCAGCCGCTTTATAAGCGCCATTGTTGCCGGATGTGATATCCCGCAGGGCCTTTTGCCGGGTCAGAGTTCCGTATAAAGAAGGATGGAACCAGCCCAGGTTTTTTCCGAGCTGCTGGTTCAGAAGCGCGATAAGACCGGCCCAGAGAGGCGCGACAGCGCTTGTGCCGCCGACGACTCCTTGTTGGCCATCGACGAGGATCGTGTAGCCGGTGTCGGGATCGGCAACCCCCGCCACATCCGGGACGCCGCGACCGTCGGGGTTGACGGTGCCTGTGGGTTTCGGCACGTCGATAGCAGCCTGGTACTTGGGCTTAGAGAAGTGGGAGCTGACGCCGCCGCCAGTAGCGCCGCCGTTCGCGCCATCGTTCCAAACCGTTTCGGATTTGATTTTGCCGTTCGAACCCACTAGCCTGGTGCCGCCACAGGCGAGCGCCCAGGGACTGGAAGCGGGGAAATCCACGTGGACTCCTCCATCGGTTTCTCCATCGGAGGAGCCGTTATCGCCTGAGGCGACGCACACCGAGATGCCGAGCAGAGCCGCATCGTGTAGGGCCGCATTGAAGGCATTCATGGCCTGCGGAGTCCATTCGCTTTCAGCGCTGCCCCAGCTAATGGAAATGACCGAAGGCTTGCGCACGGTGTCATGAATCGCTGCATTGATCGCGTCGAGGAAACCCTGGTCGGTGTTGGGTCCGAAGTAAACGGCAATGTTCGCTCCGGGAGCGACGCCGCCGGCCACTTCGATATCGAGGACGACTTCGCCATCGGGGCCGTCGGGATCGCCGGTGGGGGCATTGGAGGCGCCATCAACCGAAACGGCGCTGACGGAGACGTTATTTATGCCAAGCTGCTGCCAATAGGTTTGGAGATCGGAATCCGCAAACCCGCCGCCGAGTTCGATTAAAGCAATGGTTTGGCCTTCGCCGGTACTGGGCGGAAAATTATACAGTTGCGCCACTTGCGGCGGAGTATAGGAAGTGGATTGAGAGGCACGCGGCCGGAACGTGTGGCGGGTGGCCGCCGCGGGGCGCTGGTCGAAGCCGAGAACGGCAACGACGCGGCCGTCCAGGGATGCCGGAATATGCAAAGATCCTTGCCGCGAGCGGAAGATTTTTTCGCCCAGGCGGCGCAGTTCGACATCCGCGAGGAACGCGTTGGCGAGATCGCCGAGCCAACCGCTGACGATGACCGAACGGGCCGCCTCATCGATGGAGACGATGGACCAATGATGCGCGTCAACGAAGTCCTGGACAACCTGAAGGTCGGCCGGGTCCGCGCCGTGACGGCCGGCCAATTCGCAATGCGACAAGTGGCGGCCGAGGGAATCCGGGTCGGGCGCGGCGCCGCGCCGCCGCAGGATTAAAGTAAGTTGAACGATTTCGTCGGGAGCAGGAGGGCCGGCGGGCAAAGAACCGATGGGATGCTCGCGCAGGCTGCCCTGCAAGGGGACATGAGAAGACATAATAAGGCTCACTCCTGGCGGGAGCATAGAGGAAGCGATGGCGGGAACAGGTAAGGTGAAGGTTGAAAACTAGACTTCCAATCTCTTGTTTAAATGAGACTTGTTGGCGTGCCGGGACACGTTATGAGGATTGTGACCGAGGGCCGGCCAGAAGATGGCTGATGCTTTTGGCGGCTCTCATTCTTGCCACCCAGGCCGCCTCGCCGCAAGGCCTGAGCAATCTTTTGACGGGCCAGAAATCGGCGTCTCCGGCGGCCGCGGTTCCGGAAGATCCACTGAAACGGGACACGCCTCGGAGCGCGATTTACGCTCTGCTTGAGAGTTGCCACTCGGGCAATTTTCAGATAGCGATGCAGTATCTGGATCTACATAAGATCGCGGCCGGGGATCGCACGGCGGAAGGACCCGAGCGGGCGAAGGAGCTGTGTTCGCTGCTGGACCGGAACCCGCAGTTCGAGGTGGATCAATTGAGCGATTCTCCTCAGGGCAACCAGCAGGACCTGCTAGCGCCGGACGTGGACTCGCTTGCGACGTTTCAGTTGAAGGGGCAGGCGATTGCCCTGCAGATGCAGCACGAGACATTGCAGGGCAGGCGGGTCTGGCTGGTTTCGGCTGACAGCGTGGCGCGCATCCCGCAGTTGAACGCGCTCGCCGGAGAAAGCGCCTTCGAAAAGAAACTGCCGGAGTGGCTAGTTCGCATCACGCTGGTGGAGACGCCATTGTGGACCTGGATCGCGCTGGTGCTGCTCGCGCTGCTGCTTTCGCTCGTTTCGCGGTTGCTTTCCCGCGCGGCGATTGCGATCGTGACGCCGATCGTGAAGCGCTATGCCAAATCGATGCAGGCGTACCGGCTGGAGGCGTTCACGGAGCCGCTGCGGCTACTGCTTTCGGTGGCGGTGTTCCGAACGTGCCTGGAGTTTCTAGCGGTTTCGGCGCTGCTAAGAACCTATCTGCTGAACCTGATTGCGCTGCTGGTGGTGCTGGGCGTGACCTCGCTTGCGATGCGAATTGTGGACGTGATCTCCGACCGGGTGGCCTCGCGGCTCGATCCCAGGCAGCGCGCTCTCTCCTATTCGGTGCTGCCGTTGTTTGGGCGGTTCGTGAAGATCTGCCTGTTTTGCGTAGCCGTGCTGATTGTGTTGGAACGCTGGGGCTATCCGACGAGCACGATCATTGCCGGAGTAGGCGTCGGCGGCTTGGCCATCGCGCTTGCGGCGCAGAAGACGATCGAAAACTTGTTCGGCAGCATATCGGTGATCCTGGATCGGCCGGTGCTGGTGGGTGATTTCTGCAAGTTCGGCGCGCAGCTCGGAACGGTGGAAGATATCGGCCTTCGCTCGACGCGGCTGCGAACGCTCGATCGGACGTTGGTGACGATTCCCAACTCGGTGTTTTCAACGATGACGCTCGAAAACTACGCGCGGCGGGACCGCATGTGGTTTCACCCGAAATTGGAATTGCGCAGGGACGTCTCGCCGGAACAGATACGGCAGATGATGAGGGCGATCCAGCAGGTTCTAGGAGAAGATCCAAGAGTGGACGCGACGGGAGTGCCGGTGCGGTTTGTGAGTATAGCTCAGCAGTCTTTCGATATTGAAGTTTTCGCTTACGTGCTGACGGCCGATTACAACGAATATCTGCGCGTGCAAACGGAGTTGCTGCTGAAGATCATGGATGCCGCCGCGAAACTGCAAGTCGGATTCGCGGTGCCCATTCAGGAGGCGGTCGTCAGCACGCACGAGCTTGACACATCGCCGGGCTGAGTTAGTCGGAGGGCCTGCCGAGGAGTTCTTTTATCAAATCGCCTAACTTCATGAATTCGTCGAATTGAGACGGTTTCTTGAAGTAATGGTCCGCCCCAAGCATTTTCATGTGCTCGCGGTCGCGTTCGGATTGAGAAGTCGAGACGACGATGACGCGAGCATTGGCGCAGTTCCCGGCCTGGCGCATTTGCTTCAACACGTCGGCGCCGTTCTTTTTGGGCAGATTAATATCGAGGATGACTAGATCGGGGCAGGAATAAGACGGGTCGCCGGCTGCCGCGGACTCGAAGAACCGGAGCGCTTGCTCGCCATCCCTAACCACGTGAAGGGTCAGCGGGAGCCTGGCGCCGGCGATGGCCTCGCGAATGAGGAAGACGTCGGCTTCGTTATCTTCGACTATCAGCACACTGGGCGAGACGCGATCGGCCCTTCGGTCAAACGGGGAGAGAGAAGAAGAAGGTTGATCCGCGTCCGGGTTCGGATTCCACCCAAACTCTCCCATGATACCGATCCACGATTCGCCGGCAGATGGCCAATCCAATACCGGTTCCTGAGTATTCATTGCTATTGTGCAGACGCTTAAAAAGCCCAAAGATGTTCTCTTTGTACTCGGGATCGATGCCGATTCCGTTATCGGCGACGCTGAAAATCCAGGATTGATCTCTGCGCTCGGCTGTGATGTGTATGGCCGGTGACTGTTCGGGGTTGCGGTACTTAATAGCGTTGCCGATCAGGTTTTGGAATAACTGATGGAGGTGGGTGACGTTGATGGATAGGGAAGGCAAGGGGCCGGTTGTGATGCGAGCGCCGCTTTCGCAGATGGCGCCCGAGAGATTTTCCAAGCTCGTTCTCAGGGCGCGATTGGCGTCGGTGACCTGGACGGGCTGCTCTAGCCGCGTGACCTGAGTATAGGTTAGAAGGTCGCGGACTAGAGTTTCCATGCGATTGGCGCTGTTGTGCATGAAGCGCATGAATTTGAGGGCGTCGCCATCGAGGCGATCCGCATAGCGCCTGAAGAGAATTTCGCCATAGATTTTGATAGTGCGCAAAGGTTCCTGGAGGTCGTGGCTTGCCGAAAAGGCGAACTGTTCCAGATCTTCATTGGCGCTGCGGAGCTCGTCCTGAGCGAGCTTTTGATCGTCGATGTTGGTGGCGGTGCCAAACCATTTCTCGATGCTTCCCGAGGGGCTGAGGACGGGAACGGCGCGGCCGACGAACCACACCCAATGCTTTCCGCGAGGATCTAACAAACGATACTCGATGTTGAGGGGTTTTCCGGAAGCAATCGCGGCATTCCACGCGTCGAGGGTGGGCTGGAGATCGGTGGGATGGAGAATGCGTTCCCAGTTGGCGTTTTCCACGGGAGCGCGGCTGAAACCGGTGAATTCGAACCACCGTTCGTTGTAGTAGTCGAAGACGCCATCTGGCCGGGCGGTCCAGACGATTTGGGGCATGGTGTCGGCGAGCTGGCGGAAGCGGGCCTCGCTCTCCCTTAAAGCCTTTTGGATGCGCTTGGTTTCCGTGATATCGCGAGCGATCTTGGAGGCGCCCACGATGACGCCTCGCGAATCCTTGACGGGCGAGACGGTGAGCGAGACCTCGACCAGCGAGCCGTCTTTTCGCTGGCGCATGGTATCGAAGTGATCGATGCGCTCGCCTTTTCGGAGACGGGCGAGGATGCTGGGTTCTTCCTCCTGGCGGTCGGATGGGATGATGAGGCTCGCGATGGTGCGGCCGATGGCCTCGGCGGCGGTATAGCCGAAGAGGTGCTCGGCGCTCTTGTTCCAACTGGTGACTACGCCTTCAAGGTCCTTACTAACGATGGCGTCGTCGGAGGAAGCGACGATGGCGCTCAACAGGAGGGCGGCGCGCTCGGCGCGTTTTCGCTCGGTGACGTCGTGCGTGACCGAGAGATGGACGGCAGCTCCGCCCCTGGAGCGCAGGGGAGCGGAATAGCTCTCGGCATGGAGGCGCTCTCCGTTCAAAGCGATGATGTCGTATTGAAGCGAGCCCTTCTCGCCGCCGCAGACGGCTTTATGGAAGGCGCGAAATCGAGGGCGGTCTTCCGGCGCGACCAGGTTGTAGATGCTCCCCCCCGGGATGGATTGAACGGAAGATGCGCCAAGCATGGCAAGGCCCGCCCCATTTATGAAGAGCAGCGTACCATCGGGCGCGATGGTGCTCACGCATTCCTGAGTGGTTTCGACTATGGCGCGAAACTGCTCCTTGGCTTCCAACTCGGCATTCTTGCGCTCGGTGATGTCGGTGAGCAGGTTGATGCCGCCCAGGATGCGGCCTTGCGGGTCCCGGAGGATAGTGGGATGAGCGATAAACCAGAAGAAGGTTCCGTCGGGCCGCTCGGCGACACACTCCGCGCCGGAGGCAATCTCGCCACCCTTGAGGGCGATCCCCAGGGGGCATTGATTGTGAGGCAGAGGCGTGCCGTCTGGTTGGAAGATCTTCCATGCGATGGACCATTGATCGCTGCCGATTTCAGGCGTGCGGCCGAAGAGCTTGACTGCGGCGGAATTGCAATAAGTGAGCAAGCCCTGGGCGTCGGTCATATATATCGCGACCGGCAAAGCGTCCACGGTTTCGCGAAAGAACCTGTCGGAGATCTGGTTGCCCGATTGGAATGCCTGGAGGGCGTCAGCGCTGTTGGCGAGCATAGCGGATCTGCACACGCCTGAGACGCCGAGGAAGATGCTTATCAAGCGATAGCTGTCGGCGGAAGAGAAAAGGCAGGGGCGGCTTAATCAGAAATAACCCAAACCCAGGTTAGCATTTTCGGGTTCGGGCAAACAGTGCTGACTCACTCGCGATCGAACACCAGCACATTCGGCTCGTCTCGCCCTGGCACGCGAATGGTCATTGTTAAGGTTTTCCTATCTTCGGAAACCCGAACCTCCTGCTCATCTACTAACTTCCCGGCAATCTTGTCGTTCAGCTTGATAGTCCGTTCGTTCACCCGCTGCGCAGACGACACCGTTTCGATCCCAGAGCTTACGTTCGAATAGTCCTGGCCGTCGAACTTCACGCTCTTCGCCCCTTCTCCCGCGGTGATGAACGAAAGACCATCGCCTTGGAACGCCCTCACCTCCATCACGTATACGGTGTCGACCTGTTCGCTCGTGCTTACCCAATCGCCCGAAAAGCCCGATCCTGTTCCTCTCCGTTCGTAGACATAAACGAGATGCGTCGTCTTTCCGTTATCGGCGAAGAAGGTGAAATCGTCATGTAGTCTCTTGCCGTCCTTCGAGAGTTTCCAAATGCCCTTGATCTGGATGCGTCCGTCCTTCTTGCGCATGCCGGTCCATTCGTCCGGACCTACTTCGGTCACAGCGAACGTCGTTCCGAAATTTGCCGGCTGATCGGTTCCATCCACGACAATCGTCTCGGGGCTCCCGCCGCCAAAATCGAACAAGTACTTATTCGCCCCGAGATTCGTCACCTTCATCTCGTCAGTCAGCTTGCTCTTTTGCGGATTGAGCTTCCATTTGCCCACCATTGGATCGTCCGCCGCCAACGCCGCACCCCCGATAAACCAAGCAAGCGAAAGCAACAGAAATGCGCCTTTAACCATGGTTACCTCTTGCTCCACAGCGAAAGCACGCGGCTTACCAACTAAACTGCGCGTTTAGTTAGCACCGGCGTGGCGCGAAGAGTTCGTGGAAATGGTTGGTTTACTGGGAGTTTTGCGGGTCGGCGGCAATCGGGAGATGCAACGCCTGCCGGCCATTCGATCGGCTTGCTGTGTTCGCAATTGAACAGCGCAGTCGAAAAACGCGATTGGGCGCAGTCGCGCCGAGATCCTGAAGTAAGTCCGCCAATGAAAGCGATCCCAGGCTCAGAGAGCCATTTGCGCCCATCGCTCGCGGATCTCTCGTTTCCAACTGCCAAAGAGAGGAGCGTTCATGGCGCGGGAGAAAAGGTCGGGGTCGTCCGTCTCGCGCTTGTAAAGACGAATGACGTCGGCGATGGTAACGGCGCAGGGATCGGCGCCAATAGGTTCGATAAGATCGCCGGATTCGAATTCGCCTTCTTCAACGATGGAGAAGTAAATGCCCGACCGTCCGCTGGCCCAGAATCTCTTAACCATGTCGGGACGAGCCATACGGATCGCGAGTTTGAAACAGGGCATTCTGGGCTGGCTGACCTTTATGACGGCTGAGCCGGCGCGAAACACATCGCCAATGTGCACGGAGTCCTCCAGCATGCCTTCGGTCGTGAGGTTCTCGCCAAAGGCGCCCGGCGGAAGAGTCGCACCGGGAAGCTGTTCAGCCCAGAACGGGTAATGCTCGGATGAATAGGAATAAACGGCTTTGGACGGACCGCCGTGAACGGTGAGATCCGCCTGGCGATCGCCCTCCACATTGAAGCTGCGCAGAGAAACTTTTCCTTGAACGGGCGTCTTGAAGATGCTGGTGAGCACCTTCCGATTGCCGGCCTGCACCTCGCGCGGCAGCCCGACGTTGATGGATGCGATACGCCTCAAGGGAGGAACGATCATGTAGATCTAGATAATTATCGCGTGGGGCCCGAAGGGCATGCTTCGAAGGGCATGGGGCGGGCCTCTAGCGGCGCGTAATAGTATCAGGGTGCTTCCTCGCATCGGAGCAGGCCACCCGCGACCCCAACAGGTCGGCGACCGTACACACGGCACTCCGCGCGATCAAAACGTAGGGCAGGGAACGATCGGTCTGTTACGGCAGTGATTCCGGTGGCGTCCCACCAATGCATGGAACGGGTCCGAGTGCTTGTAGCGGACGATCAAGCATTGGTTCGTGAGGCGCTGTGTCAGATACTTGAACCGGAATTTAACGTGATAGGCGAGGCCGATAACGGAAAGGCTGCGATAGAAGAAACGGAACGGTTGAAGCCTGACTTAGTGTTGCTGGACATCAGCTTGCCAATAGTAAGTGGGATGGAGGCGGCGAGCCGCATTCGGGCTGTGCTGCCGCAGATAAGAATCGTTCTACTTACCGAACACGCAGGGCCAGAGTATGTGGAGGCGGCGCTCGAGAGGGGAGTCTCGGCATACTGTCTGAAGAGCGCTGCCGTTTCCGAGTTGCCGGAGGCGCTGCACAATGCGATGCGCGGCGACCGCTTCGTCTCGGCCGCGCTCCGCGCGAAATGTAGTGTAATGAGAGGGTAAAGTCAGGAGGATTCAAGGCAACATGCAGAGGGCTCGCCTTTTGCTGGGAGACGACCATGCTCTGATCCTTGAAGGCTTGCGCACTCTCCTGGCTGACGACTTCGAGATTGCAGGAATTGCGACAAACGGCCGCGATCTGGTGGACGCGGCGCAGCATTTGAAGCCCGATGCCGTGGTGTTGGATGTCTCCATGCCGCTTCTCAACGGCATGGACGCAGCGCGGCAGATCCACAAACTTCTACCCCGCACAAAGATCGTGTTTCTTACGCAGCGATCGGAGCGGGAATACGTCAAGATGGCTCTGCAGATTGGCGCGTCGGCGTATCTTGTCAAGCAGTCCATTACAGACGAATTGATCCCGGCGATTCGATCCGCGCTAGCCGGGAAGGTCTACGTAACTCCGCAGGTTGCGGGGGCTCCGGCGGCTGCCTTGGAGGCGCAGTCCGGCGAGAACTACGCCGACTGGTTCAAATCCAGTATCACGCCGAGACAGCGCGAGGTGATACAGCTGGTCGCCGAAGGAAAATCGATAAAAGAAATCGCGGGCATCCTCAATGTGTCTGTCAAGACAGTGGAGTTTCACAAAGCGAACCTGATGAACCGGTTGAGTCTGCGTTCGACGGCCGAATTGACGCGTTATGCGGTGAAGCACGGCATCGTTGAGTGTTGAAGAGCGCGGCGCGTGGCTGCTAGCGGATCTTAACGTTTCTCGCCGGAATGCAGGTAGTGAAAGCGGACCAGATAGATATTGGCGCCTTTGCCGTGTTGGGCCACCTTGAGCAAATCGATCACGCCTAGAAAGCCCGTTTCGCGCGCAAGCTGCGGAGTGATGTCGGGGAGACCGATGGGCGTAATCGAATCCACCTCGATTTCTCCTTCCTCCATGCGATAGCGCCTGCCCACGGTGACGCGCGGGCGGGTCCAGATGCGAACGCTGGAAGTGATTTCGCCGCGGCGAACCCGCTCCCGGAGCCGCTTGGTGAAAGTCATGACAAGAGGTTACAACCTGCACCGAACGGAGCCGTCCGAGCGAGTTTCATCCTCTTGTTTCTTGCCCGCCAATCTTCGATATCATGATCCGGCACGGCAGGGCCGGCCTGGAAAGGACAAGCTAATATGCCAATCACGTACGGAGCGCTACGTTGTAAGTGCGTTTCCAATTCTCGCTTGCAATCCTCTCGTAAGAAAAACGAGCTTCAGTATCACCTGCACGCCAGCTTTAGTCTTGGGAACGGCGCCCCATGGGACTGCGCCATCAACGTAGGCACAAACGACGCGGACGACCTGTTGCAATACAAGCTGGTTTACGATTTCGACCATCCAATTGTCGCCACTCTGCGAGGACTCAATCCGGGATTCGAGGATCTGACGGATACAAGCGCCCTGCCGGCTCTCGATTTCCTGCGCAGCGACATTTTAAAGGGCACGGGTCCGTGGCGGCCGACCGATGTTATGGACGGAAGCGACCAGGCGGAACCGATTCCTTCGCTGACGCGCATGCTGCAAAATGCGCAGGCAAACAAATCCGATGTGTGGATCTTCGGGCGCCTCTACGACACAGGCGACGGGATTCACGACATTCACATGAACCAGGGATCGACGGGAAGCTACATCAACAACGGCCAGGATAGCGACCACAACATGATCTGGCAGGACGGGGCGGTGATTGTGGACACTGGAGCGCCGCAACTGGCGGCGTACTTTACGGTCTTTACTCAGCAACTCGTGCCGACGGATAACCTGGGAAATCCGGTGGACGGCGCTCATGGGTACACCATTGCCGATGACGGCAGCCTGGTTGGAACGTAGGCTATTGAAGGTGGAGGCGCCTAGGGCTCAACGGGCCGCCATCGAAAACCGCGCTACAATCGGTGAAAGCCATTCGGAGCGCCTGGAAACTGTTTGCGGCTGGGGCGAACCGCCGCCAATCCAGGCAAGTCACGCCGGGTTTGCCTTTCATGACCGCCGCTGAACCTATTACACTCACTCGCGCCGCTGAATTCCGGAAGAAGCTGGAAACGAAGATTGTGGTTGCCGATGGGGCGATGGGGACGATGCTCTACGCCAAGGGCATTTTCATCAATCGCTGCTTCGACGAACTGAATCTTTCGGCGCCGCAACTGGTGAAAGAAATTCATCAGGAATACGTCCGGGCCGGGGCGGAGTTGATTGAGACTAACACGTTCGGTGGGAACCGCGTACGGCTGGGCGCGTTCGGGCTAGCCGAAAAGCTGAGAGCTATCAACCAAGCCGGAGTCCGGCTGGCGCGCGAGGCGGCGGGCGAGCGGGCGTTCGTGGCGGGAGCGCTGGGGCCCTTGGGCACGCAGATTGAGCCGCTCGGGCCGATGTCGTTCGCCGAGGCGCGAGAGGTTTTCAGAGAGCAGGCCGAAGCGCTGGTAGGGGCGGGCGTGGACGCGCTGGTGCTCGAGACGTTTTACGAGCTGAACGAATTGCGCGAAGCCATCTACGCGGCGCGGGAAGCGGCGGGCGACCGGATGGCGATTCTCGCACAGGTCACGGTGAACGACGACGGAGCGCTGCGCGACGGCACTGGCGCCTTCACGTTTACTAAGCATCTGAACGAATGGCCCGTGGACGTGATCGGAGTGAATTGCTCGGCGGGTCCCAAGGTGGTGCTCGAGACCATTGAGAAGATGGCGGCGCTGACGAGCAAGCCGCTGAGCGCGATGCCGAACGCGGGCTTGCCGGCGACGGTGGAAGGCCGCAACATTTATTTATGCTCGCCCGAATACATGGCGCAATATGCGCGGCGATTCCTGCAGGTGGGCGTGCGAGTGGTGGGCGGTTGTTGCGGGACGACGCCCGAGCATATCAAGCTGATCTGCGGAGACGTGCGTTCGCTGCAGCCGGTGCAGACGCGGGCCACGCCGGCCGATTTGCCGGAAGAGCCGGCGGCCAAGAGCAAGCGGCTGGCGAAGCTGCCGGTGGGCGAGAAATCGAAGCTTGGCGCGAAGCTGGCGGCGGGCAAGTTCGTGGCGTTTGTGGAGATTCTGCCGCCGCGCGGCGTGGACGCTTCGAGAGAAATCGCCGGAGCGCGGCTTTGCGGCGAGAACGGGATCGATTGCATCAACGTTCCCGACGGCCCGCGGGCGAGCGCGAGGCTCAGCGCGCAGGTCACTTGCCAGTTGATTCAACAGCACGCGGGCATCGAAGCCGTCATGCACTTCTGCTGCCGCGACCGGAACCTGCTGAGCATTCAGTCGGAGCTGTTGGGAGCGCATACGATGGGTGTGCGCAACCTGATCTGCATCACGGGCGATCCGCCCCGAATGGGCCTCTATCCGGATGCGACCGCGGTGTTCGACGTGGACGCAATTGGGCTGACCAACGTGGTCAATAACCTCAACCAGGGTTTGGATATCGGCGGCAATCCCATTGGCTCGCAGACGTCGCTGTTGATCGGCGTCGGCGCAAACCCGGGCGCGCTGAACCTGGAAGAAGAGATGAGGCGGCTAGCCTGGAAGGTGGAGGCGGGCGCCGAGTATGTGGTGACCCAGCCGGTGTTCGATTTGAATCTTCTGGAACGGTTCGTGAAGCGGACCGAGCAGTTCAAGCTGCCGGTCATCGCCGGCATTTGGCCGCTGACGAGTTTCCGGAACGCGGAATTTATGGTGAATGAGCTGCGGGTGCCGGTTCCACAGCCATTCATGGAGCGCATGCGCCGAGCCGATAGCGCCGAGAAGGCCCGTGCGGAGGGCATTCTGATCGGCCGCGAGATGGCGGCGCGCGCGCGTTCGGTTGTGCAGGGCGTGCAACTAAGCGCGCCATTCGGCCGCTACGACATGGCCATTCAAGTTGCCGAGGCGCTGGGGGAACGTTAAACTGACGAAATCCTGCGCCGCTCGGCGGAGAATCGAGCACCGCCTGACGTGGCAACCGATCTGATCCAAGTCGACGTAGAGAATCCGTACCCTGGCGCGATCGAGCGCGCGGTGGAGGAAGTGGCTCGCGGCCGCGTGGTGGGCGTGCCGACAGACGCGTTGTACACCCTCGTGGCGGATCCGCTGAATCTGAAAGCGGTGGGGCGTGTCTTTGCGGCGAAGGGCCGGGAGACGGAACGGGCGCTCCCGCTGGCCGTTTCAGATGTCATGATGGCCGAGGAGCTGGGCAAGGAACTGAGCAGCCGGTTTTATATTCTCGCGCGGCACTTTTGGCCGGGGCCGCTGACGATGATTGTTCCAGCCTCGGCGAAGGTTCCTCTGAAGGTCACGGGCAACACCGGGCGGCTCGCGATGCGCCACACAAATTCGAATGTGCTGAACGCGATGATCGAGAAAACGGGCCATGCGCTGATTGCGACGAGCGCCAACATTTCGGGCCAGCCGACCATATCGAGCGGGATCGAACTGTTCGCGGCGATGGACGGCCGCCTGGACCTGGTTCTGGATGGCGGACTCTGCATGGGCGCGGGCTCGACTACGGTGGACATTACCGAGCCCTATTGGCGCGTGATCAAGGAAGGCGCCATATCTGAGAGAGAAATTGCCGAACGGCTGCAAGGGACGTAACGCGGCGGTTATATTGAGCGCCCGCGCAGCGTCTACCAGTTGAGCCCGCCGGAACTCAGTGCCGAAGCCAATACGCGGGCGGAGGACGATTGTGAAATACCACGAAATAACTAGACGCCATTTCTTCTATGGCACGCTGCTGGCGGGCGCTGTCCCGCTGGGAGGCTTCGGCAGCACGCCGTCGCTGAAATCGCTGGGCTACAAATCTCCTAATGAGAAGCTGAACATCGCCTCCATTGGCGCGGGCGGTAAGGCGACCAGCGACATCAAAGGATGCGCGCTCACCGAGAACATCGTCGCATTATGCGATGTGGACGATAAACGAGCAGCGGAAACCTATCAAGCCTATCCGAACGTGCCGAAGTACCGCGACTTTCGGGCCATGCTCGACAAGCAGGGCGCCGAGATCGACGCAGTGATCGTGACGATTCCCGATTTCATGCACGCAACGGCCGCGATCCATGCCATGGAGCGTGGGAAACATGTGTATGTGCAGAAGCCGCTGGCGCATACCGTCTGGGAATGCCGGCAATTGGCGGAAGCCGCGGTGAAGTACAACGTGGTGACGCAGATGGGCAATCAAGGCTACTCCAACGAAGGGACGCGGCAGTGCGCGGAGATGATCTGGTCGGGTGAGATCGGCAATGTGACGGAAGTGCACGCCTGGACGAACCGGCCGGTATGGCCGCAAGGTCTGCCCGATCTGCCGCCGCCCATGCCGGCGCCTTCCACCCTCGATTGGGACCTGTGGCTTGGGATCGAAAGCGAGCGGCCCTACAGCGATAAGTATCTGCCGTTTGCCTGGCGCGGATTTTACGATTTCGGTTCCGGGGCGTTAGGCGATATGGCGTGCCACATTCTGGGCGCGCCGAATCTGGCGCTGAAGCTGGGCGCGCCGGAGAGCGTGGAGTGCATCAAGCTCGAAGGCAAGAGCGATTACTACTATCCGGCAAAAGCCGTGATCCGGTTCGATTTTCCCGCGCGAGGGGACATGCCCCCGGTTAAGGTCTTCTGGTACGACGCGATGATGGAGCAGCCGGACATCCCCGGTATTCCTAAAGACGAGATCCTGGGCGATCTGCCGAGGGAGCGGCGCGGTCATCTTCGAACGGGCCTCAACCCACCCGAGAGTCAACCCATTGGGGGAGTATTTACGGACGCGTTCTTTTCGCCCGAGCCGCAGGCCGAGGAGCCGCGTCCCGCGCCGCCGGCGCCGCGCGCCAACGACGCAGACGCGCAAAGGGAGAGCGAGATCGCGCGGCGAATCAATAAAGGTAGCAACGGCAGCGTGTTTGTCGGTGACAAAGGATTCATCACGACGGGCACCTACGGCGAGTGGACTCGGTTGATACCGGTTGAGAAGATGCGTGATTACAAATTCCCGCCGGAGTTGCTGACGCGCTCGCCGGGGCATTATCGCGATTGGATTCGCGCCTGCAAGGGCGGCGATCCGGCGTGCTCGAACTTCTCCGTTGCCGCGCCGTTTACCGAGTGGGTCACATTGGGCGTCCTGGCGCTTCGCTTTCAGGGCAAGCTGGAATGGGACAGCGCGAAAATGCGAGTGGCAAATAACTCGGAAGCCGATAAGCTCCTAAAGCCGAAGTTTCGAAAAGGTTGGAGCCTGGCGTAGCCGGGTTCGGCCGCGACTTACGGACCTCGGCTCGCCGCGCGAAGTTAGTTCGGCAGTGTCCAGATCTTCAGAGTATTAACGACATCGTCGACGGCCGCAAGGCGCCGGTCGTCCTCGCGGCCATGTAGGGCCAAGCCGAATGCTCCACCTTGGCCGCCGAGGTCAACCGAATACTGCGCGACAAAATGTCCGGCTCTGGTGAACTCGACCAGTTCGCTCGGTTGGTTCGGATTGCCGTTGATGGCGTCTCCGTTGGAGGTAATCAGGTCGCCGTTGTGGGCGAGAATGAGACCCAGCGGGCCTCGCAGGCGAGCATCGTCGCGGAAGACCAATGCGCCTCTGTCTTCCGGGTCTTCACGATGAAGCGCGTGGCGCACGGCGTAAATGGCGTTGTCTTCGGTTGAGGCGACATAGAGCAGATCCTGCTCCACGTCCAAGGCGAGCCCGGTGGGGCCGACCACGAGAGCTGCTGGATCGCCGCGATGGGAATAGCCGCGGGCGATGAGCGTCGCCTGGTCCAGATAGATGGCGTCCCCGTTTTCGGAAATGTCGAAATCGAGGCGCGATACTGTGCCGTTGAGAACGCTCGATACGAAGACGATGGCCCGCGAGCCGTAGTCGACAGCGGCGAGATCCCAGGGACCATCGAGGAAGGTCGAATCGGAAAAGGTTGCGATCGTCTTGCCCCAACGATTCACCGCGATCAGCGAGCCTTGCTGAATAGTCTCGAAGCTGCCGTCTTTGGTGGGAACATTGCCGACGAGAACAACGCCGCTCTTGAGGACTGCCAGAGCAGTGCTGAGCCCCAGTCCTTTGTGGCCCTGGAAAAACAGAGACGGATGCCCATCCGCGGCGATTGAAACGATGGTGGACCCGGTTCCTTGAAGGTTCTGCGAATTGTTGAAGTTGGAGACCAGGATATCGCCGGGGTGAATGGCGCCGCCGGAAGCGAAATCGTGCGGGACGAAAGCGACTCCGTAGGGATTGACGTCGCCGTTGGCGGGGACGGTGTTGGCTACGACGAGCGCGCTATGAGGTAACTGGGGCAAGATAGGCGCGCAGTCGTTAGCGGCGGAGACCGCGGCACCCGCAAACAGCAGAGCCAAGGCAGCCGGAGTAAGTGTAAAGGCGAGTTTGTGCATGAGACACCTCTATGTTTGTGCCAAATGTAAACCCTCACGGGGCTGATAATTGCTACGATCTAGTAAATGATTTGTAAATTCCTGAGCGCTGTACTAACAATTACTCTTCCACTTGTTCGTCAGCGATCGTCAGAGCCCTGTCGAAGGCTTGAATGCCCAGATCTATCTCGTTCTTTTCAATGATTAAGGGCGGCGCGATAACGAAATGGCTGATCCAGGAATTGACAATTACACCCGACTTGAGCATCTCCCCGACAATTTTATCTACAAGAAGTGGTTTTCCGGACACTTTATCGGCCTTGGTGTTGAACGGTTTCTTGGTGCTTCGATTCTTCACGAGCTCGATGGCCCAGAATAGACCCAAGCCGCGAACGTCGCCGATGGAGGGATGCTTCGCTCGAAGCGCCGCGAGCTGTTCGCCGAGATAGCCGCCCATCTCTCGGGCGCGTTCCACCAGGTTCATTCGCTGCATTTCGCGGATGGCGGCGACGGCGGGAGCAAGCGTCAACGGGTGAGCTTCGTACGTGTGGCCGTGGGCGAAGAAGTGGTCTTCAAAGTAATCGGCAATACGCGCCGTTGTAGCGCAAAGCCCCAGCGGGATGTACGCGGACGTGATGCCTTTGGCGGTCACCAGAATGTCGGGCTGCACGTTCCAATGGTCGAAGGCAAACCATTTACCGGTGCGGCCCCACCCGGTCATGACCTCGTCGGCGATGAGGAGCACGCCGTGGCGGTCGCAGATGCGGCGCAGCCGCGGCATGTATTCGGGCGGCGGAACCAGAACGCCGTTAGTGCCGACAATGGGCTCGACGATCACGGCGGCGACGTCGTTCTCGTTTTCAACGATGTGTTCGAGGTAGTCGGCGCATGCGATATCGCATTCGGGGTAGCGGTGGCGGATCGGGCAGTTATAGCAGTTCACCTCGGGCGCGAAGACGAAGCCTTGGCCTTTGGCGGAAGGCTCGGCGGCCCAGCGGCGCGGGTCTCCGGTGGCCCCGATGGAAGCCGTAGTCGAGCCGTGGTAGGAGCGGTAGCGGGAAACGATTTTCGATTTCCCCGTGAACATGCGGGCGATCTTGAACGCAGCTTCGTTGGCTTCGGTGCCGGAAGTCGTGAAGAAAAACTTGTTGAGGCCTTGAGGAAGAACCTCTAGCAGCAACTGGCTCAACTCGACGCGCACATCGGTCGCGTAGCCCGGCGCGATGTAGGCGAGCGCGCGGGCCTGGGCGCCGATGGCGGAGATGACCGCGCTGTTCTTATGCCCGAGGTTGACGCACATCAGTTGCGCCGAGAAATCCAGATAGCGTTTGCCTGCTCCATCTACGATGAAGCAGCCTTCGGCATCGACGATATTGAGAGGCGTCCATCCCTTCTGAAAGCGCCAGGTGCCGTAATTGAGTTTGCGAGTAAGTTCGGAAATTTCGCTCGGAGATAAAGAGGTGGGCATGTAAGTCGACGAGTTAGCTGCGAGTTAGTAAATCCTGGACCGCGCGGTGGGCTTGATCGATTGCGCCGTCAGTATAAGCGTAAGCTCCCGCGTCCGAATTGGCGATAGCGATCCGGCCAAAAGGCTGGCGGGCCGCCACGCAGGGCAACGGACCGCCTTCGAGCCAGAACTTGTCCCAAAGAGAATTGTATTGGTATGCATAACCGTGCGGCCAGCGGTTGACCGTGATGGCCGCGATGTCGCGCCCCGGGTCAAAACCGCCGCCAGACAGCATGCGCGCGAGTTGATCGCGAATGTTGCGCTCGAAGGTTTCAAAGCTCGTATTGAAAAGGTCGAGGCGGCCGGCGCGGTGCTGCGCTCGGGAGGGCAAGCCGGGCAGGGTGGGAACTCTCTGCATGTGCACGAGGATTGAATCGGAAGGACGGCGCGGGCATTTGTAATTGCCGATGCTGACCGGCAGGTCGAGATTGACTTCGCTATGAAAGCTGCCGGGCGCATAAATCGAACTGACGCCCAATCTCTGGAACGCGTTCCAGTTACGAATGAGAACGTTGGTGTATACCAACGGCGCCTTGGCCGCGGAAGCAAGCGCAGTCTTCTGTTCGGCGGGCAGCTCGGCGCAGATATAGGGAATCATGAGGTGCCAGCAGGCGAGAATGCACTTACTCGCTCGGACGGTCTGCAGTTTGCCGAGCCGCGAATACGTGATTTCAACGCTCTTTGCGGAGGCTGGATGGCCCGCGTGACGCACGCGCACAACGGTGCTGTTCAAGCGAATGCGCGTCGGGCGGTGTAGCTTATCGAGCGCGGCGAAATTGGTTCGCGCCGTGACAACATCCCGCGCATTCGAGCCGGGGACAGCGTCGGGAATGAGCTCGCGCACCAACAGGCGCGCAATGGAAGAGTTGCCGTCCGGAAAGTGATAGAAATACCGCTCGCCTTCTTCGGTGCGGATCGCGTCGCGGTTCTGGCCGGGGCCGGGCGCGGGGTCCAGGTCCATGCCGTCGAAGCCGGGGAATCCTAAGCCCCAGGCGTCCTGCGCCGAGACGGCGTCGATTCCGAGTCCGAATAAGCTGTACGGGCGGGCTTGAAAATACTTGACCACGTCAGGATGCGCGCCCATGGGCCCGGTGAGAAACGCGGCGTAGCTGACGCGCGCCATGCGGGCTTTCTTCTGATCTGAGGCGAGGCCGGGAAGATAGTCTTTCTTCTCTTCGTAAAGCCGGCGGAGATCGCGCTTGGCGGCGTCGGCGATGGGCGCGGCGTCGAAGAAGATCTTCCACCGTTGATCGGCAGTCTGCTTCGGGGCGGGATCGCAATACCAATCGGGTCGCGGCTCAACCACGAGCGCGTCCTTGCCGAAGGTCTCTTTGTCGAAGAAAACGGAGGGGCTGAGGCCGAGCGAAGGATACAGATCGCGGTCGAACACGCGAGTCGTGGAGGAGACGTCGATGCCCAGCTCGGCGATTACCTGCTTGGCGACCGCACTATAGGGCTGCGGGCTTTCGATGGCGAAAGTGCCGCCATAGCCGAGCAGCATTCGTCCCGTTTGACGGAATTCGTTGCGCTTGGCGTGGCCGCCGAAATCGTCGTGATTTTCGAGGATGAGAATGCGGGCGGCGGGACCCGCCGCTTTGCGATAGAAGCGCGCAGCGGCGAGGCCGCTGATGCCTCCGCCGACGATGGCGAGTTCATAGTCTTCGCCCGTAGCCGCTGGGGCGCCGGCGGTCTGCCAAAAATCGTTGTCGCGCAAGGAGTGGGGGACTTTGTAGATTTCGTCATGATCGCCGCGCATGCCGGTGAGCATGGGCGGGTAATAATCGGGCGCAAGTTCGGGAGCGGCGGGATCCGCCTCGCTTGCCGGCAACCGGGAGGCGCTCGCGAGCGCGGCCGCCGAGACCGCAAAGCCGTTCAAAAAGTCGCGCCGAGTGACGCGGCGATGCATGCCAAGCTCGCGATCGTAAGGCGTCATGCGGGAGTACGGAAGCCTAGACTAGCACAAGGGCCGAGCGATCACGGCTCGCGCTCCGCCGGAGCGTTCAAGGCGGCGAGATCTTCGGGACGGCCTACATCGCGCCATGCGCCCGCGATAGGCGAGATTCGAAGCTCGTCTCCCTCGGCGAGCATCAGGTCGAGCGCGGAAGTGAGTTCGTATTCATTGCGCTGCGACGGAACGACCCGATCGAGATAGTCGAACAGAACGGGACGGAAGGCGTAAAGGCCGGCGCTGTTCCAGTGGGTGGTGGAGGCGCCGCGGGGCGGTTTCTCGACGATGTTTAGAATGCGGCCGCGATCCTCGTAAACAGCGGCGCCCTGCCAAGGATCGTCGACTGCTTTGACGGCCAGCACGGCCGCGGCGGCAGGGTGATCGCGCAGAGTTTCGGCGCAGCGAGTGTATTCGATGGAGTCGCAAAGGATGTCGGCGTAGGTGAGCAGGAAGGGTTCGCCGGATGTGAAGCCGCGAGCGAGTTGCGCGGCCGAGCCGGTGCCATTCACAATTTCCTGCACGCGAAATTCGATGGCGAGCGGAGAACTGCGGAAATGCCGCTCGATCGATTCGTGGCGGTAGCCCACGACGATCAGGAATCGCTCGATGCCGGCGGAAGCGAGCCGCTCGAGAATGTGTTCCAGCATCGGTTTGCCTTGAATGGGCAGCATGGGTTTGGGAGTTTCTTCCGTGATGGCGCCCATGCGCGTGCCTTTGCCCGCGGCGAGCGCCACGGCGCGGCGGATGAATGGTGAGCTGTTCATGAGGAATGCAAGACGCCCGCGGAAGGCTCTGTCCGGATCAAGTGAAGGCTGGGATCGAAGGCAGGCCGCCGAGAGTAGTACCGCGCGGTGAGCTGCTGTTGCACATGCGAGCAATCGGAGGCGCGGCACAGTATGATCGCGCATCCTCCGAATCCCGCGCCTGTGAGGCGAGCCCCCAGGGCGCCCGCGGCGAGCGCGGTATCGACTAACTCGTCTAGCGCGGGTGAGCTGACGCGGAGTTGGTCGCGAAGGCTCGCGTGCGAGGCGATCAGCAAGTGCCCGAAAGCGGGAGCGTCTGCCGTGCGCAGCGCGTCGAGCGCCTGTTCGACGCGAGCGCCTTCGCTTGTGACGTGCAGGAAAGCGCGAGATTCTTCGGGGGTGAGGCGTTCTTCCGCGGCGGCGCGCCGCGCGAGAGCTTCGAGCTGGGACGCGGAGTGTTGCGCAAGCGCGGAGCTGTAACAATCGAAGCCGAGAGCGCTGAGGGCGCGAGCGCCCGCGAGGCGGCGCGCATTGTATTCCGCGCGAACCGCGCCCGATTTTTCCGCCGTGGTCATGCTGTGAGCCGCAAGGAAGCACCAATCAGGCGGCACTGGGATCGGACACAATTGAAACGGCGCGAAGCGGACCAGTAACGCGGACCCTGCGCGGGCGCCGAGCACGGCCGCGTGGTCCATGCCTCCGCCTCGGGTGCCGACGAATTGTTCCCCCTCCGGCAGGATGTCGAGCAGTTCGGCTTCTGTGGCGGCGATACGATTGGCCTCAAGCAGCGCGAGGGTGAACGCTGCGAGTAGCGCCGAAGAGGAGGCGAGCCCCGCCGCGGCGGGAAGGTCGGCGGCGATGGCTGCGTCAATGCCCCGCGTGATGCGCCAGCGGCTTGAGACCGCCTGCGCGGCGGCCTTAGCATAGTTGACCCAATCGCCCGAGGGACTGGGTTCCAGATCTTTGGCGAGAACGAATTCACGCGGTTCATATGCGCCGGCGCTGACGGCGCGCACGCGCATCTCCGGCTGGGGAGTGAAGGCGATCCAGATGCGGCGCTGGATGGCCATGGGCAAAACCGGCAGATTGTGGTAGTCGATGTGCTCGCCTATGAGGTTGACGCGGCCGGGCACGGAGAAGAGCGAAGGCGCGGCAGATGACCCGGAGAGTTCATGTAAAAGGCGGAGCGCACGGTCCGCCAGCGGAGAAAGCGAGAGATTGACCAAGATCAATTCAACCAAATTTGCAGAGCAGCGCATATACCCCTGTATGCCCGTGGGGTGATGCCCTTACAACCAGTACCTTGGTTTATGTCGTCGGATTGAGCCGAGCCGCATCTACGAATCACATGCGGCTAGGGATCGTCTGTTTGCTGGTGACGGTTTTCGGCGGAGGAGCTTTCGCCGACGCGCTTCTCTCCGTCAGCGCGACCGCCGGATCGCAACAGTGCGAGCAGTTCTCAGCCGCATCCGCTTCTTGCGGCGCCGATTCAAGCGTGTATGTGCCTGCCGGGCAGTTCTATTCGCCGGTTTCGGCACAAGGCTATCTGTCTTTTGAGCCAACCGGTTCGCCGGACGGTCTGGGGCCGTCCACAGTGGGTACGCAGGACTACACCCTGCAGGGCAACTGGAATATGGGGCAGGGGATTGGGCTGGTGGGCCAAGCGGGGATGTCGTTCATGGCTACGATCAATCTGCCATCGGATTCCGGGGATTGGGTCTTCTATGGGTGGAGCAGCGACGCGACAGACGACCAGGGCGGCGCGTTGGGCGCCATCGAGGTCGTCACCAGCAATGGCGATGGATGGATCGGCGGCTCGCCTCTGAATTTGCCATTGCACATGCCCCTGGAAGCCCGTTCTCGGTGACGATCAGCGTGTCCGATTCAGTGGAAGAATCGGATAGCTCCAATGATTTCTCATTCGAGTTGCGAATGATCGACCCGATCCGAACGCCGGAACCTGCGACGTTGGGAGTCTTACTGGTAGGTGTATCCCTACTTTTCCTGTTGAAAAGACCGGAATAGCAGTCTGAAACCGATAATTCTTATCCTCAATTCACACATTTGTACCACCTGCCATAAGCAGAGTTAGCTACACTGGTCCAAAAAACCAGATAGGTGTGCCTTTGACTAATACATATATTTCCGCCCTTTTAATTGGGCTTACTTCTGTGTCCCTGCTTACTGTCACGCAGCGGACGACGATGGCTGCTACGCCGTCCACGACCGGCCCCACGTTCTATGTTGCTCCGTGGGGTAACGATGGCAACTCGGGCTCTCTTCAGGCCCCCTGGGCGACGTTGCATCACGCCTCCTTTCTTCTCCAGCCGGGAGAGACGATCGTGATGCGCGCCGGCTTTTATGTCAACGATTACCTGATTGTTCCGTCTGGGGTGACTACGGCTCAACAGCCCATCACGGTCATCGCATATCCGGGCGAAGTTCCGGTTTTGACGGGAGCCGCGCCATGGGGCACCGTGATTTCGACTTACTCGCCGCTCCTGGTGGACGGGCTGAATTTTTTCCGGCCGGATACCAACGACGCCGTGGACATCTGGTCGTCTAACGTAACCGTTCAGAATTGCACCTTCAAAGAAACAGGCGGCCAGTTCGTGCGGATCAACGGAGTGAGCAATGTAGTTATTCAGAACAATGTGTTCGACACAAACGGGTATATCGATACGGACGGCGAGGGGGACGGAATCGTCGTACTAGGGTCGAGCAATATCTTGATTCAGAATAACTACGGCGCAAGAAACGGCCACTATTTCGCCGATGCTATTTACAATCCTTCCTTTGGCGCCAGTAAGGATATCGTGATGCGCGATAACACGATTGTGCAGCATTGGGGAGGCGGAATCGGCGAAACCGGCGACGGGTCGCAAAACATGCTGATCGAGGGAAACCGCATCTCAAACGTCGGAGAGGGCGTCGCCTACATCAAGACCAACCTTCTGTTGAACGCGAGTAACAATATCGTTCGCAACAACATACTCTCCAACGAGGCAGGTTGGTACGAAAACAACGGCCTTCTACTCGCTGGGCAGAGCAATATAGTAGATTCGAGCGCCGATAACAACAGAATTTATAACAATGTTTTTTATCAAATTGGCTACCTGCCGATCTTTCTATCGCAGAGAGAAGACGAGGCCGTCAGTCCGCCGGCCTTCAACTATGTCACCAACAACAAAATCGTCAACAACATCCTGTATGAGAACGAGACTCAAGGGTCGATGTTCAATTCGCCGGCTACCTCGATGTATATTTTCGCGGAGACGTATCACTCGCCCGATAAACCCTGGCCTTTCTTCCCCTACTACAACTATATTTTTAATAACATCGTGGGGAACGATCCAGGCAATAACCAGGTGGTGCAATATTCGACGCCCAGCACCTATTTCGATTGGACCCTAAGTTCGGTGGAATCGGGGTATGGATCGTATGTTTCAGGCAATATCCAGGCGAATCCAGAGTTTCTAAATGGGCCCGGTGGAAACTTTCAGCTCGCCGGTTCGTCGCCCGCAATCGACGCGGGAACTCATCTGGCGCATACGACGGCGGCGGGCGCGTCGACGAACGTTCCTGTCGACGATCCGTACTTTTTCACAAACGGCTTTGGAGTGGTTCCTGGAGACCTTGTGAAGATCGGGCATAATGCGGCCACGGCGGTAACAGCCGTAAATTACCAGAGCAACGTTCTGACGGTCAGCTCGGAGGTGACCTTCAACCGCGGAGACAATGTAGATCTCGCCAATTACAATGGCTCCGCGCCGGATATGGGGGCGTTCGAATATAGTTCGTCCGCCCCCCAGATCTTCAACGTTTCGGTTTTGGTTCCGACGGCAACGTCCGCCGCGATCTCATGGACGACGGGAGCTGGCGCGACCGGTCAGATCGAGTATGGCGCCAGCGCCGCATATACCCAGACTTCGCTGCTCAACGCGAGCCTGTCGACCAATCATGAGATCACGCTCGCAGGGCTGCAGCCGAATACCACGTATCACTACGCGGTTATCGGCACGGACGAGGCAGGAGGCAGAACCGTATCGTCGGATTCAACATTTAAGACGCCGCAATCGGCGGGTCCGGTGCTTAGCGCGCCTTCGGTGACCGGCATCGCGCTGGTGGGTAGCGGAAGCTCGGCGACGGCGAACGCAATCATTCAGTGGACGACAAACGAAGCGGCGACGGCGGAAGTCGTTTACAACTCGGGCCTCTGGCATTGCACGTACTTCAACGAGACGGCAATAAGTAATGCATCAGGAACTACATCGCATAGCGTAACTCTGACGGGATTGGTTCCCAACGCGACTTACCATTATGCCGTCGAGAGCACCGATAACAGCGGCCGAACGAGTTACTCGCAGGACCTGACATTTACGACTCCCGCGGTTACAGCGCCAGGGCCGGTGTTATCGAATATTTCGGTTTCGGCCAGCGCCGGGGCAACCGGCTGGTTCGGGGTCGGCAAGGGCCAAGGATTCGCGCCCTCCGGGAAGAGTTGCTGCGGGTATTCGTTCTCGCAGGCTACGATCTCCTGGAGATCGAACGAAGCGGCAACGGCGAATACCGTGCTGCTGATACCGATTTCGATCGGCGGCAGCGTGGAAACCATTTCGCTGAACTCCGCGACCCAGGCCGCGGTATCGGGTAATCCGGCGGCGACTACAACCCCGGCGCTGACCATTTATCAGCTCGCTCCGGCTACGACTTACGAGTACCGGGTGCAAAGCACGGATTCGGCCGGCCACACGACAACCTCGCCGACGTTGCAATTCACTACGCCCGCAATCAATTGAGGTAGGCGTCAGGCGAGAGGGCGCAGCGCGGCCTCGGAGCGGTTAAGCAGCAGGCGCAGCCGGTCGATCCGGCAAGGTGTCTCGAAGGCGTGGTAGACAGTTGCTATATGAGCCACACTCGCAGAGATCTGGGCCTGCTGCTACCCGCGCTGTTCGCGGCGTCAAGAGCCAAGGCCGAACTTTCCGAACTGCCTTCGAAGTGCTACGCCTTCGACGAGCTGCCGGTAGAGAAACATGCGAATCAAATGGAAACGCGCAACGTTTTCCGGGGCAGAACGCATACCGGATGCCCGCTCGCAATGCATATCAGTACGCTTCCCGCGGGGCAGATGCCGCACCCGCCGCATCATCACACGCATGAGGAGATGATGCTGGTGAAAGATGGCGTCCTCGAATTCACGATCGCCGGCAAAACGTGCAGGGTGAAGCCCGGTTCGGTTGTATACATCAATTCGAATGAAGAGCACGGGATGAAAAATATCGGCGAAACATCGGCGCAATATTTTGTGATTGAGATAGGCGCGTGAGTGGCCGGGTGGAACGAGCGTGGTGGGCCCTAGAGAACTCGAATCTCTGACCTCTACCGTGTCAAGGTAGCGCTCTAACCAACTGAGCTAAGGGCCCGAACACTCCAACGATAGCATGCGCTCGCGGCCGCTTTCACAAAGATGTAAGTGACTGGATTTAGCTACCGAACGGGCGGCGGCCCGAGCGCATTCAAACTGCCACGCTTCGAACCTTCAAGGCTTCACGGCGATTACGGAATAATTCTTGCATTGTCCGGCGTCCGTGAATTTGGCCGAGCAGTCCAGGCGCGAGTAAAAGCGCGCGAGGATGGCCGAGACCGGACGGAACAGGACCGCTACCGCGCTTCCAACCGCGCCTCTGAGCCCGCCCCCATTTGGCGCGAGCCGCCGCGGCAAACTGCGGGAAGCCACATCGAGCTGATACGCAAGAGTGCCGAAGTACCCTTCGAGTTCGCCAATCTCTTCAATCTGAAATCCCGCATCTTCAAAGAGCCGCCTGAGACCGAAACGGGTGTAGCGGAAGTAATCGTACGGCTGCATATGCTCTTCGTAGAAGAGCGGCGTGGTCAACCACAACCTGCATCCCGGCTTCAGTACGCGAAACAATTCACCGAGCACCGCGGCCGGCTGCGGAACGTGCTCTAACAACTGTGTCGACAGAATCAAGTCAAAGCGGTTGCCTTTAACCGGCAGAGACGCGATATCGCCCTTGTATGTAGCGTCGCCGGCAGTGTCGGCTGATTCGTACTTAAGATGCCCAAACAGCGAGCGGTATGGCGTGCTCTCGCCAGCCCCTGCGTCGAGAATCAGCGAGCCCGGCGGAACGCTAGCCGCCGCGCGGCGGATAAATTGCTCCAGATATACGCGGCTGCTATTTATGTAAGGACCGAGCACTGCTTCAAGCGCAGACATGGACCTCTATTAAAGCAGATGAGAGTTCCCGAGTCTCTTGCACCCGAGTTTGCGTTCTCTTCTTCGAGGGAATCACCAGATATATTCCTTGGCGTGTTCCCGGCGTTCATGGCTATCGAGCACATGCACGACGCGAATCTTCTTGAGCTTGGCGGGCGATAACTGGCCAAGCGGAATATAGATAATTTTCCGATTCAAGCGAGCCGCCAACTGGCGGAACATACTGCGCGGGGGCTTCGCGGCGACGTAGACGACGTGGCGCTCCATGGAGTAATCGAGCGCGGCCATCAACAGGCGCTCGGCCTTGGTCTCGGCCATCTCGTAATCGCTATCGCTCCAGACGTCGTACATACGGCGCGGCGGCAGCGTCATCAGCAGACCGCCATATTCGGCGCGGCCGATTCCAGGGCCGACGATGTGATCGAACGGATATGTGGAATAGAACGCCATGTCCGATTCGTTCTGGTGTTCGCCGAGCCAGGTAGTCAGATATGGATACCGATCGGCTTTGTCTTCGTCGAAGATGATGAGGATCGCGCCTGTTTCGCCGGAAAATTTGCCTAACTCCCGCACATAAAGCCGCTGTTCGTGCCAGTTGCGAATGGTCTCGCGCAGATCGATGCCGTCCAATACGGAGGTTGTGAAAGGCTCCACGCGCGAGCGCTCTTCGGAAAGCATGGATTTTGCGTAGCGCTTCAGAAAGAGCCCGTAGCTCTCGATCACCAGATCTTCGGGAGGATAGGAGCAGATGGACGCGCCGGTGGTCTGGCGCGCCCACTCGCCTTTGGCCTTTTCGCGTTTGCGCCGCTTTAGCCCGGACGGCTTCAGCATCTGTTTCATGCGCGGCAGCCGCCTCCGAATCCGCAGCTTGCGGGTGCGCAGCCATACTTCATCGCCCGATAAATTCAGCGTCTCGACAGGAGGATCTTCGGTGCGCTGGACGGAAAAACGATTGGCCATCTGCCAGACTTCGTAGGCGAAGTTATCGTCGACGATGGAGCGAGCCCCAAGCGCCAGATCATAGACGCCCGGCAGCAGGCGTTGATCGAGCACGGCGAGGTTGCGGGTGAACTTGGCGAGGGCCAGGCGCTGCCAGGGCTGCATGCGGTCGCCGGTATTGATCGCATATTCTTGTTCCGCATCGCGCAGAAGAGCGAGTTGCCAGCGGCGGCGGTCGATGGCGGGGATCTTTGGCTCGGCGCGGATCTCCTCGTACCGCTCCTGAAAGTAGGGCGCTTCGCTGGTGACTTCCGCAAGACATTCGGGGTGGAGGTTGAAGAGCTCGGCGCGATGAAAAAGGCGCGCGCGTGGCGCAGGCTTCTCCTCTTGCGGGACCTCCATGGCGTCCAGCAGCGGGTCCAGGAGGTTCAGGGAAACGACTACGCAGATGGAAGCGAGCGGATCCGCGCCTTGCAGCTTCCTCGCCATGGCGGCTGCGTGCGCGTCCAGTTCCGGCGAGCGCGGCTGCGGAAAAACTCGATACGCCTCCACGTACCGTTCCATGCCGATAAGCTCGACGGCGTATGGCTCGGGATACGTGTCGTTGAGATGCGGACGCTCGTGCGTAGCGGGCTCCAGAAAGACAGTGGCGGCGCCGATCTCGCCCGCTGTGCGAAGGGCCTCTACGAAAGGGTCGGCGGGTTCGATTGGTATATAGGTTGCGCGCTCCTGGTCCCCGCTGTCCTCCGGAATCAAAATGACGGACATGCGCGGGAGGCGATCCAACGCTGCGCGGTAGCGCGCTTCAAGCGACGAGGGAAGCTCAACGGCGACGACTCGCGGGCGGTGTTCAAGCAGGTAATTGCGTACGCGCGAGGCGAACTCGATCCGGCCGGGGACGACGGGAAAATAGATGAGATTCGAGCGGCGGATAGAGCCCGCGTCGGCCGGTTCTTCCAGCCCGAATTCTTCCGGCGCGAATTCTTTCGGCATAGCTTAACGGCGTACGCTGTAGCGGCCCGCTTCTTCGCCCAGGACGGCGCGCACCGCCGCTTGCAGCAGCAGCCGATGCGGCTGGCCCGTTTCCGCGTTCAGCTTCAGGGCATAACGCGCGATGTTGATGCCGTCGCGAACGGTGTAGCTTTCGTCGGCGGCATGCGCCTGCTGCAGAAAATCCGTCACGTATTGCAAGACGTCGTCGGGAGAGAACGGAAGGTTTTCGCGCAGGATGGCAAGCTCTTCCGCCCGCTCCGGAAAATCTATGAGGATCTGGGGTTGCAGGCGCGAATGAATGTACTCGGGCAGATCGAAGGTGGAGGAATCGTCGTTCATCGTCGCGGCCAGGCGAAAATTCTTGTGCGCGCGAATCTTCACGCCCGCCACGATCGATTCCACATAGCGGCGGTTATCGAGCAGCGGCGCGAGGCTCGCCCAGCTCTTTTCGCTCATGCGATTCCCTTCGTCGAGCACCGCGACTCCGCCGCGGATCATGGCGGTCAGCAGGGGAGAAGCTACATACTTCAGTTGGGACACGCCCTCGACAACCGGTGTGATGAGCAAATCTTCGGGGCGGGTATCGACGGTCGCCTGCATGATATAGACTTCGCGGCCGAGCCGCTTGCCGGCGGCATAGGCCATCGTCGTCTTGCCGACGCCCGGCTTGCCCAAAAGGCGCGGGTTCATGGGGACGTCCCGATCGTCTATGACCATCCAGGCCGCCATCAACTGCCGCATGGTCTCTTCTTGTCCCACCCAGGTGACGTTTAATTCGTCCGGATGCGCAAGGTGCAGTTCGATGCCTTCTATGGAAACCTTCATTATTTATGTGTGAACCCCGCCTGCGTGGACCCGTCCGGATGCCCGGCTTGAGAACAATTCCGGGACCACTTACTTATTCATCGTAGAATGAGACCAGCGGACAGGGGATGTTTCCCGTGGTGCGCGTATATTGCCCCGAAGCATGACGCAAAAACTGTTGCGGCTTATCTATGCGTTCGAGTTCCTTATCGCGTTAGTCGCGATCTTCACGGCGTGGTCGGAGATTGGCGGGCAAGCCGCTCTCGATTTGATGCATTGGGGCTGGAAACTGGGATTCAGCGTCGGCCTCGCAAGCGCGGCGGTAGCCTATACGGCGGCCGTGGTGGCGCAAGACAAGCTTTGGACGCTGCGTTCGGCGCGATGGCTGACCGTCATTATCTTGATAGTTCTAGGAATTGGCGTGGTGACCTATTTCTACGTGCTCCAAGAGGATTCCGGCGAATCGGACGAAACAGGCACGATTTCGATGTGCCTGCCGGTTGCGCCTGAATCCGGCCCGGTATGAGCGAAAACCGCGCGGAATCCGAATACGCCGTTTGGACGATTCCGGGGACTTCGTTTGAGGTCTCCTACCTGCTTTCGCTGTTCCACGAAATAGATTTTCAGGTCAATGAAGGATACCGCCGCATTCCGCACGGCGGTGTAGAGATCGGTGGCCTGCTGTTCGGTCGCGTCGAAGCAAGTTCGGCGCGAATCGAAGCCTTCCGGCCCATTGCATGCGAGCATTCGCGGGGACCGTCGTTCGTGCTCTCGGAGAAAGATCTCGCTGCGCTGAGGGAGCAGCTTGCTTCGGCGGCGTCGGACCCGGAGCTTCATGACTGCGATCTGCTGGGGTGGTTCATCGCGCACACGCGCTCTGCGCTGGAGGTCAACGAACGGGAGAGCGCGCTGTTCGACGAGCTCTTTCCGGAGCCCGGCAAGCTGATGCTGTTGATTAAGCCCGAACGCTTCCAGCCGACGCGATTCGTCTTCCTGGTCCGAAGCGCGGACGGCAAGCTGGCGGGCAGCGGGGATGAAAACGCGATCATTCTTCCGCTGCCGGGCCGGGGGGAGCGCGCCGGCTCTCAACCAGCGGCTTCGATTCCCGCGCCGGCCGGTGCGCCTGTCGCGACTCTCGCGCCGGCAGCTCCGGCGCCTTCCGTGGACGTCGTCACATCGGAGCGCCTCGAACCACTGGCCGAACCACCTCTCGAAGCGCCGGTCGAAGCGCCACCCGAGGCCAAAGTCCCCATGGCAACCGCCAAGACGCCAGCGGCCGCGCCTGAGTTTCCATCCATTGAGGACATTCGGCGGAGGCGTTCCGAAGCGATCCAGCATGCCGATTCCTCACAAGTCACGCGTGGGCAGCCTCAGGCGGCGGAAACCGTTCCAGCCGACCGGCGCTCCAACGTGCGCCTGGCAATCGTGTTGTTTATCGCGGCGGCGCTCGGCTGCGTGGTGGGCTACTTCATCTACTTGCAGCTTCCGCCGGCGGTGATACCGCTCAATGTGGAAAAGAACGCGGCGGGCCTGATTGTCTCGTGGCCCCCCGAGCAGACGCGCGACGCTGTGTACGCGGCTCTCCGCGTGGACGATGGCGATCCCGTCGCGCTTTCACCGGAACAGAAAGCCGTGGGACAGGCGGCCATTCACGCCACCGGCGGGAATGTCAAGATCGAGTTGACCGCGCAACACTGGATGAGAGATTCCCGGGGAATACTGCGTTACGTGGAGCCGCTGCCCGAAGCCGGGCGAACGGCGCCTTCACAGTAGCGGCGTTTTTACGCGCAAGTCTTCGCCTTTCATCTGCGGCGATTTTTCGAGCCCGAGAATGCCGAGGATCGTCGGCGCGATATCCTGCAAAGCGCCGCCGGCCCGTAATCCGACTGTCTCTTCCGTCAGGAAAATGAAAGGAACGGGATTGGTGGTGTGATACGTGTGCGGCCCGTCGGTGAGCGGATCGATCATGGTTTCGGCATTTCCATGGTCGGCGGTGATGAGCCAGGACCCACCGGCGCGCCGCAGCGCTTTGTAGATCTCGCCGAGACCTGCATCGACGGCTTCGCAGGCGCGGATGGTAGGCGCCAGTTTGCCCGAATGCCCCACCATGTCGGCGTTCGCATAGTTCATCACGATCACATCGAAATCGCCGCGTTCGATAGCCGCGACGGCCTTCGCGGTGACGCCGGCCGCGCTCATCTCCGGCTTCAAATCATAAGTGGCCACTTTAGGCGAAGCCACCAACTCGCGCTCCTCGCCGCGATAAGGTTTTTCGTTGCCGCCGTTGAAGAAGTAAGTCACATGCGCGTACTTCTCCGTTTCGGCGATGCGCAGGTTCTTCCAATCGGCCCGCTCCATCACGTTCGCGAGAATGTTGTCGGGATGCTCCGGCGGAAGCACGAACGGCAAACGGAAGTCCTTCTCATATTGCGTCATCATCGTGTAAGTCAAATTCTTGGGCGCCAGGGATCGCGACGGCGTTTCGAGTAGCGGATTGGTGAAGGCCATGGTGATCTCGCGCGCGCGATCCGCGCGGTAGTTGTACATGATGACGCTGTCGTCCTCGCGAATCAATCCGATGGGTTCGCTGCGTTCATCCACGATGGTGACGGGCTCGATGAACTCGTCTGTGACCCCGCGTTCATAAGAGGTGCGAACGGCGGTTTCCGCGGACTGGTATTTCTCGCCGCTGCCGAGCGCCATCGCGCCAAATGCGCGCTCGATGCGTTCCCAGCGCTTATCGCGATCCATTGCATAATAGCGCCCCGTGACGGAGGCGATCTTTCCGATCCCCAGTTCGCGCATCTTGCGTTCGAGCAGCGCGATATACGTGACCCCGCTCTCCGGAGGCGTGTCGCGGCCGTCCATGAAGCAATGCACAAAGACGTTCTCAACTTCGTGGCGCTTCGCCATTTCGAGCAGCGCAAACAAATGCGTGAGCTGCGCGTGCACGCCGCCGTCGCTGCACAGGCCAATCAAATGTAGCCGGTGGCCTTGCGCCTTTTCGATGGCGTGGAGCAGCGCGGGATTGTGGAAGAGCTCGCCCGATGCGATCAGCAGATCGATGCGCGTGACATCCATATAGAGGACGCGCCCCGCGCCCATATTCATGTGGCCCACTTCGCTGTTGCCCATCTGTCCTTCGGGCAGCCCGACGTAAGGGCCGCTGGTCTGGATCAGCGTGTGCGGATACCTTTGAATAAGCGCGTCGTAAGTCGGCTTGCGCGCGAGCGCGATAGCATTGCCTTCTATCTTGGGCGAATAGCCCCAGCCATCGAGGATAGTGAGCACCAGCGGTCTCGCCATGCTACTGGCGGAACGCTTTCCGTCCGGGATAGATGGCGGCGTCCCCGAGCTCTTCTTCGATGCGCAGCAGTTGATTGTATTTGGCGATGCGATCCGTACGGCTCGCGGAGCCGGTCTTGATTTGGCCGGCGTTGGTGGCGACCGCTAGGTCCGCGATGAAGGCGTCTTCGGTTTCACCCGAGCGATGTGAAATCACGGTCGTGTAGTTGTGAGCGGCCGCGAGCCGCATGGCCTCCAGAGTTTCGGTCAACGAGCCGATCTGATTCACTTTTACAAGAATCGAATTGCCCACGCCCTGTTCGATGCCGCGCTGCAGCCGTTCCGAATTCGTGACAAACAGATCGTCGCCGACGAGCTGCACTTTCTCGCCGAGCGCCTGAGTGAGCTGCTTCCAGCCGTCCCAGTCGTCCTCCGCCATGCCGTCTTCAAGCGAAACGATCGGATAGTTGTTCGCCCAGCGCGACCAGAATTGGACCAGCTCCTCGGAAGTCTTCTCGCTCTTATCGGATTTCTTGAAGACGTACTTCTTCTTTCCGGGATCGTAAAATTCGCTGCTCGCCGGATCGAGTGCTATGGCAATCTGGCTGCCGGGCTTGTAGCCTGCCTTTTCGATTGCCTCCATCAATAGTTCGAGCGCTTCTTCGTTGGATTTCAGATTGGGCGCAAACCCGCCTTCATCGCCCACCGCTGTCGAATAGCCGCGCTTCTTCAGCACCGTCTTTAAGGCGTGGAACGTTTCGACCCCCATCCGCAAAGCTTCGGAGAATTTTGCGGCGCCCAAAGGCACAATCATGAACTCCTGAAAATCCACCGAGCTATCGGCGTGCGCTCCTCCGTTAATCACGTTCATCATGGGCGCCGGCAGCACGCGGGCATTCACGCCGCCCAAATACCGGTAGAGCGGAGTCATCTGCGAATCCGCGGAGGCGCGGGCCGCCGCCATCGAGACGGCCAGAATGGCGTTCGCTCCCAGCTTGCCCTTGTTCGGGGTCCCGTCTAAAGACAGCATCGTGCGGTCGACCAGAGTTTGATCGGCAGCGTCCATTCCGGCCAGCGCGGGCGAAATGGCTTGCGTAATGTTTTCCGCGGCCTTGCGAGCGCCTTTGCCGAGATACCGCGCTTTCTCGTTGTCGCGCAGCTCCACAGCTTCGTGTTCTCCGGTCGAGGCGCCGGAGGGCACGGCGGCGCGCCCCAGCGTTCCGTCCGCAAGATGCACATCGGCCTCAACGGTCGGGTTGCCGCGCGAATCCAGAATTTCTCTGCCGGTGATTTTAACGATTTCCATTAGCTGATTCCTTTGAAGCGTTTCTGCACGTTGCAGCCATTCGAACCGCGCGGCTTGCAATGCACATTCGCGTTGCGCGAAATTCCACTTTATCCTATATAGAACATGATTCCTCTTCGCGGGCGATTCTTACTGCTGGTTCCGTTGCTATGCGGCGCTTCGATTGTTGCGCGCGCCGAGACGTGGACCTTCGCGGTCTCTGGCGATTCACGCAACTGCGGCGATGTGGTGATGCCCGCCATCGCGCGCGGCGCCATCGATAACCATGCCGCGTTCTATTGGCACCTGGGAGACTTCCGAGCCATCTACATCATCGACCAGGATTTCGCGGCCGAGCATAAGCCCGCTTATCTCGAGAATGCTTGGCAGGATTTCATCGACAACCAGATCATGTCGTTCGGCGAGCTGCCCGTTTACCTCGGCCTCGGCAACCACGAAGTCATTCCGCCCATGACGCACGAAAAGGCGCTTGCGACGTTTGCGCCGTGGTTAAACGCGCAGGCCATTCAGAAGCAAAGGCTGAGCGACGATCCCTCCGATGCCGCGCCCCACGGCTATTACCATTGGCTTCGGGACCACATCGACTTCGTCAACCTGGACAACTCGCTCAGCAGTTTCGACGAAGCGCAGATGCGCTGGGTGGCGGCCCTGCTCACCCACGACCAGGAAGACGAATCCGTCCGGGCGGTGGTGGCCGGGATGCACGAAGCGCTTCCTGAAAGTGTTTCGAAGAGTCACAGCATGAACCAGACGCTGCTCGGAACCGAGGGCGGCCGTGAGGTCTACCGGCGGCTGCTGGAGCTGAAGAACCATAAGCCGGTCTATGTTCTCGCCAGCCACTCGCACTATTACATGAAGGGAATTTACGAGACCGGCTATTGGAAGGCCCACGGCGGCGTGCTGCCGGGATGGATCGTGGGAACCGCGGGCGCCGAGCGGTATAAGCTGCCGGACCCGCTGCCCGAGGGCATGCAGAAAGGCAAGGACGCGATCGAGCGCCAGTACGGATATCTGCTCGCAACCGTGAGCGACTCAAAAGACGATCCCATTCATTTCGATTTTCACGAGGTGAAGACCTCCGATGTGCCCCGGAAGGTGGTGGAGCGCTTTACGAGCGGCTTTGTGCAGTCCTGCTGGGACAACAACCCGCCCTACGGCAAGTAGCGGCCGGCGGACCCAAATTGCGGGAACCGATGGTACCCTGATTGCGTATTCATCCAGCGAGGCAAGCGTGAACGGGCCAGGCCTGAGCGGACCGAGCGAAAAAGGACAAAGCCTTAAGAAAGCAGGCGTATCGCGCACCCGCGCTTCGTTTTGGGAGGCGGCGCGCATTGCCATCGATTCGCTCAACAAGAACAAGCTGCGCAGTTTCCTGACGCTGCTGGGGATCATTCTGGCGACGACCACTCTGATCGCGGTCATGTCGTTCGTACAGGGCATGAACGTCTATATCGCGACAAAGCTCTCCGACATGGGCTCAGACGGCTTCCGGGTCGTGCGTATCGCGTTCATCGGAAATTGGGATCCGAAGAAATACGTCGAGATGCAGCGGCGCAACCCGCAGATCAGTACCGCCGAGTATCACTTTGTTCGCGATCACGCCACCATGCTGCGCGACGTCGGCATGGAGACCTGGAAGAGCGTGCCCGTTTCATTCGCCGGGAAAACCATGACGGCCGTGGATCTGGAGGGGATTACCGAAAACATTCCCGCCATGAGCAATATCGAAGTGGCCCTCGGCCGCGCTATCACGGAAACCGAGGTGAGGCGGCACGCGGCTGTGGCGTTTCTCGGAAACGATGTGAGCCAGAAATTCTTTGAAGGCCGCGATCCCATCGGGCATACGATTCAAGTGGATGGCGTTGGCTATGAAGTGATTGGAGTTGCCAAACCGCAGGGCAGCGTGTTCGGCCAGAGTCAGGACAAGTTCGTGATGATTCCCGTTTTCTCGTATTTCAAGACCTATGGAACAGGGCTGCATAACGAGATCCAGTTGATGTGTAAGGCCACGGACCCGCGCCGCATCGAGGAAGCGGAAGACGAAGTGCGGATGCTGCTGCGGGCCTATCGCCACTTGCGCGCCGGGCAGGACGACACGTTTACGATCTTCGCTTCCGATACATTTGCGCAGGCTTGGCAGAAGCTGACGGGCGCCATCGCGGCCACGGCCATCGGCATAGTTTCTGTCTTCCTGATCGTCGGCGGCATCGTCATCATGAACATCATGCTGGCTGTGGTGACGGAGCGAACGCAGGAGATCGGGATTCGAAAATCCCTGGGAGCGCGGCGGCAGGACATATTGAACCAGTTCCTGGTGGAATCGGCCATGCTCGCCGCAACCGGCGGCTTGACGGGCGTGGTGATCGCGTATCTGATGACGGTGCTCGTGCGCAACGCCACGCCGCTGCCCATGGAAATGCCCATTGTGTCCGTGGTGCTGGGCGTGGGCGTCTCGGCGGCCGTCGGGCTGTTCTTCGGCATCTACCCGGCGCGGCAGGCTTCCAAGCTGGACCCCATCGCTGCGCTGCATTCCGAGTAACGCATGCCTGCTTTTGTCGCCTTCCGCAACAACACGATGCTGGCGCTCGACACCATACGGGCGCACAAGCTGCGCGCGCTGCTGACGATGCTCGGCGTGATCATCGGAACCGGCACGATCATCGGCGTTGGATCTATCCTGACCGGTTTCGATGGCGCCGTCACGAATGTGCTGCGCAGCTTCGGGCCGAACTCCGTGATCGTGTCGCGGACCCCGGCCTTTCAAACCTCGGACATGACGCCCGAACAGCGCGCCCGCAAACAGCTCACGCACGAAGATGCAATTGCGATTCGGGACGAATGCCTGACCTGCTCGCGCGTCTCGACCATGCTATGGCCGAACCACTTCCCGGTGGTCGCCAAGTACAAGGGCAACGCCGTTTACCAGGCGCAACTGCGCGGAGTGGAAGAATCCTACGCGGAGTCGGGCCAGATCGATCTTCATCGCGGCCGCTTCTTCACCGAGGCTGAAGACGTGCATCGCGCGCCGGTGGCGGTCATCGGCGCCGACGTGGAGAAAGGGCTGTTCGGCGAGGAGAATCCCCTCGGCAAGTGGATTAACGTGGACGGCCAGCAGTTCCAGGTCATCGGATCCATGTATCGCCCGGCCGCCTCGTTCTTCGACAGCTCCGACAATCGCGTTCTTGTGCCGTTCTTCTCCATGCGCAAGGCGTACCCGAGCGCGCGCGACGTGGCCCTCGTCGTCACCTCGCAGGACGGCATGCTGCCGCGCGCCATGGACGAAATAAGGACCGTGCTTCGCATCCAGCGGCATGTGCCGGCTAACAAACCGGACAACTTCGATATGTCTACCGCCGAACAGATGGTGGAGCAGTTCCGGCAAATCACCTCTATGACATTTTTGGTGATGATTGTTTTGAGTTCCATCGGGCTGCTGGTGGGTGGCATCGGCGTGATGAATATCATGTTGGTCTCCGTCACCGAGCGGACGCGCGAAATTGGCGTGCGCAAGGCCATAGGCGCCCGGCGTATCGACATCATCGTCCAATTCTTGCTGGAAGCCGCGGTGCTGACGGGCCTGGGTGGACTGTTGGGATTGGGCCTGGGCTGGATGATTGCCATGTTAAGCAAGCTAGTATTCAGCTCGCTGCCGACCACCGTTCCGGCCTGGGCTGCCGTCATGGGCGTGCTGGTATCGGTAGGCGTGGGCCTGTTCTTTGGCATCTGGCCCGCCAGCAAAGCGGCGAAGCTGGACCCGGTGCAGGCTCTCCGCTACGAGTGACAATCGCTCGCAACTCACATGACCGCCGCGGATTTTCGACGTATCGCGCTTAGCCTCGAAGGCGCGGAAGAAGGGTCGCATATGGGGGCAGTAGACTTCCGCGTAGGCGGCCGGATATTCGCGACGCTTGCGTCGGTAAAGCAGGGCTACGGGAATTTGATGCTCGACCGCGAGCAACAAGCCGCGTTCGTCGAAGAGCAGCCCGACATCTTCCTCCCCGTGGCTGGCGGCTGGGGGCGAATGGGCGCCACGCATATTCGGCTCGCGAAATCGAGCGAGGCTGTCCTCGAGGGCGCGCTGCGCACTGCCTGGCGCCTGCGCAAAGAGAAGAACACGAGCACCAGGAAGTCTCGAAAGAAGCCGCTATAATCGCCGCATGGCGGTCGAACAACTTAGAACCCGGAGTGTATCTTTTCTTACGTGCTGTTTGTGCGTAAGCTCAATCGTTTACGCAGGCGCGCCAAAACCCGCTCCCAAACCGGGAACCGATGTCATCCTCTTTGTGGATGGCGAGAAACTAATCGGACATTTGGAACGTGCGACAGCGACATCGGTAGTCTTTAAGAGCGACGCTGCAGGCGAAGTAACAGTCGATTGGAGCAAGATTCAAGAAATACATTCGTCGGAGAAATTCGCCGCCATTCCGAAAAATGTAAAATTGCGGCGCAGCGAAGATCAGGCGCAGGTTCCGCAGGGCACAATCAGCGCAACGGCGAAGAGTGTAGAAGTAACTCCCACGCCTCAGGCCGCGCCGCGGACTGTCGCGGTGGGCGACCTGGTCCAGTTAGTGCCGCAGCCGGATTTCGAGAAGGCTTTTCAGCATGTAAGTTTCACGCAAGGGTGGTCGGGCGGCGCGACTGCGGGTTTGTCGCTGACCGAAGCCACGCAGAAGGATCAGACCTTCACCGCCGCTCTGAACATGGTGCGCGCCGTGCCGAGCGAGAATTGGCTGGATGTGCGGAGCCGAACGATATTCGACTACAACGAAGCCTATAGCCAGTTGACGCAGCCGGCCACTCCTGCCGTCAAGACGTCGCTGTTTCACGTGGATGCGGAGCAGGATTGGTACACCTCCTCCAGGATCTTCGTATTCGGCCAGGCGATGTTCGACCACAGTGTCTCTCAAGGACTCGACTTACAACAGACATATGGCGGGGGAATCGGTTTAGTTCTGATCAAGACTAAGAATCAGGAGTTGGATTTCAAGGCGAGCGCCGATTACATCGATCAGCGGTTCAAGACATCGGCACTGAACAAAAAACTGGTAGGCTCCATATTCAGCGAAACCTATATTCATAAGTTCGCGCACGGCATTCTTTTCAACGAGCAGGGTGGAATAACTCCGGCTTGGGACAATTTTAATGCGTACTCCGCTTTCGCGATTGCGGGGCTGACGTTCCCCGTCTACCATCACCTGGGGGTGACCGTGGGCGCGGACGATAACTTCCTGAACGATCCGCCGCCCGGATTCAAGAAGAATTCGTTTGAATTCACGTTAGGCGCGACTTACTCGTTCCATCCCGCGCAGTAACAAGCCCCGGCGCTTCTCAGGAGCTTGAGAGTTGCTTTCGAGTGTGGGACCCTCTGAGATGCTCGAACATCACTTTCAAGATGGCGATGAGCGGGATCGAGAAGAACATGCCGGGGATACCGGCCAGGTTTTCGCCCGCAAGCACCCCGAATAGAACCAAAAGCGGGTGAATCTCCACGCCGGCGCTCATCAGGTACGGATTGAGCATGTAATCCTGGAACACGCGATAGATTGCGAAGAAGACCAGTATCCATAGCAGGCCGCCCGAGCCTGTCACTTCGGCGACCACAAGGATAATGGCAAGCGCGGCCACGGGTCCGAAGACGGGAATGAATTCGAGTATGCCGGCAACGCCTGCGAGCAGCAGCTCATAGGAGTAGCGCATCGCGCTCAAAAAAATAGCCCACGCGCAAAAAGACGCGATGGCGAGTAGCACAAGCGCGCGGATGTAGCTGGTGAGCGCCGCGTGAATGTCGTCGATGATCAGCCGCAAGGTGCGTTGATCGCTGCCATCTTCGACGGACCCGATGAGATGGGCGCGGATGTCGCGCGCGTCTTTTAATAAGAAGAAGGCGAGAATAGGCACCAGGATGGCCGGCAGCACGTACCCGAGGCCGGTCAAAATCTTGGTCCCGGCTTGTTGCAAGAAGGGCAGGAGGCTCGCTTCGAGAGTATTGGCCTCTCGCCGCGCGGCGTCGAGCACCTGGTTGCGAACGGGATCGAGCCAGTGCGGTAGCGGAAAGCTGGAAACCTGAACGCCCGTGACCAGGTGGGGTAGTCGGGTTACCAGGCTCGTCGCTTCTTCCGCGATGGTGGGAATGACGGCAAACCCAACCCCGACCATTCCGCCGATGAGCAGCACATAGACGATCGCGAGAGCGAGCGTGCGCCGCTTGGGCATGAAGCGTTCCACCAGGCCCACAATGGGCGAGAGCATGTAGGCGAAGAAGATAGCGACCGCGAAGATGACCAGCGTTTCGCGAATGAAATAGATCAGGGCGAGCAGCAGAGCAAACAGAAAAACGGTCCAAGCGATTCGCAGCGCGCGCTCGTCGATCCCCAACATGATTGTTAGACTAGCAGGAGTCTATGCCTTGGCGGCAGTGTTGTGCGCGGTGAAAGAATGAGCACGCGGCAGCTTGCCGCGGATCTGCACCAGCTCGAAGAGAAGCTTCGATCCGGTGGCGGGCTTAAGAAGATCGAGAAACAGCATCGCGACGGCAAGTGGACGGCGCGCGAGCGCATCGATCATCTGATCGACCCGGGCCCCGAGTTCCTCGAAATCGGCCTGCTCATCGCGTACGACCAATACGAAGGTCTGGCGCCGGCTGCCGGAGTGGTAACGGGGCTGGCCAAAATCGAAGGGCGGCCGGCCGTGATCGTCGCCAACGACGCCACCGTGAAAGCGGGCGCGTGGTGGCCCGAGACCATCACCAAGATCCTGCGGGCGCAGGAGATTGCGATGCGGAATCGCCTGCCCATCGTGTACCTGGTGGATTCGGCCGGCGTGAACCTTCCGCTGCAGGACGGCATCTTCCCCGGACAGTACGGCGCCGCGCGGATCTTCTACTACAATTCGCTGATGCGGCGGCGTCTGCGCATCCCTCAGATTGCGGCTGTAATGGGCCCGTGCATCGCGGGCGGCGCCTATCTGCCGGCCTTGAGCGACGTCATCATCATGGTTGAAAAGGTCAGCTTCATGGGGCTGGGTGGGCCGAATCTGGTGAAGGGCGCGGTGGGACAGGTGACCGACGCGGAGACGCTCGGCGGCGCGCGGATGCACACCGCGCTGAGCGGCGTGGCGCATTATCGGGCGGCCGGCGATGCGGCGTGTCTCGATTTGATCCGGCAGCAGTTCCGTCAAATGCCGCCCTCGCGCGAGACCCCGAAAGGCGCGCTGCCGGCCAGCGACGCGGATGGCCTCTACGATATTCTGCCGGGCGACCACCGGCTCCCGTATCGCATGGAAGATCTCCTCGAGCGGCTGCTGGACGCCGATAGCTTCCTGGAGTTTCAACCCGAATACGCGCCCGAGTTTCTTTGCGCGCACGCCCGCCTGGACGGACGTGACATCGGCGTGATCGCCAATCGCCGCGGTTTCTTGAAGACGCAAACCGGCTCTCGCATCGGCGGAATCGTCTACACGCAATCGGCGCGCAAGGTGGCGTATTTTGTCGAGAACGCGCAGCGGCGCGGGCTTCCGCTGCTCTATGTTCAGGATGTCTCGGGCTTCATGGTGGGCGTCGAGGCCGAAACGGAGGGCATCATTCGCGCCGGCGCCGAGATGGTGGAGAGCATGGCTTGCGCCACGGTTCCGAAGATCGTCCTCACCGTGAATCACGCAAGCGGCGCGGGCTATTACGCGATGGCCGCGCAAGGCTTCGACCCGAACTTCACCTTCGCTTGGCCGACCGCGCGCATCGGAGTCATGGAAGGCGATTCAGCCGTGCAGGCCGTGTTTGGCCCTGAGTTGGACAAGCTGAAAGCGTCCGGCCAGCCCATCCCCCAAGAGCTGGAGGCCAAGATCGCGCAGACCCGCGCCGATTACGAACGGTGGCTGGATTCGAGGCACGCCGCGGCCCGCGGCCATTGCGACGCGATTATCGATCCGGCGAAAACCCGAAATGTCCTAAGCTTCGCCTTTGAAGTTGCATGCGGCAACAGCAAGCCCGAACACTTGCCGCTCGAACTGTTGCCGGCCGCCGAAACCAGCGAGACCGACGCCGCGGAGGTTGTATGAGGGAGTTGACGGTCGAGCAGAAAGATCGCCTTCTGCAGATCACCTTGAATCGTCCGGAGAAGCGAAACGCGCTTACGTGCGATATGTGCACGGGCCTTGCGCAAGCGGTGAACGAGGCCCAGAAGCGCGAGGACATAGGCGCCATTTTCGTCTGCGCCGCCGGGCAAGTATTTTGCGCGGGCATGGACCTGGACGAAGCGCTCCTGCCGCACCACAACCTGGCGGCGGCTCACGAGGATCTGTTCACCATGGGCGCGCATTCGGTCAAGCCCATCGTGATGTGCGTGAACGGGCCTGCGCTGGGCGGCGGCCTTGGGTTGGTGGCGCAGTCTCACGTCGCGGTTGCGGCGCAGTCGGCGGTGTTCGGCCTTCCGGAAATTCGCATTGGATTGTGGCCGTTTCTGGTTTATCGCGCGGTGGAAGCGGCGCTCGGCGCGCGACGCACGTTGGAGCTCAGCCTCACGGGGCGCGTGTTTCAGGCGAGCGAGGCTCTGCATGCCGGATTAATCCAAATGACTTGCCCTCCGGACGAAGTATGCGACCGGGCCAACGTGATCGCGCGGGATATCGCGAAAGCCAGCCCGCGAACCGTTGCCGCGGGCATGCAGTACTATCTTGGATCGCGAGGCAAGTCCTCCGTGGACGCGGGCGAACTGGCCGCCGCGCTGCGCACCGAACTGATGGCGAGCGGCGATTTCGAGGAAGGTCGTGCGGCTTTCAAAGCGAAACGGGAGCCGCGCTGGCCCAGCATGCCGCCGGGATTCTACGAACGGCAGTGAAGTTTACGCTCGCGCTGATCGTTGCCCTCCCCGCGGTCTCCGCCACTCCCACGTTTTATAAGGACGTTTTGCCAATCCTGCAACAGCACTGCCAAACCTGCCATCGCGCGGGCGAGATGGCGCCCATGCCGCTTGAGACCTTTGCCCAGACGCGGCCCTTCGCGGCGGCGATCGCAAACGCTACGGCTCGCAGGACCATGCCGCCCTGGTTTGCGGACCCGTGTTGCGGACGCTTTTCGAACGATCCATCGCTTGCTTCCGAGCAGATTGAGCTTCTGCGCGCCTGGGCCGATGCACGGGCGCCCGCTGGCGAGTCGCGCGACGCTCCGCCGCCGGTTCATTGGACCCAAGGCTGGAACATCGACAAGCCGGACGCGGTGTTTCAGATGCCCCGTCCCAAAGCTATTCCCCCTTCCGGAGATGTTCCGTACCAATACATCATCCTTCCGACTCACTTTAAAGAAGACCGCTGGGTCAGAATGTCCGAGATCCGGCCGAGCAATCGAATGGTCGTCCATCACGCGGTTGCCTACATCCGCGATCCCGGCTCAGAATGGCTGCGCGGCGCTCCTGTGGGAGTTCCGTTCAGCGCGGACGATTTAACCACCCCCAAGTTGCGGCGGGATGCGATGTGGACCACCAGCGACATTCTGCTCGTCTATGCGCCCGGCAGCCTGCCGGATCAATGGCCGGATGGATTTGCAAAATTGGTTCCGGCCGGCGCCGATATCGTCCTGCAGATGCATTACACGACCCATGGCCACTCGACGGAAGATCGCACGAGCGTGGGCCTGGTGTTCTCCACCACGCCCGTGAGCAAGCGAGTGCTGACGCTGCAACTGACCAACGATCGCTTCCTGATTCCGCCGGGCGATCCGGATCACAGGGTGGAAGTGCATGGCAGCCTGCCGAACGACGCGCTGCTCCTGAGCTTCTTCCCGCACATGCACCTGCGCGGCAAGAGTTTCGAGTACGACATCCTGGAGCCCCATGGCCGCGTTAAGGCGCTGCTGCGCATCCCGCATTACGACTTCTTCTGGCAGCTCAGCTACCGTTTGGCGGCGCCGATCGCGCTAAAAGCAGGGACGGTGCTGCGGGCGGTTGCCACCTTCGACAATTCAAAGAACAATCCGCATAACCCCGATCCCGATTCGGCCGTGACGTGGGGCGAGCAGACCTGGTCGGAGATGATGGTGGGCTTCTTCGATGTAGCGGTTGACCCGGCGGTGGATAAGCAGCGGTTCTTTATGCGGGGACGAACTCTTCCAGAGGGAACGACTCGCGCGCCACGGCCCTGATTTCTTCCAGCGAGCCGATCGCTCCCGCGCCGAGAGCTTGCGTCAGCGCGTTGCCGGCCGCTGTCGCTTCCGCCGGTCCGGCGACGACGCGCCTGCCGGTCGAGTTGGCGGTGAGCTGATTGAGGAGCCGGTTGCGCGAGCCTCCGCCCACGATGTGAATCGTTTCGATCGAGCGATGCGTCAAACGTTCGAGCGACTCCAGCACATCCTTGTAGCGGGCCGCGAGGCTCTGAAGAATCACGCGCACCATCGAGCCGGGATCTCCCGGGACCGGCTGCCCCGTTCTCCGGCAGTAATCGCGGATGCGCGCGGGATGGTCGCCGGGAAATGTGAACTGATCGAGATCCAGAATGGATTCGAGAGGCTTGGCGCTCGAAGCGCGTTCGATTAATTCGGCGTAAGTGAATTCCAGGCCCTGGCGGCCCCAGGCTCGCCTGCATTCCTGCACCATCCACAACCCTGGAATGTTCTTGAGGAAGCGAATCGTCCGTTCCACCCCAACTTCGTTTGTGAAGTTCGCTTCAAGAGTGGCGTCGTCGATGACGGGGTGGTCCAACTCCACGCCCATCAGCGACCAAGTGCCGGAGCTGATATATGCGAAATTCTCGCCCATGGTGGCTGGAACGGCAGCGACAGCCGATGCGGTGTCGTGCGAAGCGGTGGCGTAGACGGATGCGTGAAGGTCTGCGATGTGCGGCAGCAGCGCGCCAAGCTCGGCGCCGGGGTCCATCAGATCGCAGAGCGGGCGGGTCGGAAGGCCGAGTTTCTGGAGCAGATCCACCGCGAAGCATTTGCGGGCGGGATCGTAGAATTGCGACGTGCTCGCAATCGTTCGCTCCGAGGCGAATTGGCCGGTCAAGAAGTAATTGAATAGATCGGGCATGAACAGCAGCCTGGAGGCCGCCTGCAAAAGTTGCGGCGAATCTCTGCGGATCGTCTGAAGTTGATACAGAGAGTTGATCTCCAGAAACTGAATGCCGGTGCGCAGGAAAATCTCCCGGCGCGGAACCGTCTCGAATAGCTGTTCGGGGACGCCGGCGGTTCGTGGATCGCGATAGTGTCGCGGATTCTCAAGCATCTCGCCATGCTCGCCTACCAGCGCGAAGTCTACGCCCCAGGTATCGACCGCGATTCCATCGATCTTGCTGGCGAGTTTGGCTGCGGTTCGGATGCCCTCGCAGAGTTCATTCTGTAGTCGTAGTGTGTCCCAATAAAGGCCGTTGGGCAGTTGAACGGGTGTGTTCGGGAAGCGATGAAGTTCGTTGAGCTGAATGCGTCCACGGTCGAGTTGCGCGAGTATCGCGCGTCCGCTTTCGGCGCCTAAGTCGAGAGCCAGGAACTGAGACACCCTAGCTTCTTCCGGCTGCGGTCGCGCTCGATTGAGAACTGGGGCGCGAGGAATCCACCGCTGTTATTTTCAACCCCATCACGCGCGCCTCCAGCATAATCAGCAGCGCGAGCACAAGCACCGCGATCGAACCCAGCGCCGGAATGAGAATGACATACGCCGCCCCGAAATAAGCATCGAGGTATCCCAACAGCCACGGGGTGCACATCGCGCCCGTGATGGCGATCGAGAAGAGGCCGTTATAGAAACCCGGATGGTATGAGAAACGTTCGTCGAGCGTCTCGGCGATCAACGGAAAGATTGGAGCGAAGCCGGCGCCGATGACAATCACGGCGATCCAGGCGCCGCTGAGGGCGGTCGTGAAGCTAAGAAGCAGATAACCGGTCATGGCGACCGCGGTGCTTATGAATAGGAGTTTGGGATGGCTCATGCGAGGCAGCAGCGCGCGTACCGCGATGCGGCCCAAGGTAAGCGCGGAAAAGTAGCCGGCCAGGGCGAAGATGGCCCAGGCGGGGTTGCTGCCGAGGCGATGAATCAGATACAGCGGCAGCCAACCGGCAATCGCCCATTCGTTTCCGCATTGAACGAACAGTAAGAGGCTGAACAGGACGGCGGCTATGCTGCGTAAATCGCGCAGAGTGTCGTTCGATCTTGAGCGGCGTACGGCGGAGGGGCGCGGCGAGGCGACAAACAGCGCGGCGAACACAAGCGGCACAACGGCGAGCAGTCCGGTCTGAATTTCGGGCGAGCTTGTCAAATAAGCGAGCGCCACAACGACGGTGGCGAGCAGGCACCCGCATCCGAACAGGACGCCGGAGAGATGAACCGCCGCCGCCGGAGTTCTTTCGAAATCGGGCTGCAGAACGTGAAGAAGGGCGGTCATCAGGGCGCCGGCCGCGGCGCCTACACAGGCCAGGTCGAGGATGCGCCAGCCTGCGGTAAACGGTGGAGCGAGAAACGAAAGTCCGGCGAGAGTCGCCGCCGCGAGAACGCAGGAAGCAAGCGCGAGCGGGCGCGCGCCCGTGCGCTCGATGAGCCGTTCGGCCCCCAGAGCGGCAATCACGTAGCCGGCGTTCAGTCCCAGGAAGTGGAGCGCGATCAGCCTCGGATCGGCATCAATGTGATAGTGCCAGGCGACGAGCAGCGATCCTGCGAGTCCAAGCAGCAGTCCGATGAGAAGAAAGCCGGCGATCCAGGAGCGCGCCAGGCGATCGGGTTTCCCCGTGGCTTGCGTTGACACGTTGGAAGCTTATTTCCTACAATGGAGACATCACTGAGGAAGGAGGTGGTCCAGTCGAAATGAATTCTGGTAGTGACTGTAGCATACAATCCACGCGCGAGGTGGCCGACTCTTAGAGTCGACGTTCGTACGTTCAGGTTTCGTTCAGTGACGAGGCCGCAGTTCCTGTGGACCGGCCGCCCGTCGCGCGTAACGTAGCTAGAGTATAGCCGTAAGGCTCCAAAGTAGATCCCGCTGAGTTGCGCAGGCATGTCAAGCCGCCAGCTCAGCGGGATTTTGCGTGTTAACATGGATCTAAGCCCGCCTGTAGTTCAGCCGCCCATAATTTGAAAGGATTCCAAGGAAATGAAAGCAGGGATTCATCCCGCCTATGACGAAGTGAATGTGATCTGTGCGTGTGGGTCCACCTTCCGCACTCGCTCCACGCAGCGGGGCGATCTGCGGGTTGAGATCTGTTCCAGTTGTCACCCGTTCTTCACTGGCCGGCAGAAACTGGTCGATACCGAAGGACGAGTTGACCGGTTCCAAAAGAAGGCCGCCAAGGCCCGCGAGATGCAGGCCCAGAAAAAAGCGGCCGCCGAAGCCAAGAACGCGAAGAAAATTCAGTAAGCCGAGTTCTGGGTAGGCGCTCGGCGCTTATCGCGCGGTAGCCCACGCAAGCCCGTCCGGATGTTTGATGGGCTGGATGCGGCCAGTAACGGTAAGCGAAGCGGGATCGATGATCGCGACATAATCGTCGGGCGTGCAGGCAACGAACACGCGAGCCCCATCCGGTTGCATGAGAATGCCCGCCGCCCCGTGGCCGGTTTCAACCTGTTTCACGAGCTTGCGAGTGGAGGCATCGAAGACGCTGACCGCGGAGCCTCCGAGTGTCGATACGAACACCAGCCTTCCGTTGGGCGTAAATTTCAGCCGGTTCGCGCCTTTGACATCGGCGTCGAGCGTTTGAACGACGCTCCTGTCGGCGACATCGATGATGGAAATGGTTCCGTCTTGCGCGTTGGCAACCCAGATCTGTTTGCCATCGGGTGATACGTCGAAGCCTTCAGAGCCACGACCGACGGGGACCACGATCTCGTTCCAATCCGCGCGCGGCGGTCCGGGAGGTCCTCCGCCTGGAGGTGCGCCGCCACCAGATCCGGGAGGAGGTCCGGGAGGTCCGCCCCGCACGACCGTCTTATCGATCATGGTGATCGTGGCGGAGCTGACGTTCGAAGTAACGACGTGTTGGAGGTCTTCGGACACCCAGATCATGTGCGTTCTGTTTTGACCCGTGCCAAGAATCCAATCGACCTTCTTGCTGGCGGGATCGTAACGCCCGATGGCCTTCGCGCCTTCGGCGGTGAACCAAACCTTTTCATCTAGATAAGCCAGGCCGTGCGGGCCGCGAAGGGGGCCAAGGTCGATGGGTTGCAAAGCCTTTTGCGCGATCAGATCGATCACTGAAAGCGTGTTGTACGCGCCTCCGCCGTAATTCGAGACATAGGCGAGCTTGCCATCGGAGGACGCGATGACTTCGTGTGGGTCCGGACCGCACGGAATGCGAGCGAGGATGTTCAGGTTCGAGGGATCGACAATAGCGAGCGCGTTATCGCCTTTCGAGAGCACCAGCAGCGCTTGTGGTGGCGTGCTGCCAGCCTGAAGAGCCGCGGCGAAAAGCAAAATAGCGGAAGCGGTTTTCATACAAGACGGTTCTAGGATATGTTCACGATGGCTTCGGTCTTGGCTTGCGAAAGCACGGCTTCCGCTTCGGCTTCGGTGAACTCTTGGGTCTTTGCCGAATGGTTCATGGAGCAGAACTTCGGGCCGCACATGGAGCAGAAGGCTGCGTCTTTGAAGCCTTCTTCGGGAAGCGTCTCATCGTGCATGGCCTGCGCCGTCTCCGGATCGAGCGAGAGTGCGAATTGGCGGCGCCAGTCGAATTGGAACCGGGCGCGGGAGAGTTCGTCGTCGCGGTCGCGGGCGCCTTTCCGGTGGCGCGCCACATCGGCCGCATGGGCGGCAATCTTGTAAGCGATGATGCCTTGTTTGACGTCTTCTCGATTCGGCAAACCCAGATGTTCTTTCGGCGTTACGTAACACAGCATGGAAGCGCCGTGCCAGCCGATCATCGCGGCGCCGATCGCAGACGTAATGTGGTCGTAGCCGGGAGCGATGTCGGTGACGAGCGGGCCAAGCGTGTAGAACGGCGCCTCGTAACACATCTCGCGCTCCTTTTCGACCTGAAGAGCGATCTGGTCGAGCGGGATATGGCCAGGACCTTCGATCATCACTTGGACGTCGTATTCCCAGGCTTTCTTTGTTAGCTCGCCTAGGGTCTTGAGCTCGGCGAACTGCGCGGCGTCGCTCGCGTCGGCGAGGCACCCGGGGCGCAGGCCGTCGCCGAGCGAGAAGCTGACGTCGTGCTTCTGGAAGATCTTGCAGATGGCGTCGAAGTGCTCGTAGAGGAAGTTCTGCTGGTGCTTCTTCACCATCCATTCGGCGAGTATGGCGCCGCCGCGGCTAACAATTCCCGTGATGCGCCGGCTGGTGAGCGGCACGTATTGAACGAGAACGCCTGCATGGATGGTCATGTAATCGACCCCCTGCTCGGCTTGCTCCTCGATTACTTCGAGCATCACGTTGAGGTTCAGATCTTCCACGCGCCGGACGCGATGGAGCGCTTCATAGATAGGAACCGTGCCGATGGGAACGGGAGATGCATCGATAATTGCTTGCCGTATGCGCGGTATGTCGCCGCCCGTCGAAAGATCCATGACCGTGTCGGCGCCGTACTTGATTGCGTAGTTGAGCTTAGCGAGTTCCTCGTCGATGTCGGAGGTGGTTGAAGAATTGCCGATATTGGCGTTGATCTTGCACTTGGAGGCAACGCCGATGCACATAGGCGCCAGGCTGCCGTGATGGATATTGGCGGGAATTATCATGCGCCCGCGCGCCACTTCCTCGCGGATGACTTCGGGCGTCAGATCTTCGCGTTGCGCGACGTATTCCATCTCGCCCGTAATCAAGCCCTTCCGCGCGTAGTGAATTTGGGTGCGAACCGGATCGCTTTGGCGGGGCGCAATCCATTCAGTGCGATTCATGATCCGATTATAAGGTTCATATGAAAGCGACTTTGTTTGGACGAATCATCTTTGGAGCCTCCGCGGTGCTGTTCGGCGTCATCGCGCTGATATGGCACGACACTGAGACCTGGCAGAGCCTGCGCAGGATCTGGACGCTGCCTTTCGGCGCGGCCATTGGCGCGTGTCTGATGGTTCTGCAAATCGCCTGCGGAGTTGGAATTCAGTTTGTGAGGACCGTCCGATTGGCGTCGCTGATTTTGGTCGGCGTCTATCTCTGTTTCTCGCTGGCCTGCGTTCCGGGTATCTTCGCTGCGCCAGGTGTCTATGCGCAATACGGGAGCTTCTTCGAGCAATTCTCTCTCTTGTGCGGCGCGGTGGCGCTGATGGGCGCGACTGAAGCGAATGCCGCTCGCGCTGCCGCGTTCGCAGGCGTGGCGCGGATTGGGCTCGGATTCTGCGCGGTCTCCTTTGCGCTTGCGCAGATTGTTTATCTGAAAGTGACAGCGGAACTCGTCCCCAAATGGATACCGCCGAACCGGACGTTTTGGGCGCTTGCGACCACGGTCGCATTTGCGCTCGCGGCCATCGCGATTCTCTCCAACAGACAAGCGCCGCTAGCTATGAGATGGATGACGCTGATGCTGGCGCTATTCGGCGTGTTGGTTTGGATTCCGCTGCTGGTCGCTCATCGCGAAGCGCATGGGAATTGGTCCGAATGCAGCCTGACTTGGCTTATTACAGGGGCCGCCTGGATGGTTGCCGAGAACGCGGCTCCACGTGAAAAACAGGTGCTATAGTGACGGGGAGCGCATGCCTCGAATAGCGCGATTACTTCCGTTAATGATGCCTGGTGAACTTACGACAACCGACGTGGATTGGACGCAATTGCAGGGCACGGTCCTTGAAGGCGGATATCAACTGGAGACGATATTAGCTGCCGAAGAGAGCGAAGCCACGTTCAAGGCGCGAGTGCTGGGAGATCCCGGAGCGAACGCTATCGCCAGGATATTTTTGGCGCGTGAGAACGAGGCCGAACAGCAGGCACAGGACTGGCTACAGGCCAAACGATTGGCCAGCCGCTATCTGGCCGCGCCGTTGGGAGCGGGGCAGACGCGGAGCGATGGCGCGACGCTCGCCTATGTAGTCTTACGGCGGCCGGACGAAACCCTGAACGAAGCCGTAACGGAGAGGCCGCTCAGCAAGGAAGAAGCGAGCGAGGTGTTGTTGGCGCTGGCGCGCGGCTTGGAGCAGTTGCACAGCCACGGCCTTGCGCACGGAGCCGTATCGCCGGATCGAATCGTGGCGGTCGGCGAAGCGATTCAGCTTTCAACCGAAGGCGTGCGCAGCGCGGGACGAGCGCCGCTTGCGCAGTTGCCGCGAGCAAGATACCTGGCGCCGGAGAGCGAAGCCTTCAACACAACTCCGGAAGCGGACCTCTGGTGCGTGGGCGCGACGTTGGTCGAGATTCTGACGCAGCAACGCTGCGAAGAAGACTGCACGGAGCAGGCGGCCAAGCTGCCGGCCCCGTTCGGCCGCATTGCTTTGAAATGCCTCGAAACAGATCCAGCAGCAAGGCCGAAGGCAGGGCAGGTGGAGGCGTTGTTACTCGATCAGCCGCGAAGCGAGGTGAAGAAGGCGTCGCTTGCGGCGCGCTCTGCACGTCCAGCGAGCGTGCCGGCGCCTGCGAACGGTACGGCGGCCCCTCCGCCGCCCGTCATTGCGATGCGTCCCAAACAAGAGCCGAAGCTGCGGGCATGGTGGATCTACGCGGCTGCTGGAATCCTTGTGGTGCTGGTTTTGATTTGGCTATTGCGTCCCAAGCAGCAACCGATTGCGACGGCGAGACCTGCCGCGTCGGCGCCCCGGCAAGGCGCCGCATGGGAATCGAAGACTCTCTCGCCCGACGAGGCTCAGCCCGCCGCAAAGCCGGTAACTCCTTCCGCCGTGGCAGGGGCGCCGGCGGCCGCTTCGGCAACCAGGGCGCCCGAGTACGTGAAGGGATCGGTATGGCGCGTTGTGCTTTATACCTACGCCAAGCAAACGGATGCCGATAGCAAGGCGCGCTGGGTGAACGCAAAGTATCAGGGACTCAACGCGGAGACATTTTCGCCCAGTGGAGGCAGCCCTTACCTGGTGGTGGCCGGCGGCCGGATGACTCGCGAGGAAGCGGCGCGGCTGCGACAGAAGGCTCGCGGCATGGGGTTGCCTCGCGATTCCTATATCCAGAACTATCAGCAGTGACATGCGCGCGGCGCGCTCGGCTTGGTTGAAACAGTTCTTTTCCAATTTGTTCGGGAAGTGATATGATGGCAATTCCCATTTTTGGCGGGGTGTCTAGGCTCGGCTAGGCGCTCGCTCTTACTGACGAAGTTCGGCGCAACAGAGAAACGGAACAGGAGTATACCGTGAGCAGCCAATACTCGGCGGCATTGGGTCCTCTTTCTCGACCGATCCGAATAGCTTATCCAGCGGCGGCAGTGCGGAGCGGCGCGGGATTCTTCCCGCAGTATCTCAGGCAGCATTGGAACAAGATCGCGATTGCGGCGGCGTCGGGAGTGCTGGCCGGATTTCTGGCCGCGGCCGTGAGTTCCAGAGAAAATCCTCCGCTCACCCAGGTGGTCTATGCGGCGGGTGCGACTACGCAGCCTGCTCTCGCATCCCAGGAAGTCTCCCAGCTACGAGCTGAAAACGAGCATCTGCAGGCGCTAATAGACCAACTGCAAAAGGCGCATCCAGCGGCTCGTGCTCATAAGGCGAAGGTACACCGCAGACGCAGTCACGGCTAGGCTGGCATTACTGCCAGTGTGAAATCCGCCACCCCTCCGGGTGTCGTATGACCGATTAGGAGGGGTTTTATGGTTAGCGGACGGTACCTGCATTCGGCTCTTGCATTGGGAGCACTGCTCGGAGCTGCCGGGCGGGGTTGGGGCGCCCCAGAGACACAGATTGTTCGACTCGCGCAGAAGCTGCAGATTCCGGGGGCGACTCTAGAGTCCGGCGAATACACCTTCAGCGTGGAGGACCGGCTCCGGGACCGGGCGATTCTTCGCATACAAGCAAGAGGCAGCGAGCGTCGCTATTACCTGCTGACCACGCCTAGCGACAAGCTTGGCACGGCGACGGCGAACGGGTTAATCTTCTTTCGATCCGATGCGGGTGAAGACGGCGCCCTCAAGGGATGGGCATGTCCTGGCTGTTCGATGCCGTTGGAAGTCGCCTATCCGAAACCGGAGGCTGTGAAGATTACACGAAAGAGCGGCGAGCCAGTGCTGGCGGTCGATCCGCAATACGACAAGCTCCCACAGAATCTGTCGGCCGACGACATGAAAGTGGTGACGCTGTGGCTGCTATCGCCGAAGCGCATCACGGCGGATCATCGCGGCGAAGGCGTGGCAGCGGCCAAGTATGCGGCTGTAGAGAGCGGGCCTGTAGAAACGGCTCAGGCGCGGGCGCCCATGGGGCCGGCGCACATGCCGAAAACCGCGAGCAACACGGCTGAACTTGCATTGTGGGGACTGCTGCTGACCGCCGCCGGCCTGGGTCTAGCGCTTGATCGGAAGAGGACCGCCGGATGAAACGAATCCGGGTAGGCGCGAAGAAGGATCGCAACTGGTCCTTGCTGAAAGAGAGTTGGAGACGGATCGGCTTGACCGCGATTGCGGGCGCGCTGGTGGGCTTTGGAGCGGCGGCCTCTACGCATGAAAGCGGCGAGTTCCGGCCGGTTCGCATCGCAAACACTAAGACTTCGACGACGGATATAGATGAGATGACCCGATTGGAGACACGCAATCGGCGCTTGGAGGCGCTGGTTCAGGTTTTGCGGCAACGGAAGGAGCGCCGGTGAGACGATGGCTTGAGGCCGCGCTGCTCGCCACAGGTTTAAGTTTGGTGTGCGCGGCGGGCTGGCGGTGGACGGAAAGGTCGGTTGTCGAGGCCCGGCCTCAGCTTGCTTCAATCTTGAGGCCCGGACTAAAGCTCGCCGGCACGCTGGACATTCCCCGCCTGCGCATGCACGTGCTTGTCTTAGAAGGTGACGAACAGGACGCGCTCAGCATTTCGGCCGAGCATGTTCCCGGCACGGCTGAACTCGGATCCCATGGAAACGCCGCGATCGCGGCTCATCGTGACGCCGAGTTCCGAGTACTTCGTGGCATACGGCTGGGCGACCGGGTGAGGATTCGGTCCGCCGCCACTTACATTTATGTAGTGAAGAATATACGCGTGGTCGGGGCAGACGATAAAACCGCACTTAGCCAGGACGGTCGCTCCCTGCTGACGCTAGTTACCTGTTACCCGTTCCGGTACGTGGGGAACGCACCGGAACGGTTTATCGTGCAGGCGGAGTTAGAAGGAACGTAGTTAGTAAGTCGCTTTGCTCGAAGCGGCGGCGGATCGCTTCTTGGCATGCCCGTCGCCTTGAGATTCGGCGGAACTTGCGGATTGCCGCGTGCCCGCTTTCTCCGACTTGAACGGCTCAAATGCGGGTGCTTCGACGAATTCCCAATCGCCGCCCTGGTTCCAGGGGCCGCGCGCGTCGGTGTCTCCCATTTCGTTTTCGCCGGTAGAGTCGTTGAAATACTGATTGACCAAGCCGGGCGTGGGCGGGATGAGGCCAATGCTGAACCGGTCCTTGCCCATGCTCTCGAGAGCCAGTGTGAAGGCCTTCATGTGCGTGATTTCGCGCGTCATGAGGAACTGCAAGGCGTCGATAGTGCCGGGATCGTCAGTGAAGTTAATGAGGCGCTCATAGACAATCTTGGCGCGGGCTTCGGCCGCGATGTTGCTGCGAAGATCGACATCGAGCTCGCCGGTGATCTTCAGATAGTCGGCTGTCCACGGGTCGCCTTGAGAGTTGTAGAGCGATGCGCCCCCGCCTCCGGCAATGGCGATGAGTGGATCGGCCTCCGCGGCGCTCCGTTGATTCTTGGTGGGCTTGAGGTGAAGCCGGGCGAGAGTACCGACCACTTCCAGATGGCTTAATTCTTCCGTGCCGATGTCCATCAGCAAGTCCTTGCGTTCAGGATCGTCGCAGTTCAAACCTTGAATGGAATATTGCATGGCGGCGGCAAGCTCGCCGTTGGCCCCCCCGAATTGCTCCAGAAGCATGTTGCCGAACTTCGGATCAGGCGTTCCGACGTTCACTGTGTACATGAGTTGTTTCACGTGATGATACATGGATGTCTTCTCGCAGATGGGACGCCGGGCAGGGTGTGGAAGCGAACAAAAAAACGCCGGGGACAGGTACTGGGAAAAGTACCCGCGCCCGGCGGGGAAAAGACGCTGCCTGGGGAGGAGTTCTAGGCTGGTGAACTGCTGGAGGTGTGAAGGTTTCCGTTCACACCGTTGGGAAAGAAGCCGCCGGAGGTTGCGTTGGCGGCGTTATAGGCCAAATACAGTACCTGGGCAGGCGTGCGGATGGCAGTTAGTCCGGTGCTTGGATCGACAGAGAAGAAGTAAGTACCGGAAGGAGGAGGAATAATATCGACGCTGTCCAACTTACTGGTAGCGATAGCCAAGCGTGCGACTTGAAGCCGGATATTGGCGACATGCTCCGCTTCAGCGGCTAGAATGCGAGCGGCGGTGCCGATGTACGGGCTGGTTGTGACAGAGCTGAGCTGGGCGGCGCCGCCATATGCGGACACGCCGATGTCTTCAAATACGCGAGCGAGCGTGAGGAATTGAGCTTCGTTCCCGAATCCGATTCCAAGCGCGTCGAGATTGAGCTCGGGCTTGGCGATGGGTTCGACGCCCGCATTGCTGAGCGCCGTGCGCAGCAAGGTCACATGGTTGCGTTCGTCGTTGCCGATTTGATTGGCAACCGTGCCGGTGAACACAGTGCTGTTGGAAAAGTTGACTTGATGCCATCCGGTTGTAGGGCCAGAACGGCCGGAGCCCGATATGCCGATACCGACCTGATCGATGGTTTTGCCCATCGTAGCGGTGGTGTAGAACTCGGCTTCGAGATATTCCAGGTTTAACGCGAATTGCAGCACGTCGACCACGGTTGGGGAAGAGGGGTCGGCTCTCAGCTTCAGGCCGCCAGTGGCGAGCGCCGCGCCGGTCGCCGCTGTGGCGATGCCGATCTTCTTTAATAAGCTACGCCGATTGGGCGATTGTTCGACAACATCGGAGATGAGATCTTTGATTGCCATTATTGATCCTTGAGTTTATTGACGGACGGGTAAGTGAGACCTACAGAGCAGAATTACGGCGTTTGCGCAGAAACAGCGCCGCGGCGGCCAGAGCCGGAATGACAAGCGAGAAGGTCGCTGGTTCAGGGACGGAGGAGGAGCCGACGGGCATTGCCGAAATATTCAGAGCGTAGCTGCCGCTGCGATTGTTGCCGTCTACGTCTTGAAAGGACGTTCCGCCGGGGCCGGTGAATTGAAGAGAGGCGGCTTCAGACAAGCTGAGGCCGGTAGAGGTGACGGACATCTGATTTTGCCAATCGGTGAGAGTGACATAGTAAGTGCCGGCGGACGCGTCCGTATCTTGGAGGTAACCATCCAGCTTCAGGCCGGTTGAAGAGTCCGTGTTGGCGAGAGGTGAAAAGCTGGGACTCTGGTTGGCTACGACGAATCCAGTGCTGTTATAGAGAGTTATGTTTGGCTGAAAGCCTCCGGAAGCGGCCGTGGTTCCGTCTAGGTTAGCGCCGCCGCCATACGATGTGGTGTAGATCGTTACGTTCGAAGCCGAGGTTAAGGTGAAGCTCTCAAGTATGACGGAGCCGGAACCCGTCTCCGAGGCGAGGGCGCCGCTGTAAGTCTGAGAGATGGAAGACGCGTTCGCGCGAACGCCGATGACCGCGCAAAACGCGAAAGCTGCCAAGCTCGATGAGAGCTTGCGTTTCAGGAACATCTAAACTCCTCCTATTCGCTGGTCGCGAATCGATTCAATCGGGTATACGGGACCGGTTGGTGAAATGGATTTCTAACTGGCGATTTTGCGGGTACCATCCCAAGGAGTTTCGAAAGTGGCTAGGAAAATGTGTAATGTTTAAACAAGGACAGGAATCTACCAACCGCAAACCGGCCGACGTTGGCCACCCGATAGATGCACGCGGACGACAGCGCGGATTCCCGAATCATAGAGCAGCTACGCAACCGTGATCCAAACGGGATTGCGGCGGCCTACGACCGGTATGGGCGTTCCGCCTATGCGCTTTTCGTGCGAATCACGCACGACCGGGCCGCGGCCGAGGACCTGCTGCAAGAGTTATTTCTGCGGCTGTGGGACCGAGGGGTGAAATTCGATTCCTCGAAGGGCGCCCTGGGGGTGTGGATTCTTTCGATAGCGCGCAATCTGGCGATCGATCATGTCAGGTCGGCACAGACGCGATTTTCAAGCCGGCTGCGTTCGATGGAGCACCTGGAATCGCTTTGCTTTGGGGATCATCCGAGCGGGCGCGAGTCCCGTATAACAGATGTAAGAAGTATTCAAGAGGCGTTTGCCGCCTTAAGCGCCGATGAAAAGCGCGTGATGGAGCTGGCGTATTTCGAGGGGTTCTCGCAATCGGAGATCGCGGCGAACATCCAGGAGCCGCTGGGCACGGTGAAGAGCCGGGTGCGATCGGCGCTGGGCCGCTTACGGGTCGCGCTGGGTGGGAACAAGAAGCCATGACACATGCCGAGATGAGCGAGGTGTACGAACTGTACGCGCTCGGCGTGTTGGAGCCCGAGGCGGCGGCCGAGATCGACCAGCATTTGCGGGATGGGTGCGAACATTGCGAGCGGCATGTGGCCGACGCGATGGGGTTGGTCGCGGCCATGGCGAGCCTGGCCGAACCGGAGTCCCCGCGCGCGCAGGTACGAGAGCGAATTCTAGGCGTCGTGAAGCCTCAAAGGCAAAGGCCGACCCGCAACTGGATGTACGCGGCCGCGGCGCTGGCGGCGGCCTGCGCGGCGTTGATTATCTTCTCCGTTAGCTCTCGCTCGGAGCTGCGGCACATGCGGGAGCGATTGGCGGCTTTGACCGAGGAGCGGGATCAATTGCGTTCGGCGGTGCAGATTCTGAGCCGGCCGGATACGCGGGCGGTGGGGTTCGGACGGGCCGGGAATGCTCCGCACGGGCGCGTGCTGGTTAACCGTAATGGCGGGTTCGTGTTCGTGGGCTCGCAGTTGCCGGAGCTAGGCAGCAACCAGACATTCGAGTTGTGGCTGGTGCCGGCAAGCGGCGCGGCGCCCCAGCCCGCGGGACTGTTCCGGCCGAACGCGCAAGGCGATTCGGTGCACGTTTCTTCCGCGGCGGTGGACGCCCGAACGACCAAGGCCGTAGCGGTGAGCGTGGAACCGAGCCAGGGTTCGAACGCGCCGACGACGACACCGATCTTGGTTGTGCCGCTGGCGTAGCGGCGTGAAGCTTTGACTTAGCGAGTGCGGAGAGGCTCGGCGCCGACCGGAAGGGGGTTCGACTGCGAGGGCGGAGGGTTGCCGCTCTCCGGGAGATGCACGAGCATCTGCTCTTTACGATAGATAAGCGTAGAAGTGTTGTAGCTGGCGAGCTCGAAGCCGTGGCCGTGGGTGATGGCGTCGGTGGGGCAGGCTTCGACGCAGAAGCCGCAGAAGATGCAGCGATTGTAATCGATGTTGTAGACCTTGGCGTAGCGCTCGGCCGCGCTGAAGCGCTGCTGCTCGGTGTTCTCGGCCGCTTCGATGTAGATGCAGTTGGCGGGGCAAGCGGCGGCGCAGAGAAAGCAGGCCACGCATTTTTCAAGGCCGTTCTCATCGCGCTGAAGGACATGAGCGCCGCGGTAGCGTGGGGCGACTTCAGCCGGCGCATCGGGATACTCTTCGGTGATGGCGGGCTGGAGCATCTCCCTGAAGGTGATTCCCATGCCTTTGGCGATGGCTGCGGCGGAACTGAATACTTCACCGATTTTGGCCATGTGCTTTCAGATTAGCGCAGCGCGGGTTAGTCGACAGGAGGCAGCCCGCCGCGAAAGAGTCGATAAAATGGGGCTCGTGCGCGCGGTTCTGCTGTTGCTGCTGACGGCCGCCATGCTGTGGGGCGATACGTTCAAGCTGTACTTGCGGGACGGCGATTTTCATCTGGTTCGCGAATACAAAGTGGAAGGCGACCGGGTGCGCTACTACAGCACGGAGCGCGGGGAGTGGGAAGAAATTCCGGCGGCGCTGGTGGATCTGGAGAAGACCGACCGCGAGCATCGGGCCGTGAGCGAGGAAGCGGCCAAGGAGGCCAAGGAACAAGACGAAGAAGATAAGGCCGAGCGAGAGCAGCGGCGCGAGATCGCGTCGATTCCCGCCGATCCGGGCGCCTATTACATGGTTGGCGATGCCATCAAGGCGCTGTCGATGGCGGACTACCAGGTAATCACGAGCAAGAAGCGCAAGGCGCTGCAAGTATTGTCGCCGCTTCCGCTGGTGCCGGGAAAGGCGTCGGTGGTGATCAAGGGCGAGCGGTCGAAGTTCGTGGTGAACGAGGATCGTCCGGACTTCTTCTTGAGGCTAGCAAAGCAGGAGCGTTTCGGAATCATCAGTCTGACTCCGAAGAAGGATGTGCGGGTGGTGGAGAGCATTTCGATTATTCCCGCGAGCAAGCAGAACATCGAAGAGCGCAAGCAGATGGAAGCCTTTCAGCAGGAGCTGGACGCGGGTGTGTTTCGCGTATGGCCTGAGAAGCCGCTGATTCCGGGCGAATACGCGCTTGTGGAATATTCCGACGACCAGGAGAACGGGGAAGTGGATCTGCTGGTGTGGGACTTCAGCTACAAGCCGGCGGAAGCGCCGAGGTGAGCGGCTCTAAGAGACACTACCGGCCGGGTGCCGGTGTCGAGCAAGTATTCGGATGTCAAGGAGCTGTCGTCTAGCCGCGCACAACGGCAGAAAGCGCCCAGTGGGCGCCGAAACGCAGTCCAGGGGCGGCGCTCTTCCGATATACTCGACGCATAACCGAACTTTGCGCGCGAGGGCTGTATGATCCAACTGAAAGTAAACGGCGCTGTCCGATCCTATGACGGCGATCCGGAGATGCCGCTGCTGTGGTACTTGCGGGATGAGCTGCAGTTGACGGGCTCGAAGTTCGGGTGCGGGATGGGGCTGTGCGGGGCCTGCACGGTGCATGTGAATGGCGAGGCGGCGCGGAGCTGCCTGACGCCGATGAGCGCGGCAGGCGGGAAAGAGATTACGACCATCGAAGGCCTGGGCCACGACGGCGCGCATGCGGTGCAGCGAGCTTGGGAACAGATTCAAGTCCCACAGTGCGGGTATTGCCAGAGCGGGCAGATTATGCAAGCCGCGGCGCTGCTGAAGCAGAAGCCGAAGCCGACGGACCACGATATCGAAGAAGCGATGTCGGGCAATATCTGCCGGTGCGGGACGTACCAACGCATTCGGGCGGCGATCAAGATTGCCGCGGGCGAAGGGGCGGAGGTGCAGTCGTGAGCGCGCGGGTTCGGCTGGCATCGCGGCGCGATTTTTTGTCCGGCGTTTTCTCGGCGGGCGCATTGGTTTTGGGCGCGCGATTCCTGCCGGCGGACGCGGCCGAGGCGGAATCGTCACTAGACGTGACGAAGATGACGTGGAACCCCAGCGTCTGGGTGGGGCTGAATCATGACGGGTCGGTTGTGATCGTGTCGCACCGCAGCGAGATGGGCACGGGCATTCGCACGAGCCTGCCGATGGTGCTGGCCGATGAAATGGAAGCGGACTGGGCGAGAGTGCGTGTGGAGCAGGCCGTGGGGAGCGATAAATATGGATCGCAGGACACCGACGGCTCGTGTTCGATTCGCGACTTCTCCGAGACGATGCGGGAGGCAGGCGCGACGGCGCGGACGCTGCTGGTGAATGCGGCGGCAGCGCGGTGGCAGGTCCCGTTGGATGAATGCCAAGGGTTGAATCACCAGGTGCTGCACAAGAAGAGCGGGCGGAAGCTGGGGTACGGCGAGCTCGCGGAGGCGGCTTCGAAGCAGCCCCTGCCGCACAACAGCACGATTCAGTTGAAGAAGCCGTCCGAGTTCCGCTATATCGGCAAAGGCGTTCCGGGAGTGGATTTGAAAGACGTCTGCACGGGACGCGCGGTGTACGGATTCGATGTGCAGGTGCCAGGCATGGTGTATGCGTCGATTGAGAGGGCGCCGGTTCTGGGAGGAGCGCTGCGGTCCTTCGACGATTCGCAAACGAAGCTGGTGAAGGGCGTCGAGCAGACGGTGACGATCGATCACGCGAAGCCGCCTTACGGGTTTCAGGCGCTGGGCGGGATTGCGGTGATCGCAAGCAATACATGGGCGGCGGCGCAGGGCCGCAAGAAGCTGAAAGCGGAGTGGGACCTCGGGCCGAACGCGATTGTGCAGACCGAATCGTACAAGCGCGATTTGATAGAGACGGCTAGCAAGCCGCAGAAGGTGGTGCGGAAGGCGGGCGATGTAGAGGCGGGGCTGGCGGGCGCGGCGAAGACGCTGGAGGCAACCTATTACACGCCGCTGCTGGCGCATGCTTCGATGGAGCCGCCGGCGGCGGTGGCCATGTATCGCGAGGGCAAGGTGGAGGCCTGGGCGGCGACGCAGAGCCCGCAGGACGTGCAGAAGACGGTTGCCGAAGCGCTGGGGCTGAAGCCGGAGGATGTGACGTGCCATGTGACGCTGCTGGGCGGGGCGTTCGGGCGGAAGTCGAAGCCGGACTATGTAGCGGAAGCGGCGATCTTGTCCAAGAAAGTTGGCAAGCCGGTCAAGATTTCTTGGACGCGCGAAGAGGATATTCACTTCGATTTCTATCATTCGACTTCGGCCATGTATTTCAAAGCGGGGCTGGATGCGGGCGGCAAGCCAGTAGCGTGGCTGCAGCGATCCGTGTTTCCGCCGATCGGTTCGACGTTCGATGGGAAGTCCGTATACGGAGACGATGGCGAGATGGGCATGGGCTGGACGGACGTGCCGTTCGACATCGCGAACTTTCAAGCCGAGAACGGGCCGGCGAAGCCGCATGTGCGTATCGGGTGGCTGCGGTCGGTGGCGAATGTGTATCACGCGTTCGGAGTGCAGTGCTTCGTGGATGAGCTGGCGCAGGCGGCGGGCAAGGATCCGGTGGAGTATTGGCTGGCGACGCTAGGGCCGGCGCGGAAGCTCGATTTCAAGGGACAGGTGCAGAAGTTTACCAACTACGGGAAGCCGGTCGATCAATATCCGTTCGACACGGCGCGGCTGCAGCGGGTGGCGGAGGCGGCGGCGGAGCGGTCGGGCTGGGCCAATAAGAGGGCGAACAAGCGAGCGGTCGGGTTTGCCGCGCACCACAGCTTCCTTACATATGTGGCGGCCGTAGCCGAGATCGATATCGACGCGAACGGAAAGGTTCGGATTCCGCGAGTGGACATTGCGGTGGACTGCGGGCCGGTGATCAACCCGGACCGGGTGAAGGCGCAGTTCGAAGGGGCGTCGGTATTTGGGGCGAGCATTGCGCTGCTGGGCGAGATCACGGTGGCGGATGGGCGCGTGCGAGAGGGCAACTTCGATAAGTATCCAGTAGCGCGCATGAACGATGCGCCGCGCGAGACGCACGTGCACTTGGTTCCGACCGAGGATGCACTGCCGACGGGCGCGGGCGAGCCGGGGGTTCCACCAATGGCGCCGGCGATTTATAACGCAGTGTTCGCGGCGACTGGCAAGCGGTTGCGCGAGTTGCCGTTGCGCAAACAGAAGCTGGCGTAAAGAGCGCGAGTCATTCTAGCGCAGGCCGTTACTCATACCGCAGTGCTTCAGCGGGCGCGACGCGCGAGGCGCTTCGGGAAGGGTGCAGCGTCGCGAAGAAACTGGTAGCGAGCGCGAGGGCAGCGACCCAGAGGCCATCGGTCCAGTGGCTCTGGAAAGGCACGTAGCTGAGCGCGTAGATCTGCTCGTCGAGCTTGAGCCAGCGGTAGTGATTGAAGAGCGCGTCGACGGTATATCCGGCAGCGAGCCCGAATGCGCAACCGATGGCGCCGATTATTAGCCCTTGCAGGATAAAGATGCGCTGCACTTGGCCCCGGCGCGCGCCCATGGACATGAGGATGGCGACATCGCGGTGCTTTTCCATGACGAGCATGACGAGCACAACTAGGATGTTGAGGGCGGCGACAAGTTCGATCAGGCTTACGGTGATGAGGCTGACGATTTTTTCGAGGCGGAGCGCGTTTAGCAAAGACCGGTTCTGATCCATCCAGGTGCTCGCGACCAGGCGCGGGCCGATGACGGCTTCGGCGGCGCGGGCGACGCGCGGGGCTTCGAAGATATCGTCGAGGCGGAGCTCGATGGTGTTGACGATGTCTTGGAGATCGAGGACGTGCTGGGCGGCAGGCAGGGAAGTGAACGCCCAGCTTGAATCGAGATCGTAGAGACCGGATTCGAAGATGCCGGCCACGCGAAAGTGGAACAAGCTGGGGACGACTCCGAGCGGGGTGAGCTGGCCCTGATAGCTGATAACGGTGACAGGGCTGTGGAGCATGACGCCGATTTGGTCGGCGAGGCGGGCGCCGAGGACGATGGAGTAGGGGCCGCGCGCCGAATCAAAGGCGGCGAGCGAGCCGGACTTGAGATGACGCAGAAGATCTGGCGTGGGCGTGTTGGGGCCGAGAGGAACTCCTTTGAGCGTGGCGCCCCATCCGACCAGCGGGCCTTTGATGGCGATTTGGCCGTAGAGGCCCGGAGTGGCCGAGACCACGTGTGGGATGCGGCGGAGCTTGGGGACGAGCTGCTCCCAGCGGTCGATGCCAAATTCGGGGTTGCGTTCAAGAATGCTGACGTGCGCGGTCGCGCTGAGAAGGCTGGACTGCAGAGTGCTTTGAAATCCGTTGTTGATGGCGAGCGCGATGATGAGAGCGGCGACGCCAGCGGCCACGCCGAGGATCGAGATGACAGTGATGACGGAAATGACCGTCTGCTTGCGCTTGGCGCGCAGATAGCGAAGCGCGACCATCCATTCGAAGCGGGACATGCGGGGCGTTGGGGTCGGCGCGGCTAGGGCGCGACTTCGCGCAGTTTGGCGACGAGACCGATTTCGCCTTCAGGGCGCAGGAGCGGGAAGAGAATGACGTCGCGAATGGATTTGGAATTGGTGAGCAGCATGGTGAGGCGGTCGATGCCGATGCCTTCGCCGCCGGCGGGCGGCATGCCGTAGCTAAGAGCGCGGATGTAATCTTCGTCCATGACGTGAGCTTCCTGATCGCCAGCGGCCTTGCGAGCGAGCTGCATTTCGAAGCGGCGGCGCTGCTCCTGCGGGTCATTCAGCTCCGTGAAGGCGTTGCCGATTTCGACGCCGCCCGCGAAGACTTCAAAGCGATCGACGATGGAGGGGTCCTCGGGATTAGTTTTCGAAAGCGGGGAAATTTCGACGGGGAAGCCGTGGACGATGGTGGGATTGGTGAGGTTCGGCTCGGCGTACTCTTCGAAGAGTTCGACGAGTGCGGCGCCGGGTGATTTCTCCTTGGAGTGGAGCGAGAGCCATTCCGGATCTTTGACGTTATCGAGCGAAGGCTTGGTGGCGCCGGGCCAGAATTCGATTACGGCTTCGCGCATCGAGAGGCGGTTGAAGTGGTCGAAATCAGCGGAGAGACCCTGGTATGAGACGCGGGGCGAGCCGGTTGCGTCGATGGCGACCTGGCGCAGGAGTTCTTCGGTGAGCTGCATCATGACGCGAAAATCGGCGTAGGCCTGGTAGAACTCGAGCATGGTGAACTCGGGGTTGTGCTGTGTGGAGATGCCTTCGTTGCGGAAGTTGCGATTGATTTCATAGACGCGTTCGAGACCGCCGACCACGAGGCGCTTGAGGTAGAGCTCGGGGGCGATGCGGAGATAGAGGTCGAGGTCGAGCGTGTTGTGGTGGGTGACGAAGGGACGGGCGGCGGCGCCCCCATAGAGCGGCTGCATCATGGGCGTTTCGACTTCGAGGAAGCCGCGGGAATCGAGCTGGCGGCGGAAGGAGCGGACGATGTTGGCGCGCGTGACGAAGATGCGGCGGACGTCGGGGTTGGCGATGAGGTCGAGATAGCGCTGGCGGTAGCGCGTTTCGATGTCTTCGAGGCCGTGCCACTTTTCGGGCAGGGCAAGCATGATCTTGGACAGAAAGACGAGCTGTTCCACGTGGATCGTGAGTTCGCCCGTCTTGGTGCGGAAGAGATAGCCCGCGGCGCCGACGATGTCGCCGGTATCGAGGAGTTCGTAGAGCTTGTATTCGTTTTCGGGGAGCGCGTCTTTCTTGATGTAGATCTGTAGCTTTTCGCCTTCCTGCTGGAGATGCAAGAAGCCGGCCTTGCCCATGCGGCGAATGGTTTGAATGCGGCCGGCGATGCGGACGCGGATGGGATCGCCGGCGAGTTCTTCGGCGGTCTTCGCGGAATAGCCGGCAAGAAGCCGTGGGATGGTGTGGGTGAAATCGAAGGCGTGGCCGTAAGGGGCAAAGCCGAGCTGTTGAATTTGCGCGATGCGCTGGTGGCGCTGGCGCAATAATTCGTCTTCTAATGCCAAATGGGGCTCCTGAAGCTCTTATTGTAGGAGGCCGGTGTAGGAGTATGGATAACGGCGAACGAATACATGAACTTTGAATTCACGGCAGAGCAGGTGCAACTGCGCAAGACGGTTCGGGATTTTGCGATGGCGGAGATAGCGCCGCACGTGCTCGATTGGGACGAGAACCAGACGTTTCCGTTGGAGACGATCAAGAAGGCCGGGGAGCTGGGGATACTGGGCGCGATTTTTCCGGAGGAACTGGGCGGCGCGGGGCTGGGGTATATCGAATACTCCATCATCATCGAAGAGATTGCGCGGGTGGACCCGAGCGTGGCGCTGATTGTGGCGGCGCACAACTCGCTGTGCACGAACCATATTTATCTGGCGGGCAACGAGGAGCAGAAGAACAAGTACGTTCCGAAGCTGGCGAGCGGGGAATGGATCGGCTGCTGGTCGTTGACGGAGCCGGAGGCGGGGTCCGATGCGGCGGGGACGCGCTCGACCGCGACCTTGAAAGACGGCGAGTGGGTGTTGAACGGCGGAAAGACGTTTACGACGAATGCGCAGTATGCGGATGTGTGCGTGGCGATGGCGGTGACGGACCGGTCGGCGTCGCAGCATGGGATATCGGCGTTCATTTTAGAGAAGGGCACGCCGGGATTTCGGGTAGGCAAGAAAGAGAACAAGCTGGGGATGCGCGCGAGCGCGACGGGCGAAGTGTTGTTCACCGATTGCAGGCTGCCGCAGCCGCAATTGCTGGGCAAGCAGGGCGAAGGGTTTGTGGATAGCCTGCGGACGCTCGATGGAGGACGGATTTCGATCGCGGCGCTGGCATTGGGATTGGCGCAGGGGGCGTTCGACGCGGCGCTGAAATATTCAAAGCAGCGGAAGCAGTTTGGGCGATTCATTTCGGAGTTTCAGGCGATCCAGCACAAGCTGGCGGACATGGCGACCTCGATTGAAGCGGCGCGGTGGTTGATCTATGCGGCGGGAGCGCGGAAGGATGCGGGGCATCGCGTGACGCGGGAGTCGGCGATGGCGAAACTGTTTGCGTCGGAGATGGCGGTGAAGGCGGCCGACGATGCCTTGCAGATACACGGCGGGTACGGATTCATCAAAGATTATCCGGTGGAAAAGTTCTATCGCGACGTGAAGCTTTGCACGATTGGGGAGGGGACGAGCGAGATTCAGCGGCTGGTGATTGCGCGGCAACTGCTAAAAGAGTAAGTTGGCGGCGCGATTACAAGCGATCGAACTCGAACGGCGGATCGGCGCGGGCGATGCGCGGGCGTTGGCGCGCGCGGCGAGCCTGGTGGAAGCCCAGGGCGAGGCGGGGCGGCAGTTGATCGCGAACCTGTTTCCGCGCACGGGGCGGGCGGCGATGGTGGGTGTGACGGGAGCGCCGGGGGCGGGGAAGAGCACGCTGGTGGATCAACTGGCGAAGGTGCTGCGACGCGCTGGCCAGACGGTTGGGATCATCGCGGTAGACCCGAGCAGCCCGTTCACGCAGGGCGCGATTCTGGGCGATCGCATTCGCATGCAGGATCATCACCAGGATTCGGGAGTTTTCATTCGCTCGATGGCGAGCCGGGGAAAGCTGGGCGGAATTGCGAAGGGGACGCTCGAAATGGCGCTGTTGATGGATGCGGCTGGACGCGATGTTGTGTTGATCGAAACGGTAGGCGTGGGGCAGGATGAAGTGGAAGTGGCGCGGCTGGCGGACGTGACGGTGGTGGCGTTGACGCCGGGGCAAGGCGACGATGTGCAGGCGATCAAGGCGGGAATCATGGAGGCGGCCGATGTGTTTGCGATCAACAAAGCGGACATGCCGGGGGCGGAGCGATTGGAGCAGGAGATTCGCGCGATGCAGAGCCTGGGGAGTGAGGAGCAACGGGCTAATGCGGCGCCCGTGCGGCGGGTGGTGGCGACCGAGGGCAAGGGCATCGAGGAATTGTGGAGCGTGATTCGCGCGGTGTTCGAGAAGCAGGGTCGACGTGGGGCACGCGCCGAGACGTGGGCGCTGCGGCTGCGGGAGATGCTGCGGGATCGATTGCTGGGGGCGCTGCCGGACGAGTTGGTGGAGGAGCATGCGAAAAGAGTGGCGGCGAGGGCGGAAGATCCGTATGAAGCGGTAGAGGCGCTGCGGCTGAGTTTGGCGGGGCAGGGATGAACGTCGAGATCGATCATTTGGGGATCGCGGTGCGGAGCCTCGAAGAAGCGCTGGGGTTTTATGAAGGCGTGCTGGGGATGGCGGCCAGCGGCCGCGAGACGGTGGAAGCGGAGCAGGTGAACGTTGCGATGCTGCCGGCCGGGAGCGGAGCCGGAGCGAGCCGGATTGAGTTGCTAGAGGCGACAGGCGAGGGATCGCCGATAGCCAAGTTTGTCGAGAAGCGAGGGCCGGGGCTGCATCATGTTGCTTTGCGCGTTGACGATCTGGCCGGCGCGACGGAGCGGTTGCGGCAGGCCGGCGCGCGGCTCTTGAACGAACCGCGGGCGGGCGCGGGCGGCCATGCATATGTGTTCGTGCATCCGGCGTCGGCGGGCGGCGTGCTGCTGGAGTTAATACAGAAGTAGAAGAGGAGCGGATTGGAACAGAGAGCGGAGATCGGCATTATCGGCGGCAGCGGGCTGTATTCGATGCCCGGGTTTGAGGCGCGGGAGGAAGCGGCGCTAGAGACGCCATTTGGCGAGCCGTCGGATGCGTACATTCTGGGGCGATTGGAAGGGAGGCGGGTGGCGTTTCTGGCGCGGCATGGGCGCGGACATAGGATCTCGCCATCGGAGCTGAACTTTCGAGCGAACATTTTCGGCTTCAAGATGCTGGGCGCGGAACGAATCTTATCGCTGAGCGCGGTGGGATCGCTCAAAGAAGAGCATGCGCCGCTCGACTTTGTGATTCCGGATCAGTTTTTCGATCGGACGCGCGGGCGCATTTCGACGTTCTTCGGAGGCGGCGTGGTGGCGCATATCAGCTTCGCCGATCCGGTGTGCCCGCAGCTTTCGAAGATTGTGCATGGGGCGGCGGGAGAGATTGGGATCAACAGCAAAACGGGCGGAACGTATCTTTGCATGGAGGGTCCGGCGTTTTCGACGCGAGCGGAATCGAACGTCTATCGCAGTTGGGGCATGGACGTGATTGGCATGACGAACCTGCAGGAGGCGAAGCTGGCTCGCGAGGCGGAGATCTGCTACGTGACGATTGCGATGGTGACGGATTACGACTGCTGGCACGAAGCGCACGACGCTGTGACGGTGGAGCAGATCATCGGCACGCTGCGGAAGAATGCGGAGAACGCGTGCAGGCTGGTAGGTAAGGTGGTCGCGCGGATGCCCGGTGAGAGGACGTGCAAGTGCGGGGCGGCGCTGAAGCATGCGATCATCACGGACCCACGCGCGATACCGGCCGAGGCGAAAGAGAAATTGGGGCTGCTGATTGGCAAGTACACCGGCGACTGAGCTAGCCGAGGAGATCCTGGAGGCATGCCTGCGCGACGGCACCTGGCCGGCGCGGCCGCTGGATGCTCTGGTGGAACGCGCGCTCGACCCGCACGATCCTTTACTGGCGGAGGCGGCGACGCGGGCGCTGATTGGCATAGTAGTGGAACGGCTGGGCGATCTCTTCGAGCCGGAGCTGTGCGACGTATACGCGCGCTTGTTTTCGCGCGTGATTGCGCGAGCGCTGCCCGCCTACAATGCCGAGGAACTGCTCATCCGGTACCGGAGAATCCGGCAGGCGAGGCGCTTTCCGGGAGGCGAAGTGCGGCGCGTATTCGTGCTGTCGCGCGTCACGCTGGGGGCCGATGTTGCGGTGACGAGCGTTGTGCTGGCGGCTGCGAAGGAGCGATTCCCGGACGCGGAGATTTGCCTGCTGGGGCCGCGGAAGAATGCAGAACTGTTCGAAGCCGACAGGCGGATCGGATCGACGGTGGTGGGCTATGCGCGATCGGGACTGCTGCGGGAACGGCTGGCGTCGGCGGTAGAGCTGCAGACGATTGTGGATGAAAGGGGCACGATGGTTATCGACCCGGACTCGCGGCTCACGCAGCTTGGGCTGATTCCCATTTGCGAGGACGCGCGGTATCACTTTTTCGAGAGCCGGGCGTTTGGAGGAGATCTGGACACGCCGCTGCCCGTATTGACCGCCGAGTGGCTGCGCGAGGTTTTCGATATCGAATCGGTCGCGCCGTTTGTGGCGCCGGCGCCCCAGGAGCGCGTCGCGGACGTTACGGTGAGCCTTGGCGTGGGAGGCAATGAAGATAAACGGCTGGATGACGACTTCGAGCGCGAGGTGCTGGCGGCGCTGGTTCGGCGAGGGCGGCCGATATTGATCGACCGCGGGGCGGGAGCCGAAGAGGGCGCGCGCGTGGACGCCATGGTAGAGCGATTGGGGAGGCCGGCGCTGATCCACGTGCACGAAGGCAGCTACGCATCGTTTGCGAGCCACATCGCGCAGAGCAGGCTCTATGTGGGATACGATTCCGCCGGGCAGCATGTGGCCTCGGCAACGGGCGTACCACTGGTGTCGGTGTTTACGGGATACGCTTGCGAGCGAATGCTGGCTCGGTGGCGGCCCGCGAGCGCCGGCGCGCATGTCGTGACCGTGGAGCAGACGAATCGGCCGAACGCCTTGGAGCGGACCTTACAGGCTATTGAGGCGGCGGTGGCGGAGGGCTAGGGAGCGCCCACGGATTGGAGTTGCCGGCGCCGCCGGTGGAGGCGGCGGGTTTGGGCGATTGCTCGGGCGTTCCGGGCGTGCGCGGCGAGTTCGAATTGGAAGCGGGCTCGGCGGCGGGCGCGGGCGCGGTTCCGGTGGTGGAAAACGTGGCGGGCTCTTCCTGGCTTTCGGGCATCGGGGGCGGCGCCTCGGCGCCGTATTGAATGACGCTCTCGGTTCCGAACTTGCGGTAATCGCGGAACTCGATTTCGTTTTTCGATTTGTCGCGCCCGGCGGTCATGAACAGCCGCGCCATCATGGGGCAGACATACTTTTGCCCGCTGATGTCAACCAGGTCGTAATCGAGAATCTCGGTGGCTTCGCTTACCGGGAAATTCCTCGGGATGTCGACGGCGACGAACTTGATGCGGTCGATTTCGCCGGTGTCGGGGTCCGCGTAGATCAGGCCTTTGTATGCGGTGATGATGCGCTGCTCGTCGCCGGGGCCGGCGGTGTACTGGATCGAGTATTTGGAGTGGCCGCTATCGATGAAGTAATTGAAGACGGCCATTCTGCGGCCGCGCAGCGTGGCCCAATGATCCCAGCCGAAATCGGCATTGCTGTCGGGTTCGAAGATTTCACGCATGAGGCTGCCGAATTCGCCGCTTGAAATCGCGCCGCCTCCGGCGCCGACGTGCTCCATGTCGGTGTCCTGATACTGGCCATTAACCGAATACACCTTGTAGTTTTCGCGGCCCTCGTTGTAGCCGAGTTTCGCGAGCACGGTGCCGATGCTGCGGTAATGATCCCCCGCGTTCGGATCGATATAGCGGCGGGTCACCTGAACGCAGATGAAGTTTGGCAGGTTCTGCGTGTAGTTGAGCGCGTAATCTTTCATGAGGCCGAGAATCTTGCTTTGCGTTTCGGAATTGGGCGGTGGGATGGGCGCCGCTTTCGATTGCAGGCTGACGGAGGGAGTTCCGGCCGAGACCGGATTATCGGGGACGGTGGCGGGCGAATAGGTTGAATCGTGGGTGGGCGGGCGCATAGCCGCCGTCTGATCGCGAAGCTCCTGGAGAGCCTGTACGGTTTTCGGACCGGCGCCTTGCGCTTCCAGATCGAGAATGGTCTTGTCGGTCAGCTTTTCGGTGAGCTGGAGCTTCTTGACGTAGGCCGCGACCTGCTTGTCGGAATGCTGCTTAAGCGCCAGCTCAGAACGGATGAACTGGACGAGTTGATCCACATTCATCTGCATCTGAGCCTGGAGCGCCAGTACGAAACAACAGAGCGCGAGCAGGCCGGCAGGAAACTTCCACTTCATATTCAATATGATGACGCAACAGGCGGCTCCAGGGTGCTCCGCCGCCCGATTAAGAGCCTAGAAGCGGCTGCTGCTTTTCGAGTTCTACGTTCACGGTGCCGACCGGGAAACCGAGCTGAAAGCGCATTTGAACCGGCAGCCGGGAGGCGTCGTCGGTGAGCCAGAGAAACAGGCGCCCTTTTCGTTTGTAGAGAACGTTGTCGAATAGAAAGGCTTCGTAGCGGACGGCCTGATAGGTTTTGCCATCGACGACGACGGTCTCCCTGGCTTGCGCCTCGATCCTGCCGTACGCGAGTTTCTTGCCGTCGGTGATGGGCAGAGTAGCGGACTTGCCGAGGGGAAGATCGATGAGGCGCAGACAAGCGAGAGCGCCCGCGATGTCGTAGGTGCAGGGAGGCACGTCGAGCGATCGTTTCTCCGTGGTGTTCTTAAGCACGTCGCGCTCATCGAAGAGAACTTTCTTCTGGGGAGGATTGAAGCTGAGAGAAGCGATGCGGTGGCGCTTGCCTTCTTCGGCGTCGAGGTCCGATTTGACGCCGCAGAATTTCTGATCGGTGACGACCTTGTACTTGTCCGTGACTTTGTACAAGCGCGTCACAAGTCCCGCGCTTTCGATATCCATGTTGAACTGCCAGTCCGCGGCGCTCGCGCGCGAGAGCTGCACCGTAACATCGCCGGCGGTAATGAAGCGCCACTCCACGCGATAGGAGAGCTTTTCCGGATAAGGGAACTTAGAAGGATTTTGAGGAGACTGGCCTGGCGCAAAGGCGCTGGCGCCGGAGAGCAGGAGAAGAGCGCACACAAAGCGGAGGCGAGATTGCTGCATTAACAGTTTTTTATTTCAGTGTTCGCACCGCTGCAACGGCGGGCTCACCCAAGTTTCGCAGACGGCATGGAGAAGGGCAAGGTTGCGGGATCGTCGTGGAATTCTTGATCTTTGTATTGGAGCTGGTAGAGCTTCCAATAGATGCCGCGCTGGGCGAGCAGCTCCTGGTGCGTGCCCATTTCGCGCAACTGCGTTTTGTGCATGACGAGGATGCGGTCGGCGCGCTGGATTGTCGAGAGGCGGTGAGCGATGACAAGCGAAGTGCGATTGGAGATCAAGCGAGAGAGCGCATCTCGGACGCGCATTTCGGTTTCGGTGTCGACGCTCGAGGTGGCTTCATCGAGGATCAAGATGCGGGGATCGTGCGCCAGCGCGCGAGCGAAGTTGATGAGCTGCTTTTGTCCGGTGGAGAAGCCGTGGCCGCGCTCGCGTACCGGCGTATCGAACTTTTCGGGCAGGCCCTCGACGAAATCGAGAAGGTTTACCTGGCGCGCGGCGTCGCGAACATCGCGATCCGAAATGCCGGGAGTGCCGAGGCGGATGTTCGAGTCGATGCTGCCGGTGAAGAGATAGGCGTCCTGGAGCACGACGCCGAAGCAGCGGCGAAGCTCGATCAGATCGAAATCGCGAATGTCCACGCCGGAGATGCGAATGGCGCCGCGTTGAACGTCGTAGAAGCGCAACAGCAGGTTGGTGAGGGTAGTCTTGCCGGCGCCGGTGTGGCCAACGATGGCGATGGTTTCGGCCGCGCGTACGGAGAAACTCACGTCGCGCAGGACCCAATCCTCATGGTTGTAGGCGAACCAGACCCGGTCGAATTCGATAGAGAGCGGGCCTGCGGGGAACGGCTCGCGGCGAGAAGGCGAAACGATGGCGGGCGCGGTATCGAGCAGTTTGAAGATGCGCTCGGAGGCGGCCATGGCGCTTTGCAGGATGTTGTACTTGTCGCTCAGGTCCTGAATGGGCCGGAAGAAGCGGAGACCGTATTGGAAAAACGCGACCAGGACGCCGAGGGTGAGCGCGCCCTGGCGAATACGGAGACCGCCGTAGGAGAGCAGCAGCGCCAGGGCCAGCATGCCGAGAAATTCGACCACCGGGTAGAACCAGCCGTAAGCGGTGATGGCGTCCTTGAACGCGAGCATGTGTTCGCGATTGACGGCTTTGAATTCCTGGTTGCTGCGCTCTTCGCGATTAAAGAGCTGGAGGACGGCGATGCCGGCGATGTGTTCCTGAAGATAGGAGTTGATTTTCGCGATGGCGACTCGAATGCGCCGGTAACTTTGGGAAGCGGAGCGCCGGAACCGAACGGTAACGAGCACGACGAGCGGCAGGACGGCGAGCATCAGTCCCGTCATGCCCGGGCTCAACCGGAACATCACGACAACGACAAAGCTCAGCATGAGAATGTCGCCGATGATGGTGACGAGGCCGGAGGTGAATAGATCGTTCAATACATCGACATCGGTGGTGACGCGCGTCACGAGGCGGCCGACGGGGTTGCGGTCGAAATAGGCGATATCGAGCGTCTGCAGGTGAAGCATGAGCCTGCGGCGCAGATCGAACATGGCGCGCTGGCCGGTCCACTGCATGAGATAGGTTTGGCCGAAGTCGAAGAAGAAGCCGAGCACGAGCACGGCGAGATAGATGGCGGAGAGCTGGGTGAGGCCGGTCCATGGGTCGGGCGAAAGCGGGTCGCGGGCAAGCCAGCGGCCGATCAGAGGAAGCCCCTGAGGGTGAGCGGCAGGCGCGAGGTACCGATCGACGGCGATTTTCGTGAGGAGCGGTCCGATAATCTGGAGGATGGAATCGACCAGCAGCAGCGCTAGAGAAGCGCCGACCACCAGCCTGTAGGGCTTGAGATAGCCGAGAAGCCGGCCCATCAGGCGGGAATCGTAAACTTTGCCGAGTACTTCTTCTTCCAAGTTGCAGAGGCCTCGCGCGCGGCGATCTTCAGCGGAAATCCGGTTGAGGACAGTGAAGTCCTCACACATCAGCCTAACGTACGATTGATCGCGTTTTCATGAACGGAATTGTATTGATCGATAAGCCTGCGGGCTGCACCAGCCACGATGTGGTGAACCGGTGGCGCAGACTGGCGAACACCAAGCGCGCGGGCCACTTGGGGACTCTGGACCCGATGGCGACGGGGCTGCTGGTGGTGTTGACCGGGGCGGCGACGCGCCTGATGCAGTTCTTCGAGAAGGAAGAGAAGGCGTACGAGGCGGAGATCCGGCTCGGGGTGGTGTCGGATACCTACGACGCGGACGGCGACGTGAAGGAGACCGGGATTCGGACGCCTGATGCGGCGGCGGTGGAGGAAGCGCTGGGGCAGTTTCGCGGCAGAATTCGGCAGACGCCCCCGCCTTTTTCGGCGAAGAAGATCAAAGGAGTGCCGGCCTACAAGCTGGCGCGCAAGGCCGTTCCGGTGGAGTTGAAGCCGGTTGAAGTTGAAGTAAGGAGCCTGGAGATCGAGAGCGTGTCGGGGCATACGGCGCGGATCGTGGTGACAGTTTCGAGCGGGACGTACGTTCGCAGCCTGGCGCACGATCTCGGGCAACGCTTGGGATGCGGCGCGATTTTGAATGAATTGAGACGCACTCGGGTGGGACCATTCCACGCGCATTGCGCCAAGACACTGGAGCAACTGGAAGAGATGGCGGGGGCGGGACGGCTGAGCGAAGCGATCGTTCCGGCGGCGCAGCTTCTGCCGGCGTTTCCCGCCGAATACGTGGACGCGGCGACGGAGGCGCAGATCCGGCAGGGGCGCGATTTCCGGACTTCGCCGTTCGTGGTGCGGCCCGGGGCGCCATTCGTGAAGGCGATTTCGCGAACAGGGGAGTTGATCGCCGTGGGCGAGCTGCGGATGCCGAACTTGTATCACCCCAGCATTGTTTTCGAACCGACGCGACTATAGCGAGAGTCGCTGTGCTACACAGGTAGGGACCGGTTCGCTCCAAACTGAATGACATGGGCTAATACTGCGCGGGTTTGCGCGTTTGCGCTGTTCGTATTTGCGCCGATGTGGTCCGGCTGCGGGAAGCCGGCCCAAGCGCCTGCTCAGCACAATGCGCAGATAGCGGCGCAGAGCGCGCAACCGGCCGTCCCGCCGCAAGCAGGGCCCGCGCCCCAGCCGATCCCCACGCCGCTGCCCAGGCCGCAGTTCTTCGGAGGCACGGTTACCGCGCTCGACAGCGGACACATTACGATCTGGCGCGCCTCCCCGGGCAAAGCGGCGGAGCGGCGCACATTTCTGATCAACTCAAGAACCAAGATGAGCAGGTCCGTGAAGGTGCGGGCGAGAGTGACCGTGCGCTACCGGCGCCTGCCGGAGGGTGATGTGGCTTTGGAGATTCGAACGCAGACTCTGCTGCGGCCGCGCGTCTCCTGAGGGCTAGGGCTGTGATCGGCGCTTCCTGGCCCAGCCGGGCTTATCTACTTGGCGGGCGCGTCCGATTGCGAGCGCATCCGCTTCGACGTTCTGGGTGATGACCGAACCGGCGGCGATGTATGCTCCGTCGGCGATTTCGAGTGGCGCAACCAGCGTGGAGTTGCTGCCGACGAAGGTGTTTTCGCCGATTTTGGTCGGATGCTTCTTGCGGCCATCGTAGTTACAGGTGATGGTTCCGGCGCCGATGTTCGTTTGAGGGCCGATGACGGCGTCGCCCAGGTAGGCGAGATGATTGGCCTTGGCGCCGGCGCCGAGCCTGGTTTTCTTGAGCTCGACGAAATTGCCGATGTGGGTGTCGGGACCGGCTTCGGCGTTGAGACGCAGGCGGGAAAAGGGTCCCACCAAGGCGCGCGCGCCGATGGAAGACGAGTCGGCGACGACATAGGGCAGGATGGCGGCGCCATCGGCGACAATACAATCGCGCAGGATGGCGCCGGCGCCGATGCGGCAATTGGCGCCGATGCGAGTGCGGCCGCGGAGCTGCACATTGGATTCCACTATGGAATCCTGGCCGATCTCGACATCGACATCGATGGTGACGGTTTCCGGGTATTCGATGGTGACGCCGGAGAGCATGAGGCGGCGGGCTTTGCGAGCGCGCAGGATTCGGTCGGCGGCGGCGAGCTCGACGCGCGTGTTGATGCCGAGCAGTTCGGTTTCGTCGGCAACCAGCATAGGGGCGATGGCATGGCCGTGGCGGCGTAGAATTTCGACCATGTCGGTGAGGTAGTATTCGTTGGCCGAGTTGTTGGGCGCGATTTCGGCGATGTGCTTCCAGAACAAGGATGCTTCGAAACAATACACGCCGGGATTGATTTCGCGAATGCGAAGCTGTTCGGGAGTAGCGGATTTTTGTTCGACGATAGCCGCAACGAGGCCGTCGGAATCGCGGAGGATGCGGCCGTAGCCGGACGGATCAGCGGCTTCGGTGGTGACGAGAGCGCCGCCGAGATGGGAGGCGCCGGCCAGCTCAACCAAGCCTGCGAGCGTAGAGGGTTGGAGCAGCGGCCCATCGCCGTTGAGGATCAACAGCAGCCCGTTTTCGGGAGCCGCTTGGGAGCGGGCGCAAAGGACAGCGTGGCCGGTGCCCATCTGGGCGGGCTGGTCGGCGAAGCGCACGCCGGGCGCGTTGACGCTGCGTCGGACCTCGTCGGCCTGGTGGCCCACCACGGCGACGATGCGTTCGGGCGGCGAGACATGGAGCGCGGCGCGAATGACCTGATTGAGCAGAGTGTCGCCCCCCGCTTCATGCAGGACCTTGGCGCGGGTCGACTTCATGCGTGTTCCAAGCCCGGCGGCCAGAATCACGACGGTGATGTTTTGTTTCATTTCAATCTTGCGCGTTGAGCGGCGAGGGCTTGCTTGCGAACCTGATTGGCGCGGGAGCGGCTGGCTAGATCGATCACCACTTCGGCGAGCCCGTCGGGGCTGTGGCGCACCTTATCGACGCGGTCGGCGTCGCCAATCAGATCGGCGGTGACGACCTTCAGGCCGAGTTGGCCGAGGCGATCGATGTCGTTTTCGACCGGCCTGACGTGCGCGCGCGCATAGCGGCGCTTGAGGGCCGCGGGGATGGGCGCGGAGTTGAGGACAACGCAATCGATGAGGCGGCGGCCGGCGTGCGCGTGAATGGCTTCCAGATGTTGGGACGCCGAGAAGTTGATCGTTTCTCCGGGCTGCCACATGAGATTGACGAAGTAGACCTTGAGCGCTGGCGATTGCGCGATGGCTTCCGAGAGGCCGTTGACCAGGATGTTGGGGATGACGCTGGTGTAGAGCGAGCCGGGGCCGAGAGTGATGAGGTCGGCGCGCGAGATGGCTTCCAGTGTTTCGGGCAAGGGTTCGCAATCGGCGGGCTTGAGGCGGATGGCGTCGATTGGGCGGCGGCTGCGGCTGATCTTGCTTTCGCCGCGCACGACGGAGCCGTCCGTCAGGCTGGCTTCGAGTGTGACGTTGGCGGAGGTGGCGGGAAAAATGCGGCCGCGAATGGCCAGGATTTCGGAGGAGAGCTTGACGGCGTGGGCAAAATCGCCGGTGATCTGATGCATGGCGGTGAGGAAGAGATTGCCGAAGCTATGCCCTTTCAGGCCGCGTCCGCTCGCGAAGCGATAGCGGAACAGGTGGGAGAGCAGGGTTTCGTCTTCCGAGAGGGCGGTCATGCAGTTGCGGATATCGCCGGGAGGAAGGATATCGAAATCGCGGCGGAGGCGGCCGGAGCTGCCGCCATCGTCGCTGACGGTGACGACGGCCGCGATCTCGACGACAGGGCGGCCGGGAGTGGGGCCGTCCTGCACGCCGCGCGCGTGTTTCTTGAGGCCGGAGAGAAGCGTGGACAGGCCGGTGCCGCCGCCGATGGAGACAACGCGAAGCGGCGCCTTCAGCAGGCTTCTCTGAAGGGGGGAGACGCGGGTCAGACTGGACATGGGCCGGCCGCCAAACGGGTTCAAGGCTGACTCAGCGGCGTTTGGGCGGCTCTTCTTCCTCGTCGTCGTAAACCGGGACACTGTCCAGATCCTCTGCCTCGAAAACCTGCCCGCAGTCCAGGCATCGCACATAATCGACGCCGTCCCGCCGGTAGAGGAACTCGGTGCGGTCGTGCTGACAACCCTGCATAACGAAATAACACCTATTCTAGACTGAGCGGCTGCGCTGTCAAGTGGGCGGCGCCCGATGGCGCGAACGGAAAAGCGCGGCAGGTCGGATCGGTTTACTCGTAGACGATTTCGGCCAAGCCGTCTTCAAACCCCGAGACTTGGGCGCGCAAGGTGACTTTTGTGTTTGCCGGCGCAGTGGCGTCCGCGGTGTAAGAGGCCTTGTTGCCCGAAGCGTGAAGAGTTCCGTAGGAAGGGGAATCGAGCGACCAGGTGATGGCGGGGAGCGAGGCTGCGCCGTTAGTAGAATGCGTTGCCGTGAATGAAACAGTGCCGGCGGCGCCAGCGGTGAACTTGGTCTGACCGGGATCGATGGAGATTCCGGGGCGGGCGACTCCGGCAGGATTACTAAACTGGATTCCTTTGCTTACCAGATAGGAGCTGGAACTAATACCGAGAAGCGTGAGCAGATCCGCGGGTATGCTGGCGGGGAAGGCGAGCGGAGTGTTGCCGATGATGATAAGGAAGAGGCTCAAGGCGATCACAAGCGTGAAGATGAGTAACTGGAGGCGCGACATGCTGGCGTCTCCATTGGGCTCGGAGATGAGGCGCGACAGATCGATTGAGCCGTCGCTTGCTTTCACAAGGAACAGGACTGCAAGGCCGCCGGTGAAGATAACGACGACGAAGCCGGCCGAGACAGCGAGTACGGTAAATGCGGTCTGCATCAAGATCCTTTCGCGCCGGCTGAGCTATTCAAGCCGGGAATTTTTAGAGTCATCAAACTCTTGCCTGCCAGATACAGAACGTTGCTGGAGCCGACCAGCTCCAGCATTCCCTTGGGAACCGGCGGAAATTGCCCGGTGTGCCGGACGAGCATTACGGAACGGAGATATTGAAACGCGGCGGCCACGGTGAAGATGAGCAACTGGACGCGCTCCGGGCTGAAGTATTTTCGTCCATCGCGCCTCACGCCGCAGAAGAGGTTTTGGGTGTTGATCCGGCGGGTCAGAAGCTGGTAGGCAACAAGGGCGGTAAGGCCGGCGATGAACAGCAGGATTTCCCAGAACGCGGCGGCGGCGATAAGCGAATAGAGTTGAGCGGTGGCCATGCTATCGAGTCTTGGCGCCCGCGGCGGGGGCCGAGTTAGCGGGCGAGTTATTGGAAGCGGCCTGAGGCATGGCTTCCAATGCAACCCAGTCCCCTGCGGCGCAGGGCTGAGAGTCCGATTGGCAGATTTCAAATTTGGTAACGGGATGGAGTTCCCAAGCGCTGAAGCGCCAGCATTTGGAGGTATCGGCGTGGGGAGCGCCGCAATTGGCGTTGCCCGCCACGTGTTCATTATCGATGAGCAGTTGGCCGGTCACGCGCACCTGGCGCCCGAGCACGTTTTTCAAGGCGTCGAGAGTCCAGTCCGGCTCGAAATGAGCGCGATAGTGCGGGGTCATTTCAACGATGACGCTGGTTGGTTCGAGCGTGGCATTCTCGTCCGGGGTGAGCCGCTGATGCTGGGATAGCTTGCCGGCGAGAGTTGGATCGAAGCCGATGCCGATATGGAAATCGATTTCGTCCGGATCGCCGAGTTGGCAGTTAACGCTCTCGCTCTTGCCGCCGTATTGGGCGTAATACAAGTAACCGATTAAGGACGCCACTTGTCCTTCCTGAAGCGCGCCCAGTTGTTGAGAAAACTGGGCGTGATTGCCAGTTCGTAACCCGGCCGGTGTTTTGCTATTGAGATCGATAAAGGCTTGGCGGTCGAGTTGGAGCAGAGCAGGCGAAGAGGGCGGCAGTAACTGGTTCTTGAGCAGGTTCAAATATGGATCGTAAGCGGGATGAGCCGACTTACTGCAGCCGGTAGGGTAATAACTATGACAGACCTCAACGCTGCCGATGTCCGCTTCGCAAGTTGCGACCACGGGGGCGCCGCCATTGGCGTTGGGAGCTTCCGCTTCTCCCTCGGGCGCCGCGACGGGAAGAATCGAACGGCTGAGAAGCAGGGAAAGCGCGACAGGCACAAAAGGCGCGACGCGCCTGCTGAAGGTGGAATTCGATGCGCCGGCCGGGGCCGCCATAAGATGGGAGCGATTGTATACGAAAGTAAGCTATGGAGCAAGAAGAAAATTTGCGATCAATTACTAAGTAAGGGTGTCGGCGCCGCCAGCGGCTTCACGGGTTAGCGGTCGGTGGGCCGCATCGGAGATTATTAAAGGGACGATAACACGTGAAGATTGGCGCGGGCATAAAACTCGATACGAGCCATGGCGATGTTGGAGAGCAACTTGCTGGCCTGCCGGCGGCGGGCGTGTACGCATTGCACGTCCCCGGAAGGCCGCCCTATCTAAGCTGGTCGGCGAGCCTGCGGCGGCGATTGGCGCGAGTGCTCAGGGCGGCGGGCGGCGGGGACGACGGGCCGGTGGCGCGGATGCGCAGGAATCTTTCGGCGGTCGAGTGCTGGGCGACGGGTTCGCGGCTCGAGACAATGCTGCTGCTCTATGAGCTTTCGAAGCTGCATTATCCGGAAGAATATTTGACGCGGATGCGGCTGCGCATGCCGTGGTTTATCGGGCTCGCGGATAGAAACGCGTTCGCGCGCCTGAGAACCACGAACCGCATTCCGCGAGGCGATGGGCCGGTTTACGGGCCATTTTCAAGCCGCGACGCCGCTCAGTGCTACGAGCAAGAGGTGCTGAGCCTGTTTCAGATCCGGCGATGCGCGGAGACGCTCGCGCCCGATGCGAACCACCCGGGCTGTATCTACGGCGAGATGAACCAGTGCCTGCGGCCGTGCCAGCGCGCGGTGACCGCGGAAGAATATGGCACGGAGGCGGCGCGAGTAGCGGAGTTCTTGGCGACGAACGGCAAGAGCGCCGCGACCGCGCTTTCGGCCGCGCGCGACCGGGCTTGCGAGCAGACGGAGTTCGAGCAGGCCGCGCAGATACATAAGCGCCTGGAAAAAGTGAATGCCGCGGCGGCCACGCGCCACGAGGTGGTGAAAGAGATTCATGCTTTCCATGGGGTTGCGCTGACGCGAGCGAGCGCGAAGCGGCAGTTTGTTCTCTGGCCAATGGTGGAAGGCTACTGGCAGGAAGGCGTGGCGCTGGATTTTTCCGCCGAGGAAGGGCGAGCGAAATCGCTCGATCACGAGATTCGAACTCAACTTTCAGGGGCGCTCGCGGCGCCGCGTTCGGGGAGCAAGCGGGTGGAGGATCTGGCGATTTTTTCGCGATGGTATTTCTCGTCCTGGCGCGACGGCGAATGGTTTCCTTTTCGCACGCTCGAAGACTTGAATTACCGGCGGCTGGTGCGGCAGGTTTCGAGCATGCTCAAGGCGGATGCGGCGGTGGCGCAAGCCTGAGGCGCCGTGCTAGGGTGTGCTCATGTCCGCTCATGAAGAAGTTGAAGAACATATCGAGCACGCGCATAATCCTTTCGACAGGACAGTCGCGGGGACGATGGCGATTATCGCGGCTCTGCTGGCGGTGGTGTCGGTGTTGGCGCAGCACTTCAATACCGAGAAGCTGCTGGCCCAGGGGTTGGCGTCCGATAAGTGGGCGTATTCGCAGGCCAAGGATATCCGGCACTACGTGGCGGCCGCTACGCGCGACAGTTTGAAGGATTTGCGGCCGGGCTCGGCAACGATCGCGACCTACGACGAGGACGCGAAGAAGTACAAAGCGCAGGCGGCCCAGATTCAGGAGCAGGCGCAGGATCTGGAGAAAGAACGGGACGCCAACGGAAGAAAGGCCGACCGCTTCCACTTCGGAGAAGTGTTTCTGGAAGTGGCGATCGTGCTTTCGTCGCTTTCGATCCTTACCAAACGGAAGCCGTTTTTTCTAGCGGGCGTGCTGGCCGCCGTAGCGGGCGTGGTGATTGGCGCGACTGCCTACTGGGCGTGAGGATGGGCGGAGGCGCCGGCGGGCGCGCTGTTCACCAGATCTTCGAGACTCTTTTCAGGCAGCGAAAGAGAGAGATGCATGGCGTCGCCATCGGTTGAAAGATTCATGGCGTCGAAGGCGGAGGCGGCGATTCCGGCGCGCGGATCCTTTTCGCGGCTCATCTGGATCATGCTGGCGAAGAAGCGCACGACATCGGCAAGGGATGTAGCGTCCTGGGCTGAGCGCGTGATGGCGTCGAAGGAGAGCCGAACGGTCGAGCCGAATTGGATGCCGCCGCTCGATTGCACCACGGACTGTAACGCCTGGGCCTGAGGCATGGCGCCCTTGTTGTCCCCGCCGGAGGACTCGCCATTGACTTCGGCGCTCAGCCGGTTGGCCAGGAATCCGCCGGAGAGAAAAGAGACAAACCAGGCATCGTTATCGGTTCCGACTTTGTTGATTTCAGCCTGCAGCGCGGAATCGGGAACCGTGGGAGTCTGGCGGTTGGAGACAATCTGCTTGACGGTTTCGAGATCGCCCATGACGCCGACTCCGTCGCCCAGGAAGGCGAAGGCGCTCGGTCCATCGTGCTTGGACTTATCGATAAAGAGGCTGACGCCGCGATAGGGCTGAGCGGTCAAGCCCTTGCTCTTGGCGGTGGCGGCCAGGCGATCCTGATCGAAGGTTCCCCGCGCGAGGATGGCGAAGCGCGAAGAAGAGGAGGCGCCTTCCACGGGGCCGGAGCTGGCGAACACGATCTCCTGGATGTCGTGGCGAGGATCGAATCCGGTTTGGGCGACGAACTGTTCGAGGCCCTGATTGTTGACGTTCATCTTGCTTGTGAGGAACTGGCCGAATTGAGAGCTGCGAGCGCGTTCGAAATCGACGCCCGAGACGAGTTTGGCGCCGGGCGGAAGGAGCGCGAGCAAGGCGGTGTCGACTGAAGCGAAAGCCGGGAGAGTGGCAGCGGCCAGTAGCAGGGGAACGAAGCGGAGGCGCAGCATACACCTAACTACGGCGGAGTCGTGGAAAAGTTCCGGAAAGTTCCGTGGCTCACAAGAGGCGGCGTTTGACGCGGCGGGCGCGCTTGGCGAGGGAGGCCAGGAGCGCGGTGAGGGTCCCAAAAAGAGCGGAAACGGGGATCGCCAAAGCGGGGGAGATGCGCCGGGGGCCCGGGAAAAGAAAGGCAAACCCGAGAGTGAGAGAGGCCGCGCCCAGGGCGCCGAGCAAAAGGTAGGGTCCCAGAAACACTTCGGCGAGGAGCAGCAGTGCTCCGGCGGCGAGAAGGGCGAGCGCATACAGGTGAAAGGGACCGCGAAATAGGAAGCAGGCGCCTGCGGAAGCGGTGGCCGCGCCCAGGACTCCGGGAACGATGAGGCCGGGACGAAGAAGCTCGCAATAAAGCGCGAGGAGGCCGGAGATCAGGAGCGCGAAGGCGGCGTCGGGGCCCACGAGGCGAAGGTCAGGCGAGGTAAGTTTCCGCCAGATCGCGTTCGAGATTCGCGGCGGCAGCCGGACGCAGCGGAAGTTCGAACCAGAACGTGGAACCGGGCTCCGGGTCGTGCGCCGACATTCCGATAGCGCCGCCCATGGTTTCGACGAGTTGCTTGCAGATAGTCAGCCCGAGGCCGGTGCCGCCGAAGCGGCGGCGCGTAGTTCCATCGGCCTGGACGAACGCATCGAAGATGCGGTCGCGGGCGTCTTCGGCGACGCCGATGCCCGAATCGACGACTTCGCAACGCAGGCGGGAACCGTCGCCGGAAAGGCCCAGGCGCGCCTGCACGCCGCCGACATGGGTGAACTTGATGGCGTTTGCGATCAGGTTCGTCAGGATCTGGCGGAAGCGTACGGAGTCGCCCAGGACGGTGGCGGGAAGGCTCGGGTCGATTTCGTAGGTGATCGAAAGATCCTTGGCGGTCGCGCGGATCCCGAGGAGTCTTATTACGGCGCGCAGGCTCTCATGCGCGTCGAAGGGCTCGTCGATTAAGGTGAGCCGGCCAGCCTCTATTTGCGAGAGATCGAGAAGGTCGTTGATGATGGTCAGCAGGTCGTTGGCGCATTGGCTGACGGCATCGGCGTAATCGCGCTGGTCATCGGTCAGGTCGGTGCTCTTGAGGAGATCGATCATGCCCATGATGCCGTTCATGGGGGTGCGCAGTTCGTGGGAGGTGTTGGCCAGAAACTGCTCCTTCAGTTGAGTAGCTTCCCGGGCAAGATGGAGGGCGGTGCTCAGCTCTTCGTTGGAGCGCCGCAACTCGCGCGCGTATTCGAGGAGCCGCTGTTGGGCCAGCTTGCGTTCGGTGACATCGCGCCCGATGCCTTGGATGGCGATAGGGTGTCCGCGGCGATAGAGCACGCGCGTGCTGACTTCGAGAAAACGGCGGACGCCGAATCGCGAGAGGACGGGAAGCTCGCAGTGCTGGGTAGCGCTTCCGCCGAGATGGGCGCGGATGATGTCCTGCGCGCGTTCCTTCGCTTCGGGCGCGATGAGGCGCTCCAGGCTTTCCCCAAGGACCTCATCGCGCGAGTAGCCGGTCAATTGTTCGCCGGCCCGATTGACGGCCAGAATCTTGCCTTTGAGGTCGTGCAGAAAGATGAAATCGTTGGCGTTTTCGAACAACTCGCGGAGACGTTCTTCGCTCGCGTGCAAAGTTTGGTAGGCGGTGTACTGTCCGGTTTCGTCCTGAATGACCGCGATGCGGGCATCCACGCCCGCCACCTGGCATGGGAAACAGACCAGGCGGACGATGAGCTTGCGGCGGCGGGGATGGCGATGCGGAATGGGGCCGATGGCGGCCATGGGCTTACAAAGCTGCTCGCGCAACGCCAGGTTATCCTGCGCTTCGGGGGAAAACAGATCGACGACGCGCATGGCGCGCATCTGCTGCTGGTTATAAGAGTAGAGAGCGAGAGCGGCTTCGTTGGCTTCGAGTATCTGCAACGAATCCGCGGCGTATGCGATCGCTGCGATCGGCTGGTCTAAGGCTTGCCGGAGGGCGTCCCGGTCGACAAGCGAGTCGGCGGTTTCAGGTGAGCCGGAAGGCGCCACACTTCACTCTACCAGCGGCGGTTTCGTTTGAAAATTGCTGGCACGGACTAAGTAGTTTTGCCGCGCGGTCAGGGTTGGGGGGCGGGCGAGTCCGAGGACGCGAACTTGATGACCGACTCGGCTTCGAATTTCCGGTAGTTCAAGAACTCGAGTTCGTTGCGGACGTTACCGCTGTCCGATGTCAGCCAGATCGTTGCCTGGAGAGGAAGTAAGTAAGTCTTGGCGGCGATGGTAACGCCGCCGTAATCGACCACGCGCGAGATCAGTTTGGTGTGCAGCTCTCTGGGGAGATTGGTCTCAATATCCGTGATGCGCCAGATGGCGCCGGTTTTAGGATCGCCGTAAACGGTTCCGTGAAAAGGCACCGTATCTTTGATGAGATCGTCGGAGGTAAGGCTCATCGTCGAGTGTTGGGCGTCGATGGCGAAAGCGAAGACCGCGGCGCGAGAGCCGCGCACGGATTCCCATCCTTTCCATTCAATCGAGGTATGGCTTGCGGGCGAGAAGATGGAGGCCATCAAGACCCCGAATTCTCCCTGCGTCTCAAGCGGCATGCGCCGGAGCCGCATACCGGGGCGAATGGGCTTTTGGTTGACGAGTTCGAGACTGCGCTGCTCGTGGCCTTCGGCGTAGACTAATTTCGAAGTCAAGACATCGCCTTGACGCCACCGAGTGGGATTGCGGCCGGCGTGATACTGGTGCGTAACCTGATCGCAAATGAAGTTGGGAAGATTGGCGAGATATTGGTCGGCGTAGTCTTGGATGGCGTCGAGGATGCGTTGTTGCTCGGCGGAGCTGGGCGGCGGATCTTCGCGACCTTGGGCGAAGGGACAAGCGATTAGCGCGAGGACGGCGAGCAGGAGGCGAGGCGATTCTAGCGGCTGGACAGCCATGCGGCGAACGGGTCCACTCGCAGTTGTATCACGGCTGGTTTCCGGTGTATTGCTCGTCCGTGACTTGTTCGAGCCAATCGACCACTTTGCCGTTCAGCTTTTCTTGAAGAGCGATGTGCGTCATCGCCGTAATCGACGTAGCGCCATGCCAGTGCTTCTCGCCTGGGGGGAACCACACCACATCACCGGGTCGAATCTCCTCGACCGGGCCGCCTTCGCATTGCGCAACAGCAGCCTGCTGTCACGATGAGGGTTTGACCGAGTGGGTGAGTATGCCATGCAGTCCACTCGCAGTTCGTTCAGGACAAGTTTCGGCCGCAGCCGGGAAGGCGCATTACGCGGGGCAACGGCGCGGGAACCGCTTCGGAACCGCACATTTGATAGGTATCTCCGACCAAGCAATATGTTGAATCCTGCCATTTGCGGTCGAAGCGAAGAGCGCCAGACTCGTCTCGCCAAGGGCCATAGCGATAGACGGAGATTTTTTGCCAGTCAGCGGAGAGCTTGATGTCGAAATCGTCTTCGCAATCTACAACCGAAGTCTCCTCGAAAGCTTCGTCTATCCGGTCAGGACGCCGGAAGGAATAGATCTGCAGCGCCGCTCGTGGACAAGCGCCACACTGCCCCGAACCCCACTCAGACCAGTAAACCCGAGGCCCCGTCTTGATGAGCCACACGCCATCGGGCTCATTTCGAATCGCGAACCCTGTCTCAGATACCAAGACCGGAGTAGTGGGACCGAGTTGTCCTAAGGAAGCTTGCTGCTCTTCTTTCGAATTCAAGATTTCCAGGCCGTGCGCCACGCGCTCATCGCGGTAGCGCAAGATGGGTCCGCAAAGGAATACATTCGGGCTCTCGGCGAGGGAAAAGAAGTGGGTGGTCCGCGTTATTGGGGAAGGACCGCCAGGCTCGTATTGATAGCCCCGGCGATTGAGCTCCACGACAAAAGATGTTTCGATTTCGGATGTGGGACCCGGCAGGAAATAGCCCGGCACAATCGTACCCCGCATGTCGAGGCCGACAACGTCGTAAGCACATGGCGAGATTTCATACAAACGCGGATTCTGCAAACGAAGAATGCTGAAAGTGCTTGCCTGACCATACTTGCGTCCCGGTGCGGTGGTTGCGTACGGCCCGTTCGCGCTGCCGCTGGAGGCCTTGGAAAACACTTCCACAACGATCGCGATCTCTTCGATTTTTGTCTTCGCGCTGGGCGGAAAGGCCTGCCAGGGCACGGATACATGAAACTCATATCCGTTGTCCGAGATCTTCCCGGCCACGAATCGAGGAGCACCCTTCGGCTCGAGTGCTTCGGCGCCTCCGCCGTGACTCGCAATCCAATCGTAGGCGGGCCGCGCGAATGTCTCCGCAATTAAACCGGGAGCCATCTGCCATTGACGTGTGAACAGGCGGCGGAAGTATGTTCGGCGGGCGCTCTGGGCCTTAGCCCAAGATTGACAATTAGCCTGGGCTTCCGGCCGCTTGTCTTTCAGAACCTCGCTACAGGACTCCTCTCCTTTTGGAAGGAGTTCATCGCCGAACTGATGCCCCCAGCCCAGTGGCGGCAGTTCTGGGTTGCGTACTAGGTTCAACCAGAGTTCTACGTGGTCGCCGGTCATCAAATCGCTCTGGGACTTCGCGAACTCGGGAAAGGGGCCTGTCACAGAACCGTCGATAACCAATCCGGCATCATCCTTTGTAATCCGGACTGCGCCAGCACGAGCCCCAGTCGCCTGGGGAACTAGCCTAAGCGTGGGAGAACTGCCGAGGGGCGTGGCGCCTTGCGCGTCTACGATCAGTCCTGTTGTTTGAGCCGGAAGCGCGGCCGCGATCGGTATGCCGAGACAAAGAATCTGCAGCCGAGCAACGTCCGCCAGCATGGCCACTCATTATATTCGGTCAAGCCGAACGTCGAGGCGCGGCAGCCATGGCGGGAAGAACCCACCCGCAGTTGTATCACGGCTGGTTTCGGCCGCGGCGGCTCGTGGGATACTCCAAATGAAACGCCAGCGTAGGAAGCTATTTCGCCTTGTAGGCGAGGACGACTCGACGCTCCCGGGACTTCCAGGTACTGCCGTCGCAACCCCGGGCATTATACTATCAGCGATGCGCTTGCTCTTCACCGTCGCCGATGCGCTCACAGCCCCTGGTCGAGGAGTTGTCCTTCTGCCTGAGCTGAATTTCGTAGGTGACGAAACCTTCAGAGTCGGAGAGTCGCTTCGGCTCCGCTTTGTAGACGGCGCCGAAGAACTGGTGCAGATCGGTGGAATTGAGTTTCTCAAGCCAGTGAGCGGAAGATGCTTGCCGGTGATCATCCTCAATAGCAAAAGCAAGGAAGATGTTCCGATTGGAACAGAGGTTTGGGCGATTGAAAAATCTGCCGTTTGACCTGGCGACCGTCGGAGAAGTGATCGGGACGGGGATTTTTAGCCCTGGCGCAGATCACTGCTGCGAGCGAAGCAGTTGCTCGGATTTTAGGTTCGTATCTACGCGGCTTTCCCTGGATACTCGCCAGCCGCTCTTGTCCCAGCTGTAAACATAGGCGGCCCGCCGCCTCCCAACAGCATCTTCGGCCCCCGTTCCAAAACCGCCGGGATCAAACACTGCAATCAACGCGAACGAATTTGAATCAGGGCTGACCGCAACGCGACCGTCGAGTTCGCAATCGAAGTCGGACGGATCGCACATGGAATTGCTGTCTCTGCACCAGCGCTCGGGCGGCATATGAGACCTAAGCTGACTCGCATACTCTGAGCGCAACGGGTCAACTGCGGGCGGATACAACTGCATTACCTTCCGGTGGACCAAGTCCGCAGCCTTCAGCCTCATTGGGTGTTGTGATGCAAAATGGATTTCATTCTCGTGTAGTAGTACCTGTTCCGAACCCAAGTTTGCAAGCAGCCAACCGGTAAAACTTGCCTGCAGTTCGAACTGTTCTGAAAAAATGAGCTCGCAGCCCGCCGACGGGTTGATGTGAGTGCTGACGAACACGTGGCCAGCGGCCTCGTGAATGTCAAGGACCGAGCCGGCACACAGGTCGGGTAGTTCGCGGGGAGTATCACCAAACGGCGCTAATAAGCGTTGGATCGCAGCTTGGGTTATGCTGCCGGAGCCAGGGTGATAGCGCAATAAGCGCAACGGAAGGTGAAGCAAGCCATCGCCGTGATCATCGTAGAACGCCAGAAAGTAGCTCTTTCCAGTCTTGTTCTCCGCGTAGCTTGTGATCTTTTTCGTCAGTTCGGATTCGGGAAAAGACTCAAGCCGCACATCGGCGGCTCGCAACACCTGCTCCAACGTTTGACCTTCGCAGGCGCAAGCGCAGAGCGCCACAAGAACCAGAAGCCTGGGACCCACACCCAAAGCATACAAACGTGCTGCCCTCATCCGCATTTGCCGTTGAGCGCATCGCGCCGGTGAACCAGTCCGACGGTCTTGACCGAGGCTCGCAATTTGTTTTCCTGATATCGGAGTGAAGGCCCGCCGGCCGCGGCCGGCCGCCCGGCTATTCCGACCGCAACGCTTGCATCACATCCACTCGGGCGGCGCGCATGGCGGGCAGCATGGAGGCGATGACTCCGGCGGCAAGCAGCACGAGCGCGGCGCCGGCAACCGGGAGCACGCCCGGCATCTTCAGATCCTCGAAATAACTCCCGGCGAGGCGGATCAGCGCGAAGCCGGAGACGGCGCCGGCAACCACGCCTAGAATGGCTATAAGAACGCCTTCGTTGATAACGCCGGCCAGCAGATGACGGGGCTGGGAGCCGACCGCCAGACGGATGCCGAATTCGCGGGTGCGCCCGCTGACGGAGAAGGCCAGCACCCCCGCGACGCCGACTAGAGCGATGGCGAGAGCGACGGCGGCAAAGACGCCGAAGACGACGGTATTCAGGCGGTCCGGCGTGAGCACCTCGGCGCGGATATCTTCGAGCGTGGCGGCGCGTTCGACGGGCTGATCGGCGGCCATCTGGCGGATGACGCGGGTCACGGGAGTGACTAGCGCGTAGGGATTGCCGTGCACGTGGACGAAAAGGCGGCCGCCAAAGAGCTGTTCCTGGCCGAACGGATGATAGATAGTGATCGTGGGGCCGGGAACGACGTTCTCATCGTCTGCATCGGCGGCGATGCCGACAATGCGGCGCGGCTGAGGTCTGACGTCGATGAACTTGAGAACCGGATCGGTCCACATGACGTGGCGGTTGAGGGCGTCCTGGTTGGGGAACATGCGCTGGGCGAGGCTCTGGCTGACGATGACGACAGGTTCGCTGCCGTGACGGTCGGCGTCGGTGAAATCGCGGCCGGCGATCAGAGGCACGCCGAGCGCGGAGAAGAAGCCGGGGGAGACGACGCGGAAGCGGCCGCGCGGATTCTCTTCACCGGGAGCGTGAACATAGCCGTCGGCCGTGAATTCGAGGCCGAACGCGAAATCTCCGGCATCGCGCCAGGGCACGTTCATGCCGACGGCGACGCCATCCACGGCGGGAAGCTGCTTGATGCGGCGGACGGTTTCCTTATAAAAGCCGACAATCTGATCGGGAGTTTTTCCGTAGGACATGACGGGGACATTCAAGGCGAGCACGTGGCGCGTGTCGTAACCGGTCTGAGCGGCCTGTAAGGAGAGCAAGGTCTTGAGCAGCATGCTGGCGCCGGCAAGCAGCACAAAAGAGGCGGCGATCTGGGTGACGGCGAAGATGCGGAGACGCCGGTTGGTGCTGCCCGTGACGCGCGCGCTGCCGCTAGCGAGGCTGATGGGATGGGAGGAATCGGCGGTGGGGAGCCGCGGCACGAAGGCGAGCAAGATGGCCGCGACAAGCGCGAGGGCGGCGCCCACCCAGAGCATGCTGGAATCGACTGTGAGATCGAGAGCGCGCACCGAGAAACGCGAGGCGTAACGGGCCAGAATGGCGACCATGGGGCGAGCCGCGAGCATGCCTAGCGCAGCGCCGGCGCCGCACAGCAGCAGGCTTTCGGCAAGCAGCGTTCGCCGGAGCGTGGCGGTGTTGGCCCCGAGCGCGGCGCGGATGGCGAGTTCCCCTTCACGGCGTACGGTGCGGGCGAGAATCAAGTTCGCGACATTCGAGCAGGCAACGATGAAGATCAAGGCCGAAGCGGCGAGCAACACCAGCAGCACGGTGCGGGCGCGCGAAGTGATCTGGTCGCGCAGGCGAACGGCGTGGATCTGGAAATCGGCGTGAGGCGAGTAGGCTTCCGGATGCTGCCGGATCATCGCCCCGTACACGGCGTGCAATTCCGCGCGGGCGCCTTCGAGCGTTGCTCTAGGGGCGAGGCGGCCGAACAACTGGGTCATGCGATGAACCCGGCCGGTCACCATGGTGGCGGAGAGATGGTGCGGGCTGGTAACGACGTTGGCGATGATTTCCGTTTCCGAAGGGTAGGGAACGGAGGGTTCGAGCACGCCCACGACGGTGGCGTCGCGCTCGCCCACGCGGACGGCTTTGCCGAGCACGGAGGGATCGGCTTTGAGCACCGTAGTCCAGAAGCGATAGGTAAGCACTACCGCGCCGGCCGCTTTGGGACCGTCGTCGCGGGGGCCGAGGAGCCGGCCGAGCACCGGGCGCAATCCGACGACATCGAAGTAGGCGCCATCGACCACGCCGGCGCGAACCTCGCGCGGCTCGCCAAGGCCGATCATGGTGAAGCCAATGGTTGAGAATTCGCCGAATTCGCTAAGGGTCTTGACGCGGGCGCGAAGGTCTTCGATCTCGGGAACGGAGAAGGTGGTGTTCTCCATGCCGCGAGCGCTTTGGCGGATGTAGATGAGGCGGTCTTCGTCGCGATTGACCAGCGGCCGCAACAGGACCCCGCGGACCACGCTGAAGATGGCCGCATTCGCCCCGATGCCGAGCGCGAGAGTGATGACGACCGTGGCGGTAAGGCCCTTGCTGTGGACAAGCGAGCGCAGGGCAAATTTCAGGTCCTGTGAAAAAGAGAGGAGACTTTCGCCAACGGGCATGAGGATTCCTTTTCGCTTTCGGTCGGTCTTCTATTTATACGTCGAATCTTTTGGTTATATGTCGACGAGGGTGGGCGGAAATCGACAGAACCGGAAAAGTTTTTTCGCCTTAGGACTGCGTGGGTAGCGCGGCAGAGTTGGTACCGTCACAGAATGGGACCAAACTTTGTTGAGTGGCAAACGCAAGGGAATCACAATGGTCGGCATGGAACGCACGAAACTTGAGACTCTTTACTTGGAATGGCAGAGCACGGTGCAAGCCCACGAGAGTTTTGTCCGACAGGCGAGGATGAGCGGGTTGCAGCCGGAAGAGATAGCGGAACTCGGTCAAGCATATGAGGCGCGCATCGACGTCGCGTTCCGGAGATTGAAGCGGGCCGAGGCGGAGAGGGCGGTAGCGGTTGCGGTGTAGGAGGGGTCAGCGCAGCTTGGGGAGAAGGGCGCTGAGGAGCCTGAGGAAAGTGCCGGAGACGCGGCGGCCGACTTCGAGCACTTCGGCTGCATCCAATTTTTCCGCGCCCAATCCCGCCGCGAGGTTGGTGACACAGGAGATCGCCAGCACCTCGATGCCAAGGTGATTGGCGGCGATGGTTTCGGCGACGGTAGACATGCCGACCAGATCTGCGCCGATGGTTTTGAGGTAGCGGATCTCGGCGGGGGTTTCGTAGCTGGGACCGAGGACGGCGGCGTAGACGCCCTCGTGAAGAGAGATGCCGAGTTCGGAGGCGGTGGCGCGAGCAATGGCGCGGAGCCCGGGCGCATAAGCTTCCGTCATATCGGGGAAGCGGGGACCGCTGCCGTCGTCAGGGCCGAGCAGCGGATTGGCGCCTTGGAGATTGATGTGGTCCGAGATGAGGACCAAGGCGCCGGTGGCGTATTGCGGGTTGATGCCGCCGGCTGCGTTGGTGAGCACGACGCGGCGCACGCCGAGCTCTCGGAAGAGGCGGATGCCGCTGGCGACCTGGCGCGCCGTATAGCCTTCGTAGAGGTGAAAGCGGCCGGACATGACGATGACGTCGGTGAGCGTCCCGGCGAGTGTTCCAATTAGCAGCTCGCCGGCGTGTCCGATGGCGGTCGAAACGGGGAAATCGGGGATAGCGGGGTAGGGAATGCGCAGGGGGTTGGAGAGGGCGCCGGCGAAGGCGCCGAGGCCGCTGCCGAGCACAACTGCGGTGGTGGGCCGCAGGCTGGTTTGCGATTGGATGAAGTGGGCGGCCTCTTGCATGGTTCTACGCTGACCGGCGCGCTATAGCAGAATGCCAGCGATGCAGGCCGACATGAAGTTGGCGAGCGTGCCGACGAACATGGCCTTGAGGCCAAGCCGCGCGAGGTCGGACTTGCGCGATGGCGCAAGCGCTCCGATGCCGCCGATTTGAATGGCGATGGAGCTAAGATTGGCGAAGCCGCAGAGCGCAAAGGTGGCGATCACGAATGACCGGGGCTGGAGCATGGCTTTAAGCTTGCCCAGATCGACGAAGGCGACAAATTCGTTGAGGATCATGCGGGTGCCGAGCAGGTTTCCCACCGTGGCGCAATCGTTCCAGCTTACGCCGAGCGCCCAGGCGACAGGCGCAAACAGCCGCGCCAGTATCTGCTGCATGGAGGCGGGAACCCACCAGATGTAAGAGTGCAGCCACGCGAGTCCCCCATTGACCATGGCGATCAGAGCGAGAAACGCGATCAACATGCCGGCGATGTTGAGAGCAAGCTGGAGTCCGTCGCCTGCGCCCCGAGCGGCGGCATCGATCAGATTGACCCCGGGCTTTTCCACTTCCACTTTGACGGTTCCGGCGGTGACGGGCGTTCCGGTTTCGGGCTCGAACATTTTAGCGAGCATGATGGTGGCGGGCGCGGTCATGATGACGGCGGTGAGCAGATGCGCGATGGAGACATGCGCGATGGCGACATAGGCGGCCATCACGGAGCCGGAGACATGGGCCATGCCGCTGGTCATAACGGTGAAGAGCTCCGATTGCGTCATGCTGGCGAGGAAGGGGCGGATGGTGAGAGGGGCTTCGGTCTGGCCCATGACGATGCTGGCGGCCACCGAAGTCGATTCGGCGCCGCTTGCGCCCATGAACTTTTGCATCAGGACCGCCATGGCTTTGACGAAGAGCTGCATCACGCCCAAGTAATAAAGGATGGCGAACAGGGACGAGATAAAGATGACGATGGGGAGAACCTGGAAGGCGAAGATGACGCCGAATTGATCGGTCTTGAGGCCGAGTTTTTCCCCGAAGACGAAGCTGGAGCCGGCGGCGGTGTAACTCAACAGAGCATTGACGAACAAGCTGACGGCATAGAAGGCTTCGCCGAGCCTGGTCTTTAGGATCAGGAAGGCGAAGGTGAATTGAAGCGCGAGGCCCCAGGCGATGACGCGCTTCTGAATGGCGGAGCGGCGCGTCGAGAACAGATAGGCCGCGGCGACGATGGCGACAAGGCCGATCAGTCCGTTGAATCGGGCCATCGGCGTCGCAGGTCTAGCTAACGACTTCCAGTATCAGGTCGCGCTCATCGACGGGCTGCTGGGAGATCCGGAACGCGCCTTCCACCAGCTCGGCCGCTTCTTCCAGGTGCTCTTCGCTTGTGTAGTAGATGCGGCACAGGATGCTGCCGGAATCGATCTTCTGCCCGACTTTGACTTCGAGAATGACGCCCACGGCGGGATCGATGCTGTCTTCCTTGGTGTTGCGGCCGGCGCCGATCATGGCGGAGGCCTGGCCGATCAGCTCGGCGTCGATGCCGCTGATGTAGCCGCCGCGGGCGGTGGTGATCTCCTGCGCGCCGGTGGCGTTGGGCAGCAGCTCGAAGCGGTCGAGCACCTGCGGGTTGCCGCCCTGCGCGGCGATCACATCCTTGAACTTGCGGTAGCCGGAGCCGTCGAGCAGTTTGGAGGTGGCAAGCTCGCGGGCTTCGTCGAGCGTCTTGGTGACCTTGCCGAGGAGCATCATGCGAGCGGCAAGTTCAAGCGAGATGCGCGTCAGGTCGGAGGGGCCGGCGTTCTGCAGAGTTTGCGAGACCTCCATGACTTCGAGCGCGTTGCCGACTGCGTACCCGAGCGGCTGATTCATATCGGTAATCAGCGCCTGGACGCGCTTGTCGAGGCGGCGTCCGATGCCGACCATCATCTGGGCGAGGCGGCGCGCCTCGACCTGTTTTTTCATGAAGGCGCCGGAGCCCACTTTGACGTCGAGCACCAGCGCGTCGAGCCCTACCGCGAGCTTCTTCGACATGATGGAAGTGGCGATCAGAGGGATGGATTCAACGGTGGCGGTAGAGTCGCGAAGGGCGTAGAGTTTGCCATCGGCAGGCGCCACTTCGGGAGTCTGGCCGATGAAGGCGAGCTGGTGTTCGGTCAGAAGAGCGCGGAATTCGTCGATGGTGAGATCGGTGCGGAAACCGGGGATGGATTCGAGCTTATCGAGCGTGCCGCCCGTATGGCCGAGGGCGCGGCCCGAGATCATGGGCACGACAACGCCAGCCGCGGCCGCGATAGGCGAAGCGATCAAGCTGGTTTTGTCGCCGACGCCGCCGGTTGAGTGCTTATCGACCTTGGTTCCGGGAATCGAAGAGAGGTCCACAATGCTGCCGGAATGCATCATGGATTCGGTCATGGCGCTGACTTCGCGGTCCGACATCGAGGAGTAATAGACGGCCATGAGAAAGGCCGACATCTGGTAATCGGGAATCTCGCCGCGAGTGTAGTTGTCAACGAGGTATTGGATCTCCTCGGGCGACAATTCCTCGCCATCCCGCTTACGATGAATGAGGTCGACAGTACGCATTTTTCGAATTCTAAGCGTACCATCTTCAACTAGTTAGAACTGGGTAAATGGGGGTGCAAGCGGCGGCGCGCGGGGAAGCGCTAAAGTTCGGCGTTAAGCAGCCGAGGAAGCTCGGAGGCGGCGGCGCGCAGGCCGACGTAGAAGGCGCCGAAGAGGGCATAGACGGCGCTGACTTCGTCGAATCTCATTTCATAGATGAGCTTCTTGAAGACGAGCGGATCGTCGGCGAACAGATCGACGCCCCACTCCCAATCGTCGAAGCCAATTGAGCCGGTAATGACTTGCCGAACGGAATCGGCGTAACGGCGGCCGATCATGCCGTGGTCGTGCATCATGCGCTGCCGGTCCGACATCGGCGCCTGATACCAGTTCTTCTCTTCGCCGCGCTTGCGATCCATGGGATAGAAGCAGAGATATTTGGCCGAAGGAATTTCGGGGTACAGGCGCGGCTTCATGGCGGCGGCCTGGCGGTCGAGCACTTCGGCGATGGCGGCGTTCCATTGCTGGGAATGCGGCTGGATGGATTGCTCGCACAAGCTGCCGTAGGTCTTGATTGTGGAGTCGTACAGACCGAGCTCCACTACAGACAGATAGGAGTGGACGGGCTCGAGGTATTCGGACAGCTCCTCGCGGGCGAGCGAGAGTTCGGCGCTGTGCAGATCCTCAAGCGATTCGCGGAAGTGGAGAAGCAGCAGATCGCACTTGTGGCCGATCATCGAATAAGCGGCGGATTGAGCGGGGCGGCCGTCCGGGGCGCGACGCTCTTCGAAAGAGGCGAGCAGATGGGCGGCCGACTCCGAGATGCGTTGACGGCGCGAATCGTCGAGAGCGCGCCAGGCCGGACGCCGGATGCGGAACATCTGATGCAGCACGAACGCGCCTTCGAGGGTTAGCGGGACGGCGGGGAGCTCAGCCATGCCGCGCTTCCAATTCGCCCACGGGAAGCGACGGCATGTCGTGCCGATACCGGCCCGCGAAGATCTCATCGAACAGCGCGAGGATTTCGCCGTGAATGAGGCCGTTATCGGCCAGCAGGTACGGCGCGTGCAGGTCGAGCCGTTCGCCGCGCATGCCGGAGACTTTTCCCCCGGCTTCTTCGACAAGCAGAGTGCCGGCGGCCATGTCCCAAGGGTTCAAGCCGAATTCCCAGAAGGCTTCGACGCGGCCGCAGGCGGTGTAGGCGAGATCGATGGCCGCGGAGCCGCCGCGGCGCACGCCGTGAGTGACCATGGCGAGCTGGTAATAGAAATGGATGTTGACGTTCTGATGGCGCTTGCGGCTGGGAAAGCCGGTGGAAACGAGCGAATCGTTGAGAACGGGGATCTTGCTGACGCGCATGGGGGCGCCGTTGAGACGGGCGCCGGCCCCGCGCTCGGCCGCGAAGAGTTCGCGATTGAGGGGATCGTAGACGACCCCAGCAATGACTTCGTCGTTGCGCGCAAGGCCGAGGGTGACGTTCCACATGGGAAAGCCGTGGGCGAAGTTGGTCGTGCCATCGAGCGGATCGACGTACCAGCGCAAGGGCGCGTGCATCTCGGCGCGGCCGCCTTCCTCGGCGACGATGCCGTGATGAGGGAAGCGCTTGCGCAGGCGCTCGATAACCAGTTGTTCGCTGGCGCGGTCGGCGGCTGTGACCAGGTCGTAGGCGCCTTTCAGCTCGAACGCGACGCCGCGATGAGCGAGCAGCACTTGACCGGCCTCGCGCGCGATTTCGATCGCTGCGTCCAGGTAATCTTCCATGCCTTCAGTTCAGCATACGGGAGGGGAGCGGCGGACGCGCGGCCGTGGCGTGAGAGAGTGGCGTAGATGAATCCCCTTACGCCAGCGATGCTTTCACAGTGGCAGAATTTTTACGTTGTGGTTGGCTCGTCGGCCGGAGCGCTGACCGGGCTGCAGTTCGTCGTCATGACGCTGGTGGCGCAGGCTCACGCAGCGGGCAACGAGCGCGACATACATGCTTTCGGCACTCCCACGGTGATCCACTTCTGCACAGCGCTTCTCCTTTCGGCGTTGATGACCGCCCCGTGGCAATCGGTGGCCGTGCTGGGCGTGTGTTTAGGAGCTTTCGGGTTGCTTGGAATCGGATATTGTTTCCGAGTGGCGGGGCATGCTCGCCAGGCGGCGTACAATCCGGACGCAGAAGACCGGTTCTGGTACATCGTCCTTCCCATGGTTGCGCACGTGGCGCTGGTAGGGGCGGCGTACCTGATTTATCGGGCGGTCGCCTGGTCGCCTGCGGTGCTGGCAGTTGCCGCACTGGTTTTTCTGCTCTTGGGCGTGCATAACTCCTGGGACACGGTGACGTACCTCGCGGTGAAGCATGGGGCGAAGAAACCACAGGCCGGGGACGCAGTCTGATCCAAATGAGGATTGTCGCGGGCGCGCCGTTTGCGTTAGCCGCGAAGCCAGTGATTGAGCGTTGGAGTGGCAAGAGCGCCGCCGACAGCGATCGTGAGGGCCACGCCGAACCACGTCAGCGGCCAATTCCAGGGCCGCGCCGGTGGCGATCGTACGAAGTAATTGCGGAGGACGAAACAGACTAGCGTGAAGTTGAAGGCGTTCAGCCACAAGAAAGGACCGAAGCCCCGCAGCTTCCAGATCGACCAGGCTATCAGCACCGCGAGTACGACGGCGCCTAGTAACAAAGCGAAGCCAGAGATCTGAACGATGATACGACGCGCATTCATGATGGGCCTCTTTTCAATTGCAGTTCGGCGGGAAAATATCACTGGTCGGGACTTGCCGCAACTTGGTTCTTACAGTGTACTTGAAATTCCATTTACTCGTTTGGGGGTAAAGATCGATTCTACATGCCCAGCCGACGCGTAGTCTAGAGTACACGCCAACTTTTCCTTCCTGCCTGCCCCGCTAAACTCCCCGCGAACGCCTCTGGCGCGAAGCCGGCCTCGGCCCCTTCCCACCCTAAATGCCCGGCCCGCAAACTCGCGGTCACAAAACCCCGCCCCAAAATATCTAACCGCCCTCTCAACCACTTACGCGCTTTCGCTCCCGCCGCTCGCAATCCCCCTATCCGACCATCGGCGCGAAGGAGCATTCTCTTTATGTCTACCGACGCCCAGATCCGCGCCAACCGCGAAAACGCCCAGCACTCTACCGGCCCGCAAACCCAACCGGGCATTGCCGCCTCCTGCCAGAACAACTTCCGCCACGGCCTCGCTGGCGCCTTCTCGGTTCTCCCCTCCGAAGACCAGGAGGAGTTCGACGCCCTCCTTTGCGGCCTCCGTGCCGAGCACCGCCCCACCACGCTCACCGAATCCCTGCTCATCGAGAAAATGGCCCAGCACTATTGGCTCTCCCAGCGCGCCCAACGTCTGCAAGACATCGCCATGGCCGACGATCTTCCTCTCCGCGACACCGAACGCCAATTCGCTCTCTTTCTCCGCTACCAAACCACCAACGACCGGGCCTTTCACAAGTGCCTCAACGATCTCCTAAAGCTCAGAGCCGAAAGGCGCAAAATGGAAATTGGCTTCGAATCGCAAGAACGAAAGCGGAACGAACAAGCGCTCAAAAACGCCGAGGAGTCGCGCCGCCAATCCGCCGAAAATCGCCGCCAGGAACTTCATAAATGGGCCGTCATGCTCGCCGAAGCTAAGGTCGATCACCAATTGGTCCTCAATAACGATGCCGAACTCGACCAAATCCTCGCCGCCAACCCCAAACTCGCCCGGAAGGAGTCGCAAAAGGCTGCATAAGTCCCTCCTAATCCGCTTGCTCCGTCCCTTATCTCTCTACTCCTCTCCATCGACAAGTGATAGTCTAGGGGCTCCTCGATAAAACTTCGTTAATATCGGAGTAGCCCCGGAGCGGTGCGAAACCGCGCGTCCGTCGGGTACATCTCTGTTGGTGCCTCAGAGGAGTGGAATGAATCAGAAGTGCTTCGTTCTCGAGTTCGCGCATTCCGAAGATGGGCGAGCCAAACGGATACACGTCAGCTATAAGTCGGTGGCCTATCTTCTGGTCTCGATTGCGATCCTTTCCCTTTGCACATTCGCCCTATTTTCGAGCTACTGGCGCATGACCCGGCAGGTGGCGCACTTTAACCAGCTACGCGCCGATTTCGACCACTTGCAGACGCGCTACCAGGAGTTGGAACGCGTTACGGGCCAGCACACGGCCCAGATTGCTTCGCTCGAAGCGCTCGCAAACGAGGTGACGGTGGCGTATGGGATCGGCGGGCCGCCGACCGCCCCTACGTCGGCCATCCTGCAGGACAGCCCGCTGCCGGGCGTTAAAGAGTCGGTGAAGGAGTACAACTTCTTAAAGGCGGCGACGTATTCGGGAATCTATCACCGCTATGCGTATGCGTGGCAGAATCACGCGCTGCCGAGTCTTTGGCCGGTGAATGGGCTTTTGCGAAGTTCCTTCGGCGGACGGTCTGACCCGTTTTCGGGTGAGGGCACGTTTCATACCGGGATCGACCTCGAAGCCGCCACCGGAACGCCGGTTCATGTCACGGCGGATGGAGTGGTGACGCGCGCCGGATGGAGCGGCGATTACGGCAAGCTGGTGATTGTGGACCACGGCAATGGTTACGAGACGTATTACGCCCATTTGTCGCAATGCCTGGTGGTTCCCGGCGAAGAGGTGCAGCGCGGGCAAGTGGTTGCGCTTTCAGGCGGGACGGGCCGCGCCACGGGGCCGCACATGCATTACGAGGTCCGCCTGCGCGGTACGCCCGTGAATCCGTATAAGTACCTGGTGAAGGCCGATCCGGCGCCCAGCGCCAAGCGGGGGCGCGGCGACCTGGGGCTCTAGGGCAACAGCGTCTTTCGGCTCAGCGTCTTGCGTTTAGTGGTGGACCGAGTTAGTCGGCGCGGCTGGCTGGCCTTGCTTGCGGCCGGGGGCTGGGCGCAAACCTTCAAGAGCGCCAAGCCGCTGCCTGCGGCTGGCGAGTTCGTGCCCTTTATAGACCCGACCACGGAAACACGCGTGGTGCGCCTGACCGGTCCCGCGCATGCGAGTTGGCTTCCCGCCGCTTCGAACCGTTTCGTCTCGGTCAAGGATCGGTTTCTCGTTTTCTCCTCGGATCGAAGCGGCCGGGCGGCCCCGTTCAAGCTGGATCTGCATGCCGGACTTGCTCGCCAGCTTGCGGAAACGCCGGCGCTCAAGCCGCTTTCTTTGTGCCTCGATGAGAAGCAGCGCGTGCTGTGGGCGATCGACGGGGGCGTGTTGAAGGAGATCTCGCTCGGCAGCCGCCGGGTGGTGACTATCGCCGAAGATGTGGATGCATTCAGTTCTGTTTCGGGCGGCGAATTCGCGGTGGTGCGGCGCGGGCGGCTCGAGTTGCTGAGCGCCGCAAAGCCGATTGTCGAGGAGGTAGCGCCGTTTTGCTTGGCGCAACCAGGCGCGCGCGGCTGCCTGTATTTGCGCGAGACCGGCGCGGAGCGGGAGTATTGGTTGGCGGCGCTCGATGGCCAAAGCAATCCCGTGTTGCTGGCGAAGGGAAACGTTTCGGACCCGTACTGGGCGCCCGGTGGCAAGTCGCTGTTGTTTCTGCGGCAAGTTCCGGGACCAGGCGCAGTTGTTTCGGAGATACGCGAGGTGGCGGCCGATGGGACGGGCGAGCGAGCCGTGGCGCCCACGAGCCAGTTCGCCGCTTTCGCTCCGAACGCCGATGCTTCGGTGTTTGTGGGCGCGAGCCGGAGCAAGGCGCAGCCGACCATCATATTGTTGGTTCGGTCGGTGAAGCGCGAACTGACATTGTGCGAACACCGCGCGAAGCAGCCGGCGAGGGTATCGCCCGTGTTTTCACCCGACAGCCGCCGCGTCTATTTCGAAAGCGACCATGAGGGGAAATCCGCTCTGTATTCGGTGAACGTGGAGATGCTGGTGGAACCCACGGCGGCGAATTTTTAAGATCGGTAATTTCCGCGGCGGCCCTGAAACCTCGGGGCGAGCCGTTTCGTCTCTTCAAACACTCGCTTGCTTTGGGAGGGTGGAGTGTATCCAAACACAAGCAATCGGGGCAGAAGCCGACGGGAATTTACAGCACGGATGTTCCGCGCGATTGTTGCGGCGGGTCTGACAGGCGCCACCGCGCAAGCAGACGAAAAGTCCGGGAAAGACGACAAGGGCGAAGCGGCTCGAGAGGCCGTCTACGAGCCGGGCGGGGATGTCAAGCCGCCAAAGCTGGTGCATTATGTCGAGCCGGATTTCTCTCCGTCTTCGAAGGAAGCGTACGTGGAGGGGACCGTGAAAATCTCCACCGTGATTACGAGAGAGGGCGTGGCGACGAGCCTTCGAGTGACCAGCGGATTAAATGCGAAAGAGGACCAGACCGCGCTCGATGCCGTGAAGCAGTGGAAGTTCGAGCCGGGCACCAAAGCCGGGCAACCGGTGAACGTTCGAGTGAACGTGGAAGTTACTTTTCATCTTTTGTAGAGCGGTCATCGGCTTTGCGGCTGGCGCGCGCCATACGGCCCAGCAGCCAACCGGAAAGACAGAGCACGATTCCGAATAACAGCAAGCTGCCGGGCTCGGGAACCTCGGCTTTGAGAACCGGAGACGCCGGAGTTACGGATTTAGCGACGGGCGGCGCGGGGGTTTCGAAGACGGGCGAAGCGGGCGTTGGAAAGGCGGGCGAGATGGCGGCGATAGGCGAAGGCGTATCGGATTCGGGCCAGCTTTCCGGCATGGGCAGAGACGCTTCTACGCCGGTCGGAAGATAGGGCGCAAGGCGCGGAGATTCGAAGGGCAGTTGAGGATAGGCTTGCTCCAACTCGCCGGGAGGGGGCGCGGGCGCGAGTTGGAGGGAAGTCTTCGCGAGCATCTCCGGCCGGAACGTAGGCAGAGCGAGCAGGCTGTCGGCGGGCTGCAATGGCGTGGTTTCGGGCGCTGCCGAGTTCGACAGCCGGTTGCCACAGCGAGTGCGGGCGTAATTGCGTCCGTCGGTCAGCAAGACTTCGCCTCTTGGAATCAGCAGGCGATGGCGTGTCCAGAAGATGTGGTCGTTCAAACGATAGGAGACGTATTGGTAGCGATTCGTGTTCAGCACCACCAGGCGCGCGTTATGGATGTCGAAATCCGCGTAGTGGCGGCGAACCAGGGACTCGCGGTCATTGGCATAGCGCAACTCCGCGGGCGAGTAAGCGCCTCCGGCAATCACCGAGTAGGGATAGTTGGGGCGCAGCGCACGGGCGGCTGCGGAAACGCGCGCGCCGGGGGAGACGGCGTATCGCGTGATGGGCGAGGCTTGTTCGAGGCTGCGGAAGATAACCTGGAGACTCCACGCGCATATCACCGCGCACACAGAAAGAAGCAGGAATCGACGCGTGTTCACTGTAGACCAGCCGCTTAGTCTACTTATCGTGCGAATCTATCGGAGTAAGAGCGAATGTGTGGCCCGGCGAGCGGCCGCCGGGCCAGGTTCCTTCGTCAGTGGCTGCCGGTATACATCAGGGCGCCGAAGCTGGGAGCGGCCGGGTTGCCGGGCTGCTTCCACATTTCGTGGAAAGCGGCGCCGCGATCACCGGTGAAGAGCGAAAACACATTCAGGTTATAAGCGAGAAGGTTGCGCGGGGTGACGCGCCGGCCTTCGACGCCGCGCGGGAGCATGGGCGCCGAGGAACGTGTGGCATAGGATGCGGGAGGCGTAGCGGCGGAGCGGAAGTTGGGCATCGCGATCGCGGCCGCCGAGTCGCGGAAAGCGAGGGCGGGAATCGCGCGCGGGCTCAACAAGGGCCTGCGATTGGCGGGCGTTTCGAGAGGCGTAGCGAAGCTGACGGTGGCTAGTGAAGCAGCCGGAGTTCGGACGGCAGATTCGGAACCCTGGGGGCCCATTCGGATGCCAGGGCGAAGTGGATTCGTGCTTGCGGCGCCGGAGACGACAGTCAGCAGGACGTCGCTTGTTTGATAGGTGATGGTGAAGTGCTCGGTGGAGTTGATGGGCAAGCCGTTTACGGTTGCGAAGGAGCCGGTTTCGGAGGTGAAGTTCATGATCTTGAACGTGTTTCCTACGGCCGGCACATAGCCGCTCGCGAGCTTGATGTTCAATGTGCCATTGAGGCTGGCGGTGCTGGGATTCAACTGGTCGTAGCTGGTTCCCGCCGTGGTCCCGGAGAGCAGGACGTTGAGCGAGCCGGTTGAGTTTTGACTATACGCGCCGGTTTCGGTGAGGATGCCCGTGGAGGTGGCGGAGCTGCCGGGATTCACGGTGGCGCTGGAAGCGAGCGCGCCAGTGACGCTGCCCTGGCCGAAGAGCGAACCGCCCGTGAGAGTCACTTTGCCGGACGAGGAAAGGGCGAGCGTGCCGTTATCGGTCGTCGTGCCGGCCGTTTGCGTGTAGCTGCCGGCGCCGCCCAAGGTAAGCGTACTGCCTGTGCCGATGGTGAGGATGCCGCTGTTGGTGAAATTTCCGGCGGTCGTGAATTTGGCGCCGCCGCTGAGGGTGAAGCCGCCGCTGGCTGTGTTGGTGGCGAGATTCGTGAGGACGCTCTTGCTTCCTGAATCGACGAAGGTCGCGGAGGCGCCGTTTAGAACAATGTTGGCTGCATTCGTCACGATTTCGCCGCCTGCGCTGCCGAGGTTGTCGATTTCGAGCGTGCCGCTGGTGTTATACGCGCCGCCGGTCAGGGTGTTGGTAATCGGATTGAAGTTGCTGAAGACGCCGCCTTCGACGTGCAGCGTACTGCCGCTCGCCACTTGGAGCGTTCCGTTATTGGTCAACCCGTTGATTTGAACCAACAGCGGGTTGGATTGATTGGCGTTGATGGTCCCTGAGTTCACAAGCGTCATGCGGCCGTCGCCGATGTTGCCCGCGCCCGAGATGGTTTCGGCGTTCGTGAGAGTGTCGCCAGATGCGTTGCCAAAGATGTAGTTGTTGGGATTGTTCGAAAGAGTGACGCTGCCTCCGCTCAGCGTGGCGCTGCCGTTGAGGACCAGCTCTGTCGCGTTCCCGGTGGAGTTGAGCTGGACTGCGCCGAGCGTGGGATATGTTCCGTTCTGAAGATTGAGAACGGCGCCGTTTTGAATGTTGAGCAGGCCGCCGGCGGGATTGTTGACCGTGCCGCCAAGCGTGTTGGTGGTGAAGCCGAGCACTTGGATGTTGCCGGTTGAGCTGTTCGTCAGCGTGCCGCCTTGAATGGTGCTGCCGTTCAATTGCAATGTGGAAGCGCCCGTGAGGGTAATGGCGCCGCCGTTGACGGTCGAGCTGGTGAGCTCTAGGCTGCTCGCGTTGGCGGAAATGGCGCCCCCGGTATTGTTGACGGTGGTGTAGCCGATGGTAAGCGGACTGCCGAGCGTGGCTTCGATTGTGCCGGTGTTGGTGGTTCCACCGTTGGGCGAGATGGTCATGCCGGAGGACGCGTTGGAATTGATGGTGCCCGAGTTGATCAGAGTCATCTGGCGGTCTCCGATGGTGCCTGCGCCCGAGATCGTCTCCTGGTTGGTCAGCGTGTCGCCGGATGCGCTGCCGAAGATGTAGTTATTGGGATTGTTCGAGAGCGTGACGCTGCCGGCGCTCAAAGTTGCGTTCGCATTAACGATGAGTTCGGTTGCGTTGCCGGTCGAGTTAATTTGGACTGCGCCGAGCGTCGGATAGGCGCCGTTCTCCAGATGCAGGACCGCGCCGTTATCCAGCTTGAGCACGCCGCCGGAGGGATTGCTGATGGTCCCGCCGATGGTGTTGGTAGTGAAGCCGAGCGCCTCGATTGTGCCGGTCGAGCTGTTCGTCAACGTGCCGCCCTGGATAGTGCTGCCGTTTAGTTGAAGATCGGACGCGCCGGTCAACGTAACCGCGCCGCTGTTAATCGTGGAGGAAGTGACCTCAAGCGTAGTCGCGGCCGCGGAAATGGTCCCGCCTTTGTTGTTGACAGTGGTGTAGCCGATGGTGAGCGGGCTTCCGGCGGAGGCTTCGATGGTTCCCGCATTGGTTGTGCCGCCGTTGGGCGAGATGGTCAGGCCGGCTGAGCCTGTAGCGTCGATGGTCCCGGAATTGATCAGAGTCATCTGGCGGTCCCCGATGACGCCTGCGCCGGAAATGGTTTCCTGGTTGGTTAGAACGTCGACCGCCGAAGAGCCGAAGATGTAATTCGCCGCGTTGTTGGAAAGCGTCACGCCGCCCCCGCTAAGGGTGACACTGCCGTTCAAGACGAATTCGGTCGTGTTACCGGTCGAGTTCAATTGCACGGCGCCCAAGCTGGAGTAGCTTCCGGCCTGAAGGTTGAGCACGGCGCCGTTCTGGATCTGGAGCAGGCCGCCGGACGGGTTGCTGATGGCGCCCCCGAGCGTGTTGGTCGTGAACGACAGCGCTTCAATAGTTCCAGTGGAACTGTTGGTGAGCGTGCCGCCCTGAACGGTGGCGCCGTTCAGCTGGAGAGTAGAAGCTCCGGTGAGAGTAAGCGAGCCGCCGTTTACGGTAGAGTTCGATACTTTGAGAGTGCTGGCGTTGGCGGAGATAGCGCCGCCGGCGTTGGCGACTGTCGTGTTCGATAGAACGAGATTGGAGCCGTTGGTGGCTTCGATCGTTCCAGTGTTCGCCGTGCCGCCGTTCGGCTCGATGGTCATGCCGGCCGAGCCGTTTGCATTAATCGTGCCGGAGTTGATGAGCGTCATCTGGTTCGAGCCGATCTGGCCGGAGCCGGTAATGGTCTCCTGATTGGTCAGCGTGTCGGTCGAGGAACCGCCGAAGATATAGTTCGCGGCATTGTTGGACATCGTGATGCTGCCGCCGCTGAGCGTGACGCCTCCGTTCAACACGAGTTCTGTGTTGTTGCCGGTGGAGTTTATCTGGACTGTCCCCAGAGTCGGATAGCTTCCGCTTTGCAGGTTCAGCACGCTTCCGTTGTCGAGCTTGAGTATGCCGCCGGACGGGTTGTTTATGGCGCCTCCGAGCGTGTTGGTGGTGAAACCGATCGCTTCGATGGTTCCGGTGGAACTGTTGGTCAGCGTGCCGCCTTGAACCGTGGCGCCGCTTAGTTGTAGATCGGAGGCGCCGGTCAGAGTGACCGTGCCGCCGTTGACCGTGGAATTGGATAGCTCGAGAGTGCTGGCATTTGCGGAGATGGTCCCGCCGGTATTGGCGACGGTGGTGTTGGCTATGTCGAGTGTCGCGCCGGAGACTGCTTCGATAGTTCCGGTGTTGGCGGCGCCGCCATTGGCATCGAGGGTCATGCCGGCGGAAGCATTGGCGTCGATGGTTCCGGAGTTCACCAGAGCCATCTGGTTGTCCCCGAGATGCCCGGCGCCGGTGATGGTTTCGGCGTTGGTGAGGGTGTCTGTATAGGAGCCGCCGTAGATGTAATTGTTGGCGTTATTCGAAAGAGTGACGGACCCGCCGCTGAGTGTAACTCCGCCGTTCACGATGAGGGAAGTTCCATTGCCGGTTGAATTTAGCTGCACGGTTCCCAACGTGGGATAAGTCCCGCTTTGGAGGTTCAGGACGGCGCCATTGTCAAGCTTCAGAATGCCGCCGGACGGGTTGCTGATTGTGCCGCCGATAGTATTGGTCGTAAATCCGACGGCTTCGATGGTTCCGGTAGAGCTACTGTTGACGGTGTCGCCGAACTGGATCGTGCTGTTGCTTAGCTGGAGCGTGGAAGCGCCTGTGAGGGAGACTGTGCCGCCGTACACGTTCGAGTTAGATAACAGCAGAACGCTGCCAGTACCGCTGGCGGCGAGCGTGCCGCCAGTGTTATAGACAGTCGTGTTGGCGATGGTCATCTTATCGCCGGCGGTGGCCTCCATCGTGCCAGTGTTGCTTGCGCCACCGTTGGCGTCGACCGTCAGGCCAGCCGATGCATTGGCGTTGATGGCGCCGGAGTTGACGAGTGTCATCTGGTTATCGCCGATGTTGCCGCCGCCCTGGATGGTCCCCTGGTTGATCAAGCGGTCTGTGTAGGCTTCACCGTAGATGAAATTGTCCGCGCTGTTTGAAAGGCTAAGTGTTCCGGTCAGCGTCAGGCTAGGGCTATTAATAACAATCGACGTGCCGCTTCCGGTCGAATTCATGACCATTTTGCCGGCGTTGCTGATGGAGCTGCCGTCGAGGGTAAGAGATTCTCCGTTGCTAAGCGTCCAAGTGTCGCCGGCGCCTACGGTGAGGTTGTTAATAGTTGCCACGACATTCTGCGTGACGGCGGCAGCGCCGCCGCTTCCCGTAATCAGAACATTGTTACTGCTGGTCGGCAGGCCGGCGGACCAATTTCCCGTCGTACCCCACAGACCCGTGCCGCCGCCGTTTGTGAAAGTGTCGTTTGTGATGGTGGCGGGTTTCAGTACTTTTACAAAATCGTGGCTCTTTGGGATAGCTGCACGTTCCTGCTTATCTTTTGGGATAACTTGTGCAAACGCTGCCGCATGGGGAAGCGTAAGCGTGAATATAGTAAGTGAGCACACTGTTAGTGATTGCTGCAATCTTACAGACATTTAGTCTCCAGTCGTAATCAATTTTGTTAGTGGAACCCGGACAGTATACATCCGGCAAGCAGTTTCTGTGCCATGTAATTACGCCTGATATGATTCAGGTCGGTTATGCGAACTGGAATGCATACGGCTTTATTGGCAGTTCTGCTGATCGCGAGCGCGGCCTCGCTTGGGGCGGAAACAACGAAATGTGAACGGCTGTCGGGCTTGGCGCTGGCGAACACAACCATCACGGTCGCGGAAGCGAATCCGGCGGGAGGGTTCACTCCGCCTGAAGGAGACGCGCTCGACAAGCTTCCGGCGTTTTGCCGTGTCGCGGGTGTGATGCGGCCCACGAGCGATTCCTATATTCGGTTCGAGGTGTGGATGCCGGCCGAGGGCTGGAACGGCAAGTTTCTGGGCGTGGGCAATGGGGGCTTCGCGGGCGCGATCGATTACCGAACACTGGGCGGAGATTTGAGAAGGAACTACGCGACGGCGGCGACGGACACGGGCCACCAAGGAGAGGCGACGGATGCTTCGTGGGCTTACAAACATCCGGAGAAGGTGACCGACTTCGGTTATCGGGCGGTGCATGAGACGGCTGAGATCGCGAAGAAGATCATCGCGGAGTTCTACGGGCGGGGAGCGGAGCATTCGTATTTCGATAGCTGCTCGGATGGCGGCCGCGAGGCGTTGATGGAGGCGCAGCGGTTCCCGGAAGACTACGACGGGATTCTAGCGGGAGCGCCGGCGTATGCGTGGACCGATCTGGTGTCGAGTGGGGTGGAGGCGGCGCAGCGGATTTATGGAAATCCGGCGTCCTACATTTCGAGTTTCAAAGTTCCGGCGATCGGCGCGGCCGTGCTGCAGGCGTGCGACGCCCAAGACGGGGTGAAGGACGGAATCATCAACGATCCGATGAATTGCCATTTCGACCCCACGGAGATGCTGTGCAAAGGGGCCGAGTCGCGTGATTGCCTGACCACTGCGCAGGCTGCCACGCTGAAGGTGCTGTATAGGGGGGTAGAAGGCGGGCGCGGCAGCGGGCTGTTTCCGGGCTACATGCCAGGCGGCGAGACGGGGCCGCAAGGCTGGTCCACATGGATACTGGGGCCGGGACCGGGAGAAAGCTATGGCGTGGGATATGTGGAGAACTATTTCCGCTACATGGTCTTCGAAGATCCGTCTTGGAACGTTCTGACGGCGGATGTGGGGGCGGCCAAGAAGGCGGCGGAGCGGAAGACGGCGAGCCAGTTGGACGCCACCAATCCCGATCTGCACCGCTTCGCGGCGCGAGGCGGAAAGTTGATTCTCTATCACGGATGGAACGATCCGGGCATTCCACCGTCGTTCACGATCGATTACTACAAGAGCGTGATGTCGGCGATGGGCCAGCAGCAGAGCCAAAGCTTTCTCCGCTTATATATGGTCCCCGGCATGCAGCATTGCATCGGCGGGCCAGGCGCGACGGTGTTTGGACAGTTAGGCACGACGACGGCGAAGGGTCCGAGTCATGGGATCTATTCGGCGCTGGAGGAGTGGGTGGAGAAGGGAACAGCGCCGGACGAGATTATCGCGACGAAATATGCGGACGGGAAAGCCGTGATGACGCGGCCGCTTTGCGCGTATCCCGAGATTGCCAGATACAAAGGTACCGGGGATACGAGCGATTCCGCGAGCTTCTCGTGCGAAGCGCCGAAGTAAGTTAGAGTATTTCGAGCGCGCGGCGGAGACTGCCGTGGGCGGCGGCCAGACGGATTTCGGCTTCGGATTTCGAAAGCTTGCATTTGTGCATGAGAATGGCGAGACGCACGGAGCCGGCGCGATCGAGAAGCGAAGAGGCCTGTTCGTAAGAGACTTCCGCGACGGTTGAGACGATGCGGCGGGCGCGGTCGGCCAGCTTCGAATTAGTGGGCTGCACGTTCACCATGAGGTTCCCGAAGACGTAACCAAGGCGGATCATGACGCCGGTGCTGATCATGTTCAGCACAAGCTTGGTTGCGGTGCCGGCGCGCATGCGAGTGGAGCCGGTGACGATCTCCGGGCCAGGAACCGGAGTGATGGGGATCTCGGACTTTTCGGCTAGCTCCGAGCGGGGCGTGCAGCTCAGGCCGATGGTGAGCGCTCTGAGGCCGCGGGCATAATCGATGCCGCCAAGAACATAGGGCGTGCGGCCGCTGGCTGCGATGCCGACCAGTGCATCGCGCGGGCTGAAGCCGCGGGCGATCAGATCCTGTTTGCCTTGTTCGGGATCGTCCTCGGCGCGCTCGATCGCATGCCGGAGGGCGTGGTCTCCGCCGGCGATGAGGCCTTGCACGAGTTCCGGGGGCGTTTGGAAGGTAGGAGGACATTCCGATGCGTCGAGCACGCCGAGGCGGCCCGAAGTGCCGGCGCCCAGATAGAAGAGACGGCCTGCCGCTTCGAAGCGGGCCACGATGGCGTCAACGGCCGCGGCTATGTTCGGAAGCTGGCGCGCAACCGCCGGGGCGACCTCTTGATCGGCCGCGTTGATGACCTGCAACATCTCGATGGTGGGGAGCGAGTCGATGGCTGCGGAAGCAGGATTGGAGGCTTCGGTGGTCAGATCGCGCATGGAGGAGACGGAAAGGGCCGGAAGAGCGCACGCCCTTTCGGCCCGAATTGGAAACGCGTACTGTAGCCGCGCCTTAGGCGCTGAAGCTGCTGCCGCAGCCGCAGGTGGACTTCACATGCGGATTGTTGAACTTGAACCCGGAACCCTCCAAGGTTTCGACGTAATCGACTTCGGCGCCGTCGAGGTAAAGCATACTGGCTTGGTCGATAAAGACCTTCAGGTCTCCGAAGTTATAGGTCTTATCGAGCATGTTCGGCTGGGTTTCGAAAGCCATCGAGTAGCTGAATCCCGAACAGCCGCCGCCCACCACGGCGATCCGCAAGCCGGCCGGTTTCGGATCCTGCATGCTGAGGATTTCATTGACCTTCGACACGGCGGTTTCGGTTAGCTGAATCATTTAAATCTCCCGACTATTAGTTTACATCCAGTTTACCGTTTTCCGAGAGGCTTTCGACGGCCAAATCTTACGTCTGGGATAATAAGGCGTTCCAGGAAGCCGCGGCTGCGCGCAGCTTTTTGTAACCCGTTCATATTGCGGCGCGTCGGCTGCGATATATGAGCGGGCTTAGTGCGACTCTTCCCTTTCCGGCGGTAGCCGGAGAGGCAAGCCGAGCGAAGACCAAATTGGATCATCGAAGCACCGAAGAGGCGGCTCTAGTCCGTCGCATACAGGGAGAAGACGAGCTGGCGTTTCGCGAGATCGTGGAGCGCTACCAGGCGAAGGTCTTCTCCATCATCTACGGTATTCTTCGAAACCGGAATGACGCGGAAGATATCGCGCAGCAGGTTTTCGCCAAGATTTATTTTTCGATCAAGAATTTCGATTTTCGCAGTTCGCTGCTGACCTGGATTTACAAGATAACGGTCAATGAGTGCTACGACTACTTGCGGAAGAAGCGGGTGCGAAAGCTGGTTTACGAGAGCGACTTTTCGGCCGATGATTCGGTGCGGATGCAGAACTCGGAGCCGGCGACGGACCAGGCGCCGGCGGTGGACCGGCGGCTTGCGCAGCACGATTTGATATTGAAGCTGCTTTCGAAGATTTCCGAGGAGGATCGGTCGCTGATCTTGATGAAGGAAGTCGAGGGGCATTCGGTGGAAGAGCTTTCGGCCATGACCGGGATGAACGAGAACACGATCAAAGTGAAGTTGTTTCGCGCGCGCCAGAAGCTGGTAAAGGCAGCGCACCGGTTGGAGAAAGCGCCGCTTATGCCTCCCACGGCGTAACGGAGACAGGGATCTTGGGTGTAGAGTGAATGAATTAGGCGGACGTAAGATCCGCGAAGCGGAAGAGATGGGGCGTTAAAAGCTCCACATGTAGGTTACTTGAGGGAAAACATGCACGGGTTTATTCGGGGTCGGGTGGAGGATCTGCTCGCAGCGAGAGATGCCGCCGAGGATCCAAGAGTCGCTGAGCACTTGTCGTCTTGCACGGAATGTTCGTCCGAGTTGGAAGCGATGGAGGCGCAGGCGGAGGCGCTGCAATGTTTGCGCGCGCCTGAGGACCTGGAGCCAAGCGCAGGATTTTACGCGCGAGTGATGCAGCGCATTGAAGAACGGGCCAAGGATTCAATGTGGGCCGGCTTCATTTACTCGCCTTTTGCGAGGCGACTGACGTACGTATCGCTGGCGGCGGCCCTGCTGCTGGGCTCATTTGTGATCGGCCAGGAAACGCGCGATGGACACCTGACGGGCGAGGGGATGATCGCGCAGCAGCTACACGACGACGCTCCGGTGACCGGCAGCAGGCAGCAGCAGCGCGAGGCGGTTCTTGTCAACTTCGCTTCACATCCGGTTGCGGCGCGGCAAGGAACAATCCAATAGCTCTCCCAGTTTCAACACGATCACGGGCCATGTTGCGGCACAACGACGCGGGCTGGTCAAACCCGAAGGTCTTGGCGGTGCTGGCGGTTATCTTTCTGTGCGGGGCGGCGCTGGGCTCCGCGGTCACCAGCCGGTTCCTGCACGCGCGCATGGAGGTTCCCGATCGCAAGACGACAATGGAGAGCGCGCAGAAATTAGGCGTGCAGCATTTGCGCACCGAGTTGAACCTGACTCCGGAACAGAATGAAACCGTGATGAAGGTGCTCGACGATTACGGCAAGTATTACCAGAACATCGAGGACGAGCGCGAGGACGTGGCAGAGCACGGCAAGCAGCGAATCTTAAGCGTGCTAGACGCGAATCAGCAGAAGCGCTTTTTGGAATTATTGAAGGATCCGGCGCTGCTGCCTAATTCGCCGCTGCAGTGAAGGTTTACACCGTCACGCGCGCTTAGACTTCCGCGCTTCCGCCGCATTTGCCGCCCTTCGCTTTGAATTTGCGATCGAGAGCTTCCATAAGGCGGCTGCGGATGGACTCGGGAATGGGTTTGGCTTCCATGCCCTTGAAGACTTTCAAGGTTTTCTCGGTGGTGTTATAGACCACCCAGCAATTGGGGCATTCGCTCACATGCTTTTGCAGTTCGGCCCGAATCTGCGGATCGAGGCTCTCGTCTAAGAACTCATTGAGCTCCTGCAGAAACTGCTTACAGGTAAGCAAACGCGTCATCCCCCTTTCGCCTGAACTGCCGTGTAAGCTTTTCGCGAAGCTGAAGCCTAGCTCGAAGCAGCCGGCTCTTGACGGCTGAAATCGACAATCCAAGTGCTTCGGCAGTTTCTTCTATGGACATTTCTTCGATGTCTCTGAGAACAAAAACGGTTCGATAAGCGGGCTTCAAACTTTGAATGGCCTGGTCTAAGATTTCGGCTAATTCCTCGCGCGAATAGGTGTCCTCGGGGTTTTCGTCCCAGACGGCGATTTCGCGGACCATCTCGTCTTCGCCGGTATCGATAGGCTCATCGAGCGGGACGCTTCGGTCGGAGCGCCGTTTGCGGAGCTTCATCAGAGCTTCGTTGACGGCGATTCTGACGAGCCAGGTGTAGAACTTCGAATTGCCTTGGAAGTCGTCGAGGTGAGTGTAGGCTTTGAGAAAAGTCTCCTGCAGAACGTCTTCGGCATCGTCGTCGTTCTGGGTGATCTGCTTTGCCATGCGGAAGACGCGGCGATCGTAATGCTTCACCAGATCGGAGAAGGCATCGGCGTCGCCGTGCTTGGCGCGGGTGACCAAGGCGGATTCATCGAACGCAGGGGTAACGATAGAGCTACTCACGCGAGGGTACTATCAGTTTAGCAGTGGAGAAGATCTGCGCGAAGCTGGCGCAGATTATGGGACGGGATGGCCCTTCTCGCGATCCTGGGGATTGTCGTCGCGGGCCTCTTTTTCGAGTTGCGGGTCGGGCTTGATGTTGTTCATGGCGTAGAAGCCATCGAGCGTGGCGTGGGAATCCACCGCGTCTTCAAGGCTGCGGGCAGAGCGCTCGGCCTCATGCGGGGCTTCGACCATGTCTTCGATTTTTTCGTGATCGTCGTTTTTGGGTTCTTCCGGGTGGCGCATCGGTTTATCTCTATTAAATGGGACTCAGGGGAGGCGCTAGAGTTTCGGCAGCACATCTTCGAGCTTCACCTGGATTCCGAGGCGCTCGGCGAATAAGAGACCGTCGGTCACCTCGAGAGGCGGATTGTCATCCTCGAAGATCCAGGCGCGAGATGAATAAGGATCGACCACCCAAATGCAAGGGACGCCCATGAACTGGTAATCGCGTATGGATGCATTGACGCGGGTCCAACGATCATCGGGGGACAGCACTTCCACGCAAAGGCGGGGCGGAATGGTGACCGTCTCTTCGAGTTGGCCAATGACGCAAATGTCTGGGACGCGCACGCGCCGATGAGCAACTCTTACTCTCAACTCAACTAAGGCCATCAGGCCCTTGGGGCTGAGCTGCTCTTGAAGAGCAAGGAGGATTTCTCCCTGCGTGTACGCGTGCTTTCCTTGTCCCACGTTGCGCTCCAATAGGACTCCGTCCACGTATTCGCAGTCGGGCGAATAGGAGGTTCGCATGTATTCGTCGAAAGAGACGAGGCTGGGTGCGGTGGCCATGTTATCAGGATCTCATTGATTCGAAGGTTTGATTCGCAGGACGTCCTTGGCTTCGACGTGATTGAATTGCATGGGGAAGCTCTTGCCGGTGTAGTAAGCAGGCCACTGGTCTTTATAATGAGGCGAAGCGACGAAGCCGGATTCGCCGGCAACGAGATTCTGGACGGACTTATCCAGATTTCCTAAGTCGACGACCATGCGCTCCGAGGGGCCCAGGGTGCGTGTGGTCTGTTTGACGCTTGTGCCGGCGCCGCTCATGTCGATGGGTCCGATATCGAAGAAGCCATTGACGAGCGGGAGCTGCTTGCCAATGGGATGAGCGATGTTCCATTGATGCATCCGGCCCCAGCGCCACTTAGAGACGGGGCGGCCCTGGAGCGATCGGCCGCGCGCTAAAGCGGATTCGAAGTTCTGCATCAGCCAGGCGTCCCAATCGTTGTTTGCGACCCAGCCCGACGGGCGATCGCGGAGAAGCGTTTCGATGGCTTGCGGGCGCGGCACGATGGTGGGGAGGTCTGGCGAGCCGGTGATTCTGTAATGCGCTCCTGCCTTGGCATCCGAAGTGGCGGGTTTGGGATCGGCCGGCTGGGGGGCGCCAATAGTTGCCGACAGAACAAGGGAGCGGGCGAGTTCTTGATCGAGCAGCTCGGTAATCATAGGCGCGGCCTCTTCCTTGTCCATCTGGCCATTCCAATGGGCGAGGGTATCGATGGCTTCGCGAAGATCGGCATCGGAGGAGGAGTGGCGCGAGACGGCGGCGATCGCCCGATGCGCGAGGAAGTAATCGTAAGCCGAGTAAACATCTTTTTGCACGGCGAGCATGTCGTCGACAGTGAGCTTGGGTTTGGCGGCGAGGAGGGCGCGAATCTGCTCGACCCGATATTTGTCCGAGTAATCGCCGTCGACGCGATAGGGGTAATTGGCGGGAAACGGGTTCTGGTTGGCGGTGGCGACGATGCCGGAAGGCGGATTATAGATGGACGGCATTTGATCGAACGGGATGTAGCCATCCCATTCGAACTTTCCGGACGAGCCATCGAGGGGCAGGTCGCCATCGAAATCGCGGCGTATGGGGACGCGGCCGGCGGCCTGGTAGCCGATGTTGCCGGCGCGGTCGGCGTAGACGAAGTTCTGCGGCGGACCCCAGAACGCGCTGAGCGCGGCCCGGAACTGGTCCCAGTTTTGAGCCCGATCGATGTCGAAGAATGGGTAGCTGAAGCTGTCGGCGGCGCTCCATCGCATGCTGTAGCTCTTGCCTTGTTCGCGCAGGACGATGGGACCGTGGCGAGTGATCCAGGTATTCAATTGGACGGGCTTGCCGCCGCGCACGCCGATGAGTTCGCGGACGGGCTGCGCCTGTTCGGCCTTGCCCTGGAAGATGTAGCGACCGTTGCGATCGTCGATCTGCTCGATGTAGAGATCGAGGACATCGGATTGGAGATTGGTGACGCCCCAAGCGATTTGATTATTGTGACCGGTAATGACGCCGGGCAGGCCGGGAAGCGCAGCGCCCGATACGTCGAGCCCGGGAGCAATCAGATGGACCAAGTGCCAGGCGCCGGGGATGCCGTAAGCCAGATGTGGATCGTTGGCGGCCATGGGAGCGCCATCGGCAGAGTGGGCGCCGGAGACGGCCCAGGCGTTCGATCCGGGGCTAACATATTGGCCTTCGATCGGCGGGAACAAGAGCCTAATCTTTGCGGGATCGGCCGCTTTCGAAATCAGCGCGCCTTTGTCGAACTTGAATTGCGACTTGTCGGTGAGGTCGCGGTACATGACAAGGCCGACGAGGATGGAATCGGCGAGGCTCCAGTCGCGCGGATCGTAAGCATGGCCGGGAAGAGAGAATTCAAGCGCGTAGTCGCCGCGATGGGTATCGATGAAGTAGTTGACGCCGCGGGCGTATTCAATCAGGAGAGAGCGAGCATCGGAAGTGAGCTTTGTCAAGGCGAACTGGGCGATGGAGCGCATTCGCATTTTTCTAGAGTGCTCGTCGGCGCCGAGGGCGGCGGGACCGAAGACTTCCGCGAGCTCGCCGGCGCCGAAGCGCCGCAGCACGTCCATCTGCCACAATCGGTCTTGAGCGGTGGCATAGCCTTGCAGGAAGATTGCGTCCTGCCAGGAGGACGCCCGAATGTGGGGAACGCCGCGCGCATCGCGCTCGATGGTTGCGGGCGCCGCGATGGGGGCGGCGATTTCGCCTGAAGTTTGGGGCAGCGGCCGGATCGCGTACCAATAGATGGCGACTGCAATGAGCACAATGAGAACGGCTATGCTCACATTGATGACGCGCAGCAGGCGGGATAACACTGACCGATTTTACTCTGCCGCTGGACGGCGGCCCGCGGCGACCCGCATCGTGTTTTCGTGACGGCCCATGGGCTTTCGCGTTATTCTTCTGATCCTGATACTGGCGATGAACGGCTTCTTCGCGGCGGCGGAGGTGTCGCTGGTCTCGGTTCGGCAATCGCGCCTGCGCGAATTGGCCGAACAGGGGCAAGCGGGCGCGCAAAGCGCGCTTAGTTTGCTAGCGAATCCGGGACGCCTGCTATCGGTGACGCAGGTTGGCGTGACGCTCGCGAGCCTGGGCTTGGGCTGGGCGGGCGAGGACACGCTGTACAACCTGCTGCGCAGCGCGCTCGATCCGCTGCACATTTACGCATCGCCGGTGCTGCTGCGCGGCGTGGCGTTCGCGGCGGCTTTTCTGTTCATCAGCTACGCGCACGTGATTATCGGCGAAGTGGTTCCGAAGAACCTGGCGATTGAAAAGGCCGATCAGGTGGCGTCGCTGGCCGCGCCGGTGCTGGTTCTGTTCTATCGGCTGCTGCAGCCGTTCGTGGTTGTGATCGAACGCTCGTCGGCTTTGATCCTGCGCACGCTGGGGCTTGCGACAGGGCACGCGCGGGGCGGGCATTCCACAGAAGAGTTGAAGTACATTATTCAATCGAGCCGCCGCGAAGGCCATCTTCAACAGTTCGAACAGAACGCGATTCAACGGTTGATCGAGTTGTCGGACTATTCGGCGCGGGAGATCATGACGCCGCGCCACAGCATCGTTTCTCTGCCGGTGGATGCGGAGCTGGAGGACGTACTGGGCGTGATGGCGGAGCACAAATTTTCGCGCGTTCCGGTCTATGAGGACCGGCCGGAGCAGATCATCGGCATTGTGCATTACAAGGACCTGATGCGCGTTTGGGACGAGCGGCGCTTCGCGCATGAGCGGCGGCGGGCGACGCGCCCACTGCGGCTGCGTCGTTTTGCGCGCAAGCCACTGGTGGTTCCGGAGACGAAACCGCTGAACCAGTTAATCGACGAATTTCGCTCGACGCACAATCACATGGCGCTGGTGGTGGATGAATTTGGGACCGTGACGGGACTGGTGACGCTCGAAGACGTGCTGGAGCAGATTTTTGGAGATATAGGGGATGAGCACGATGCAGTGCGCCCGCCGCTAGCGCCGGAACAGGTTCTGCAATTGGAAGGCAGCACGACCATTCGAGATCTGGAAACCCGCTACAATCTGGCGTTACCGGCGGACGCAGGTTTCGAAACGCTGGCGGGATTTCTGCTTTTCCAATTGGGGCACATACCGCACGTGAAGGATTCCGTGGATTACAACGGGCGGCGATTTACGATTACGCAAATGAATCGTAACCGGATCGCGACGGTGTTGATCGAGAAGCCGGACCCGAAGGCGCAGCCGGACCCGGTGAACGAGGGGTGAGTGAGATTGCGTAGAACGCTCATGAAAGACGGAACTCGATGGAACTCAGCTTGGTAATGCTGGAGCCTTTCGAGAGGACCCGTAAGAGCCGTGGCTGCCTGGTGGAAATCGAAACCTTCCGTAGGCAACAAAGATAGTTTTCTCGATAGAGTTCAATTATCAACGATCTTATGCGATTTTCCGCCATCCAACTTACGGTGGGAACGCGGGGCGGAACCGGTAAAGAGAATAGGACGCGGGAATGTGCGGACGACTTAGTCAATCGAATTGGTCGAGAATAACCGCGCCTAGTACGATTCAAGATTTAAAACAGTACGATGGGGTTTTGTTGTAACAGCGAGTGACTGTACACTGAGGAAACAGACCATTCGAACCTAGTGGCTGTCGGTGTGTCTACAAACCTGAATGTCAGAAACAGACTGTTGCAATCAAGAGTTTCGTGGTTTCACATGGCTCATTGGCGAGCTGGATAAGCGCAGCGGTCTACTGGACGAGCGAATCGTCCGCGAACTTCTGGAGGCTGCGCATCTGGATGTTCGGGAGGTTACGCCTTACGTTGAGCGGCGAGCGGATTCGTACGCGCGGCGCTGCGTGGCGCGACGGGAGAACTACGAAATTCTGGTGCTGACGTGGTCTGCTTCGCAGGGCAGCGTGGCGCACGACCACTCGGGCTCATTGTGCGGGCTGAAGGTGATAGAAGGTGAGCTAACCGAGCAGCTCTTTTCAGAGTCGGCAGATGGCCGGGTGCGGAGCACCACGCACTCGCGGGTCGGCGCGGAACAGATTCTCGTAGATCCGGGAGTAGTCGTTCACTCTTTGATGAACGACAGCAGCGCGGGGAAAGTGCTGGTGACGGTACACATCTACTCTCCGCCGCTTCCGGAGGTTCGAAGATACGCGGTTGCGGAGGACCCGGTTCCGAAGCTATTTCTACGTCCGGCGCGGCCGGATGCGAAGGTCATCGCGATCATCGGCGGCGGGGTCACCGGCGTAATGACGATGGCGAACCTGCTTCGCTTTGCCGGAGAAAACAGGACGCCGCTGCGCGTTGTACTCTTCGACCGGCAGCCGGCGATCGGCGAAGGAATTGCGTACCGGACCAACGACGGGCGCCATCTGCTGAACGTTCCGGCGAGCCGCATGAGCGCTTGGCCGGACAAGCCGGAGGATTTTTTGGCGTTCGCGCGATCGAAAGATCATTCGACCGGCGAAGGCGACTTTCTCCCACGGAAGATTTACGGCGAGTATGTTCGAAAGACGCTGCTGGAGCTTGCGGAATCGGCCGGTGACCACCTCAGCGCTGCAATCGTGCACGACGAGGTGACGCGCCTGGAGCGGTCGGGTTCGTCGGGCTGGGATGTTGAAACCGCCAGGAGACGATCTGTTCATGCCGACCTGGCGATCCTTGCGGTAGGGCATCGGCCACCCAACGATCCGCTGGCTAGTAGCTGGGCAGGGCCGCGTACACGCTTCGTCGCCGATCCCTGGGCGGCGCTGGTGCTCAGCCAGATAGGGCCGGATGAGCCGGTGCTTCTGATCGGGACTGGGTTGACCGCCGTAGATGTGGCGCTTACGTTGAATCGCCCGGATCGAAGGGCGCCGATCATCGCTCTGTCGCGACGAGGGTTGCTGCCCATGGCGCACATGCGCAGGCCGGTGAGGGCGGCCGACATGTCGGAACTGCTGAACAGATGGCTGGACCCGTCGGAAGCGCTGACGGTTCGGCGCCTGATTTCAGAACTTCGCGAGAAGATGGCGGCGCGAGAGCCAGGCGTCGAATGGCAGGATTTATTCGACGGGCTTAGGCCAGCAATCGGGCAACTATGGGGCCGCTTAGAACTGAAAGAGCGCGCGCGATTTCTGAGGCACGCGCGGCCCTATTGGGAAGTGCACCGCCACCGCATGGCGCCCGCGATCGCCGACACCATCGAGCGTATGCGGGCGGCGAACCTGCTGCAGATTGCGGCGGGGACGCTGATCTCGGCGGCGGCCGATGCGGAGGGCATCGATGTGAGTTTTGCGTGCCGGGGCGGTTCGGCGCAGAAGCCCGTCAGGGTTGCGTGGGTGGTGAACTGCACAGGTCCCGGAGTGCACGCGCCGCATTCGACGCATCCCTTCCTCCGGCGCCTTCTCGATGCGGGTACGCTTTGCGGCGACCCGCTCGGACTGGGGCTGCTGACGGACGCGCAAGGGCGCGGCGTGAAGGCAAGCGGCGGTGTTCAGAACGACTTGCTAATCGCGGGCACGCTGCGGAAAGCTACGTTGTGGGACTCGACGGCCGTTCCCGAACTCCGGCAACAGGCGCAGACCGTAGCTCGCATGGCGCTCTTGACGCTGAGTGGCGCATCGTTGCCGGACCCCGTTCGCCTGACTTCCTCGTTGCCGCATCTTGCGAGCGGCCTGGGCTGAATCGGCTAAAGCTCGATGCGACGCAGTTTCTGGCCGGCTACGCGGCTTAAATACTTTGCGAGCAAGTCCTTCGTTTGAGGATGGCGCAGATGAGGCGCGATCTCCGAGAGAGGTTCGAGGACAAAGCGGCGGTCGAGCATGCGGGGGTGAGGAATCGTCAGGCGTGGCGTATCCATGACTATGTTCTGAAAGAGAAGGATGTCGATGTCGAGCGTGCGGGGGCCGCGAGGGACGGAAGAGGCGCCGCGGATGCGGCCGAGATCGCGCTCGATGCGCTGCGATATGGCGAGTAGTTGAAGCGGGAAATAGGGCGTTTCGCAGGCAAGCGCCATGTTCAGAAACCAGGGCTGGGCGGTGACATCGCGCGGCTCGGTTTCATAGATGGAAGAACGCTTGACGATGTGGACGCGCGCATCTTCGAGCGCTTCGCAGGCGCGGCGAAGGTTGAATCGGCGATCGCCCAGGTTCGAACCGAGGGCGAGGTAGACGGTTTTGTGGGCCATCAGAACAGCGGGTTTTGGGCGCCCGCGAAACGGCCGCGGGGAACTTCGAAATAATCGAAGGCGCGATCGGTGGCGATTCTTCCGCGAGGCGTGCGATCGAGAAATCCGAGTTGGATCAGGTAGGGTTCGTAGACTTCCTCGATGGTGTCGGACTGCTCATCGATGGAGGCGGCGATGGTGGCCAGGCCGACGGGACCGCCGCCATACTTTACGAGGACAGTTCGCATGATTTTCTGATCGACGTCGTCCAAGCCGAAGGGATCGACTTTCAAGAGATCGAGGGCGGCTTTGGCAACGGGGTGATCGATGCGGCCATCGGCTCGGACCTGGGCAAAGTCGCGCACGCGCCGGAGCAGGCGGTTGGCGATGCGGGGAGTTCCGCGTCCGCGGCGCGCAATCTCGCAGGCGGCGTCGCTGGCGATCTCGATTTCGAGCAGGCGGGCGGAGCGGTGCACGATTTGAGCCAACGTTTCTTCGTCGTAGGGATCGAGGCGAAGCACGATGCCGAAGCGGCCGCGCAGAGGAGCGCTCAGCAGGCCTTGGCGGGTTGTCGCGCCGACGGCGGTGAAACGTGGAAGCGAGATGGAGTGGGTGCGCGCGCCGGGGCCGGTGCCGATCAGGATGTCGAGGCGAAAATCTTCGAGCGCCGAGTAGAGTATTTCCTCGATGTCCGGCAGCAGGCGGTGGATCTCGTCGATGAAGAATACCTGGCGCGCGCGCATGTTGCTCAAGATGCCGGTGAGGTCGAGCTTTTTTTGCAGGATGGGGCCGGCGGTCTGATCGAGGGGGACGGAGAGTTCTTGGGCGATGATGGCGGCGAGGGTGGTTTTGCCGAGGCCGGGCGGGCCGCACAGCAGCACGTGATCCATGGCTTCGCCGCGGCGCCTGGCGGCTTCAATCGCGATGGCAAGCTGTTCGCGAACGTGCGGCTGGCCCGCGAAATCGGCGAGAGTGGAGGGACGGAGCGCGGCCTCGAACTGGCGCTCGTCGGGCTCAGGCGCGGGAGAGACTACGCGTTGCGCGCACATCGATAACCACCTTAACTTAAACCGCCGCGGGCGGGGCGTTAACGCACTAAAGACATGGCCTCCCGGAAGAAGGGCTCGAAGGTATCGGGCGCGCCGCGCTGCTTGACCTTGCGCAGGGCTTCTTCGGCGGCGGGGCGGGAGCATCCGAGATTCAGAAGGGCGGATAAGACGTCGCGCTCGATGTCGGTGAAGGCCGGCGCCGCGCCCGCGATTCCGGGCGCCGTCTTGCCGGCGCCTTCGGCAGCGACCAGCTTCTCTCTGAGCTCGAGGACGATGCGCTCGGCGGTCTTCTTGCCGACGCCGGGAATGCGGACAAGCTGCGCGACATCGCCGGCGCGGATGGCGGCGATCAGATCGGAAGTGGGCAAGCCGGAGAGGACTTTGATGGCAAGCCCGGGGCCGATGCCGCTGACCGAGATCAGCCGTTCGAAAACGAGCTTTTCTTCGGCGGTGGCGAAGCCGAATAAGGATAAGGCGTCTTCGCGGACATGCGTGTAGATGCGGAGGGAGGCGATGGCGCCCGCGTCGGGCAGAGCGGTGTAGGTGGAGATAGGAATCAGGACTTCGTAGCCGACGCCCGCGGCTTCGACGATGACTTCGTTCGGATGCTTTTCGAGAACCGTCCCGCGCAGATGGCCGATCATGTCGCTGGAGAACCATTATCGTGCAGGGGTGAGCGAGGAAGGAGCGAATTCGCCCGAGGCTTCTAGAATAAAAGGGACCGATGCAGACAATTTCTCGAATTCTGGCCGCGATCGCGATGGGTTGCACGGCGGTATCGGCCGCCAGTTGGCTGACGTTTGGCGGAGACGCGCAGCGCAGCGGGTGGGCGAAGGAAGAGAGCAGCCTCACGAAAGACAACGTGAAGGGACTGCAGCTCGAATGGAAGATCAAACTGGATAACGAGGCGAAGGAGTTGAATGGGCTGACCGTGCCGGTGGTGATCAATCCGGTGTACACGAATCATGGGTCGTTTGAATATGTGATCGTGGGCGGCAGCTCGGACAATCTCTACGCCATCGACGCCGATACAGGGAAAGTGGCCTGGCAAAAGCATTTCACGAACGAGATCCCGGCGCCGAAGACCACAACCTACGAAGGCAGTTACTTCTGCCCGCAGGCGTTGAACGACACGCCGGTGATCAGTACCAGCAAGCCGGGACCGACGGCCTATGTGATTTCGATTGATGGGAAGCTGCATGCCTTGAATGTGGTGAACGGAGAAGACCGCTTCCCGCCGCAGCAGTTCGTGCCGGCGTATTCGAAAAACTGGAGCTTGAACCTGTCGGGCGATACGGTGTACACGACCATCTCGCAGAATTGCAACAACACGAAGAACGGCGTGGCGGCGATGGATGTGAAGAGCGCGGACAAGACGGTCAGCTTTTTTCAAGCGGACACATACGGGGGCGGGATCTGGGGCCGGGGAGGCGTGGCGATCGGTTCGACGGGAATGGTGTACGCGGCAACGGGCGACGGGCCCGTGGATGCGAACTCGGGGAAGTATGCGGATACGGTTCTAGCGCTCAGCGGCAAGGATTTGAAGCTGCTCGATTACTTTCTGCCGGCCAATGCGAATTACCTGACGAGGAAAGATCTCGATATGGGCAATACGAGCCCGGTGATATTTCCCTATAAAGGACGCGAGCTGCTGGTAACCGCAGGCAAAGAAGGCACGCTGGTTTTGCTGGATGCGAAGGCGCTCGGAGGCGAGGCGCACAATAAACCGCTGTTTCAGGCTCGATATTTGAACGAAGAAAACGATATTGCGGGGCGGGGCGTGTGGGGCGCGTTTGCGACGTGGGAAGACCCGAGCGGGACGCGATGGATCTATGCGCCGGCGTGGGGCCCGCTGCATTCGAAGGCGCAGACGTTTCCGGTGACCAACGGCGCGACGCCTAATGGCAGCCTGATGGCGTTCAAGGTGGAAGACAAGGACGGGCAACCGGCGCTGACGCCGGCGTGGGTCTCGCGGGATATGGAGATGCCGGAGCCGCCTGTGGTGGCAAACGGAGTTGTATTCGTGGTTTCGAGCGGCGAGTTCACGCGGCAGATCAAGGAGAACGGCCAGCTCTACACGACGAAGGAACGCATCGAGAACTCGAAGGGAAACGCGACGCTGTATGCGCTGGACGCGGCGACCGGGAAGGAGCTGTATTCGAGTGGAAAGACGATGCAGTCGTTTACGCATTTCGGCGGCCTGGCGGTGAACGACGGGCGGGTGTTTCTGACGACGCACGATTCGACGATCTACGCTTTCTCGGTTAAAGGCGAGTAGGGATGGACAAGTTCAGGATTGTGGGCGGGACGCCGTTGAGCGGCCAGCTCGCGGTCAGCGGGTCGAAGAATTCGGCGCTGCCGGCGCTTGCCGCATGCCTTTTGACCGATGAGCCGGTGGTGCTGCGGCGCGTGCCGAATGTGAAGGACATCTCGACGATGCGCGAGCTGCTCGAGTATGCCGGCGCCCGCGTGCGCGACGAAGAAGGACGGGTGCGCGTTCATGCCAAGACGCTGGACCGGCCCGAGGCGCCGTACGAAGTGGTGAAGACCATGCGCGCGTCGAGCCTGGTGTTGGGGCCGCTGGTGGCGCGCACCGGACGGGCGCGGGTGTCGATGCCGGGAGGATGCGCGATCGGAGCAAGGCCGATCAACTTTCACGTTTCGGCGCTCGAACAACTGGGAGCGAGGATCGAGCAGGCGCACGGGTATGTGGAGGCGCAAGCGCCCGAGGGTCTGCGCGGCGGGCCTATACATTTCGACCGCATCACGGTGACGGGTACGGAAGACGTGCTGATGGCGGCGGTGTTGGCGCGGGGCGAGACCGTGATTCGGAATGCGGCGCGGGAGCCGGAGGTGAAAGACCTGGCGGATCTGCTGACGGCGATGGGCGCGAAGATCCAAGGCGCCGGGACGTCGATCATTCGCGTGCAGGGCGTGGAGCGGCTGCATGGGGCGGAGCATACGATCATCCCGGATCGCATCGAGGCGGGCACGTTTCTGCTGGCGGCGGCGATTTCGGGCGGCGATGTGACGGTGACGGAGTGCTGCCCGGAACATGTGGCGGCGTTGACGACGAAGATGGAACTGGCGGGGGCGGAGGTGGATCTGGCGGCGACCGACGCTTTGCGAGTGAGATGCGCGCGGCGACCGAAGCCGATCGATGTGACGACCGAAGAGTATCCAGGCTTTGCGACGGATTTGCAGGCGCAGTACATGGCATGGATGACGCTGGCGGAGGGCATCAGCTTCGTGACGGAGACGATCTTCGAGAACCGGTTTATGCATGCGCCGGAACTCGCGCGAATGGGAGCGAGCATTCGCATAGAAGGGCGGCAGGCGATCATCGCGGGGCGGGAGCAGTTGTTGGGCGCGCAGGTGCTTGCGTCCGACCTGCGGGCCAGCGCTTCGCTGGTGCTAGCGGCGCTGGTGGCGCGAGGCGAGTCGGTGATCGATCGCGTGTATCACATGGATCGCGGGTATGAGCGTATCGAAGAGAAATTGGCGGCGGCGGGAGCAAACATAGAACGCGTGCAGGCGAGGGACTTATGAGTACAGCGGTGAAACATCACAGCCCGGGATTCCTGGCGATCGTCGAAGACGCGAAGAAGCGCATTCGCGAGATCGATATCGAAGGGTATAAGCGGCTGCGCGAGCGGGGCGAGGCGGGCCAACTAGTGGACGTGCGTGAAGACCATGAATGGCAGGCGGCGCATGCGGCGGGCGCGGCGCACTTGAGCAAGGGGACTATCGAGCGCGACATCGAGACCGCTTTCCCGCATAAGGACACAAAGCTGGTGCTCTATTGCGGCGGCGGGTTCCGGTCTGCTCTCGCGGCAGACAACCTGCAGAAGATGGGGTACACGAACGTGATCTCACTCGACGGCGGATGGCGGGCGATTGAAGCTTCGGGGCTGCCGCTCGAAAACGGGGAGAATTAGGCCAGGGCTTCGACGGCTCGTCCGATCTGAAGGAGGCGGGCGTCGGCAAAGGGCGGCGCGATCAATTGCAGGCCGAAGGGCAGGCCGTCAGCAGTTGCCCCGCAGGGCAGTGAGAGCGCAGGCTCGCCAATGAGATTGATGCCGCGCACGAGGCGGGTGGCGGCGGCTCGGGTCTCTTCCTGCGTCTTACCGAAATCGATGGATTCCTGTTCGAGAAGCGGCGCGGGCATGGGAGTGGCAGGGGTGGCGAGCGCGTCTATTCGAGTCCAGAGCCGGTCGAAGCCGCGGCGGAAGAGAGTTCTTATTCGCTGCGCGTTGACGTATTCGTGGGCCGCGATAGATTTGGCCTGTTGGATCAGCCGCCACACGTCGGGGCCGAACAGCGCGCCGTCGGTGTAGCGCGCGTAGAGGGAAGCCGTTTCGGCCAGTTGAACGATGCGGGCGGTGGTGTAGAGATCGGCCATGTTGGGGAGATCGACCTCGATGAGACGCGCGCCGCGCCCCTCCATGGAGGAGATGGTTCTCTGGACGGCCGTTGCGACCTCGGGCTGAATGCGATCGAAGAAGAAATCCTTAGGCACGCCGAGGCGGAGGCCGTCGAAGTTCGGCAGGGTGGGGAGATCGAATGGCGCGCCGGTATCGGCCATGGCGTTCATGGCGAGAGCGCAGTCTTCGACGGTCGCCGCGAGCGGGCCGACGTGATCCAGGCTAAACGACAGCGGCAATACGCCAAGGCGGCTGACCAGGCCATAGGTGGGCTTGAGGCCGACGATGCCGCAGAAGGAAGCCGGGATGCGAATGGAGCCGCCCGTATCGGTGCCGGTGCACATGGGCAGTAAACCAGCGGCAACAAGAGCAGCCGAACCGCCACTAGAGCCGCCGGCGACGCGGGCGGGGTCGCGGGGGTTCAGGACGAAACCGTAATGCGGATTCTTGGAAGTGATGCCGTAGGCGAGCTCGTGCAGATTGGTCTTGCCGAGCGAGATGGCGCCGGCGGAGCGGAGGCGTTCGACCACGGCGGCATCGCTATCGGGAATGAAATCGCGAAACAGAAGCGAGCCGGCGGTGGTGCGAATGCCGCGGGTGTAGAAGAGGTCTTTGTGCGCGATGGGGACGCCATGAAGCGGGCCGCGATCGACTCCGGCGGTGAGTTCGCGATCGCGCTCGCGAGCTTCCGAGCGGGCCAGGTCCGCGGTAAGCGTGATGAAGCTGTTGAACCGATCGCGCTGGTGGATATCGGCGAGAGTTTGGTCGATCAGCTCTACGCAGGAGAGTTTGCGCGCGCGGAGCAGAGCGCCGATTTGGCGAATGGTCATTCGGCTTCGGAATCGGGAGCTTCGGGGGAATAAACGACGGCGGGCTCTACGTCCGGAGTGAGGCGTTCCGCGATGCGCGCGAAGTCTTCGCGAAGATCTTTGAGGGGTTCGTTTACGTTCTCCATGAATTATTGCGGCGCGGGGCCGCGCACGACTTGCACGAAGCCGGCGGGATCGATCCATTTGGCGAAGGCGGCTCGCACTTGATCGGCCGTCATATTGAAGTAGAGTTGGGCGGCGCGAAGGGGCTCATCGAGCGGCAATCCGACGCGAGAGCGCGCGATGAAGCCGCCGGCGACGGCGTCTTCGCTGGATTCGCCGAGCGGGATGCGCCGCAAGAGCAGGGCTTTGGCTTGCTGCAATTCGGCGGGAGTCACATTCGATGTCTGCATCGAGACGAGCTCCTGCTGGATGAGAGCGCGAGCCTTGGATACGTTTTGCGGATCGCACCCGTAGTCGATGGTGTAGGCAGCGCGCGTTTCGCTTGCTTCGAGCGAATCGTCGATGTTATAGACGTAGCCGGCTTTCTGGCGCAGGTCGCGATAGAGGCGCGTGGCGTAGAAGCCGCCCCCGAGGACGTGATCTCCGACCTGGAGCGCATAGTAGTCGGCATTGAAGCGATTCATGGCCAGTTCTTCGGTGAGGTTGACGGAATCCTGCACCTGATTGGGGTCGGGCACGTTTACGGCGCTGGGCTTGTTGCCGGGAACGGCGGGCAACACTACGTCGGGCTTGGGACCGCTGGCCTGCCAGGCGCCGAAGTATTTCTCAATCTGGGCGCGGGCTTCTTCGGCGGTGACATCGCCGATGATGACGATGGTGGCGAGATCGGGACGAAAGGTTTTCGCGTAATAGCTGGTGATGTCGGGATACTGGAGAGCGGTGACGCTCTGAGGCGTGGTTTCCCGCTGCAGCGGGTCTCCGGCGGGAAGCAAGGCATGGACGAGCGCGCGATCGACGTGATAGGCGGGAGTCTGGATCTGGCCAGCGGTCAACTGCGCGGTCTGTTCCTGAACCACTTTATAGGCGTCTTCGGGCAGGGCGGGATGGAGTTCGTTATCGGCGAGCAACTCCACGCCTCGCGCGAAGTATTGCTTCAAGACCTTGAGGTTGAAGTTGGATCCCGCGTTTTCAGAGGCGGCGATATCGTCCAGTTCCTTTTGAAAGGCGAGGCGATCGAGCGTTTTTGTGCCGTAGGAGAAGAGCCCTTCGAGCACATCCGAGACGCCGTCCTTTCCGGCAGGCGCTTCGAGCTGCGTCTGAGTCTTGACGGAACCGAGCAGCGTCACGGTGGGGCTAGTCCTTTCCGTTTGGACGATGAGCCGCAGACCATTGGAAAGGGTCATGTCGGCGGGATGGTTGTTGGGCTCGGGAATTCGCAGCGACTTGACCGCCGCTTCGGCCCATTCGGGCAGAGCCACGGGCTTGGTAGGAGCGCTGGTGACGGTCTCCGAGCCGCCGAAACCCTTGGAGGAGACCGCTTGTCCGGAGGGCGAGGGCTTGAGATTGGCGACGATCGAGTCCTGCTGGAGCATGTATTTTTTCGCGACGCGGTTTACGTCGTCAACGGTGACGCGCTTAATGGCTTCGACGTCGTCATCGGGAGACTGGCGGCCTTCGGCAGCGAGCGCCTGAGACCACAGGGAGGCGAGATTGGTAATGGAGTTGCGGCCGAATTCCGCGCCAGCGACCTCGCCTTTCTTGGCGGCTTCGACCAGATCCGGAGGCAGGCCGCGGGTTGCGTAGTTTGCCAGAATTTTTTTGATTTCGGCATCGAGCGAAGAGGGGTCCGCTCCGGAGGGAAGCGCGGCGATGGCAAACGCGGCGCTGGCTTTCGGATACGTTTCGACGAAAGCAAAATCCGTGCCGAGAGCTTTGCCTTGCGGCACGAGAGCGTAGAGATCGGCGCGCTGGCTCGATAGGACGTCGCTCAGCACGCGGGCGGCGGCGAAGTCCGGGCTGTCGGTCCCGGGGAACCGGTAGGAGATGAAGGTGAGGAGATAGGGCAGATTGCTATCGAGAGTGAAGGAATCGGCCGGAACCGGGCGCAGATTGATTTCCGGATGCTGAGGGAGGTTACGGCGCGGGATGGGGCCGTAGAGGCGCTGGACGGTAGAGAGCGTGGCGGCGGGGTCGACATCGCCGGTGACGACCAGGATGGCGTTATTGGGCGCATACCACTGCGAGTAGAATTTCTTGAGCATTTCGCCGGTGGTCCGATCGAAGGAAGCTTTGTTACCGAGGGCGTCTTCCTGGTAGGGGGTGCCGGCGAAGAGCTCGTGGTTCAAGCGGGTAAGGAATTTATAGGTGGGGTTCGAGAGATCGCGAGCGACCTCCTGTTCGATGGCGCCGCGCTCCTGAGCCCATTGGTCCTGAGAGTCTTCGACGCCCGACATGCAGGCGGCGTCCACGCGGAGCGCAACTTCGAGATCGGTGGTGGGGACGGTGACGAAATACTGGGTGATGTTCTGTTGCGTGTCGGCATCCATGTAGCCGCCGAGCTGCGCGTAAATGGCGGCGATCTGATCGCCCGAGAGGCCGTTGCAGCCACGGAACGCCATGTGCTCCTGGGCGTGGGCCGTTCCGGGGAAGCCCGCGGGGGTCTCGTCGCCGCCGACCAGATAATTGTCTTCGATGGTGGCGACGGGAGCGAGGGGATCGCGCACGATGACGACGCGCAGGCCGTTTTCAAGCGTGGCGCGAGTGACTCCGCTGCCGGTCGAGGTTTGCGCGTGGGCCGCGAAGGCAGCCCCGCCGAGCAGCAAAGCGGCGGAAAAGAAAAGTGTCCGGAATGGCATGCGTAAACATTTCCAGCTTACGGCACGCATCCGGGGGAGTGACCCCGGGGCGGAACGGTTCAGTTGGCGCGCGGCAGCTCGCCGTACTCGAGCCAGATTCGGGAGAGCGCTTGCATCAGCTCTTCCAACTGGTTCAGCGTGCCGGGCTTCTTGACGTAGAGATTGGCTCCGGAGCTATAGGCAGCGTTCACATCCTTTTCGTTTTCAGAGGAGGTGAGAATCACGACGGGGGTGGGGCGCAAAGCGGGATTGGCGCGAATCTCTTCCAGGATTTCGAGGCCGGTGCGTTTGGGAAGATTGAGATCCAAGAAGATGAGGTCGGGGCGCGGGGCGTTTGCATAGCCGTCATTTCGCCTCAAAAACTGCAACGCCTCCTCGCCATCGTCGACGATGCTCAGGCGGTAGGCCGATGTGTTGTCTGAGAGGAGCTGGCTGAATAGACCGGCGTCTGGGGCGAAATCCTCAATGAGCAGGATCTCTATAGTCTTAAATCTCGTTTTCACTTCCTGCGGCGCAATCCGACTGACTCGCATTGTACAGTACCGGCGAGGCCGCATGGCGATAGGCGGAGCTATCATGGTCCCGTCATGCCGCAGACAATCGATACGCCCGTGGTGGCGCCTCTCACGGATTTGAACGAGGAAGAGCGCCTTTTTCAATCGTCTGTGCGGCGGTTTGCGAAGGAGCGATTGGCGGCGCACGCGCGCGCGATGGACGAGGAAGGCAAGTTTCGCAGCGATTTACTGCGCGAGATGTTTTCGCTGGGCCTGATGGGAATCGATATCCGGGAGGAGTACGGAGGCCAGGGCGGGAGTTTTTTTCAGTCGGTGCTGGCTATCGAAGAACTGGCGAAAGTGGATCCCTCGGCGGCGTTGATCGTGGACGTGCAGAACACGCTTGTGAGCAATGCAGTGGAGCGCTGGGCGAGCGGGGAGCAGAAGCAGAAGTATCTGACGCGTTTGGCGACGGACACAGTGGGATCGTATGCGCTGTCGGAGGCAGGGTCGGGGTCGGACGCTTTCGCACTCTCGACGCGAGCGTTGGCGGACGGCGACGGATACCGGCTATCGGGCCGCAAGCTATGGATCACCAACGCCGCGGAGGCGGATATTTTCTTGATCTTTGCGACGATCGATCCGGGCGCGGGATATAAGGGCGTCACGTGCTTTTTGGTGGAGCGGGGCATGGAAGGCTTTCAGGTGGGAAAGAAGGAGGACAAGCTGGGGATTCGGGCTTCCTCTACCTGCGAGCTGATATTGGAAGATGCGCGCGCGGGGCGCGACCAGGTCATGGGCGAGCCGGGCAAGGGCTACAAGATCGCGATTGAGACATTAAATGAAGGGCGCATCGGGATCGGCGCTCAGATGCTTGGGCTGGCGGAGGGCGCCTTCGATCATGCGCTGAAGTATGCGCGGGAGCGCAAGCAGTTCGGCAAGCGGATCGGCGATTTTCAAGGCGTGCAGTTCGAGCTGGCGGAGATGGCGACGCGCATTGAAGCGGCGCGGCTGATGGTGTACAACGCGGCAAGGTTGCGGGACGCGGGGCAGCCGTTTATCACGCAGGCCGCAATGGCGAAATACTACTGCTCGCAGATTGCGGAGGAGGTCGCTTCGCAGGCCGTAGAAGTACTGGGGGGCGTGGGCTTCACGAAGGATTATCCGGTAGAGAAGCTGTACCGGGATGCGAAAATAGGACGTATCTACGAAGGGACCAGCAACATGCAGCGGGTGACGATCGCCAAGGCGCTGCTCGATGAAAGTAAATGACGGTAACGGTAGCGGCCGGTTGTGTCGTCTGAATAGAAAGATATCAATGCTTGCACGTAGTTGCGCGATTGCGCTGTTGCTAATGGGCGCGGCGGTGCTGGTGAGCGCGGAAGACACCAAGGCGGACCCCACGCCCGATCAGATCCAGGACATTATCAAGAAGTTCACGCAGAAGGAGACCGAGTTCGCGACTGCGCGCGAGAGCTACACGTACCGGCAGACGAGCAAGATTGTGGAGACCGATCCGCCGGGCGGCAGCTACGAGCTGGTAGAGGAAGTCGGCTTCGACGACCGGAACAAGCGGACGTCGCATGTGCTGCATGCGCCGGTGCAGGACTTGCAGAACATCGTGATGACGGGCGAAGACGAGCAGGACATGCGCAATGTGATGCCGTTCGTGATGACGAACGACACGCTGGATCAATACGACGTCCATTATGTGGGGCGGCAGAAGGTGGATGAAATTACCTGCTACGTCTTTTCGGTGAAGCCCAAGGTTCTGACCAAAGACCGCAAGCGTTACTTCGATGGGCAGATCTGGGTGGACGACCAGGATTTGCAGATCGTGAAGACCTATGGGCGGGGGCTGGGCTATCTGAAGAAGAGCGAGGACCAACAGTTTCCAAAGTTCGAGACGTATCGCGAACAAATCGACGGGAAGTATTGGTTTCCGACTTACACATACGCCGACGACACTCTGAACTTCAAGGACGGACCTTCGCAACGCATCAAGGTGGTTATCAAGTACGACCATTACAAGAAATGGGAGTTCAAGACCGAGAGCACGATTCAATACGGGACGGAAGTGGGCGCGGGCGGAGCGCCGCAAGCCCAGCAGCAGCCGGGAAATTCCACAGCGCCTCCGCAAAAGCCGCCACGGTAAGGCGAGTGAAACTGAGGTACGCGAAAGCCGCGGGGCTGTTGCTGGGGGTTGTGGCCTGCGCAGGGCAAGCAGCGGGCTTCGCGGATAATCCCGCGGCGGAACACGTCCGCAACTTTGGGCAGGTGAGCGAGCGGCTGTATCGCGGCGGTCAGCCCGACCAGCGAGCGCTAGAAGAACTGGCGGCGCGGCAGGTCAAGCTGGTGATCGATCTGCGCGAGCCAAGCGAAGGCACGCGTCACGAGCAGCAGATTGTGGAAGCGCTGAAGATGAAGTACATCAACATTCCGTTCCGCGAATTCGGGGCGCCGACGGAAGACCAGATGCGCCGTGTCTTGTGGCTGCTGGTGAATGGCGACACGCAGAAGATTTTTGTGCATTGCTGGCGCGGGAAGGACCGCACCGGGACCGTTGTCGCCTGTTATCGCATCCAGCACGATGGCTGGGACAACAAGAAGGCGCTCGCGGAAGCGCACAAGTACGGGATGAGCTTCACGGAACGCGGGATGCGATCCTATATTCTGCACTTTTCGCCGATTAGCCTATCGGTGCTGTCGCCGGCCGGCAACTGAGGCGCGGTCGAGGCGCGCGGGCGGGATGCCGCTCGACTGTAACTCCTCCGCATTCAGCTAGTTATTCCACCTGTTTACCCGGTTTTGGATGGCGCTAAGCGTTCCCGCGTTCTAGAATAAAGATATCTCCGCGAATGGACCAACCGAACCTTAAAGGTCAACGGCGAAGCCGCACTCTCAGCCGGCGTCTTCGGGAAGCAAAGCTGTTGATGCGCGGCGCTATGAATACGGATCATCCGATCATGGCGCACATCATTCCGATCCGTCGATGCAATCTTTCGTGCACGTATTGCAACGAGTACGATAACTATTCGAAGCCTGTCCCGTTCGAGACGATTCGTCATCGGATCGAGCTGCTGGGCAAGCTGAGGACCGGAGTTATCACGCTGAGCGGGGGCGAGCCGCTACTGCATCCGAACCTGGACGACATCATTCGCGCGATCCGGCAGAATGCGCTGCTCGCGGGGCTGATCACCAACGGCTATTTGCTGACCGCGCGGCGGATAGAGGAGCTGAATGACGCCGGGCTGGACTATCTGCAGATCAGCATCGACAATGTGATGCCGGACGACGTCTCGAAGAAGAGCCTGAAGGTGCTGGACAAGAAGCTGGAGATTCTAGCGGAGACGGCGCATTTCCACGTGAACATCAACTCGGTGCTGGGCGGGGGCATTCGCAACCCGGAAGACGCCCTGACGGTGGGCAAGCGGGCCATGGAGCTGGGCTTCACATCGACAGTGGGCATTATTCACGACGGGGACGGGCAGCTTCGGCCGCTCGCGCCGCGAGAACGCGAGGTGTTTCTCGAAATGAAGAAATTCGAGAAGAAGCATTTCTCGCGGGTTAACTATTTTCAGCACAGCATCGCAAATGGGTTGCCGAGCGACTGGCGCTGCCGGGCAGGGTCGCGTTACTTGTATATATGCGAAGACGGCCTGGTGCACTACTGTTCGCAGCAGCGCGGTTTTCCGGCGAAGGCGCTCGAGGAGTACACGGTAGAAGATATCCGCCGCGAATACATCACGCAAAAGTCGTGCGCGCCGTTTTGCACGATCTCCTGCGTGCATCAGATCTCCTATTTCGATTTCTTCCGCGGTAAGCAAACCAGAATGGTGGAACCGGTTCCGGAAGAGCAGCTAGTGACAATCAAGAGAGCCGCCGGCGCGTAGGCCGAGGCACGATGCAGGGCACCGGCCTGGCAGCGGACGCGCGCGTTCGGAAGCATGATGCGGGGCCGGGTCATCCGGAGCGGCCGGCGCGGTATGGCGCGATTATGGATCGGCTCGAAGAAGCGGGGCTGACGCAGGAGGTGTTTCACCTAGAGGCACGCAGCGCCGCGGACGACGAACTTGCGCTGGTTCATTCGCGCGATTACATAGCACTGGTGGAGCGCGAAGCCGCACAAGGGCGGAGGCAACTGAGCACCGGCGACGCGGACATCCGCGAGGCATCCCCGGAAGCGGCGCGAATCGCCGCCGGCGCGGTGCTTTCCGCCGTCGATGCGGTATTCGGACGGGAAGTTAACAATGCTTTCTGCGTGGCGCGTCCGCCGGGCCATCATGCAAGCGCGGCAATCGGGATGGGTTTTTGCCTGTTCAATAACGTCGCGGTCGGAGCGCGCTATGCGCAGCAGCGGCACGGCGCCGAGCGCGTCTTGATCGCGGATTGGGACGTGCATCACGGCAACGGCACGCAGAACATTTTCTACCGAGACGGGTCGGTGCTATTCTTCAGCACGCATCAATCCCCGTGGTATCCGGGTACGGGAGCGGCATTCGAGCGGGGCGAAGGCGAAGGAGAAGGGAAGACCATCAATTGCCCGTTTCCGGCGGGCGCGGGGCGCCGCGAGATTCTGGGCGCCTTCGAGCAGGTCCTTTTGCCGGCCGCCGAAGAGTTTCATCCCGACTTAGTGATGATCTCGGCGGGATTCGATTCGCGAGCGGGCGATCCGCTCGGCCAATTTCTGTTGACGGATGAAGATTTCGCGGAGCTGACGCGCATGCTGATGGATGTGGCGGCGCGCGAGTGCGAGGGGCGCGTGGTATCGGTGCTCGAAGGCGGGTACAACCTCGATGGACTGGCGCGGGCCGCAGAGGCGCATATGCGGGCGTTACTGCGCTAAGGAAAACTACTCGGATCGATTTGGTTACAGGTCCGTAAACAGAGCTAGAAATCGTATGAAGTGCACGATACACTGAGCGCTTGGGTTAGTCGAGCCCCGGTCAGGCTCGGTTGGAAACGGCTTCAGGAGGTGTATTTTGCAAGTATTTCGCTGCCATAAGGCGGTTGTGTGCCTTGGCGTCGCCATCGTTTTCGGAGTGATGACGAAGGAATTATCCGCGCAGGCAGTTATGGGCGGAATAACGGGCACGGTAACGGATTCGAGCGGGGCTTCGGCTCCGGAGACCACGGTCGCGGCTCGTAACGCGGCGACGAATCTGGAGGTGAGGGCGCAGACGGAATCGAATGGTTCGTATTCGATCAGGAACCTCCCTATCGGGACCTATGAAGTGAGCTTCAGCAAGAGCGGCTTTGAGAAGGAGACGCACAGCGCGATCCTGGTGCAAGGCGACCGAACCACGACAGTGAACGGCAGTTTGCGAGTGGGCACGACAAACACGGTTGTGGAAGTAACGGGCACGCCGCTGATGAACCAAGTGGACACGACGAACGGCTACGTGGTGGATCAGCTCACGATCCAGAACACGCCGCTCGGCACGGGCAGCTTTACGCAACTGGCGATTCTTGCGCCGGGAGTTCATGCGGATTTCCTGGGCGGAGCGGGCAGCAACGCGGGGCTCGGGAACCAGGCGATTTTCGCGAACGGGCAGCGCGATACGAGCAATAGCTTCTCACTGAACGGCATCAGCACGAACAATCTGTTCAACGGGAACTCGACGAGCCAGGTGGGCGAGAACCGGTTCGTGCTGAACACGGGCGAAAATTTCGGCGCGGGAGGCGAGATACAGACGAGCACGTCGGTATATGGGGCAATCGGGCAGGCGCTGCCGACGCCGCCGCCCGAGGCGATTGCCGAGATCAGCGTAAACGCGGCGATGTATGACGCCAGTCAAGGCGCGAACAGCGGCGCGCACGTGAGCGTGATTACGAAATCCGGAACAAACGAGATTCATGGGGAGATCTATGAGAAGTTCCAGAACAGCGCGATGAACGCGGCGCCGTTCTTCTACAATGCATCGCCCGCCATTACGACGAAGGTTCCGTTCGAGAACCGCAACCAGTTCGGCGCGACCTTCGGAGGGCCGATCAAGAAAGACAAGCTGTTCTACTTCTTTTCTTACCAGGGCGTGCGTATCGCGGACGCCTCCGATGCGACGAAGGATGCAACGGTTCCGCTGGGATTGACGAACGATCGGAGCTTGCAGGGCATCGCCACGGCTGTGAACAACAGCTTCGGGACCACGCTTGCGCCGAGCCAGATCAGTCCGGTTGCGGCGAGTCTTTTAAACGCGAAGGTAAACGGGAATTACCTGATCCCGAGCGCGCAGATTACGAATGCCGCGACGGCGACCGCGCTTGGCTATGACGCAGTGGTGCAAGGGCCCAACGCTCAGGCGCGGGTGGACCAGGGGATCGCGAATCTCGACTATGTGGTGAGCGAAAAAGACCGGCTCACGGGCAAGTATTACGTGCAAACGAATCCCACGACGAATCCGTTTGGCGCGGTCGGTTCGCTGATCGGATTCCCGCAGCAATTGAGCGCGGGGAGCCAGGTGGGCTCCATCGAAAACACCGTCATCCTGACGCCCACAATTACCTGGGAGCAGCGCGCGGGCTTCACGCGGATGCACGCGTATTCGCAGACTTCGCAGGCCATTTCACCGAGCCAGTTGGGGATGAATCTGCTGGGTTCGAACACGTTTCCGCAGCTGGAGATGGGGGAGGCAGACCCGACGATCGCGGCGGGCCTGGAGTTCGGCCCAAGCACCAGTTTCGGGAACGCGGGCATGTTTCAGAACGGGTGGGAGTATGGCAGCACGTTGAACTGGGTAAAGGGCAAGCACACGCTGGCGTTCGGCGCGCAGTGGGATCACACGCAGTTGAACATCGTGAACAACAACACCGCGACCGATCTTCTCGAATTTACGAACTTCACTAGCTTTGTGGAAGGCTCCATTCGCAGCGGAGAGGGATTCGCAGGGTCGGCGAGCCGCTATTACCGTTCGAACACCGCCGGAGCTTTTGTAAACGACAACTATAAGGCGCGAAGGAACCTGACCGTGACGCTGGGGCTGCGGTGGGATTACGACGGGCCGCTCACGGAGAAGTACGGACGCCTGACGGATTTCAACGCGGGGCTTTATTCGTATGAAGCGGCGACGGACACGATTACGGGTTCCGGGCTGGAGTTCGCCAAGAACGGCAGCGATTCGCTGATGAAGAATTTGCAGGCGGGATTTGCGCCGCGGGTGGGGGTCGCCTGGACCCCGTTTTCGAAGCTCACGGTGCGGACCGGCTTCGGTATCTATTACGACCGCGGGGAATTCTTCAGCTATCTTTCGCCGAGCGCCGGCCAGGGATTCAACGGGCCGTTCGGCGTGACACTGGCGCCGCCGTTTGTGGAGCCGATTTCGGCGCATCGCGGAGCGAACATCGCAGACCCGTTCGGCACGACGCCGACCTCCGCTCCCCCGGGAACGCCATCGGCGTTTCTGGCTTCACTGCCGAACCTCTCGCAAACCGAATCCGGCTCTTGGCCTACGGGCAACCTTTACGGACCGTTCCTGTTCGGCGGCTACGACATCAACAATAAGCTGCCATATTCGGAGAACTGGACCTTCGATTTGCAATACCAGGCGGCGAACGACTGGCTGTTCAGCGCGGGCTATGTGGGTAATCATGGGACGCACCAGGTGCTGCCGATTCCGTTCAACCAGCCGCTCATCGCAACGCCGCAACACCCGGTTAACGGCCAGATTTATTCATATGGCGGGTTGAGCGCGCTAAGCGCGTGTGGATCGGGAACGCTCGATACCGAGCCACTGTGCCCGCCGCCGTATTACGCGGGGAATGCGGAAGTGCGCGTGCCTTATCTCGGGTACGACATGAACTCGGTGCTGTATGAGGCGGAAGGCATTTCCAATTACAACGCGCTGCAATTGCAGGCGCGGAAGCGTTTGTCGAACGGGCTGCAGTTCACGGCGTCCTACACGTATTCGCACGCGCTAGACGAGCAGAGCGGGCTAGGTCTTTTCTATACCGGCAACGATCCATCGAATCCGAGATCCAGCTACGCGTCCGCCGATTTCGACCAGACGCACGTCTTTCTGGTGAATTACAGCTACACGATTCCGAGCGTGGCGAGGAACAAAGTGCTGGGGGAATTCGTGAACGGTTGGACCCTGGGCGGTCAAACGATCGCGCAGAGCGGAGAGCCGTATAGCGTTTACGATTATTCGGGATCGGTGGCGGGTCTCTTCTATGGAACCTACGATGAGATCACGAATCCGATCGTGCCGCTCGCGCCGGGGGTCTCGGCGAAGCAAGCCGAGCTGCAAGGCACCACCGGCGTCAATCCGGGAAAGCCGGTTCTGAATGCGAACGATTTCGCTCCGCAGTTTGTGACGCCCGGGACCTACGGCGTTCCGCCGTGCGATGCGACCGGATGCGACTCGTATGAATCGCTCTTTGGAACGAGCGGGCGCAATCTGTTTCGAGGGCCGTTCCAGGTGAGGTTCGATATGAGCCTAGCGAAGGAGTTCAATGTGACGGAACGGGTGCGGCTGCGGTTCGAAGCGGACGCGTTCAATATCTTCAACCACCCCGATTTCGACGCGCCGAACAACGACGTGATCTTCTTCCCAAATTACTTTGGACCGCCGAGCCCGCCGGAGGGCAGCCTTGGCTACATCCAGCACACGATCGGAAGCTCACGGTTCCTGCAATTGAATCTACACTTGACGTTCTAGGGGAGAAGCTGGAACGGGCGCGGGCCCGCTAAGGCCCGCGCATGTGGGAGGGACTACTTAGTAAGCCTGGACGTAGGAGATGCAGGCGGGCTTGGCAATCATGTTCGCCGCTGGGGACTGAGTGCGGGTCTGGGCGCTGTTGCCGCAGGAGGACGGGATCACGGGATGGGGACCCGTGTGCTTGGGGATCGGATAGAAGCCGCCAGAAGGATAGGCGGAGCTGTTCGGATAACCGGAGGGCGCTGTCGAAGAGTACGTGGAATTAGTCGTGCTCAGGTTGATGGACGGCGCGCCCTGATGGCCGACGATATTGGCGGAGTTTGTCACGGAGCCGCCGTGGGTCACAAGGATCACGTCGGCATTGACGGAGATGTTGGAGTTGAAGGTGCTGGAGCTTGTCAGAGTGACGGTGTTGCCGGTCGGCTGAGTGATTGAATCGGGTTGCGGCAACACAGATTCCGGAATGGGGTTGGCGCTGCCGGCCGTATTGTTGACCGTGATGTAGACATCGACGAGCTGGCCGTTATAGGTTACCGGGCTCGTGCTCTCCATGAACAGCGCGTAGCAGACCACCGGATACACATTGTTATTGAGAGTGCCGCGCTGCATCATCGTGTCGGTGTTGCCAGTCGAGCCCTGGATGGGAATGCCTTGCAGGTTTACGCTGCCGAGACCCATGCTGCTGAGATCCACGTAAGCGCCGCTGCTGGTTTGAAAGAGGTCGTAGCTCTGCGCGGAGGCGGTCGCTGAAAAACAGACGAGGGCGAGGGCCGGTGCGCTGAGTCCAAGTGCGAATCGGAGCGGCAGGCCAAGAAGCTTTGTGCGGGCTTTCATCAAAGAATACTCCTCAAGTGAATGTGGGAGGGTTTCCCAACTAATACGGCTATAGTGTACGAGTATTACGTTTATTGTCAAGTATTAGATAAGAATACGGGCGCTTTAACGATCAATGCGGATAAACGGTTTTACATTTGAAGTCAAGGGCTTGGGCGAGAAGAACCGGGCGCGATGACGGTTAGCCGCGCCTTGGGGTTGTCGCCTTCCCCGAGCGTGATTTCCTGACCGAGCGCGTCCACGCTCTTGAGGAAGCCGGGGTCGAGCCATGCGAAAGGCTCGACGTCTTCGAAGGCGAAAATCTTGTAGGCGCCGGGTCGCACGCCGCCGAATTCGAAGCCGCCGCGGTCATCGGCGAGTACGGAAGGATAGGGGCTGAGCGGATCGCGCGCTTCGGCCGATTGCGGGACCAGGACGACCGTGGCGTTCGCCGGCTGCCCATCGCGTGTCACGAGGCCCGAAAGCTTTGCGCCGCCGGAAGCGAGAACGATGCGAAAGGCGCCGGAAGTGGGTCCGACGATCTCGATGGCGCCGGCTGTGATGGGACGGCCGTTCAGCAGGACTTCTTTGGTCCACACTCCGGGGGGTAGGGGGCCGATAGAAAGATCCCACAAGCCGGGTATAACGCCCGACAGACGGAAGGCGCCGGAGGCATCAATGCGCGAGTGGGCCGGAGGACCGGGCATCAAGGCTTCCGAATCGGAGAGCGTGACGGTGGCGCCTTCGAGGGAATCGGGAGAGCCGCCTTGGACTTCCACGGTTCCGTCGACTTCGACGCCGGGATTGAGGCCAATGGCGATGTCTTCGGGGTGGGCGCCGGAGGTGACTTCGATCGGCAGGCGACCTGCCAGGGCGTGCCCGCGATAGAGCTGGGTGGCGACCAACATATAAGATCCAGGCGCCACGTTGTGCAACTCAAATCGGCCGGAGGCGCGATCGACTGTGGCGGTGGCGCGGTCGATCTGAGAAGCGGAATCGCCCTCGCGCGGAGCGAGGACGACGCGCCATCGACTGCCGGCGAAATCCTCGAAGGGGCTGACGACGTGACCTTGCAGAGTGACAACCGGGATGCGCCGCAGACGGATATCGACATCCTGCAATTCGGCGCCTTCGGCCAGATCGAGCGGTGTCGCGCCGCTGAATTCGACCGCGCCGGGATAGTAGAGAGGCGCGAAGAAATCCTGGGAATCGGCAATCAGCAAACCGGAGCTTGCCGGTTTGGAGAGAGGCGCGCCAGGCTGGGTCACAAGCAGAAAATAGCGTCCGGGCGGAAGGCCGAAGGCGCGATATTCGCCTCGGTCATTGGAGCCGGTCCCACTGAATGGAACCAGGGTTGGCTTGCCGGTGGCGTAGCTGATTTTCAAGACCTGGACGCCGGCGCCTTGCATGGGGTCGCCGTCGTCGTCCAGGACGCGCCCCGAGATTACACCGAGAGGCGAGATGCCGAACGATATATCGCGCAGCTCCTGGCCGGGCGAGAGAGTGAGCGCCTTCCCGGCGCCGGCCGTGGAAGATGCGCCGTAATTGAGGCGCGAGAATCCGGCGCGCTCCACCCAGATACGATATTGGCCGGGCGCGAGACTCATGGAAAATCGGCCGCTCGCATCGGTGTCGGCGTAGGTTTCCGGGAGGTCTTGGGTATCCAGCCGGATGAACTTGACGTGGGCGCGTTTGACGGGAGCGCCCGAAACCTTGTTGAAGACGGCGCCCTCGACGAGCGCATTGGCGGCTGTCTGCGAGTTCTGCGCTTGCAAATGCCGGACGAATGCCGGTAAAAGGAGGAGCGCGGAGACGGAAAGCGCGCAGAATATTGCCCGCACGGGTGAAACCTTGCCGATTATATCGAGCGCGGGCCGGGAAACCGGAAAGTCGGTTGAATTTCCACTCCCGCGTTATGATTAACAATCGTCCGGGGTTCATGGTACCGCTCGCCCGCCGCAACCTGCTGCACGATCGGACACGTTTTCTGGCGACTGTCGCCGGCATCGCGTTCGCGATCGTGCTCGTAATCGTACAACTCGGACTATTTCTCGGCTTCACACAGACCACATCGGGCGTGATCGACCACTCGGGCGCGGATTTGTGGGTGATGGCTCGCGGGGTTCAATACTTCGAAGTCGGGTTCCCGGTTTCGGAGCGCAAGCTGTATCGAATTCTTTCCGCGCCGGGAGTAGAAGGCGTGCAGAGGTGCATCGTGCAGTTCGCGGCGTGGCAGCGGCCGGATGGCGCGCGCAAGAATGTCGAGGTGATCGGGTTCGAGGCGGGGGCGCTGGGCGGACCATGGAACGTGACTTCGGGCAGCGCGGCCGAACTGGCAGAGCCGAACACGGTGATGCCAGATGAATTCTATGGGCGAGAGTTGGGCGCCGAGCGGGTTGGCGACACGGTGGAGATCAATGGAGTTCGCGCGCGCGTAGTGGGCTTTACGCGGGGCATTCGTTCCTTCACGACGACGCCGTTCATATTCACGTCCTTCAAGAACGCGCTGGATTACACACACCTGGAGGCGGATCGGACAGTGTTTCTGCTGGTGCGGGGCGCGGCGGGGACGGATGGCGCGGAATTGAAGAGAGAAGTAGAGGCGCGCGTTCCGGATCTGGCGGTATACACGCGGGACGAATTCGCGCGGCGGACGCGCAACTACTGGCTGTTCACGACGGGCGCGGGGATTGCGCTGTTAGTGGCGGCGATGCTCGGGTTGCTGGTGGGCGCGGTGGTAGTGGCGCAGACGATTTATGCCATCACGGTGGACCATGAACGCGATTACGGGATGTTGAAGGCGATGGGGGCTTCGAACGGCTTCGTGTGTGGAGTGATTCTGAAGCAGGCGGCGATGAGCGGGATTGCCGGTTACGCGGCGGGGATGGGGATTGGGCTTGCGATCGTTCGATTGAGCCGAGCGTGGGGAGCGGTGATTCTGGCGCCTTGGCAACTGGCGGCCGCGATGCTGGGGCTGGCGTTGGCCATGTGCTGCGGCGCGTCCATCGTCTCGATGCAGCGGGTGTTACGGTTGGAACCGGCGACGGTCTTCAAGGATTGAATGGCAGGCGCGGAGGCTCGGCCCGTAGCATCGGTTTCGGATGTGGGCAAGACCTATGGGTCGGGCGCGGCGGCGGTACGGGCGCTGAACCATGTCAGCCTGGAAATACGGGCGGGCGAGCTGGTCCTCTTAGAAGGGCCGTCCGGGAGCGGGAAGACGACGCTGCTGTCCGTGCTTGGCTGTATTTTGAAGCCGACATCGGGAAGCGTGAAGATCGCCGGGCGGGAAGTGAGCGGGTTGCCGGAGCATCGGCTGCCGGAAGTGCGCCTGCGGCATGTCGGGTTCGTTTTTCAGTTTTTCAATCTGCTGCCTGCGCTCACGGCGCGCGAAAACGTACAGATCCCACTGGACCTGAAAGGCGTTGCGGCCGGGGAGGCGAAGCGGAAAGCCGCGGAGCTCTTGAAGGCGATGGGACTCGGGTCGAAGCTGGACGCGCTTCCGGGCGCCTTAAGCGGCGGCGAGAAGCAGCGTGTCGCGATCGTGCGAGCAATCGCTTCGGAACCGGACCTATTGTTAGCGGACGAGCCGACAGCGGCCCTCGATAGCAGTAGCGGACGCGGAGTGATGGAGCTGTTGCGCGAGTGCCGGCGGCAACAGGGACGCGCGGTGGTGGCAGTCAGCCATGACCCGCGACTCAGAGAATTCGCGGACCGTATTGTGCGGTTGGAGGATGGCCGCCTGGCATGAGGCGACCCTACGTTCTCGCGGCGGCGCTTGCGGTAGGAGCGACGGGCGGAGCATTCTTGCTGGTGCGAAAGGCAGCCGGCCCCGAATCTTCCGGATGGGTCCAGGCGCAATCGGCGGCAGGGGCGAGGAGTCCGGACCGGATCGCAGCGCCTGGGGTGGTCGAAGCGGCGTCTGAAGAAGTGGCGATCGGCGCGGAGATCGCGGGGCGTTTGAGGAGCGTTGCCGAAGAGGGCGAGCATGTGACGCGCGGGCAGATAGTGGCGGCGCTCGATCAATCCGTGGCGCGCGAACGGGTGGAGGCCGCCGAAGCAGAGGTGAAGCTGCGGAAAGCGGATCTGGATGCGATACGGAACGGCGCGAACAATCTGCAGCGGACGGAGGCGTGGGTGAAATATAAGCAGTCGCAAACAGCGACGGCGGAGGCCCGCGCGGAATACGATCGGCGGAAGAAATTGTTCGAAGAAGGCGCGATCGCCGAAGAAGAGCTGCAGCGCTCAGCGAGCGAACTGGAGGCCGCGCAACAGAGAGAGGAAGAAGCCAATCTGCAGCGCCGGATCGTTGCCGCTCCGGCGTTGGATACGGATCGGGAGCGCGCCGAGGCGGCTCTCATGGAGGCCCAAGCCGGTTTGGACGAAGCGCGTATTGTACTTGAGAAGACGAACATTCGCGCGCCGATAGCCGGAGTGGTGGTGCACAAGTTTCTGAAGGTCGGCGAGATGGCGTCGGCAACGTCGGGTGCGATTCTTACGGTCGCGGACACGTCGCGGCTGCGGGTGCGGGCGGAGATCGATGAGGCGGACGTTGGGTCGGTGCGTGTCGGCGAGAGCGCGTACGTCACGGCTGCGGCGTTCGGCGAGCGCAGATTTGCCGGGCGCGTGATCCGGGTTGCAAGCGCGCTCGGCCGAAAGAAAACGCGTACGGGCGAGCCCAGCGAGCGCGTTGATACAAGGGTTCTGGAAACGCTGATCGAATTGGATTCAAGCGCGTCGCTGCCCTTGGGCTTACGAGTGACGTGCTTTATTCGAACCGGCGCGTGATTGCTATACTGCCTGCGGAAGCAGTTCGAAGACGAATGCGAAGAAAAGTAACAGTGGTGGGCGCGGGCAATGTAGGCGCCAACACTGCGCAAAAAATTGTAGCCAAAGAGCTAGCCGACGTGGTGCTGGTGGATGTGGTGGAAGGAGTTCCGCAGGGCAAAGGATTGGACATGCTCGAATCGGCGCCCGTGGAAGGCTACGATGCGCGGATCGTGGGCTCGAACGGCTACGAAGAGACCGCTGGTTCGGACATTATCGTCATCACAGCCGGGTTTCCGCGCAAGCCCGGTATGAGCCGGGACGATCTGCTGCTGGCCAATTACGAAGTAGTGAAGAGCGCGACCGAGCAGGCGGCGAAGCAATCGCCGGAGGCCATTCTGATTCTGGTGACCAATCCGCTGGACGCGATGTGCTGGACGGCGCTCAAAGCCTCGGGTTTTCCGCGCGAGCGAGTAATCGGCATGGCGGGCGTTTTGGACAGCGCGCGCTTTCGCACGTTCATTGCGGAGGAACTGGACGTTTCCTTTGAAAACGTGACGGCGATGGTGCTAGGCGGGCACGGCGATACGATGGCGCCGCTGGTGCGATTCACGAATGTCAGCGGGATCCCGCTGAGCGAACTGATGGACAAGGGCACGATCGACAGGCTGGTGCAGCGCACGCGAGATGGCGGAGCGGAGATCGTGAAATATCTAAAGACGGGCAGCGCCTACTATGCGCCCGCGGCTTCGGCGGTGGAGATGGTGGAATCCATTCTCAAAGACAAGAAGAAAGTGCTGCCGTGCGCGGCGTACCTAGAAGGCGAATACGGATTTCATGAGCTGTTCGTGGGAGTGCCGGTGAAACTCGGGCGGCGGGGTATCGAAAAAATCTACGAGATCGACCTGCAACCAGACGAGAAAGCCGCACTGAAGAAGAGCGCAGACGCGGTGCGAGAGTTAATCGAAGTGTTAAAGCAGAAGGTTCAATAACCGGCATAAGACCGACTGGCGAATAAAGCCGAGATGGGCTAATCTGTCGAGCATGGCGGCGTTGAAAACCACTGGTGAAAAGACGCCAGGGAACGGGAATAGCCCTCACATAGATCCAGCGTACGCCTGCTACGGCCTGCGGCTGGGCCGCTCGAAGATTCATCGATGGGGCGTGTATGCGGCCGAGGCCATACCGGCGGGCCGGAAAGTGATCGAGTACACGGGAGAGCGGATTAATCGCCGGGAGACGAAGCGGCGGGCGGATCTGAGCGACCTGACTTATCTATTCACGCTGGATGCTTACTGGACGCTCGATGGGGCGGTGGGAGGATCGGGCGCGGAATACATCAACCACTCCTGCGATCCGAACCTGGTCGCGCGCATACTGAAGGGCCACATCTTATATATGAGCCGCCGCGACATCAAGAAGAACGAAGAGTTGACCGTGGATTACCACTTCGATAAGAAAGTGGAAAAGGTGCCATGTCTCTGCGGGGCGGCGAAGTGCAGAGGAACCATCAACCTGGTTTGAGCGGGGCGTGGTAAGACAGCCGGTCAGGGTTGAATTTTCAGATCGTTGACCACTTTGGATACGCCATCTACCTGCATGACGGCGTGTTCGGCTTGCGCTCTCTGCTCGGGTGAATCGACGGTTCCGCGCAGGGTGACGACGCGGCCGCTTTCATCGACATCGATGTGAGCGACGGTCGACAAACCGACGTCGTTCGCAAGCTTGGCTTTGATCTTGGCGATCATGGCCGCGTGGTCGATTCGGACGCTCGCCTGGCTTCCGGCTGCGCGCAGGTCGTCGCCGCCACGACGAAGTTTCGCGTCGGCGCTATCGGTAGCTCCGGCGCCGGACTGGTTTCCGTTCATGGCCCGGTGGATCTGGTTATCGAGCGAGCGCGCAGCTTGTTTGGCGTCGCGTGCGAGGGCATGCGCGTCCTGGCGAGCCTTGCGGCGGGCTTCCTCGGCCCGTGCTCGCGCCTTGTCTTGATCGCTTTGGGTGCACCCGAGCGTGGCGAGGACCAGCACCCCGGCCGCCAGACTCATCGAGACTCGTCTTATCATTTCAAGGTTCTCTCAGGATTCGACTGAGGATTCCGGCGCGCGGTTTCGGGGGGCAGAGGCGATGCGGGACGCCACCCGGGAACTGGCCGAGGGCTGTCGGGTTTATCGGCCCGGTTGGTTCTGCAAATAAAACTACCGGTACGAGAGTAATATCACTCGCCTGCCACTCAAGTGAGAGAGAACCCCTGCCGATAAGGAGCCTAGGCAGAACATGGATCTGGAAATAGGTAGACAGAAAAAGATTGTTTCAATCTGCGAGACGCAACCGCTGACCGTAAAGGGTTTGCAGCATCTGCTGGAATCCACCGACGATCTAAGATTTGGAGCGGCGCACGCTTCCCCGGCCGAATGGATGGTGAGTCCTGAGGCTGACAAAGCCGATGTTCTGATCATCGATAAGGGACTGGGAGCTACCACTGTCCTGGACGCATTGAACCAATTGCCCGCCGAGCACGGGACGGTGCGGTCCACGGTTCCCGCAGTGGTGGTATGGGGAATGTCGGTGACCGAGGCCGAAGCGCTCCGGTTCCTGCAGGCAGGCGCCAAGGGAATCGTGCGGAAGTCGGCGGATACGACGACCATTGTGTCCTGCCTTCGGGCGGTGTCGCAGGGTCGAAGCTGGATGCAGGATTCGGTTTTCCGTGAGGCTTCCAGCCTGGAAAATCAGATTCGCACCGATCTGACGTCTCGGGAACGGCAGGTGATGGAGCTGGTCGAGCAGGGATTCAAGAATCGAGAAATTGCGCAGGAACTGGGAATTAGGCCTGGAACCGTCAAGATTCACTTGAAGCATATCTTCGAGAAAACCGGAGTACGGGGCCGGCATGGGCTGGCGCTCAACGGGCTCCGACAAAAAGGCGTAATTTCGCTATTGGCGTCATAGCCTCGATTCGCGGGGCGAAACATTGCGGGAAACGCCGCTTGCCGTGCGCGATCACCGGACCTTCATCAAGATGAAAGTCAAGTCGTCGTATTGAGGCGCATCGCTCATCCAAGCCTTTAACTCTGCCAGGATGCGCGAGGACATCTCGTCAACATCCAAATGAGCGGTCCGTTGCAGTAGATCTTTCAGCCGCTCTTCCCCGAATTCTTCATCGCGCGGATCATGAGCTTCGGTGACGCCGTCGCTGAAAGCAATCAAGACGTCGCCCGGCAGCAGGTCGACTTGCGCTTCTTCGTAGTGGGCTTGCGCGAACATCCCGATGATCATGCCGCCTTTGGCGAGCTCTTCAATGGGCGCCGCGGAGGCGGGGGACCCGGCGGAGGCGACGAACGGAACCTCCGAGGGCGCCGGGGACTGCGAAGGTGAATGCGGAGAGCTGTTGCGGTGAAGGAGAAACGGCGGATTGTGTCCGGCATTGACGTAGCGCAGCACGCGCCGCTGTTCATCGACCTGGGCGTAAAAGAAAGTCGCGTAGCTATGCGCGGCGGTCGAGCGATGCAGCAGATGGCTCAGCTTGCTAGTGAGTTCCGCGAGGGACGCGCCGTTGCTGCCGGCGAGACTTCGCAGCGAGGCCTGAATGACAGACATCAGCAGAGCGGCCGCGATGCCTTTTCCAGCGACATCGGCGAGCGCAATGCCGATCTGATGATTTCCGAGGTCCAGAAAATCGTAATAGTCGCCGCCGACGCCACGAGCCGGCATGCAGAGCCCGGCGAACTGGATGCTTGAGGTATCGGGCAGGCGCTCGGGAAATAGTCGCTTCTGCACTTCGGCGGCAAGCATGAGCTCGCGGCGCAAACGTTCCTGCTCGACTATGCGGTCGGTGAGGCGCCCGTTCTCGATCATCAATGCGAGCTGGGCGGCGGCGTTCGCGAGACGCCTGCGATCGGGGACTGAATAATCGGCGCCGGCTGAGGGGCCTAGAAGCAAGATCCCGGCGACTCCGGACTTGGAAAGGAGGGGAACGGCCAGCCGGACCTGCAGGTGTTCGAGGACTTGGATCTCGGGCAAGTGGGCAGGCGCATGCTCGGCGGCCCACTTGCGAAGCGTGATTTGATCCTCCTGGGATATGGGCAGCGCGGGCGAATAATGACGCAGCCGCGCCACAAGGAGGGAGTTGGCTGGCAGGGTGAGAGTTTGAGGGACCTCGGAGGAGGGCTCAGAGGCTGTGAGGCGATAAGGCTGTTCGCGGTCTTTCCTGGTAAACAGGAAGACCGATGTCGCGTGGGCGTTGTCGCGAACGGACTGCAGAGCAGCGCGGATGGCGTCGGAAAAGGATTCGGCGCTCCGGCTGGATTCGGCGATTGCGGCCAGCAGCTCGGCGCCTTCGACGGCGGGCTGCAAGGGCTGGGCGACCAGGTCGGAGAGGCGCTCCGTTAGAACGCGGTAACTGAGCCGGGGGCCGCCCCATCGGGAGTGCACGTCGCTATGAATGGCGACCATGGGTGGGAGATTGGCGGCGCGCCAGGCCGGATACCAACAGGCTACCAGCGTGGAGGCGGCAATCAGCACGGCGGCGATGAGGAACGGCGAGACATTCGAAAACAAGCCGTGCAGATCGCCGGAGGCCAGCAAGCGCGCGCAAACCAGCACTAGTAAGAGGCCGACCCCAATGCCGAAGGCGGCGGTCTTCAATCCATCGCCCAACACCAGTTTCAGGAGGTCGCGTGGGGCCGCGCCGACCGCCATGCGCGTGCCCATCTCGGTGATTCGTTGGCGGACAGCATAGGCGACAACGCCGTAGACGCCGAGGACGGCCAGCAGCAACGCGGAAGCTGCAAAGAACGCGACCATCAGCGATTGCAGGCGTTGGCGGGATATGGAAGCTTCCATGATCTCGCGCATGGGACGGACATCGAAGATGGGCTGCTCCGGGTCTACGCTTTGGACGGATCGCTGCAGCTCGCGCGCAAGCGCAGCGGGATCTTGCCGCGATCGGATGGCCCAGGTCATAGATTGCGGAACCAGCTCGCGATAGGAGAGATAAAACTCCGGGCGAGGCGGCCTGTCGAGTCCCATGTTGCGCGTGTCGCCCACCACGCCGATGATTTGAAAACGCTTGTGCTCCCAGGCGAAGATGGTCACGATGGCGCCGACCGAATGGCCGCGAGGCCAGTAGAGCTTGGCCAACGTTTCATTGACGATGATCGGCATGGTGTCGGCTTGCTTGTCGGCTTCGGTGAAGAAGCGGCCTTCGAGCAGCGGGATCTTCATGGCCTGGAAGTAGTCCGGCGTGACGGTGCGGTTTTCGATGGACTCGCTATGAGCCACATCGCGCTGCGGCCGCCCCTCGACGTTCATGACCGTGTTGTTGCCGGTCTCGAGGAGGGGCATGAGGTTGATGAAACCGGAGCTTTCGACGCCGGGAGTACTGGCGACGGCGTCACGAAGGCGGGATTCGTAAGCAGTGAGGGAGGCCTCGGTGCGGTACCTGGTTTCGGGAGCGAAGAGGCTCATCACGGTGAGGCGATTGGGATCGAAGCCGGGCCGGACGGCGCGAAGGCCGCTCAATTCGTTGACGATGAGGGCGCCGATGGCGAGCAGAGCAAAGGCGAGCGCGACCTCCGCTACGACGAAGATCCGCAACAGAGCGCGGCTGCGCACTCCGGCCGAGGCGCGAGCGCCTTCGCTCAGGACGTCGTAAGGCGCGGTGCGGCGCGCCTGCCACAGAGGCCAGACACTAAAGAATACGGCGCAACCGACGGCGAGCGCCAGGGCAAAGGAAAGCACCTGCCAATTAAAGCCGATCTGGCCGGCGCGCGGGATATCGTCCGCGGCAAGCTTCAACACGGCGCGAACGAGCACGAAGCTGAGCAGGCTGCCGGTTGCCGCTCCGGCGAGGGAAAGCAAAAGACCCTCGGCGAAAAACTGCGCGCCCAATTGCCAGGCCGCGGCGCCGAGCGCAACGCGAACCGCCGTTTCACGAGCCCGCGCCACGGATCGAGCGAGCAACACGCTGGCTACGTTCGCGCAGGCGATCAGAAAGAGCGCGGCGGCGGCGGCCAGTAGAAGAATTAGGCTGGGGCGAATGGATTGGACGGCAAACGTCAGGAGCGGAATCAGGTAGTTGAAGTCCGGCTCGGCTTCAGCCGGATGGGCGGCGCGAAGACCGGCTAACGTATGGTTCAACTCTGAAACGGTCTGTTGTGCGGTGGCGCCAGGCTTGAGTTTGACGACGCAACGAAGATAGTGATAGGCGCGGTACTCTCGTTGGTTCGCATCCGGAGTCAGAGGCACCCAAATGGCGGCATCGCGATCGTAGATCGGGAAGTGGAACCAACCCGGCATGACGCCGCTGACGATGTATTGAATGCCGTTGATGCGAAGCGTCTGCCCAACGATATTCGGATTCGACCCGAAGCGCCGCCACAAGCCGGCGGAGAGTACCGCGCCGGGAACGGCGGCCGGTTTTGCATCGACATCTTCAAACCAACGCCCTAGCTGGGGCGCGACGCCAAGAGAACGCATGAGGCCGGCGGATGCCTGTGCGCCGATTAGATGCACGGGCTGGCCGTTGAATACGATATTGAAGCTTTCGTCTACAGTGCAGCCGAAGGCGTCCAACGTCTTGGCTTGCGCGCGGTAATCCAAGGCGTCCGGGTAAGAGAGGGAGGTCCACCAATCGGGATGAGGCCGCCATGCGCCGAACATCAGGAAGTATCGATCGGCGTTCCGGTAGGGCAGAGGATTGAGCAGCACTGCCTCCACGACCGTGTAGATGGCAGTCGCCGAGCCGATGCCCACGGCGAGCGCCGCGACAGCGAGCAAGCCCACCCCGCGCGCGGTCTTCCAAGACCTCCAGCCGTGGAGCATTGAGGCGCGCAGGGCGGCGAGAGCAGAGAGCATGTCGAATTGTTAAGCATAGCGCTTGACTGTTGGCGAATAAAAGGCGAATATAGTCCGAAGAGGGAAGTTGCTATGCAGCAGCTTGTTAAACTCACCGGCATTGCGCGCCTGGCCGCGGAAGGCGCGCTCCTCACCGAAAAACGACGCGTGGAATATAGGACACTGCCGACGCGGAGATGGCTGAACCGCTGCCATTCGAACCGGGTTCCGTTTCACTGGTCGATCAACCCGTATCGGGGATGTGAATTCGGCTGCAAATACTGCTATGCGCGGTACACGCACGAGTTCATGGAGCGGCGCGAAGCGGAGGCGTTCGAGACCGAGATCTACGCCAAGGACTGGGATCCCGCCGCATTCGCCGCGGAGTTGGAGGCGGTGAAGCCGGGCCATATCATCGGGATCGGAACGGCGACCGATCCGTACCAGCCGATGGAGCGAACGTTCCGCCGCACGCGCGCCGTGCTGGAGGCGATGCTGCCGCTGCGAGGCGCGGCAATCTTCATCACCACCAAATCGAACCTGCCGCCGCGAGATATCGATTTGCTGCAGCAACTTTCGGAACACAACGAAGTGGGCGTCACGCTGAGCGTGACAACGATGAAGCGTGAACTGGCGCGGCTGACGGAGCCGTATGCGCCTCGGCCCGATCTGCGCATGCAGGCGGTGGCTAAGTTGGCGTCGGCCGGGATTCAGGTGGGAGTGATTGCGAACCCGGTGCTGCCGCTGCTAACCGATTCGGAAGAAAACCTGGAGAGCGTGGCGAGAGCGGCGAAAGTTGCTGGCGCGCATCAGTTTGGCGCCGCGGTCCTTTTCCTTCAGCCTTGCGCGCAGCGCGTGTTTTTTCCGTTCCTGGCCGAGCGATTCCCACAATACCTGCGGCGATATGAAGCGAGTTTCGCCTCGGGCGCGTACCTGAAGGGAAAATATCCGGAGCGCATTCGCAAGATTGTGAAGCAGGTTAGAGAACGCATCGGCATTCCAGCGCGGGGCCTGGATCTGCCTATGCCGGCGGCGCCGGAGGAGGCCCAGATGGTACTCTTTTAACGATTGTGCACGACGGGCGCTGATCGTGCGCGGTAGTAACTCGACCTAGCCGAACCAATGAATATTTCTCTTTCCGATAAAGCTGCGTTGGTGACCGGAGCGGGGCGAGGAATCGGCCGGGCGATTGCGGCGAAGCTTGCGAGCGCGGGGGCATCGGTGCTGCTGGCGGATATCGACGAATCGGCGCTTGAGGAATCGAAGGCCGCGCTGGCAGTCTACGGCTCGCGCGTCGAGACTCTTTCGGGAGACCTCACGAGCCCACAGTTCTGCGAAGCAACCGTCAAGAAGCTGGTAAACGAGTTCGGCTCGGTCGATATTATTGTGAACAACGCCGGGTACACGTGGGACAACGTTATACAAAAGACCTCGGACGAACAGTTCCAGGCGATGCTGGACGTTCACGTGGTCGCGCCTTTTCGGGTGCTTCGGGCCGCGTCGCATTGGATTCGCGAAAGGGCCAAGCAGGAGATGGAGGGGGGCGCGCGCGTCATGCGAAAAGTGGTCAACATCACCTCGATTTCCGGGCTGGATGGCAATCCGGGGCAGGTGGGATACGCCTCGGGAAAGAGCGCGATAGTCGGCCTGACCAAGACGGTGGCGAAAGAGTGGGGCCGCTATAACGTCACGGTGAACGCGGTGGGGTTTGGGCTGATCGACACCCGGCTGATTAAGCCGATGGACGATCCACAGACCGCGATTTCGATTGGCGAGAAACACGTGCGGGTGGGCATGCAACCGCAGGTTCGGGAGCAGGCCGCGCGCATGATCCCGCTGGGGCGGCTCGGCACGCCGGAAGACGCGGCCAATGCAGTTTTCTTTTTTTGCAGCCCGCTATCGGATTACGTGACGGGGGAAGTGCTAGTTTGCAGCGGAGGGATCCGTTTTTAGGGGCCGCGCCGGCGAATCCGTTTTGCGGCGGAAAATCTGTATCGCCGCGGGCGCGAGCGACACGGCAATAATCAGCAGCACTACTTTTTCAAAATTAGCCCGGACGAACGGCACGTTGCCAAGCAGGTAGCCAAGGCAAACCATCAAGCTGACCCAGCCGATTGCGCCGCCTACGTTGAAACTGAGAAAACGCAGGTAGCTCATCTTCGCCACGCCGGCGATGAAGGCCGCGAAGGTGCGGATGATCGGCACGAACTTGGCGTAGAGAATGGTCTTGCCGCCGTGTCGCTCATAGAAGGCTTGCGTACGTTCCAGATATTCGCGGCGGAAGATTTTCGATTTCGGACTCTGGAACAGCCTGTATCCGAGCGTGCTCCCCAAAAGAAATCCAATGCCGTCGCCGAGCATGGATGCGAAGGCAAGCATCGCGATTATTGCCCAGATCTGAATTTTACCCGCGCCGGCGACCACGCCCACAGTGAACAGCAGCGAGTCGCCCGGCAGAAAGAATCCAATCAATAAGCCGCTCTCGGCGAACACGACCGCAAACAGGACCGCGTAGCCGGCCCATCCGTTCAAGGTGGTCGAAAGAAGCGCGATTAACTTCTCGGGGTTGGTGAGGCTGTGGAGGAAAGTAAGAACTTGTCCGATCAAGCGTCCGCCCTAGCTTTGATACTGAGTGACCATGCGGCTGAGATTCGCTTCGTTCACCTTGATTTTGCCGCGATGCTTAAGCTCGCTTACGATGCTGTCGCGGAATAGCGACTGCTGAACCGTTTGGCGCTGCGACGCCAAACTTTGAACGACGCCGTCGCGGTTCTTAGCGAACTGGCTCATGTCCGCCGGGTCTTTTTCGGTGACTTTGCATACGAACTCACCGGCCTGCGCGGCGACCGGTCCGACGATATCTCCCACGTTGTCTTTGAAGGCGGCGGCGAGCATCGTCGCCGATCCGACGCCTTCGGCCGCTCCATCAATGGTGAACGGCGGCGCTGTCTTGACGGTGACGCCGTATTCTTTCGCAAGAGCTTCCAGACTTTCACCCTTGCGCGCTTTGTCGGCGGCTGCCTTGGCGGCTTCTTGCGATAAGCGTATCGATTCGGCCGCTGTGTATTTCTGCAGCACATCGTTCTGCACGTCGGCATATTCGGCGTTGCGCGCCGGAGCGATGTTAGTTACCACCGCGAATGCGGCTTTACCCTGGTTGTCCATGTTCTGAACATCCGTCACGCTGCCCTTAGGCGCGGAGAAGATGGCGTTCACGACCTCAGGCTGCGTGTTCACCTCCGGCAAGCTGCCGCCACTCGCGAAACCGTTCACGTTAAAAATCTTCAAACCGTATTTCTTCGCGATGGCGTCGGCCTGCGCGGGCGTGCGCGAGATCTCGGAGTGGGCCGCGTCCATGGATTTCCTCAACTGCTCGGCGGCGATCTGCTTCTTCATATCGAGCAGAATCTGGCCTTTAACATCGTCGAAGCTTTGGGTGCGCGCGGGTTGCTTATCCTCCACTTGAATGATGTGGTAGCCGTATTCGGTTTCGACGACGCCGCTCAGCTCGCCCGGCTTCAAAGAGAATGTGGTCTTCTCAAAATTCGGAACCATCTGTCCGCGCACGACCCAGCCCAACTCGCCGCCTTTTTCAGCCGAGCCTGGATCTTCCGAATTCTTCTTCGCGAGCTCCGCGAAATCGGCGCCATGCTGCAGTTGCTTTAGCAGATCCTCGGCTTTGGCCTTCAGCTTCGCGGCGTCTTCCTTCGGCTTGCCCTGGGTCTTGATGAGAATGTGACGCACTTTCACGCGCTCCGGCAGCCGATAGCTATCGATGTTGTCCTGATACTCCTGCCGAAGCTGCGCATCGGAGACCTGAGCGCTTTGAACGTAATCGGCGGTCGCGCCCACGATCAGCTCCAGATCGCGTTTCTCGGGCGTCCTAAAGAGAGCGCGGTTCTTGTCGAAGTAGGCCTTGACCAGCGCCGGATCCTTGTTGACTTTGGTGGTGAAATCCTTGGATTCGAACTCGATGTACTGAAGGCCGATTTTCAGGTTCCTGCGCACATATTCGGCTTTAGCTTCCTGGTCGGATACCACCAGCGACTGCATTTCGAGCGTCTCGAGCCGCATGCCCAAAATCGCCTCGCGGCGCTGCTGCTCGAAATCGGGAACCGTCATGCCTTGGGCCGCGAGCGCCTGTTCATACGTATTAAGGTCCCACTTGCCGAAGGCCTGGGAGAATTCAGCCTGGATAGCGTCCCCGAGTTCCTGGTCGGAAACCCGGAGGCCGATCTCTCGCGCCTTGTACGCCATGGCCTTGGATGCGATCAATTGATCCACAATGGTCGGGACGTACATCGCAATGATGCCTTTGGGAAGGTTCGCCTGTCCACGGGTGATGTTCTGGACGGCGCGATCGACGTCGGTGGTGGTGATCTTGTCGTCGCCAACCGCCGCAATCACGTTCTGGCCGGACACGCTGGGACCGCCCATCCCGCCACCGGGCACCAGGTACCACAACATCGACAGCGACACCAGGCCGAGTATGACGCCGAGCATAATGCGCGTACTCTTCTCTCGGCTTCGGAACAGATTGAACATAACTGTAAGACGGAAACTCCCGTGCGGAAACTTCTAATCAGGGCTTCTGATAGAGACACAACTCGACCGGCGGCGCGGCGATTCTGGTCCTTATGCATTATAACGAAGGGCGGACCAAGGCTGGAAGGGCGGACGGGCGGGGCGGTGACGGTGCGCGGGCTGCGAGCAAGGATGAGCATGGGGCGGAGCGGCGGGCGGGAACGCGGGGAAGGACGCTAGAAGGCCGAGTTATAAACCCGCGCTAAAATCGGGCCGCAGTCCCATTAAATACAAATTTTATACCAGATAATTTGGAGCCAAATTCGACAAAATGCATAGAGCGCCGATAAGAATGTAGAGGAGTAATCCCGGATGAGAGTCTTCATTTGTTCGATTCTCGGGCACCGGTTCAGCTGGATCGTAGAGCAACCGTCGGGCGTTGTAACCGCCGTCTGCCGACGTTGCAAGCGGCCCATTTTCTGCCAATTCCCTCAGACGGAGGCGGAGACTGCGATAAAGCCGCATGCGGGCGCGTAGCATGGCCCAGGTCACGAAGCGAGCGGGCGATTTTAGGAACAATCCGAAGCGACTTTGTTACTTTGTGTTCACTATTTATTAACGGTGAAAAAAGATATGGCCTTTTTAAAACAAACCGCCGCCGCGGAATTTGCTATTCCAGTGACGATTCGCCTGCTCGACCAAATGTATGAGCAGGTGGCGGGGCATATCCGCCGGGTGAACACCGGCTTCTTCCTGATTGCGGCGCCGCTGCCTCTGAAGCCCGAGCGGAAACTAGAGATAAAGTTCGACGGCCGCGCCATAGAATGCCAGGTTGTCTATTGCCAATCGGAGAGCGCCAACAACTACCTTCTGGGAGTGCGGATGGCGCAGCTCGGGACCGAGGCGCTGCGGGCCGAACCGCGCATTCCGCTGGAGCTCGAAGCGAAACTGCACCTGCCCGGCGAGGAGGCGGGGATTGTGGGCCGCGCTGTAAACATTTCGGCTTCCGGGCTAGGCCTTTTCTTCGACAGAGAAGTTCCCACAAACGAGATCGCGTACGTGGAACTCCAGATCGGCTTCGCGTTCGGCGAAATACGCCATTGCACGAGGTCTGAGGCGGGTTATCGCGTGGGCCTGAAACTGGATGAATTCATTTCGCGGGAAAATGAGATCCTCGCGGCCAAGAATCGCAGCACGGCTGCGGCGCCTTCGAACGGCTTCGGCCGATTCTTTCGCAGAAAAGCCTGAAACAGGCGCTTCTCACCTTCTAGCGGTGATGCGCAAACAGACCCTGCCACGATTCATCCATCGCAATCCATTGCTGAGGCTGGTCGTCCCAGCTTGCAGCAAGCGTAGGCACATGCAGAACGCCATGGCCTTCGGTACAGAGCAGTTCCGTGCCGGACCAATCGAGCAGCAGGCATCCCGGACAGCCGATCCGCACCGGGAAGCACAACAGGCGCAGGCAAACTCGGCAACGCGCGCGCTGATCGGCTAGCGACCAAAACGCGACGCCCATTGCGCCCAGGATGTAAAGCCAGATTAGAAGCGGCCCGCTCGCAGGATCTTTCGAGGCGAACAGCATGGATGAGGCAGGACGGCTCCACTCGAGGCCGGCCAGGAATACGAACGCCCACGCGAGGCCACTCTTGGCTGCGAGAAAGCCGATCCTGCGAAATGTCGCCGGCCTGCGTTGGCGCGACCAGGCGGCTTGCCAACCGCGCAGGCGCAGGCGCGACACCGCCGCGAGCATCAATACGCCGATCAACACAGCCACGCCGAAGAAGCGAACGGGCGTGAACGCTGCGCTCGTGATCGGCTTGAGCCGCAACTCCGAATCGTAGAAGTAGTAGCAGCAGTCTTCGGCGATGCGCGTCAACTCGCGGTCGAGCTTCTGCGTCGATACACCGGGCTTCGCTCTCACCACGACCATCGCCAGCGCATCTTTCAGATCGTTCTCGGTAATGAATACGGCGGGCTCGCGGGAAAGAAATCGAAAGCTCGCGGGCAGGACGCCGCTTACGCGATAAATCCGATTGCCGATCACGATCCGCCGGCCGACAACCCTGGCATCCCGATGAAAGGCGGAGATCCAGACATCATGAGTCAGGACCACGGAGTGCGAGGCGACAGTTCCCAATTCCGGCGTCGTTCCGAAGGTAGCGAAGAGCGCCGGGTCGGAAGTCACCACTAGGCTGCGGCGCGGCGAAGCTCCCAACGCGTAGACGGAATCGTGCCTGACCGTAAAACCGGTAGCGCTTTCGAGGAGGCGGCTTTGCTTGGCCCACCTGGGCGGCAGATCCGAAGGCAGAAGCTTGTCTCTTCCGCCGACTCCAGGATGGAGCCAGATGGAAACTAGGCTGGCTTGGTTCGGCCGGGCATTCGGGAGCAGTTGACGCATGGCGGCGAACCCATGGCTCATAGCGCCGGCCGCCGTAAGCAGCGCAGCTAAGACGCCCAGGCACATCCAGGGGGAACGCGCCCACTCGTGCAGGCGGGTCTGAACCTGCCCCCGGCGGGCGAAGTGCCAGCCGGCGTCGGCGAAAGCGCCAAGGCAATCGCGAACCAGACGCAACGCTTCACGGGTGTTCCAGGACCCGGTGTGCCGGAGCAGTTGGCAGCGGTGCCAGACTTCGCCGAACCACTCCCGCTTCCATTCCTGTTGCTCGGCGACCGGCAGAAGCTGCGCGGCGGCGCGAACGATTGCGTGGCACAGTGCGAGGGCAAAAGGAGATTTTCGCTCAGCCGGCATGCGCGCCCTTTCACCGTCCGGATTTTTCGGCCGCGAGCCTGCCGACGAGCGGATAGCGCTTTTGGGATTGCTCAAGGACCTGCGCTCCGGCGCGCGTGACGCGGTAGTACTTGCGGGCAGGCCGCTGCTGAGCCGCCGCTTTCTTGTCCGGCTCCCAGTGCGATCCGATCAGCCCTTCCGTTTCCATCCTGCGCAAGGCGGGATAAACGGTCCCGCTGGGTAGACCGGTCGCATCCATGATGTCGAAACCGTAGCTGCAGCCGTTCTCAATGGTTTGTAAGATCAGCGCAGCCGTGTGAGAGAGCTTCGGGGAGCCGTTCATAGCTATATAGAATCCTACTCCTTTTTATGTCAGCTTCAACAACTCGAACGCAGCGGCGGGCGGTTGTTCAAATACGATAGCGTCGCCGGCAAGGAACATTTGCTGATTGCGACGCTTCAGCGCGAACCAGGCAGCGGCCGCGAGAAGGGCGAGCACGCAGAAGCGCCAGGGTTGACGCATCATCCAGAGTTCGAGCGAGGCGAACAGAGGCACGGCGATGAGAAGGCCGAGAATGCAGCAGAGGATCCGAATCAGTAACTGTCGCGTATCGAATTCCATGAGGCATGTGAACGGAATCTTGCGGAAGCCGATGAGCACTGCATGGATCAACAGCACGCTCGCAACGACGAGCGTGGCGGTGTGCTCGAAGGCGACCACCCAGCCGAAGCGGGCCGCCGTGACCGCGCCGATGATCGCGAGTTCCCACGGAAGAACGGCCCAGAGCATGAAGCGGCGAGCCATGCTTTCGGGCGTTTCGCGCATGCCGCCTATAGCGCCGCGGAACATCCAGTTGGCCGCAAGAGCGGCCGGCATGTCGAAGGCGAAGCGCAATCCGGTAATTACGAAGAACGAAAGAATGAAGGGTAAGGCAAGCCAGTCGCTGGTGGGCAGAGCGCGAGGTCCGGCGCGACCTATCGAGCTGTCGGCGGCGGTCTGCGCGGCCAGCAGCAGCCCGATTCCGAGGTATCCGCCGAGAAACATCATGTGCCGCTCGCTACGCAGCAAAACCTTGCACACGAAACTGTGACACCCATGCTCGAAGCGGGAGCGAAAGAGATGGGCGGCGATACTGTCCGGCAGCGCTATCCGCATGGCGCGCGTCGCGGGACCCACCAGGTCTAACGATTCGGAGAGGCGCAGGAAATGCCTGCGATAACACAGCGCATAGGCGAGCACGGCAATGACAATCGCGGCAGCAAGCGCGGCGAGAGCTTCTTGCGCAAGCGAATGCATCCTGGCGTTCGCCAATCCTAGAACCTTCTCATAGATCGCAAGGAACCAGTAGGAGGGGAGCCAGCGCGTGTAGGCATCGCGAAGATTCGGCACGCGTCCGGAGAAGAGCTGCAGGAAAAGATTCGAAAGAAATTCTCCGAGAAGGGCGATTACCAGCAGCATGCGGACCGCGAGAGAGACGGGCCGAAAGAGCCGGGCGGGCAGCACTAACATCAAGACGCCAACCAGAGCAAAGACCGCGAAGAAGCTGAAAATACTGGCCGAGATTACGGCCGACAGATGCGCAATGGCGAGATGCGCGAAGGCCGAGACGCTTCCATCGCTCATCGTCACGAAGGCGGGAAAGAGAAACGAGGAGACGGCGTTCACATCGATCGCGAATACGAGAGCGAGGCCCAGCAGGCCGGTGAAATTGGCTAGAAACACGTCGCGAATGGGAATGGGCAGAATGGCGAGGTTCGCAAAATCCCGACGGTCGGGCAGCAGGCGATTCCACCGCAGCACCATGACCAGGCCCGTAATCGTCATCGACAACACGACGAAAAAATATTCGTCGCCGACCGAAGCCGTGTAGAGGTTGAAGTTGGTTTCTCCGCGGAACCATTGGAGGAGCGTAGAGTACTTGTCGAGCAGAAAGATAGAGGCGAACGCGCCGGGGGAGGCGAGCATGGCGAGCACCGCTCCCACGCCGACTCCGGAGGAACCGGTTCCTTGCTCATCTTCGCTTGCAAAGATTCGCCTGACGAAATGCGCCACCAGCGTCTGAAACGGGCTGGGGTCTCGGACGGCGCGCCGGCTCTTCATGCATTCACCGTATCCACGATCGAACGCGCAGCCTGCTCGGCATCCACTTCTTGCACCAGGTGAGCGAAGGCGGCTTCGAGAGATGGCATCGCTTGAAACTGCTTTAGCTCCGCGACCGTTCCATAAGCGAGCTGTTTGCCTTTGCGCAGGATCGCGACGTGGGAGCAGACCTTTTCGACGATCTCGAGTACATGCGAGCAGTAGAAGATGGTCTTGCCTTCCCGGCTGAGCTCCGAAACCAGTTTCTGGAAAATCATCGCCGACGTGACGTCGAGGCCCGATAAGGGCTCGTCGAAGATTATGAGATCCGGGTTATGCAATAGCGCGGCAATGAGCAGGATGCGCTGCCGCATTCCTTTGGAGTAAGCCGAGATCACGGTGTGGCGGTGGGGATGCATGGAGAACAGTTCGAGCAGCGTGTTGGCGCGCCGGGAGAGAACTCGTCCGGGCAGGCCGCGCAAGCGTCCGGTCAGCTCCAAGTATTCGAGGCCCGAAAGGAACGGATAGAGATTGGCTTCCTCCGGGACGTAGCCGATCACGCGCTTGTGTGCGGCGAGGTCCTCCCGAATATTTTTTCCGCGAAACAAGACCTCTCCGCGCGTGGGCTCGAGCAGGCCCGTGATGATCTTGACGGTGGTGCTCTTGCCGGAGCCGTTGGGTCCCAGGCAGCCGAGCACCTCGCCCGGCTTCACCTGAAAGCTGATATTGTCGATTGCCGGAACCGAGCTATAGCACTTGGTGAGCGAGCGGAGCTCAAGCATATAGCTAGAATACTACATAGGCACGTACGGGTACGGGTCGGAAAAGCGCTTGGGGATTCCCCAAAGCCGCCCTTCGGCAGGATCTTCTACTTTGGATTTTCCCAGTACCCAGCCCTGGCATGGACGCGAAAATCTCCGGGACGTCGAATTCGCACCGATATCTCGTGATATCCAGGGGTTGGTGACTCTGGTGGCGTAAATGCCAGAACGTAACGATTGTGAATCTCGGCGCCGATCACCGTAAGCTTCGTCTCCAGGCCATGGAGGGTCGTGAATTTTTCGTGACTGCCCCCGGTGGATTGTGCAAAGGCTTGAGCAACGTTCGTCTTGGCGAGTCTCGCCAGGAGCATCGGTATGGCCAGCAGATTCATTCCTCCATGGTTATCTGGGTCGTACAACCCCGGTTCACTTGGCGGCTCCGGGCTATCTGACGCTCTCTCCGTGAATGCGGTTGTGAAAGCGGAGTACGAAATAGTGTAGATCGCAACATCAGTTCGCTGGGCTTTAATGACAGCTTCAGAGAAGTTGCCCTTGCTGCCAAGATCGCGCGACTCACTGATGAGTACGATCACTCGACGGGCGGGGTCTTTCTTCTCGGCGAGCAGATCGCACGCAAGACTTACGCCATCGATAAGACGACTGGAGGAGCCAGTGGCAGCCAGTTTGGCGAATGCGTCTCCAAGGATATCCGGATCGGCGGTGAAGCGTTGCGCAGTCTTCACCTCGTCCCCGACGGTTACCACGGCTGTCATACTAGGTACTCCGATATCCATGTCGTTCGTGATGTAGCTACTCACGACTGAGGCAGTCTTCTTCACCTTGGCCAGGGCAGGCTCAACGGCGCCTCCGATCTGCAATACGATGACTGCATAAATCGGGAGGGGCGTAGAGTCGCGCAAGACCATGCGGACCTGCTGCGGCCGTTCATCACTCAGGACTTCAAAATCTTCTGCCCGTAGATTCTCGACAGGCTTGTTCAGCTTAGTCATCACAGATACCGGAACCACCACTTCGTGCGCTTTGGTCTTGAATGTGGGCTCCTGAGCGTACGCTGTGGCGGCGAGAATGACCAGTGCCCACTTCATCGCCAATCACGACGACGGCATAGAGCTTTCCGTTCCAACATGATTAAGGAGCTTCCGTCGCCGGCAATCCGGAGACAGCTTCGGGCTTTAGGGCAACAGACCCGCTTTGCTTTCCGGATGCCTGACGAAGGCTTCGGCCTGCTCGAAGCCGCTCTCGATACCGCGGAAATGCGTCACCTGGGATTGCAGGCCGTAATAGCGGTCCGGCGATTGGGAGGCATGGGCATAACACGCGGCGCGCTTGCGAGCTTCGGTATGGGTGATGTCGACGTAATCGGTGGGCGAGAATAACATCGTGTCCTCGCCGTCAGAGACCTCGTAATAGTAGAAGCCGGAGGCCTTGCCGCTCTTTAGCCAAGCGTCGTAGATGAGCGTCGAGATGGCGCGGTGATCGCGATGATTGTCAACCGGCCAGTGGGTCAGGATGAGGTCCGGATTCTCGGCTTCGAGCAGAGAGCGGAGTTGGTCGTAGTGAGCGGCATCCACAATTGCTTCGCCGTCGATCTGATCCGCGAAGCGAGGCTGGGCGTGAAGAATCCGGCATGCGCGTTGCGCTTCGGCGGCACGCGTTTGGCTGCATTCACGCGCCGGTTTGCCCGGGCATCCTTTCTCTCCGCGATTCAGGTAGAGAAACGTGACATCGTGGCCAAGACTGGTGAACTTCGCGACAGTTCCGCCGCAGCCGTATTCCGGATCGCCGGGATGTCCGCCGGCGACCAGGATTTTTTTGCGGGGCGCCGCATCTTGCGCGCGAATTGTTCCGCCAAGAAGCGCAGCGGCGCAGCCCATGAACCGGCGGCGAGACAGATGAGTCATGAGGCCTTACGAAGCCGCGGCCTTGCCGTTCGAAATACGAGAACGCACCAATCTCAACACGGCCTGCTCCACCTCTTCCAAGGAGAGTCCCGTGCTGTCCACCAGTTCGGCATCCGGCGCCTGCACGAGCGGCGCTTCTTTGCGCTGCCGATCGCGCTCGTCCCGCCGCGTGAGCTCACTCGCGAGGGTCAGATCGTCGAGCGGTTTTCCGTCCTGGCGCAGTTCCAACGCGCGACGCCGCGCCCGCTCGCGCGGATCGGCATCCAGGAAAATCTTCACTTGCGCATGGGGAAAAACAACCGTTCCGATGTCGCGGCCCTCCATGACGACACTGCTCTTTTCGGCCATTCCGCGCTGAAGAGCAAGCAATGCGCGCCGTACTCCTGGAACGGCCGATACCTTCGACGCTGCCTCCGATACACGCACCTCGCGGATGGCGTCCGTAACATCTTCTCCGTTCAGAAACACACGTTCGTCGGGGGGTCCGAACGCGACGCGCGCCTCCTTGGCAAGCTGCTCCAGCCGATGCATGTCATTCAACGCGACGCCGAGCCGGAGCGCCCAAAGCGCCACGGCCCGATAAATTGCGCCGGTATTGATATACACAAAGCCCAACTTTTCAGCCACGCGCTTGGCGAGCGTGCTCTTGCCCGCTCCCGCAGGTCCGTCAATCGCAACAATGACGCGCTTTTCGCTCATAGAACGTTGTTCATAAACACGGGGTCTTCGTCGAGTATGGCATGAGGCGCCCGCTGGGCCGGAGGGAGGGCGCGCTTGGTTGGGGAATCGGTTCGCAAGGAATCCACACGGCGTCTCGTGGCGCTCCTGAAACGCGAATTTGCACCGCTCGCCGCGCCGGCTTTGTCGGGGCAGGCGGCCGTGTGCTACTTGTAAGAGTTGGAAGAACTGCCGGAACCGGAAACAAGATGGCTTACGTAATCGCTGAACCCTGCATTGGAGTAAAGGACCACGCCTGCGTGGACGCCTGCCCCGTCGATTGCATTCATCCTAAAAAGGACGAAGAAAAATTTGGGGCCGAAGAGATGCTGTATATCGATCCGGTGGAGTGCATTGACTGCGGCGCGTGCGTCCCGGTCTGCCCGGTGTCGGCCATCTTCGCCGCCGACGATCTCCCCGACAAGTGGGCCGATTTCGCCCAAAAAAACGCATCGTTCTTTGGCCGCTAGAATCCTCCCGTAAGCGCGCTACGGCCGGTAAACCGCGCACGAAGCATCGGTCTCCCAAACCTTCACATAGGAGATAGAGGCGCTCTCTAAGTCCTTCTGTATCTCCTCGCAGATGAATTTGGCGATGTTTTCGGCCGACGGATTCACCTGGTCGAAGGGCTGCAGATCGTTGATGAACTGGTGATCCAAATATTCGCTTGTCGCGCGCAGGCGTTTCTTCAGTTCCGCAAAGTCGTAGAGAAGCCCGTGCTGATCGAGTTCGGGACCTTCTATGGCCACCTGCACGCGATAGTTATGCCCATGGACGTTTTCACATTTGCCATGGTAATCGCGGAGCGCGTGCCCGGCGGAAAAGGTGTGCTCTACACAGATCTCAAACATGAAAGAAGGCTTGCACGTCGGATAAGCTCGTCGTGAAGCGGTACGGCGGAAGACTTTCGAGGAACACCCGTCCGTAGGAGAGCTTCACGATCCTATTATCCAGCAAGGCCAGAACGCCCCGGTCGGCGCCGGCGCGAATGAGACGTCCGAAGCCTTGCTTAAGCGCGAGCGCGGCCTGGGGGATCTGGTATTCGTAGAACGCGTTACCGCCTTTTTGACGAATAGCCTCGGCGCGCGCGGCGACCACCGGGTCGGAGGGCACGGCGAATGGCAGGCGATCGACAATGACACAACTGAGTTGCTCGCCCTGCACGTCCACGCCTTGCCAGAAGCTGGAGGCGCCGAACAGGACGGCGCCGCGGGTGTTGCGAAAGGCCTCGATGAGCGCGTTGCGGGGCGCCTCGCCCTGCAGCAAAAGGGGATGATCGAGGCGGGGGCGCAGCAAGTTGTAGATCTGCCTCATTTGCTGGTAACTGGTAAAGAGCACAAACGCGCGGCCACGCGAAGCTTGGAGGAGCCGCTCGATTTCGTCGGCCGCCTGGGAGGCAAACTCGGGGCGGCGGGGGTCCGGCAAGCGCGGCGGCACATAGAACAAGACTTGTTCGGCGTAGTCGTATTGGTTCTCTACTCGCAGTGTTCTGGCGTTGTTAAGACCGAGCCGCGCCTGTATATAGTCGAATCCGCCCGCAACGGTCAGAGTTGCCGAAGTCAGCACCGCGCATTCGACGCGATCGAACAGGCGAGCGGCCAGAAGCTGCGAAACGTCGATGGGCGTGGCCTGCAGGTACATGCCGCGGCCGCGGCGCTCCGTCCAATACACGTGAGACGCGTCGCCGGATTCCATCCAAAAGCGAAGGCTGCTGATAACCGACTTGGCTCGCCGCACGAGCGGCAGCGTTTCCTCGATGGCGCCCTCCACCAGCTCCAGACGAACGGCGAGAGCGTCCAGGGTGAACAACAGTTCCTGATAAAGGCCGTGATGCTCGGCGAGGAATTCGTCATGGCCGCGGAAGGCGTGCCTGCCTTCCTGCGGAAAGAGTAGAAAGAACTCCTCCGCGCGAGCGCCCAACTGGACCAAGCTTCGATCGAGCTCCGGAGTGGCGAACAATTTGCGCCGCGAGATGGCGGCGGTGTCTTTGATCAATTCCTGGATCTGCAGATTGCCGACGATCGTTCCGAAATACTGGCCGGCGACGTCCTCGATCTCATGCGCCTCATCGAAGATGACGGCGGAGTAATCGGGCAAGATGCCAAACGCATCCTCGCGCATAGCCAGATCGGCGAAGAACAGGTGATGGTTGACGATAACGATGTCGCTTTCAGCGGCCCGGCGGTGCATCTCCGTGATGAAGCACCGGTCGAATTGTTTACACTTCTGCCCCGCGCACAGATCGCCGCGCGCGTCCAGCTTCCACCATGCGGAGCTGGATTCGGGCAGTTGCCGAAGCTCGCTTCGGTCGCCCGTCTCGGTGATCTGCTCCCATTCGCGAATCATCTGAAATTCCGATCTTTCGTCGAAGCCGGAGAGCATTGGTTCGCGGTCGGCGTCATACAGCTTTTGACGGCAGAGATAGTTGGCGCGGCCCTTCATGTAAGAGACTCGAAGCGAACGCTCAAACAGGTTCTGGAGAAACGGCACGTCCTTAAAGAAAAGCTGCTCCTGAAGGTTCTTGGTTCCAGTCGAGACGATCACGCGCTTACCGGAGAGTATGGAGGGCACAAGATAAGCCAGAGTCTTGCCGGTGCCGGTTCCGGCTTCGACGATCAGATGCCGCCGCTCGTCGAGCGCGGAAGCGACGGACTCCGCCATGGCGAGCTGGCCGGGCCGGTACTCGTAGTTCGGATGCGAGCGCGAAAGGATGCCATGGCGAGTGAAGAAACTCTGGGAGGTGAGCTTTTTCGCGCCGGCGGCGGGGCCCGGAATGTTTGTGAATGCACTCACTGGAACCTATATTAGATCGCGTACAACGGCCATCCACCGGCCTGTGCGCTCGGCGGGGAAACCCTCAGTGTCGTACTCAAGCATGCCGGTTATTCTCAAATAGGGCAGGCAGCGCAACGCGGTTGGTGGCGCCGGAGCGCGGCATATCTCAAGGCATGGCGGAAGAAAACATCCTATATCTGACCGAACTCTTGAAGGCCAAGGTCTACGATCTGAAGGGCCGTCTGATCGGTACGCTTCGCGACGCCGCGCTGGTGCCGCTCATTCATCCCGTTCGGCTGGATCGCTACCTGGTGGGCGCCGGACCCGGCTGGCTGAGTATCCGTTATGACCAGATCAAGAGCATCAGTCCCGAGGGCATCCACCTGAAGGACGAGAATCTGACGCCGTACCATTCCGATGAGTACATGCTGCGAATGGTTCGGGACCTGCTCGACCAGCAGATTATCGACGCTCTCGGCCGCAAGGTGGTTCGCGTCAACGACGTGACATTCCTGAAGGAGCAGGAGAACGGGCAGGAAGTTCTGCACATCCTGGAGGTGGATATCGGGCTGCGTTCCATTGTGCGCCGGGTGTTGAGAGGGGTGGCGCCCGCGAGCACGATACGCACGCTGCAGAGCCGCATTCCCCCAAATTCCATTCGCTGGGAATTCTGCAACATTCTGGAAGCGGATCCGCAGCGGCGCATCCGGCTCAACATATCGAACAAGCTGCTGGAGGACATGCATCCGGCGGATCTCGCCGACATCGTCGAGAACCTGGGGCACGAAGACCGCCACGCTCTTTTCGCGACCATGGACAACGAGGCCGCCGCCGAACTGTTGACGGAAATGGAGACAGACATTCAGACCCGCATCATCGAGTCTCTCGACACCGAAAAAGCCGCCGACATTCTGGAAGAGATGGACGCCTCCGAGGCCGCCGACTTGCTGAACGAACTCGAGGAAGAGCGCTCGGAAGAGATTCTCGAAGAGATGCAGCCGCAGGAAAAGGAAGACGTGGAGGACCTGCTGGAGTTCCGCGACAACACGGCGGGCGGCGTGATGGACACGGGCTATCTGGCGCTCCCTGAGGGTGCGACTGTCTCAAGCGCGATGGAAGAGCTGAAGAAGAACGAGGAAGTTCTTGAAGATCTGCACAGCATCTTCCTGGTGGACGCCGATAACCATCTGCGGTTCGCGGTTCCAGTGGCGAAGCTCTTCTTCGCTGCGGGAGCAACGCCATTGGCCGATCTGGCATCCGACCCGCTGCTATTTGTAGATTCGAGCGAGAAGCAGGGCCGCATCGCCGAGATGTTCGACAAGTACAACTTACTGAGCTTGCCGGTGGTAGACGACGAGCAGCGCCTGATCGGCGTCATCACGGTCGATGACGTAGTGGCCCTTCTGCGGCAGGCGTAAGATTGAGCGATCCGAGCGGCTCATCAGGCGGGATCTGGCCCATGGGACCGATTTCTTTGTCGGATTGGACGAGGCTGCTGCCCCAAGGTCCCGGAACGATTCACAGCGTTTCAAATCGGGACCGGAACAGGTCAAAAATTGGTCAAGCGGGTTGAGCCGGCGGTGTTTTCAACAACTTAGAAACGACAACGGCGTGGTCTCTCAAATGCTTCTTCAAGGGCATGACGCTTTCCTTGATCCTCCTCGCCGCTCAAATCATCGTGACTGTCCTCGCTTTAGTTCGCGAGTCGGGAGAAGATCCGCGGTTCGAAGGCGACAAACTGATGTATCGGAGCTAGCGAGTTGAACCGGGCGTTAGCAGGGACTCGCCCGCGCCGATAGCCGGGCTTGGCTGACCGATTACCAGGAATTGCCTTCCCAGCAGCTTCCACAGGATCGGGAGGCGCAAATAGAGCCGAAGCGCCGCGATCGGGGGCTGAAAGCCGCGAGACATGGTGTAAGGCAGAAATTTCGCGATGGCTCGCTCGACGCGGTATCCGGTCATGATGAGCACTTCCGAGAGCGACAACTCCGTTAGAGGCAGTTGATGATCGAAGAAATCCCAATACTCACCGCTCAAGAACCGCACGTTGGGACCGAGGGCAATCAAACGGCCTTGAGGTTTCAGACAGCGCCGGGCTTCGATCAGAGTCGCCTGAAGCGCCTGCTTCGAGGGTAGATGCTCGAAGAAATTACTGGTAAAAACGATGTCGAGAGAACGGTCCGGGAGCGGCCACGAAACGCTACAATCCTGCTGGATCAGACGAACGTCCGGGCCGACATGCTCTTTAGCCGAAGGATTCAGGTCCATCGCGAATTTCGAGGCCGCGTTGACGGTATTGATGAATTCGCCGTATCCGCAACCCAGGTCTAGAATCGTGTCGGAGGGCTTGAGCCACTGAGAGAAAAACTCGGAAACCAGAACGCGCCAGACGGAGGCGCGGTAGGCTTCTAATCCGGAGAAGCGGACGCCATAGATCCGTTTCAGTTCGGCCCCAAGCTCGGAAGGTGAAATCGAGGAATTCATCGGGAAACGTGAGCGAACTCCAGATGCCTCATTGTGCCTGAGAAGCGCGCAGCTTCGGCAACTCCACGATCCAACGCTTTGGACTGATCGGCACGATTACCTCCGGGTGTTCGCGTCCGGCGGCGCGGTCGGCCTGCCACGCCTGAACCGCCGGAGCGTAGGAACGCCATTCGTTCGCAAATTGGCTCGTCACGTTGAAGTTTTCAAGAGCGCCCGTCAAAAAGATAACGGCAATCACGAAAGCCTGCATGGCGTGCGGCCACTCCGGTTTCCGGTCCACGATTGCGGCGATCACGAGAGAAGCAAAGCTCCAACACGCCAACAGGTAGTAACGATGGGAGCCATATGGTTGAACGCTGCTCATCCGAGGGAAGACGGCCTCCATTCCGCGCAACATAGCCAAGGCCAGCGAGCTGAAAATCAGCCACAAAAAAGTTTCCATTCTTCGCCGGAATGCGGCATTCCCAGTCTTGTAAAGGAAGACTGCCAGACAAGCGGCGGCCAGGAGAAGAGCTAGCGAGAAGGCGTCATAGTGGTGGATCCACACACTTTCCACCGTGCGCCGTCCCAGAAGGGAAAACATCATCACTTGATTTGTGAACGCCACAATCGTTGTGAAGGCAAGCGCCTTTATCATCGCGAAGGGCGTTCCATGAACCGTGGCCGGATGGGCCCAGTGCCGGGCGATCACGGCCCATTCGATCAGTGTTCCAATGACGGTCGCGGCGCCGAACCATTCTATTTTGCGGGTTCGGAACGCGCGGAGCGCAATCAGCGGCAGGAGGATGATGGTCAGAGGCTCGCTCAAGGCGATGAGCAGCCCAACCACCGCAAAGAGGAGCCGGCTGAGGACGGTCCGACATGCGGGCGGGGCGAGCGTCAGCGGCACCGCTACCAGGCTGAAGAACCACTGCACGTTGGTGAGATTGCCGATCAATTCCTGCGATGGAAAACCGAACGCCGTCAACAAGCAGAGCAGGCCGCGAAGCAGACCGGATTGAAGCAACCCGCGGAAGTCGTCCAGCACGAACACCCAACAGCAGAGGCCAGCCAGGAGAATGGATTGAATCGCGTAAAGGAGGGGCGTCCAGGCCACCGGAAAGAGAGACGCGATCAGGGCCAGAATCCGGGGGACGATATCCAGATACCCGCCTGCCGTGAGGAGAACCGCGCCGGGGCCCAACAGAAGCTGCTGACGGAAAAACATCGTGCCGTCCTCGGCCCAGAGTTCCGGACGCGTGATGCAGAGCGGCTCGCGCAGAAACAGGATAAAGAATATGCACAACAGCAGCGTGGCTTTAGCAACGTATGACTTTGATATATACCGCTCGGCTGGGTGTTGAGCGCCGGCTTCCAACTCTTCAAACTTCAATTAACGTTCACTTCCCATACAAGAAGACGCAGGGCTCGTGCCGGCTCTCGCCGCCATCGTTTACTGAATACACTTTATAGCTTCGATGGCTGCCCCACAGCGACCCCGCCGCGTGGGCGCCGTCCTTTCGAAGAGCGTAGAATTCGATGTCCAGCTTGTCGAGCCTGGCGTGGTCGTCGTTGTAGTTTCGGGACACCCGTTTCAAGGCTTCCATGACCGCTTCGTCCGGCGACATTCCGCGGCGCATGGCTTCGACAATCGTGTGGCCGCCCGCGATTCGAATATTTTCTTCGCCGACGCCCGTCGATCCGGCGCCGCCGACATCCTGATCCACATACAATCCCGCTCCGATGATTGGGGAATCGCCCACGCGTCCTGGAATCTTCCAAGCCAACCCGCTGGTGGTTGTGACGCCCGACATCTCGCCCTTGTCGTTTAAGGCGAGACAGTTGATAGTTCCATAGGTCGGATGGAGCGCCACGTCCCAGGCCCAGGCGAGCGTTCCTTCATCCACGTCCGGGAATGAGGCCTTGAGTTGCTTGAGCGGCGTTGCCGCGTCGGCGGTGAGGTTCTGGTCCATGGAGATCCAGTTGTTGAATGCCTTGGGGGAGCGCAGGGATTCCTTCCAGACGAGCCAGGCCGTCCGCGATTTATCCGTCAGAAGATCTTCTTTCCGATAGCCATGAGCCTCGGCGAAGCGTAGCGCGCCATCGCCCACCAGCATCACATGCGTGGTGTGATCCATGACGAGCTTGGCGATCTTCGAGGGCGTCTTGATTCCCTGAATAGCCGCAACCGAGCCGCATCGGCGGCTGGGTCCATGCATGACGCTCGCGTCAAGCTCCACGACGCCATCTTCATTGGGCAGACCGCCGTAACCCACGGAGGTGTCGTTCGGGTCGAGCTCAACGATGTTCACGCCGGAAATTACGGCGTCGAGAGTGTCTCCCCCACTCTTCAAGGTCTCCATTGCCTTGGCGCAGGCCGCCAGTCCGTTGGCGCTGGAGATGACGACCGGCTTCATGCCGCCGCCGGTTTGTGCGGCCACGGAAGTGACGCTGGCCGCAACGGCGGCCGATCTGATCCACTCGCGGCGATTGACCATGCTTTGAGTTTGTATCATAAGGTCCGGCCAAATTAAACGACGCGCGGCGCATTGGTCGTACAATACGAATTCGATGACCGAGCGAGTCTCGCCCGCAAGCGGCATCCACGGTGTAGTCAATGTTCCAGGCGATAAGTCCATTTCACACCGCTATGCGATGCTGACCGCTATCGCGGAAGGCGATTCGCAGATCTACAACTATTCGACCGGCGCGGATTGCCAATCGACGGTTTCTTGCGTGGAGGCGCTAGGCGCGAGGGCGGAGTTCTCCGAGCAAGACAGCCGGCGCGTGCTTACGGTGCGCGGCCGTGGACTGCGCGCGCTCGAAGCGGCCCGGCGGCCACTCGACGCCGGCAACTCTGGCTCCACGATTCGCATGCTGTCGGGCATTCTCGCGGCCCAGCCGTTTACGACGGAGATCGGGGGCGACGAATCGCTCTCCAGGCGACCGATGCGCCGTATCATGACGCCGTTATCTGAAATGGGCGCCCGCATTGAAGCTAGTAACGGGCAGTTTCCTCCGCTGACGATTCGCGGGGCGGCGCTGCGGGGCATCGACTACGAGATGACGGTCGCAAGCGCGCAGGTGAAGAGTTGCGTGTTGATGGCCGGCCTCTATGCCGAAGGCGAAACCGTAGTGCGGGAATCCGTTACTACGCGCGACCACACGGAGCTGGCCTTGCGCGAACTGGGCGCGGATATCGATCTTCAACCGCGCATGGCGCGGATTCGCGGCGGCGCTCCGTTGAGAGGCAAGCCGCTGGTTGTGCCGGGCGACCTCTCCTCGGCGGCGTTCTTCATCATCGCCGCCCTGGTGCTGCGCGATTCGGACGTGACCATCGCCAATGTCGGCTTGAACCCAACGCGTACCGCTCTGCTAGACGTGCTGAAGGGGATGGGCGCGTCTATCAAGCTGCTGCATATCGAACAAGTCAATGGGGAAGTGATCGGCACGCTGCAGGTGAGAAGCTCGCGCATTCGCGGCGGAAACATTGAAGGCCCAACCACGGCGGCCCTGATCGATGAGATTCCGATACTGTCGATCCTCGGGGCAGTGTCCGAAGGCGGGTTAACGGTGCGCGATGCGTCGGAGCTGCGCGTCAAGGAAACCGACCGGATTGAAACGATCGCGCAGAATCTGAAGCGCATGCGGATTGTCGTGAACACTTCGGAGGACGGGCTCGAAATTCCGGGCAGGCAGCAGTTTCGAGCTGCCGAGCTTCACGCCTGCGGCGATCACCGCATAGCGATGGCCTTTTCGGTAGCGGCGCTGGCGGCCGATGAGCCGTCGACGATCGAGGACGCCGGGGCTGCATCCGTTTCGTTCCCGGAGTTTTATACAACACTGCGCCAGCTCACGCGATAGCCGCCTGCCATGGATGATTCGCTTGATACCGACCTTACGCATGAAACGCTGGTGCACGATCTCAACAACGTATTCGAAACCATCACGGAGGCTGCCGAACTGTTGAGCGCGGATCGCCGTTGGAAAGCGCTGGCCGCCACGCTGGGCCGCAGCGTGGCTCGCGGGAGACGCCTGCTTGGGGCCATTCCCGACAGCACGCCTCACCTTGCCTCTATTGTGGACGACGCGATTCAATCCGTCACGGACTACTGCATAGCGGCGCGCAAGCCGCGTATACGCTTTGTCCGCGAAATTCCGGGTGATATCCGCCTGCCCGGATCGGCTAAAGACTGGGAGCGCGTGTTCGCCAACCTGTTTCTGAACACGGCCCAGATTATGCAGAAGCCGGGGCGCATCGATATCGCGGCGCATCACGCCGAAGAGGCCCTTCAGATAACCGTTTCCGACAACGGGCCCGGCATTCCACCGGAAATTCTGGCGCGCATGTTTCGCCCGCACGTCTCCACCAAGGCCAACAAATCGGGCCGCAGCGGGCTCGGCCTGCATATTGTCGCTTCGATCGTGAAAAGATACTCGGGCAGCGTGATCGCAGCCAATCGCGAACACGCCAATGGCGCGACATTTACGATTTCGCTGCCGGCCCTTTGAGCCACCCAGGATGAAATATCTCTGCATACATAGCCACTTCTATCAGCCGCCGCGGGAAAACCCCTGGCTCGAACAGATCGAGCTTCAGGACTCGGCGTACCCCTACCACGACTGGAACGAACGCATTTCCGCCGAATGCTACGGCCCGAATCTCCACGCGCGGATTCTCGACGATAAACAGCGCATCACGCGAATCGTAAACAATTATTCGAAGACGAGCTTCGACTACGGACCCACGCTTCTGTCGTGGGCGTGCGAGCATGCGCCGGAGATTTGCCGCGGCATCGTTGAGGCGGACCGGCAAAGTCGCACGTTATTCGGAGGCCACGGCTCGGCCATCGCGCAAGCGTACAACCACATGATCATGCCGCTGGCCAACAGCCGCGACAAGAAGACCCAGATTCGGTGGGGCTTCGAAGATTTCCTGTACCGCTTCGGGCGGCTGCCGGAGGGCATGTGGCTTCCTGAGACGGCGGTCGACCTGGAATCGCTGGACCTGATGGCGCAAGCGGGCCTGACGTTCGCGATTCTGGCTCCGCATCAAGCGAAAGCCTGCCGGCCGCTGGACGGCGATGCGTGGGAGGACGTGACGGGCTCGAAGATCGACCCGAGCCGCGCTTATCTTCTGAAGCTGCCTAGCGGGAACTCGATCAATTTGTTCTTTTATGATGGGCCGATCTCGCAGGCGGTCGCATTTGAGAAGCTGCTCGACAACGGAGAAAAGTTCGCGCAGCGACTACTGGGCGCGTTCTCCGACAAGCGAAGCTGGCCGCAGTTGAGCCACATCGCTACCGATGGTGAAACCTACGGCCATCACCATAAGCACGGAGAGATGGCGCTTGCTTACGCAATCGACTACATCGAATCGAAGCAACTCGCGAAGATCACCAACTACGGCCAGTTTCTCGACCAGAACCCGCCCACTCACGAAGCGCAGATTTATGAGAATACTTCGTGGAGCTGCGTGCACGGGGTCGAGCGCTGGCGCGGCAACTGCGGCTGCAACTCGGGACGGCTGGGGTGGACGCAGGAATGGCGCAAACCGTTGCGAGAGGCATTGGATTGGCTGCGCGACCGCGTCGCACCCAGGTTCGAACAGATGGGCGCGCGGTATTTGAAAGCCCCCTGGGTGGCGCGCGACGCCTACATCGCGGTGGTGCTCGACCGCTCGCCCGACGTGCGCGAGCGCTTTGGGGAACGGCAGTTCCGGCGCAAACTTTCCGAGGCAGAACAGGTGAAGGTATGGAAGCTGCTCGAGCTGCAACGCCACGCCATGCTGATGTACACCAGTTGCGGCTGGTTCTTCGACGAGCTATCCGGCATTGAAACGGTGAAAGTGATCGAGTACGCGGGCCGCGTGGTTCAGCTTGCCGAGCAACTGTTCGGCGAATCGATCGAAGAAGAATTCACGGAAAGACTGTCGGCGGCCAAAAGCAATCTGCCGGAATATGGAGACGGGGCGAAGATTTACAAGAAATATGTAAAGCCGTTGATGGTGGATCTTGAAAAAGTCGGCGCGCATTATTCCATCAGCTCACTGTTTGCTCCATACGGCGAGGGGACCGATATCTTTGCTTATACAGTGAAGCGGCTCGATTATCATACGCGCGACGCGGGGCGATTGCGCATGGCGATCGGACAAGCGCGCTTTACATCGAAGGTGACGCAGGAGTGCGAAGTGCTCACCTTCTGGGTGGTGCATTTTGGAGACCACAATGTGGCGGGCGGAGTGCGGAAGATCGACGGCTCGGAAGGCTATCAGGAGATGCTTTCTTCGATCAGCGACTCCTTTGCACGGGTGGATATCCCCGAAGTAGTGCGGCTGCTCGATAAGCGGTTCGGCGAGAAGACGTACTCGCTGCGCTCGCTGTTTCGCGACGAACAGCGGCGGATCGTTCGCATCATCCTGTCATCGACGGTCGCGGAGGCGGAAGCCGCCTATCTCCAGCTTTACGAGCATCACGCGGCCCTTATGCGCTTTATCTCGAGTCTCGGAACTCCGATGCCTCGGGAATTCGCGGCGGCGGTAGAGTACGCCATCAACAGTTTGCTGCGGCGCGCGTGCGCAAGCGACGAGCTGGACGGCGAACGCATCCGGGATCTTCTGCGAGAGGCGCAGACGAGCAACGTCAGCCTTGAAAAAACAACGCTCGAGTTCTCTCTTAGACGGAAGATCGAATCACTGGCCGCGCGATTCGCCGGCGACCCGTTCGACCTGAAGAAGCTCGAGGCGCCCAAGAACGTTCTACGAATCATCACGCAAATGCCGTTCCCAGTGAACCTGTGGTCGGCTCAAAACCACGTCTACGCAACGAAGAATCAGTTCTACGAGTTCACGCGCAATAAAGCCAAGGGCGGCGATCCTAAAGCGCAGGTCTGGTTGAAAAGCTTCTCGGAATTATGCGAACTGCTGATGATCCGGGTCGAATGATCAGCCGCGCGGCGTTAATGTTGCCCCTCGGAGGGAGGAACTTTGGCGGCTTTACCTTCCATGATGCTCGACCAGGTTTTCCCGTCCGCAGCCATCTCAAACTTCAAGGAATAGGAAGCGGGCGAAAGCACCGTCTCGGTAAAGCGCCACTTCATCGGCCCTCCGGTGTCGGGAGAAGAGTTCCAGGTCCAGACCTTGCCGTCCGCATCCAGCGTTCCGGTTGCGACTTCGTGCTCGCCGTCGCTATTGAACGATTCGTAAGTGTATACGTTTCTTTTCGAATCGTAGCCGAAAACGGAATACTCTACGCCACTCCCCATATTGGAAGAATATTTCGAATGCATGATCAGGAAGAACCTGCCTTGCATCCACTCGATGTGGTCGACGGTGGTGGCCTTACCGCCGGGACCGAAAGAACTCGGCTTCATATCGGCTTCGGTTTTCCAATTGCCCACAAAAAACTCAAGCTTGGCGAGTTCGGGCGCCGGTTTGGGAGGCTGCATTTGCGCCGTAGCCGCGGCGGCGAACAGCAGCAAGAAAACCGGGACGCTGAGAATGTGACGCTTCATATCCGCTCCTTGTAGGAAATAGAATACCGAAGAAGCGGGCGGCGCGCTTAGCCGTGACTTACGATTCTGCTGATGTCGTTATAGATTACGAACACAACAATCACCATCAAGAAAACGAAGCCCAGCTTCAGTACAGTCTCCTTGACCTGGAGACTGACTTCGCGCTGCAGCAACATTTCTATGATGAGCAGCAGCAGAGTGCCGCCATCCAGAATCGGGATAGGAAGCAGGTTGAAAATTGCGAGATTGAGGCTGACGACGGCCATCAGCAGCAGGAAGCTGAAAGGACCTTCCTGAGCCGCCTCGCTTGACATCTGGGCGATGCCGATAGGCCCGGAAAGCGCCTTCGGAGAGACGCGATGCTGGAGAATGCTCCCCAGCACTTTGAAAATCATGGTCGCATTTTGAGCATTGAATTTTAGCGACTCTTGAAGAGCCGGAACAAGGGGCAAGCGCACGAACTGCGTGAACGCGATGCCGATGTGCCAGGGGAGGTTGGGATCCTTGGTCGGAGTAGGAATCGCCGATACGGTTTGAATCTGATTCCCGCGCATGAGCTTGATTTGAACAGGACTCCCGGCCGAGTGAATAACGGCTTGTTGCAGAACCACAGGTGAGACGATCGGCTTATCGTTCACGCTCAGCAGCAAATCTCCCGGACGTAAGCCTGCGGCTTCGGCAGGCGAGCCTTTCAGCACTTGTCCAACTCGCAAATCTTCCTCGCCGTTCCATCCGGCTACCCCGACCCCTTCCTTGGGGTCCATCTTGGGAATTATGGAGTAGCTGAGCGTCTGTCCCCTTCGGTCGACGACGACGGGAACCGGGCGGTTCGCGTTTAAGGATTCGACCGTGACCACATCCTGCCAATTGGGGTCGCGCTTATCCCCAATCTGGACGATCTTATCGCCCGGCTCAAGGCCGGCCTGAGCGGCAGCAGAGCCGCGCATCAGACTGGTGATGACCGGGTCAGCCGATTCGATCTCCTTTGGAAACGCATACATGTAGAGACCGGCGACGATCGCGATGGCGAGCAGCACGTTCATAAGCGGCCCCGCGAGGATGACGATGGCGCGCTGCCAACGCGGCTTTGCATAGAACGCTCGAGGGTCGGGGGGCGCATCTTCGCTGGAATCGCGCTGCCGGTCCAGCTCGCTGGCCTGCAGCACCACGGACTGGCCGGGCTGTTCCCCCAGCATGCGAACGTAGCCGCCGAACGGAATTGCAGAGACTCGAAAGTCTGTTTCGCCCCTCTTAAATCCAAAGAGCCGTGGCCCAAAGCCGATGCTGAACGTCTCTACCTTTACCCGGACTGCTAGCGCTGCCCAAAAATGTCCCAGCTCGTGAATGAGAATCATGATTCCGAGCAGAATCACGACCCAGAAGACTGGCTGTAAAAAACCCACTCTCTAATTGCCCTTTCCTTGACCGTTCGGAGAACTGCGTAGCAGCGTCTGCCTATATGACGCCGCCGCCGCCGCTTCGGTTCGAAACCGTTGCGCTCCGAGGTTTCTCAGTGGTGAGCCGCCTGGCTGGGAGAAGCGCCCTGCCTTATAATCCATCGCGACTCGCTTAACACCCGCCGTGCGACCTCGCGCGAAGCCTGGTCGATGGCGATGATTTCTTCTATTGTCGCCGGTTCTTTGATTGGCTGCTGGGCGAGCGTCTCTTCGACCGCGATCGCAATGGCCGGAAACGGAATTCGTCTTTCTAGAAATGCCTCCACTGCGACTTCGTCGGCCGCGTTCAACGTGCAAGGCGCCGACCCGCCACGCTTCAGGGCTTCATAGGCCAGTGTCAAGAGGGGAAATTTTCCGATATCGGGCGCCGAGAAGTTCCACGTCCTCGGCTGAGTCCAATCCAGCCGGGGCACGGGCGCGCGCTCGCGGCTGGGGTAAGTCATGGCGTATTGAATCGGCATCCTCATGTCGGTGGCCGAAAGTTGCGCGATGACGCTGCCGTCGTTGTACTCCACCATTGCATGGATGGAGGACTGAGGATGCACCACCACTTCAACTTTATCCGGCTCCAGATCGAACAACCAGCATGCCTCGATCACCTCAAAACCTTTGTTCATCAATGTCGCCGAATCGACCGTGATGCGCTGACCCATTTTCCAGGTCGGGTGATTGAGGGCTTGGGCGGGCGTGACATCCCACAGTTTGTCTTGCGGCGTATCCCGGAATGGGCCCCCGGATGCCGTTAAGAGGAGGCGTGTCACTTCATCCCGGCGGCCGGCGCGGAAGCATTGGTGCGCGCCGTTGTGTTCGCTATCGACGGGAATTAATTCCGCGCCATATTCGCGCACAGCCTTCATGACTAGGCCGCCGCTCGCAACCAGGACCTCTTTGTTGGCGAGGCCGATACGCTTTTTAGATCGAATGGCTTCGTAGGTCGCCTGGAGGCCGGCGACTCCGACAATGGACGACATGACAAAGTCAACTTCGGGCGCAGTTGCGGCGGCCACACGGGCCTGCGGACCTGCGGCGAAAACCGGCCAAGCCGGCCGGGGCATCTGGGTTTGCGATAGGAGATCGCGTAACCTGTCCAGAGTACCAGGATCGGCGACTACCACCAGCTTGGGTCGGAATTCCAGAATCTGGGAGCATAGGACATCCAAATTTCTACCGGCTACCAAAGCATGTATTCGGAAGCGGTCGGCATGCTGGCGTACCACATCCAGGGTGCTGGTTCCTATCGATCCCGTTGATCCCAATACAGTTATGTTCATGATGGCCAGTGCTGCAGCACGCCCTCAACGGTACTCGTCGGAGACGTTCCCAAAATAAATTTTGATTTTCGTAGAGAAAACACTTGCCTTCCGTAAATTCATATTCTAATATTGGAAGTAAGCCAGGGAGGCAACTCCCACCAAAGCGAGACTAACCTCATAGAAAGACCCCTGAAGCAACACCTCCCTGGCGCCCGCAAGGGCTCGTCTCGCAGCTTCAGATCCTGATCCATTAGACATCACCTAAAGAATACGCGCCAGGTTGCCACGATGAATGCGTGGGTAACCATGGGCGCCCGGATGCTTCCTGTCTGCAGGTAGGCGATCCCGCAGGCTATTCCTAAGAGGGCAGCAACACAAGCGCGGCGCCAATCCGGGAATTGGTGAAACCACAAATGAGCGCATCCGAAGATCGCGGCAGATATAAGGACCGCCAAAGTGGGCGAGTTCCAGCGGTCGTATATGGCGCGCTCGACGACGCCTCGAAAGAACAGCTCTTCGCCGAGCGCCACCACCCAAAGGATTCCGAAGAAAGTGGCGCTGGCGAGAACGGCGATTCGCCACCAGGGGTCGTGTCTGGGGACGAACCGAACATCGTGTAAGGCGATCGCAGCGAGTGCAATCGGAACCACGCTTACCACAAAGTAGAGGAATCCTGCTTTCCACTCGTGAGCTTGCGGCCAGGGGGAAAGCGGTCCGGGGTCCCACTCGCGCAAAACCAACAGCGCCATTATTCCGAGGCGGATCCACATGAGGTGGCCCAAAATGTCGAGGCGGAGATGGTGTTCCGGCGATGGATAGATTCGTCCGAAAACTCGCTCCACGACAGGGGCCGCCGCAATCACCAGAAAGCCGACGTCGTAGACGACGCGCCGGGGTGTATAGACATACCAGAAAGCGAAAATCCCGCACAACATGGCGAGCAGGTAGAAGGCGTTTCGCTGAAAGCTGGCGGTGGCCAAGCTGATCGCGAGATAAGGTAGCAGCGCGCTGATCCACAGCATAGCCCCCTGGGTCCGGCGCGAGGAGACGCGGCTGAACCAGGCGCGAGTCTGTTCGAACATGGACGCCAGGTAGAAGGCGGCTTCGAGCGAGAACGCGGGGAAGGCGCCGCTCATGATCCAATGGGATTGGGGATACTGTCTCGAAAGGTAGAGCGCCGCAGCGAAGATCGCCGTCCAAGAGCACAGGAGCGCTATGAAATACGGACGCAGTGTCCGAAACATCGCCCTAATCGTAGCATCGGGATTGCTATTTCCCGTTTCGCGCGCGAGCGGCGCCGAACCGCCAGCCGGCTTCTTGAAGAAGATCGCGCAGCGCGAGACCGAAAGCGCGCAGGCGCGCGAAAACTACACCTACCGGCAGTCTGTCTCGATCCAGGAATTCGACGATCAGGGCAAGATGACGGGCCAATATCGCGAAGTTCGCGACATCACGTTTTCCCCCAACCGGGTGCGGTATGAACAGGTGGTGGAGCCGGCGCGCAGCACGCTCACGCGCATCAAGTTGACGTCGGAAGATTTCAACGATCTGCGGAACGTACAGCCGTTTCTGCTCACGGTCGATAATCTGGCGCTCTACGAAGGCCAATACAAAGGCGAAGAGACAGTGGACGGGCAGCAATGTTTCGTCGAATATATCCGGCCGAAGCAGTTGATTGCGAAACTTCGGTTCTTCGAGGGCACGCTGTGGGTTCGCGAGTCCGACCTGGCGGTGGTGCGGAGCGAAGGGCAGGCGGTGCCGCAGATAGAAACCACGCACGAGCAGAACCTGTTTCCGCACTTTACGACGATCCGCCGGCAGGTCGACGGCCAATGGTGGTTTCCAGTTGAGACCTATGCCGACGACACGCTGTTTTTTCGCGATTGGCCGCAGCGCATTCGCGTGGAGATTCGGTATCTGAACTACAAGCGTTTTGGCGCGGAATCGACGATTACGTTCGGCGACCAGCCGCAGAAATAATAGCTGACTAGCGAGCGAGTAAGTGGCGCATAAGTGACAGCGGGCAAACCGGGTTCGAATGTTATGGGCTGATCGCGATCGCAAAATTCGACAAGCGACGCGATCAGCCGGAGGGATGCTTTTAGAGAGCTACGGGAACGGACTCAGCTGTTCCGCGCATTTTCGTCACTTCGTAAGACGTGCCCGCGCCCGCCGGAGGAGTTCCGAACAGGCTGGTATGCACCTGAGCCTTGATGGCGATCGTCTCGAACTCTTGCTTGGCCACGCCTGCTTTGTGGATCACTGCCGGGAGTAGCAAACTGAATTTCAAGGTCCGCACATCCGGCACCATGTTCAGAACAACGGTGAACATCTTGCCGAGCGGGGTCGTGTCAACCACGATCTGCTGCCCGGAAAAGGAGTGCGATCCTTCGGGTCCCTCATATCGCATCGCGGGCCCGGGACTCGTTCCCGGCGAAAGTGGTCCGTCCTTCTCCAGATTTAGGATGACGCGTGTGTGGCCCTGATGGGCGCTCAGCGTAAATTGATTGTCACTGGACTGGATAGGGCTGTGGGCCGGCGTCGAGGCCGGCGTGGGTGTAGCTGCTGACATACAAACTCCTTTGGGATATCCGCTTTTCGCGGATGGCGGTAGGAGAGCAATTTGGGACCCACTTAGGCAATTCTCCATGCCAGAGCGCAACCTGTTTCTAGCAAGAGCGAAAAAACAAGTGTTCGAGGCGGCCGAAGCACGCGCCGCTATCTCTTCGTATCCAGCATTCCATGGTCGGGAACGCTTCGGATACTGAGGCGGCGAACTTATACGCGGCTTGCGGAGCGCGGTATACGGCCGTCGATTATGCGCTTTCGAGCGCCGCAAAATCCTCCGGCGTGTCCACGTCCAGCGCGGCTTCGGGCAGGGCATAGCGATCGATTCGGGCGGCTTGGCCGCGCAGCAATTGCCGGGCCCCGGATTGCGGAGGAAGCGATGCAAGCGCGGAAAACATCTCGCGCCGAAAGATCGCCGGCACGCCGAGCATGCCGTTGTATTCAGCCGCTACGATGCGGGAATCGGAACTGCGCAGCAGATCGGCCATCGCCCGAAGGCGCCCACTTGTGACGAGCGGCTGGTCAGCCAACAAGATAGCCACCGCCTCCGCGGCGGAGTCCTCTACATGCCGCATGGCAGCCGTAATCGACGATCCCATGCCTGTTTCCCAGGCCGGGTTGCGCGCCACGACAATAGGGCTACCCGCAATTGCCGCCGTTACGGCTTCCGCCTGCGCGCCAACCACCACAACCACGGGCGCCAATCCGGCTTCAAGCGCCTGATCGATGGAATGCGCCACCAGCGTGCGGCCTCGATAGGGAAGCAGTTGCTTCAAGCGACCCATTCGAGTGGCCGCTCCCGCCGCTAGCACGATTGCCGCGATGCCCTCGCCCCGAGCGTCCGTCAAGCTTTTTCGCTCTTGACCAGCCGCATGCCGGAAGAACCTTTGCTACCTGGCAAGACGGTTTCGGCCTCCAGCTTCGCGAGCTCGCGCCGGGCAATCTGCGCCCACGTACTGCGGCCGTCCAGTTTCAAAAACGCTCTCCAATGCCGAACCGCGCCCATCACGTCACGCATGCCCTGATACAAGAGCGCCAGGTTGTAGTGCACATCCTCATAGCCGGGATGCAGCCGCAACGCCTCCTGGTAATGATGCAAGGCGTTCGAGGAGTCTCCGCGCTCGTCGTACAAGTTGCCCAGGTTGAAGTGCGCCAGCGCATAGTTCGGGTCGATTTCGAGCGCCTTCTTATACTGCTCTTCGGCGTCCGACCAGGCGTGGCCATTGAAGAATACCGTGCCGAGATTCACGAGCGCGCCGGCCGATTGCGGGTCCAACTGGCTCGCCTTGGTGTAGGCTTCGATGATCTGCTCGAAAGGCGCGCCGGTCTGTTCGAGTTCCAATCCGCGTTCAAACCAACGGTCGGCCTCGATTTTGTTACGAAGCCGCTGCGCCAAGGCGCCGCTGCTTTTTTGAGCAGCCGGCAGATGCAGCAGCTTCTTGATTTCCTCCTCGGCGAAATCGAACAGAAGCTGACCCGACCGGGGCTCCAGTTTCTGCTTACCGATCTGCACCCGTACGCGGCGGCCCTCCTTATAAACCTGGACATCTTGGCTCAGGTGCGGCGCATCGGCGAGCCAATTCCGCAGCGCCAGCAGCGCCTGCTTGATGACGCGCGGGTGCGCGTGCTCGGCCCGCAGGCGCGCAATTCGCTTGAGCACCAGAAGATCGGAAAAGCGGTACTGCGCCAGCTCCGGGATGAGTTGCTGCCGCTCCCAGCTCTTCAGTTGCCGGCCCTCGATCTTGAGCAGCCGACAGACCTCCTGGCGAGTGTAAGACCCACCCGGGTCGCGTTCGAGATTAGGCGCGCCATGTTGCGAGTGGTCCCGCAGCATGGGTCGATCATAACACCCGTAGGCGTTGTCTAGCGACTGCCCTCCCGGACCGTCTAGCAATCGATTATCCTCTTCTGACACAAGTAGTTGACACCCCAGGGGACCTATCTCATACTGAAGTGGTCGTATATAGTCGTATATATGAGAGCCAAGCAGCGGCGCGGCCCGGAATCGAGAGTCTCGGCCATCCAGACCCTGGCCGACCTTCCCACCGGACAGCGTTGCATTATCGACCGGCTGGAGTTGCCGGAAGACGTGGCGCGGCGTCTGATGGAACTGGGATTTCTTCCCGGCAATGAGGTGATACCGGGCAAGCGCGCCCCAGGCGGCGGTCCTCGGGTGTTCCGGGTAGACGGCTCCGAAGTGGCTTTGCGCGACGATACAGCGGCCCGGCTATATATTCGCCGCGATCCGGAATCCGACTTTGTTGTGCTCGCATGAGTAGCTGTCACGGAGGAACGCCCCGCGCCGGTCTGCTGCCCAATCCTTCGATTCTTCCGCCGGCGCCTGCCGCCGACCGGCCGATCATCGTGGCGATTGTGGGGCCGCCTAATTCCGGAAAATCGACGCTATTCAATCGCCTGACCGGCTTGCGCCAGAAGGTGGCGAATTTTCCGGGCGTCACCGTCGAGCACCGCATGGGCAAAGCGCGGCTGAAGGATCAGCAGGAGGTGTTCCTGGTGGACCTCCCCGGCATCTACAGCCTGCATCCGCGCGCCGAAGATGAGCAGATCACGCACGATGTGCTCAAAGGACAGCAGGCCGACTTTCCGAAGCCGGATGCGGTGGTCCTGATCCTCGACGTCACCAACCTGGGCCGGAACCTGGTGCTCGCGGCGCCAATCCTGAGCCTCGGGCTTCCGACGCTGATTCTGCTTAACATGGCGGACGATTTGGAGTTGCGCGGAGGCAAGGTGGACGTTGCCGCGCTAGCGGCGGAGTTGAATTGTCCGGTGGCATTGATCAGCGCCACCAAGGGAACGGGCATTGATCGCATCCAGCAATTCTTGCTCGGGACCGCGGTGCGATTAAATGCCCCCCCGCCCAAGATTGAACTGCCCGTTCTGCAAGACGTGCCGAAATGCCGTCAATGGGCCGCCAAAGTAGGGACGCGCGCGTCGTACAAGGCGCCGGCGCCGCCGCTCTGGACACGGCGTTTGGATGCCGTGTTTCTCCATCCGGTGGCGGGACCGCTCATCTTCGCCGGAATCGTCGTCGCCGTTTTTCAAAGCATTTTTTCATGGGCGCAACCCCTGATGAACGGGCTGCAGCAGGCGGTATTGTGGTCTGGCCGTTGGATGACGTCGGTTCTGCCGGATTCAGCGTGGCGGTCTTTATTGATTGACGGCGTTTGGAGCGGCCTGGGCGCCGTGGTGGTATTTCTGCCGCAGATCCTGTTGCTGTTCCTGTTTATCGGCATCCTTGAAGATTCCGGATACCTGGCTCGGGCGGCGCTCATCGCGGACCGCACCATGGCGAAGTTCGGGCTGCAGGGCAAATCTTTTATTCCGCTGCTTTCCGCGTATGCATGCGCGGTTCCCGCTGTGATGGCCACGCGCGTGATCGAGAACAAGCGCGACCGCACGGCCACCATCATGATCGCGCCGCTGATGACGTGCTCGGCTCGCTTGCCGATTTACACTTTGCTGATTGCGGCGTTCGTGCCCAATGTTCGGATTCTGGGCAATTTCTTCTCTCTTCCGGCGGCGACCATGCTGGGGCTCTACGTTTTGGGTTTCATCGCGGCGGTATTCACCGCGCGCCTGCTGAAATCCACTATTCTTCAGAGCGGCCGCTCCTCCTTCATTCTGGAGATGCCGCCGTATCGCTGGCCCACTCTGCGCTCCTTGAGCCTGCGCCTGATCGATCGCGCCAAGGTGTTCCTGCGGCGCGCAGGCACGGTCATCTTGGGAGTTGCGGTGGTGCTCTGGATCGTCGCGCATCTGCCTCTGCACGACGGCAAGGCGCCGACGCTTGAGCACAGCTATGCGGGCGCGATCGGCAAGGCCATCGAACCGGCTATCAAACCGCTGGGGTTCAATTGGAAGATTGGAATCGGGCTCATCACATCGCTCGCCGCGCGCGAGGTGATCGTCGGAACCCTGGGGACTATATACGGCATCGAAGGAGATGAGCAGTCCAAAGGCCTGCAAGCCGCGGTGCATCACGATCTGAGCACGGCGGGAGCTATTGCGCTGCTCGTGTTCTTTGCATTCGCGATGCAGTGTTTTTCAACTCTGGCGGTTGTGAAGCGCGAAACGGGAGGCTGGAAATGGCCGATTTTTCAGTTCTCGTATATGCTTGCGCTAGCATACTGTGGTTCGTGGCTGGCATTTCATATCGCGAACTACTTCGCCGGGTGAAAACCCGCGCGCCTCGGTCCTGACATACATGAGCGATCTTGTCGATGTGACTATTCTCGGCTCGGGTTGCGCCGGCAACACGGCCGCTATCTATACAGCGCGAGCTAATTTGAACCCGTTGGTTCTCGAAGGACATGAGCCCGGAGGCCAGCTCTCCATCACAACCGAGGTGGAGAACTTTCCCGGATTCCCTGAGGGCATACAAGGGCCTCTGCTGGTGCAAAGCATGAAAGCGCAGGCAGAGCGCTTTGGCGCCACTTACAAAGCAGGCCGCGTGGCGCGCGCGGAGCTGAGCCAAAAACCGATCACGCTCGAATTGGAGGATGGAGAAACCGTCCGTACTCGAACGCTGATTATCGCGACGGGCGCATCGGCTCGCTGGTTAAACCTGCCGCACGAGCAGATGCTGATCGGCCGCGGGGTGAGTTCCTGCGCCACATGCGACGGGTTTTTCTTTCGCGGTAAGAAGATGATGGTGATCGGCGGCGGGGATTCGGCGATGGAAGAAGCGAACTTCCTCAGCCGGTTCGGCTCGGAGGTGGCGGTAGTGCATCGCAGCGATAACTTCCGGGCATCGAAGATCATGCTCGATCGCGCGAGAAACAATCCGAAAATTCAATTCTTGACCAATACAGTTGTCGAAGACGTTTACGACGTGACGAAGGGCGAAGTGACGGGCGTGAAGCTGCGCAACGTTAAGACGCATGAAGTTTACGACCGCGAGGTCTCGGGCTTTTTCGTGGCGATCGGGCACATACCGAATACGAAACCGTTCGCCAGTCAACTGGATCTGGACCCGGACGGCTACATTGTTTCGCACGGCGGCGCGCGCACGAATATCACGGGTGTGTTTCATGCGGGCGACGTGCAGGATCGCACCTATCGCCAGGCGATTACGGCTGCGGGCGCGGGATGCATGGCGGCCATTGAAGTGGAGCGACACTTGGAAGCGGAAGGGCATTGAGGCGCGGCGCGCTGCCACAGGCCTGAATCCCACCGCAGCTCACGGTCACAGTTTTCGGCACATTCCTCAAAGATTTTGCAACTCGCGCCGGGTCAATGGGTTGCGACAGGCGCGGCGGGACTTCGCGCCATGCTATCGCGCTTGCCGCATCCGCTTCGCGTGTTTGACTGAAGTCGCCCGTAGAACTACGGCGATTTCTCGACGCGAGGCATCATGGTAAAACTCCGCCAGTGGCTACCCATCTTCTTACTCTTTTCGACCACGTTTGTAACTAGCGCGTTTGCGCAGAATACTCTAACTGAGATACGCGATACCGTGACTAACGCCGACGGCTCACCGTTCAACGGCACCGTCGTGATCACCTGGAACGGCTACGCAAACCCCGGCACGGTTTCGCCGCTGAGCACGTCGGCGAATATTTACAACGGCGCTCTTTCGGTGCTTCTTGTTCCGACTACGACCGCATCGGCGGGCGCATACTATCAAGCTGTCTATAACAGCAACGACGGCACGGCGAGCTGGAGCGAGATCTGGCAGGTTCCGCCGAGCGCCACGCCGCTTACGTTGAGCCAAGTTCGGCAGTCGTCGACCCAGGGCTCGGGTTCGGGCAGCGGTTCGACGGGGTCGGGTTCGGGCTCCGGATCGGGTTCTGGTTCCGGTTCTGGCTCTGGCTCCGGTTCGGGCTCCGGTTCGGGCGATCCTCAGTACGCCACGATTCCGATTTCGATCAGCGAAATCACCGGGCTGAGCTCCGACCTTGCGACGATGAACGGGACGCTGTCGAGCCTGACGACGCAGGTGAATGCGCTGGCGGCGATCGTGAACGGGACCGGCTCGCTGTCGACCATTCAGACGGAAGTCAATAACCTGACGACGACTGTGAATAATCTCAGCACAACCATGACTACGACGACGAACGCCGTCACGGGCCTGACGACAACGGTGAATGGGTTGAGCAGTACTGTGACGGGGCTCAACACGACCGTTAGCGGCCTGAGCACGACCGTCACGGGTTTGAGCAGCACGGTCAACGGCCAAGCTTCTTCGATTACCAGCCTGACGACGGGCCTCAATAGTTTGAACAGCACGGTAACGGGCCAAGGCACTTTGATTTCGGGACTGACCACGACCTTGAACAGCGATGGATCGAGCATCACCACGCTAAACAACGAAGTCGCCGGGCTGACGACCACTGTGAATTCGCTGAGCGCCGGCAGCAGCACCGCGGTTTTCGTGGATGCGCAAACCCCCGCCGGAAGCGTGAACGGGACAAACACAAGCTTTACGTTGGCCAATACACCGGCGCCCACCGGCAGCCTGGAAGTTTACCGCAACGGCTTGCTGCAGACCAACGGCGTGGATTATTCGCTGGCCGGCGCCACCATCACGTTTGCGAGCGCCTCTATACCCCAGAGCGGGGACCTAATCACGACTTACTACCGCATGACGGGGACGGGACCGGCGGCTAACTTCTCAGACGACGAGACGCCGGGCGGCACTGCCAACGGCACGAATCTGACGTTCACGCTCGCCTTCACCCCGAATCCCGCGCTCAGCCTGAAGCTTTATAAGAACGGCGTGCTGCTGCAGGAGAACGGAGACTTCACGCTCAGCGGGAGCACCATTACGTTCATCAACAGCGCGGTGACACCTCAAAGCGGCGACACACTGAGCGCGTTTTATCGCCACTAAGGTTAGCTAAGCATCGAGGCGCAGGGCGGCGGTTACGAGCCGCCCAGATAACGCTTCAGATCGGGGTTCAGCTGCGCCTGAATGTCGGGATCGTTCAAGTTCGCGGAGTTTACCAGCCGCGGGGGGAGAAAGATTTTCTTCGGAGTCTTCTCTTTCCGCAGCGCTCGCACGGCTTCATCCACCGCCGTTTCGCCCATCTTGAACGGGTTCTGAATCACCAGCGAATCGATCCAGCCCTCGCGGAGCAGCGCAATCAGAGTAGGACTGGAATCGAAGCCGACCAGCTTGATTTTGATTCCTCGGGCTTTCAAAGTAGTCGCAGCGCCTTCCGATCCGGATTCATTCGAGCAGAAGATTCCATCCAGATCCGGGTGCGCGGTCAACATATTCTCCGTGACCTTGCGCGATTCCGAAATCATGGCCATGCCGAAGCGCTCATCCAGGATCTGAATCCCAGGGAACTTGGCTTTCAGCTCATTGCGGAAACCGTCCTCCCTCGCCGTGGTAGAAGCGCCTCCGGGAACTGTTTTCACCATCACGATTTTTCCTTTGCCATTGAGCGCCGCGCCCAACCGGTCCGCCCCCATGGCGCCTCCCAGATAATTGTCAGTGGCGACGAAGGTGCGGTAGTTGTTGGTGTCGATGCCGGAGTCGTAAACCACAACAGGAATCCCAGCGGCTGAGGCGCGATCCACCACAATCTTCAAGGCCGAGTGGTCGGAGGGGGCAACCGCGATCGCATCCACTCGCCGGTCGATCATGGTTTCCATGATCTTCATCTCGCCGGCGATGTCGGTTTCATTCGGCGGCCCATCCCAGACAATCTCTATGCCGTTGGCCCAGGAGCTCTTCACCGCGCCGGCGTGAACGCTCTGCCAGAAGATGTCGGCGCTGGCCTTTGGAATCACGGCCACGGTGGGTGTGTGACTTCGATTGCAACTCGCGGTCAGCAGGAACAAGCCGGCCAGCAGATACCAGCGGCCATCTGAAACCGGAAGCGCATGACGGAATCTCATATTCGGCAAAACGGCAGGAGCGGCGACGCGCCTGCCGACTTCTTAGCTTATCGAGAGGAAAGAAAATGCATATCGGCCTGGTGGGTCTGGGGCGCATGGGCGCGAACATGGTGCGGCGGCTGCAACGCGGTGGCCATAAATGTACGGTCTTCGACCTGAACCCGATCAACGTGAAGAACCTGGAAGCCGAAGGAGCTGAGGGTGCGGGTTCGCTGCAAGATCTGGTGAAGAAACTGCCGAAGCCGCGCACGGTGTGGGTGATGGTGCCCTCCGGCAAACCTACGGAAGAGACGGTGCAGACCATAGCGGCTGCCATGGAAACCGGCGACGTCATTATCGATGGCGGAAACAGCTTCTACAAAGATGACATTCGCCGCGCGGCCGAGTTCAAGCAAAAGGGCATTCATTACGTCGATGCCGGCACAAGCGGCGGCGTGTGGGGCGTCGAGCGGGGATACTGCCTGATGGTGGGCGCCTCCGACGAAGCTTTCGCGCAGATCGAACCCATCTTGAAAACGCTTGCTCCGGGGCGCGGCGACATTCCCCGAACGCCGGGGCGCGAGAAGATTGGCGGCACCGCCGAAGAAGGCTATCTGCATACCGGGCCTCCGGGGTCGGGCCACTTCGTCAAGATGGTGCACAACGGAATCGAGTACGGGGTGATGCAGGCATACGGCGAAGGCTTCGATCTGATGGTCCACAAGGATTCCGAGGATCTGCCGGAGTCCGAGCGGTTCAAATTGAACGTGGCCGATATCGCGGAGCTTTGGCGGCGCGGAAGCGTGGTCGGCTCCTGGCTGCTGGATTTGACGGCGATGGCGTTGGTGGAGAATCCGACGCTGTCGAACTATACCGGATTTGTGCAGGACTCGGGCGAAGGACGCTGGACGATCGAGGCCGCCATCGAACAGGCCGTTCCGGTGGAGGTGCTCGCATCGGCGCTATTCACGCGCTTCCGTTCGCGCAAGGACCATACGTTTGCGGAAAAGGTACTTTCGGCCATGCGATCCAAGTTCGGCGGCCACGTCGAACGCCCGACTGGGGGGTAAAATGCTTTTTAGACAATCATGGCTGCAACGGCGGAAACCTTAGCATTTCAAGCAGAAACTAAAGAATTACTGCGGTTAATGATCCATTCTCTTTACACGAGAAAGGACATTTTCCTGCGCGAGTTGATTTCGAACGCTTCCGATGCGCTCGACCGGCTGCGCTTCGAGTCGCTTACGAACCAGGACCTTCTCGAAGGCAACGACAGGTTCGAAATCCGGCTCGACACGGATCGGGCCGCGCGCACGCTTACCATCAGCGATTCCGGCATCGGCATGAGCCGCGAGGAGATTATCGCCCATATCGGCACGATCGCCAAGTCGGGAACCGCCGAGCTTCGCGACAAGTTACAGGAAGCGGGATCGACCGGCGATATCAGCGAGCTGATCGGGCAGTTTGGCGTCGGGTTCTATTCGTCCTTTATGGTCGCGGACCGGGTGAAACTGGTGACCCGGCGCGCGGGCCAGAGCGCGGCGTATCAATGGGAATCGGACGGCAGCGGCACGTACGAGATCAGCGAGGTAGAGAAGCCGGACCGCGGCACCTCCATCACGCTCTACCTAAAGGCGCCGGATACAGACACGGGCATTGAAGACTACACCGACTATTGGCGTCTTTCGAGCATCGTCCGCCTGCACTCGGATTTCATCAACTATCCGATCATTGCCAAGAGGGAGCGCGAACAATCACCCACGACGGCAGGCGAGGACAAGAGCGCCAAGGAAATTGTGGTCGAGGACAGCACGCTGAACTCGATGAAGCCCATCTGGAAGCGCTCGCCGGCCGACATCAAGCAAGAAGATTACAACGAATTCTACAAGCACGTTTCGCACGACTGGACCGAGCCGCTGAAGACCATCCATTTCAAGGCGGAAGGAACTTTCGAATACGACGCATTGCTGTACATTCCGGCCAAAGCGCCCTACGACCTCTTCTACGTGGGCTACGAGCCGGGCTTGCGCTTATATGCTAAGCGCGTGATGATCATGGAGAAGTGCGAGGATCTGCTGCCGCACTATCTGCGTTTCATCCGCGGCATTGTGGATGCGGCCGACCTGCCTCTGAATATCTCGCGCCAGCGGCTTCAGCAGGACCACCACATCACGCTCATCCGCAAGCGCGTGACGCGGAAAATTCTCGACACGCTGCAGGAGATGTTCGACAAGGACTACGAAAAATATCTGACCGTATGGGGTGAATTCGGCCGATCGATCAAGGAAGGCATTTCCGCCGATTACGAGAACAAAGACAAGATTCTGCCTCTGCTGCTTTATCAATCGTCCAACGATGCGGACAAGTTGACCACGTTGAAAGACTACGTGGGCCGCATGAAGCCAAGCCAGGAGCAGATCTTTTATTTGACAGGCGAATCGCGCGGCGTGGTTGAAAATTCGCCGCATCTGGAAGCGATTCGCGATAAGGGCTGGGAAGTGCTGTACATGGTTGATCCCGTGGACGAGCTGGTTTTGCAGCACCTGAACGAGTTCGAAGGCAAGAGGCTCAAATCCGCCGGCAAAGGCAAAATCGAAACGGGCGAGGACGAGCAGAAGGAACTGAAAGAGAAGCAGGAAGAGTTTAAGCCGCTGCTTGAGTTCCTGCAAAAGCGTTTGGATGAGAACGTTAAGCAAGTGCGGTTGACGACCCGGCTGACCACTTCGCCAGCGTGCCTGGTTGTTGAAGACCATGATTACAGCCCGATGCTGGAGCGCGTTCTGCAGAAAGGGAAAGGCGGAGGACCGAAGCAGCGGCGGGTGCTGGAGCTAAACCCGAATCACCAATTGGTGACGCGCATGCGAGAGCGGCAAGCCGGGAATGCGGAAGATCCATTGCTTGCGAATGCGGCGGAAGTCGTATTTGGCCTGGCGGTGCTTGCGGAGGGCTCGGAACTACCGGACCCGGTACGCTTCAACAAGGCCGCTACCGAGGTGCTTGGCCAAATAGTCTAAGTCATGACTGAAAGCCCGCTAAAGCCGATTTATCTTCTCGCCGACAGTCAGCTTTTGTTTCGGCGGGGGTCTAACGATTCGCTGCTACTGAGGAGCGCCGTGGAGGCGACGGGCGTCGAACGTCCGCGGGCGGCGTATATCGGCGCCTCGAACGGCGACAGTCTGGAGTTTTACCACGGCATCTTCGAACCCGCGATGGAGCAGGTCGAAATCGGCGAATGCCGCATGATCCTGAAGCGGCCGTCCGCACAGGATGCGAAGTTCCTGGAGAAGGCGAACCTCATTCTGCTGGCCGGGGGCAGCGTGGAACTGGGCTGGCGCGCATTCCTCGAGAATGGATTGCGAGAGTTGATTCCGCGACTCTTCGTCGAAGGAGCGGTTTTGATAGGAGTATCGGCGGGTGCTGTGCAGTTAGGGCGCGGCGGTCTCACCGACGATGAGCGCGAGTTGCTTCCGACGTTCGGCGTGCTCCCTTTCTATGTGGCTGCGCATGATGAGAGGAACGATTGGGCATCTCTTCGCAAAGCGCTCTCGTTGGCGGGCGCCGGATCTCGCGGTTTCGGAGTACCGCTCGGCGGAGGCGCGATTTACCATGGCGGCGAAATCGAGCCGGTCGCCACGCCTCTGTTCGAACTGCTTAACGAAAGCAATCGAACGAGCGAATCGCTTGCATTTCCGGCGGCTTCATAAGCGAGAAGGACTCCAGCTCCGGACCGGTAGGCGTGATCCGCACGCGCATGACGTGAACCGCGAGAACGTGCGCGCCTAGAAACGAGGCTTGAACGACTTCGCCGTGCTGAGTGGCTTCACGCTGATACTGATCGAAGATGAAATTGCCGAGCGAATAGAAGATCAGGCCACCGTTGTAGCGTTCCCATTGCTGAACGACATGGGGATGATGGCCGATGACGAGAGTGGCGCCGGCGTCGATGGCGGCGCGCGCGAAGGCGGTCTGGGATCCGCTCGGCCGGGTCCGGTATTCGACGCCGTTGTGCATGGAAACGATGACGACATCGGCGTGCTTGCGTAACGCGGTTACATCGCGACAGAGCGCACCTATATCGGTCAGCGCGATCCGCTTGTCGATGTCATGCCAATTGCCGTTTTGTTGATCGAAGGTGTAGCCAAGAAAGCCGAAGCGCACGCCGTGGCGGGTCAGAACGACCCCTTCATGCGTGCGTGCTTCCGATTCGCTGCTGCCGAGCGGCTCGATCCCGTGGGAGCGCAGCCAATCGACGGTGAATGTGACTCCGTGATCGCCACAGTCGCGCGAGTGGTTGTTGGCAGTGGATGCGACCGACACGCCGGCAAGCCGCAAGCCCGCTATCGTATCGGGCGGCGCATGGAAGATGAGTCCGGTATCCAAGTAGGGGCCTCGATCGGAAAACGGGGATTCCAGATTCACGAACGCGATATCGGATGCGGCCATCAGGGGCGCAATCTTTCGAAACGGCAGGGCGGGATCGCGAGCCGCGAGAATCTGGCGGCGCACCGCGCGGCAGAACATCACGTCGCCTGCGAAGATGATCCGGTTGAAAGCCGGTTCGGGCGCCTGGAGCGCGCCGACCGCGGAGACGGCGGCCGAGAGCGCGATAGCCAGACTCGTTAAAGCCGGGATGCGGCTGCGGTGTCGAGGAACCACACTGCCTTTTCGGACCCGCGCGTGGCCAACTGGCCGGGAAACTGGAAGGGATCTTCGGGTCCTTTAAGAATGTTGTACATCGGCTCGGCTTTGTCCTGACCAGCCACCTGCAAAACGGTCTGTTTTCCGGCAAGCAGCACCCCCGGGAGAAGAGTCACGCGATGGCTATGCATCTTTTCGACCCAGACAGCGGCCGCGATTCCTGAGCGGTTCGCAATCAGCGGGTCGCCCGGAAAGAGGCTGGCGGTATGCGCGTCCGGTCCGATGCCGCGATGAATCAGATCGAAAGCCGGCAGCTCGTGCGCTGCAAGGCTGAAGAAGTGCCGGATCTCTTCCGTGTAGCGAATGGCGGCTTCGTCGGGCGTCATCTCGCCATGCACTCGATGGATGTTGTACTTGGAAATTCGGGCCGGCGAGAGCAGCGTTTCGTCCGCCATCTTGAAGTTGCTCTGATCGTCGGTCGGAGGCACGCAACGCTCGTCGACCCAGAAGATGTGGATCTTCGACCAGTCGAGCGAAGATTTGGCGAGGCGCGAGAAAAGCAGCTTGGGCGTGCTGCCGCCTGAGATTGCGAAGGCCGCATGTGGACGAGCTGTCAAAGCTTGCGTCAGAATGCCGGTCACATAGGCTGCGCAAGCTTCGGCCGATTCCTCAGCGTTGGCATTGACGTGCAGGTTGTCAGTCATTCAGCAGCTCCTGCGCGCGCGCGAAGGCGGAATCGAATGCGGCGTCGGGACCGACGACCGAGAGTTCTTCTGTCATCAATGCGTCGACTGAGGCTTCCTTGTAGGTGTACCTGCGCGACCGCCCGTTGGTGCTGCGAAGGATCATGCAATCGCCGGTGCGCTCGAAATCGATCTGCTCGGAATCGGACCGCAGCGTGATGCGGTGCAGTCCGTCGTCCTTGCCTTGCGCCTGCGTGAATGAAACGTCCGCCTGATGGGGCGCCGACAGCCAGCCGGCGGCATAGAGCGCCAATGCGCCGGGCTTCTCGCCACCGTGGGCGATCTCGACTTTTCGGAAGCTCGAAAACTTGATCTCGCGGCAAGGGTTATCGAAGATGTTGGCGATGGGCTCGCGCCAGGGAGTGAGACGCGTCCATTCGAGATCGGCGACAGTGCGGCCGAGTTTGCGCCAAGTAGAGAGAAGATCCAGCCGCAGCTCCGCGTCTTCGCCTTTGGAATCCACTATGGTTTTCGTCGCGAGCGACATGACGGCTTCGAGGCCGGCTTTTTGTTTACGTGAAGCCAGCGGGCTCAGCGCGGCGTTGTGCCTGCACCAGAAGACGACGGGCAGATCGGCCGCGACGATTCCAATGAGGGTAGGCCCGACGTTGGGCCAATTCTCCGGACGCGCGATGATTTCAATCTGCTCGCAACAGATCTGCTGCGCTTTGCCGAAAGGCTTCCAGCATTGCGCGAGCACTCGGGCTTCGAGGCCATGTTCGGCTTCCGGCGAGACGGCGATGACGATGCCGCGGCTCGGATGTTCTCGCATCAGCTCCGAGATGGTTTGAGAGGCCGCGTATCCGCCGTCGGGATCGTCGGTGGCGACGATCAGAGTCATGGCGCAGGCGCGCAGCACGGTGGGCTTGCCCTGCTGTTTTTCTTCTTGCGCCAGGGAGGTCCAAAGCTTGCCGAGTCCTTTCAGAATCTGCTCCGGCTGGGCGGGGAAAATAACCGACGTGCTCATGGAATCCTCCACACGTGGCCTTGCCGCGCGAGCATTTCATCGGATTCTTTGGGTCCCCACGTACCAGCCGGATAATTGGGGAACGTGAAAGTCGTGTGGGCCCAGACGTCTAGGATGGGCTGGACAATTTGCCAGCTCGCTTCCACCATGTCCTGGCGCGTGTAGAGCGTCGGGTCGCCGGCCATCGCGTCGAGCAGCAGAGTTTCGTAAGCCGTAGGGGTGCGTTCGCCGAAACTCGAACCGTAATTGAAGTCCATTGAAACCGGCCGCACGCGCATGCCGCTGCCCGGGCTCTTCGAAAGAAAGCGCAGCGAAATGCCTTCCTCGGGCTGGATGCGCAGGACCAGGAGATTCGGCCGAACCTCGCGCAGGCCGGATTTGGTTTCCTGCTTGAACAAGCCAAGCGGCGGGGCCTGGAACTGGATGGCAATGTCGGTGACGCGCTTCGGCATGCGCTTGCCTGTGCGGATGTAGAACGGGACGTCGGCCCAGCGCCAATTATCAATGAAGAAGGTAACGGCGGCGTAGGTATCGGTTTGGGCCTTCGGATCGACGCTTGGCTCCTGGCGGAAACCGGGCACGTCCTGGCCGCCGATTTTCGCGGCGCCGTACTGGCCCGCGACGGCGTATTTCGGAACATCTTCGGGCTTCGTCACTCGCACGGCGCGCAGGAGCTTGGCGCGCTCGTCCCGAACGTTGTCGGCATCGAACACCGTGGGGGGCTCCATCGCGATGGTTGCCATCACCTGGCTAAGGTGGTTCTGGATCATGTCGCGCAACGCGCCGGCTTCCTGGTAATAGCCGCCGCGCCCTTCGACGCCGATCGACTCGGCGGCCGTAATCTGCACGTGGTCGATGTAGCGGCGGTTCCAGAGCGGCTCGAAGATGCCATTGCCGAAGCGAAACGCGAGGATGTTCTGGACCGTTTCCTTTCCGAGGTAATGATCGATGCGGTAGACCTCGGATTCGTCGAAGACCTTATGGATTTCATCGTTCAGCTTGCGGGCGCTGTTCAAGTCATGGCCGAAGGGTTTTTCGATGATGACGCGCCGCCAGCCGTTTCCGCGGTTGAGCCGATGCTCTCCCAAGGCCAGGACGGCTTCGGCATAGTAGCTGGGCTGGGTCGAAAGATAGAACAGAACGTTGCCGCCGGTTTGGTGATCCTTTTCGATTTGATCCAGCTTGTTGCGGACATCGTCGTAGGAAGATGGTTTATTGAGGTCGCCGGGAACGTAATAGAGGGACTGGGCAAACGAGGTCCAGATGTCCTCGTCGAAGGGCGCGTCTTCGAGGAATTTCGCGACGGAATCTTTCATCCGGTCGCGGAACTGATCGTCGGACATGGGCGTGCGCGAGCTGCCGACCACGGCGAAGTTGGGGGGGATGCGCCGTTCATAAAACAGGCGATAAAGCGCAGGCAGTAGCTTTCTCTTGGACAGATCGCCGCTAGCGCCGAAGATGACGATGGTGCAAGGTGGGACGCGGCGCTCGAAGCGTAAGGGGTCCTGAAGCGGATTGACTTCGGGCAGCGGCTGGGCAAGAACGCTCATGATCTCTTTGATGATAAGACCGGCAGGATGTGTCAAAGCAAAAAACACGCCACAACCGGCGCCCTTCGCCCTGCGCGCTCGCCTCGAAAAACACGCGCACAACCGGCGCCCTCCGCCCTGCGCGCTCGCCTCGAAATGGTATCAGTGGAAGAACAAATGGGGAACAGCAGCAAGCGAGTAGTCGCGGTGATAAGCGATCTGATGTTTACGGTGAAAATCCAAGAGGCGGCCAAACGGGCGGGCCTCGAGGCAGTCTTCGTCAAATCTAAACAGGAGGCCGTGGAGCAGGCAAAACTGGACCCGGCGGTGATAATACTGGACCTGAACAATACGGCGCTGAACGCGCTGGAGGTCATCGACGAGTTGAAGGCCGCGGAGGAAACGCGCAACGTGCGACTGCTTGGGTTCGTCTCGCACGTGCAGGCGGATCTGAAGCATGCGGCGCAGCAAAAGGGCTGCGAAACGGTCGTGGCGCGGTCGGCGTTTTCGCAGAACCTGCCAACGATTTTGCGGCGCTACGCGGAGAATTAGTCTACGCGTCGCAAATTCCCTATGCGACCGGTCCGTCCCTAAGTACCAGTACTCTCTATCGTATCTAGTCCCCGCTCTCCCTGAAACGCTTTCCAGCCCGTTCACAAGCTGTTCACAATGGAAAGCGGCGCACCGATTGCGCTCCTAATTCCAAATAACTAAAGGGAGATCCTACAAAATGTACTCGAAAACCATTGCGACCTTGATCCTGCTTCTAGTTGGAGCCGTATCAGTTTGGGGATGCAATCCGCCCGACCCCATTCCTCCGTGCCAGGGCAATACTCCGCGCCCCCAGACTCCGGCCCCAAAGCCGCCAACCAGCTCCAGGCCGAGCCCAAGCTCAAGCTCGAGCCTTGTCTCTACCCACTGAGGCGGGTAAACTGGGAAGTCCGGTGATGGACTTCATCCGCAATATTGAGCCAATCGCCGTTTATGTGTCCCTCGCTCTTGAGGCGCTCGTCATCGGGCGTTTGGCTCATTTGCGGTTAGCGCGACGCTATCGATTTTTCGTGCTGTATCTCGGCTTCGATATAGCACGAACTTTATCGCTCATCTTTGTGGCGAATCTCGATTGGCACTCCCGCATTTATTTGTGGAGCTGGATTGTCACCGCGCCGATCGTCTGGGTGACTCTGGCTCTCGCGACAATAGAGCTGTTTGAGCACATTCATTCTCAATTCGAAAAAGAGAAGAGTCGGGCTCTGATCGCCAAAACGTTGCTGCTCCTCGGCAGCGGAATCGCTATTGTTCTTTCCGCTCTAATCGGCGGACTGAGAGACTCATCCGTGGTGCCGCTGTATCGGCTGGCGCTCACCGTTCAGCGCTGCGTGTTCTTCGGTTGTGCGCTGCTTCTGTTGGGCCAACTGGCATTTTTCGCCCTCGCGAAGATGCGGCTGCCCGCGAATCTTTCCACGCACCGGCGGCTCCTATCCGTGTTTGTAATTTCACTTGCCGCTCAGAGGTTTGCTTCGTCTGCCTCCGACAAGCGCATCGCCGAAGCCGCGAATTTAGCGCAGGTCCTCATTGGGTGCGGCTGTTTTGTGGCTTGGATTATCTACTTGAAGGCAGCAGGTGAGATGAGGCACGAAACACAACCGATTTCTCGCGCCGAATTGGCGGAGATCGTAGAGCGATACGAGAAGTCAAAAGAGCTGCTGAGATTCGGAAATCGCTAGCTGGACGCGCCGTACCGCCGCAGCGATTCAACGATTCCCGCCGGGCAAGCAACCCCAAGACCTGCAAACGAGCGGGAAACAAATGAGAAGAACTGGATGTAAAAAAATTGCCAGAGGAGATCCGGATAGGCCGAATAATCGTGCGACCGCGTCATGGCGTCTTTTCGCGCACGCCATGCCTCCATGGCCGATGCCCTCAGGGTCGCATCATTGTTGGATGGATTGCTGCCAGGGCCGCTGAGCGCGTTCTTGGAGTGGCCGAGCGGCTCGAGCGATTTAGCGCCAGGACGGCTGCGCGGCACCACTAAGGGGGCCATCCGAGGGGGGATTGGATTGTTTACTTCCCAATCTCCCGGCTCTTCGATGCCGCCTTTCTGATGAAGTTCGACGATTAAGTCGTAATACTTTTCTTCCCTGCGCGATGCCGATACATAAGCCTCTAGGTAAGCCTGCGGAATCACCGGCGGCTGGCCCTCGTCCTGGGTATGGTTGTCTGTTGACATTCGTTGGGATACACGTCTCGTCGAGGCGCTGAAGTTTATTTTCGACGAAAAACCGTAAAAGTCAAACACTTTTTCATAAACGACTTTTTCGGCTGATCCGGGACTGGAACTGTTCGTCGGTCAGCTCGAAAGCGCCCATTTCATCCGCCCGAAGAGCGGTCGCAACGGCGCCGGCCAGGTCGCGCGCAAATATATTGAACTCCGGGTCTTCCAAGGCGCGCAACACGAGCTCCACGGCTCTCTTATGGTCTCCTCGCAGCTTCATATATCGGGAAGCCGCCCGAAAACGCGACGCGGCCGCATCCCCGTCTCCGGAGTACTTCGCGACCCATTCTTCAAGCGCATCTTGTACAGCCCTTAGCAAAGGGATCGATTCCCGTGACGCTAATTCGCTCACAGCATTATACAAGTCCTTTTGCACTCGGGTGGTAGGCCACTTGCCTACGGGATCGTCGACGGTTCGCGGCATAAGTTTTTACGGGCATGTATCATGAACTCTTGACAGACAGAATACATGAATCCATAATCCGTATTAGTTTAAGAGCTAAACGGAGCATGGCAGAGAAAACAGCGAAAAGCAATAGGAGAAGGGTGGACTCCGCGATCCCTCAAGTAGGAGGCTGGGATGATTAAGCTCAGCCCTCGTCAGGGGCAGATTGCAGATCTGATTCGGCGTGGCCTGACGGCCAGACAGATCGCTCAAGAACTGGGAATTTCTGTCAAGACCGTGGCCGAGCACAAACGCTTGCTCTACGCGAGACTCCAGCTCGGGGGCAGGACAAAGGCCGACAGCCTTCGTGCGTCGGCCGCGTGCTGAGACAATTTCGTCAGGCGTTCGACCTGACTAGCCGGCGCTTGGATCCGCGTGGCATCTTGCAGGTCAGCGGACACCGGAAACTGCGAATCCGTTCACTGGTGGTCGCAGGCTTTATGCCGGCTGCGGACTCTCGCCGCCAACGAGGCCGGGCATCGGGGAAGGATGCGGCGCGATCACGGTTCCGTCGGGAGGCGCCGTAATGCTCGGCTTCGGGCCGGAGGCAAGCTTGGGAAGCTGCTTGCCGTTGATCAGGTCGAGCACTTCGGCGCCATCCAGAACTTCGCGTTCGAGCAGCGCTTCGGCGATTCTCACCAGCGCTTCCGAACGCGCCTGAATGATTTCCTTCGCGCTGTTGTAGCCGTCCTCCACAAGCTTTCTGACCTGCTGGTCGATTTTGATGGCGGTCTCTTCGCTGTAATCGCGATGCTGGGCGATTTCGCGTCCGAGGAAGATCTGCTCGTCTTTCTTGCCAAAGCTGAGGGGCCCGAGGTCGCTCATGCCCCACTCGCAGACCATTTTGTGGGCCATTTCGGTGGCGCGCTCGATGTCGTTGCCGGCGCCGGTGGTCATTTGATCGAGAAAGATCTCTTCGGCAATGCGGCCAGCCATCAGGATGGCGAGACGCGCTTCGAGATAGCGCTTATCATGCGATAGCTTGTCGTCGAGCGGCAACTGCATGGTCAAGCCGAGCGCCATTCCGCGCGGGATGATGGTGACTTTATGCAGCGGGTCGGCGTCCTTGAGCAGAGCCGCGACGAGAGCATGGCCGGCTTCGTGGTAGGCCGTCATTTTCTTTTCTTTGTCGCTGATGATCATGCTCTTACGCTCGACGCCCATGAGCACCTTGTCCTTGGCGAGTTCGAAATCGAACTGCGTCACTACTTTGCGATTCTGACGAGCCGCGACGAGCGCCGCTTCGTTGACCAGGTTGGCGAGGTCGGCGCCGGCGAATCCGGGCGTGCCGCGCGCGATCACCGAAAGATCTACATCGTCGCCGAGCGGAGTTTTCTTGGTATGCACCTTGAGGATGCTTTCGCGGCCGCGGACGTCCGGGCGGTCTACGACAACCCGGCGGTCAAAGCGGCCGGGACGAAGCAGAGCGGGATCGAGGACATCCGGCCGGTTGGTCGCAGCCACCAGGATGACCCCTTCGTTCGATTCAAAGCCGTCCATTTCGACGAGCAATTGATTGAGGGTCTGTTCGCGCTCATCGTGGCCGCCGCCGAGTCCGGCGCCGCGATGGCGGCCAACTGCGTCGATCTCATCGATGAAGATGATGCAGGGGGCGTTCTTCTTGCCTTGCTCGAACAGATCGCGGACGCGGCTTGCGCCCACGCCGACAAACATCTCAACGAAGTCCGAACCGGAGATTGAAAAGAACGGCACGTTCGCCTCGCCTGCGATGGCGCGCGCGAGCAACGTTTTGCCGGTTCCGGGAGGGCCGATCAACAGCACGCCTTTCGGAATGCGCCCGCCCAGCTTTTGAAATTTCTGAGGCTCGCGCAGGAACTCGATAATTTCCTGCAGCTCTTCCTTGGCCTCTTCTACGCCGGCGACATCTTTGAAGGTAACTTTTTTCTGTTGGGAAGAATGCAAGCGAGCTCGGCTTTTGCCGAAGCTCAGCGCCTTGTTGCCACCGCTTTGCATTTGGCGCATCATGAAAATCCACAGCCCCAGAAGAATCAGCACCGGCACGGTATTCACCAGAATGCCAATCCAACCGCTGCCGGTAGAGTCCTTCCAGGTGTATTTGACGCCTTTCTCCTGCAGCAATTTGTAGATTTCGGGATAATTCGGCGGGATCACCGTGTGAAAAGCCCTGCCGTCGGTCATGCTGCCTTGCACATCGGTGCCGGTGATATTGGCTTCCCGGATCTTGCCATCCTGCACATAGGTCACGAAATCCGACACGGAAAGATTCTGCGGCGTCGGACCTCGGCCGGTCTTGACGGCCATCCACACCAGGACAACCGCGCACAAAATGACCACCCAAAAGACTGCGGTTTTCACATTTGAACTCATGCACTCACCTTTCGCCGGCTGAAAAACATGCCGACCGGGCGCAACCACCCGCTTCCAACCCTCACTATGAAAGACGTCAACCCGATATGTTTCGGTTCAGATCTAGCCTCAGCTTATTTAGTCCGGACCCCGCCGGTAGATCAGGCGAATCACCCTTCCAGTTTCGCGCGACGGCGTGAACTTGGCTGCCCGCCCGAATCCGCGCACCCAGGCTACTTCCGGCCCTGCCATCAACACGGGCCAACTGCGGCGTTCCCAGAGCACCACCCTTTGCTCCTGAAACAATGTTTTGACCTTTTCGGGTCCTTTGTGCCCTGCTCGCTGTAGTATATCGCCGGGTTCCCAATTCCGGACAAGCAGGCCGCCTGGGCCGGAATGCCGCATCAGAGCATCGGCGTCCAGATCCGCGATTTCTTCTGTATATTCTTGATCTTTCTTGACGTTAACACAATCTTCAACTTGGAAGCCGATCTGGCCGATAAAAATGCTGCCGCGTTCCGGAAGCTCGCGTTCCAGGCCGTTATCGAGCGAAATCCGATACTTCCAGGGCTGGTTCAGCAGGGCTCCCGGCCGGGTCAGGAGCAATTGTTCATAGGAACGGAAGGCGTCGATGCCGGGTACGATCACGCGATCGTGGGCGTGGGAGCTTAGGCAGACACCCAAAATGCCATCGATGTGCGCAAGATCGATGGACAGCAAGCTATCCTTCACTTCCAGGACGGCGCGGCGGATGAGCCGGCGCTGCTCGGCCAAATGCAGGGCTCGGAAGGCTTCGATTCGCAAAATCGAACCCAAGGCGGTTCGCCTGGAAATTTCGCGATAGAGCCGGTCCGTGCGCCCGGCCCAAAAATCCTCTTCGGCCTGGGCCAGTTGGGCGGCGCGGGCCAGGACCTCTTCGAGGTTGCTGTTGAACTCGCCGGAAAGCAGGGGCAAGATCCGATTTCGGAGGCGGTTACGGGCAAATCGCGGGTCCAGGTTCGTGGAGTCTTCGCGCCAAGAAATAGCTTCGGCCGTGACCCAACGCCGGACCTCCGTTCGCGTGGTGGTTAGAAGAGGCCGCATGAAACCGTCTTCACCGAGTGGGCGCATTCCTGCCAATCCGGCGAGACCGGAACCGCGCAGAAATCGAAAGAGTACCGTCTCGGCCTGATCGCTGCGGGTGTGTCCTAGCGCGATGCGGCGGAGACCGCATTCTGCCAGACATTTGTGGAAAAAATCGCGCCGGACCCGGCGGGCCTCCTGCTCCAGATTTCCTGGGGCGGGGAGGGTGCGCGATACGAGTATCTGGAGGTCGAGGGAGGCCGCGAGCTCCCGGACGAATGCTTCATCCGCGTCGGACTCGGCTCCGCGCAGACCGTGGTTGACGTGCAGCACCACGAGCCTCAAGGCGAGTTCAGAGGAGAGGCGATGAAGAACGTGCAGGAGGGCCACGGAATCTGCCCCTCCCGAGACCGCAACACCCGCGCGGTCACCCGGGGCCAACATGCTATAACGAGGGATGATTTCCGCTACCCGGTCGAGCAGTATATCGGCCAATACCGCTAGTTTACGTCCGCACGAACCCATCTGACTCGCATGGAACTCAACCCGCCTTTGTCGGAAGACGAGCTGCGAAAAAAGGCCGCGCAGATCCAGGTGCTCTTGATGGACGTAGACGGCGTGATGACGGACGGGCGCCTTTACCTGGTTCCGGATGGGCAGGGCAACATGGTGGAAACGAAAGGATTCGATTCGCAGGACGGAATCGCGCTGCGGTGGCTGCGATGGTATGACATTCGGACCGGTGTGATCAGCGGGCGTGAATCTCCGGCTACCGCGGAGCGGGCGCGGCAGGTGGGCATGAGTTGGATTTTTCAAGGGCATATTGAAAAGATCCCCTTGTTTGAGCAGATCATGACGGAAGCCAAGGTCACACGAGACCAGGTGGCCTATATCGGCGACGATTTCACGGACGTCGTCATTATGCGGCGGGTGGGGCTTTCGTTCGCGACGGCGAACGCGCGAGCGGAGGTGAAGCGTTCGGCGCATGCGCTCACATCGGCGAGCGGAGGGGCTGGCGCGGTCAGGGAAGTGATCGAGCTGCTGCTTCGGGCGCGGGGCGTGTGGGAGGAACTGCTCAAGAAATACGAGGTGGCGCTCTGAAAGAACCCTCGGCCGGACAGGCCGGGCTGATGCTCGTAACCGTGAGCGAGCCGGGCGTGCTGCACCGGGTGACGGGAGTGATCGCGCGGCACCGCGGCGATATTCGCTCCATCTCGATTAGCGAGGATCGGCCGGAGGGGACAGGAGTTTTTCTGGAACTGGACCTGCCCGGTTCCGCGGAAGCGTTGTGCTTGGAACTGGAAGGCCTGGAGGTGGTTCGCTCGGTTCGCGTGGTCGAGTCCTTGCAGCAGATCTATGGAAAGCGAATCATCATCATGGGCGGCGGAGCGCAGGTGGGCCAAGTGGCTATCGGAGCGATCTCGGAAGCCGACCGGCACAACATTCGCGGAGAACATATCTCGGTGGACACGATTCCGCTGGTGGGAGAGGCGGCGCTAGCGGCGGCGGTGCGCGCGGTGCGGCGTTTGCCGAGAGCCAGGGCGCTTGTGCTAGCCGGTTCGTTGATGGGCGGCGATATCGAGAATGCGGTGCGGGAGGTTCGAAGGGAAGGGCTGTTGGTTATCAGCCTCAACATGGCGGGAAGCGTTCCGGATGCCTCGGATCTGGTGGTAACAGATCCGGTGCAAGCGGGAGTGATGGCGGTCATGGCGGTTGCCGAAACCGCGAAATTTACTCTAGAGCGCTTGCACCGGCGAGTCTTTTAGGTTGTGGAAAAACTGTGTAAGATTTTCCGTGTCAATTGTGCACTACTTGACTTGAAACGCAAACTCACGGAGCAGTTCGCCCTGTTGGACGTTTCCGGCGTAGAGGCGAAAGAAGTAATGACCCGGCTGTGCGATTTTCGGCGCCGTGATCTCCAACTTGTCCTGGCGAACTGCGGCGGAGCCTTTCCAGAGTTCAGCGCCTGTGTCATTGACCAATTGAACGGAGATGGGCCCTTGCGGCAAATCGGCGGAATTAAAGTGGACGTGCAGGGGTCGGCCCTCTGGGGCGACACCGTTTTCAAGGCCGCGATAGGCGGATAGATTGACTTCGGCGGCGGGCGTTTGCTGATGGCGAACCAGCTGCGGGGTGACGATCAGGCCGGCTGCAACCACGGCGGCTGCCGCGCCTGCCCAGGAAAGGTTGGGAATCGAAAGCCAATTCTCCCAAGAGCGGTGCTGCCTAGCGGCCACCGCGACCTTTCGCTCGCGTTCTAATTCTTCCAGAGCAATCCTAGTCGCCGCGATCTGCGTTTCGAGAGCTTCCAGCCGCGAAATGCAGCTGTCGCAGGCGAGAACGTGGGTCTCGACGACCGAGAGTTCGTCTTCCGGACATTGGTGCAGAAGGAAGCGCTCCAACGCTTCCTCTGCCGGATGAGTAAGATATGAGTTCTGCATAAAGTGAGGAGAACTGAAGGTCTCCATCTCCATAACAGATGTGTATATTAACCCGCCTGCGCTCTCACGAAAACTGAGAAAAGTCCGTTGCTGGCCAGTTTTTTCCGACCGATCTCGCCGAATTTAGCCTTGGCGCGCGATTTGAGTAGACGAAATTGCGTTTCGGTCAGATCCATCTCGCGGCAGATCTGCTCCTGCGGCTGCTCCTTGAGATAGAAGCGTACCAGAATATCCCGGTCCCGTTGCGAGAGAGCCGCCAGAGCGCTCTTCATCAGCTCCGCCTTCTGGCGCAGCATGGCTTCCTGTTCTGGATTCTGTTTACGATCCGCTACGGTGATACCGGTTTCGATGTCGGCCTGCTCGCGGCGAGTGTGGACCGCCTGTTCGATGTAAGCGGCGACCTGGCGCCGCACCACGGTGCGAACGAAGCCCATGAGCCTTTCGGGCTCGCGAAGGTCGCCGCGCTTGATCGCGTTGACCACGATCAGGAACGTGTCGTGTACTTTGTCTTCGAGCTCCTGAGGACCCAGTTGGCGGCACAGGTAATATCGAATACCACGGCTGAAGAGCTTGTAGAGCTGTTCCATGCCGGCGTCCTGGCCGGCTTTCACTTGAGCAACCAAAACGCCCCACTCCACTGGTGTGAAACCCTTCGATGGCTTCTCTCGGGCCTCCTGGCTCTGTGAGTTGCCATCCCCGGTCGGCGCCGGTGAAAGTTTCGGTTGGGTAGCGACCATAGGATGAGAATCACTCCTTTGAAATGATCGAATAAGCGGCCCACAGCGAAGGCGAACTCCGATACCCCACGCCTCGCTGCATATCTAATTGCGCCTCGGCCAAAGCGGCGGCTGCGCGCTTGGGCAAAGGTCCGGAGTGTTGTTGAAAGTGGGCATAGAACGAAGAGAAGAACTTGCCCGAATCATCGGGAGTGGGCCAGGCGCTAACGACGACGGCGGCTGCTCCAGCCAAGAGCCAGGCGCGGCTGAGGCCAACCAGTCCGGCGCTAGGCAGCATTTTTCCCTGTTCGGAGTCGCAGCCGCTCATTACTACCAGGCTTCCCGGCACGCGGTAGGTGGCGATGGCTTCGGGCGTGAGGAGCTCGGGCATGCCGTCAGGCGTCAGGCTTAAGGCGAGCGCCGCCTCTTCGGGGCGCGCTTCGGGACTGACGACATGGACAGCGAAGTGGACCACTTCGGGCCGCTGAACGGTGGCATGGCGCAGAGCGTCGCCGGTGGCGCGCGGGCCGGTCAGCAGATCAGCATTGGCGAGACCGCTGCTATCGGCCGCAGCCTTTACCTCGCGGCCGCTGCCGGCCAGACGCGCGAGAACGGTCGCCGAGCCAGCGTGATTGGCCTTGACCAATGGTAGGGCGTCGGAGCGCCGCGCATCGGCCAAATTGTAAACCGGGTCCGCTACGCCGACGAACATAGGCGCGGGCTTGGGCGGCGTGGGCTGAAGGAGCAACAGCTCGCTCGGCAGCAGCCGGACGCTATGCGACGCCGAAAGAGAGCCGTTTTCGCCACCCACCGGAAGAGCCGAGAAGGGGACGCCGTCGAGTAAGGCGCCGTCGGCGGTAATGAGCCAATCGTGTTTATTCCAGAGGCGGGTGCTGAGTTTGCCGAGCAGAGTTTGGCTGAGATCTCGTCCGGGCGCGAGGAAGTCGCGATTCTCGCGGACGGCCGAAGTGAAGGCCTTGGCTTGATTGCCAATCACGGTTTCGTCCGGCAACTCATACAGGTTCACGCTCTCCCCCGTTACCGCCCACACAAACGATTTGCGCTTGCCCAGGCAAAAGCTGAGCAGCACCTCCGTTGTGCTTAATCTAGCTTGAATACTTCTAAGTGAATTCCTACGTGAATTATTCTCTAGTCTCGGTGAGTTGTCGAGCGGCTTTAAGCCAATTCTATTCTCTAAGTCGCTAAGCTGGAGCCGGATTTCACGGAGTTTCGCCTCATGATCCTGAGGTTTTTCCCCGAGCGTGACGCCGGCCTGTTCTTTTTGGAGCGCGGAAACAAGCTTGAAATATTCCGGCGGCAGGATCAGATTTTCGTCAAGCGAACGGGCTAATTGTTCACGAAGGCTAGCCGCCCGATTTTCGGCGATGGCTTCGAGACCCTGGCGAAGGAGCGCGGAATCGTGGTCTTTAAGCGCTAGCGTGGCTGCGAATTCCGCATAATCCTGGTAGACGTCGTGCAACTGAGCCACCGTCGAAGTGCTGGTGACATCTCCTGGTAATGCGCCGGCTCGCCATTCCGTCGCCAAGTCCACTGCGCGACGAAATTCGAGTAAAGCTTCGCGAGTGCGTCCCAGGCCGAGCAGGATTTGAGCACGGACATGAACGGGATAATATTGCGCATTTGTCTTGAAGAAAGGGCTGTGTGCGCTGAAGGCTTGGTCGATAAAATTGAGCGCCGAGGAGTAATTATTCTTCGCCAGATTGAGCTCCGCCAGATGTTCATAGGTCACAGCAATATTGTCCGTGTCCTTAAGAGACCTTTGAATGGAGACGGAAGTGTTGAGCGCATTTTCGGAATCGGCGAGTTGCTTCGCATTGAGAAGCAGAAGGCCCAGAGCGTCCCAAGCAAGGCCCTCGACCGGCTTCAAGTTCGCCTGGCGCGCGGCGTCGACGGCGCGGCGCGCCCATTGCGCTCCCTCAACGCTTCGACCCGCTTGCTTGTCGAGCAGGGCTTGATTCAGGAGCGCTTTCGCGTAGAAATCTTTGCGAGGGGAATTCGCAAGCAGCCGAATTTCTTCCTTGGATTCTTTTTCGGCCAACGGGAGGTCGCCCAACCGGATATAGATGGCGCAAAGAATCATCGCAGCCGCGCCGGCTGCCGTCTCATCCTTCGCCTGAATCGCGAGTGTTCTAGAGGCTTGAGCCAGGCTGAGAGCTTCCCGATATTGAAATAAGAAGAGGTTGCAGGTGCTGCTTTCGCGAAGCGCGATCGATTCGCGATCGAGATCGCCCACGCTGTGCGCCAAGTGAGCGGCTGCGGTTAGTTTTTCGAGCGCCGGCCCGGAATTCCCGGCCATGCGCAGTTTTCTGCCTTCATCGATAACCGCATCGATTTGCTTGAGGACAGCGGAATTCTGCTGAGTTTGGCCGGCATGGAGCAGGCCGCACAGCACATTCAGCGCACAAACCGCCTTTAGCAGACGCCCAACCAGCGACCGCTTACGGCTATTGAGGGGTGGCAAAGCCGTTCCTAAAAAAGCTTGTTTTCCACACTTTACCACCCAGCGGAGGGTAATACCATAGGATTGTTTGCACAGTGTGGCAGGCAGGAAAGCTCCCGGCTGCGATCCCGATTCTGTCGGCGCAGAAAAGTTATGCGGGGTTAACCGAAGATGAGCCGGAGAGCGATGGTCAGAGCGACGGGAACGATAGGAGGTATCATGCGATTCCTTTCGCACCGAAGCTACCTTCGGGAACCCCCGTTTTACCTGGTAAATTTTGCTATAAGTCGTTGAATTTACAGGGATAAGATTTTTCCGATATTTTTGTGACCGGCTCATTTTGGGTCTGGCGTTTCAGGGTGGATTCCGTATCGGTCCGCGCCTTCGATATACTCGGGAGGGTAGGTTCCTTTCCTGAGCGAGGAGTGCGTGTTCGCGCTCGAAAACTCCTCTCAAGCAAAACGCATGTTCGACAATCTTTCGGATAAGCTACAGCGGGTCTTCAAGAATCTGCGTGGCGAGGGAAAGCTCAGCGCGGCCAATATGGAAGAGGCGCTGCGCGAGATCCGCGTCGCGCTGCTAGAGGCCGATGTTCATTTCAAAGTCGTCAAGCAGTTTATAGAAGACGTTAAGCAGAAGGCGATGGGCGAGGAAGTGCTGACGGCGCTTTCGCCAGGCCAGCAGGTGGTGAAGATCGTGCGCGACGAACTGGTCAAAATGCTCGGCGCCCACACTTCTCGGCTGCGATTCGCCAACGAGCCCCCGACCGTGGTGCTGATTGTCGGATTGCAGGGTTCGGGAAAGACCACAAGCGCGGCGAAGCTCGCGCGGTTTCTGGCGAAAGAAGGCAACCGGCCCGAGCTGGTTTCGGTGGACGTGTATCGCCCGGCGGCGCGGCGCCAATTGAGCCTTCTGGCCAAGAACGTCTCGACTCCTATATACGAGGGCACGGCGGAAGAGACGAAGCCGCTAGAGCTGGCGCGCTCGGCGCGCCGGGAGGCGATGCAGACCGGCCGGGACGTGCTGTTGGTGGATACGGCGGGACGCCAACATATAGATGACCAGTTAATGCAGGAATTGCATGAGTTGAAGGAAGCGCTCGGGCCGACCGAAATTCTGTTCGTGGCGGACGCCATGACAGGGCAGGACGCGGTTCGCTCGGCGGACGAATTTCACAAACGGCTGGGGATCACGGGCGTGATCCTGACCAAGATGGACGGTGACGCGCGTGGCGGCGCGGCGCTTTCAATCCGGTCGATTACGGGTCAGCCCTTGAAGTTTGTAGGCGTCGGTGAAAAGACGGATGCGCTCGAGGCGTTTCATCCGGACCGCGTGGCGTCGCGCATTTTGGGCATGGGCGATGTGCTGTCGTTGATCGATAAAGTCCAGGAGACGATCGATCAAAAGACCGCCGAGAAGATGCAGGAGAAGCTGCTCGGCGACGATTTCACGCTCGAGGATTTCCGCGACCAGATCAAACAGGTTCGGAAGCTGGGATCGCTGGGGGGCCTGCTGGACATGATTCCGAAGGTCGGACCGTTGAAGGAATTTAAAGACGCCAAGCTGAACGACAAAGACACCGAGAAAGAGATGGACCGGGTGGTGGCGATCATCGATTCGATGACGCCTAAAGAGCGGCGCAATCATTTGCTGATTAACGGTTCGCGGCGGCGGCGTATTGCGAAGGGCAGCGGCACGAGCGTGCAGGACGTAAACAATCTGCTGAAACAATACGCGCAAGCGCGTAAAATGATGAAGAGCTTCACCAGCCAGGGCGGGTTCCTGGGAAAGAAGCTGGCGAAGATGAAACTTCCAGGGTTGCCGGGGTTTTAAATCCCGGGCACGTTAACCTGGCGGTGAGGTTTCGGCCCAAAGTTTGTAACAATATAAAAGAAAAGGTTGACGATGTTAGCAATTCGCCTGGCGCGTTTTGGCGCCAAGAAGAAACCCACGTATCGCGTGGTGGTGATAGATAGGGACCGGGCTCGGAACAGCCGCTCGGTAGAGATTGTCGGGCACTACAGCCCGATTGCGAAACCGGCACAGGTGCATTTGAACCACGAGCGGATCGAGTATTGGATCAAGAACGGAGCGCAGCCCTCCGAGACCGTCAACCGGTTGTTGAAAGCGAACCCTGTGCAGGCGCCGGCTACGGCGTAAGACAAACCACGCACGGGAAAAGCGAGAGTTTAAGACGTCAGACTCGCCGAGGGCGGGGCACCAGGTATTGCGATGAATGACAGCAACGGCGTGAAGACGCTGGTAGAAGAGATCGCCAAGGCGCTTGTAGACACGCCTGGCGGGGTGGTGGTAAACGAGATTGCGGGCGAACACGCAACAGTGTTCGAGTTGCGCGTAGCGGAAGGCGATCTCGGGAAGGTGATCGGCAAGCAGGGGCGCACGGCTCGCTCGATTCGAACGCTCTTAGGGGCGGTAGGCACGAAATTGAATCGCCGGTTCTCGCTCGAAATTCTTGAGTAGAGTAACGATCGCCGAAATCCTGCGGCCGCGAGGAAACCGGGGCGAGGTTCTGGCGAAGTCGCTGACGGACGTGCCTGGCAGGCTGGAAGGATTGAAGCGCGCGCAGGCACGGTTGGCCGATGGGGCCGACGTGGCGGTGGAGATCGCCGACGCATGGGCGCACGCCGGGGATTGGGTTCTGAAGTTTCGCGGAGTGGATTCGATTGGCGATGCGGAGCGCTTCCGCGGCGCGGATCTTTGGATTCCCGAGCAAGACCGCGGGCGATTGCCTGCGGGCCAGTTCTTCGAATCCGACCTTATCGGGTGCGTGCTGGTGGATGCCTCGACCGGCGCGGAGTTAGGCCGGTTGGAGAGCTGGATGGCCTGCGGCGGCCCGCCGCTGATGCAGTTGACGGTGAAAGGGCGGGAGGTTCTGGTTCCCTTTGTTCCGGCGATCTGCCGTGAGGTGGATTTAAGGGCGCGCAGAATCCGGGTAGAGCTGCCGGAAGGCATGCTGGAGTTGTGATGGCGCCGCGGGCGAAGTTTCACCGGGCCAGGAAATAGCCGGCCGAGGGCGACTTAGAAATGCGGTTTCAGATCGTCACGATTTTCCCGGAGTTCTTCTCCGGGCCGTTTGGGCATGGCGTGGTGGCCAGGGCGCAAGCCGAGGGACGATTGGAGATTTGCATCCGAGATTTGAGACACTGGACATATGATCGTCACCGGACGGTGGACGATCGGCCGTTCGGCGGCGGCGAGGGTATGCTGCTCAAGCCGCAGCCTGTGTTCGAGGCAGTGGAAGCCATTCTGCCGAATAGGACCAACCGGCAGAAAGTGGTTCTGTTATCGGCTCAGGGCAGGCGTTTCACGCAATCGGCGGCGCGGCGGTATGCGGAGCTGGACGATTTGCTGTTGATCTGCGGGCGGTACGAAGGGGTCGACGAACGGATAGCCGAGTACCTGGCGGATGAGGAGATATCGGTCGGCGATTTTGTGTTGAGCGGCGGAGAACTGGCGGCGTGCATGGTAGTGGATTGCGTGGCGCGGCTGTTGCCCGGCGTGCTTGGGAATGCGGATTCTTCGCGAAACGAAAGTTTTAGCGAGGAGAATGACGGGTTGTTGGATTGCCCCCAGTACACCAGACCGGCGGAGTTCCGCGGCTGGAAGGTGCCCGCCGTGCTGCTGGGCGGCAATCACGAGGAGATCAAGCGCTGGCGCCGGGCCGCGTCGCGCGAAAAGACAGAGCGCTGCCGGCCGGACTTAACGGTCAGGCGCGGAGAGGCAGAATAGAGATATGCAGAACGCACTGGTTAGCAAATTCATCAGCAAGCATGGGCGCCAGACGCCACACCCGGAGTTTCGGCCGGGCGACACGATCCGTGTCCATGTTCGCATCAAGGAAGGCGACAAAGAGCGTCTGCAGGCCTTCGAGGGTACTGTGATCGCGCGCAAGAACACCGGCATGGGCGAGACCATCACGGTTCGCAAGGTGAGCTTCGGGCAAGGCGTGGAGCGCATTTTCCCGGTGCACGCGCCGGTGATCGATCACATCGACCTGGTGCGTACCGGAAGGGTGCGGCGCGCCAAACTATATTACCTGCGCAATCTGAAGGGCAAAGCGGCGCGTTTGCGGGAGCGCACGTAAGGAACGAAGCGTTCGGATCTGCGTTCTGCGTGGCGAAAGCTGCTGGCGGAAAAACATCTGGGCCGCGGCGCTCGAAGGCCGATTCCAAGCGCGTTCGGCAGAGGTCTATCGGAGGCAACGCCGAGCATTCCATCCGATGCGTGAGCACCTACGAACGCGAGGCGCGGGAACGCGGCTTTGCGCGAATTGCCGGCGTCGATGAAGTGGGGCGCGGCTGCCTGTTTGGTCCGGTCTTTGCCGCGGCGGTGATCCTGGATCCGCTGCGACCGATTCGAGGCCTGTGCGACAGCAAGATCATTGAAGCCGAGGAGCGCGAGCGGCTCGCCCGGCATATAAGGGCTCGGGCTGTTTGTTGGGCGGTCGGGGCTGCCGACGTTTTCGAGATCGATCAGATCAACATCTACCAGGCTTCGAGGATCGCTATGCGGCGCGCGGTGGAAGCGCTCGATATGCAGCCCGACTACCTGCTGGTGGACGCGGTAAAGGTCGATCTGCCCATCGAACAGCTTGCGTTGATCGATGGCGACGCGCGGTGCAGAGCGATTGCCGCGGCATCGATTCTCGCCAAGGTGCACCGCGATGCTTGCATGGCTGAATGGGACCGCGTTTTTCCGCAGTACAACTTGGCTTCGAATAAAGGCTACTCGACGCCCGATCATAAGCGAGCGCTACGCGCGTGCGGCCCGACCCTGCTGCATCGCTTCAGCTTCGAACCGGTGCGGATGAACTGCTCGCGAGCGCATTGGACCGGTTATCTGACGCAAGCGCCCGCGCAGGGTGAACTGTTCGACAAAGCCGGCCTCGAGAGTGCGAAGGAGGCCGGCGCAAAAGCATGAGCACTCACACTCCGGCTCGGCCGCGTCCGCCAGTACCCGCGAGAGGCAGCCGCGCCATGCGCTGGCAGCGCCGCGTTCTGGGCTTCTGCCTGGTTGTGTTTGCGTTTGAGTTGGGGATGTTTCTTATCGTATTTCCGTGGCTTCAGAATTGGGATTTGAGCTGGATTCCCGTGCACTCGCCGCGCCTGTCGGAGATATGGATGAGCCGCTATTTCCGGGGCGCGCTCAGCGGGTTGGGTTTGTTGAATATCTATGTCGCGCTGGCGGAACTGGTTCGCCAGTTGAAGTCGATGTTCGGGGAGGCGGCAAAGTAATCCGGCCGCCTGCGCATCGGAATCTGTCTACTCCGGAATGCACTCCGCGCCGTAGTATTGGCTCGTTTTGGGCGAACACACGCCGCCGCACTTGTAACCGGAGGGACAGGGACTCGCTGGCCCACAGGTGCAGGCCGGTTCCTGGGCCGAAGCGGGTGTCGCGAGTATCCAGCCGACGTAGCTGAAGACGGTAGCTGCCGCGGAGCAAAACACGTAAAATTTCAGTTTTCGCATAATCCGTTTCCTTTCTGTTTTTTTCTGGACCGCAGGCATCGTCGTGCAAGTCCACGATGAGCATAAGGCGATCGGCGCGAAGGAGTCAATCGTTTTCTGCGACTAACCGGGCGGTAAAGAGCATAAGATATGTTAGTTACACTTAAATCACCGCTCATTAGGCGAAACAAGAACAAATGAGTGCTCTATACGCGAATTGGGACCGGTTCCGGCAGGATGCGCGCTTCGGCTGGCGGATGTTAGCTGCCCGGCCGGGTTTCAGCGCCGTCGCCATCCTATCCATCGCCTTGGGAATCGGAGCTACGACCGGCATCTTCAGCGTAATTTATGCGGTTCTGGTGGACCCCTATCCGTATCGGAACGCGGATCGGATCGGTTGGCTGTTCACGCCGACCCCTAATGGAGCCCAGTGGCAGTTGAACTACTCTCCCCAGCAGTACCTCGAACTGGAAGGCCGCGTCCGCACGATGGAGGACCAGATCGGCATCGTGAGGCACGGCGCGGTTCTCAGCGGAAAGAACATATTGCCGGAAGTGGTTCGGCAGGAAGACTGCACATACAACTTCTTCGATTTCTTCGGAGTGGCGCCTGAGTTTGGCCGCGTATTCACAGCGAAGGACTTCAGCGTGGACGGCGAACCGGAGCGGGTTGCGGTGATCAGTTACAAGTTCTGGCAGCGCACGTTCCAGGGAGACAGGGGAGTGCTCGGGCGCAGAATCTTTCTCGGCAGCAAGGAATACACAATCGTGGCGGTGATGCCCGTTCGGTTCACCTGGCATGATAGCGACGTTTACACGCCGGTGCGGGCGGGTACCAGCGTGCAGGATTATGTCGATATCTATTACCGCGTGCGGCCGGGCGTGACGCCCGTCCAGATCACGGCGGAATTCGATCCTATCTTCCGCGAATTCAGAAGACATGTGCCGGCGTATTTCTACCCGGAAGGCAGCGTACGGCCGGAATGGGTCAGCATTCACGACGGAGTGCTGGGCAAGTTTGCCACAACCCTCCTGGTGTTGTTCGGGGCGGTGCTCTTGCTGTTGCTGATCGGGTGTGGGAACGTGGCGAATCTCCTGCTAGCGCGGGCGGCGGTGCGCCAGAGCGAGATCGCGATTCGCGTTTCGATTGGCGCTACCCGGGGGCGGCTGATCCAGCAGATGCTGACCGAGAGCGTAATGCTGGCGGTGAGCGGAGGCGTTGCCGGAATCGCCCTGGCCTTTTTGGCAATCCGAGTGGTGGTGGCGCTTATGCCCGAGCACGCCATTCCCCACGAAGCGGCTGTTGCCGTGAATTGGCCGGTGCTCTGCTTCGCGGTAGGCCTCTCGATTTTGACGGGGGTTATATTCGGCCTCGCGCCGGCCCTGCATGCCTCGGGCGGCAGCCAGGCCACGGTGCTGAAGAGCGCCAGCAAAGCGAGTGGAATCAGCGGCAGCCGCAAGCGGCTTCAAAATCTGCTGATGATCTTCGAAGTGACGTTGTCTATCGTTTTGCTGACCGGGGCGGGACTGGCTGTGAAAGGGCTCGTGCTGCTGCAGCAGAAGCGGCTGGGCTACGATCCTGGACACACGCTGACCTTTCGTGTCCAGATTCTGGAAGGCAAGTACACGCAATGGGCGGGCCAGCGGGATTTCTACGAGCGACTTCTCGAAAGCTTCTCGCGCTACCCGGGGGTCGTGGACACCGCCGTCAGCCTGTCGGGAACGCCGCCCTGGAACGGTTCCGGTTCGAAACTAATACTGGACGACAGGCCCGCTTCGGAGGCGGTGATAGGCCGCGTAAATCTCGTCAGCAGCCGCTTCTTACAGATGCTTCACGTGCCGCTGCTGCGAGGGCGGCTGCTCGATCAGGATGATATCGTCCGAGCGAACCGGGTGGCGGTCATTAGCCAAGATTTTGCCGCGCGCTGTTTTCCGAACAAAGATCCGAAGGGCCGTCATATAGAAATCGATTTGTTCAACCAGACGCTTCCGAAATTGATGTACAAAGCGCCACAGTATCGTAACTCATTCGAGATTGTGGGTGTGGTGGGGACAGCGATAAACCGGGGACTACGCGAACAGCCGGAGCCGGCCGTCTTCATGCCGTATACGGTTCTTACATCTCCTTACAACGCGATGTTCGTTCGCACGAGTGGAGATCCCGTAAAGTTCGTGAACCAGGCGCGAGAGGTGGTAAAGTCTGTGGACGCGAGTGCGCCCATCGTTTCGCCGCTCACGCTACAGGAGTGGCTGGATGCCGGAACGGCTTACCCACGTTTTTCGACCTTCCTGTTCGGCGTATTCGGCGGAGTCGGGATGCTGCTGGCCGCGGGGGGCGTGTTCAGCGTGGTTTCCTATTCGGTTGCGCAGCACACTCGCGAGTTCGGGTTGCGAATGGCGCTGGGGGCGCAGCCGGGCGACGTGCTACGGCTCGTGGTCGCATCCACATGCCGCGTCGTGATCATAGGACTGTCGGTCGGGGTTGTTCTGAGCGTGTTCGCGAGCCGCGCGTTAGAGAACCGTATGGAAGGAATGGGAAGCGCGGATACGTTCTTGTTCGTGGCTATTTCGCTGACTTTAATGCTGGTAGCGCTCGCGGCCTGCTTGCTGCCGGCGCGATCGGCGAGTTTGATCGCACCGGTCGACGCCCTGCGCTACGACTAGAAGGGATTATGCAGTTGCGGCGAGGCGGCGCGCCGGGTGGGTCTCATGCTGCTCGACATCGAGCAAGCGCGCGCCTTCGCGGCCGCAGGCGCACGGAGTTTGTTCAATCCATCCGGTCAGTCCGGTACGCACGCTCTTGCGGCCGAACCCATCGAAGATGAGTTCGCCACTCACGATGGAGAAGGCCGCGCCCGGCGAGACATGCCATCCTTCGTGCGTCTCGCATTCGGAGGCGGCCACCAGGCCACGCCCCGCGACGAAGAGTTCATAAACGGGAACTCCAAAGGTCTGCCACAGCACCACGCGCAAGACATCCTGAAGCGGAGCGTCGCCGCACCCGGTGAGAACGAAGACGGCGTGATCCACGGACGACAAGTCAATCACGTTTAATTCGACGCGCTCGGCCAGCTCGCGAAGACTGGGCGCGGGCCCAGCCACCACGCGCGGGCGAAAGGCTTCCACGCGGCTCCATTCGCCTGGCCGGAAAGCCTGAACCGACTCGAAATCGGCGTTTTCGGCAATCTGGGCGATACGCAGGTTCGTGGTGGCTACGAGCGGAAGTTTGCGGCGGGGGGATCCGTGCGAACGAAACCGCCTGACGTTCACTGGGAGACGCATAAACTAAAGGGTTCTCACGAAGAAAGTACCAGTGAGGGCCCAATCTTGTTTGTCAGGTTATTCCGGCAAGGCTGTTCAGATATGAAACGCGAGGTTCGAGCAGCGCCTCTAGGTTGGAGCGGAACAGTTGTTCCGCGGTTGCCCGATCGATACCGAGCTCATACAAGGCCGTGGCTTGCCGATCGAAAATTTCAGCATGCCAGCCGCGCGGAAAGAAACTTGAATCCGTGCCGAAGAGCAGGCGCTCCGGACCGAGCAACTCAAGGGCGCGTCGAAAGACGGCGCGCAGATCCAAATCTTCGTATTGCATCCATCGATTAGTGCTCGAAGTGTCCAGCCAAACGTTGGAGCAGAGATCGGCGAGCATCAGTGCTTCGCGGAAAAGCCCGGCGCCGAAATGGGGAACGATAAAGCGAATCCGAGGGAAGTGCAACGCGACCGGATGAAGCTCCAATGGATTGGAGAAGCGCATATCGAACTGACTCGGCAGAGCCAGCCGTTGGCGAACCCCCACGCTAATTGCTCCGCAGTGGACGAAGACGGCGAGCCCGCAATCGGAGGCTATCTCCAGAAGAGGCGCCAGACGCGGGTCCGCGATGGAGAATGTGTGCATCGCCGGAAACAGGCACATGCAATGAAGGCTGGGATTCTCCGCGGCCGCTTTCAATCGATCAACCGCGTCCGGTTGAAGCGGATCCAACATGAAGTAACCATAGAAGCGCTGAGGAAAGGCTGCTACGGCGGCCGTGACGCTTTCTTCGTCGCCGGGTTTGCTGGCGATCAGGCAAGCGCGCTCAATGCCATTGCGATCAAGCTCTAAAATCCAGCGCTCGGCGAGCGCCGTGGGATCAGGCAAGGGAATGTCCCAGTTCAGAATCGGGCCGAGCGCTGCTGCATCGTGCAGCTTCTTCTGCGCGGCAAGCGCGGCATAGAACGCGCGCGAGAAGAAATGGACATGGGCGTCATGGATGCGCAGATCGCTCCAGGGAGAATTGGCCATTCGTTGCCTGTAAAAAGAAATGCCCGGCAGAGACAAGGTCCCTGCCGGACCGATCAGACCGCCAGCGTGGCGAGGCTATCTTGGGCTAGACAGCGCGACGACCCGCGAACAGGCTAACAAGAAACAGAACCAAGAAAATGATGAAGCAGATCTTCGCAATGCCGGCCGACGCGGCAGCAATTCCACCGAATCCGAGAATGGCAGCAAGAATCGCGATCACCAGGAATACCCATGCGTACCAGAGCATATCGTTTTGTTGTCTCCTCCCGGCTGTGGTAGATGCAAGTTTGGCGCCATGAAGCGCAGGTCGGTAGGGCCGAGTCAGCGAGAGTTCATAAGCCTCAATGTTTCAACGGGTTAAGGCAGCGCATCGAGAAGGCCGCGGGAGCGGCGGTTGCACGACACGGAATAATTTTCCGCGTCACTCCTGGAAGTCCGCTATTTTTCCCGCAGCGATTGGTTTAGATCTGCGAGTACGAGGCCGGATTGAGTATGAGGTTTGTGATGTTGGAGACAATCGATTCGAAATTGAACTTCGGATTCGCGAGCAGTTTCTGCCACTCCGGGTCTGCGCCGAAGGCCTTCCACTTCGCGTTCATTTCGGCGATGTCCGGGAAGCTCAACATATAAGTGAGGTGAGGGAGGCGCGATCCGATGAGGGCGTCGCCGTAGAAGACCTGCCAGAAGCCGGCGCGCTGGAATGCGCCGAACTCGCCGCTGTGGAACATCTCGACTTTAATGCGGTGATCGGAGTTGCTTGGGCTCTCGTAGGTGCGGAGTTGGAAGACGCGCGCGCCGTGCTCGGCGGTGGGCGGCGGTACAGTGAGCCGGGGATGGCCCTCGAAGGCAATCAGCAGCGTGCTTTCGATTCGGCTGTAAGGCGGCTGGATGGCCGGAGCTTTCAAGAATGCTTCGCCGGCTTTCTGGTATTCGGCGTCTTCGGCGAGTTGGAGTTCGCTGCGCGCCAGGGTTTCGAGAGATGTGCTCGGCATCAGGACGTAGAGCGCCGGAGTTTCGACCCCGATCTCCAGGTTAAAGGCGCCGACCGGTTTGATGCCGAGGCGGTTCAAGGCTGGAATCAAAGCATTTTCGACGAAGTTGTTCGCGAGCTTCTGTTGCGGGCCCGAGTGAAGCTGATAACGGCGGAGCTCGTAATATTCGCGGCCGGAGCCGTTCGCTTGAGACGCATCGATCGGCAGCGCGGCGGCGGCTAGAGAGGAGGCAAGAAAGTTTCGTCTGTGCATGTTGATCCGCATTCTATCGAGGCACTTCCACCAGTACGAGCGCGTTCGGCTCCAGATCCAGGTCGAGACGGTTGCCACTGAGATGAAGTTGTTCGGGTGGAGGGAGCATCGTTTCCTCATTCATGCGGCGGATCTGATCCTCAGTTGGATACCGTGGGCTGCCCACCCGTTTGTAGACGGCGAGAGTGTTGCCGTGCTCGTTATCGACGCGGCTGATCGCGAGGTTCGCGCCTGGGCGAACACCGTCGAATATCAGCCGGAATTTTTTTGAAGCCCCGGTTCGATCCGGGTCTACCAAGTTCCACAGCGCGATGACGAGGGCCCCATCGTTGCGCCGGGTCACGATAACGTTCTTGTCTGAATTGGCGAGCCGCTGGCCGCCGAGCTTGTGCAGAAGGCCGAAATCGTAAAAGCTGGGCTTGTTGATTCCACCTTCCGCTCGTAGGCCGAAGTGGCCTTCGAACGGGCGAGGGATGGGGCCTCCTTCTTCGAAGACGTCGGAAAAAGTCCAGAACGACATTTGGTCGACAAGACCGTCGCACTCGCGGATCGTGTTGGCGAGTGCGGGTCCTACGTAGGAGGTGTCGCGTGCTTCCTTCATGCCGGGAACGTTCCATTCGGTCCACAGCAAGGGAAGCTTCGGCATCGCTGAAGCTTGTATCTGCGCTCGCACTTTGCCGATGGCGCGGCAGACGCGATCATCCATCGGAATGTTCTCGTCCGTGCCGAAGAGATCTTCGACTGTGTCGTCTGCGTAGCCGTGGGAGGAAACGAAATCGACCGGTACGTGTTGCTTGTTTGCGTGCTTTAGAAATTGATCCACCCAGGCCGCCGCTGCGGTGGCGGGCCCTCCCACACGCAGGCGGGCGTTGACGTTCTTCAGGGCGCGCGCGGTGTGATCGTATAACTCGAAGTAGCTCTTCTCGCGAGGAATGCCGTTCCAGAAATCGATATTGGGCTCGTTCCAGACTTCGAAGTACCATTGCGCGACTTCGTCCATGCCGTAACGCTCTACCAGGTGGTGAGCGAACGCCGTCATCAGCCCGTCCCACTTTTCCCAACTTTTGGGAGGCGAGACGTTCTGCTTATACCAGAAGGGGTGGAGCGCGTCGGGGTTGAAGGCCAGCTTCTTCGGCATGAAGCTGATTTCAACGACCGGACGTACTCCGTTCCTCAACAGTCCGTCGTAGATCTGGTCCACATAGGCGAAGTTGTAGACCGGGTTGCCGTGTTCATCTTCGTCGTAAACGCCGATCTCATCGTGGAGTATGGCGTGGAAGCGAACATAACGAAAACCGGTGACTTCCTTGACGGCTCGCAGATCGTTCCGATAGCTTTCGCGAAGCGCAAGAATGGCGCGGCCGGAGCCAAACATCTGCTCCCAAAAGTGGGGAAAGGGCGAGGTCTGGGCTTGGGCGTCAATCTTGATTTCTTCTTGCGGGCGGGCGGGGAGACCGGTTGCCAGGAGCAGCGCGGCCGCCAGGTAAGGTCTCATAGATCCCGATAAACAGCTTAACGCTTGACAGTTTTTCCGCTTGGTGGTACTTTTCTAGCATGGTGCTAGTTCCGCAGCATACGCTGAGCCGCCGCGAACGGCAGATCATGGACGTGCTCTATCGCAAAGGAAGAGCGACCGCGGCCGATATTCTGGAGGGCATTCCGGATCCGCCAAGCTATTCGGCGGTGCGAGCGATGCTGCGGGTGCTCGAAGAGAAGAAACACATTCGCCACGAAGAAAAGGATCTGCGCTATGTATACATGCCGGTAGTAGCGCGCGAAAAGGCCCGGCGTTCTGCCGTGACGCATCTGCTGGATACGTTTTTCGAAGGTTCCGCCGAGCAGGCGGTCGCTACGCTGCTGAACGTTTCGGCGCGAGATCTGAAGCCGGAGGATTTCGACCGGCTGGCGGCGCTCATCGAAGAAGCGCGGAAAGAGGGGCGGTGATGAACTGGCATTTCTGGCTGGAGCTTCTGGTCCGCTCGTCGGTGCTGCTAATAGCGGGCGAAGTTCTTCTGCGGTTGAGTAAGAGGCAGAGGGCATCCTTCCGGCATGGGCTAGCGTTCTCGGCGTTTGCACTGCTCGCGATGCTGCCGGTCTTCTCGTTAGCGATCCCCGATATCTATATTCCGTTGGGACGGCCCACGCACGCCGCCACTGCGCTGGTGACGGCGCAAACAATCTCATCGCGGCCGCTACACGCGACGATTGCGCATCCATTCAACTGGCTGCCATGGGTTTGGCTGGCTGGCGCCGCGTTCGCGGCTGCGCCTCTGATTGTGGGCGCGATTGCGGCAAGAAGGATGGCGAAGCGCGCGGCCTCTCCGGGGCCGGCGCTGCAGACCGCGGTTGAAAAACTGGCGCCGGAAGTCGAGGTGCTGCTGTCATCCGAAGTTGAGGTGCCGCTGGCGTGCGGACTGCTGCGGCGCAGAATTCTGCTTCCGGCTTCCGCCGAGCATTGGACCGTGATGCGGCTGGAGGCCGTACTCGCTCACGAGCTTGCGCACGTTCGCCGCAGGGACGTGGCAGCGCAGGTTGCGGCGCACATGGTGGCGGCTCTGTGGTGGTTCCAGCCGCTTGTCTGGGTGATGAGGCAACGCCTGCGCGTTGAAAGCGAGTTTGCCTGCGACGCCGAAGCGCTGCGCCTGGGCTTCCGTCCCTCCGATTACGCTATGGAGTTGCTCGCCGTGGCGCGAGCAATGGGACGGGAGGATAAGACGCCGAGCCTGGCCATCAGCATGGTCCGTTCGTGCGAGCTGGAAGACCGCGTGCGAGCGATCCTGAACCCGACCGCCGCTTTGCTCGGCCCGCTTCGGGCGGTGGCGCTGGCCGCTGTGCTCGGAAGCCTGGCGGTGGGCGCGTCCGCGGTCAGCGTGGGTTCTCAGCAAAGTTTCGATGAACGAGGAGGTTCAATCATGAAACGCACAATTCTCGCGGCTCTTCTGACCTCAGCAGGTCTGTCGGCCGCAACTGTCACCGGCGCCGTCGCCGATACGAGCGGCGCCGCGCTGTCCGACGTCAACGTTGTTCTTTCGAATCCGGATACCGGAGCGAAACAAGAGGCTGCCACCGGCGCGGACGGGAAGTTTAGCCTGGAAGGCAACGGGCCGGGGCAGTACATTCTTCGCTTGGAAAAGCCCGGCTTTGTTTCTATTTTCCGCGTGTTCGATATGAAGGCCGATACGAAAACGGATCGCGAGTTCACGATGGCGCCCGAGGGCGGGGAATCCGTGGCCGACAAAGTTGTGAACACGACCGAGCAGAAGCAAAAGGTTATACGCGTGGGAGGAGAAGTCGAGGAAAGTAACTTGACCACGAAGGTGCAGCCTGTTTATCCGGCCGCCGCCAAAGCCGCGCGCGTTCAGGGATCGGTGCATATTGAGGCCACGATTTCAAAGGACGGCGTTCCCATCGAGCTTCGCGTGCTGTCTTCGCCGAGCGACGATCTTTCTCAATCGGCGGTTGAGGCTGTGAGGCAGTGGCGCTATCGTCCGACGTTGCTGAACGGTGCTCCTATCGAAGTAGTAACCGAAGTGCTGATCAACTACACGTTGTCCAGGTGAGGGCGTATATCATCGGAACGTGAATCGGTTGAATCGGCGAAGAGCGTTAGTGGCGCTGGCCGCCGTTGCGGGAAGTCGGGCGCTGGCCGCGGAGACCAGCGCCCGACGCATGTTCCTGGCGCTGAACAGCGTGCTGCTATCGGGCCGGGTTGGGTGGCCGGAGTTCCCGGAGTTGGCGGCGCGAGTCGGGTATCCCGGCTGCGATGTGATGCTCGATGCGGCGATCAAGGCAGGCCCGGAGGCGACACGGCAGTTGTTCCGCCGGCTGAATCTTCGGCCGGCGGTTGCCGACTATCCGGGAGACTTCCGAAAAGACGATGCGGCGTTTCAAACATCGATTCCGAAGATAGAGCAAGCGTCGGCATTCATGGCGGCTATCGAATGCCCACGCATGATGACGTACATCCTGCCCTCAAGCGATACGCCGAAGGAGGAACTGCAGCGCGTCTATAAAGAACGCTTTAGCGAGACGTCGCGCATTCTGGCGAAGGACGGTGTGAGGCTAGGGCTTGAGTTTCTAGGCCCGCTCCATTTCCGCAAGCAGTTCAAATATGAGTTCATCTGGCGCATGGATGAGATGCTCGAATTCGCGAAGGAGTGCGGCCCGAATATTGGATTGACGCTCGATTCCTGGCACTGGCATCATGCGGGCGCAACCACGCAGGACATCGTTGCCGCGGGGCGCGAGCGCATCGTGCATGTGCATTTCAACGATGCGCCGAATCTGCCGCCTGAGCAGATCCGGGACAACGAGCGTCTGCTGCCAGGCGAGGGCGTCATCAATTTGACTGGTTTTCTGCGGGCGCTCGAACAGATCGGCTACACCGACGGGCTGAGCGTGGAAGTTTTCGGGCGCGGGCTCAAGGACATGACGCCGGAAGCGGCGGCCCGGATGGGGCTTGAATCGGGACGGAAGGTATTTCAGAAAGCCGGAGTGCCGGAGGGCTGATCTCAACTTCGCTGCTGCGGGACGAACAGCGAGAGCTGAGCCGGTTTAGGCGCGACGCCTCCGCGAGACCGCTTATCATCGAAGACTGATCTGCCATTGAGCGCCGGCGAGATGGCGTGCTCATGCTCCATCACGCGAGCGAAATCGGCGGTGGGCTCGGCGCGTTGCTCCACCGTCCTAACCAGACGGTCGAGGCGCTCGAAGCCATCGATCTTTTCGGTATCGCCAAGTCTGGCGCTATCAAGCGAGCGGCGCAGAACGGCGAGAGATTCGTCATAGGTCTTCAGTGGAACCGGGAAGGGATGCCGGTCTTTTCCGCCGAGGGCGAATGAGAAACGCGCGGGATCCGAGAAGCGGCTCGGCGCGCCGTGAACCACCTCGGCGATGAGGGCGAGCGTTTGGAGAGTGCGCGGCCCCAGATTCTCGACGAGCAGCAGCGAAGCGAAATCGCGCAGTTGACGTTCATAACTGACGGCTAGTACGGCGCCCAAGCGCTTGAGATCCACGTTTCGCGGCCGAACGTCGTGATGGGCGGGCATGATGAGACGCCGTGCTTCGCCAAGAGTTTTCTCGGGATGGCCGGCTGCGATCTCGATAAGCGCATCTTGAGCCGGCCGGGCACGGCGGTCTACGAGATTGAGAATGACGCCTTCTGGCTCGCCGACGATGGCCGTATGCGGCTCGCTGACAAAGTCGCGCACAGAAGAAGAATGCCAATGATAGCGGCGCGCCAAGCCTGTCCGGCCATTCAGGCCTTGTTGCACGACGGCCCAATCGCCCGAAGCCGAGAGCACGAATGAATGCAGATAGATCTGGAAGCCATCGGCAATTGCATTGTTATCGATCTTCGCGGTGAGGCGGCTGGCGCGCACCAGCGCATTGCCGTCCAGGCTGAGGCGGTCGGCGATGGAGATCAGTTCGTCCGGCGTCTTGCGCGACTGTTTGCCTCGGCCGCCGCAGATATAGATCCCGAGCTCGTGTGCGCGGGGGTTCAGGCCGCGCTTGAGAGCCCCAAGGACAGAGGTGGTGATGCCGGAGGAGTGCCAGTCCATTCCCATCACGCAACCGAGCGCCTGGAACCAGAATGGATCGCTAAGGCGCGAGAGGAATTCCGCCGCGCCGTAGTGATGCACGATGCTTTCGACGATTGCGGTTCCGAGCTTTTGCATGCGCTCGGCTAGCCACGCGGGGACGCGGCCCCCGTGCAGCGGCAGATCGGCGAAACCGGAACGTTGCATGCCTCATTTCCGATGGTAAAGCCTGTCCGGGCTTCGCGCGGGCGCGTATCCTTTGACTGTGGACCCGCTGGCCGAATACATCTCCCGCCGCGACCGCTGGCGCGCCGAACAGCAGAGCGCGCAGAAGCGGTTCATTCGGCTTGGAAATTGGCGTTTGGGAGTTGCGGGGATTGCAATCGCGATGGCGTTTTTAAGCATCGGGCGGATGATGTTCAGCGCATGGTGGCTGGCGATTCCCGCTGCGGTGTTCGCAACGCTCGTAGTCTTGCATGCGCGCGTGGTTCGGCGGCGCACGTTCGCGGAGCGGGGAGTACGCTTCTACACGCGCGGCGTTGCGCGATTGCAGAACGAATGGATGGGGCAAGGAGATACGGGCGAACGGTTTCTCGATCCGGTACATCTCTACAGCGGCGATTTGGATGTATTCGGCAAGGGATCGTTATTCGAATTGCTTGCTACCGCGCGCACGGCGAGCGGGGAAGAGACGCTTGCGAACTGGCTGCGGAGCGTGTCGGGGCGCGAAGAAGCGATCGCGCGGCAGCAAGCCGCCGGCGAGTTGGCAGGGCGCTTGGATCTGCGCGAAGGGGTAGCGCTGCTGGGCGAGGATGTGCGCGCCGAAGTGCAGGAGAAAGGATTGGGAGCGTGGGGATCTGGAGCGCCCGTTTACTTTGCGCCTTATCTGCGAGCAATTGCGCCGGTGTTGGCCGTTGGAGCAGTGGTGACGCTCTTTGCGTTTTTCGCGAGAGTGCTTCCGGTTGCGCCGTTTGCGGCCATTCTCGCGGCCAATGTGACGATCGGGTTCGTCTTGCGAAGACGGGTGCGACAGGTTGTCGAAGGAGTGGATACTCCCGGCCACGACCTGCGAATCTTTGCGCTGCTGCTGGCGCGTGTGGAACGGGAGCAGTTTGAAGCCGCCAAGTTACGAGAGCTTCATCGCGCGCTGCAGGTGGAAGGATTGCCGGCGTCGCGGCGCATCGCGGGATTAGAGCGCTGGGTGGATATTCTCGATTCGACGAATGTACCGCTAATACGTGCGATTCAGCCGGCGCTGCTGTGGCGCGAGCAGGCGGCGATGGCAATAGAGGCGTGGCGGCGTAAGAACGGCCGGCATGTAGCGGGATGGGTGCGGGCGATTGCCGAATTCGAAGCGCTGTCTGCTTTCGCATCGCTCAAGTACGAACGTCCGGAGTGGACATTTCCGACCCTCGTGGACGGGCCGGCGCGGTTCGAGGCGCAGTCTTTGCTGCATCCTCTGATGGCGCGCGACAAGTGCGTTCCAAACGATGTTTCCATAGGTGGAGAGGCGCGGCTGCTGATTGTAAGCGGGTCGAATATGTCGGGCAAGAGCACGCTTCTACGGTCGGTGGGATTGAACACGATTCTCGCTTGGGCCGGCGGCCCGGTGGCTGCCCGCGCAGTGACGGTCTCGACGCTGCACACAGGCGCTTCGGTGCGGGTTGTCGATTCGCTGCAGGATAACCGGTCGCGCTTCTTCGCGGAGATCACGCGCATTCGCGAAATTGTGGAGCTGGCCCGGCGAGAGCAGGTGCTGTTTTTATTGGACGAACTGTTGAGCGGGACGAATTCGCGCGACCGGCGCATCGGGGCATCCGCGATCGCGCGGGAGTTAATATCGGCGGGCGCTATCGGCCTCATCACTACCCACGACCTGGCGTTGGCGGAGATCGAGCAGGACCTTCAACAGGAGCTTGGGCGCGCGGCCGCTAACGTGCATTTCGAGGATAGAATCCAGGACGGCCGAATCGAATTCGATTATCGGCTGAAGGCTGGGGTGGTCACCCACAGCAATGCGCTAGAGCTGATGAGGACGATCGGATTAACGGTTTGAACATAATGGACCGGTTTTGTTTGAGATACTAAAGAGTGGCTGTTCTGCTGATCCCGGCGCTATTGATCCTCCTGTTAGCCGCGGCGAGCCTCGCGGCGTACCAGCTCTCGGAAGCCAAGCGATGGCGTGAGAGCGCGGGCGAGGCTCGGGATGAAGCGGAACGGCGGAGGCAGGCGCTCGAAGAGTCGCGGCGAGCCGCGGCCCAGAGCGAGGCGGAGAGCGCGAAGAACCGTGAATTGGCTGAGCTGCAATTGAGGCTGCTGACCAAGACGCAGCAGCAACTGGAGGAAAAGTTCCGCGCCCTGGCGAGTGACGCTTTGCAAAACAACAGCCAGCTCTTTCTTGATCGAAGCCGCGACCAGATCCAGCACCTGGTGGAACCGGTCAACCACTCGCTGCGGCGCTTTGAAGAACAGGTGCAAGCGATTGAGCGCTCGCGCGTGGGGGCCTACGCGGAAATTTCGGCGCAAGTGAAAGACTTGATGCAGTTGCAGGAGCGCGTGCGGCAATCGGCCGACGAATTGAAGACGGCTCTGCGGTCGCCGATCCAGCGGGGGCGCTGGGGCGAGATGCAGCTTCGGCGAGTTGTGGAACTGGCGGGGATGCTCGAATATTGCGATTTCTCCGAGCAGAAGACGCTGTTCGGTGAGACCAACCAGCGGCCCGACTTGATTGTGCGCCTGCCGAATGGATGCCAGGTGGTAGTGGATGCGAAAGTGTCGCTGGAGGCCTACCTGCGGGCGATAGAGGCGCAGGAAGAGCCTCAGCGGTTGCGATGCTTGGCCGATCATGCGAGGCAAGTGAAGGCGCACGTTAAGTCGCTGGGCGAGAAAGCTTATTGGGAGCGATTGACGTGTTCGCCGGAGTTTGTGGTCGCGTTTCTGCCGCTTGAATCCTTGTTCAGCGCGGCGCTCGAACACGATCCGGAACTGCTCGACTATGGCGCCAAGCACAGGGTGATGATCGCGACTCCGGTTACACTCATCACGCTGTTGCTTGCGGTTGCGCAGGGGTGGCGGCAGCAGGCGCTGGCTGAAAATATCGAGAAGATCCGCGCGAGCGGCGTGGAGTTGTACTCGCGCCTTGTGACCATGGGCCAGCACTTCGCCAGGCTGGGCGATGCGATTGGAAAGACAGTGGAGACCTATAACCAGACCGTCGGCTCGCTTGAGCGCAATGTTCTGTCTTCGGCGCGCAGGTTTCGGGAGTTGCGGCCGGCGACAACCGATGAATTAGACGAGATCGTCGAACTGGAGCGCACGCCGCGCAAGCTGGACGGCTCGAAGTGGCAGATGCTGGAGGCGGCGGAGCGGAGCTAGTTCAACTTCTCGGTTAATGTGAGGGGAGAGGCCAGGCTGAAGCTGAGGCGAGTTTCGGTTGGTATCACGCAGGCCTTTCCGTGAGTCGCCATGGCGCCTCCGGTACCGGCCGCGCCGCCTGCTCCAGCGCCGATAGCTGCGCCTTTGCCGCCGCCCGCTATGGCTCCAATGATGGCGCCCAGCGCCGCGCCCCCGGCAATTTTTTCAGCGCCGTGATTGGACCCCGACGGACCCTTGCGGTCGTTCGAATTGGTTTGAACGGCGATGCGCTGGCCATCGGTGGTGTTGATTTCCGTAACCGTGAGGCTCAGGTCAGCCGCGCCTTCCATATGCCCAGCCTTTTGAGCGTTGACAATACGTCCGAGCACGCGCGAGCCGCGGTCCGCGATAATAAATCCGTCCATGACTATCGGAGCATCGAGCGTGGCGCGGAAGGTGTCGCCGCTGTAATTGTGGTCGGTCGAAAGGGTCTCGCCGAGACGAATGGAAACGGGAGTTCCGGCAGGCAGCGTGACCACATGAGGCTGACGAGCGGCCGCGGGAGCAGAGGTTTGCGAAGGCTGCTGCGAATTGGGCTGCGGATCGGAGTACCCGGGCGGAGGCGGCTGTGGCAGCGTGAGCTGGTTGTCGCCGTTCGAAGGTGGCGCTGCTGCCGGCGGCGTATTTTGAGCGATCTGAATGGGCTCTTCGTTCACGGGCGGGGTCTTTGCATGTGGCGGCGCAGGGGGCGGGGGCGTCTCTCGAATTTTGACTGCAACGGGAGCGGCTTGCTTCCTCACCGGCTTGGGAGCCGGTTGGCTCTCGTCCGGGACGGCTGCGGGCGAGTCGTTTGCAGGTTGCGCGGCGGGGGCGGGCGGCGGAGCGGGCGTTTGCGCCACCTGGTCATTGGCCGACACCGGCTGAACCACTGGGGGCGGATGAAGCATTTCGTTTGTATGGACGTAAATGAACGCGCCGCCCAGGGCCACGACCAGCCCGGCCACAAACGCGGCAATGATTTTCAGCAGATTCGACACTACGATCACGGCGGAGTCCCTATATGTGAAAACGCTACCACAGAGAAGAACGTTTCGAGCCAGACAGTTAAAATAAGATCATTCGGGTAGTTTCGCTTCCCCACATCTGCACAATGATGCATTGCCGTGTCTTCGATTTCCCGGGCGCATATAGCGTCGGGCCGATTCCTATTCAACCTGCTACGGTGCTTGCGCCCATGGCGGGGGTCACCGACACAGTGTTCCGCCGGTTGATCCGCAATCAGGGCGGCTGTGGGCTGTTGATGACCGAATTCACCAGCTCGCACGGCGTAGTAAGCACGCGGCGCGCCAAGAAACCGAATCGCAATTTCCGGTACCTGTATTTCGAACCGGAGGAACATCCCATTGCCTGCCAGCTTTTCGGTTCCGATCCGGAGGTGATGGCAGAAGCGGCCAAGGTGTGCGAGGACCGGGGCTTCGATATCGTCGATATCAATTTCGGATGCCCGGTGAATAAGGTGGTGAAATGCAACGGAGGTTCGGGACTGTTGCGCGACCTGCCGCTGGTGGAGAAGATTTTGCGAACAGTGCGGGGAGCGATCTCGATTCCACTGACCTGCAAGTTTCGCGCCGGGTGGAACGATCACGAACTGGTGGCGGTGGAGATGGCGAGGATCGCGGAGGATTGCGGGCTGGCGTCGGTGGCCCTGCACCCGCGCACGCGCGAGCAGGGGTATAGTGGGCGCGCGGACTGGGCTCGCATCGCGCAGGTGAAAGCGGCGGTGAAGATTCCCGTCATCGGCAACGGCGACATCGTCACGCCGGAGGATGCCTTGCGCATGCATCGGGAGACCGGGTGCGATGCGATTATGATCGGGCGAACGGCCTCATACAATCCGTGGATCTTCCGGCAGATCGAGGAATACTTGCGGACCGGCGCCTATTTCGTACCGCCGGAGCACGAGCGGTATCGCATGATGAAGACGTACTATCTGATGCTGGAGGAGCACGGGGAGGCGGACGCCGTTGGCAAGATGAAGCAGTTCGCCACCTATTTCACGCATGGAGTGCGGAACGGCTCGAAGCTGCGCACGGAGATCTATCGAGCGCAGGAGGCCGGGCGGATTTTGGACATCGTGGAAGCATTCTTTAGCGAGCAACTCGGCGCGGGCGTCGCGGCGCAGGAGCGCGCTGAAGTCGCTTGAAACAAGTTCAACTGATAACCGACGGCGCCTGCAAAGGCAATCCCGGGCCGGGAGGCTGGGCCTGTATTTTACGGTATGGCGATTACAAACGGGAGCTATACGGGTCGAGCCCTCATACGACGAATAATCGCATGGAACTGGCGGCGGCGATTGAGGGCCTGAAGCGGCTGAAGGAAAGTTGCGCGGTCGAGATCGTGACCGATTCGGAGTATCTCCGGAGCGGGATCACGAAATGGATTCACGGCTGGAAACGCAACGGATGGAAAAAGGCAGATAAACAGCCGGTGAACAATCGAGATCTTTGGACCGCGCTGGACGATTTGGTAAACACGCACGAGACCCGTTGGAAATGGACCAAGGGACACGCGTCGCACGAGGATAATAATCGCTGCGACGAGCTGGCGAGCCACGCCGCCGACGAGCAAACCGCGAGCGAGCCGAATCCGGCGAGCGATCCGTATCGACTGCATGCCAGAGCGGAAGCCTGAAGGCCGGCGAATTTGCCTGTTTGGGGGAACATTCGACCCTATCCACGAAGCTCACTTGCGCATCGCGCAAGAGGCGCTCCGCGCATTCTCCCTCGACGGAGTGATTTTCGTTCCCGCCGCGAATCCGCCGCACAAAGATCCTTCCGGAGTGACGCCGTATGAAGATCGCATGCGGCTGGTGGAAATAGCTTGCGCTCCTTATCCGCGCTTTGAGGTGTCGCGGTTGGAGGAGGGCGTCGGCCAAAGCTACACGGTCGATACGCTGCGGCGATTCCGGCAACAACTATCGCCTTCCGACCAGTTATTTTTCCTTATTGGATCGGACGCGTTCGAAGACCTGGAGAGTTGGAAGGACTGGCGCGAAGTAGTGGAGCTCACCGAATTTATCGTCGTCTCGCGGCCGGGGGCGGACTATCGTGTCCCGGGGAATGCGAGGGTGCGCCGCCTCGACGGCTTGGCGCTGCCCGTTTCAAGCTCGACGATTCGCGCGCGCCTCGCCGCGGGCGAACCCACGCCGGAGTTGCCGGCGCAAGTTCGTCAGTTCATCGAGGAACACAAGCTCTATGGGTTCGGCTCGGACTGCGTCGCCTCGCCGCGGTAACTACTGCCGAGCGGAAACACAGTACTGGTCGAAGGCTTCGGTCAGAAGCTTTGCGATCTCGGGCGCCTGGCGGCTCTCAATCTGGTGACGGTGAACCACAAAGACGGGCTTGCCATCGCGAAAAAGCGCGATAGAAGGCGACGATGGCGGAACGCCGGTTAACAGTTCGCGCACGCGGGCGACGGCTTCAAGGTCTGCGCCGGCGAACACCGTTGCGGTCGCATCGGGCCGCACATGATGCTGGAGCGCAATTCCGATGGCCGGCCGCGCCTTGCCGGCGGCGCAGCCGCAGACCGAGTTGACCACCATCAGAACGGTGCCGCTTCCTGGCGCAAGCTTGCGGTTGACCTCCTCGGGAGTCCTAGTCTCCTCGACGCCATACTGCGTCAAGTCTTCCCGCATCCGGGCGATGAGTTGTTCGGGATATCGCATGGCAGTAGAAAACATGTTTTAAGTTCCTGATCTAGGTCCCCGCTCTGGCGGTCTGGACCTTGGGGCTCGCCAGATAACCTACAATTGTGTCTTTTCGAACCTCGTTCACGACAATCTCGTCGGGCTGATGAGCCTTCGAAGTATAGAACTGAATCGGCTCGTTGATGGTGCGGTCTTTCTTCTCAACCATCTTGTCGTCGACCGTAATCTGAATTGTAAACCGATTATGTTTTACGTCGGCCTTCTTCAATTCGACCATGACGTCCGCCACCCGGGTGGCTTTCTTCGATTTTGAAATGGTGAACTGCGAATAGTTTCGCTCGCCGAGTTCTTTGAGCGCCTCCAGTTCTTTCCCATTCGTCGCGATTAGGCTCGCGTGGCTGTCCAGCTCGCCCGTTGCGCGCTTCAAGTTATCGATGGTTTGCTGCAATTGCGACTTCGTATTCTGGACGTCCGTCTTGACGGTGCCGACGTCGGCTGAAACGCTCTGCAGTTGCGTGGTGGCTGTATCGGCGGTCTGCTTCACGGCGCTGATGGCTTGTTGCTGCGCGGCTTGTTCTTCGGCGACGCGTTGTTGCAGCACGTCGACGCGGCGTTGGGCGTCGACCTTAGCTTGTCCCACGGCCTGATCGGCGGCGTGGCGTTGTTCGGCCAGACGTTTCTGCAAGTCTTCGACGCTGCGACGGGAGCGCTGAACTTGTTCGTTAGAATCGATACGCATCTTCTCCATCGCAGTGTTGAGGTCGTTCGTCAGCTTGGCCATCTCGTTCTTGTTGTCGGTTCGGAGATGTTCGAGTTGGACAAACAGAAAAATATTTGTCGCAGCAAGCAGGACGAGAACACCGACCAGCACGGGTATTTTCCAATTCGGACTGGAAGGCGGCGGGATGATATAGGTTGGCTGCTGTGGTGCACTACTCATGATCTTCTTTATTATCGTGCAAACCGGTTGGCGAGACGTTCCGAGGAGGCGCGGCTAGACGCCTTCACGCTTGCGACCGATCCGAATCGCCATCTGATTTTGCGTGGGTTCGCCGTCGCACTCGACCGCCAGTACTCTCGCGATGGGATCGGGAGCGGTAGTTTGCAGCCCGATGAAGCGGACGCGGAACGGCTCCTGGATGAATTGAACCGGTTCGCCGGTCGCGAACATTTTGGCGGAGAGAACCTTTTGCTCGAGACCGCCAATAGCCAGCGTGTCTCCAGGCCAGAAGTAGGCGTGAATAAACAACGTGTTTCCGCGGCGCGTGAAATCCGCAAATTCGGAACGCCCGACCTGGCAGCGATCGGCGCGGTGGATCAGATCGCTGTAAGAGTCCATCCATTTTCCAACCGAAGTAAGTATTTCGATCGATGGGTCGGGAATCGAGCCGTCGGGCCGCGGACCGATATTAAGCAGATAGTTGCCCTGGTCGCGGGTGCACGAGAGCAGGTTGCGCACGATGGTCTTGGGCGACTTCCAATTGTCGTCGGCGCGCTGATATCCCCAGCTATCGTTCATCGTCATGCACGCCTCCCAAGGCGTCGAAGCGGCGCGGATTTCCTGTTCGGGAGTGGTGAAGTCTTCAGGTATTCCGGATCGATTATTGATCAGGATATCGGGTTGAAGCTGGCGAACCATCTTGTTCATGTTCACGGATTCCCAGCCTTCGGGAGACAGAGGCCAATTGACGTCGTACCACAGAACGTCCACTTTGCCGTAGTTCGAACAGAGCTCGCGGACCTGTCCGTGGATGTAGTCGACGAAACGGCGGCGGGCCGCTTCGTCATTACGGCACCGGGCGCCATCGGGATGATGCCAATCCATCAGCGAATAATAAAATCCGAAGCGCATGCCTTCCGAGCGCGCAGCCTCCACGTATTCGGCCACTAGGTCGCGTCCGGCAGCTTGTTTGGGAGCGCAATAATCGGTCAGCTTGGTGTCGAAGAGGCAGAAGCCTTCATGGTGTTTGGTGGTCATTACCATGTACTTCATGCCCGCCGTCTTCGCCAGTTTCGCCCAGGCGCGAGCCGCGTGCGGCGCAGGATTGAATTGCCGTGCGAGTAACTGGTACTCGGCTACCGGAATGCCTTCTTCTTCCATAGCCCATTCATGGCGGCCCAAAACGCTGTAGAGGCCGAAATGGACAAACATTCCAAAGCGGGCTTCGTGCCACCACTGCATGCGGCGGTCGCGGTCGCCAATGGTGGAAGTGGAAGGCCCCGGATCGGAAGCGGGGAGGTGATCCTGCGCGCGAAGAGGAAGCGGAGCGATGGCGGCGGCGGCCCCGGCGGACTTGAGCAGGGCGCGCCTGGAGAGAGATGAAATTTTCACGGGTGTGCCATCATTTCTTGTACCACTTCCATGATCGAGTTTTGCGTTCCGGAGCCTTAGTCCCGGCGTGTTTTCCAAACGTCTTATCGAGCCCGAATTGATGGATCATCTTCCGCCGCCGGAAGCGCGCGAGAACCTGGCCGATCTGGTGCGGATCAACGCCCGGTTCGGCGGGCACTCCGTGATTCGAAAGGCGTTGGGCGCGGTAGCGGGACGCGACGAATCGTTCACGCTTCTGGACGTGGGGTCCGCATCCGGCGACGCGGCGCGGCGGATTCAGCAAGAGTTTCCCGGAGCACGCGTGACGAGCCTCGATTGCAATGTAACCAATCTGGAGAACGCGCCGTATCCGAAGGTGCTGGGGGATGCATTCGGACTGCCCTTCTTGCCGGGAAGTTTCGATTACGTTTTCTCCTCGCTGTTTCTGCATCACTTTGAGGACGCGCGAGTGATTGAATTGCTGCGAAGCTTCTATTCGGTGGCGCGGCGTGGAGTCGTCATGTGCGACTTGGAACGACACATTCTGCCCTATTTGTTTTTGCCCGCGACGAAGCATCTGTTCGGCTGGCGGCGAGTCACGGTTCACGACGGCGTAATCTCCGTGAGAGCTTCGTTCCGCCGCCATGAACTAGCCGAGTTGGGCCGAAAGGCGGGTATCCAATCCGCTAGTGTGCGCGCGCACAGGCCGGCCTTCCGGATTTCATTCGTTGCCAGAAAGAACGGCGCATGAGCAAGCCCGGTGGGTACTCGGAGGAAGATACCCACCGGGGGGCGCACCGGCCGCATAGCAGCGTGCGCCAACTCGATAGCCCCGGCCCTCTGCAAAACGGACCGAGGACCTAGCTTGGTTGATGTGTTCGGATCCGCCTTGTGTTATTGGACGGAGAGCTTCTCAATAAATTACGTACCGCCCGTCAAAATATTTGCAGAGGCTTCGCCGATTCTCGAAAGACTACGGAAGCTCGCCAGGCGATCTGATTGGGAGTTCCGATCACGAACGAATACCCGAACACGCCGACTAATAGAACCGCGCAGGCAATTGTAAAACCGGGCAGGAAAGAGTGCATCCTCTGCAGGGTCAATCCGCTTACATAGGGAGCGATAACGCCCGCGAAATTTCCCATGCAGTTTTGAACACCGGTCCACTTACCTGAAGCTTGGGCTCCGGCGAGGTGTTGTGTCAAGGCCCAATGGTTGGATGAGAATGCTCCCATGGAAAGGCAGGCCAGTACCAAGAGTGCATTTGCGCCCGCCGGTTCGCGAACCAGCACGGCAGGCAACAGGAAGAAACAGCAGCCTAACAGACCACAGGAAACGAATATCTGCCGCACTTTTCCGGGCGCTCGGCCGCGGCGGATGAAGGCGTCGGCAAGCAGGCCAAAGAAAATCGACGAGGCGGCGACTGCCCAAAAGGGCAGGGAAGCGATGAGCGCTAGACGATCATGCGTGTAATGCCGTTCCTTTTCCAAATAGTAAGGAAGCCAAGTCAAGAAAAGGTACCAGGTGTAATTTCCCCCGAACAGTCCCAACACAGTGCCCCAAAATCTTCGCTGAATCAGGATTTCCGCAAGCGGAGGAGCTTGACGGGACATGCTGGCGAGCCGCCTGACAGCTAGCCGGGGTACGATCAGGCACCAGGGCAAGAGCCACAATAGACTGACGGCGCCGATGGCGACAAACATGTAACGCCACGAAAATCGGTTCATGATCTTCACGCCGAGCAGGACGCCCAAAGCTGGTCCGGCTTTGGAGCCGGCATCAATGAGCGCGTTCGCCGTTCCGCGAAGCTGTTCGGGAAACGTCCCGGCGATTATTTTGGAATAGGCTGGATAGGCGATCGATTCACCAGCTCCGAGCACGAGGCGTAGACAGAAGAGGACCCAGAATGCGCTCGCGAGGCCGGTGAGGCCTGTGGCCCCGGACCAGATGAAGAAGCCGCAGGCGTAGACCCAGTTCACGTTCCAGCGGTCGATGATCCTGCCGGCGGCAATCTGACACAGCGAATAAGTCCAGAAGAAACCGCCGAGCAGGAGGCCGAGATACTCGGGTCGAAAATGAAGATCGCCCTCGATGCTGTGAGCGGCGACGCCTAGGTTGCCTCGATCTACATAGTTAATACAGACGGAGACGACCAGCAGCATTAGGCCGATCCAATGAAGAGGCTTGGGCCTGAGCGCTGTGGTCTCCACTGTTGGCCACACTCTATCAGAGTCAGTGCAGATAGAACAGGCTTAAGCGAGGCAGTTTTGCGGCTTCCAGCAGAGCCGTATCCAAGTAGCGGCGCTCCAACATGGAAATCTGTTCCGCGCTCATCTTCGACCGGTAGGGCCGTAGCTCGCGATCTAAGTTCGCGCGCATGGTGTAGAGATCGGAATCCGAGGATAAGGCGCGAAGGGCGGCCACCATCTTTTCTTCAAGAGCTGTAAGGCGGCGTTCGAGGGCTTCGAGATCCTGAAGCTGGTCTGCCGCCTTCGCGGCGAGCGCTTCAAGCGAGGAAGCAATCTCCTGAAACAGAGATTCGGGCCTTTGCCGCAACGACAGGGCATTTTTCTCGAGGTGCAAGCGAAGCTCATCGGCAGCGAAGGGTGGCGAAGATGGCGTTTTCCCCGCCGCGCGAGAGGGGAGCCGTTCAGCCGCCTCCATGACCGCCTGCGCGCAATAAGCGAGAGAGTTGATGAAGCGGCGCTTCAGTTTTCGGCTGCGCCACTTCTCAAAAGCGTTGTCGATTCCTTTGAGAACGGCGTCCAGGGGGATGGAGGCGTTCTTCCAGCTTTCAATCAGCGCCCAATCGAGCGGCGACAGGAGAAACAGTCCGGCGCCTCGCGCTTGTTGAAAGCGATCCTCGATTTCGGTGAAGTAGTTGAAGTAATTGCCGCTCCACTCGGTCTCGGCGGAAGCGTGCGAATCGGAGGCCGTGCTCATGGTGCTATTAATTGTCGGGCCGGATGCCGCCCGTTGCGAGGCGCTCGATTCGGCCGCCATCCGTATGGAGCAGAAGAAATCCGTTTTCGTCGAGTCCCGCGGTTATTCCCTTTGCCCCGCTCTCCTCGACGACTACACGCCTGTGCATCGCATAGCTGGAGGCGCGCGTGAAGGCTCTCAGAATGCTGGAGGCGCTTTGGCTAACGAGCATCGAACAGAAAGCGTCGAGGGAGGCAAGCAGGCTCGCCACGACATGTTCCCGGGATTGCGCGCGGCCTCCGCTTTCAAGACGGAGTGATGTTGCGGGCGTGCGCAGGCCGGCGGGCAAGGCGGCGTGATTGACGTTGATTCCGATTCCCGCGACCACGCACAGGTCCACCAGATGGGTCAGAATTCCGGCGACCTTTCGGTCGCGGATAAGAACATCATTAGGCCAGCGAAGATCGCAAACCAATTGGGTTGATTGCTGAATGGCCTCCGCCGTTGCGAGCCCGAGCAAGAGGCTGGCTATCGGCAAATTGGCGGCCGAGAGCGGAAGGCGCAGAAGAATCGAGCAGTATATGCCCGCTTCCGGTTCGGAATGCCAGGAGCGGCCGAGCCGTCCGATACCGGCGGTCTGCTCCTCCGCGATAACGAGAGTGCCGTGCGGGGCGTTTACAGCGGCAAGCCGCGCTGCTTCGGTCATGGTAGAGCCGACAGTCGGGAAATAATGGATCTGATTTTCGGGGCGCAGGGCGCGGAGCCGGTCAACGTCCAGTGGCATTGCAAGGCGGCGGAGTGCGGCGGAATGAAACAGGTGTGCGACTACGCCTTGGCTCCATCGAGTCTCAGCGTAACATTCGGAACGCAGATGTGGGACTACGAAGCTAGCTATGGTGTAATGGGTGTGGCTGTATTACGGCCCGCCGGGACGTAATACAAGCGCATGCTCCTCAGTAGCTCAACGGTAGAGCATTCGGCTGTTAACCGAAGGGTTGTAGGTTCGAATCCTACCTGAGGAGCCAATTAAATCACGCACTTAGCGGGAACTCAATTACATCACTGGCAGTTTTAATGGCACTTGGTTTTGGCGCAACCAACGTGTCGTCGGCTTCGCGCAAATGATCAGGTGCCAAGTCCGCATACTTCGCGGTCTGCTTCAGCGTGGAAGGACACATCAGCATTTGCACCGTCTTGAGGTTCACCCCGCGCATGACGAGTTGGCTTGCGAAGTCGTGACGGAGTGAATGCCACGTGAAGTCTTTCAAGTCGGCAGCCTGGACATTGGGGGAAACCAGTGGGCAGGGATCGAGAGATATTCTGGCCCTTCGTGATACTCCGCAAAAACGAAGTGGTCTTTTCGCGGTATAGCTGATGCTTGGCGTCGTTGCAGAATCCCGTATGCGATCGCGTTGAGCGGCAACATCCAGCTCTTCTTCTTGTACTTCGATTTGGATTTCTTCGGCAGCGTCAACGTTCGCTCGTACATGTCGATTTGGTTCCAACGCAGCTCGAACTGGGCCCGACCACTTACTACTTCACCGGGACACCCGCTGGTTGGGGCCACAATCCGTTCCTCGTGCAAAGCGATGCTGGCGGCGGCCCCGGCGGCGACGTGATGGCCTGCTTCAGCCATGTCGCCACATCGAGCGAGCCGAGCACCTATGCGTGGAGCCAGTCGAACACGAACGACGGCATGACGGCGATTATTTTGGATTACCGCAACGTTCAAGACCTTCGATGGCTGGTCCAATTCGCTCGCCTCCAATACAGCGAGCTTTACTTCTTCGGCTGTTGGCGATCCCATTTGCGTTGTTACTCAATCGACTTCATCGCTCGTAGGCCAGGTCTGCGGCACCATTGCCGGCTACACGTCCGCGACGCAAGTTACTCTTAGCGTCTACGCCGGTATCTCGTCGAATGCACAGTTCAGTTATGGCACCAGCGACCAGACCGGCTTCGATAGCGCCATTTCGACGGGTTGCGCAAAGGGATGCATCCTGCTGCTCGCTCCGAAGAGATACGTGCTCATCGGCTCGCTGAGTTTGCCCAAAGAGATCCCCATCCACATCCTCGGCGCGGGCCCGGACGCAATCGCAGCTAGTTCACCCATAAACGTCCGGGGGCGCTCTACCGCTCCTTAAAGAACAGTTCGCGCCTGCCGATTGTTCGAATCAACGCTTCCTCGGACCCAAAAACTGAGTACGGGTTGAGACCCATCAAATCCAGTCCCATGAGCGCTCGCTTTCGTTCCGTCGCGGGGATCAAGATCTTGACGATGAGGTCTTCGTTCACGCTACCGATCAAAACCTGATCATGCGGCAAGAACCTGTAATCGGTATGCACCTTCTCACCGCGCCGTTCCCATACGGTTCCAACACACATAGAATATTGACTTTGTTGTAAGTAGTGCCTGGGATGAGTTCGGACATATGGACCAACAAGGAACAGATGAGCATCGCTGCCGGACGCGTGCATTTTGTCTCTGAAATACACGTACAAAAGCACGTGAGTTGCCTTATCGTGCATTGCGTCGAATGCAAAGAGAGCTGCGACGTAGGGCGACATAGTCCAGTCGAGTATGGGAGAAGGGAAGCCGTGGTGCCGCAGATACAGCAGATATTCGTATATGCCCGAATTGTGGCTCAAAATGGAATCAATCCAGTGGGAATTCTGAAGTAGGTGCTCGAACTCCGGCCATTCTGGTATCTCATTCCAACTTCGCTCTGTCAGTGACTCGACCGCCGGTTTCGTCCTCGCAGCTTTTCGATAGTACGTGAGCAGCGTCTCGTTCGGGTTTGCGTCGTTCGATCTCTCCAGCGTTGTCTCCAGCCGCCAATCAGAATTTCCCAATCCACGAAAAAGCGGATCGTAGAGAGCGCGGTTATTCGTTGCTTCCTTCTGCTCTTTGAGCTGCTTCAGTTGTTCTAGTACGGACGGAAATTGATCCCACGACTGCAGCATTATGCTCTCTTCCTGAGGCATGATCGATTTGTCAGTATAGACCCGACGCAGGAAAATACTACGCGGGTCGGCTGAAGCTGGTCGGGCGCACGTCTTGCCGCGACGTAAAAAATCCAGTGTCACTGCACGAGGTTTCCACAGACCAGATTCGCCTAATGTTCGCCTATACTGAATGAGTGTCAATCGGCCTTGCCGAATCGAAAAAGGACCACGCTGGCCCTGACCATGTGTCCACGGTGGCGATCATTGCGGGCATCTTCACAGTGATTCGACTGGCGCGAGTGCCTGACAGAGAACTCAACGACCGGAGGCTCATCGACACGGTGAAGCAGGGCGTTTCGCTCGCCCGCACCATTCTTGCGGAGGCGATGCGGTAGAAACTGGAATGCGTGCCAAACAGATCCGTCGCAACAGAAAAGTTTAGGGTGTGGCCACGCGGCTCTTTGCCGCACGATGGATCGGCAATCAATTTAAGGCAGTCTCTTGTACTTTGGGATGGGATCGCATTCCTGTGATTAACAAGCTCTGGCATGACCCGGTATGGAGCAAAGTCATTGCTGCCGGTATTCTCGGAATTCTGGCGCTAGGCACACGTTTCGATTGGTGGTCTTCATCATTAAATGAAATCCGACGCGCGGCTCGGTGGCTGATGGCCTTCCTTGTCACAAGATCGGCGCTTCCGCATTGGCTGATTGCGCTTGGAGTTTGCTCCATGCTCATTCTCGCAATCCTGATTGTAATTGGCATAGTCGTGGCGGCACAATCCGCACTCGGAGTGTCGCCTGAACAGAGATTCGTAAAGATCGATAGGCCCGCGTGGATCTCTTACACTATGGATGTCTTCTATGATGTTCGGTGGCGCTGGACGTACGGCAATTCGGCGGAAATCGAAAATGTGTTGCCTTTCTGCCCGCGTTGTGACTATCAGCTCACCATACGGAACATCAGCAACATTCCCATTGTTGATGTGCTGGCATTTCACTGTGATCTGTGCAATCGCGACGTTGCAACAATCCAGGAGCCGCTTAGCTCCATCACGAGCAAAGTCACGCGCTTTATCCATCAAAAACTTCGTACCGAGACTTGGCCTCGTTCCGGGCGTGAAATTGAAGAGGCTCGTGACCACACGTAAAGCAGATCGTTGCTTTTTCGTCCGGAGCCGAGGCGAGATGGAGGAGTCACAATGGATGACGAAGCGCTAACTACGAAATTCAGATCCCTGGAGAAATATGGTGTTGAACGAGTCAAGCATGACCTGTTGAGCGGTGCCATGCAACTCGTCGGCGGCACTCGCGAGCATCGCGAGGAGGTTTGGGAGTGGGTGCGTATGAAGGAAAGGCTAGCGCAAGCAGTCGCCATAGAGCCCGAACCTGAATTAACCTTGCTTTGAGCCGATTAGCCGAGTTGCGTCAGGTCATATCAGTTCGGTTCGACTTCAGGAAACTCATCCGGCTTTGCGAGGAGATCAATGTAACCTACCGTGACGGCTGTTATCTCGCCACAGCGATGCTCACACGCGCGTTGCTCGACCATGTACCGCCGCTGTTCGGCAAATCCAGCTTCGGTGAAGTGGCAAACCAATATGGCGGCAGCTCCTTCAAAGGAACAATGCAGCACCTCGATTCAGCATCCCGGAAAGTTGCTGATGCACTGCTCCATCAACAGATACGCAAGAGCGAAACGTTGCCGACTGCTCAGCAGGTGGATTGTGGCCAGCAGCTCGACGCCTTGCTTGCGGAAATCGTACGCATAAAACCGTGAGTAGATAGTTGCCGCGACCCGATCTGCACGAGCATAGCAATTATCTTTTGGGGGTCAGATAGATACCGCTCTTTGCATCCTCACAAGGCATGAAGCCAGAGGAGCCGCCCCGATCACGCGGCGAGCCCTGCCACAACGACTGCAGCGCCCGCGATTCAAATGGCTATAAGGGCACGCCTTTCTACGGTCGCATGTTCAGCGAGCTGTCTGGGTTCGGGCGGCTCTGTTCCTGGTATTTGATATGGGCGTCCATCACTCATCGCGGTTAGACTTCCATCCTCTTACCACCCATTCTAAGGGTCTCGACAACCAGAACGGCGCTCGAAAACCAGGGCCGTATCCTGTCGATTCTAGGATCGATTCACTGGCAGTTTTGATGGCACTTCGTTTTCCGATTTGGTGTCATCTCATTCAACACAGTGCAACCTGGAGCTTGCTTGTAAGCTATAGCAGTTCACGGGCTTACTCCAGTTTGTGCAGCCTTGTGCAACTTTTTGCGAAACCCCTGAATACCGAAGGGTTGTAGGTTCGAATCCTACCTGAGGAGCCAGATTCCCATTGATCCGAGTGGCACGGGTAGTGCATTGCTCTGAGCTATTGATACGAGCTTCGAACTCCTCGATGTTCGGGTATGCCCATTTCATGTTCGATTGAAAGTACCGATATACATCCTCATCGTGAATGTGCTCTTCTCGGTAATCAACAAGAAATGAATTTCGGTCTGTCATGTATCCCAGGTTGGTGCTTAATGAAGGCCTCCAAGGTCCTTCTATCCTCTTCTCTCACCGTAAGGTCGCGACGAATCCCTCAGATATCAGTGATGGCCTGTGTCGCGCTCATGCCCGCTAATCAGAATCGTTAACAAAAGGCCCGAGGCGTACACCCGCAATGGAGGACGCCTCAGGAATAGCCAGGATGGTTTGGAACTTGAGATGTACTAGGAGCGGCGGCTCTTGCGGCGCGAGATCAGACCGACGCCGAGCAACCCGGCGCCCATCAGCAGCATCGAAGCGGGCTCGGGGGTGGTGACCGGAATGACTGTGGCTGTAAACGTCGCGGAGAACGGCGTATCGATGGGCAGGCTGGTGAAGAGAGACGCGACAGTCTCTCCATCGAAAGTCGCCGAGAACGTGCCGGTGAAAGTGTCTATCTTCGAGTTGCTATTGGTGTCCCAGATGTAGCCATCCACGTCGAACGACGCCACAGCTCCATCCGCGGTATCGGTTAAAACAAACGGCCCTACCGCGCCCGGCGGGATGTTGGTTGCCCAGAGCTGCAGATTCGACCCACCCGTATCGAATGTCATGAAAGCGCTCGGAAGCGTAACGCTGCCGGTGCCCTCATTCAAGCTCTGAATCGTGCCGAATTCTCCGGTCGTCACACCGGCGCTCGAAAAAACACCAGCGTTGACGAGAGAGATTTCGTATGTTCCATAACCCGGAGCTGGGGTATAGGGCGCTCCGTTCGGATATTGTCCGAAATCGATGTAGTTAGAACCGACCTGTGCGTCTCCGTTGATACCTAACTGGATCTGAGAAGCCGAGCCGGCGGCGGCGAAGCATATTCCCAACGCTATGCCAAGAATAGAACGATTTAATTTCACAATTATTCCTCCGAAGGCTCTTACTCTCTTGAGTGGAGAAAGCCTTGCAACTTATCTTCCGGCAGAATGTCGCAATAACTCAAGAACTGCAGGTACTCGAGTACTAAGTGGCAGATAGGTATCCCCATTGACCTAGGGTGTCGCTGCGAGATTCACGTCGATCGTCTCCGTCGATTGGTGGCGAGGTTCAGGCCAGCTTGCGGGCGTATGCGATTTGCTCGCGCATATCCTGGTTGTCGTTTGTGTCCTTCTCAAATTCGATTGCGACCAGGCGAGAAAAGCCGAATTCCTTCAGCTCGCGCATTGCCGCTGGAATCTGTGCGACGCCCGTTCCGAGCGGCACATTGCGTTCCGCTCCGGCCGCCTCCACGTCCTTGAGGTGGACCAGGTTCAAACGAGATCGCAGGCGCCGAATCGCGTCCACAGGGTCGTAGCCGCAGGCCGCCACTTGGCCTGTATCGAGCGTGGATCCCACTGTAGAAGAAAGAGGCGTGATCGCACGCAGCACATCCTCGGCGCTCTCGTAGGCGAAGCCTCGGGGAAACCAATGATTATGGATTCCGAAGGTTAGTCCGGCCTGCGTAAACTGCCGGTCGATCTCCTTCAGAATCGGTCCGGTGGCGTCTCCCGAGACGTTTGCCGCTCCGAAGATCTTCGCGTAGCGAAGCGCGTAATCGAGATCCTCCTGGTTCTTGATTGTCGCGGTGTAGTAAGAGACGCAGCGTATGCCGGCGTTATCGAACTTGCGGCGCGCGGTCTCCACCATTTCCTGCGTCGGCGGTTTCATCAGCATGAATTCGCCGCGCGACATCTCAATCTCTCGTATTCGATTAGCCTGTAGCTCGCGAATCATCTCGTCAAGCGAAAGCAGATGATAGGAGAAGGCGCCAACACCGATGTTGAGATGAAACCCTGCGGCGGAAGCGGTCAGCGATGCGGCTGCAAGCTGTCCGAATGCGCGCCGCGTCATCTGTATCAACAATCCGCTCCCTCCTGCGGCGCCGCGGCGCCGATTATGCTGAACCGGAAACGCATCGTCTTAACGGCTCGCAATCCCCGCAATGTTCTTGGGCGGCAGAATTTTTTCAACCGGCATGTCTGCCGGAAACACCAGGTTGAAGAAGCCGACCATCATCTCATCCCAACTCTGCTCACCCCATGGGACCGCGCGCTTCGGGTCCGCATTGTCCGGGTTGTTCGGGGAGTTGTCGAAATGCGCGGTGCATTCTATCTTGGCGCCTTTTGGCAGCACGATCGGCTTCTCAAGCGTGTACCAATTCTGCCAGTGCCAGTTATAATGCGGGACGCTCAAGATTGTCTCGGTTTGCCCACTTGGATAAGTCAGCTTGTAGAGGAAATCTTTTCCGCGGCCGTGCATGTGAGGATGCAGGCCCGAAAGACTCACTTGAGTCATGACTTCGAAGCTCGCATCGACACGGTAATTCGGGTCGCCCGGCGGGATCAGAAACGTTCCGTTGGTGGCCGATAAGGTCAGCACCCGCTGCTTCGGCGCCTCTTTAGCGAAGACGATGCCGAGCCGGGTTTGATCCCGCCGGGCATGCCCGTTTGGCGTGTAATGAACTTGGAAGACGATGTCGGAGCCGGCTTTGATGAGCTTGGCTTGCCCCGGCGCGAGAATCTCCGCCGGTTGTCCGGGCGCGTAGCCGACCAGAAAATCGCTCGGAAGCGCGCTGGTATCGGGCTGCTCTTTGGTCTTCGCCTGCGGCGCAATGAAAAACTGCCCGGCAGGCTCGCCACGGAACCAGTTCGATTTCGGCTCGCGAATGAAAGCGATGATGTGATGCACCACCGCCCGATCGGTGGGGCGAACCTCGGCCGCCTGTACCCACATGTCTCGCGTAAATCCGCTCTGGACTATGATGTGCTGATAATCGACAACGCCGGATGCCGGAACATCGAACGGAATCGGAAGCTGGTAAATCTTATCGGGTGGGCCGATCTGCCAGCCCTCGGTCCATTCAACCGGCGGCGGGCTGTCTTTCGGATCGCCTTCGGGAGCTTTCGCGTCCGCCCAATCGGAGATGGTCTTGATCTCGGCGTCGCTGAGTACTCGTCCGTTCGTGAATTTACCGTAGCGCGCGTCGGCGAACCACGGCGGCATCTTGCGCGTCTTCACCGCTTCCTTCATGGCGGCCGCCCAGGGCCGGGTGCTTTCATAGGTGAGCATCGAAAACGGTCCCGCTTCGCCCGGCCGGTGGCACCCCTGGCACTCACGTTGCAAAATCGGCAGCACGTCTTTGGCGAAGCTGGGAGGATTTTGAGCCTGCGCGAGAAAGGCGGCGCTCACGAACCCGAGCGCCACACGAAAAGCAGCCGAGAGCAGGGTGTCGAATTCCGTGGATATCATAAGCTTGACCATCGGGGTTGGAAGCTGGATGTCTATATCCAATCGCGCCGCGCCCTTTCTTGTACTGCTCCTGGTTGTGTTGGCGCTCACGGGAACAGACCGCGCGCATGATGTAATCACCACCAAGCTTACCTATTCGCGCGAAATCTCGCGAATTTTTCTGAATCGCTGCGCGGGCTGTCACGGCCCGGGAGCCTCGATCGATCTGAGCTCTTATCGGCAAGTCAGGCCCTGGGCCGTCGATGTCAAAGAACAGGTTCTCAGCCGCCAGATGCCGCCCTGGGGCGCCGTCAAGGGATTTGGCAACTTATCGCCGGACCACGCGCTCAGCGAGGAGGAGATCCTGATGGTGGCGGCGTGGGTAGTGGGAGGAGCGCCGGAGGGCGATCCTAAACTGCTGCCGAAGGAATCCGAAGCGGCCGCTCCTGTCGCAAGCGACGAAAAGATTCATCAAGACCTCGTGGCCGAGAGCCGGCTTCGTTTGCCGGCGCCGCTTTCGGTCATCGGCATTCGGCCGCTCCCGGTCGCCCCGGTCGAAAGCGCGCGCGTGACGGCGAGGCTTCCAAGTGGCGAGATCGTGCCGCTCGTCTGGCTCTACAGATTCGATGCGACACAAATCCGAAACTTTACGTTTCGCGATCCGCTGCCCCTACCGGCCGGAACTGTTGTGGAATCCTCTGCGCCGCTTCGCTTCGCGCTGCTAGAGCGCCGCGACTAACAACGTGAATTGCGTCGTGTTTACCGTTCCGAGCCGCTGGAACTGCGTCCACACGCGATGCCATCCCGGACGTGGAAATATCACGTTGAACTGCATATGCTGTCGCTCATCGGTCAAAAAAGGATGTATGTGGATGAGATCGATCAGATCGCCGCTTGCAATAAGCATGTGAGCCCAAGCGCCTAAGTAGCGCTCCAACCCATCGGCGGGATCGAGGGTAAACAGTAAACGCGTCTCAAGCCCGGCGATCGGCTGCTCAGGTTCAAGCCGCAGCGACGCTTTCAGATTTGCCGCTTTAAACGGAGCGAGCGCGACAGAGAGATGCTGTCGATTTACCTTTCCGCTGACGAAAAAAGTCGCCGCCGCGAGCTGAGGCACGGAACCGATGGGATAGAAATCGGCAAGCAGCCGATACATGCCGCCAACCGGCGGGCAGACGGGCAGCTCGAACGAACCATCCTCTTGCAACGTCGGGTGCAGGTGAGCGAAGTACTCCAAATCTTGGCTGACCAGAAATACATGCATGAGCTTCTCATGGACGATCGCGAAATGGCGCTCTAGCGAGCCGGATGGCTGCAGAATGCGCAGGCGCAAAGTCGCATTCTTGCCCGGCTGGAGCACCGCCGGCTCATGTATCAATTCGAGCGGCAGTTCGGTTCGATTGGGAATGCCGAACACCAGCTTCATACCGCAGCGGGGGCACACGCCCGGCGCGGTCGAACGGTAGTCGGGATGCATAGGGCAGCTCCAATTCTGTGGGTCTGGTTCCGTCTCGGCAAGCTTGCCCGTTTGGCAGCGAAGTTGGAGCCCGGATAATATCCCGCCCGTCAATGTACGCAGGTAAGCGCGCCGGTTTGCAAATCCCACGTTCTCAATAAGCGGCGGGCTCTCAACGGCCGCCGCTCGAAGCTGCCGCCGCGCCCGTCTCTTTTGAGTTGATCGGCTCGACATCGGCGTACGCCAGCCAAAATCCCATCATCTCTTCGTTGCTCGGTTCACCCCAGCGAATCGACTTACCCGGGTCGGGGTTCAAGCCATTGTTCGGGGAATTATCGAAGTAAGCCGTAGTTACTAATCGCGTGCCCTTTGGAATCAAGAACTGATGCTTGAGAAAGTAAGTCTCCTGCCAGCGGAAATCGTACTTGGGGACGCTGAAAATGACTTCCCGCCGCCCGTCTGGATAAACGGCCTCGGTAGTCATGCTCTTGCCTCGGAAGTGCATGTGAGCTGTGTAAGCGATCGCGGTCACGTCTTTGGGTAGAGTAAAGCAGGATGTCACTTTATGGTTCCCATCCCCGGGCGGGATCAGAAACCAGTTGTTCCAGATCTCATATTGCGCCACTTCAAAGCGCACGGGTTCTTTCGCAAACACCAGGCCGATTCTGGTACGATCCTTAACTGCGTAGCCCAAGCGGTTGCTGTAGTGAATCTGAAATTGCAGATAGGATCCCGCTGCGACCTTCAGGGCGTATCCCGGCGGCCGGTTTTCCGCCAGGTGCCCAGGCAGATAGATAGAAGGCACGTGATTGACGTCACCTGAAGTATAAGATTTGATCGCGGGATTTTCTGGTTTTGCACAGCCGTCGTCTGAAACAGGAGCGTCCGGCTTCATGTGGTTGACCTTGCCCGTGCGGTAATGAAATTCATCGACGTTCTCCGCGCCGCCATGAGTGGCGATTAGTTTGGCCGCGTCCGCGCCGCTGACAACACTTACAGTTGCGTGATGTACTACCCGCCTGTCGCCCGGCTCCACTTCGGCCGCCTGCACCCATTTGTCTTCCGTAAAATTGGTCGGCACGTAAATGTATTCGTAATCGTCCTGGTTACCGGCCGCTACTTCGGTTTCAGGAATGCTCAACACCAGGTCGGGCTTGATATGCCAGCCCTTTTCGAATGCAGGCGGGCTGGGCAAATCGCGGCCATCGCCTTCTTGCGCGCCGCTCTTCACCCACTCAACGATCGTGTCGATCTGTTCTTGGGTGAGGCGTGGATCGTTCAGGTAGTCGCCGATATGGGGATCTGCATGCCACGGCGGCATCTGCCGTGTCACTACCGCCTCGCGGATTGCCGCCGCCCAAGGGCGCGCGTCTTTATAAGTCATGAGCGACATGGGAGCAATGTCGTTCGGGTGGTGGCACGCGACGCAGTTTCCGTAGAGAATGGGTGCTACATCTTTGTTAAAGGTCACCTGGGCGTGAACTGTTCCCGCCAGGAGCAATGACCCCAACACGTAAGAACCGCGTTTCGTCATGATCCAGAATCGATGAGCTTTTGCAAGGGCTCGTCTGCCCGATTGTACCTATAATCGGGCAGAGGGAAACTCCGTGCACGAGACGCAGTATGCGCGGCTTGCTTATGGGCAGAGGAAGCGAGAGCCTGCATGGCTTTAGAAATCGGATATGTGGAAGCGATCTTCCGTTATCCGGTGAAGTCCATGCGAGGCGAAGCGCTGAATGCCGCCACCCTCGGCTGGCACGGCTTCGAAGGCGACAGGCGTCTGGCCCTACGGCGACTAAACGATCGCGGAGGATTTCCATGGCTGAACGCGAGCCGGTTTCCCGGCCTGCTGTTATATGCTCCCTGCCGCCACGGATTGGGTTCGGATGGAGACCTCCCGACGCACATCCTCACGCCGGATCGTGACGAACTGCCGGTCTTCAGCGAAGAACTGGTCTCGGAAGTGGAACGGCGAAGCGGAGCCCGTGTCGAGATGATGCATCTGAAGGATGGCATTTTCGACGATGCGAATGTCTCCGTCATCTCCTCCGAAACAGTGAGGGAGATCGGGCGGCTCGCCGGATTCAGTCTCGATGCGCGGCGATTCCGTCCGAATATCGTCGTCCGCCCTTTAAGGTCGGAACCCTTTCAAGAGAGCGAGTGGCTGGGCGGGATATTATCCTTCGGCGATGCGAGCGGCGCTACCGCGATCAGTGTCACGATTAACGACGTTCGTTGCTCGACAGTGAACTTCGACCCCGATTCTGCAAAATCTGCTCCAGAGGTGTTGAAAGCCATCGTCCGAGTGAACCAAACAATGCCGGAATCTATGGAGCGGTCGTTCGCACCGGTCGAGTGACAATTGGCCAGCGCGTCATCTTCGATGGCATCCGCGGCGAAGTTTCACCCGCATGAGCCCGAGCATCTTCGCCCGCTCTCCGTCGAGCCCGTGCTGTTCTAAATCATTGAGTTGGTCGCCGTGTTGAGCGAAAATAAGGACGAATTGTGCCACGTCCCGCCAAGAATATCCACATCCCGCTATCCGAACGTGAGGCCGTCCAGTTGATCGGTAGCGTGAAGCCTACGGCAGATATGCCGAGACAAGGGGCCGCACATGCGTCGGCGCCGAAAAAGAAACAAGCCAAGAAGCGCGTTTAACACCTTCGAACCAGCCAATCTCAGGAACACTATTCGCCGCCGGCTGGAGTGTATGTCTACGTGGTCGGCATGTTCCCCGGCGCTCCTTCTTCGATCTCGATCGTGATTTGAGGAGGATGCAGGAGCGTGTTGTGAATCAGGCAATGATGTACAGACTCTTCGACGGCTTTGCGATGCGCGGCGCCTGCCGCGATAGGCAGGATCACTTCGATCTTGAAATTCGCGAGGCGCGCGGGGCCCGCCGCTTTGACCGCCGTCACGCGAACCCGAGTTCCCGCGCTGGCAAGGTCATTGTTTCGTAAGTACTGCGCTGCATAGTATCCGGCGCACGATCCCAGGGCAGCCAGCATCAGTTCCGCTGGCGTCATGCCTTCGTCGAAGCCGCCGCTCGCCTCCGGCTGATCGCAAGCAATGGTATGCTGCCGCGCCCGGATCTCGAACTGTACTGTTCCCAGATGCTCCACTGTGACTTCCATATGCTGCTCCTTCAATATTGAAACAGGCGATGTCCTCGCCGAAGATGCGCTGTCCATGCGCCCGGCAACCCGGGCGCGACTTTCTGAAGAGTAAAAATAATATATCGTGATACGATATAAATGTGTACGGGGATGGGAAGCACGGCCGCCATATGTCTCTTGCCGAGCTTCGTCGCCTCGCCGAATTCCGGCGCCTGATCCGCCAGTTCCTGCACTTCAGCGAAGAAGCCGCGCGCCAAAAAGGAATCGAACCTCAACAGCATCAGCTCATGCTCGCCATCAAAGGACTGCCTCGGGGCATACGGCCCACTGTGACCGCGCTTTCGCAGCAATTATGCCTGCGTCATCACAGTACTGTGGAGCTGGTCAACCGCCTGGTGGAACGCTCCGCGGCGGTGCGCAAACCCGGATCTGAAGACCGCCGCGAAATGCTCGTGGAACTCACTCCCCACGGCGAACATTTGTTACAGGAGCTTTCCTTCGAGCATTTGGAAGAGTTGCAAAGATCCGGCCCCGCGCTCTCTGAGTCGCTCCTTGCGGTCGTACAACCGGCTCGAGATAAGCCACGGAGTTCAGAATGAGACACCGGTCTTCCCACGCAGTGAAGCCTAAGCGTCACTCGCAATCCTTGAATGCGCTCGGTGATTTCACCACGACGGCGCAAGTCATCCCTATCTCGTTGCTCGCCATCGCAATCGGACTGGTGGCCTCATACGTTGCCTGGTTCCTGTTGAAGCTCATCGGCCTATTCACTAACCTGTTCTACTATCAGCGGATCGATACCGCGCTTTCGTCACCGGCAGGAAATCATCTTGGATGGGCCGCCATTCTGGTGCCGGTTGTGGGCTCTCTCATCGTAGGCTTCATGGCGCGTTATGGGTCTGAGAGGATTCGCGGCCACGGAATCCCCGAGGCGATCGAATCCATCCTCATGAACGGCAGTCGCGTGCATCCTCGTCTCGCGCTCCTAAAGCCGGTTTCGGCCGCTATCTCCATCGGCTCAGGTGGCCCCTTTGGCGCGGAAGGCCCCATCATTATGACCGGCGGCGCGTTCGGTTCCATGTTCGCGCAGTTCTTCCACCTCACCAGCGCGGAACGCAAGACATTACTGGTTGCGGGCGCGGCGGCCGGCATGTCCGCTACCTTTGCGGCGCCGCTCTCCGCGGTTCTGCTGGCCGTAGAGTTGCTGTTGTTCGAATGGAAACCGCGCAGCGCAATCCCTGTGGCGTTGGCCAGCGCAACGGCGGGTGTCGCCCGACGCTACATCCTGGGCCTCGGTCCTCTGTTTCCTGTGGCTCCGCATCCGGTTTTCATCGGACCGATCGGAATCGCGGGATGCGTCCTGGTTGGAATCGCCGCCGGAGCTTTGTCGGCTCTCTTGACGATAGGCGTCTACGCTGCCGAAGATCTCTTTCACAAGCTGCCGATCCACTGGATGTGGTGGCCGGCCATCGGCGGCGTATTCGTCGGTATCGGCGGTCTCATTTTTCCTCAAGCCCTGGGCGTCGGATACGACACCATCGGCCGTCTGTTGCGCGGCAATGTCGCTTTCGAATTCCTTCTCGGCGTGCTGCTTGTGAAATCGCTCATCTGGATCATTTCCCTTGGCTCAGGTACATCCGGTGGCGTACTGGCGCCGCTGCTCATGATGGGCGCCGCGCTCGGCGGCATTGCGGGAATGTTCCTGCCGCACTTTGGTCAAGGGTTCTGGCCCTTGGTCAGCATGGGCGCTATTCTCGGCGGAACCATGCGCTCGCCCTTTACCGGCATCGTGTTCGCGATTGAGCTGACACACGATTTCAACATGCTGCTTCCGCTTCTGGTCGCATGTTTCCTCGCGCACACTTTCACCGTTCTGACATTGAAGCGCTCTATTCTCACAGAAAAAATTTCGCGTCGGGGCTATCACCTCAGCCGTGAGTACGCCCTCGATCCTCTCGAAATTCTGTTCGTCCGCGAGGTGATGCAGAAAGAGGTCATCACCCTTGCGTCGGATGCGCCGGTCGAAGATGCGGCCGAGCTGACTTCCGAACACAACACGCTTCACGATCAGCATCTCTTTCCGGTAACGGACCGTGAGAATCATCTGGTGGGTGTTCTCAGTCGCAAGGATCTGGCGAAGATGTCGATCCCGCGCGGCCTGGTGAGCGACATCGCCGTTCGCAATGCCGTCACTGCGGAGCCCACAGAGCCGCTGCGAGCTGTCGTCTATCGCATGGCCGAAAGCGGATTCACGGAACTTCCCGTAATCGACAAAGAAGAACACCTGGTCGGTCTGGTGTCGCTGCCCGATCTACTCTACGCCCGCAGCCGCAGCTTGGACGAGGAGCGGGCGCGTGAGCGCGTCCTGCGGGTTCGTTTGCGGCGGTCACAGCCTGTGTGAAAAAATCTCGCCGACGCTGGCCCGCCTTCTATCGGTTAGAAAACAAACGTTCAGAGCCAGAGCTCCGCTGCCTTCGCGCGAGCCATCCGAACTCCCCGCGGCGTTCGTCTGCCCTTCCGTCACGTTAGATTTTTGACCGAAAGGCATTGGAGTTTGGTTGTGTGGAATGCCCCTTCTCGGTGACGAGATGACCTCCCGCTGCCACGATGCTCCAACGAAGAGGCGGATGCGAACTTACACCTTATCCGGGCGCTCCAGGCGCCCAGTTCTGCCAGAAGACCCAGATGGATTGGCCGCCCGGCTGAAAGATCTGCTCGTCGGTCAGCCTGAAGCTATAGACACCATAATTCCCTACATCCAGATGCACCAGGCCGGTCTTGCGCCCGAAGGCCGTCCCGTTGGAGTGGTCTTGCTGCTCGGCCCCACCGGCACTGGAAAAACTCGTACTGTGGAGGCCCTTGCCGAGGTGCTCCACGGTACCGGCAAGAACCTCCTGAAAGTCGATTGTGGCGAGTTTCAAATGGAACATGAGGTCGCCAAGCTGATCGGCGCTCCTCCCGGCTATTTGGGCCATCGTGAGACTCAGCCGATGTTGACCCAGGCCAAAGTGAATAGCGTCGCGAGCGAAAACAGCGACATCTCTCTTATCCTGTTCTACGAAATCGAGAAAGCTGCGCCCTCCATGACACGTCTTCTGCTCGGAATCTTGGATAAAGCCACGCTGCGTCTCGGGGACAACACCACCGTCAACTTCGAGCGCACGTTAATTTTCCTGACGAGCAATCTCGGCTCGAAGGCGATTCAGCGGCTTAACAAACCGGACTTTGGTTACGAAGCCATGCTGCCGCCTCCTGCAGTCGAAGACAGCGCCAAGCTGCAAAGCGTCGGCATGTCGGCTGTGCGCCACAAATTTACGCCGGAATTTGTAAACCGGATCGATTCGGTCATCACCTACAAGCCGCTCGATCGGGAAGCCTGCGAAGTCATTCTCGACCAGATTTTCGCCGCCTTTTCGCGGCTCATTCACCACCGCCTCGGCCTGCGCGGTTTCCGCCTGCAATGCAGCCAGGCGGGTCGTAACCTTCTACTGGAAAACGGAATTAGCGTAGAGTTTGGGGCTCGCGAACTGAAGCGCACCGTTCAGCGCAGTTTCATTCAGCCCGTCGCCGCTCTCGTGGCGCAAGGACAAATTCCTCCGGGCAGCACGGTAATTCTCGACGCCAAAAACGGTGAATTCAACATACTGCTTCGGCAGTAAGCTCACTTCGGGATCCACTTCACCGATTCGTTCAGCGGCGTGGCCCGGCCCGTGGCGCCATCGGGGTTCAGCGTCATGTCGACCTCCACTTGCCGTCCCGCGCCGTCATACTCCAAACTGCCCAATCTCAATTCGTCAGGCCCGAGCTTGATCTCACGCCTGCTCGAACCATCGGCAATGGTGAGGATCGCGGTCGAAGCTGGCTTGATCTTCGAAAGATCGTGACTCCATGAAATTCTCAGAAGGTGATCGCTCGGAGAGACGGTCAGACCGAGTCTCGGGGAACCCGTTGCAAGCCACTCCGGCATCGCGCCTCGTCCAGCCGCCACCCACAGCGCGATCGCCACGATCAACATTCCCGCTGCCGCGGCCCAGATGTACCGATTCCTCGATAATGCCGGCAGAGTCGCCGGGGGTGCGCCCGCCTCCTCGGGATCGGCTTCTACCTCGGGAAGGGCTCGAAATTCGCCTTCGTTGAAGCGAAACTCCCTTACAGAAGCTTGTGGCGGCAGTTCGCCATTCGCTGCGACGAAGAAAGCAGCCGTGCGCGGCGCGCTCGCTTCTATCAGGAGCAGTGTGTGCGGAGACGATTTGAACTCAGCGGCAAGCAAACTGCGGTCTGCCATCGAGGGCTTCAAGGGTCCGGGCCGGCAATGGCTGCGAAAGAATCCGATCGCCGTGTGGTGCTGCGCCCGCGCCGCCCTCCGGACCTCCCCAAACTTCGCCTGGTCTTCGGGGCCGAGAATGTAGATCGCGTCGCCATCCGTGCTGCGAGGGAGCATCTGAATGGCCTCGATCCGCAGAATCGGAATTTTCCCGCTCAACACGCTGCCGAGCAGCACGCCTCCAACCTCCACATTCGATCTCTCGGCCTGGTTTAGTTCGGCGGTTATTTTCGGAATCAGGTCCAGTTTCAACTCGATTGCGAAGCGAGAGAGTTCCGGGCTCCACCGAACATAGAACGGCAATTCCTCGGCAGCCGGAGACGCAGACGCCATATTCTTTATTTAAACCACTTCAGCGATACACTGCTGGATGTTTGCCCGCGCTCTACCTGGTTGCGACGCCAATTGGAAATCTGGAGGACATCACGTTCCGCGCCATCCGGATCTTGCGCGAGGAAGTGGATCTCATTGCTTGTGAGGATACACGCCAGACCAGCAAGCTGCTGCAACATTACGGCATCCACAAGCCGCTACTGAGCTATCACGAACATAATGAGGTCGCGCGCGCAAAGGAGATTGTGACCGCCTTGCAGGACGATCAATCCGTCGCGCTGGTGAGCGACGCCGGGATGCCGCTGATTTCAGACCCGGGCTATCGTGTGGTGACCGCCGCAATCGCGCAGAACTTTAAGGTGGTTCCTGTTCCGGGGCCTTCGGCGGCTCTGTCCGCGCTCGCCGCTTCGGGTCTCGCCACCGATCGATTCCGGTTCATCGGCTTCGTTCCGCAAAAACCAGCGGCGCGCCGGAGAGTGTTCGAAGAGATCGCAAACGAAAGCGCGACGGTGATCGCTTACGAAAGCCCGCACCGGGTCATCGAGGCCCTGGCCGATATCGCGGAAATTCTGGGCGAACGAACGATGGTCCTCGCTCGGGAGTTGACCAAGATTCACGAAGAATTCCTGCGCGGGACGGCTCAAAGTATTCGCGAGGAGCTGGAACGCCGCGGTTCGGTGAAAGGCGAAATCACGCTCGTCATCGCGCGTGCGGAAAATAACATAACCGCGGTAGAGGACCCTTCGTTCCAAGTCGAGCGGCTCGAGCGCGAGGGCGTCGGGCGCATGGAAGCGATCAAGAGGATCGCGAAACAGATGGGGCTTCCGAAGCGGGAGGTCTACCGGCTCGTATCGGAGCAGGGCAGCAGTCGGGAGGACAAGGCGCCGGATTTGGTTCGACGATCAGATCCCGAATCACACGGATGAATGCGGGATGGGCGCCGACGGTCGCGGCGCGAACGAACGTCATCCCAAGTTCCTTTGCGAGCGCGGCGGCCTCGACATCCAGATCGTAAAGCACTTCCAGGTGATCCGAAACGAACCCAAGCGGCGCCACGAGAACTTTTCGAATGCCTTCGGCGTGCAGCGCGCGCAGGTGGTCGAGGATGTCCGGCCCGAGCCATGGCTGGGATGGCGGCCCGCTGCGGCTTTGAAATACCAGATCCCAACCGTCGAATTGGGTTCGCTTCGCAACCTTCGATGCCGTCTCGCGTAACTGCCGTTCGTAGGCGCTGGTCTCCGCCATCGAGCACGGAATGCTATGAGCGGAAATTACCAAACGAAATGAATTGGGTTCGTCTGGTAAAAACGGCCTCAAGGCCTCGCGGACCCGATCGGCGCACGCTTCTATAAATCCGGGCCGGTCATAGAAGGCCGGCAGCTTCTCGATCTTCGGCGCTCCTTCGCCTGCGGCTGCCTGGGCAGCCGCGATGTTTTCCCGGTATTGGCGGCAGCTCGAATACGAACTGTAAGCGGACGTGACAAACGCGGCTGCGTGCCGCACGCCGTCGTCCCGCATTTGACGCAACGTGTCCGTCAGGAAAGGATGCCAATTGCGGTTGCCCCAGTAAATCGGCAGTTGTGATCCATGCTCGGTCAGTTCGTTTCGCAGCGCGGCGATAAGCGCGCGGCACTGATCGTTGATCGGGCTCTTTCCCTCGAAATGGTAATAATGTTCGGCAACTTCGACCAGCCGCTCGCGCGGAACGTTGCGGCCGCGAGTCACGTTTTCAAGAAACGGCAAGACGTCTTCGCGCTTTTCGGGGCCGCCAAAGGAAACAACCAGAATTGCGTCGTACATGTTTTTCTGAGCGCGCAGGCCGTTTGGTGGCCCTTGTGCGCGGTTCAAGTTTTTCTGAGCGCGCAGGCCGTTTGGTGGCCGTTGTGCGCGGTTCAAGTTCTTCTGAGCGCACAGGCCGTTTGGTGGTCGTTGTGCGCGGTTCAAGTTAGGCCTCCGCCGATGCGATGCAGTTTCAACATGTTCGTCGAGCCGCGCAAGCCCACCGGCTGTCCTGCCACGAATACGATATTGTCGCCTGGCTTCACGCGCCCGGTTTCGACAAGGTTCCGTTCCATTTCGAGCAGCATTTCGTCGGTCGACTGAAACGCGGGCGAAACGATCGCATGCACGCCATAAACGATCGAGAGTTGGCGCGCAACCACGTCGCTGGATGTGAAAGCGTAAATAGGGACGGGCGGCCGCGAGCGGGCGAGTAGCCGGGCCGAGCTTCCGGTCGAGGTTCCGACTGCCAATGCCGTCACTTTCGCCGACCGCGCGGCATGATACGCGCCCTCGGCGATGATCTCCGGAATTGACATGCGCCCCTGCGCCCAGATCTCCGGAAACCCTTTCTCCTTAATTGAGCTTTCGGTCTCACAAGCGATACGCGCCATGACCCTCACCGACTCCACAGGATGACGCCCGGCCGATGTTTCGGCGGAGAGCATCACCGCGCTGGTCCCGTCGTAAATGGCGTTGGCTACGTCGCTGACTTCGGCCCGTGTCGGCAGGGAGTTGGTGACCATCGATTCGAGCATCTGGGTCGCCGTAATGACAAACTTCCCGTTCCTTCTGGCCTTCTCGATCATGGTCTTCTGGATGGCAGGGACGCGTTCGATCGCCATCTCCACGCCTAGGTCGCCCCGCGCTACCATCACGCCTTCGCATTCTTCCAAGATCGAATCGAGGTTCTGCCAGCCTTCCGGCTTCTCGATCTTGGCGATGATCGGCTGCTTGGCGTCCGCTTCTTCGAGCAGATGGCGAAGGCGGAGCACATCGCGCGCCTGCCGGACGAAAGACAGCGCGAAGAAATCGACATTCTGCTCGACGCCGAAATGCGCGTCGGCAACGTCCTTCTTTGTCAGCGAAGGCGTCGAGATATTCACGCCGGGGAGATTGATTCCCTTGCGATCGCTGATCGGGCCGCCGTTAATCACCTGGCATAGGACAGCGGTTCCGTCTGTGCTCAATACGCGCAGTTCGATAGTTCCATCCGCCAGCAGAATAGGATCGCCGGCCTTGACGTCGTTTGCCAGATTGGCGTACGTGGTCGAGGCGATCTCGCTCGTGCCTTCAACCGGCGCGGTGGTGATGGTGAACTTCGCGCCGTCGTCAAGCATGCAGGAGCCGCCGCGAAACGCGCCAAGGCGGATCTTCGGTCCCTGCAGGTCGAGCAGAATACCGGCATGCGATCCAAACTCGGCCGCCAGCTCGCGGACGGCCTTGATGCGCCGCGCGTGATCTTGCTGCGTGCTGTGAGAAGCGTTCAACCGGAAGACGTCCACACCCGCTTCAAACAGCTTCCGCAACACGCCTTCCCCATCAGTTGAGGGTCCGAGTGTCGCGACGATTTTAGTAGCTCGCATGAAGAAGATCAGAGAGACAGGTACACTACGATAACGAGAAGCTCACGACCAAGCTCACACTAGGGGGAATTTCACTCACCATCATATGCCGCTCTATCAGGCGATCATCCTCGGCATCATCCAAGGCTTGACCGAGTTCCTTCCGGTCAGCAGCACAGCGCATCTGGCCATCATTCCGAAACTCCTGAACTTCGCGGACCCTGGGCTCGGTTTCGATATCGCCCTGCACGTCGGAACCCTCGCCGCGATCTTCATCTTCTTTTTCAGGGATTGGATCCAATTGATCGCAAACGGGCTGGGGTTCTCGTATCGCGGCGAAAGACCGGATGAGAACAGCCGGTCGCTGCTATGGTTTCTCGTAATCGGAACGATTCCGGTGTTGATCGCGGGCGCGCTATTGAAGAAATATGCCGAAGGACCGTGGCGGAATTTCTATGTGATGGGCGCGTCGTTGATCCTGATCGGCATCGTAATGGCGATCGGCGACCGGTACGGCCGAGAGAAGCATGGCCTCGACAGCATGACATGGTCGGATGCGTTAGCCATCGGCGTATCCCAAGCGCTGGCGGTTGTGCCGGGCGTCTCGCGTAGCGGCATTACGATCACGGCGGCGCGGTTTCGCCATCTTGATCGAGAGGCTGCGGCGCGTTTCTCCTTTCTTCTGTCTGCCCCGGCGATAGCGGCGGCTGCCGGCAAGGATGCGCTCGACCTGCATAAGGAAGGCGGCATACCTCCAGGAATGAAGCTGCCTTATCTGGCCGGCATTCTGGTCAGCGCCATCGTGGGTATTCTCGTCATAGCATTCTTTCTGAAATTTCTTAGGCGAAACAGCCTGGCTGTCTTCGTGTGGTACCGCATAATTTTTGGCATAATAGTGGTCGCTCTGGCAGTATTCTTCCGCGTCGGCGGATGACGCTACTTTCACCGTCTCGCCATACCCGGCTCAATGAAGCCGTGGGATTTCTGTTGTTTCTGCTCGGCCTGGCAGTCGTGCTGAGCCTGGTCTCCTACTCGTCGGCCGATCCCTCGTGGAACACGGCGAGCGGGACGATCCATACCCACAACCTGCTCGGTTTGTTCGGCGCGAAGTGGGCCGATCTGCTCTTCCAGGCCTTCGGTATCAGCGTTCTGCTGCTTCCTATTCATATCTGGGCGCTCGCCTGGAAGTGGTTACGGTCCTCGCCCATTGAGAGCACCTGGTTCCGCGTATTGGGGAGCTTGGCTTTGTGGTTTTGCATTTCCGCGGGATGCGGGCTCATTCCGCGCCCCTGGTTGATTGCTGGCAGCGTGCGGCCGAGCGGCATCGTCGGCATGGTGATAGCCGATTTTCTGCTGGCGCGCTTCGACCTGGCAGGTTCGGCAATCATTACGGTTGCTGCCGGAATCAGCGCTCTCTACTTCGCTTCCACTTTCGAAGTGGCCACCCTCATGCGATGGCTGCGAGGACCCATGGCGAAGTGGGAGGCTATTCGCGCCAGATGGCGGGAGTCTCGGGAAGCGAGCCGAAAACGCGCGATCGAGGCGGCGAAGGCCAAGGCGGCAGAACGCAAAGCCAGACGCACGCCACAGCCGCCGAAGCAGGCGACTCCGCAAGCGCCGATTGCGCCCCGAGCAGCGGTTACCGAAGATCTACCACCATTCGACCTTACGCCGGCGCCGTCGCAACAACAACCGGAGCCGGATGAGATTCCGATTCGAACGCTCGAATACCAGCCGCTTGCTCGCAGCGAGTCCCGCGAGCCGCCGGAAGAAACGCCGGCGTTCGAGACGCCTGTCTCGCCCGCTCCTCCGCCAAAGCGCAAGCGCGCCTACCGGCTGCCAACCAGTGAATTGTTGAACGAGGCGCCGGAAGGAAACGGCTACGACAGCTTCGAGCTCAAGGACATCGCCGGACGGATCAAATCGAAACTCGAAGAGTTCAACGTGCGCGGCTCGGTTGTGCAGATCAATCCCGGGCCGGTGGTGACGACGTTTGAATACAAGCCGGAAGCAGGAGTGAAGTACAGCCGCATCACGACGCTGAATGAAGACTTGTGTTTGGGACTGCAGGCGGAATCGATTTTGATCGAGCGCTTGCCGGGCAAACCGACCGTGGGCATTGAGGTTCCGAATTCGCGGCGCGAAGTCATCAGCTTGAGGGCTATTCTGGAATCGGAAGAGTTTCGTGAATCACCGTCGCGAATGACAATCGCGCTCGGCAAAGATATCAACGGACGGATCAAAGTCGCGTCGCTTGAGACGATGCCCCACCTCTTGATCGCCGGATCGACAGGCTCCGGGAAAAGCGTGATGCTCAATGCCATGATCATGTCGTTTCTCTACAAGGCGACGCCGGACGAAGTACGCATGATCATGGTGGACCCCAAGCGAGTGGAACTGGGAATCTACGAGGGCATACCGCATCTGCTGACCCCGGTCATCACCGAGCCGAAGAAGGCGACCAATGCGCTGCGCAACGCGGTGCTCGAAATGGAGCGGCGATTGAAGCTTCTGGCCGCGCAGGGAGTGCGCAACATCGATCAGTACAACCGGAAGATCGCGCAGCTGCGGCAAGCCCCGCGCAATCTGTTCGACGAAGAAGAGACAGAGGACACCAAGCCGCTGCCGTATGTACTGATCCTCATCGACGAGTTGGCGGATCTGATGATGCTGGAGCGAGCCAACGTCGAGGAGTGCATCACACGCCTCGCGCAGATGGCGCGCGCGGTTGGAATGCATCTCGTTTTGGCGACGCAGCGGCCGAGCGTGGACGTCATTACCGGCCTGATTAAGGCCAACTTCCCCTCGCGCATCAGCTTCCGCGTGGCCACGCGGGTGGATTCACGGACCGTGCTCGACAGCATGGGAGCGGAGCACCTGTTGGGCAAGGGCGACATGCTGTTTCTGCCGCCGGGTTCATCGCGATTGACGCGCGTGCACGGCGCGTTTGTGACCGAAGCCGAGACCATTCGCGTGGTGGACTTCTGGAAAGAGCAGGCCATGCCGGAATACGACGATACGTTCCTGATAGCGCCGCCCGCCGAAGATGGCGACGAAGAGGGTGCGGATATTCCGGAAGGTGAACAAGATCCGATGTACGAAGATGCGGTGCGCGTGGTGGTGGAGATGGGCAAAGCGTCTACCTCCACGCTGCAGCGGCGATTGCGGCTGGGCTATGGACGAGCGGCGCGGATCCTAGACGTGATGCAGCGAGACGGCATTATCGGGCCGCCCGACGGCAGCAAGCCGCGCGAAGTATTGAAGCGCCCGGACTGGCTGCGCGAAGTGGAAGGACAGCTTCGATAATCGCCGCGCAGTTTACCGCTAGAATGATCTTCTAAGGATGAACACGGGATCGCCCGCCGGGAGGACTCAATGAGCTTCAGTAGGCGCGACTGGCTTCGCGGAACCATCGGGTCTGCCGCATGGGCCGCCATCGCGGCCGCACAGGAGCATGCCCGGCAATCGATCCAACAACCGAATACGGCGCAGTTCGGATTCCTCGACGCATCGGCTGCTGCCGACCTGACTGTTATCACCGAGCTGATACTTCCTTCCGACGATGGGCCCGGCGCGAAAGAAGCGGGAATCGTCTTTTTCATCGATCGGGCGCTGACTACGTTCGATTCGGATCAGCAGGAGAGCTACCGGACGGGCTTCCTCGAACTGAACCGAAATCGAACGAAGCTGTTTCGCGAGTCGAAGGACGCGGCGTCTCTATCGCACGAGCAGCAAATAGAGTTATTGCAATCCTTCGAGAAATCGGATTTTTTTGAACTTATAAGGACTCACACGGTGCTGGGCTTCTTGGGCAACCCGAGTTATGGCGGAAACCGCGGCATGGTTGGCTGGAAGTATATCGGTTTCGAGAACCGTATGTCGTGGAGACCGCCGTTCGGCTATTACGATGCGGAGGTGAAATGAAGGGTCCGCAGTATAGGCCGGCTGAGGCGGTCGACTTCCTCGTGATAGGCGCCGGGGCAGCGGGCGGCGTAATGGCCAAGGAGCTATCGACCGCCGGGTTCAGCGTGGTTGTCCTGGAGCAAGGTCCGTATGTGCATGAGAAGGATTTCTCGCACGATGAGATCAAGTTTCTTTTCGAGGGCGGCTACACGAACAACACGAAATTGCAGCCGGTTCTTTTCCGCAGGAACGAGACCGAGCCGGCGGTCCCGAGGAAAGCCATCATGTATGGCCGGCAAGTGGGCGGAGGCTCGGTACACTTTACCGCGAATTACTGGCGGTTTCATGAGGCGGATTTTCATGAGCGCAGCCTGTTCGGAGACGTGCCGGGAACCGCGTTCGCCGATTGGCCGATCAGGTATGAGGATCTGGAACCCTTCTATACGAAGGCGGAGTACGACCTGGGCATTTCCGGTTTGGCGGGAGCGAATCCGTTCGAGGCGCCGCGTTCGAAGCCGTATCCGCTGCCGCCGATGCCGGTGAAGTCGTCCGGAGTTTTGTTCGAACGGGCGACGAAGAAACTGGGGCTGCATCCGTTCCCGGCGCCCGTGGCCATACTCTCTCGGCCTTATCGTGGACGTAGCGCATGCGTGCACTGCGGATTCTGCGAAGCGTTCGGATGCGAGATGGCTGCGAAATCGAGTTCGCTTGCGAGCGTCATTCCGATGGCCGAAAAGACCGGACGCTGCGAGATACGGCCGAATTCTTATGTTCGCAAGATAGAGGTGGACGCCAACGGACGCGCGACGGGCGCGATTTATTTCGACGCCGAGCGGAAAGAGATATTCCAGCGGGCGCGCGCGGTCGCGGTTTGCGCGAACGGAGTGGAATCGCCGAAGCTGCTGCTGGTTTCGAAATCGACCCTGTTTCCGCAAGGGCTGGCGAATTCGAGCGGCCTGGTGGGCAAGCACCTGATGTGGGACAACGGCATAATGGCGAGCGGCGTATTCGAACATCAGCTGAACGAATACAAGAGCATTCAGGTGACTAGAGTCATCCACGATTACTACGCCGCCGACGCGAAGCGCGGATTCTATGGCGGCGGCGGGATCGACGCGCGATTCCAATACTATCCAGCCTCATTCGCGCTGGGCGGATTGCCGGACGATGCGCCTAAGTGGGGACTGGAATATAAGAAGATGTTCGGCGAATACTTTACTCGAACGATGACGCTGTTGGCGCACGCAACGTCGCTGCCAATGGAGAAGAACTCTGTGAGCCTGGATCCCGAAATCAAGGATGCGTGGGGCGTGCCGGCGGTTCGCATTACGTTCGAAAATCATGCGGACGATATCGCGAACTTGAACTGGCTGGCGGCTCGCGAGCACGAGATCTTCGAGGCCATGGGCGCGAAAAAAGCTTGGTCAACACCCGCGGGCGCTTCGGTGGATACATCGGTACACTTGATGGGCACTTGCCGCATGGGAAACGATCCCAAGAAATCCGTGGTGAATCGATATAGTCGAGCACATGACGTGCCCAATTTGTTTGTGGTGGACGGGAGTAACTTCGTGACGTCCGCGCGGCAGCAGCCGACCGCGACGATTCAGGCGCTTTCCTATCATGCGGCGGATTACATGATCCGCGCGGCGAAGAACGGCGAGCTGAGTTGATCTGGCGCGTTGTTGTCCTATTGACGCTCGCGTGGCAATCGGCGCCCTGCCAGACGCCGCCTCCCGAGGCGAAGCCTACGGTGTTGCACGCCGCGCGCTTGCTGGATGTCGCGGGCGGGCACGTGCTGTCGCCCGGAGAAGTGCTGGTTACGGGCGAGCGCATCAGCGCGGTCGGCGCCTCGGTTCCGCATCCCGCGGGCGCGGAGTTCATCGATCTGGGCGATGTGACGTTGATGCCGGGATTGATCGACGCGCACGTGCACCTGTTCCTGCATCCGGGGGCGGAAGACTTGCAGACGGTCGAAGAATCCGTGCCGCGGCGCACCGTAACGGCCGTGCTGGCGGCGCGGGCGGATTTAATGGCGGGATTTACGGCCGAGCGCGATATGGGGACCGAAGGCGCGGGCTCCGCGGATACGGCTGTTCGGAATGCGATTGACCAGGGGCTGGTTCCCGGGCCGCGACTGCGGATCAGCGGGAACGCAATCGACATATTGGGGGGGGCATGAGGACGCCATCGAGTTCAATCCCGCGCAGCATGTGCTGTCGAACGCGACTTATGCGAATAACGTAGACGAAATAGTAAGCGCCATTCGCGAGCAGATCAAGGAAGGCGCGGACTTCATCAAGATGTATGAGACCGGAAGGGACACTCTGCGCGACGGCGTTTTTCATACCCCATATCAATACAGCCGCTCACAACTGAGCGCGGCGGTGGAAGAGACGGCGCGAACGGGCAAGCGCGTCGCAGTGCATGCGACGGGCGAGCCGGGGACGCTTTATGCGGCGCAGGCAGGCGTCGCCTCCATCGATCATGCGCTGGAGCTGAGCGCGGAAACGATGCGGCTGATGCGGGAGAAACAGATTCCCGCCGTGCCGACGTTTACGATCTTCGAATATTTCGCGGATCATGCGGCGACGCCCGCGCAGGCCGAACGCGAGCGAGCGTTGTTTGAATATCACGCCAAGGAGTTTCGCAACCAGCTTGCCGCCGGCGTGCCGATGGCGGTGGGTTCCGATGTGGGCCCGTTCCCGCACGGGACGCAGGCGCGAGAGCTGGTTCTGATGGTGAAGTTCGGGATGACGTCCGCCGCCGCGCTGCAAGCCGACTTGATCAACGGAGCGAAGCTGCTCGATTGGCAAGGAGAGATCGGCGAGCTGAAGCCGGGTTACCTGGCCGATGTGATTGCCGTGCCGGGAAATCCGCTGGAGGATATCGGCGCCGTGCGGAAGATCTCTTTTGTGATGAAAGGCGGTGTGATTTACCGCCGTTGACTCATCTCTTTCCGCCGAGAGTAACCGCTCCAATTTGGGGCCGGGTGAAGAACTCAGGCTTCAATCCGACATTCTGAGTGATGCTTGAGACGGCGATCTCTTTGTCCTTCATCCCAGGCGCCGTCGTGGTATGCAGGATGCGGAACGGGTATTGAATCCCATCCACGCGCTTGTAATCGGAAAATTCGGTGACCTGTTTGTAATAGGCCGAGGTGACTCCGAATTCTTCAATCCGCACGAGTAAGTGGACGGCCGAATCGAAATAGAACTTAGTAGAGCCGATGTTATTGGGAACGACCAGAACATCCACGGCGCGACCGTTCAGGCGCTCGGGCGCGGCAGGATCGATTTCGCTGTACAGATCATGCAGATGCACATAGCGAACGGGATTGGCGTTCATCTCAAGTTCCTGCTGCTCCGGCTTGGGTAGCTTGGTGATCTTTTTCTTGCGGGAGAGCATCCAACCGGTGCTGCCGTCGAAGCCCACTTTCTCGCCGTGAGCGATCCGTACGACCTTGTTGGGCTTGGCCCAGAAGTATACGACTTTTCCGGCGTGACGGACTTTGGCCTCGATCTGACGGTCATCGATGTGGTCGATAGCGGATTGGCCGCCGAGGGCCTGGATATAGGCGTTGAGCACTTGATCGACGGATTTGCCGGCGGCCTGCGCAGACCAGGAGGGCGCGGCAACGGAGGCGCAAACGAGCAGAAGGGCGGAAAGGGTTTTCACTACTTAAAACGCCAGCAGCCGCTCGCCTTCCTGGACAATGTTGGATACCTGCGGGAGGATTTCGTCTTCGAGATGGGGATTGTAGGCGACCCACGTATCGAGCGCGCCGACGCGGCCGACCGGGGCATCGAGGCTGGTGAACAGCTCGCTTGCTATTCGCGCCCCGAGTTCGGCGCCGAAGCCCCAGGACAGCGTATCTTCGTGAGCGATCAGCACGCGGCTGGTCTTCGCGACGGAGGTGGCGATGGCTTCCCAATCATAAGGCGAGAGTGAGCGAAGGTCTATCACTTCGATGGATACATCGCGGCGCTGCTCCAGTTGCAAGGCGGCTTGCAAGGATTTTTGGACAAGCGCGCCATAGGTCACGATGGTGAGATCCTGGCCGAGCTTGACCGTTTTCGCGCGCCCGAAAGGAACGGTGTAATCGACGCCGGGATGAGGCGCGCGGTTGTACGGCTCGCGATAAAGCTTTTTGTGCTCAAGGAACAGGACGGGATCGTCGCAGCGGATAGCGGTACGCAGCAGGCCGCAGGCGTCGAGAGCGTTAGACGGAAAGACGACGCGCAGGCCGGGAATGTGCGTGAAAATGGACTCGCCGCACTGGCTGTGATAAATGGCGCCTCCGGTGAGATAGCCGCCAATGGGAACGCGGACGACCATGGGACACGAGAAGCCGCCGTTCGAGCGCCAGCGGAAAGTGGCGACCTCATCGCGGAGCTGCATCATGGCGGGCCAGATGTAATCGAAGAATTGAATTTCGGGGATGGGCTTTAGGCCGCGGGCCGCCAGGCCGACGGCGCGGCCCACGATAGAAGCTTCGGCAATGGGCGTATTGAAACAGCGCGCCGCGCCGAATTCCCGCTGCAGATTAGCGGTGGCCTTAAAGACGCCGCCTTTGCCCTTTACTTCGCTGAGATACTGTTCGCGGCTGCAATCGGCGACGTCCTCCCCGAAGACCACAACGCGTTCGTCGCGGCGCATCTCTTCGGCGAGCGTTTGATTGATGGAATCGATCATGGTGCGCGGCTGGCCGCTGAAGTGCGGCTGCATCTCGAAGCTTGCCGCGGTGGGATCGACGGCGTCCGAATAGAGATGAACGAAAGCGGAGCCGGACGGCGGCCCGGGTTCTTGAAGAACGCGCTGGGTGATTTCGGCGACCTCCAGATCGATATCGTGAATGATGCGATCGATCTCCAGGCGCTCGGCGTAACCTTCGCGAATCAGAAACTCCGGGAAGGCGTTGATGGGGTCGCGGCTGGCTTCCAGGTCGCGCTCGACTTTGGGTTTGTAGGCGCGCTCGTCGTCCGAGAGCGAGTGCGAGTACGGCCGGATGACCGAGGCGCGCACAAGGGCAGGGCCGAGGCCGCCGCGGCAATATTCGACAGCGTGCCTGAGAGCGTGAAAGGATTCGATGAAATTGGCGCCGTCGACTTCCAGGCGAAGGAGACCCGGAAAGCCTTCGAGCAGCTTGGCGATGTTGCCGCCGGCGGTTTGGCGTTCCACCGGGACTGAGATGGCGTAGCCGTTATCTTCGACCAGCACCAGCAGCGGCAGGCGCTCCATGCAAGCGATGTTCATGGACTCCCAGAATTCGCCTTCGCTGGTTGCGCCTTCGCCCGAGCAGACCAGGGTGATCTCGTCGGAATCGGGATTCAGGAAGCGCTTGGCTTCGGCGCACCCGACGGCGTGAACGAACTGCGTGCCCGTGGGCGAGGAACTGGTCACGATGTGCAGCCGGGGAAGCGACCAATGGGACGGCATCTGCCGGCCACCGGAGCTTGGGTCGCGGGCAGCGCCCACGGCGGCGAGCAGCATCTCTTCGGCGGTCATGCCCAGCGTGAGAGCCAAGGCGCGGTCCCGGTAATAAGGGAGGATCCAATCGGAACCGGGCCGCAGAACCAGCCCCGCAGCCACCTGAACGGCTTCGTGACCCGCGCCGCTGATCTGAAAGAAGATGCGGTTCTGGCGTTTCAGCATCACCTCGCGGTCATCGAGGCAGCGCGCCAGGTACATGGTGCGGAAAGCCTGAACCAGCGTCTCGCGATTCAGTTCCGGCGCCCCGTTGCGCGAGGCGGCGGATGCGGCTCGTAGGGTTTGCGCCGGAGTAGTCACCAACCTGTTATTATCGCCCGACAGCGGGCGGAATTTCACATGGAAAATTTCTTTGAGCCGCGCGTAAGACAGCTTAGGATCTGCGAGCGCGGGGAATAAGCAGCCGCTTGTTACGATGGGTTGAAACCGATGATTCCCGAGGTTTTACAAGAAGGACTGACATTCGACGATGTTCTTCTACAGCCGGCGCACAGCCAGGTTACCCCTGCCGAAGCCGACACCACCACGCAGTTGACGCCAAAGATTCAGCTGAAGATTCCAATCATCAGCGCGGCGATGGACACGGTGACGGAGTCGCACATGGCGATTGCGCTTGCGCAGCAGGGCGGGATCGGCATTATTCACCGCAATATGTCGATTGAGAAGCAGGCCGAAGAAGTGGACCGGGTGAAGCGCAGCGAGAGCGGGATGATTGTCGATCCCGTAACGATCGGTCCGGATCGAAAAATTTCCGAGGCGCTGGAACTGATGAGCCGGTACCGCATATCCGGCGTGCCTGTGACGCAGAGCGGCCGGCTGGTTGGGATTCTTACCAATCGTGATCTGCGCTTCGAAACTCGCTACGATCTTCCGATTTCCGAGGTGATGACGAAGGAAGATCTGATCACGGTTCCGGTGGGAACGACTCTCGAAGACGCGCAAAAAATTCTGCACAAGCATCGCGTCGAAAAGCTGCTGGTGGTGGATGAGAAGTACGCGCTGAAGGGACTTATTACCGTCAAGGATATTCAAAAGAAGTTGAAGTATCCGAACGCGGCGAAAGATCCGCAGGGGCGGCTGCGGGTGGCGGCGGCGATCGGGGCGACGGGCGATTTTCTGGAGCGGGCGCAGGAGTTGGTGCGCCGGAAGGTAGACGTGATTGCGATCGATTCGGCGCACGGGCACAGCCAACGGGTGATGGACGCGCTGAAAACGGTGAAAAGCAAGCTGCCGGAAGTCGAGGTGCTCGCCGGGAACGTGGCGTCGCGCGAGGGCGCGAGAGATCTGATTGCGCGCGGAGCGGATGGCATAAAAGTTGGCATTGGGCCGGGGTCGATTTGCACCACGCGCGTGGTGAGCGGGGCCGGAGTGCCGCAGATCACTGCAATTTCCGAATGCGCGAAGGCTGCGCGGGAGGGCGGCGTGCCGCTGGTGGCCGACGGGGGCGTGAAGTATTCGGGCGATATCACGAAGGCGATCGCGGCGGGCGCCGATTGCGTGATGATCGGCAGTTTGCTTGCCGGAACGGACGAGAGCCCGGGCGAGACGATTCTGTATCAAGGGCGAACGTTCAAGAGCTATCGCGGCATGGGATCGCTAGGCGCCAATCCAAACGGCGGATCGGAGCGCTACGCGCATAGCGCGAGCGGGAAGCTGGTGCCGGAGGGGATTGAAGGGCGCGTACCATACAAAGGTCCAGTAGCGGAGATGACCTATCAACTTGTCGGCGGGCTGCGCGCCGGGATGGGCTACACGGGCTGTCGCACGATCGCCGAGCTGCAGGAAAAGACGAGGTTCTTACGGGTGACGGTGGCGGGGTTGCGCGAAAGCCACGTGCACGACGTGATCATTACGAAAGAAGCGCCGAACTACCGGGTGGAGTAGGGGCGGAGCTCGGTACCGCGAACCAATAATTCTGGCCGTAGCGGCTATCCCAGTAGTCTGCGGACGCCAGTAGAGAGTAGTTGCGGAACCATAGCTCCATCCCCGTGACCCCGGGCGGAATCACGATATCGAACTCCCCAGCAATTTTGCTGTAAACCAAGCCGTGGCCGGGAGGGTCTCGGAGATCTTCCATGACGCTCCCGCTGTGGAGTTCGCCTGTGGGGTGAAACTTCACGAAGACCTCGATATCCCAGACTTGCACGGGTCCTTTCTGGTCGCGAAGAACGGGTAACCGGTCCGGGTCGAATCGAATGCCGAGCGGTTCGCCGGGCTTGATTGCGCCGGTTTGTTGAACCTGCCAATCCTTGGAGAAGTTGAGTGCCGTCCTGCCGTCCTCGATGATTGCGCCCATGCGGAGACCATGATAGCGAGAGCTTCTCCCGGCTCCGAGTGCGCGATCTTATTCGAACGAAGTATAATTCGGCAAATAAACGCCGCGATGAAACAGAAATATGGAATAGCATTACTGCTCTGCCTTCTTCTTGCGAGCGTTGGTCATTCGGAAAGACGCGACGACATCCTTAGCGACGTGCGGCAGGCGGCTAAACGCCACGTCAATAGCGGTTCTGGAAAAGACAGCAAGTATGCGCTCGACATGTGGGGGAAGAACTCCGCGGGAGTGACGCCGCAGGAGATACTGCGCGCGTACGACGAGGAGTACTCGAAGGACAAAGAAGAGCAGGACCGTTGGAACTGGATTCCGAAAGCGGGTTGGCCGGTGGCGGCTCTGCTGTTTATCGGGCTCATCTTCGTCGACAAACTGAAGCAGGCGGTCGGCAAGTTTTTTGAATTTCTCGGCGAGAAACTGTTTACGTTCTTCGCGGGAATACCGTGGTTCTATCGGCTCCCCCTGAATAGATATCGCAAGCGAATGATTGAGCGCTATTCACAGCTCAAGATTCCCTTTCGTCCGGAACGCCCGCTCGATCTGAGCGCCGTGTTCGTGCCGCTGAAGGTGAGCGACGCTCCGCAGGCCGAGATGATTGACGCCTATGTAGCCCTTCAGAAGAATGCAAGGCTGGTGGTGAAGGGGTTGCCCGGCTCGGGCAAATCGATCCTCCTCCGGCATATCGCGCTAACTTACGTGCGGCCACGTGTGCCACACAGGTTTGGCCTGCCTATACTAGTCGAACTGAACCGGCTGAATGATCCGGCGATAACGCTGCGCAGCGAGCTGGCTCGTGAGCTTTCGACCAAAGGGTTCCCAAAACCCAATCGTTTCCTCGCGCGCGAACTCGACCGCGGCCACCTGCTCATATTGCTGGACGGGCTGGACGAGGTGAGCGCGGCGCAGCGCCCGCAGGTGGTAAAGCAAATCCAAGATCTACTGGAAGAGTTTCCATTTGTTCATTTGGTTGTGAGCTGCCGAACCCAGGTCTATGGCGGCGAGCTGGATATATCCGTGGATAGAACGCTGGAGATTCAGAGCTTCACCGACCAGCAGATCCGAGCATTCCTGCGGTCCTGGGCGGCGGATATGCGGACGCATGGGAAATCGGTCGATCAATTGATGGCGGCGCTGCTGGAGCGCCCCGCAATCATGCTGCTGGCGCGCAATCCGTTGATGCTGACGATTATCGCGTGGCTGTACACAGACACGACAGTGATTCTGCCACACTCCCGCTCCGAGTTCTATCGCACGGCGACCGAGTTGCTGCTGTACGACTGGAAGCGCGAGAACAATGCGTTTCAGTTGGTGCCAAAGCAACTTGTGTTGCGGGACTTGGCGCTGTATTTCCAGGACAAGGCCGATCAGAACCAGCAGGACCGGCGAAGCATGGACGTGCGAACGGTGCTGCGGCGCATGGGGGAAGTGCTTCCTAGCCTGAACATGGACCCACAGGCAACCGCCAAGCCCTTATTGGATGAGATCGTTCAACGCAGCGCGCTCCTGCTAGCGATCGATGGTGGCGAGCGTTACCAGTTCGCGCATTTGACTCTTCAGGAGTATTTCGCAGCCGCGCAGTTGCGCTCCGATCCCGATGGGCTGATCGAGCGATTCGAGCGAGATCCCGATGCCTGGCGGGAACCGGTGAAGTTGTGGTGCGGAATGGATGTGGATGCCACGAAACTGATCGCAGCAATCTATCGAATCGATCCCGTCACTGCGTTCGAGTGCCTGGCGGATGCGCAGAAGGTCGATAGCGGCGCGGCTCAGACGATCATCGACTCTATGAAAGGGGCGCTGGTCTCGGGGGACGCCGATTCCGCATTGGTGCGGGCATTTGGAACCGTGGCGTCGAGTTTAAGCGAGCGCGGGAAGACTGTGTTCCGGTGGTTAACCGAGCAGCGCACGGCACGCTGTCTGGAGGCGCTTTCCTACACGAACACGCCGCAAGCGGCCAGCATCTTTGCGAGCCTGTACGAGAGTGATCCTCTCGTTCGGCCGCTTATGCGCCGGCTAGGAGAGTTAGCTGTGCCGGAATTGAGCACGCTGGCGGACCGTGGCAACGCCTCGGCGGTGAACGATCTGTTAGCCATCGGAACGCCCGGCGCGGCAGTGGCGCTTACAGCGTTGTTATGGCATAGCTCGCCCGAACTCGCGAGGCGATCGGGCTACGCCTTGGCGGCGCTGTTTCGACTTCCCGAGGTTTTCGCCGCGCTCAGAGAGATAAACGTGAACCACCCTGCGGAAGCCTCATGGGTCTGGGAGCCGTTCGAGGCGGAGAAGGATACGGCAATTCCCATCATTGCTGGGCGAGTGGTTTCGCTGCTTGCTACGGCCCACGAACTCCCCGAACTTCCCAAAGCGACGCTCGACCCAAGGCTCGTTCTCCCGGCCTGCGCGCAAGCGGGATCGGAAATACGTCTGGGCCAAGTACCGGAAGACCTTCGTCAACTCTCCATCGCTGAGCTTCATCGCAAACTGACCGGCCAGGCGGAAAAGCAGCCCCAGCAGACCACCGCGGATCAGCCCAGTACCGAGATACTGGAACGGATCACAAAGGCTTTGTTCGAACGGCTGAGTCCGTCTAAGCGCGTCCGCTTCTTGTTCGCTCGCCTGAGTCTGCCCATCCGGTCCGAGCTTGTCCGAGGCATATCTTCTACTCGAATTCCCAACCGAGAGGATTGGGTGAATGTATTTCGGCCCATATCGTACACCGCTAGCAGAGATTGGCACTTATGGCTGGCCTTTGCGTTAGTGCAGGCAGCCGCGATAGGCGACATGATTTACTTACTAGGATTGCGACGGCCGATCAGCGTTGTGAATATCGCGATGAGCGCAGAACTGTTAGTCGGCCTGCTGCTTCAACTAGTGTCGATCTTGTTTGGAGGAAATGACATCTATGAGTTTCTACGGTGTTTCGGAATCGGTCCGGCTACGGTGTTCACCTATCCGCTGACGATATCTGACTTGCGGACCAACGCTAAGAACCGAGTCGCGAAGTTGGCATGGGCGGTGGGAATAGCGATCCTCTACGCCTCAGTTGTTGGTTGGGCGCCCGTGTGGCTGTGGGCCTCGTTCCTCTTGTCGCGGGATTGGGTGCGTTCGCCTTTTGCGATCGTTGCCTGTGTACCCCTCTATGCCGCAAGCGTCGCGCTCTGGTATCGCGCTCGCACTTTGGAGAGGCTCGCTCGCAATCCGCTGAGCGGGCTGCGCCGCTTTCTGCGAATCGAAGAAGCCGAGCCGGACCAGCCTGATCCGGCCGGGGCCGTCAGCTCGCTAGAGCCAACGGCCGCACGTTGATGTTGGGGATCACGATCGAGAGGACTTCCTCGACGCGATCGACGAAGTGGAACTGCATCTCCTGCCGGACGTGATCCGGGATTTCGCGCAGATCCTTCTTATTGCCGTAGGGCAGGATCACCTGCTTGATGCCGGCGCGGCGAGCGGCCAGAACCTTTTCCTTGACGCCGCCGATGGGCAGCACCAGGCCGGCGAGGGTCACTTCGCCCGTCATGGCGATGTCGCTGCGCGCGGGCAGATTCGCGTAGAGCGAAGCCATCGCGCTGGTCATGGTGACGCCCGCCGACGGGCCGTCCTTCGGAATGGCGCCGGCCGGAACGTGCACGTGAACGCCGCTGTTCTTGATGAGCTCGGGATCGACGCCCAACTCCGCGGCGTGCGCCCAGACGTAGCTTTGAGCAATCTTTGCCGACTCCTGCATGACCTCGCCGAGCTGCCCCGTGAGAGTCAGGCCCTTGCCGTTCGGCAGCAGCGTGCTTTCGATGTAGAGAACATCTCCGCCGGTCTCGGTCCAGGCCAAACCTGTGACCACTCCAGGCAGCATGTTCTTGCGCATCTCTTCCGGCAGGAACATCTCCGGCCCAAGCAGGTCCCCGAGAAGCTCCGGCGTGACCAGAATCTTCTCCTCGCCGCCTTCTGCGAAGCGCAGTGTCACCTTCCGCGTGACGCGCGCGATCGCGCGTTCCAGCCGCCGCAATCCCGCCTCGCGCGTGTAGCCGCGAATGATCGCTTTCAGACCCTCGTCGGTGAATTCGATCTGGTCTCCCGTCAAGCCGGTGGCCTTGAGTTGTTTCGGAATCAGGTAGCGCCGCGCAATCTGCTGCTTTTCTTCTTCGCTGTAGCCCGAGAGCCGCAGAATCTCCATGCGGTCGAGCAGCGCTTGCGGAATCGTGTCGAGCGAATTGGCGGTGGTGATGAAAAGCACCTTCGACAAATCGAACGCGAGATCGAGATAGTTGTCGCGGAACGTCTTGTTCTGCTCCGGGTCGAGGACTTCGAGCAGGGCCGCCGCTGGATCGCCGCGGAAGTCGCGGCCGAGCTTATCCACTTCATCCAGCAACAGCACCGGGTTCAACGCGCCGGCGCGCCGCATGGCTTGCAGCAGCCGTCCCGCCATGGCGCCGATGTACGTGCGCCGGTGGCCGCGTAGCTCGGCCTCATCGTGCATGCCGCCCAGGCTGAAGCGCTCGAACTTGCGGCCGAGCGCGCGAGCGATGGACTGGCCGAGCGATGTCTTGCCAACGCCCGGAGCGCCGACGAAGCACAGAATGGGCGCCTTAGCTTCCGGGTTGCGCTTGAGCACGCTCAAGTGCTCCAGAATGCGCTCCTTCACTTCCTTCAATCCAAAGTGATCTTCATCGAGCACCTTGCGGGCGTGCGCGATGTCGAGATTGTCTTCCGTGGTCTGGTTCCAGGGAAGATCGAGAACGAATTCCAAGTAGGTGCGCGTGACGTGATAGTCGGGCGCTCCGGCCGGCAGACGCTCCAGGCGCGCCAGCTCGCGCTCGATTTCTTTCTTCGCTTCCTCCGGCAGGTTCGCCTTTTCGAAGCGCTCGCGCAGCATGTCGACTTCGGCCTTGTCGGCATCCTTTTCGCCGAGTTCCTGCTGTATCGCGCGCAACTGCTGGCGCAGCAGATACTCGCGCTGCTCTTTCGACATCTCGTCGCGGGCGGTGGAGGCGATCTTCTGGCGTAGCTCCAGCACCTGGAGCTCGTGAGCCAGATACGAATGCATCAGGCGCAGCGCGTCCACGCGAGTTTCGGCTTCGAGCAGTTTCTGTTCGCGCGCCAGGTCGAGACTGAAGATGCTCGCCAGCAGATAGGCCAGGCGCAGTGGATCTTCGTTGCCCGCGAGCATCCGCGTCAACTCGGCGGCGGATTGCGGCTGCGAAAGCGCAATCGCCTTGGAGGCCAACTCCAACATCGCGCCTGAAAGCGCCTCGACTTCCGAACCCCCATCCTCGGGCAGGGGAAGCACCCGGAACTTCGCGGTGAGATGAGGTTCCGTGGTTTCGAGCTTCATCACGACTACGCGCTCCAAACCCAGAACAAGAATCTCCATCATGCTCTCACTGGGTTTGGACGACTTCCGAATGACGGCCTTGGTTCCGATGGTGTATAAGTCATCCGCCTGCGGCGATTCGGTCTGAGCATCGCGCTGGGCGATCAGAAGGATCTCCTTGCCTTCGGTATTGAGCGCAGCCTGGACGGCGCGCAGGGAGTTGTCCCGGCCAACCGAGAGCGGCAGCAATAGGCCTGGGAACAGGATGGTGTTCTTCAGCGGCAGCGCCGGGAGTACTTGAAAATCATTATTCCCCATGGGGTTTCCTACTCTTTCCTATTTCTTCGATGCTCATGAGCGGTAAAGGGTGCGATTGGCTGCGCACAACAGACTCAACTATCTCCGGAGACGAAAAAGCCCGGAGCAAGTGCTGACCCGCTCCGGGCTCGTTAGCCTGCCTAAGACTTACTTCGGCTGAATCACGACAAACGTTACGGCGCCGCCGCGATTTAGAGTGACAAGCACCGGCTTACCGCTGGCCGCTGACATCAACCTCTGGAACTCCGCCAGATTGTTGACCGGGCGGCGGTTGACCCCCATGATGACGTCGCCACGCGTGAGCACGTCGGCCGACGGGCTGTCGGGATCGACGCTATCGATGACAACTCCGTGAGTGTTGGCGGGCATCTGCAACTGCTGAGCCAAGTCGGGCGTCAGCGTTTCGACGGTCAGGCCGTAAGCGGTCTTTCCGGCGTTGCCGCCTCCGCCGTTATCGGAGCCGTTCGCGTTGTCGTCCTGGTCGTTGGAGCGCCCAAAGTCGGCGCCGTTGGGTCGCTGGCCGAGAGTCACGTTCACCTTCACCGGTTCGCCGTTGCGGATCACTTCGAGGGCCACGCTGCTGCCGGGCGCGTGCTCGGTGACCTTGAGCGTGAGGTCGTTGGAGTCTTCGACCTTCTGGCCGTCGATGGCGACGATGGCGTCGCCGACCTTCAAGCCAGCCTTATCGCCCGGTTTGCCGGGAACCACTTGCGTGATGACGGCCGCATGCGTGTCTTTCAATCCGAACTGTTGCGCAAGCTCGGGATTAACGGCTTCGAGCGTGACACCGATGTATCCGCGCGACACTTTGCCGCCCTTCATCAATTGATCCATGACCTGCTTGGTCAGGTTAGAGGGAACGGCGAATCCGATGCCGATGTTGCCGGCCTCGCCGCCGAAGCTGGCGCCGCCGCCGGTGAGGATCATGGTGTTCATGCCGATCATTTCGCCGCGGGCGTTAATCAACGCGCCGCCGGAGTTGCCGGGATTGATAGCGGCGTCGGTCTGGATGAAGTCTTGGATTTGGCCCAGGCTCTCGCGCAGGTTGCGGCCTTTGGCGCTGACGATGCCCATGGTGACGGTGTGAGCTTGACCGAACGGATCGCCTATGGCGAAGCAAAGATCGCCGACCCGCGCGCCGTCGGAGTTGGCGAAGGGCAGGGTTGGCAGGTCGCCCGCGTTGATTTTCACGACGGCGACATCGGTCTGGGGATCCGTTCCGATGACTTTGGCCGGGAAATCGCGGCCATCGGACAAAGTCACCTTCAACGTGGTGGCTTTATCGACGACGTGGTTGTTGGTGACGATATAGCCGGAGGGGCTGATGATGACGCCCGAGCCCAGGCCCTCTTCCCGCTGGTCGCGGGGACGCATGCCCTGGCCGCCAAAGAACTGGCGGAAAAAGGGGTCCGAAAGAAACGGGTTGTTCCCCTGCTGCTCGCTGGCTTTGATGACGCGGGTCATACTGATTTCAACCACCGCGGGCGAAGCTTTCTCAATAATGTCGGCGAACGAATTCGACAACTGGCTGACCCGCTGGGTATTGGTATCGGCCCGGGCTACAACCGCGACGGGCGCGCTCGAGTGATTCATTACGGCGAACGCCGCGATGAGCCCGCCTCCGATGGAGGCTGCTACCAGCGTGAGAATCGCGGTAGTGCGGCGAAATTGGACCACATTAGACATGTCCTCAAAAATCCTTTCGTTACTGGCTGGACCCGACAAAGCGGTCCGCCTTTCCTAACATTGGACGTAATAAATTCGTATTCGATTCACACGCGGTCTTCTTCTTCAGGCGAGTGCGACTTCGGCCTGCTGACCGGCTTCGGCTCGGAATGCAAGGCCCGGGCCATTCGGATCTGCATCGATCCAAACGGTTTGACCTTCATGGACATCGCCTGCGACGATTTTCCTCGCCAGTGGATTTTCGATCTCCCGCTGGATCGCCCGTTTGAGCGGGCGAGCGCCATAGTTGGGATCGTACCCGCTTCGCACAAGCCGGGTCCGCGCCGCATCTGTGAGTTGCAGAGTGATATGCCGTTCTTCCAAACGCGCCCGCAAAGTTTCGAGCTGAATCTCTACGATCTCCTTCAAATGCTCTTCGCTCAAAGCATGGAAGACGATGATCTCATCCAGCCGGTTTAGAAATTCTGGCCGGAACGAGCGGCGCAGCTCGTCTAGAACGGCGTCCTTCATGCGGCGATATTCTTCGCCCTCGAAGGCGCCCCGGTATTCGAGAATTCGATGACTGCCAACGTTCGACGTCATAATGACGATCACGTTCTTGAAATCCACCGTACGGCCCTGGCCGTCGGTCAAACGGCCGTCGTCCAGCACCTGCAGCAGCGCGTTGAAGACATCGTGATGCGCCTTCTCGATCTCGTCGAACAGCACCACCGAGTACGGACGCCGGCGGACCGCTTCGGTCAACTGTCCGCCTTCGTCGTAGCCGACATATCCGGGAGGCGCGCCGATCAGACGCGAAACCGTATGCTTCTCCTGATACTCGGACATGTCGATGCGGATCATGGCGCGCTCGTCGTCGAATAGAAACTCTGCCAGCGCGCGGGCCAGTTCGGTCTTGCCGACACCTGTAGGACCTAAGAAGATAAAGCTGCCGATCGGCCGGCGCGGATCTTTCAATCCCGAGCGAGCGCGAATGACGGCTTCGGCCACCGCTAGAACAGCTTCGTCCTGGCCGATCACCCGTTTGTGCAGCTCGTCTTCAAGCGCGAGAAGCTTCTTCATCTCGCCTTCGAGGAGTTTCGAAACCGGCACGCCCGTCCAGCGGCTCACCACTTCGGCGATGTCTTCTTCATCCACCTCTTCCTTAAGAAGCCGCGCCGCCCCTTGCTTGCCCGAGACGCGCTGCTGTTCGGCGTTCAACTGGCCTTCGAGTTCGGTCAGCCGGCCGTACTTCAGCTCGGCTGCCTTGTTTAGGTCGTAGGCGCGTTCGGCCTGCGCGATCTCCACTTTCACCTGCTCGATCCGCTCGCGTAGCGCGCGCACGCGCTGCACGCCTTCTTTCTCGGTTTGCCACTGCGCTTGTAAAGCAGTGGACTGCGTCTTGAGTTCGGCCAATTCTTTTTCGATGCGCGTCAGGCGCTCTTTCGAAACGGCGTCGGATTCCTTCTTGAGCGCCTCCCGCTCGATTTCAAGCTGCATGGTGCGCCGCAAAATTTCATCCAGCTCGCTCGGCATCGAATCGATTTCGGTCCGCAGCTTGGCCGCTGCTTCGTCCACCAGGTCGATGGCTTTATCGGGCAGAAAGCGATCCGTGATGTAGCGGTTCGACATGACGGAGGCGGCCACCAGCGCTGTATCCTTGATGCGGACCCCGTGATGCAGCTCATAGCGCTCGCGCAGGCCGCGCAGAATCGAGATGGTATCCTCGACGCTCGGCTGGTCGACGTAGACCGTCTGGAAGCGCCGTTCGAGCGCCGCATCCTTTTCTATATGCTTGCGGTATTCGTCGAGCGTGGTTGCGCCGATGCAATGCAGCTCGCCACGGGCGAGCATGGGCTTGAGCAGATTGCCCGCGTCCATGGCGCCCTCGGCCTTGCCGGCCCCCACCACCGTGTGCAGCTCGTCTATAAATAGGACGATGCGGCCTTCCGACGATTGAACCTCTTTCAGGACCGCCTTCAGCCGTTCTTCGAATTCGCCGCGGAACTTCGCCCCGGCGATCAGCGCGCCCATATCCAACGCGACTACTTGCTTGTCCTTCAACCCCTCGGGAACATCGCCCCGTACGATGCGTTGCGCAAGGCCTTCCACAATGGCTGTCTTGCCAACGCCGGGCTCGCCGATCAGCACCGGATTGTTTTTCGTGCGGCGCGACAGCACCTGGATCACGCGCCGGATCTCTTCGTCGCGGCCGATGACCGGATCGAGCTTGCCCTTCGAAGCCATATCGGTGAGATCGCGGCCATATTTTTGAAGGGCTTCATAAGTCGCTTCCGGATTCTGAGTGGTCACGCGCTGGTTGCCGCGCACCTCGACCAGCGCCTTCATCAGCCGGTCGCGCGTCAGTCCGAACTCGCGCAGCAGCCTGCCCGCCGCGCCCGGATCTTCGGCCGCTCCGAGCAGCAGGTGCTCAATCGAAACATATTCGTCTTTCAAGCGCTTGGCCTGGTCTTCGGCGGCGCTCAAAAGCTGCGAGAGGCGGTTGGTGATATAGACCTGGTCCGGGCGCACGCCGGCGCCGCTCACCTTCGGTAGCTTGTCGATCTCCTGCAGCAGGCGCTTATGCAGCGCTTCGAGCGGAACGTCGGCCCGCAGAAGAATGGAAGGCGCCAAGCCGCCTTCCTGTTCGAGAAGCGCAAGCAACAGGTGTTCGACATCGACCTGTTGATTGCCGTGCTCGACGGCCGTGGTTTGCGCCTGCCGAATCGCCTCTTGAGACTTTTCGGTCAGCCGATTGAAATCCATGGATGGAGGAACCTCAATTAAGAAGATAGCAGATGAGCCGTCAAAGATGCAATAATCTGAGTGTCTGATACTAAGATTTGGCCCCCCAATCTGGGACTCCCTCGCTTTCCTACCCCGTCTGAGCTACTCTGAAGCGAGGCTCTCAGCGTATGCGACGGCTGCTCAGCGTTCTCCTAAGTCTTTCGATTCTTTGGCCCTTGCCGGCCTACCCGTGGTGGGAAACGGGACACCAGGTGGTGGCGCGCATTGCGGCGGCGCATCTGACATCGGCGGCCCGCACCCGCCTGGCCCGCATTCTGGACGTCCCGGACACCCCGGACGCCATTGCCGAGGCGCTGGCGAAGGCATCCACTTGGGCCGACGAGACGAAGAACGAGACCAAGACCGGGTCCTGGCATTACATCGACCTCGCGATTCAGGATCATAAATCCGATATTCCGGGGCGCTGCAAGGACGACAACTGCGCTCCGGTCCGCATTCGGCTCTTTGCGGAGCAGTTGGCCGGACATCCGGCGCATCCGGCGAATACTCAGTGGAGCCAGCTCGACGCGCTGCGCTACCTGGTGCACCTGGTGGGGGACATTCATCAGCCGCTGCACACGATCTCGGACGCGGATCTGGGCGGTAATTGCGAGCTGCTGGACCCGCTGGTGGGCAAGGCGAAGAACCTGCACGCGCTGTGGGACGGCGAGATTATCGACGAGATCAACGCGAGCGACAAGGCGCTAGCCGACGAGCTGGATGCCGCGATCGAGGACATGGGCCCGCATCGCGAGCACGTGCTTTCCGAAGGAAAAGAGGACGACTGGGTTTGGGAGTCGCACGAGCTCGCCATTCGGGACATCTACCGGCGGCTGCGCATTCCGGTCGAGCCGGTGGAATTTCCGGCAAGCTGCGCCGAAGCCCCAGAGGAGATCCGGACTCTGAAGCTCGAAATCCCGGGCGCCTATGTCTCCGAGATGAAGCCGGTCGTGCGCGAGCAGTTGATCAAGGGCGGGCTGCGCCTCGCGCGGTTATTGAACGAATCGTTGTAGGAGACATATGAGCGATGCCCAGGCTCTAAAGTGGAAGACCCGATTGGTTCGCGGCTACCCTGGTCGGGAATTCGATATCGAATTCTGGCAGGAACAAGGCGACGATGCGATCTTCCAAGCGGCCTGGGAAATGGTGGAGCTGGCCGAAGAAGTGAAGCATGGCAGAAAACCGTCATTTCAGAGATCTGTTACGGAGCTTCGAAAAGTTCGGCGTTGAATACCTGATTGTGGGCGGCTATGCCGTGATGAAGTACACGGAGCCGCGCTACACCAAAGATGTCGATATATGGATCGGGAACTCGGCGGAGAACAGCCGCCGCGTCTACGCCGCCCTCGCAGAATTCGGCGCGCCTCTAGAGCGGGATCAGATCGGCCCGGGCACGTTCACAGAAGCACAACTCACGTATCAGATTGGTGTTCCTCCAGTTCGGATCGACATCATGACTTCGATCGACGGCGTACAGTTCGAACAGGCGTGGCCGAATCGAGCGACCGGAACGTTTCTAGGCGCTTCGGCGCAGTTCCTTTCGCTCGACGATCTGATTACGAATAAACGTGCTGTCGGTCGCGCCAGCGACCAGGAGGATCTGAAACACCTCCTGACGCGAGCGCAGGATCGGCAGTAATGATTGACGGGCTGCCCCGGTTGTTAAACGAGTCGCTGTAGGTTTTTTCCTATCGTCTAGGTACTTTTCGTTACTTTCGTACTATGGACAAAGATGCGTCTTTGCGGATAAGCTCGAACTCTGCCCATCGGAGGGGCGCTTTCTGTCACAGTTCCGCATTGTTCCTCTTGCCGCGTTGCTCGGTTCGGTGGCGGTCGCACAAACCCATCTTAAGGTCCTGACTGCCACCCTCAACCTGGAATCGCACAACTTAGCCATTGAAGTCCAAAATCAATCCTCAAAGGTCGTCACCGCCTATGACCTTGTTATCATGCAGTTCGACGCAGCAGGGAAGCCGATTGATGGGCATAACGACAGCGTTGGCGTGGACCTTCTAACTTACGGGCCCGCCCCGGCGTCTTCCTGGCGGGAGATTCAACCTGGGGAGATCGCGGAGTTTCCGGTCCGGGCCGTGCCATTGCCCGACGCGGTCTCGGCCCGGGCAACGGTCGTCGATGTGGTCTACGCGGATTGCACTTTCGAAGGTGATCGGGCCAAAAGCGTTTTCATCGGCCGTGCTAACGATGCAAAGGAGGCGAGGGCAGCAGTCGCGCTACTCACGCCCTACCCGGCGACGAGTGAAGGGTTCGAGGCTGCGCTTCTCAAGCTTCGTGATGCGCCACATGGTATCGGCCTGAGCGTCCTTGCCAAGCGGCTGAATCTTTCGGGCGAAACGGCCGGCCGACTGTTCGATAAGAAGCAGCAGGTTCCATCGATCGCGATTCCGGCAGCGGACGAATGGGGTGGTATCGTAGCGGAACTCGATGAACGAGCCGCGTTCTTAGAGTCTGAGTCGCGAGCGGTGAGGCAATGAGAATCGCTGTCCTAGCTCTACTTGCATCGTGTGCCGGATTCGCCCAGACTGGCGGAGCACTTCGATTCAACGCCCCGGTCTATTCGCCCTCGAACTTACCGGGTTGTTATGCCAATCCATTCGGCGTGCAGCAGTCCGTCGCCCAGCCTTGGACAGGTCTACGACTGTAACAACGTCGAGGTTAACAGCGGTCAACTCACCGCCAGCGGAACCGGCTACTGCAACGGCGCTTTCGAATACTGCACAATTTCTGATGGGCGGCCGACTTCGCCTTCCTTTTCGCCTCAACAAAATGCGAATGCAGGCAACACCGGCTGGCTCATCTACGAGCAAGTGGGAAGTACGCCGACTGGAGGCAGTCCAGTAATCGGCCCGTGGGGCTGCGCAGCTGGGAGCTACGCCCAGGTTCCGTCGCCGCCACAGAACGTTCTTTATCCGAAATGTCCCCAATGCATTTCGGGCGAGGGTACCGGTAACAACCCGGACGGCGTTTGCAGTCCGCCCAGCCCCATCGTCATCGATGCTCTTGGCGAAGGCTTCCATCTCACCAGCGCGGCCAAAGGCGTAAACTTCCGAGAACGGCAGGGCGATCCATTAGTGCAAATGAGCTGGACCGATCCGGGCTTTCATAATGCGTGGCTGGTGCGGCCGAACCCTGACGGCTCGGTGACATCGCTTGCCGCCAATCTGTTCGGCAACTTGAGCCCCCAGCCAAAGAGCGGCGACCCGAACGGCTATCGCGCGCTGGCCTACTGGGCCGAACAGTCGGGCTGCGGGGCAGTGGACCATCTGGACGCGCAAAACTGCCCTGCCGTGTGGACGAAGCTGCGGCTGTGGCAGGATGCGAATCAAGACGGCGTCGCTCAGGCAGGCGAGTTGCATACGCTCGAAGAGCTGGGCGTCGAGAAGATATCGCTGCGATTTCACGAATCCCGCCGGGTAGACGAATTCGGCAATCAGTTCCGTTATGTGTCGGGCATCGACGATGCGGACGCGCAGCGCGACCGGCGATGCTACGACGTGTTTCTGGTGACGCGCGGTCTGACGACAGAAGAAGCCGACCGGCGGCGATGATCGACTGTGTTCGTGCTGAACATCGCCACCTGCCGGCTGCTTTCGCGATGAGTGATCCGTTCTGGATGTGGTTCCCCGGGGTCGCGCAGGAATGATTCAAGGACTCCTGCAGCCGGGGCATTTGCTGATCGTGGCCTACGTCGTTGTTCCGGCCGCTCTGGTGATTGCCGCGTGGCGCATGCGGGATCCGCTTTGGAAATGGCTCGCACTGGTGATTATCGCGCTGCTGGCGATCTGTCTGGCGGTCCTGCATAGCGCCCTCGACGCCACTCCGTGCGATCCGAGGTTTGGCTGCTCGACCTCCCCAGCGTGGCTCGAAGCTCCGAAGGTTTTTCTGCAAACGGTGCTGGGGATGGTGATGGCGCTTTTCGTGTTTGCGCTCTACTTTGGCGTTCCGGCACTCCTGCTCTTCGCGGCTTGGCGCTGGGCGAAAGCTATGCTCGCCGAGCAGCGAGCGATCCGCAGGCATCTGGAGGCGCTCCGGCAGCAAACGGATGAGCGGCGCGCGAATTTCGAAGAGCGTGAGCGGCACTGAATCACTTTGAGGCGCCCGCGCAACGGCTACACTTGTGGCCATGGTTGTAGGAACGGACTCGCCGGCATCGAACCCATGGAAGATTGCCGCGGTCGCGCTCGCCATCGCCTTCGCGGCTCTGGTAGCGAGTATCTTCCTCCTCGGTTCGCTGCGCGCGGTGTTCGGGCTGAGGCGGCTCGATTCGCCCGCCGTCATCACGCAGGTTCAATCGCTGAAGCAGCTAGTCACGGTGCGCTACAGCATCCAGCGCGTGGTGGGCTTGAAGGAGCCGAAGACGCCTTTCGGCGAAGAATCTATTCTGCTGATGGTCGAAGGGGAGGCGCTCGCCGGGGTGGATCTGGAAGGCCTGGGCCCCCGCGATGTCACCTCGACGGGGCATCGCAGTTTCCTCATCACGCTGCCGCGGGCCAGACTCTTCAACGTTTACTTAGACGAGAAGCAGACGAAAGTTTGGGACCGGCAAATCACATGGTGGACGCCGTGGGCGCCTCCCGATCCCGATCTGGAGCACAAGGCTCGCCTGGAGGCATTGGACGACGTGCGCAAGGCCGCGCTCCAAATGGGAATCTTGGACCAGGCGCAGAAGAATGCCGAGACCGCGATTCGCGATGTCCTAGGCGCGGCGGACGCGCAGGCGGAGTTCAAGACGCGGCCGCTCGATTGAGCGAGGCGGCGTAGCGCGAGTAGGCTTCGTCGAGCAGCTCCACCACATGCACGACGCGCTGGCGTGAGCCGAACAGGCGCGCGCCGGCGGCAAGCTGCAACAGGCATCCGGGATTCGCGGTCGCGATGACGGACGCGCCGGTCTGCGCGATGGCCTCCATCTTGTGGCGCAGGATCTGCATGGCCATTTCATTTTCGACCACGTTGTATACGCCCGCGCTGCCGCAGCACACGTCGGCGTTGGGCATCTCGCGAAACACGAGCCCGGGGATTGCGCGGAGCAGTTGACGCGGTGCGTTCTTGATCTTTTGGCCGTGCGCCAGATGGCACGAATCCTGGTATGTGACGGCCGCTTCGATGGGCGCCATTTGGGCGTCCAGTTCGATGGAGGCGAGAAACTCGGTGACGTCGCGCAGCGTGGCCGAGAACTGCGCGGCGCGATCGCGATAGGCCGGGTCGGATTCGAGCAGCTCGCCGTACTCTTTCAAGGTTGAGCCGCAGCCGGCTGCGTTGGTGACGATGGCGTCGAAATCGCCGGTCGGCATGGCGTCAATGTTATTGCGCGCGAGCGCGCGAGCGTGCTCTTTCAGGCCGGAGTGAAGATGAAGAGCTCCGCAGCAGTTCTGCGCGGCCGGAATTACGACCTCGCAGCCGTTCCTTTGAAGCACGCGCACGGTGGCTTCGTTTAAGCGGGCAAAGGCGACATTCGCGATGCAGCCTGCAACCAAGGCCACGCGGAAACGCCGAGGGCCGAGGGCCGGGAAAGTCTTTCCGATGTGACGATAGAAGAAGGGAACTTGGGCGTGCGGCGAGAGTGCTTCGATGTTCGCCAGATTGCCAAAGAGCTTGAGGACTCCGGTTGCGCGGACGATGCGCTGGAGGCCGGAAGCCTGATAAACATACAGCGCGGCGCCGGCGATTTGCAGCGCGATGCGCGAGGGCAGAAGCCTTTCGAACACCAGCTTTTGCCCGATCCGCACCCCGAACGAGCGTGAGCGGCGGGCTTGGATCTCGGCGCGGGCGGCTTCGATCAGCCGGCCGTACGGCACGCCCGACGGGCAGGCCGTCTCGCATCCGCGGCAGGCGAGGCAAAGGTCCAGATGCCGAACATAGGAAGGCGTGATCGGCGCGCCGGCGGCAACGGCGTTCATTTGATAGATGCGTCCGCGCGGGGAATCCATCTCGACGCCGAGTTCGCGGTAGGTCGGGCAGGCGTTCAGGCATAGGCCGCAATGCACGCACTTATCCAGGTCGGATTGCGCGGGTGCTTCGCCTTGTTGTCCCGGCGCTAGAACTTTAAATGCGGCCATACAGCCGATTGCGATTGAGGAGCGAGCTAGGATCGAACATCTGCTTCACTTTTTTCATCATGGCAAAGGCGGCCGGCTCGCCGCCATCGGACGAGAGCAGCCAAAGCTCTTTGGAGGCGCGGATTTCTTCGGGCGCGTATTCGACGACGGCGCTCCACCCGCGTTCGGTGGCCGCTTTCCAGATAGGCGCGACGGCTTGCCACGAGGTGACATATATATAGGACACGCCGGAGGCTGCGCGCGAGATGCACGCACCGGTAACGAGGCGGAAGACGTCGCCGATTTCGCTCAGAGTGGTCGAGGTGCGAAGCACGATCCCGCCCGGTTGGCGGCGCAGGAAATCCGGTGTGAAGGCTTGCATCTGATTCCAGAACTGGGCGTCTCGGTCGCCCGTGAGTGTTTCGCTGCCGGGCAACTCGCGGGCATAACGCGCAAGAACCGTCGGGCTGCCGCCGGCGCGGACAGCGAGCATGAAGCCGCGGGTTCCGAGACGGGTCGCGGCCGCCGGACTGAGCAGATCGACGGCGAGCGGCTGGAGCACTCCTCGAAGAACGGCGGCGCGCTTTTCCAGGGCGGACTCCAGATCGGAGGAGCAGAAGAAAAATGCGCGCGTTTCCGCCGGGCGCGCGTGCACGCGAAGGTTGACGCTGGTGAGTACGGCGAGCGTGCCAAAGCTGCCGATCATCAGCTTGCTCATGTCGAGGCCTGCGACGTTCTTCACGACCATGCCGCCGGTCTTGACCAGCTTGCCTTCGAGAGTGGCGAAAGTCATGCCGATGACGAGATCGCGAGCCGTGCCAAAGGCTCGCCGCACTGGACCGCTGGAGTTAGTGGCGATGACGCCTCCGACTGTGGCGTCCGCGGAGTGAGGTGGATCGAGAGCCAGCATTTGTCCACGTGCGGCGAGCAGTTTCTGAAGTTCCGCGAAAGGCATGCCTGCTTCGACGCTGACCGTCAGATCGTTCGGTTCGTACTGAAGCACGCGGCGCAGCTTCGATGTCGAAATCGTGACGTCGGAGGGCAGCAGCGGCCCCGCCATCAGGCGCTTGCTGTTGGCGCCTAGCGCTGTTATCGTTTGAGATTTGGAAGCGGCTTCGCGGAGCGTTTCGGCCAGTTCTTCGGCCGAAGAAGGCGTCAGGAGAGGCATGCCTCAGAGATCTTGAAAGATAGCAGCCACCTCTATCGTGACACCCTGAAACGAGACGGTTTCGCCCATGCGCGATTCGTGTTGGCCGTCGGCATCGTGAACCAGGACGGTGCGCGTTTTCGGGTAGACGATCCAGACCGCTTCGGCGCCGTACTCGAGGTAGACCGCAGTTTTTTGCAGAGCTTTCGGATTGCAGAATGAGGACACTTCGACAACCAGCTCGGGAGACCCAGTGAAGTATTCGTCCTCAGGGACGTTTTGCCAGCGATCGAATCTCATAGCCGCAACGTCGGGAGACAGCAGCGAGTATTCGCCGAGGATGCAGCCGAACCTTCCGGCGGTCGCATAACCCGAGAGTTCGAGGCGCCCAAGATGCCGTAACACACGCATCACGACTCCGGCATGGGAAACCGTACGCATCGGCGGCAGAACAACCTCTCCCTCGATCAACTCGTCTGTGAGATCGTCCTCGCGCGGCGGCAATTGTAGATACTGGTTAACGGTGACAGGGCCCGCATCAAGCATCCCGGCCTAGTTTCTCAGCGTCGCCGAATAAAGCGCCGATGTCGTGGTGAAGTTGGTTCCCGCCTGGTACGACAGCGTGACCGACACCGCAACCGATGCGCCGGGAGCAAGCGAGGAACCGGTGGCCGTCCAGTACGGATTGCCGCCCCAGGTTCCCGTGGAGTTCGCCGCGGTGACTCCCGCGGGCAGATTCGAAAGCACCAACTGCAACGGGCCGGCAAGTGTTCCGCCGCTGATGTTCTTGATAGTCACGGTTTCCGTTCCGGTCTTCTTGATCTTGTTGTAGACGAACCCGGTGCTCGATACATTCGCCGAGCTGCTCACGTTCGGAGGCGCTTGCACGGTATAGGTGACGCTGACCGGTTGAGCGGAATTGCCGGCCTTGTCGGTCGCGCCCGAACACGTGGCGGTGAAGTTGCCGTAGCCCTGGCCGTTGTCGCCGGTGACGTTGACGCTCGCGCTAGTGGCGACGCCTGAGAGCGCGTCCGCGGTCTGGCAGCCGGCGGTCGGGACAGAATTGTAAGCGTAGCTGGCGTTGTTTGTCACGCCCGTAACCGTGACCACGGGCGGCGTCAAATCGATGTTCACCGCGGCGCTGATCAGACTGCTGATGTTACCGGCATTGTCGATGGCGCGCGCGCCGACCGTGTGCTGGCCTTGGCCGCTAACGCTAGCCGATGCGGGGCTCGTGGAACTAACACTCGGCGAAGCATTATCGATCCAATAGCGAATCTGATTCACGCCGCTTCCCGAGCCGTCGGATGCCGAGATGCTGGCGCTCACAGGCGACGTGTTGATCCAGCCGTTGGCGTTCGGCAGGGGTGAAAGAGCGATGCTGCCGGTCGGCGGCGTCAGATCGACAGGAGCGGGGGAGGGAAGCAGCAGCACGCCGCTGATGGCCGGCAGCGAAACGGAGACGTTGCCGCCCGAAACGCTATACGTATTGCCGCTGATTTCGTCGACAAGCGTAGTGCCATCGGAGAAGTACGCGCCCACGGGAATCGAAGCGCTGTTGGCCGTCGAGCCGTTGTTCAACGCGACCACGGCGGTTTGGTTCGTGCCGACGCGCGCGTACGCGTAGGTGTTCGGAGCGGTGCTCGACTGCTGCGTGTCGCCGGTCAGCAGCGTGACGAACGTGCCGCTCGAAAGCGCCGGATACTGCTTGCGGATGTGACCGAGCTTGGTGTAGAAGGCGAGGACATTCTGGTCGGGAGGACCGTAGATGGTCGGGTCGCCGGGCTGGTCGGTCCAGGGATACGGGGCGCGCGTGTAGGGGTCGCCGACCGGTCCGCTCGAACTGCTGTAGCGCGAAGGCGCGTTGATGGCCGCTTCATCCCCGTAGAACACAGACGGCGCTCCGATATAGGTGAACTGGAACAGCGCGGCGAGTTCCAGCCGCTGCTTGGCTTGCACCAGCCCGTTGTCGCCTTCTTCCGTTAGCACGTACAGCGCGCGGTTGGTGTCATGCGAGCCGATGAGGTTCAGCATGGCGAAGGTGGCGGTCAACGGATAGTCGTCGCGCACGGCGCGGTTCGCGATATCGAATTGGCTCGGCGTGAGCGGAATGATGGAATCGTTGCCGTTGTCGTTGTTATCGGACCACCCGTACTGGCCGCGCGCGAACCCCGTGACGTTCCGCCGGAAGCGGTAGTTCATCGTCGAATCCATCTGATCGCCCGCGAGCCACTGGCTGGCGTTCGGCCAGATCTCGCCGATCAGCGGCCCGTTGGCGTTGTAGCTCTTCGCATACGGGCGCAGCGCATGCCAGTAGGAATTCGGAATGCTTGGCGCGCTATCGAAGCGCCAACCGCTTGCCCCCGCGTTGTACCAATGGAGCAGTACGTTGTCCGAGGCTCCGCTGAAGAAGTATTGCTGCACGTCGGATTGAGAGGTCACAAGCAGCGGCAGGCTGTTAAAGCCGTCCCAGCCGTTGTAGTCGCTGGTGGTGCACGGCACGTTGTTGTCGAGGAACTGGAACCAGTCGCGCCATTGGGAGCTGAGCGACTGGCACGCGCCGACATCCGGGAACTTGTTGTACTCGTTGAAATAGGTGCTGTCGGAAGAGGCGTCTTCGAACGTTCCGTCAAGGATGACGCGCATGCCCCGCTGGTTCATCGCAGTAATCAGCGACGTGAAAGCCGAGTCCCCTCCGAGCGCCGGATCGATGTGCATGAAATCGTCGGTGTCGTAGCGATGATTCGAGTTGCCGTAGAAGATGGGGTTCAGGTAAATAGTGTCGAAGCCGAGTCCCTGAATATAATCCAGTTCGTTCTGGACACCGAGCAGATCGCCGCCGTAAAAAATGCTGCCGAAATTGTTGTAGCAATCGCTGCTTGGGTTATTCGGATCGCACAGCAGAGTGTTCCAGGTGGTGACGGCGATGTCGTCGGAAGGCGGCTGGCCGTAGAACGACGGACATCCGGAAGAGCTTCCGTTGACGCAATAGTCGTTCGTCGGATCGCCATTGCGGAAACGGTCCGGGAAGATGTGATAGACGTTGGCGGTCGCCATCCAGGCCGGAGTTTGGAAGTTGGGATCGTAGACGGTGATCTGGAAGGAATTGAAAGGCTCGCCGTTGGTGGTGGTGCCGGCGCCGTCTTTGTTGAGGTTGTCGTAGTCGTCGATGTAATCGTCGCTGTACCAGCCGTTGGTGTTCTGCCGGTTAATTTTGAATTTGTAGTAGTAGATGGTGGGCGAGGACGGCATGGTGACGACTGTTTTCCACACGTCGTACTCGGTGCTGCCAATCGTGATGTTTTGATCGAACGGCATGTTCGTGTCTACCGGGCCGGTCGTATTGCCGCTCGCGGTATCGAACAGGTAGGCGCGCAGTGTCAGGCTCCAGATTCCGGATGAGTGCAGCGTGCGGAAGCGCAGCGTCATCTGCGTCTGCTCCGTCACCGAGCCTTCGGAGCTGCGGTAGAAGGGATCGAAGGTGTTGTGATAGAAACCGGCTTCATCGGCCGCGCTGAAGCCGCTCGGCTGCTCGTTTGAAAACGGAGGCGTGCTGGTTCCGTTGCCGGTGTTAGTAACGCCGAAGTATTGGGTGTAAGTGGCGCTGGTGCCGATGGTTCCTTGCGGATTGTCGTTTGGCACCTGACCGTAGACGTATCCGCCGCTCGATGTCAGATAGCCGAAGAAGTTGAATTGCGACGGAATACCGCCGCCGGTCACCGCCGACCAGGGGATCGCGATCTCGCGAGTGTTGGGTCCGCTGTTGGGGTTCGACGCGTATGTCTCGGCATTGGCCGTTGGGTTCGACCAGTTGCCGCCGCTCGACGTGCGGTATTCGTTGTAGCCGTCCTTGAAATAAGTGACGAACTGCGCGGCGAAGGGCAGGGAAGCGAAGCTCGTGCCGTCGTAATTATTGCCCGTAGTCGTCCCGCTGCCGCCCGTCCCGATATAGATCACGGCGCCTTCGCTCAGATTGGCGTTGGTGATGCCGACGTAGAGGTTCGTGGCGTCCCAGGTCATGTACCAGGTCTGCGACGTGTTGGTGCTGATCTGGTTCGTGCCATTGGCGGTGTTACCGTATTCGCCGCTTTCAATGGTCCCATCGACAGTCGGCGTGCTCCATTGGCTAAAGGCCGGCGCCGCGCCGGCAACGAGCAGCGCACACAACAAGCGGGCAGAAAAAGAGCGAGACATGCGGGGTCCTTCCGACAGGGGAGTGTTCAAACGATTATACCGGGATCACGAAGCAAAGCGCACAGGCCGTTTCGTGGCCGTTGTGCGCGATTTAAGGAAATGCGCGCGTAGCCTCGAAAGACTACGCGCGCCATCAAGCAAGAACTTCCGCGGGACTCAGAGACTGACAGCCTTGCGGGCAAGCATTCTGCGCCGGCCAAACAGAGCCAGGGCGCCGAGGCCGGCCGAAAGCAGCAGCACGGAGGACGGTTCCGGAACTGCCGTGGGGCCCACAAACGTGACAACCGGCGGACCATTATTGGCGCTGGCATAAGTTTGAGCCGATGTGGTGCCGTCCGGGTTGATGGTGACGGTGAAGACCGGCACGTCGTTCTGGGAGTCGTTGGTAAAGAGATAGCCGTTATCGTTGAAGAAATCGAGCGTGAACGTCCCGCCGCCTTGGCCATTCGGGTTTGAAATGGCGGGGCCGTAGAGGTCCAGGTCGAACGTGATGGTGGTGCCGAACGTCATGGCTTCCGTGTATTCGTTGGTCGTCTCGCTGTTGATCAGCGTGACGGTGCCAGGCAGCATGCCGGAAACCTCGCCGATCATTGCGTTGTTGGGGTCGGCCGGATTCAATACGCCGTCGGTCGCGAAATTCGCCACGTCGGCGTTCGCCGGCTGCGTTGCGAACGAGCTTGGATTGAACTGGAAGTCAATGTATCCGTTGCTCAGCAGAGCGCTGCTGGTATTGACTGTCACTGCATATGCGATGCTGGCCGGGTCGGCAAAGGCGGCGGGCGTGGTTAAGACGCCCGCAACGAAAATGGTCGAGAGAAAGGTTTTTGTTAGTCGCATGTTATTGTAAGGTCCCCGAGTAAACTGAGTTAGTTGCTGTAAAGTTTGTGCTGCTCGCGTACGCGAGAGTCACGACGGCTTGCGCGGAAGCTCCCGGAGCGAGCGAGCCCGTTGTCACTGTCCAATACGGATTGCCTTGGAACGTGCCGGTGTTGTTGACGGCGGTTACGCCGGCTGGCAGGCCGGTGATCACCAATTGCACCGCGCCCGAAATCGTCTGGCCGCTGATGTTCTTGACCGTGACGGTCTCCGTTCCCTGCTTGCTGAACCGGTTGTACGTGAAGCCGGTCGAAGTGACTTGCACCGAACTGGTCACGTTGGTGTATTTGACGACGAAGTTCGCCGTGACATTTTCCGTGGCCGAGTTCATCGTGATGGTGGTCGGGTTCGCCGTTGTGCTCGACAGATCCGCGCTGCCGCTCCAGCTCGAGAACCCGTAAGGAGCAACCGGGTTCGCCGTCAGCGTTACGGTGGCGCCCGGTACGTAGTGACCCGCCGCCAATCCCGCGCTGTTGGTCGGGTTCGGTGTCACCGTGCCAGCCCCTGACGGATTCACGCTGATATTCAGCGCATATCCGGGGCCGACGTTAATCGTGGTCTGGTCGTTCGCCGTCTGCGTTCCCGAAGTTCCGCCGCCCGAAACGCTCACCGAATTGGTGACCGCGTTCGTGCCGGTGGGGGTCGAGTAGCTGACGCTCACCGTCAGAGTGATGGTGTCGGTTTCACCCTGCGCCATGGCCGTCGTGCGCGTGCAGCTAGCGGAGGATACCGTGCAGCTCCAGTCAGATCCGCTGCCACCGCCCGTGTGGCCCGTTTCGCTCATCGTGACCGCCGACATCCCGGTTGGCAGCGTGTCGGCGAGTGTCAGAGTGCCAAGTGTCGAGCCCGGGCCATTGTTGGTCACTGTGATGGTGTAAGTATCCGACGCATCGCCCTGCGTGAAGCTGCCCGTGTGGCTCTTGGTAATGGCCAACGCTGGAGGCGTAATCGTCAGGTTGATGCAGTGCTCGCCGACGCTGCCGTGGTCGCCGCCCGCCGAAGGCTCCATGACGTAGAAGCTCCAGTAGCCGTTCGGACTGGTGTTGTCGAACTGGCTGTTAAGGGTGGCAGTCCCCGTGGGAGGCGCGAGATTCGGGCTCGCCGGAGCAGGTGCTGCAAAAGCGATCGTGTAGGGACTGGAATAGACCGTCGGCGAATATGTGCCGGAGCTCGGCGTATTAGAGGCCGAAATCGGCGAGCCGCCGTCCGCGATCGTGTAATTCTGATTGCTGATCGCGCCGTCGCCGCCTGCGTTGCCCCAGAAGACGATGTTGTTCGAGCTGTTCGGCCCGGCCAGCATCATCTCGAGATCCTGCGAATCGGAGTAAGTCACGCCGTCGAGAGTGACGGTTACGTTGGAAACGACGCCCGCGATATTCTGCACCAGCACGCGCGACGGATACTGCTGCGGAACCTTGCTGCTGGCGCTAATGGTGATGGTTCCGGGGTTGCAGTAAGTCGTCCCGCTGACCGCGGTCTGGTTGTCAACCTGCAGCGTGGTAGAACCTTGGCTGGTGTCGTAGGTGCCGGAGACGCCGGCGTAGATCGCCGTAATGTTGTATTGGCCTTCGCTCGTAGGCGTGAACGTGATGCTGGCCTGGCCGCTGCCGTTGAGCGTGGCAGTGCCGAGCGGCGTCGGGTTGCCCTGCTGCTCGAACTTGACCGATCCGCTGGTCACCGGCGTGCTTCCGCCGTTCGTCGTGACGGTAGCCGTCAAAGTCACTTGCGTGTTCGTGATATCGGGATTGGGGCTCGCTGAAACCAACGTCGTTGTGCTGGCCGCGTTATTGGTGACAAACGTCAGGCAGTAGCCGCCCACTGTGTCGGAGTCGCCGCCCTGGTCGGCGATGTAGAGGCTCCACTCCTGCCCGCTCATCTGCGAAGAGTTGAGATTCTCGCTCGCAAACGTGGAGGCGAAGGTCGCGGTGCCGACGCTATAGGGGTAGTTGTAGCCGGATTGCGGAGGCCCAAACAGCGTGTCGCCTTCGCTCGGCCATGTGTAGGTGCTGTAAGCCGTCGGCAGATAGCTGGCGTTGTTCGAAGGCGCGGTGTCGGAGGATCCCTGCGCGAGATAGTTGCTCGCGTTGTCGCTGAGCGAGAACGTCAGGCCGCTCTCGGACGCATAGCCGCCCGCGTACGCCATCGGTACAAACGACGTGCCGTCCGGCGCGACCAACAGCACTTTCCAATCCACCAGGCCGTAGTTGGTATTGATGTTGTTCAGTTGCAGCGTGAGGCCCGCGAGGCTGCCCGACAGGCCGGTCACGTAGACGTGCTGCGGATACGGGGTGGTGTTGCCACTGTTTGCAACCGTCACTGTTCCGCTGTTGCAGAAGGTGTAGCCGTTGTTGCTCACCGCGGTGTGGTTGTTGATGTAAATCAGCGTGGGATTCGAGTTGTTGTTGCTCGTCTCGAACTTCGGATTCGAAGCCGTATCGGTGTAAGTCGCGGTGATCTTATGCAGGCCTTCGGCGGCGCCGGAGCCGTAGATATCGTCGAGTTGCGCCTGGCCGCCCGAAACCGCCACCGGCGTCCCTGCGGTTGCCCCGTTGTCGTAGAACTGCACCTGGCCTTCATTGACCGTGCCGCCGCTCGAAGTAATGGTCGCCGTGAAGGTGCTCGAATTATTCGGCGAGCTGTTGAAGATATCGGTGGGGTTGGCGCTGACGGCTGTTGTGGTCGCCGATTGCGAGACCTCGGTTGTCAGGTTGAGATTGATCTGCAGCGTGCCCTGGTTTTCCTGGTCGTCGTAAATTTCGGCATAGACATTCCAATTGCCGTTCGGAGTTGCGCCGGTAAACGTGTTCGTAAAATTGACGGTGCTGCCGTTGGCGCAGGAAGCCGAAGACGGCGTCGCGCCGGCAAACGTCGGGCAGCCGCCGAGGAAGCTCGAATTCCCATAGGGCTTGTAGCTGGCGTTGCTTGTGCAGTCCTGGTTGTACCCGTTGGGCGGAATGCCGCTCGCCGAATCCGACAAGGTCAGGTTGAAATTCGATAACGATTGCTGATTGTCGCCGCAATTGCCTGCGAAAAACACGAGCGCCTGGCCGCTAGGCGAGACCAGCATCAGCTCGAGCGTGTAGGGATAACTGTTCGGAAAATTCCAGCCGACGATGTTGACCGAGACGCCCGAAACCGCGCCGCTCATGCCGCTGACGGAAATGGTCGACGGGTAAGGACTGGCGACAACGGGCGCGCTGCTATCAGGGTTGGTGTTCGGCGTCGTGATGGTGCCGCTACAAAAAGTGCCGCTCGTGGTGGTATTGCTGCCATTTGGGCAGGTTGCCGCTTGCGCATATTTTCCCGAAGCCATGAGGAAAACTGCAGCAGCACTGAACAACAGGTAATTGCGCATAGAACGATTCCCTCTCCAGTGACACAATGGCGCGAAAAGAATAGCTCTTGCGCCATTTTTTATGAAACGAACCAACTGTAGCATGGCGGTTTACGAAACGGCATACTCAATTTCACTTAGGACCGTTAGGGGAATTGCAGGACTGCCGGGGGGATTTTAAGGGGAAAATAAGGGTTATAAAACAGATTTTCAGTGCATTTTTCCGGTAACAATAGAGGGAGTTACCGATCTACTGTCCTCGATTAAGTGTTGCTCGCGGTCTAGTACTATATCGGTCGCAGAGGGCATCTGACAGGTAAGTTATGGTGCGGAATGCCCTCTTGCCGTAAGGTTCTTAGGTGCTCGTGGTCGCTTTATGGCGCCTGACTGGGAACCGTGATCGTGCCGGTAACCGCCCCTTGATTCGCGGTCAAACGGGCGCTCGCCGAGAAGCGAGCCGCCGCGGAGCAGCTACCGAAATTGATCGTGACATTGGTGTATTTCACACCCGACGGCGCATAATTTCCAAGCACCACCGGAAGCGGCGTCGTTACTGTTGGAGTGCAGGACGGCCCCGCGGTTTGCGTGAACGTCAAGCTGGTGATCTCGGCATTATTCGCCGCGCCGGGTCCGCTATTGCTCGTATAGAAGTTCCAGACTCGCGAGGACAAGGCGCCGGTCTTCCCCGAGAGCGATCCCGTCAATGTGGTCGGGCCTTCAGTGAAGTTGGCCGTCACGGTTTCCGGTCCATTCATGGTGACGGTGGTGGACGCGCTGTTGGCGTTGGCGACCGGGCCCGTCCAGTTCTGGAAGTTATACCCGGCATTGGGCATCGCGGTCATAGTCACGACCGTGCCCGGGGCATAGTACGGGCCGGCGGTGCCGGGCTGTGTCGTTCCTGCCCCCGTTGGCGAGACCGAAGCCGTCAACAAATAATGCACCGAGAAGACTGCCGTGTAAGTGACGTTGGTCGCCGGCGCAGTTACTGTGTGCGAGATAGCTCCGTTATCGGGGAGCCATTGCGTGAACTGATAGATCGTTCCGGGCCCGTTCTGTGGAGTAGTCGTACTTATGGTGTGTTGGCTGCCGCCCACCCAAGTTACATGGATAGGCCCTGCCTGCGCGGCGCCCCCATCCACGCTGACCAGCGGACCCGAGGCGGGCGAGGTCGCGATCGTAACGCTGATGTTGTTCGCGACGAAGTTCGCAGTCTCGGACGTCGGGCCGGTCATGGTGACCACCAGTGGATTCGTGGAACTGGACTTCGTGCCGGTCCAGTTGCTGAATTTATAAGCGGCCCCCGAAGTTGTCGCCGTCAGCGTCACTTGCGCGCCCGACGGGTAGTAGCCGTTGACGGGAGTCGAACTGGAACTCGCCCCCACGCTGCCGTCCGCCGAGGGGCTGGCGGCGGTGGTCAACAAATAGTAGGTTCCGAAGCTCGCTGTGTAAGAGGTGACGCTCGCCGAAGCGGTCACGCTGTCGGTCGTGGACGTTGTTCCATCCGACCAGCCGCTGAAGATGTACTCTGTCCCGCCCGTCCCTTGCGGGGAACTGGTGCTGATGGTGTGATTACTGCCTACTTGCCAGGTGGCGTGCACGGGAGCGGTTTGCGGGGCGCCGCCATCCACGCTCACCGACCGGCCGGAAGGTGACGTGCCAATCGTCACATTGACGGTATTGGTGACGAAATTCGCGGTTTCCGTAACGGGGCCGCTCATCGTGACCTGCAGCGGATTGGTGGAGCTGTTGGTCGTGCCGGTCCAATTCGAGAAGTTGTAGCCGGTATTGGCTGTCGCGGTGAGCGTAACCTGCGAACCCGAGGGATAATAACCGCTGACCGGCGTCGCGGTAGAACTTGCACCGACCGAGCCATCGGTAGCCGAAGGACTTACAGACGTCGTCAATAGATAGTAAGTATTGAACTGCGCCGTGTAACTGGTCGTGCCGGTGGAAACCGTGATGTTGTCGGTCGTAGACGTCGTGTTATCGGACCACTGATTGAAGATATATTCAGTCCCCGTCGAACCGGCCTGCGGCGAGGTGGTGGTCAACGTGTGCTGGCTGCCTATGACCCACGGGAAGGTCTGGCTCGCCGAATAGGACGTGCTATCGACGGAGAACGAGAGGCCTGTGGGCGAGGTTCCGACCGTTACCAGCTCCGCCGCTTGAATCGTAACGAGAGACGATGTGTTGCCGGGCCCAGCCAAGTCGGCTGGCGTGAGTGTGCCATCCGGGTTGAGCGCGATGGTCCCGGCGAAGTTACTGGGGTCGCCGGTCAGGGCCGCGCTGCCGCCGCTCGTGAATGCGACGCCGAAGCTGCTTCCCGAGTTGCCATTGTTGTTGCCTGCCGGATTGGTTACACCGGGACCGGCGAACGTCACGTAGAACGACAAGGTCGTGCCGAACGTGATGGGCTGGCTATATTCGTTCAAGGTCGATGCGCTGTAGGTGGTCCCGCTCGTGCAACCGCCGTTGCCGTTATTGATAGTAAGGCTGGTTCCGAGCGTTCCCGTAACGCTGCCGTTCGTCGAAGATGGAGTCTGCAGACTTCCATCGGTAGAGAAATTGCTGATGGTGACGCAAGCGTTTTGCGTGGTGAGAGCGCCCGCGTTGAACTGCAGATCGATGGTTCCCTGCTGGCCTTGCACCGAATTGGTATTGACTGTTACTAGATAACCGGTGGATTGCGCGAACGCGCCGGAAGAAAGCGCGCTCAAAGCCAGAATGCCTGCGGAGATCAGTGTGAGTCTATGGTTTATTCGTCGCATTAGAGACTCCCTGTGTAGACTGCAGGCGTGGTGGAAACGGCCGTGGTGCTCGGGTAATTCAATTGCACGATGACCGTGATGGATGCGCCGCTGGCAAGAGAGCTACTGTTCGGCACGGTCCAGTAAGGACTGCCGTTGAACGTTCCGGTATTGTTTGCCCCGGTAACGCCGGCCGGCAGATTCGTCAGCGCGATCTGAATCGGCCCCGTGATAGTGGCGCCGCTGGTGTTTGTGATGGTGAAGGTAGTCGTTCCTCCGCCTGGACTGCCCGGACTTCCCGGGTTTGCGAGCAGCGCGCTATATAAGAGACCGGTTTCGGTGACCGAGACCGAACCGCCGATCGAGGTGTAGGTCGATACGAAATTCGCCGTCTCGTTAACAGGCGCGGTCATCGTGACCGACAGTGGATTGCTGCTACTGCTGGTCGTGCCGCTCCAGCCGTTGAACGCATACAGAGAATTCGGCATTGCGGTGAGCGAGACGATTGTGCCGGACGGATAGTAGCCGTTCGCGGCCGCCGGGCTGCTATTGACTGTGGCGCTGACCGAGCCTCCGCCAGGCGGGCTCGAACTCGTGGTGAGCAGGTATTGCGTCTGGAAGCTGGCCGTGTAAGAGGTGGTGCTGGCGTTGGCAGTTACGGAGTCGCTGGTCGAGGTTGTGCCGTCCGACCAGGTGGTGAATACATACTGGATGCCCGTTCCGCCCGATTGCGGCGTGCTGGTCGCGATCGTATGATTGCTTCCCACTTGCCACGTGACATTCACGGGCGCGGCCGTCGCTGTCCCGCCATCCACGCTCACCAGCAGGCCGCTCGGTGACGTGCCGATGGTGACGTTCACGTTGTTGACGACGAAATTCGCCGTCACGCTCTCGGTAGCCGAGTTCATCGTGATGGTGGTCGGGTTGTTCGTCGTGCTGGACAGATCGCTCGGATTGGTGGCGCTCCAGCTCGAGAATGCATAGCCCGTATTGGCGGTCGCCGTCAACGTGACGGTCGCTCCGGGCACGTAGTGGCCTGCGGGCATGCCGGCGCTGTTGGTCGGATTTGGTACGACCGTTCCATCGGCGGATGGCGATGCGGCCGTGGTGAGCACATAGCCCGGGCCAATCTTGACCGTCGTCTGATCGCTGGCGGTCGGCGAGTTTCCGGCGCCGCCGCCCGAGACCGTCACGGAGTTCGTCACCGAATTGGTTCCGGTCGCGGTCGAGTAACTAACGCTAACGGTCAGCGTGATGGTATCGGTCTCGCCGCTGGGCATCGCGGTCGTGCGAGTGCAGGTGGTCGAGCTGGCGGTGCAGCTCCAATCCGAGCCGGTGCCGCCGCCCGTATTCCCCGCCTCACTCATTGACACGCCGCTCATGCCGGTGGGCAGCGTATCGGTTAGCGTAAGAGTGCCGAGGGTCGAGCCTGGGCCGTTGTTAGCGACAGTAATCGTATAGGTATCGGCCGTATCGCCCTGCGTGAAAGAGCCTGTGTGCGTCTTAGAAATTGCGAGCGCCGGAGGCGTGATGGTGATGTTCACGCAGTGCTCGCCCACGCTGCCCGTGTCGCCGCCCGCGCTCTGAACCTGCTGGACATAGAAATCGTAGTAGCCGTTCGGAGTGTTGCCTTGAAACTGGCCATTGAGAGTCGCTGTTCCAGAAGGCGCCGCATGGTTCGGAGATGAAGGAGCGGGCGAGGCGAAAGCCAGGGTAAAGCCGCTGTTCGCGGTGGGCGAGTAGGAGCCCCCAGTGGGAGTACCGGAAGCGGGCAGCAGCGATCCGCCATCCACAATAGTGAAGTTCTGATTGCTAAAAGCGCCGCCGTCTTCGGTCCCCACGTTGCCCCAGAAGACAATGTTGTTATTTGTGTTCGGACCGACGAGCAGCATCTCTAAGTCGGCTGCGTCGGGCGAATAGCTGACATTATCGAGAGTCAGTGTAACGGCGGAGATAACGCCCGCCAAGCCGCTGACCTGGACACGAGATGGAAACGCCTGCGGGACTGCGTTTCCGTTACCGATGGTGATGGGGCCGGGGTTGCAGAACGAATAATTGTTGCTTCCATTGTTCGTTTCGGTGGTCTGATTGTCCACCTGCAAGGTCGTGGAACCCTGGCTCTGATTGTAAGTATTGGATACACCCGAGTAAATGGCCGTGATGTTATAGGCGCCTTCGCTCGTAGGCGTGAAATTGATGCTGGCGTGGCCGTTTCCGTCCACTGTGGCGGTGCCGAGCGGCGTGGGATTGCCCTGCTGCTCGAATTTGACGGAGCCGCTGGTGACCGGCGTGCTGCCGCTATTCGCGGTGACAGTCGCGGTCAAAGTCGCCTGCGTATTGGTGATGTCGGGGTTGGGGCTGGCGCTGACGCTGGTTGCCGTCGCCACGCCGCTGTTGACCGTGAAGGTCAGACAATAGCCACCGACCGTGTCCGCGTCGCCGCCCTCATCGGCGATATAGAGGCTCCACGGCCCGCTGGGATTGTTAAGATTCTCGCTCGCGAACGTGGTAGCGAACGTCGCGCTGCCCTGCGTCTGCGGGTAATTGTAACCGGATTGCGGCGGCGTGAAGACTGGCTGATTCTGCGTCGGCCACGTGTACGTGCCGTATGCGGTTGGAAGGTATGTACCGTTGTTCGCCGGAGCAGTATCGGAGGTGCCGACTGCGAGGAGAGCGGAACCGGTGTCGCTCAAATTTATCGTCAACCCGCTGGCGTTCGCGTAGCCGCCGGCGAAGACCATCGGCGCAAAGGAAGTTCCGTCCGGGCCGACCAGCAGCACCTTCCAGTCGTGAAGTCCATTCACTTCGTTGATGTCGTTGAGCGCCAGCGTGACGCCCGCGAGGCTGCCGGACAGGCCGTTGACAAACACATGCTGCGGATACGGCGATGTGAAATCGCTGCCGGTGCCCGATATGGTGACCGTGCCGGGGTTACAAAATGTAGTCCCGTTGTTGCTGACGTTCGTGTGGTTGTCGATGAAAAGCGACGTCGGATTCGAGTTATTATTGCTGGTTTCGAATTTCGGAGTCGAAGCTGTGTCCGTGTAAGTAGCGGTGATCTGATGCAGACCCTCGGGCGTCGCGGAGCCGTAGATATCGTCGAGTTGCGCCTGGCCGCCCGAGACCGCAACAGGTGTGCCTGCTGTCGCGCCGTTGTCATAAAACTGCACCTGGCCTTCGTTGACCGTGCCGCCGCTAGAGGTGATGGTCGCCGTGAAGGTGCTCGAATTATTCGGCGAGCTGTTGAAGATTTCGGTGGGGTTCACGCTGACCGCGGTGGTGGTGGCCGATTGCGTGACTTCGGTTGTCAGGTTGAGATTGATCTGCAGCGTGCCTTGGTTTTCCTGGTCGTCGTAAATTTCGGCATAGACATTCCAGGTGCCGTTGGGGGTTGCTCCGGTAAACGTGTTTGTAAAGTTTGTGGTGCTGCCGTTGGCGCAGGAAGCCGAAGACGGCGTCGCGCCCGCAAACGTCGGACAGCCGCCGAGGAAGCTCGAATTTCCATACGGCTTGTAGCTGGCGTTGGTTGTGCAGTCCTGGTTGTACCCGTTGGGCGGAATGCCGCTCGCCGAATCCGACAAGGTCAGGTTGAAATTCGATAACGATTGCTGATTATCGCCGCAATTGCCCGCGAAAAACACGAGCGCCTGGCCGCCAGGAGAGACTAGCATCAGCTCGAGCGTGTAGGGATAACTGTTCGGAAAATTCCAGCCAACAATGTTGACCGCGACGCTGGAAACGGCGCCGCTCATGCCGGAAACCGAGATCTGCGCAGGGTAGGGACTGGCAACAACTGGCGCGCTGTTATCAGGGTTGGTGTTCGGCGTGGTGATGGTGCCGCTACAAAAAGTGCCTCCGGTGCTGTTGTTGCCGCTATTCGGGCAGGTGACGGCGAAAGCGGAGGGGGCAGCAGCGATCAGGCACAGCAACGCAGCACTGGGGAGCAGAAAATGGCGCATCAATGAAGTCCTCTGGGAAGTCCTCTGGAGTAAGCAGTGGAGCCCGCTCGCGGGCAGAAAAGGGCCAGCTTTTTAGAAATCAATCGAGTCTAACACAACCGTACTAGCCGGAATAGCCCCTTTTATTTCGGGGGTGGTAATGCTGGTACTAAAAAAAGTTACGAAACACGTCAAACTGGGCTTCCTCGGGGCACGAAACTACTGGATTTCGAGGGGAGAGATCGCGGGATTGGCCGAGAATGGCGAAAGTGTGTTCATTTTTCGATTGAAAACAAGGGGGGTGTCTTGTACTGTTTAATACGCAGCACCAAGAATTCTAAAACGATCTAAGGAGATCTATGTCTGACCAATACCTCGGCGAGGTCCGCATGTTCGCCGGCAACTTTGCGCCCTACGGCTGGGCGTTATGTAACGGACAATTGCTTTCGATTGCACAGAACACAGCCTTGTTTTCGTTGATCGGAACCTATTATGGCGGCGACGGGATCACGACTTTCGCACTTCCGAATTTACAGAGCCGGGTGGCAATTCACCAGGGGCAGGGAGTTGGTTTGAGCCCCTACAACGTCGGGCAAAATGGCGGCTACGAGAGTATCACGTTGACCTCTCAGCAGATGCCGCAGCATAACCATTTGATGTCGACCAACAATGGACCCGGCAACGAGATCCACCCTGCGAATACGATTCTTGCGTCGACCACGAGCGATAAACCGTATACGACATTGGCGAGCGATGGCTCAACGTTGAATGCAAACGCGATTTCGTTTACGGGGAACAGCCAGCCGCACGCGAACATTCAGCCTTATCTGTGCATCACGTTCATCATCGCGCTGCAGGGTATTTACCCGTCGAGGAATTAGTCTGCCGGGAACTGGAGCTAACAAGAGACGTATATGAATCCCTATCTTGGAGAAATTCGAATTTTCTCGGGCAATTTCGCCCCGAAGGGCTGGGCTCTATGCAACGGCCAACTGCTCTCTATTTCGAGCAACACGGCATTGTTTTCGATTATCGGCACTTTTTATGGGGGTAACGGAACCTCCACCTTCGCGCTGCCCAACTTGCAGGGCAGGGTCGCGATTCACCAGGGGCAGGGCCAGGGTTTGAGCCCCTACAACGTCGGGCAACAGGGCGGATTCGAGACCATCACCCTGAACTCGCAGCAACTGCCACGGCACAACCACAACATGAACACGTTCAATGGCCCGGGTGGCAACATTCACCCGGCGAATGCCATTCTGGCCTCCACCAACACCGATAAACCGTATTCCACGAACAACAGCGACGGTTCCACTTTGAATGCGTCCGCGATCTCGTACGCCGGTAACAACCTGCCGCATAGCAACATTCAGCCCTACCTCTGCGTGACGTTCATCATCGCGACCTCGGGGATTTATCCTCCCCGAAATTGATGGCCGTTTCGTTTACGCTTCGGCCGGCTCAAAGCGCCGACGAAGATTTTCTGTATCGCCTCTACGAAGCGACTCATGGGCAGCAGTTCTCGCTGCTGCCCCTTTCTCCCGAACACCGCGAGGCGCTCGTGCGGATGCAGTTTCAGGCGCAGCGCACGGGGTATCGCCAGCAATATCCGGCTTCGCAGGATTCGATCATCGAGGTAAATCGGGAATCTGCCGGCCGAGTGTGGTTGGACGATGTGAGCAAATCGGAGCTGCACTTGGTGGACATCGCTATCCTGCCTGGGCAGCAAGGGCGCGGCTTAGGCGCGGCAGTCTTGCAATGGATTCTCGAAAGCGCTGAGGCTTCCAAGAAGGCTGTGAGTCTCTATGTCGCGCGCATGAACGTGCGGGCCATCGAGTTCTACCGGCGGCTTGGCTTCCGAGAGATTGGAGGCGACGAAGTGTATATAGAGATGCGCGCCGGCGCTATTTATCCAGGTGATCCTCGATGATTCGGGCGCTCAGCGCTCTTGAGTCCACCCGGTATGTGCCGTCTATGAATTGCTGACGCAACTCCGCGACCTTGGATTCGGAAGTATCCAGCGATTTGCTGGCGGCCAGCGCCACGGCGCCTACGTTGGCCTGGTCCGCCGTTGGTCCTCCAGGTTCGATTGACTGCTCGGCTTCCTTGGCTGCTGCTGGACCACTTGCGGGCTGAACAGCCGCTGAGTCCGGCGAAGGAGTTTCCGATATTCTCAATACCTACCTCGTTCCAGCAGGCTTTGATTGAATTGATGATGCTTGATGCTTGGAACTGCTCGATAGGCCTGCTGAAATCATCTTAGCTAAGCCGAGCCCCCCGCTGCTGGCGAGCGCCTGCGAGATCTGCTGCTCGGAAACATCCATTAGCGTAGAGCCGGCTTCGTCTTCGTCGGTGCCCATCCAGCCGGAACCGTCAGCCTCCCGGGCCGACTTCATCACTTCTCCAATCAGCAGCGCTTCGAACTGGGTCGCGGCCTTCGAGATCGCCTCCGGTGTATCGCGGCTCGAACTGCCGTTAGACGGCAGATCGGCAGGAGAGGCGAAATCTGCAGCCGAGATGAGGGAACCTGGGAGGGCGTCGATCATATGAACTTTGAATGATAGGCTGGCATTTGTATCAGAGTACGTCGATTTCTGCGTCAAGTGCTCCCGCTGCCTTTAGGCTCTGCAGGATCGCGATGATGTCGCGCGGTGTCGAGCCGATGGCGACCAGCGCCCGTACTAACTCGTCCACCGTCGCCCCATTCTTAAGGACGACATCCTTAGCTTTATCCTCTTTCACGCCGACATCGGTTTGAGGAACGACTTCGGTCTGGCCGCCGCTGAACGCATTTGGCTGGGAAACAGCGTACGTCGTCTGAATCTGGACGCTGAGGTTCCCCTGCAGGATCGCGACTGGCGCAATGTGCATTTCACCGCCGAATACAACCGTTCCCGTCCGTTCGTTGATAGAGATTCTGGATATTCGGTCCGCATCGACTTGGAGATCGTTTAGAGCCGCGATGAACTCAACTGTACGGCCGTGATAAGCAGCCGGAACCTGGACGCTTACCAATCCGGAATTGAGGGCGTGTGCCGAACTGTTCGGGAATTGCTGATTGATAGCGGCTGAAATGCGAGATGATGTCGAGAAGTCGGGCCTTCGAAGCTGTAAGTGCAGGGAATCGGTGGGCGTCACACTCGGCGGGCTTTGCTCAACGATGCCGCCATCCACAATACGACCCACCGTCGGATGATTGACGGTCTGAGAGTTGCCACCCCGGCCGGCAACGAACCCGCCCGTGATTACGGATCCCTGCGCAATGGCGAAAACCTGGCCATTGGGCGCTCGCAGTGGGGTAAGCACTAGTAATCCGCCTTGCAAGTTAGTAGCGTCCCCGATGGCCGCTACATCTACGTCGATCTTGGCGCCCGGTTGCGCGAAAGCGGGCAATGTTGCCGTCACCAACACGGAAGCCGTGTTGTGGACGATAATAGCCGCCGGAGGAACGCTGACACCCATGCGCTGCAAGACATTGGTGAGCGACTGTATGGAGAAAACGGTCTGCTGGCGGTCTCCTGTGCCGCTCAAGCCCACAACTATCCCGTATCCAACTAGTTGATTGTCGCGAACGCCTTCCACGGAAATGAGGTCCTTGATCCGCGAAGCAGACGGTGCATTCGCCGCCATCAGCACGAAGGCGATTAGTAAGCGAGAAAGATGGTGAGCGCGTTGCATATTAGAACGGCAGAAGACCAAGAAACAAACGGTAAAGGAAATTCGGACGGCGGATCGCATCGTTCACAACGCCACGGCCGTTAATCCGGACCTCCAGATCTTCAACTTGATTGGAATTGACGTTGTTGCTGGGCCCTAGATCGACCTGGCGCACAATCCCGCGCAGAGATACCGTCTGAAACTCGGAATTGATCGAGATAAGCTTGTTACCCTCCACAATCAGGTCGCCGTTGGGCAGAACGCGAAGAACTCTTGCGGATACGGTAGTCGAGACAGTCGTCTGCCGGCTGGTCGTGCCTTGCCCATTGAGCTGTTGTTGGCCGCTCAGATTGGCAAGGTTGTTCAAGGCATTGTGAGTACTCTTAACCCCGAAAAGCGAACTGATGCTCGAGCTTGCCGAAGACGTTCTTTGCTGCGTGGTCACGCCTTGCGACGTGGCGGAGGCTTGATCGAGCACGACGATCGTGACCAGATCTCCTTCATTGCGTGCATGAACATCGGCGGCAAGGTCTAGCAAAGGTGCTGTTGCGAAGAAGGCCGAACCAGGAGATGGGGTGCTGTTCCTAGTTGTGGGCGGCGTGTTCGCAAGCAACCGGTCTATCGGCGAGGGTTCCTTCGCCGGTGCATCTTTGGAAGACTTCTTCTGTGCGCCGAAGTTCAGCGAAACGAATAAGAGCGGAAGTATCACGGGTAAAGCAAAGAACCTCATTCGCGGCCTGTGTATAGACATACTAAAAACCCTTACCTGCGCCTGGATTGCCCGCTACCGGTTCTCGGACGGCCAACTCGCCGGCGCTCGCCTGCCGCGAAACGGTCAATTGCGCGTGGCCTGGGCCGGTTACGTAGGCGTGAAACCGGGCGGCGCCGGACGGGTTGGTCAACGTAATTAAGTCGCCGCGGTTGCCGCCTGTCTCGGCTCTCGCGTCGAGTTCGAGGCGCGCCCCTCCGTCGACGACCTCGACTCTTACCAGAGATCCACGCTCGACCTCAGATGGCGAGCGCGCCATGTCGGCCTGGAGAACCGTTCCCTGTTCAATATAAGTAGTGGCGATCTTGCCCACGTACGCAGCAACTGTTTGGTCGTGAGAAAACCGCAACGGAGAAGCCGAGACTCTGGCGGCCTCCATGTCCTCTGCCGTCAACGGCTGCTGTGGGCGGAGATTCCTGGCGGCGCGAACCACCGTGACTGTTGCGATTACTCGTGTTTTTACCCAAACCGGGTAAACATCGCCGCCGTCTGCCAGTACTCGCCCCTTCCATAAGACAGGGGTATCTGGACGCCTATCGGAAGGCGCCGAAGCTCCGCTCAGCGCAAATTCCAGCCGTCCGGAAGGCACCCTGCATCGGCAAATTTCCGTGACATCGATGCGCAGATCTCGAAAGCCGGTACCTAGCGCACTTTCGATTGCCTTTCTTATTTCTTCGGGCGCAAACTCGCTGCCCGGCCTTTCAAAACATGCGGCGGAATATCCGCCACGCGCCAACCCGTGCTCCCCGGCCCAGTTGTCGAGTTCAGAAGCCTGTATGATTCGGCTGCTCCCGATGGACGGAGCGAATGAAAACACCAGACCAGGATCGAGTTGAGCGAATCGATTATCCGCTTTGGCCAAGTCGCCGGCGCCGATTTGAGGAGCGTCTATCGCGATGCACCCTGCTTGCAAGGTTGAGACGAGTGCCGTTATGAATAAAACAAGTTTCCCCATATCGAGACCGCCGTCTAAAGGAAGATAGTTAACTTACAACCTGATTTACTTGTTGATACATCTCGTCAGCGGCCTTCACGACCTTGGAATTAGCTTCATACGAGCGCTGGCTGACTATGAGATTGATAAACTCTTCCACGACGCTTACGTTGGAGCTTTCTAAGTAACCTTGTTGGAGTGTCCCGACCCCTTCTTGCCCACCGGGAGCTCCGACGGTCGGATCACCCGATGCATCGGTAGGTAGAAAGAGATTGTGTCCAATGCTGTTTAGGCCGGCCGGATTGGCGAAATTGGCGAGTTGAATTTGACCCGCTGTTTGTGCCGCCGTCTGCCCAGGGAGGCTGTAGCTAACCGTGCCGTCGGTCGCAATGGTTATCGATTGTGCCTGAGGCGGGATCGTGATCTGGGGTTCCAGCATGTTTCCATCCTGAGTCACGACGTTCCCATTACGGTCGAGTTGAAAAGCCCCGGATCGTGTATAGGCCAACTGCCCGTTAGCCTGATGAATCTGGAAAAAGCCAGACCCTTGTATGACGAGGTCCAGAGGATTGTCCGTTTCTTGGAAATCCCCTTGGGTAAAGATCACTTCATTGGCGGCCGGGCGTGCGCCCAAACCGAGTTGCAGCCCGGCGGCAACCGTCGTTTGCGAACCGGCTGCTGCTCCTGGCTCAACGATGTTCTGATAGAGAAGATCTTGAAATTGCGTCCGGCGCATTTTGAATCCCGCGGTGTTGGCATTCGCAAGATTATTCGCGATGTTGTCGACGTTCATCTGCTGAGCGGTCATGCCGCTTCCCGCGCTGTACAACGCTCGAATCATAGATTGTTTTCCAAACCTTTCCTGTTTACCTGGGATGCCCGTTGGTGGTCACGAACTTACTTTGGCCACCTGTTCAACGGACTGTTTGCCCATGTCGCCTGCGATTCTTACGGCGCGCTGCATCATTTCAAACTGGCGCAGGACGCCAACTAACTTTACTGCCGCATAGCTCGATTCGACGTTGGAGCTTTCGACTTTTCCTTGAAGCACCTGCGCATCTTGCACAGGGATCGCTTTCGCCGGTTCTGAGAGAGCGAAGTATGTTCCGCCGCGCTTTGTCAACGCGTCGACACGGTCGATATCGACTACCTGCAAGGCCGCCCCGGCGCCTCCCTCCTGCGATATCTGCCCCGATTCAGAGATAGTGAACGGCTTGCCAGGGTCCAATCGAACGGGTTTGCCGCCGGCCGCGAGCACTGCGTATCCTTCTTTTGTCTCGAGAATTCCTTTTTTTGAAACACGGAAGTGGCCGCCTCTCGTGTAGAGCAGCCCGGCAGAAGTCTCGGCGACAAAGAAGCCCGGCGTAGCGAGCGCCACATCGTTCGAATTACCGGTATCGAGAAGAGTTCCTTGCGACATGTCGGCCCAATTGCGTTCGACGATCGGCATTTCTCCTGCCGGCGGCCTATCTTCGAGGTAACCATCCCAAGCACTCTGTCCGAAATATAAGTTGTACGCCTCCCCGTCTGCTTTATAGCCGGCAGTCGATGTGTTCGCCAGATTGTTGGCGACCAGTTCCAGACTCTCTGTTCTAGAGCGCATGCCGCTTGCCGCGATTGCAGTGAGAGGATCCATAAGTTCTCGTGAAACTCCCAAGCAACTTGATTGCCGAATCCTTTTGCGCTTCCACATCGGTCATTTCCAAGTAAGTTAAGAGGAGCGTAGCCCATGCACTTGCGGCACTAAGTTGCCACGCGACAGTATTTCGGCGGCAAATTAAATCAACAGGCAGCTGCAAGCCGTTGAAATGCTGCGGACTGAGGATTGGCACAAAACGTGTAGAGAGACTTGCGTGATTTCGTCTCTCGCTGGCGCTTCGATCCCAGCCAGTCATGCCGACCTTGCTCAGTTATTACCCGTTGACGCTCAACGGCGGCTGACCTCTAATTCTGTTGTTCCGAAACAAGACGTCTTTAGTGTTCCAAAACTGCACAATGGTTCACTTCAGACTTTCGGAGATGCGCTGGAATCGATGTTGTCGCAATCGGAAGATTCGGATCTCGGGTCGGCGTCGGCATTGAGGTCCAAAGCTTCCTTCTCAAGTGCAGTTCCGGGTGCGGAAACTTCGACGGCTTTTAGGTCCCTGATCCAAGTCGAATCTGAAGATGTTGTGAACGCGACCGATCCTGCTGCCGCCGATACCGCGGCCGCCGAAGTCTCCGTGAAAACTCAGGAATTAAGTCAGGCAGCCGATCAAGCTGCGCACAGCGAAAAAGCCCTGGCCAGATTCAACAAGGCTTCTAACGTCAATGACTCCTCAACAGTTCCGTTATCGATTGGGCGCCACACGAACAGCGAACCGGCATATTCCGGATTGACCGCTTGGGAATCTAACCCAGGCCTTGCAGGATTAGCTGTGGACTTAGGGCGCCAGACGGACACATCCGATGTAGCGTCTGAAAATCAATCAGATTCGATGTCAGCCCTCAATGTCGGATCAAGCCAAAAAGGGACTGGAGTGAGAAACGCAAATACATTGACAAATGCTGTCGGGCAACGAGGGGATGTGGAAGCCTTCCGCATGGACCTGCACAGCTCGGCTGAGTCTCTTGAAGAAGATAGTTCAGTTAAAGATCCGTTGACAACTGAGGCCCCCGATGCGCAACCTGCTGCATCGCTAAACAATTCCGGCCTCTCGACTCAAATTAGTGATCCGATTCTGCCAGCGGAAACTGGGGTAGGTATCGTGATCCCGGACAAAGCGTCTCGAGGAGATACGCTGTCCAACTCGACTCAGGCCGAGAGTCGCGTTTCTTCTCCGTCCGAACATCTACAGGCTCAAAAAGGGCAAGCCGATCATAAACAGGTCAGTGCGAATGGGACTGAGGATGAAAAGCCAGACCAGAAGGCGATTGCGGGCAATGCGCCGGATGTAGAGAGCCCGAAGGAAGGGGACGTGATGTCTTCGGCGGCGTTTCACTCGGGAGCCGGCCTGGCGGGCGGCAAGTCGTTAAACACTGGCGAGGTCAAGGCTGCGGCGGCAGACCGCGACACAACGCCCGTCGCTAGCCCAGCTCGCGAAGTGGTCCTACGGGTTCAAGGGAACTCGGGAGAAGTGGTAAGCGTTCGCCTGCTCGATCAGGGAGGACAGGTACAGCTTGCCGTCCGTAGCAATGATCCGTCAACAGCCAGTCAGCTTCGCCAAGATCTAAGTGCTCTCACCAACTCGCTAGACCGCATAGGTTGGAAGGCCGATCCGGCAGCCAGTACGAGCTTACAGCCGGTGAACCAACCGCCGGCTCGATCCGAGGCCGAGTCACAGAACGGTCGCGAGGGCGCCTCGCTCGACTGGGATGAACAGCCCGCAAAGAAACAGAATTCGACGGCCGAACTTTGGGACAAGGTCTTGGCGAACCAAGGCAATTAGAAGTCATGATCGCGAAAATTTTCTACACACATCAAACGAGGTAAGAACATGGTAATCTCCGGCACCACCCCGACGTCGTCGGATAACTTAACGAATGCACTTTCTAACCTGACGAGCGCGCCAACCAGCAAGACTTCGTCCGATGCCAGCACTTCAACGACATCCAGTTCGTCAACTTCGGACGATCTGGCTTCCGAGCAGACATTCCTGCAGTTATTCGTAGCGCAGCTGCAGAATCAGGATCCGTTGGATCCGAACCAACAGGATCCGACCCAGATGGTATCCGAGCTGGCTCAATTCAGCGAACTAGAACAGCTCGTAAATATCGGGCAGAACGTTCAGTCCATCGATCAGGCCGTTGCACCGGCTAGCGCCTCCCCGTCTTCTTCAGACGCTGCCCCGTCAACTCCCGGGAACAATGCGGCCGCCGTTGCCGGCTCCGGTCAGAATATCTAGAATCTTGAAAAACAGAGGAACGGACATATGTTAACAGCGTTTTCAACGGCTCTGTCGGCGCTCAGCGCGGACTCAACAGCCATCAGCGTGGTGGGAAACAATCTCGCCAACCTAAATACAACCGGCTTCAAGGCAAGTTCTGTGGAATTTCAGGATTTGCTCTATGAAACATTAGGGTCTAGCCAGGTCGGAATGGGCGTGCAACAACCTACAACCGAGAGAGTGTTCTCCCAGGGCGCAACCCAATCGAGCTCAAACCCGTTGGACGTCGCAATCTCCGGGCAGGGCTTCTTGATCGCGAAGACGCCTTCGGGCGCGATTCAGTACACTCGCGATGGAAGCTTGACCACCGATTCGCAAGGAAATTTGCAGACTGCGAATGGCGATTACGTGCAGGGCTGGAGCAGTTTGACAGGCAATGTGAATGCCACGGGCCCCATCGGTAACATAACCGTTCCCACTGGAAGCCTCCGGCAAGCGACCCCGACCGCGAATATGTCGATCACCATGAATCTCGACGCTACGGCGGCCAATACGACTCCGAGCTCGGGCGGCGTGGCGAATCCCCCAACCTTCAGCACGCCGATCGAGGTCTATGACTCGCTCGGTAATTCTCATGTGGTCACCGTAGATTTTTGGAAAACCGCCTCGGCCACCCCGAGTACTCCTGCTCAATGGACCTGGGCCGCGTCGGTTCCGGCGACTGACGGAACGACGACCAGTACGGGAACGCTGCAGTTCGACCAGAATGGCAATCTCGTCTCTCCGAGCTCGACGTCGACTCCTCCTGCCATTACCCTGACCGGTCTGACGGATGGCGCGAGCGACTTAACCATGAACTGGAATCTCTTTAGCAATGGGAATTCGACAATTACGCAATATGCGCAAGCCTCATCCATGTCGACCAACTCACAGGATGGGAGCGCGGCCGCGCAAATGACCCAAATCAGCATCGGTAACGGAGGCGTGGTGCTCGCTCAGTTGTCGAACGGCCAGGAAATGCAGGTCGGGCAGCTTGCCATGGCTAACTTCGTCAATCCGGACTCGCTGATCGCCGTGGGCAATAACAATTATCAAGTCAGCGGGTTCACTTCAAATGCAGCTGTTGGTGTGCCGAATTCGGGCGGCCGCGGGCAGATTCTGGGGAGTTCGCTTGAATCCTCGACTGTCGATATTTCGACGGAGTTCACGAACCTGATGACTTATCAGAACAGCTACGAAGCAGCCTCGCGGGTGATTACGACCGCTGATACGATCATGCAGCAGACTCTGAATATCATGAACCCGAACGGTTAAGCAAGTCGCTATTCACAAACTGCGAGGCTTCCGATTATGGACTCACTTGAAAAGCTTCAACTCTACGACGACGTTTGGATCGACTTCGAAGCTCAGCTCGGTCGAACCTCTCTAACTTTGCGGCAAATACTCGATCTGGATCGCGGGAGTGTCGTCCTTCTCCCGCGCTCTGGAAGCGAGGATCTCGACCTCTTGATAGGCGGTGTTCCTGTTGGGCAAGGCGAGATACTCGCGCAGCAGGCGCTTTCCGTTCGTATTACCGGATTCCGAGAGGAACACTGATTCGATAGCACTATCTGCCTAGTGATAGACCTTCTGCGGGTGGCCCTGGCTTTGCTGATAGTCTTTGGCCTCCTCGGGCTGCTGTATTTCTTTTCCGATCGAGCGAGAAGCAAGAGTCTGGCGGCGTCCCTCCGAGGAAGTTTGATGTGGCGCAGCAACTCAAGAAATTCTGAGGGCTGCGGCGCGGGATCGGTGCGAATTCTGCACAGGACCAACCTGACCGGCAGTCATCAGCTTCATCTAATCCGATTCGACCACGAGACGCTTCTTATCTGCACGCACGCCGCTGGATGCACTGTGTTACGGTCCGGTGGCGAAAGTCTATCGAGCCCCGCGCACCGAACGGAACCGGCAGAGGGATTGAGGCGCTATGCTAACTAAGCTTTCGCTGTTGAGTGCGATACTCCTAGTCCTCGCCAGCGAGAAGGCCGCGGCAGCCCAGAACTCGATTTTAGGCATTTCTTTTGCAAACGATCCCACAGCCAAGTCGACGAGCGTACCGATGCAGATTGCGCTTCTGCTCACCGGATTGACGCTGCTACCCGCCATCGTCATGTGTGTCACTCCGTTCCTCCGGATTACGCTTGTTCTGCACTTTCTTCGGCAGGCGCTCGCTACTCAGACCGTGCCCTCCAATCAGATCCTGGTCGGCCTGTCTTTGTTCCTGACGCTGGTCATTATGAATCCCGTATTAAAGGAGATCTACACGAACGCATGGCAGCCAATGGAAGCAGGCAAGCTGACCATCGAGCAAGCCGCCGACGAGGGTGCAAAGCCGCTTAAGAAGTTTCTCCTCCGATTCGCGCGAGACAAAGACCTTCAACTCTTCATAGAACTGTCACGAACCTCCCGCCCCGCCAATCCCAATGATCTTTCATTGGGCGTCCTCGTGCCGGCTTATATCATCTCGGAGCTGCGGACAGGCTTTCAAATCGGAACCGTGCTCTACTTGCCGTTCCTGGTTGTCGACCTGGTTGTAGCCTCCATCACCCTCTCAATTGGAATGATGCAGTTGCCGCCGGTCATGATCTCCGCTCCCTTCAAGATCCTCTTGTTCGTGCTGGTGGACGGCTGGAACCTCGTCGTGGGCTCTCTTATCCGGAGCTTCGGCTGATGTCGCAGCAGTTAGCAGTCGAAATGATACGCCAGGCGCTTTTGACGACCCTCTGGATCTCGCTGCCCCTGCTTGCCGTCATGTTCGTGATTGGCATTCTGGTCAGCCTTATTCAAATTCTGACCTCAATTCAAGATCCGACATTTTCTGCGATTCCACGTCTCGCCGCTTTTTTCTTCACCTTAGTTCTGGTGCTGCCTTGGATTCTGATCAGAATGGTTACCTATTGCGGGCAGCTCTTCGGAAATCTCTCAAAGTATGCCCATTAGGGTCCACTTCGGGTCAGAAGCGCTTTACGGCTTCCTACTGACGTTGACCCGAACCGGGAGCGCGTTGTTCCTGCTGCCGTTGCCCGCCTTTAGGGAAATAGCTCTTCCGGCGCGGATCGTACTTATCCTCGGAATCACTGTCGCTTTAATGCCGGTATGGCCGGTGGTTCATCTCGACTCGCTCTCCGGCGCGCAATTCTTTCTCACGGTAATAGCCGAAATTGCTTTCGGCCTACTTGTCGGGCTCGCCATCTCCTTCCTCAACGCGACTTTTCAATTCGCAGCCCAGACCATTTCTATGCAGGCCGGCTTCAGCTTCGCTTCGACTTTCGACCCCACCAGCCAGGCCGATACCACCGTTTTCCAGATGCTCGCCCAATTGGTTTCCGGACTGCTGTTCTTCAGCCTCGGTATTCACCGCCAGTTGTTGCGCCTCCTGGCGCATTCCTTCGATGTGTTCTCGCCGGATAGAAACGTCCTGAGTCATGCCTCGTTAGGAGCGCTCGCGAAACTCGGCGCCATGATGTTCTCGACGGGCCTGAGGCTGGGTCTTCCGGTGGTAGCCCTGCTGTTGCTCACCGAAGTCGCGCTCGCGGTGTTGGGCCGTCTTCACTCGCAACTCCACCTCATCATGCTCACGTTTCCAGTCAAAACCGCCCTGTCGTTTGCGTTCCTTGCCGCCATCCTGACGCGTTGGCCGACACTCTACGAGCAAACCGCCCGGCGGGTTTTTCAAACTCTTGCCGAGTTCGGTCTGCCCTAGGATAAATCTCGGCCAAGATGGCAGATAGCGGCCAAAAGAGCGAAAAACCGACTCAGGGGCGCCTGAAAAAGGCTAGAGAAGAAGGGCGCTTCGCCTCAAGCCGAGACCTCATAGCCGCCGCCCATTTTGTGGTGGCCCTTGCGATCGCCGTCACCATAGGCGCGGAGGCCGCCTTGGATGTCGAGCGCATGGCCGTGCTTCTTCTCCGGCGTGCCTTCGACCCGGCAGCGCTTACCCCCTCCGATGTAGTCCGGGTTTTCCGGTTTATCCTCTTCAATCCACTTCTTCTGTTACTCAAACAAGGCGCGCTACTCCTTCTGATCACGCTTCTGGTGCAATTAGTAACAACAGGCTTCGGCTTTTCAATCAAACAACTGCTTCCCAGCTTCGAGAAACTCAATACCCTTAACCGGCTCCGTCAGTTGCCCCAACAGAATCTCTTCTCCGCTGGAAAAGCTCTTCTTCTACTGCCGGTGATCGGCGCGGTCTTGTACGCCGAGATTTATCACCAGCTCCCGATGCTCGCCAACTTGGCCGCCGCGCCACTCATGGCGGGGCTAGCGGAAGCAACCGATATGGTCCGGAGTCTTTTCTGGCGCCTTAGCCTCGCTCTCCTATTGCTAGGATTTTTCGATTTTGCTCGCCAGCGTCAACGCTTCCAGTCGGAGTTACGCATGACTAAGCAGGAAGTCCGCGACGAACTGAAGGAGAGCGAGGGCAATCCTCAGATGAAGTTTCGCATTCGGCGGCTTCAACGAGACGCCGCGCGAAGAAGCATGTTGAAGGCCGTTCCCAAAGCAACCGCTGTCATTGTCAATCCAACTCATTACGCCATCGCGCTCCATTACGCCATGAATTCCAAGGCGGTTCCGAGCGTAGTCGCCAAGGGTAAGAATTATCTGGCTCACCTCATACGTCAAAAGGCCGCTGAACACGATGTCCCGGTCATCGAAAATCAGCCTTTGGCTCAGGCCTTATACCAGGCGGTCGAGGTGGGGCAGGAGATTCCGCCACATTTATACCGCGCAGTCGCTGAAGTTTTAGCCTACATCTACCGAACTCTTAGTAGGCGCTAATCGCGCCCACTGCATGAGTGCCGCAAAAGTCAATTCGCTTCCCGGCTGGCAAGGCGCCTTTCGCTCCCTAAATTGGGCGGAACTGGCCATCCCATTGGCTGTGCTGAGTATCGTTCTGGCGATGATTACGCCTTTGCCGCCCGCGCTCCTGGATGTCTTGATCTCGGCAAATATAACGATGTCGGTCGTGGTTCTGTTGGCCGCCGTGTACGTAACTCGGGCTACCGACTTCAGCGTTTTTCCGACCATGCTGTTGCTGATGACGCTATTTCGCTTGGCCTTGAATATCTCTTCTTCCCGTCTGATTCTGCTTCAAGGAAATACCGGCACTCGGGCCGCGGGAGAAGTCATCGAGGCCTTCGGGAACTTCGTAGTAGGCGGAAATTATGTAATCGGTGTGGTTATCTTCCTGGTGCTGATTGCCATTCAGTATGTCGTCATCAACCACGGCGCAGTCCGTATCTCGGAAGTAACGGCGCGTTTCACCCTCGACGCCATGCCCGGCAAGCAGATGTCCATCGATTCGGACCTGAATGCCGGGCTAATCGACGATAAGGAGGCGCGGAGCCGGCGGAAAGCCTTGGCCGCGGAAGCAGAATTCTACGGCGCGATGGACGGAGCGTCTCGCTTCACTCAGCGCGACGCTATCGCCAGCATCATTATCACGGCCATCAATATCATTGCCGGTTTTTTGATCGGCGTATTTCAACACGGAGTAGAGTTTCAGAGAGCTCTTCAGACCTATACCGTTCTTACCATCGGCGACGGTTTGGTCACCGTGATTCCGGCGCTCATGATCTCCGTTTCCGGAGGCTTGATTATCACCCGGACCGGCTCGGATGTGAGACTCGGAGCCGAGATTCAAAAACAGATCTTTGGAAATTATCAGCCTTTGTTACTCGCTTGCGGAGTATTGCTCGCCATGGCCGCTTTTCCGGGATTGCCCAAGATTCCCTTCCTGTTGATCGGCGGCTGCGCCGGTGTGGCGGGGTGGCGGATGCGAACTGCGTCTCAGAAGGCGAAGCACGCGCCCGCGCCGGGAACCGTTTCGAAAGCGAAAGACGACGTCGAAGCTCTCCTGAAGGTCGAGCCGCTTGCGATCGAAGTTGGCCTGGGGCTCGTCCGCTTCGTTGAGGGAGGCGCAAATTCCGTCCTGTTGAAACGAATTGCCGTCATCCGGCGGCAGTTTGCGGCCGAACTGGGGTACCTGCTGCCGCCGGTTCGAGTAACGGACAACTTACAGCTGAAAGCTCGGGAGTACGTGATTTTGGTGAAAGGAGTCGCGGTCGCGCGCTACGAGTTGCAAGCCGGCTCGGAACTTGCCATCCCCGCCGCGCAGAACACAGCACCCGTCCCTGGCACGCCCACCCATGAGCCGGCCTTCAACCTTCCGGCGGCCTGGGTCACGCCTGACCAGATCGAGAGGGCGAAGGCGCTGGGCTGCACGATTGTCGATCCGGTCAGTGTCTTGGGCACTCATTTGACAGAACTCGTTCGGAAATATGCGTGGGAACTGTTCTCGCGCCAGGACGCCAAGCGCGTGCTCGATCGCGTGGGCCAGGATCAGCCAAAGTTGGTGGAAGATCTGGTGCCGAAACAGCTCGGACTCGCGGCCTTCCAGAAGGTTCTACAAAATCTGCTGCGCGAGCGTGTGCCGATCCGCGACGCCGCCAGCATCCTTGAAGCTATGGGCGACGGAGCGGCGATCACGCGCAATACGGCGTTGCTAACCGAGTATATCCGCCAATCCATCCGGCGAGCCATTGTCAAGCCATATTTGAGCAATGCAGCGGACCTGCCTGCCTATTTCGTCGATTCTGAAATCGAACGCGCCATTGAGGCTGCGGCAGAGCACGGCGAACACGGAAGCCATGTCAATATGTCGCCGCAACAGATTAAAGCGGTCGTGGAGCGCTTTACCAGGACGTTGCCGGCTACCGATTCGGCCCTTGTGGTGATTACCAGTTCAGGCGCGCGCCTGTTCCTCAAACAGATTACAGAGAATGCGCTGCCGGCCTTGGCTGTAATCGGGCATAACGAAATTCCATCGGGTGTACGGGTTATTTGCTTAGGAACTATTAAGTAAAGAGGATGTGATGACTGTTCGTGATGAAATCCAGATTTGTGAAAAACCGGCGCTTACACCGGAGCTGCGCGAGCAACTTATTCTCGAACACCTACCGCAGGTGAAACTGATCGCAAGGCGCATCCACGAAAGATTGCCCGTTTCGGTGAGCCTGGACGACCTGATTTCGACTGGCGTGGTCGGCTTGATTGCAGCCATTGACCGCTACGATGCGAGTCACGACGTCAAGCTGAAAACCTATGCGGAGTACAAGATTCGCGGAGCGATCCTCGACAGCTTGAGAGGCTTGGATTGGGCGCCTCGCCAACAGCGCAAACGGGCCAAGCTGATCGAGTCCGCCATCGCCGCTCTCGAGCAGCAGCATCACCGCATGCCCGCCGAGGAGGAGATCGCCGCCCATCTGGGGTTGTCGATCGCCGAGTATCAGGACTGGCTGTCGGAGGCGCGCGGACTTACTCTTGGCAGTCTTGAAAATGCGGGTACCGAAGAAGAAGGCTGCGACCTCTTGCGCTATCTGGCCGATTCGGATCAGGACTGGCCGTCGCAGATAGTCGAGCGGTCGGAACTCGAACGGCTGCTCGCGGAAGCAATAGAAAAAATGCCCAATTTAGAGAGGACCGTGCTAAGCCTCTACTACTACGAAGAGATGACCTTGCGCGAGATCGCAAAGATCGTAGATCTTCACGAATCCCGCATTTCGCAACTCAAATCTCAGGCTATCTTGCGGCTTCGCTCCTATATGCAGAAGCGCTGGCCTCAGCATCGTTCCTAAGGAGGTGAAATTGAACACGCCACTCGCACCTGTCGCGCCAAATTCCGAGGAGACGCTCGCGCTTTTCGAGCAGGAAAGTCAGGCCTGCTGGGATAGCGTCTTGCAGGCGCTGTTCGGACCGGCAGGACCGGCGCTCACGGCGCGCGACGAGATTGCTGCTCCGGAAGACCGTCTCTGGTTTTCTTGCGACTTTGCTCCTGCACAGCTAGGCTCGGTGTGGTTTGGGATCGACCGTGATTTGGCGCTCGAGTTCGGTAGTCTGCTCTTGATTGCTAAAGGCCGCGCCAGCGCGCATGAGCATCATGTCCTTTATGGAACGAGCCACGTCCTGGGGCAGTTCGCGGCCGCTCTTGCGAGCATCCTCTCGCGGCGGTTAAACATCGCGATCTCGATCACCGATTGCGCCACGACTGAAAAGCCGCCCAGTTCCGCGCGCCCGCTTCAATTGTCATTCGTCTCATCGCTCTCCCGCCGCGCCCTGACCGTCAGCCTGTCATCGGATTTGGTCGCGGCCATCGCCAACCCTCTGCCTCTGAGCGGCCCACCTGCGCGGGGCGCCGCCACGCAGCGCAATCTGGACTTGCTACTGGATCTTGAGATGCCCGTCTGCATCTCCTTCGGATCCACCCGGATTGCTCTCAAAGACGTGGCCCGGCTGAATACCGGCTCGATCGTCGAGCTGAATCGCGCCCTGTCGGAGCCAGTCGATGTAGTCGTCAACAACTGCGCCATCGCGCGCGGAGAAGTCGTGGTTGTCGACGGAAATTTCGCGGTCCGCATCAGTGAAGTCATGAGCAAGCAGGACCGGCTGCGTTCTCTCAGCTAATCCGGCAAAGCCGGCCGCTTCCTTATTCCTGGTTCCCGGTATCGAGCGGGACGTTCAACGTCATCTCCTTGCGATCTCGTACAAGCGCGACGCTCACGGATTGCCCGGGGTGGCGCTGCGCCCGAACTCCAGACACCACGTCTCGGGCGCTGGTCACCGGCCGGTCCCCTACTGCCGTCAGTACGTCTCCTGCTCGCAGTCCCGCCTTGTCTGCCGCCGATCCTTTCCCGACCGAGCGCACCAGGACGCCCCGCTTTACGCCAAAGTATTCCGCTAATTGCGAATCCAATGGTTCGCATTCGATCCCGAGCGCCGGCGTCGTCCACACCAGCATCGCATTCGGAAATGCCGGCACCGTAATATGCATCGAGGGAATTTGAAGATTCATGTCGTCCGGGAAAACCCTGGGCGGCTGCATCTCGGCCACCACGGCGGAAGTCGATTGCATCTTCCCGTCGCGCCAGAATTGCAGGCGAACCTTCCTGCCCGCCGGCGTTTCCGAAACTAGCCGTCCGAGTTGCTGTGCGCCTAGAATATTCTCGCCGTTATAGCTGAGCAGCACGTCGCCCGGTCGTATTCCAGCGCTCTCCGCTGGACTGCCTGGTTCCACCTTCACCACTTCTACTCCGCGCTCTTCTTCGAGCTTCAGTGCTCTCGCCCGGTCCGCATCGATATCGGCCAAACGCACGCCCAGGTAAACGCCGCTTCTAGGCTGCAGGGCCAAATGGAAATTGTTCTCGAAATTCGACAGATCCGCCTGCGCTTGCGCCATCTTCTGGGACCAGGCGTTTGTCTGGGAGACCGCGGACTGCGTGCCGAGAGCCATCGCGGCTGCCAGCACGGTTGTTGAAAGAAGAACTCTCATGATTCACCTCAGGCGTTCACGCTCTCAGGTCGACGATTTACTCGATTGAGCGCGTCCTGTAGCTATTGACGAAAGAAGCAGAAACTCGATTGGAAGACGGCGGAAAATTTTTATGATTCGAACCGATTCGTCTTAAAAATCTCAGTAGACATCGAGCGGCGCATCCGCTTGCCTTAGCAGTTCGACGCATCGCATGCGGACGTAATCGTCCGGTTGCCCGGCGCGCATCGCCAACGCGAGCGCATCCGTAATATCGGGGCTCAGTCTCGCTGTATTTGCCGCCGGAGCCAGCACATCGATCGCCTTCGACCGCACTCCCGCATTCTCATCGTGCGTCAGTACATACACTAGGCCTTCTTGAGTCTCCACATCCTCGCGAAAACGCCGCAATCCTTCGACCGCCTCCAGCCGCACGGCCGCATTCGAATCGTGTTGAGCGCTATTCAGCAGAGCCTCGCGCACGTCGCGCCCAGGTTGCCCGTTCAACATCTCAACCGAATCCACGCGGATGCCGGGGTCATTGCCGTCTCGGGTAGCCGCTACCAGCCACGGCCGTATCGCGTCGCTATCTGCCGGTCCGGTAATCGCCCGCGGCTGATCGATAATAATGCGAACCTGATGGTTCTCGCCCGGATCGATCTCACGAATTCGCGCGCTTCCGGGGTTAATTACGCTCATCGCATCGGCCCCCATGCTCGCCCCTCCGGGCAGCCCGTTGCGGTCTACATATCGTCCCGCGCTGAACCCGACGAACACTAAGAACGACGCCGCCGCCAACCGCATGGACCATTGAGGCGAAGACAATCCCAGAGGCTCTGCCCAGCGCTGCCATCCCGCGACTCCCACAGGACGCCGCCGGGACCTCACGCCCTCCTGCAATTGCCGCCGGCAGTCTCCCAGCAACTCAAGCGGCGCATCCATCTGCTCCGCGTTCAAAGCGCCATGCCAGGCTTTTTCTTGATCCAAAGCGCGCTCGCACAAAGCGCACTCGCTCACATGCCGCTCGAACGCTTCTTCTTCGGCGAACTCCAGCTCGCCGTATAAGTACAGCGATAACTTGGTCTGCGCCTCATGGCAAGTCATACAAAATCTCCCAACGCCGCCCGCATCTTCTGGGTAGCTCGAAACAAGCAATTTTTCGCGGCCTCTTCTGTCACTCCCAGCGCCTCGCCGATAGACCGCAGCCGCATGCCCTGAAAATGCCGCATCTCGAAAACCAGCCGCTCGCGATCCGTCAGCCGGTTTAAGACCTCCTGCACGCGCGAATTCACCTCCGCGCTCATCATTCGCCGTTGCGGATCGACATCGGCGCGCTGCTCGGCCACGTACTGGAAACGATCCACTTCTCCCGCCCCGGTCGTCACCGCCGAACCCTCTTCCTTCCGCACCTTCCGCTTCCGGATCTGGTCCAGGCAGAGGTTCGCGACGATCCGGTACAGCCACGTGCTGAAACTGCAATCGAATCGGAATTTCGGCAGGTTGCGATAGACGCGAAGAAAAGCTTCCTGATAGATGTCGCGTGCGTCTTCGGGCGAGCGCAGCAGGTTCAGCGCCATGCGCAGCACCTGATGGTCGTAAGACCGTACCAACTGCGCGAACGCGTCCTCATCGCCGCCCTGTGCCGCGCGGATAAGAGCCTCTTCGCCTGACCGCTCCATCGCGCCGCGCACGCCTACGTTTCCAATGATTCCGGCCCGAGTGTCCACCGCAAAGATAGACGTATGAAATCGCGTTTCGTCACGGTACGCGGCTCGCTCCCGCGCGCGGCAAGCTCTCCGCTTGTCACGCCGTTCAGCCCGCTAACTCCAGCTCAATGAGGTGCTTGGCGGCATCCATAGTAGCGATGCGAAAGCTCCGAATCTGTCCCGCCTGCGGGCCGGCCTTCTGTTGGCCGCCCCCTGTCCCTTGCTTCCATTTCGCCGCCAGCATGGCGCCCAGCGATGACACATCCGCCCCGCGCGGAACTTCCTGCTTCGGAGCCGCATTGTCGGGTTCTCTCAAGCGGCAGGTCGCCATTACCCCTTCCCCCAGCTCCACTTTTGCTTTATCGCCCTTCACTTCCACCAATCGCCCGCTCACGGTTTCGCCTTCCCGGTGCGCCGCGATGTAGTGGTCCAGGCTCGTCGGCTCCAGTTGCTTCATGCCCAGCCGCAGGCGCCTGCGCTCGCCATCGATTTCCAGCACAACCGCTCGCACGCTCTGACCCTTCGCCAGCTTTTCTCTCGGATGGTCCAGCCGCTTCTCGTTCGTGATGTCGGAGATGTGCACCATGCCTTCGATGCCATCTTCGAGTTCTACGAACGCCCCGAACTGCGTCACGTTGGTCACCGGTCCTTCCACCACCGTGCCCACCGCAAATCGCTGCGCCACGCTTTCCCACGGGTCGCCCAGCGCCTGTTTGTAACCTAGCCCGATACGCCGCTCTTCCGGATTCACCTGCAACACAACCGCCTCGACCTGCTCGCCCACCTTCAACAAATCGCCCGGCTTGCGCACCCGCCGGTTCCAAGACAATTCGGACAAGTGAATGAGCCCGTCCACTCCAGGCAGCAACTCCACGAATGCGCCAAAATCGGTCAAGCGGGATACCGTGCCGCGCACCCGATCCCCCACGTGGAACGTTCGAGCCGCCGTCGTCCAGGGGTCTTCCTGAAGCTGTTTCAACCCCAGCGCCACTTTCCTGGCCGCCGCATCGATCTTCAAGATCTTTACTTCGAGTTCGTCGCCGATCTTCACCACATCGCTTGCCTTTGCGAGGCGGGCGTAAGACATATCCGCCACGTGCAGCAAGCCGTCCGTGCCTCCCAGGTCCAGGAACGCTCCGAAATCCATCACGGACCGCACGCGGGCCCGCACCACCGCCCCCTCGCGAAGCTCTTGAAACGCTTCCTGCCGCCGCCGTGCCTGTTCTTCTTCAAGCACCGCGCGGCGGTCCACTACCACGTCTTCTTTCTCAACATCGAGTTTGCTGATTCGGCATTGGATCTCTTGACCAACCAAAGCCGCCATGTCCGGCATCTCGCGAACACCGCTCCTCGAAGCGGGCATGAAGGCTCGAACTCCGATGTCTACTCGAAACCCGCCCTTGACTTGTTCCACCACGGTTCCGGCAATCGTGCGCTTTTCAGCGAATGCCGCCTGCAAGCCGCTCCAGTCCTTGGGGCGCGATAGTTTCACGGTCGAAAGCGTGTAGTAGCCTTCCTCGTCTCTCGGCCCGATCGATACCACGATGGAATCTCCCGGCTGCGGCTCGCCCCGGTCGATCTCGCGCCACTTCGCGATCGGCAGCGCACCTTCGATCTTGCGTCCTACATCCACCAAGACCTTCTCCGGCGTGACCGACACGATGCTTCCGGTAACAGTTTCGCTGCCGCGCTCGTCAGCATGTTGTTGCTCGAACTTTGAAAGAATTTCGGCAAAACTCGTATCTTCCCGCGAAGGCGCATCTTCGGCGGGCGCAACTGGTTCAAGGTTCACGTTACTCATGACTGCTGAGGGGTTGCCCTTATTCTGTCATAGAGCAGCCAAAATGCCCGGACAGAAGCATCTCCAATCCACCGCGCCCTCCAGGCGCCGCGGCGTATTCCAGGCGCAGGATTTCGCTTGGCTGCTTTTCATCGCCGCCTTGATCGTCACCGATCCCGAAACGGATTACAACGCCACGATCGTGCTGGTGCTGATGGGCATCTTTCAGATTGCCGAGCCTCGCATCCCGCTATTCTCCACGCGTCGCGGGCAGGTCTTTTCCATTGCCTTGAAAATGATCTTGAGCTATTCGCTCGTCGGCTACACGCACGGTATCGACAGCTTCTACTACCTGATCTTTCTTATTCCGATTATTTCGGCCGCCACTACGTTCAACGCCACAGCCGTCATAGCGGTCACCACGCTCTCCGGTCTCGCGTACTTCTCCTTCCTTCTGCCCATCTTTATCGATTGGTCGATTTATCGGCTGCCGCCCGGTCAGCTCAGTCTCATGGCCTTGCGAGTTTCCTTTTATGCAATCGTGGCCTATGTAGTTTACGAACAAGCCAAAGCCAAGCGGGTGCAGATGGAGCAAACACAAGAAGCCGCCGAGCGTCTCGCCGAATCCAATCGGAACTTGCGCCTGACCCAAGCCTCTCTGCGTCGTACCGAGCGCCTGGCCGCGCTCGGCCAACTTACGGCCGGACTCGCCCACGAACTTCGCAACCCGCTGGGGACCATCAAGGCATCGGCGGAAATGCTTACCAAGGAAACCACCAAACGCCGCCCCGAGGTGATGTCGGAAATGGCCGGCTACATCGGAAGCGAGGTCGATCGCATGAACGGCCTCATCTCCAGCTTTCTCGATTTCGCCCGCCCCCTGCAGATTCATCCCACTCAAGCGAACCTCGCAAGCGTAGTCGACGACGTGATCCGCCAGCATTCGGAAACGGCTCGTAAGTGCGAGGTGACAGTTCTCGCGAACATGCCTGCGAACGGCCTTGAGTTCACCTTCGACCCCGACATGCTCAAGCTGGCGCTCTCGAACCTGCTGCAAAACGCCATTCAAGCCAGCGCGCCCGGACAAGCCGTGACGCTCCGTGCTCAAGTGAGCGGCCAAGAAGTTCTCATCTTCGTTCAAGACCACGGCAAAGGCATTCAGCCGGAGCATCTCGAAAATATATTCAACCCATTCTTTACAACCAAGCCGCAGGGGGTCGGCCTCGGTCTGGCCATCGTTTCGAAGATCGTCGATGAGCATCAAGGACGCATCAACGTCTTCAGCGAACTCGGCGCTGGTACTACATTTGAAATTGCGGTGCCCGCGACACAGCACTCTTAAAATGGACCAGCACTCCTGAATTATGCCCCCTGGACGCATCTTGCTTGTCGAAGACGAAGATAAACTTCGCCGTGTGATTCAAATCCAACTCGAATCCGCCGGTTTCGAAGTGGATGGCGCATCGAGCGCCGAGCAAGCGCTGCCGCTTGCGACCCTGGCCGATCTGGTCATTACGGATCTGCGTCTGCCGGGCATGAGCGGCGTCGAGCTGATTCAACAATTCCAAGCCCGAGGCATATCCGCCGCCGTAATCGTCATCACCGCTCACGGGTCTGTCGAAGCCGCGGTCGAAGCTATGAAACTGGGCGCCGCCGATTTCCTGCAGAAGCCTTTCTCGCTCGACCATCTCACCGCCATTGTGCAGAAGGTGATGGCCGTGCAAGTGCTCCGCGACGAAAATCGCAGGATGCGCGAAGAACTCGATCAGCGCTACCAGTTCGACAACATCATCGGCCGCAGCGGCGCCATGCGCGAGATCTTCCACACCGTGGAGCGTGTCGCGCCTACGCGCGCTACCGTGCTCTTGGCCGGACAAAGCGGCGTCGGAAAGGATATGATCGCTCGGGCCATTCATCAGCATTCGCCCCGAAAGAATCACCCTTTCATCAAGATCAACTGCACGGCTCTTCCCGAAAACTTGATGGAAAGCGAACTGTTCGGCTATGAAAAGGGCGCATTCACGGGCGCCAACGCAAGCAAGCCCGGCAAATTCGAACAGGCCGATCAGGGCACCGTTTTCCTCGATGAGATCGGCGACGTTCCCGGCAACATCCAGGTGAAGCTTCTGCGCATTCTGCAGGAGCGGCAATTTGAGCGTCTAGGCTCCAACCTCACTCGCAGCGTCGATGTCCGCGTAGTCGCTGCCACCAATGTCGATCTACGGGCCGCTCTTGAACAGGGCCGCTTCCGAGAAGATCTCTATTACCGCCTCAATGTCGTGCCCATCAACATTCCGCCTCTGCGCGATCGCACGGAAGACATCCCGTTCCTCGCCCGGCACTTCGTGCAAAAGCTCTCCCGCGAACTCGGCTCGCTTGCAAAAGAGATCAGCCCCGCGGCTATCGACCGACTCTTGACTCACTCCTGGCCGGGCAACGTCCGAGAGCTCGAAAACACGATCGAGCGCAGCCTCGTCCTCGCGCCTGCCGAAGTCTTGCAGCCATCCGATCTGCGCATCGAAGCGCCGCGAGCCGCCGCCTCCGTACCCTCCGCGCAGGCGCCTCTGCTTCCCGAAGGAGAGACCCTCGAGCATTGGGAACAGATGATGATTCGCGAGGCTCTGCGCCGCGCCAACGGTAACAAGAGTCAGGCGGCTCGTATGCTGGGACTAACCCGCAACGCGCTTCGCTATCGGCTTTCGCAAATGGGCCTCGAATCCGGCTCGGAAGAAGCCGACACGGCCCCCGGTCTCAGTTGAGATACCGGCTTACAGCCGCACGATTTTCGGCGACGTAAATTGTTTGAGCGCGTTGCGCGTGTCGACGATCAATCGGCTCCGCTCGATTACCTTCCCATAATCCAGGCCGCTATGGTCGGTCACAATCACCACGCAATCCGCCGAAGCGATGCTATCGAACATCTCCTGAGCTTCCAGAACCTCGCCGTCGCTCTGGATGCGCGGAACAAAAGGATCGGAGAAAGTGACGCGCGCGCCGCGCCGTTGCAGCAACAGGATGATGTCCAGGGCAGGGGATTCGCGTACGTCGTCGATGTCCCGCTTGTAAGCTACGCCGAGCACATGCACGTGAGATCCGCGCACCGGCTTGGTTGCGTCATTGAGCGCGTTCTGAATCTTTTCGACGACGAAATCCGGCATGTGCCCATTGATATAGCCGGCCAATTCGATGAATCGCGCTTCAATGCCCGATTCCTTGCTCTTCCAGGACAAATAGAAGGGGTCGATCGGAATGCAATGTCCGCCTAAGCCCGGGCCCGGATAGAACGCCATGAATCCGAATGGCTTCGTCGCGGCCGCGTCGATCACCTCCCACACGTTAATATTCATCCGGTCGCACATCAGCGCCAGTTCGTTCACTAGCCCGATGTTAATCATGCGGAACGTATTTTCGAGCAGCTTCACCATCTCCGCAACCCGTGTGGAACTCACCGGCACCACGCGTTCGAGCGCCTGCTTATAGAACAGCGCGCCGACTTCTGTGCAGACCGGCGTGATTCCTCCCACCACTTTCGGGATGTTGCGGGTGTGAAATTTCGGATTTCCCGGGTCTACGCGCTCGGGTGAGAAACATAGGAAGAAATCCTCGCCCACTTTGAGCCCGGTCGCCTCCAGCTTCGGCAGCACCAATTCGTCCGTGGTGCCGGGGTAGGTTGTCGATTCCAGCATCACCAGCAATCCGGGATGAAGATGCTCCGCGATGGCGTCGCGAGCCGCGACAACGTAGCTCATATCGGGATCTTTGGTCTTGCGCAGCGGCGTCGGCACGCAAATGTCGATCGTATCGAGCGTACGTATAACCGAAAAGTCGCTGGTCGCCCGCAGCTTTCCGCTCCTTACAAGCGGCTCGAAGACGTCGTTCTTCACGTCTTTGATATACGAATCGCCCCGGTTGAATTGGTCGACCTTGCTTTGCTGCACGTCGATGCCCACCACTTCGAAACCGGCATGAGCGAACTCGACCGCCAGCGGCAGCCCCACATACCCCAGGCCCAGGACGCCCACGCGAGCCGTCCTGTTTGCGATGCGCTGTTTCAGCTCCGAGGCGGCATCCGACGGCTGCGCGCCCGAACCCAGTTTGGAGGTGTTCTCAATTTGTTCAGAGATCAAGAAAGAATCTGCCTTCGCCTATAAATTCCGCCGGTCCGGTCAAATACACGCTTTCCTGCCACCGCAGCGCCATGCTCCCGGCAGGCGTTCGTATCTCAACCGGGCTCTCGGCTACATCCCTGAGAATAGCAGCGCACGCAGCCCCGGTAGAACCGGTTCCGGAACTTCTGGTCTCACCGGCGCCACGTTCGAAGAACACGGCCCTCACTTGGCGCCGGTCCACGACTTGCACAAACGAAACGTTAGTGCGCTGCGGGAAGCGTTTGTCTCGTTCGCACTCTTCCGCCACCCTACGCCAATCCTCCGGAAGCTCATCGACGAAGATTGCGCACTGAGGGTTGCCGACATTCAACACAGTAGCGTCGAAACGCCGTCCGGCCAGACGCAAGTCCGCTCTCAGTTCCTCAATCCTCGGCAGCCCCATGTCCATTTCGAACAGGAACTTGTTCGCCTCCCGCGAAATCATCTTCAACCGCTTTAGCCCCGCGGCGGTAGAGATCGAGACATCCGGCGGGCGCAGCACGCCTCCTGATATTCCGAAAGCTGCCGCGCATCTCGTTCCATTGCCCGAAATTTCGGCCTCGCTGCCGTCCGAATTGAATAGGCGGGTGCGCAGCCCGCCGCTTTCGCGCGTTACCAGCATCCACCCGTCGGCGCCGATTCCGGTCGTGCGGGCGCAAATGCGCCGCGCGATCTTCGCCAGTTCTCCGCCCGGCGCTTCCTCCGCCCAGGTCAGCAAGAAGTCGTTCTCAGCGCCGTGCAGCTTGCTGAATGGGATCTCCGTCATTCAACACTCCCGTATCTGTTCGCTCATAGATTCGAAGCGCCGGCGCGCCCGGGGCCTGAATGACTTTCGTTGTTCGGTAGGCGGATCCTTTCTTTGTCTCGAGCGCCCTGTCGATCGGGTCGCCTGCCTGTGCCACCGCCCACAATGCGCCGTGAATCAAATCCGGCCGCGCCTCGTTGGCCATATATAAAGGATGGTTGCCGATGTAAATCGCTTCCCTCAGCGGTATCTCGTCCCTGCAAAGAATGCCTGCTAAATCTCCGCTTCCCGATGCGGTCAGAATACCTTGGCCTCTTCGATAATGCCGGCTCATGAAATCGGCTGCGTCTTCTGTCCACGCCCGCCGGGCTATGGAATTCACCTGGGATTCCTTCCAACAGATCCACCTCTCCTTCGAAGGACGAATGAACCAGGGCGCAATCGAAAGTATAGGAATCGCGAGCGCCAGCAAGCGCCGGCGCGAGCGCGCGACTAGCGTAATCGCGCCCGCTGCAAAAGCCGAAAATACAACCATCGCAAGTCCATAGCGGCTGTTGTAGTAACTATAAGGCCAAAGCTGCGGTATGAAGATCGGCGTGCTCGCCGACGAATGCATGCTCCAGACGTAGAACACTGGAGTCAGCAGCAAGAAGAACACCGGCGCGGCGGCGCGTTTCTTCACCGCCGCCCATGCGCCCGCAACGCCCAATATCATGAGGCTCGCGCCCGAGCACAAAGTCCCCGCGCCGAGATAGTAAACGATCGCCAGCTTCCAGTCGCGGTCTCCTGGATAAGGGTGGGAAGCCTGTATGGCTTTTGCCGAATAGGGTCCGTTATAGAAATCCAGTGCGTTTCCCGTTTCCCACCAGTTGTGAGCGAACCAATAGAGCGGCGCGAGCGATGCCATGGCGCCGAATAGCATAAAGAGCACCCACCCGCGCTTGCCTGCGTTCGCCGCCAGCCACAGAGCGGCGAAAGGAATCAGAAACCACCCGTCGTAGCGCGTCAGGCTCATCCACCAGGATGCGGCCAACGCGAGCGCGACGAAGCGGAGCCTGCCAGTCGCCCGGTAGCGCAGCAACGCAAATAACATCGCCGCGAGGCCCGCGAGAAACACGACCTCCGTCATCGGGATCGAGGCCAGATACAGCACATTCGGATTCAGCGCCAGGCATGAGAGGGCTGCCGCCGCCGCAAGCGAGCTGCCATACGCCTCCCGCGCCGCCAAATAAAAGAACGTGCCCGCCACGACGAAACACATGGCCACCGGAATCGTTCCCGCTACGCCGGTCCGCCACATCCAGTCGTTTCTTACGAACGGTATGCAGATGGCATGCAGCACCGGCAGCCATACGTTCCCAAGCTGGTCATACCCGGGGGTCCGCGAATCGACAATTCCCCGGCTGATGTTCAGATGCGATTGAGCGTCGCCGTAATACAGAATGTAGCCTTGCCTGAACAACCACGCAGCGGCCAGCGCAGCCAGCGCGCATAGCGCCGCCGCTACGGCAAACGCCTCAAGCGCGCGCCGCTGAGAGTCAGAACGTGGTGAATCGGCGGAATTCCGCAAAGCGCTGATCGATTTCCTTGCGCGTCAGAGTCCGGAACCGCTCCACGCCGAATTCTTCGCAGCAGAAACTGCCCATCACCGAACCGTAGATCACGGCCCGGTGTAACTCATGTACGTCGAAATGCCCGTTGCGCAGATCGAATCCGCGTTCGGCCAGGTATCCCACGAATCCCCCCGCGAAACAATCCCCCGCGCCTGTCGGGTCGAAGACATCCTCCAGCAGATAACCGGGAACCATGAAGAGCGAATCACGCCGGAAAAGCAGGGCGCCGTATTCGCCGCGCTTGATCACGAGTGTGCTCGGACCCATGTCCAAGATCCTCTGCGCCGCGCGCCTGAGATTCGTCTCCCCGGAAAGCATCCGCGCTTCGGCATCGTTGATGAGCAGGAAATCCCAATCCCGAATCGCCGCCAACAACCCATCGCGGTAATCCCGAATCCAATAATTCATCGTGTCGCCGCCGACAAAGCGTACTTCTTTCATCTGCCCCTGCACCTCTCGTTGCAGATCGGGCTGTATGTTGCCCAGGAACAGATACGGTTTCCTGCTATAAGAAGCCGGCAGCTTGGGCTGGAAATCGGCGAATACGTTGAGATCGGTTTCGAGCGTAAGCCGGTCGTTCATGTCGGTCGAGTAGGCGCCGGACCAAAAAAACGTCTTTCCCGCGACTTGTTCCAGCCCCTCCAGGTCAACCCCTTTTTCGGCGAGCCACTTGCGATCTTCCGAAGCGAAATCGTCGCCCACGACTGCCACGATTCCTGTCCTCGTGAAATAACTCGCGCTCAACGCAATATAAGTGCACGCTCCCCCGAGCGTGCGCTCGCGTTTGCCATGTGGGGTCTCGATCGCATCGTATGCGACAGACCCAATTACGATCAAAGACATCGTTTGCATTGTAGCGGGGGACGGCGTCTGGACCGCCCGGCGCGCCGCCGCCAGCTAGAATGTTGCTTGCGCTTCCTAGTTATCAGCGACATTCACGCGAACTGGTACGCCCTGGAAGCTGTTCTCGCGGACGCTGCTGGCGCTTTCGATCGAATCGTCTGTTGCGGCGACCTGGTCGGTTATAACCCGCATCCCGCGCGCGTGATTGAGTGCATCCGGCAACACTGCGATTCAGTGATCCGGGGCAACCACGACAAAGGCGTCTCAGGCGTCGACAGCCTGGAATGGTTCAACGAAGTCGCAAGAGCGGCTGCGCTGTGGACCGCCGCGAACCTGGAGAGCGCCGAGCTGGACTACTTGCGCGGTCTGCCGAAGGGCCCGCTTCAGCTTGATTACTTCGAACTCTGCCACGGTGCTCCGCGAGACGAAGACGAGTACATCACGAATGCCCGCGAAGCCGCGCCCTCCTTCGCTCATCTTCAATTGCCGCTTGCCTTCTTCGGCCACACCCATCTCCAGGGCGGCTTCTTCTCCAAGCACGGCCGCATAGGAACGGTTCCTCAGGTCTCTCAACGGGAGCGTGAATTAGTCATCGCGCTTGAACCCGATATCGTCTACATGGTCAATCCGGGCGCGGTCGGCCAACCCCGCGATGGCGACCCACGTGCCGCCTACGCGATCTTCGATTCCGATCAGAAGCTGGTCTCCTTGCGCCGCGTCGATTACCCAATACAAAAGACCGCCGAGGACATTCGCAAGGCTGGTCTGCCGGGCGTGCTCAGCTTCCGCCTCTTTCAAGGACTCTAGCCGCGATAGAATGCTCACGGCTATGAGACATAATCTCCTTGCGCTTGCTTTGATGTCGTTGAGCGCCCTATTGCCTGCCGCCGACGTCCCCTACAACGGCTTGGCGAAAACACCGCCCATGGGATGGAACAGTTGGAATAAATTCGAGAAGCGCGTTTCCGACGCGCTCATCCGGGAAGTTGCCGACGCCATGGTCAAGAACGGAATGAAGGACGCAGGCTACGTTTACGTCAACATCGATGATACCTGGGAAGCGGGACGCGACGAGCAGGGCAACATTCAGACAAATTCTAAATTTCCCGACATGAAAGCGCTGGCCGACTACGTCCACGGCAAAGGCCTGAAGCTCGGCATCTATTCTTCGCCCGGACCGAAAACCTGCGCCGGCTACGAAGGAAGCTTTCACCATGAAGAGCAGGACGCGAAAACCTATGCGGCTTGGGGCGTCGACTATTTAAAATACGATTGGTGCAGCGCGAGCAAGGTCTACGACTCGCATGAGATGCCCGCCGTCTACGCGAAGATGGGTCAGGCGCTCGTTGCCACGGGCCGGCCCATCCTCTTCAGTCTTTGCCAATACGGCCTGCGCGACGTCTGGAAATGGGGTCCGGGCGTGGGCGGCAACGTGTGGCGCACTACCGGCGATATCGCCGACAACTGGCGCTCGATGTCTCACATCGGATTCGATCTTCAATTGGATCTCGCGCCCTACGCGGCCCCCGGCCATTGGAACGACCCCGACATGCTCGAAATCGGCAATGGCGGGATGAGTGAAACCGAATACCGCACGCACATGAGCCTCTGGAGTCTCCTCGCGGCGCCGCTGCTCGCGGGCAACGATCTTCGTGATGTGCCGCCCGCCATCCTCGAAATTCTGACCAATAAAGATGTGATCGCCATCGATCAGGACCCGCTAGGAAAACAAGCGAAGCGTGTTTCAAAGAAAGGCGATTTGGAGGTATGGGCGCGTCCGCTCGCGGGAGGCGCATATGCGGCCGGCCTTTTCAATCGCGGCGAATCGGCCGCCAATGTCGCCGCGCAGTGGTCCGACATCGGCATCTCGGGTAAGGCTCGCGTTCGCGATCTCTGGTCTCACGCCGTTCGCGGTGGCGTGACCGACGAATTCATCGCCGAAGTTCCCGCCCACGGAGTTGTCTTAATCAGGCTTGAGCCGGAGAATCCGACGGCCGCTCGATAGCCCCGGTGGAGCGGTCACCAGGGCCGCTTCCATCCTCGCCACCAATCCGTATCCCCGAAGCCAAGCGCGTTCCATGCCGCGTCCATCGCGCCCGCATCGCCTTCCAAAATCTTCTCCCGTGTAACTGTCGCCGGCAGTTTCACTAACCCGGCAAACCTATCGAACACCTGCGCGCGTTTGTCCCCGCGCGTTCGTCCCAGCAGATGCCACAACGTCAATGCGTCGCGCGGCCGCGATAACTCCAGCACGTCGCGTAACGCCTCGCCATCGCCGTCCCGATCGAATCGCGCCAGTTGTTTCTCTAACTCAGGCGAAGCATCCTCAAAATGCGGCGTCCCCGGTCCGCGCTCCGGCCTTGTGGCGCACGCCGCTCCGGCCGGTATGAAAGACTCCAAATTCCGCCATTGGAATGCTACCCATCCTGCTTCCACCGTCAGCAGCCCCGTTCCATCCGGCGCAACATGCAAGCTATAGGCGCAACCTAGATCCACCGTTCGCGCAGCCGGTGTGTCCACAACGAACTCGCGAGCCGGCGCCCAAATGAAAGCGTGCAACGTACCGCGCCGTAAGGCGAGCCGTTGCTCCTCTCGCGTGCTTTCCAACACCTGTAACTTCGTTTCCGGCCCCACCTCTACTTCGCCCACGAAGTCCGATTCCAGGTGCGCTCCGCCGTTCTTGCCCGTCTCAATCGTCTCTCCCTTTCGCACGATCTGTGGCGCCCGGCCATTCAAAGTCATCGTCCAGGAGGACGCTACGGCTCTCCGGGCGCTCTGGATCTTCCAGCCCACCAGGCACGCGGCCGCCGCGATGGCCGCTGCAGCCGCCCACGTCAACCATCCTGCGCGCCGCCCCGTCTCCTCTCGCTTCGGTTCATGAAAGTCGATCGCCTTCCCGCTGTACGCGAGCGGCCGCAGCAAACCCTCCAGTCGAGTAACTTGAGCATCGGGCTCGCCTTCGCTCGACCACAAATATTCGTCGCTCATCGTTCCGTGTCCTTTTGATCGACAGGCCTTCCCAGAGCCTCGCGGAGTTGTTTCATGCCCCGGCACAAGTTGACGCGCACCGAATCCGGCGTCAACCCCGTTCGGGCTGCGATCTCGGGTCCCGTCATTCCCTCCACCAGGCGCAGCATGAGCGTCTCGCTGTAGGCGCCCGGCAGCGCCCGAATCGCGTCCAGCGCTTCAAACGCTTCGCCCCATTGCGCCGCGCTTACCGGTCCGCGGCGAAGCGGCTCCATGCGTCGGCGTTTGCGATGCGAGTCCGCCGCCGCGCGCCGCGCAATCGCGCAAAGCCAGCCGCCAAATGCCTCTGGTTCCCGTAATCCATTAAGCTGTTCCATGGCCCGCAGAAACACATCTTGTACCAGGTCTTCGGCGTCGCTGTATGCCACGTGCGCTAGCAGAACCCCATGCACCATTCGCGCATAAATCTGGTACAACGTTCCGAAGGCCGCGCGGTCGCCCGCCTGAGCGGCACGGACCAAAGCGGCCTCTTCGAAACCCGGCCGTGCGATCGTGGTCGCGGTCACGCCTTCAGCCTACTCTTCTAGCGCTGTACCTGGGCCGTCTCGGCGCGCTCCTGTAGGGCCGCTTCCACCTCTGCGTTTGTCGGAGCACGGCTCAACCTGGTTATCTCCGTCCAATTCACCGCGCCGCCACCCACTTTGAGCATCGCGCTCTGCTCTCCGAATCGCGGATTGGTCATCGTGAATGTCAGCACCCACTTACCCTTGGAAGGCCATTGCTGTGTGACCGCGTACATGCCTTGTCCCGAGATCGGAATCAATTTCAGCGGAATGCTTTCCCGTGCGCCGTCTACAATGCCCTCTGCGGTCCCCGATACTTTGGTCTTCTCCGCTTCCGCGCACGCGTATCCTCTTACCACGAGCGCCGCGTTTCTCGACAACGCTTCCTGGTTCGTGGACGGCTTCCCAATCTGCAGCACGAAGCCGCCGGCGATCAACGGCGTCGCCGCCAAGGCGACTAACATCTTCCGTCTGAGTTGCATTGAAATTCTCCTCTTGAACTTCGCTAGAAATCGCTCTTATGAAGTTCCGCGGAGAAGACGGCGGCCGTCCCCCGACTGTTAACAAGCCGCCAGCGCTATCGGAATTCGATTCCTCGCGCGGCCCCGGCGGCGGTTGCGTCGGGTTTCGGGGAAGCCGCGTAATCCACAATCACGGTCGGCCCCGCTTGGGGGCCGCAGTTGAACTCAGCCGGCGCGTTGCGCATCGCAACCTGGGCCGGGTCGGTTATCGAAATCTTCAAAGCGCCTTCCGGCGTCGAAACCGTAATCCCCGTGGCTTTTCCGCTCTCGCAGCGAATTTCGATCAGCCGTCCTTCCACGCGCATCATTCGGTCGCCGGCCTCAATAAAAGGATTCCGATTGGTCGCGCCGTGCGGAACACGTACTGTCTCCATCTGCAACTGCCCCTTTGCGTCTCGCGCAAACTGGACGCCTAGATCGGTGTCGCACAGGTACGAAAGTTGTGCGCCGCGGACGCGCTCATCGGGCGAACTTGCGTTTTCAAGCGCCTTTGCAGCCGCTCGCTTTCCTTCCTCCCGGCGTCCCAGTTCCTCGAGCGCGTACGCGCTTGCCATCCAATAGCCATATGCGCGCGCTCCAGTCGCCCGGCGCATGGCTTGCAGTTGCACGAGGGCCGCTTCAAACCGCCCGGCATTACTTTCAAGCAGCGCCAGCTTATAACGGGCGTCGTCGAATCCTGGGTCTAACTCCACCGCCCGCAGCAGCAACGGACGCAATTCTTCCGCGCTTGCGCCCGCTTCATCTTCTAATTGCGCGTAGCGATAGCAAACCCGCGCGTCTTTCAAGCCGTCCGCGACGGCGCGCCCCCAATCCGATCGCGCCTCGACGGCCTTTCCCTCGCGCAGCGCGATAGCTCCTAGCGCGGCCCATGCCTCTGCATTCGAAGGCGCTTCGCGAAGTAAGTCCTCATACAGCTTCTTCGCGCGATCCAATTCGCCGGTTGCCTCGCAGAGATCGGCCAACAGGAGATCCGCCTGCTGCGTGGAAATTGCTTGGCTCGTCGTGGAGATTGGCCCGCTAGACACGCCGGGCAGTCGAAGCTGTTTATACCTGCCTCCCTCAACCCATCGGCGTAGGTCTTCTTCTATCTGGCTCAAAGGCTTAGAGTAGGTGCGTTGCAATTCGCCGGCGCTCGCGCTCCCGGCGCTAAGCCGGTTCACTAACTCCCAGAATTTGGATTGATACCCCTCGGAGAGCGCCAGCATTTCCGTTAATGCCCAGCTCTGTGCATAGAACAAAGCCGTCCCGGAGAGCTGTAACTGGGCGCTTGGCCCCGGCGAAGCCAAGAGCTCTGAGATTGGCATCCACCGGTTATGTCTCAATACATCGATTCGCGCCGGTAATTCACCACCCAAGTCGCTCTCTCGCTCCGAGATGCGAACTGTGGAAAAGAAATCCGCCAGCCCTTCGCTCAGCCACGGCGGCAGCTTCAAACCGCTTGCATGTATTCGAGCGTGAGTATATTCATGCGCGGCCGCCACAAATCTCGCGCTTTGTAACCCCGGAAGCACCAGGTAATCGCGTCTCTCGGTGCCGGCGTAAAACGCTGCCGCGCCCGCGCGAGGCTTATACGAATCGAACTCGCCGCGCGAGCGAAAGGCGATTACGCGAACAGGCGCCGCATTGTTCGAGCTAAGGCCGCTTTGCTCGAAGAAGGTCCATAGCCGCTCGAAGCGCGCCGCGGCCACGTGCGCCTGCCCGTCATCGGCTTGCGTATAAATCTCGAAGTGAGTGCTGCGCGTTACTCGCCAGGGCGCCTCTGCGGCGGTTGAGGCGCCCCACGCGAAAGCGCTCGCCGCCAGCAAAATCCAAATCTGGCTTGTTCGCTTCAAATCTAGACAATAGCAAGTAGCGGCCGGGAAGAGTTGCGCCGCCGTTCGTCCCCAACTCTTTCGGTGGTGCTGAATTTTATTTGCGCGAGCCGATTACTTCCAGGGCATCCGTTTCATCCCGGTAAACGCGTAATAAGCTCCCAGAAATGCCGCCGCATTGATCATCGAAAAGTAATAAGGAAGCATCAGGAACTTAGGTCTCAGCCGGACCACAGCGCCGGCTGCCGCCAGTAAGTAGAAAGCTACTTGAAGCCACAGCAGCAATGCATATACAGGACGATCTAATAACAACAAATTCGCGCCGAAAGCCAAAATCATCGCGAAAGGAACTACTAATCGCAATCCTTTATGGCACAGGAAGAAAAATACCGGCATGGCTCGAAGCGGCTTCAGTAGAGGTTTAATCTCCCTTAGTTGCTGAATGTTACCGGCCATGATGCGAACTCGGCGGCCGAATCCGGTCATCTCGTGAGCCTCTTCGCGAATCACCGCCTCCGGCTCGTAAACCGCGCGCCACCCCTTTGCGATTACCGAAGCGTGGATGATGTAATCGTCGTTGATAGTCCCGGAAGGCGGAAACGGATATAGTTCGGTCCGAATCGCATGTAGATGGCCATGGCCTCCCAGGGTCGACGACAACTCCGCTTCCTGTGTTTTCAAGAACGTCTCATACTTCCAGTAGAAATCTTCTGATGCCCCGATATTTACCTCGTGCGGTTTGACAACGGTATATTTTCCGCTCACCGCGCCCACGCTAGGATCCGCGAAGTTCCGGATAAGTTTCCGGAGAGCATCCCGGTTTAGCATCGCCGAAGCGTCCGAAAAAACGATCACTTCACCGGCTAACTCCCGCACCGCGGCGTTCAATGTCAAGATCTTTCCCCGATTTACTGGAAAATCGAGCACCCTTACACGGCCCCCGCTCTCAGTCGACTCGGCCATGTCTTTCGCGAGCTGCAGCGTGCCGTCCGTCGATCCGTCGCATGCTACGACGATCTCTAGCAGCTCCGGAGGATAGTCCAGCGCCAGGGAATTTCGTATCTTTGGCTCAATGTTAGAGCGCTCATTAAACGCCGGAATCAAAAGCGACAAACGCGGCGTGATCGCTTCTTGCTTCACTCGGCGGTGAACAAGGCGCCTGAGCACCACGAGCGTCATCGGGTACCCAATATAGGCGTAGACCGGTATCGCGATAAATAGCCAAAAAAGAATCTGTAGTAGCAAATCCTGTGCCGTCAAATGGGAGTGTGAGACTTGGCGGCCCGCAATCTCAGCGATCCTCAGACACCCTTGATCTAATTTGATCTTACAAAATGCCCCAGCATGCCTTCGCCTAAATGGCTGGTATCGTTCAATGGAAGCATGCGTGCCTTATTGCAGCGAGTTTCACAGGCGAGCGTCACCGTGGATGGTTGCGTAACGGGTAAGATAGGTTGCGGACTGGTCGTCTTTCTAGGAGTCGGTCGTTGTGATACAGAGTCCCACGCCCATCGCGTAGCGCAAAAGATCGTTCAACTTCGCATTTTTCCCGACGCGGAAGGAAGAATGAACCGCAGCTTAGGTGACGTCGCCGGAGAGTTACTCATTGTATCGCAATTTACACTCTATGCCGATTCTACGCGAGGAAACCGCCCCTCCTATTCGGAAGCCGCCAAGCCCGATATCGCGGAGAGACTATATACCTTCTTTGTGTCCGCGTGTCGGGCAAAAGGATTTCGAGTCGCAACCGGCATATTTCAGGCTCCAATGCAAGTGCAATTGGTCAACGAAGGTCCTGTAACGATTATGTACGATTCTGAATCGTAACTACGTCGGGATAGTAAAATTTTTCAGGGTGTGTTACTAACTTATATATGGCAAAAACATCCGCGGCACCAAACACGGAAATTCTAGAGGCTGCTCTGCAGGGTCTGGAATCGCAAAAACAAAAGATAGAAGAACAGATCACTCAAGTACGCTCGCTGATGGGACGGCGCGTGGGCAGACCTCCAAAGCAGACTGGCAGCTCGTCGTCGTCGCCGGCTAAAGGAGCTTCTTCTAGCTCGGGCGCCACGCGCAAAAAGCGAGTTCTTAGCCCAGAGGCTCGTAAGCGGATCGCCGCGGCGCAGAAGAAGCGCTGGGCAGCGTTCCGTAAGAATCAAGAGTAGAGACTCCTTACTTCACCCTGCCGTCGGCCCGAGCCCGCGAGCGCTAATTTCGGTCGAAGCACTAGCTCTCATTAAATTGGCTGCGGGCCGAATAACTGTCCTCGCAGCTAAGCCGGATCGGGTAGGGAATACAAACCTCGGAATGGCGCGCGCTTCGAGAACTACCGCCTCTTTCGGCTTACGCGCCGTTTGTTAGAACTGTTTTACGGGTCGCTAGTACTGGATCGAGGGCCGCTACTCATCCCGGTAGTCGGCCCGCGGTGCTTCTTCTACTTCGTTAATTACATGCTTCTGGAACTCGAAGCTGCCACCGCCCGAGCATGCAATTGCGCGTCTTCCAGACGCTTAGCTTCCTGGTAAGTGAAGATCATGCGGTGAATTACGGTCAAATTTCCCAATACCGCGATGATCCAAAGCACGGGAGCCATGCGATCGAACAGTGCGCCCAGAATGAAGAGCACCACCCGCTCCGGCCGCTCCAGAAACCCCACCTTGCAGGTCGGGATAATGTTTTCCGCCCGCGAGCGCGTATAACTGATCATCACCGAGGCGGCCATCGCAATCGCTGTCAAAACCACATATGACGGGCGGTTGATCGTGCCGTAATAAACCAGGAGTCCTACCAGCAGCGCGATATCCGAATAGCGGTCCAGCACCGAATCGAAGAACCCGCCGAAGGCAGTCACTTTTTTTGTGGCCCTAGCAACGCGGCCATCCACCATATCGAACAGCCCCGCGAAGATAATCACGAACCCGGCCGTTCGAAAGTGCCCGAAGGCGAGGTACGTGGCCGCGGCCATATTGATCACCAGCCCAAGAAACGTAAGTACGTTTGGGTTGATCTTCGATAACGCCAAACCGCGCACGATCAGCCGGATAACTTTGTTCGACGCCAGACCGATTGCGCGTGTATATGTCATCAGCCGCTACTCCTAAGCTCCCGACGCGTCATGGATCGTGACTAATTTCAAAATCTCCATCTCGCGGACGCCATCCGGGATTTGAATCTTTACCGTGTCCCCCACGCGCTTGCCCAGCAATCCTTTCCCTATCGGCGAGCTTGTCGATATTTTCCCGTTAGCGACGTCTGCCTCTTCGCTCGTGACCAGGTTGTAAGTACACTCTTCTTCTTTGTAAACATCGAACACCACCACCTGCGAGCCGAGCCCAACCCGATCTCGCGGAATCCGCGAAAAATCGATCATAGAGAATTCACGCAGCCTGGCCTGCAATTGCCCCAGCCTCGCGTTGACCCACGCCTGCCGCTCTTTCGCCGCGTGGTATTCGGCGTTCTCGCTCAGATCCCCATGCGCGCGAGCTTTAAGAATCTCCTTTGGCAGCTCGTTCCGCAGTTCGTATTCGAGCGCCGTTATCTCATCCTGCAGCTTCTTTTTGAAGTCCTCCATGCGTCGCTTACCTCATTATATGGAACTACTTGCGGCAGGTACTGCCGGGGATTATACCGGCTGCTGTCCACCCCATTCGACAATCCATAAGTCGAATTGTTACAATGACGTATAGAGGATTCCCTTCCGCTCATGGCCAACAAACCGGCATTCGCACAAGGCGCCCAGGTTGAACATGGAAAGTTCGGTCTAGGCTCCGTGATGTCCTGCAACGAAGACTACATCGTGATTAAGTTCGACGACCATGGCGAGAAAAAATTCGTCACCTCCATCGTCCTTCCATCGCTCAAGAAAAGCGATCGCCAACCTCCTGTAGAGAAGCGGCGTGCCGCCCGCAAGAAAGCCGCGCCCGCGGCCGCCAGCGGCGCCTAACTCGGTCTGCTTGGATGAAAGTCGGTATCGTCGTATTTCCCGGAAGTAATTGCGACCACGACGCCTGGTATGCAGTCTCCGCGAACCTACGCCACGACGCCGAATTCATCTGGCACGATTCAGCTTCTCTCGGCGGCGTCGACGCTGTAATTCTGCCCGGTGGTTTCTCCTACGGCGACTATCTGCGCTGCGGCGCCATCGCCAAGTTCTCTCCTGTCATGCGCGCGGTTAAGGAGTTCGCTCAGGCCGGCGGCCCGGTGCTCGGAATCTGCAACGGCTTCCAGGTGCTTACCGAGGCTGGTTTGTTGCCCGGCGCCTTGGTGCGAAACGCCAACCTGAAATTTGTCTGCCGCACTGTCGGCGTAGAAATTGTAAGTCCGGATTCGCCCTTTACTCGGAAGGCCCGCCGCGGGCAACATCTGCAGTTACCCGTTGCGCATGGCGAAGGATGCTATATCGCCGACGAAGCCACGTTGCGTCAACTCGAATCCGAAGATCGCATCTCGCTCCGCTACGTCGATAACCCCAACGGCTCTTTGCGTGGCATCGCGGGCATATTGAACGCCCAGCGCAATGTCATGGGAATGATGCCCCATCCGGAACGCGCGGCTGACCCTCTCATGGGAAGCACCGACGGCCTGGTGATCTTATCCTCCCTCATCGAGTCCTCTTCGAACAGCAAGGCGCCTTTGAAAGTACAAGCTCTCGCCTCATGAGCGCGATCACGCCCGATGTAATCGCCGCGCATCAACTCACTCCTCCCGAATACGAAAAGATCGTGAGCCTACTCGGCCGCGAGCCCTCCCTGACCGAACTTGGAATCTTTAGCGTGATGTGGAGCGAACACTGCTCTTACAAGAGTTCTCGCGTCCACCTGAAAAAGCTGCCCACCGAAAGCTCGCGCGTGTTGCAAGGTCCCGGCGAAAATGCCGGCATCATCGACATCGGCGGCGGCGTAGCTATCGCCTTCAAAATCGAATCCCATAACCACCCGAGCTTCATCGAGCCATTTCAGGGCGCGGCAACCGGCGTCGGCGGCATTTTGCGCGACATCTTTACCATGGGCGCGCGCCCCATCGCCGTCATGGATTCCATTCGTTTCGGAAAACTCGACGACCCCAAGACCGGCTCGCGCAACCGCCGAATCTTTGAAGGCGTCGTCTCCGGAATCGCGCACTATGGGAACTGCTTTGGCGTCCCAACCGTCGGCGGCGAGTGCGTCTTTGAAGAAAGCTACGACGGCAATCCTCTCGTGAACGTCTTTGCGCTCGGTGTTTTTCGCCATGACGAAATCTTTTACGGCAAAGCCACAGGCGTCGGCAATCCGGTCATCTATGTCGGCGCCAAGACCGGCCGCGACGGCATCCACGGCGCCTCCATGGCTTCGGCCGAGTTCACCGATCAATCCAAACAGAAACGCCCGAACGTCCAGGTCGGCGACCCCTTTCTCGAAAAGCTCTTACTCGAAGCCTGCCTCGAAGCCATGCGTACCGGCGCCATCGTCGGCATCCAGGATATGGGCGCCGCCGGCCTCACCTCCTCGACGTGTGAAATGGGCAGCCGCGCCGGAACGGGCGTCGAGATCGAGTTGGCGCGCGTGCCCCAGCGCGAGACTGGCATGACGCCCTACGAGATGATGCTCTCCGAATCTCAGGAGCGCATGCTGCTCGTCGCCCAGCGCGGCCGTGAGCAGGAAGTCTTCGATGTATTCAGAAAATGGGGGCTCGACGCGGTGGAAATCGGCGTCGTCACGAGCGACGGCATGCTGCGCGTCAAGCATCACGGCCAGGTCTTCGCCGAGATTCCAAATCGAGCCCTCGCCGACGAAGCTCCGCGTTACCAACGTCCCTACACTAAGCCGCTCCGCACCGCGCCGCTTCATGGTCCGACGATCGCAAGCAGCGGCTTGGCCGCCGATCTCAAAGCCCTGCTAGCCTCCGGCGACATCTGCTCCAAGCGCTGGGTGTGGCAGCAATACGATCATCAGGTTCGCACCAACACCATCGCGGGCCCCGGCTTCGACGCCGCCATCATTCGAATCAAGGAGACCAACACGTCGGTCGCCATGTCGCTGGATGGCAACGGGCGCTATTGCGCGCTCGACCCGCGCGAAGGCACGAAGCTGATGGTCGCCGAATGCTGCCGCAATCTATCCGTCATGGGCGCGCTGCCCATCGCCACCACTAACAATCTCAACTTCGGTAACCCCGAGCGCCCCGAAATCATGGCGCAGATTGTCGAATCTGTCGAAGGTCTGGCCGAAGCCTGCCGGTTCTTCGAAGTGCCAGTCACCGGCGGCAACGTCAGCCTCTATAACGAGACTCTCGGGGCGCCCATTTTCCCGACCCCTGTGGTCGGCATTGTCGGTACGCTTGAGACTGCGTCCCCCGCTTCTAACGTCTTCCTGGCGCCGGGCCGGCCTGTCATTCTCCTCGGAGGTCTGGGCGAGGCCGATTGGGACCACCTCGGCGGCGCGCAGTATGGCAAAGTCATTGTTCGATCCCTCTGGGGCCGGCCGCCGAAACTCGACATGCAATATGAAAAGCGCGTGCACTCCGCCATTCGCGAGCTGGTGCGCGGCCGTGTCGTCGAATCCGCTCACGACATCGGCGATGGCGGCTTAGCGGTCGCCTTGGCCGAATGCTGTTTCGGCGCATCCCAGGTCGGCGCGGATATTACTCTCGACTCGGGTCTGCCGCCCGAGTTGCTCCTGTTCCATGAAGGCCCCTCTCGCGTCCTGGTCTCGACCGCCGCTCCGGAGAAGGTTCTCGCCGTAGCCGGCAAAAACAACATTCAAGCGATTCAAATCGGCGTTACACTCGAATCAAGAGTGGTGATTCGCAACCGGAACGAAGCCCTGATCGATTGCCCCGTCGCCGAGCTGAACGAGCTGTGGACTCACGCTCTTGAGCGCCTCCTCCAAACTACAGTCCCCGCCTGAACAAAATGGGTAAAAGCAGAATGTTTGATCCGGAAGAGGATATGCCCTTCGACAAGCTTCGCGAAGAGTGCGGCGTGTTCGCGCTCTACGGCCATCCCGAAGCGCCCAATCTGGTTTATCTGGGCCTCTATGCGCTGCAGCATCGCGGGCAGGAGAGCGCCGGCATGGCCTCAAGCGACGGCCGCAAGATTCACAGCGTCCGCAAAATGGGCCATGTAGCTGATATCTTCACTCCCGATGTCTTGAATCAGCTTCCGGGCGATCTCGCCATCGGACACACTCGTTATTCGACCGCCGGCGACACAAGCCTGCGCAACGCCCAGCCGCTGTCGGTCGCTTGCAGCAAAGGTCAAGTCGCCGTCGCGCACAACGGCAATCTCACCAACGCCATCGAGCTCCGCCAGATGCTCGAGCAGGACGGCTCCATTTTTCAGTCCACCAGCGACACCGAAGTGATTCTCCATCTGGTCGCTCGCTCGCGGGAACGCACGCTCGCTGGCGCGCTGCGCGACGCGCTCCTGCAGATCGAGGGCGCGTTTTCGCTGGTCTTCCTCGCCGAGGATCGCATCATTGTCGCCCGCGATCCGCATGGCTTCCGTCCGCTCGCCATGGGCCATCTCGCGGCCCCCGGCCGGCGTCCCGCAACCGTGTTCGCTTCCGAAACCTGCGCCTTCGACCTGATCGGCGCCACTTACATCGGCGATGTCGCTCCGGGCGAAATGGTCATCGCCGGGCCCGAAGGCGTCACCCGCGAACGCTACACCATGCCTGGCGCCCCCGCGCACTGCTCCTTCGAGCACGTCTACTTCTCGCGCCCGGATTCCATCGTCTTCGGCAAGTCCGTCGCGAAATCGCGCGAGCTTATGGGCCGCCTCCTCGCCCGCGAGCATCCCGTCGACGCCGACGCCATAGTTCCTGTGCCCGACTCCGGTGTCGCCGCCGCCGTCGGTTACGCCGCCGAATCGGGCATCCCTTACAGCCAGGCTCTCATCCGTAATCACTACGTCGGCCGTACTTTTATCGAACCCTCGCAAGCCATTCGCGATTTCGGCGTCAAGCTCAAGCTCAATCCTGTCCGGCACATGCTCGAAGGCAAGCGCGTCATCCTTGTGGACGACTCCATCGTCCGCGGCACCACCAGCCGCAAGATCGTCCGCATGGTGCGCAGCGCCGGCGCTCGCGAAGTGCATCTTCGCATTTCGTGCCCGCCCACTATCTCCCCCTGTTATTACGGCGTCGATACGCCTTCCCGTCACGAACTGATCGCCGCCACCCACACCATTAAGCAGATCGAAGAATTCGTCGAAGCCGACTCGCTCGCCTATCTTTCCATCGAGTCGCTGCGCGCCTCCGTGCAGGATTCCCAACATCATTTCTGTTACGCCTGCTACACCGGAACTTATCCCACGCTCGTGCAGATCGAAGAAATCGCTTTAGCCAAGACCGGCTGTTGTTAATTCGCGCTCTAATTCGCTCGCAATCAATGCCCGCAGCCTCTCCGTTAGCGCCCCGCGATCTTTCAAGCTGTATTCTCTGGTCTCAATCGGCGGCAGAATCCGTAGCGTCACCGCCCCGGCCTGCGGCGCGCCGCCACCATATGGCAGCACTGCGTCCGTTCCGATAATAATCGTCGGCGCCACCGGCACTCCCGCGCGGATCGCGATATAAATCCCGCCTTCCTTGAATGCCTGCAACACTCCATCGCGTGATCGCCCGCCCTCCGGAAAGATCAGCAGTGAAATCTGCTTCTCCTTGATTGTGTCCGCCGCTCTTTGTAGGGTTTTCACCGCCCCACGCGGATCTTCTCGCGGAACGGGAATGTGTCCGGCGCGGCTCAAGTGCGTGCCCAGCAGCGGAATCTGGAACAGTCCGCGCTTTGCCAGAAAACGAAACTGCGCGGGAATGTTGGCAAGCGCCACCGGCGTGTCCATATAGCTGAGATGGTTTGCGATAAAGACATAACTTGCGTTGGGGTCGATATGCTCCAGCCCTTCCACGCTCACGCGCACGCCGCTTACGGCCAGCAGCGTTCTCGCCCACGCGCGAGCCACTCGAATCTGCGCTCTTCCCGTGGAGTCGAAAAACGACACAATCAGGCTCGCCGTCCCGAAAACTATCGTGGCCAAAATGATCGCCGGATCAGCGAATAGCAGGCCGCGCAGCCTCTTCATGCACGCCCATTTTACCCGCCAACAACGCGCGCGCCTCGCCTACTACAAATAAAGATCCGGTGAAGAATACAATCGCGTCCCGCGGAGCTTCTTCCGCCAGCCTGATCGCCGCTCCAACCGTGCCGGCCACGGTGGCGTTTTTGTGAGGCGCCATCTCGACAATCGCTTCCGGCCGAAGAGCGCGTGGGAAATCGGCCGCCGTCACGATCAGGCGCTCCGCCAGTGGAAATAATTGGGCGGTTACTTCTTCGATCGCCTTATCCCGCATGGCGCCATATACCAGCCATACCGGCCGCTCTGCCCAGAACTCCCGGATGTATTGCGCTAACGCCCCTGCGGCAGCCGGATTGTGCGCGCCATCTAAAACAAACGCGGGTTCTCTCGAAATAAACTCCAGCCTTCCCGCCCAATGAACCTTCCGCAAACCCTCGCGTATGGCGTCCTGCGCCATGCCCAACTCGCGGCACGCGAGAATCGCGCTCTTCGCATTCTCGATTTGATGCCTTCCCGCCAGCCCGCACTCATACTTCAAGCCATCTATCGTGAACGACGACCCGTACGGCGTCACGCTTACGTCGCTTATCCGGGCATCTTCGGTTCGAATCAGCCGCGCGCCCATCTCTTGCGCGCGCTTCGCGATCACCGCCTCTGCCGCGGGCGTCTGCTGCGCCATCACCACCGGCGCGCCTCGCTTGATGATTCCTGCCTTCTCCGACGCGATCGACTCAATGGTGTTCCCCAAAAAAGCTTCGTGGTCATAGGCGACCGGCGCGATTACGCACAACTCCGGTTCAATGACGTTCGTCGCATCCAATCGTCCGCCTAGCCCCACTTCCATCACGCCGATCTCGCAGCGCGCGCCAAAGACCAAGAGCGCCATCGCCGTCACCGTCTCGAAATAGGATGGGTGCCCATCCATCTGTTCCGCCGCTTGGTGCACGACTTGGAACGCCCGCGCGAATTCTTCCGGCGTCACGGGGACGCCATCCACTTGTATCCGCTCCGTCGGCTCGATCAGGTGCGGCGACGTATACAGGCCCGTGTGCAGGCCCGCGCTCTTAAGCATGCTCGCGATCATCGCGCACGTCGAGCCTTTCCCGTTCGTACCCGCCACATGCACAAAACGCCCTCCCTGTTCCGGGTTCCCGAGCGCATCTAGCAAAATCTGCATGCGCTCCAATCCCCACTTCGCGCCGGCCTTCAATTCGTTGCCAAGCGAGTAAAGATAGCGAACGGAATCGGGATAGCTCATCTGCGCGCCGCGAGCAGCGGTCCTATCAGCGTGAACACATCCTGCGCAACGATCCTGTTTCCCGCTCCGCTCGGGTGGATTCCATCCGGCTGCATCATGCCAGGCATGTTGTAAACGTGCTGAAGAAGAAACGGCATGAACTTCAGGCCGTATTGCTTGGCAAGCGCAGGATACATCTCGGTGAACGGCTTCACATAATCGACGCCGTAATTCGGCGGCAAAGTAATTCCCAACAGCACGGTTGGAACCTTGGCCGCCTTCAGGCGATCCATCATCTCCTCCAGGTTCTTGCGGGTCGCTTCAATCGGCGTTCCCCGCAATCCATCGTTGCCGCCGAATTCCAGTATCACCAGCGCCGGATGCTCCGCGATCACGTTGTCGATTCGCGCCAACCCATCGGTGCTCGTGTCTCCGCTGACGCCTTGATTGTCGACGCGATACTTCAAGCCGTGCTGATCCAGCAGGTCCTGCAAATCGTCCGGATAACTTCTTCCTGCTACTCCGGCCGTCAAACTATCGCCGAACGTCACCACCACCGGGCGCGTGTCCGGCGGCGTGGCTTGACTCTCTACAGCGGAACTATCCGGCGCCTTGCTGCGTTCCTCGTTATTAGGAGAGGCCGTGTTCCGCCCGCACGCACTAAGCAGCCCCCACGCAACACATGCTGCCACAATGAGAACAGACCACCTTCTCTCCACCATTCCAGATTGACATGCAAGCTAGAACAGACCACAGCACGGTGATCGAGGTACGCCAACTCTGGAAAGTGATCGAAAACCCGCCGAGCCGTGTCGAGATCCTTCGCGACGTCTCATTTTCCGTTCCACGCGGCCAATTCCTCGCCATCATGGGCGCCTCCGGCAGCGGCAAGAGCACGCTTCTCGGTCTGCTCGCCGGCCTCGACACGGTCACCTCCGGAACCATTTCGGTCGATGGCGTCGACATTACCAATCTCCGGGAAGATGCGCTCGCGCGAGTGCGTGGCCGCAAGATCGGCTTTGTCTTTCAGTCCTATCAGCTGGTTCCCACTCTCACGGCCGAGGAAAACATTCTGCTTCCTGCCGAGCTGAGCGGCTTGAACGGCAACCCGCGCCGCCGCGCCGCGGAGCTGCTGGACCGCGTCGGCCTCACCCAGCGCGCCCACCACTACCCGGTTCAACTCTCCGGCGGCGAACAGCAGCGCATCGCGCTCGCTCGCGCCTTCATCACTCGGCCGCCCATTCTCATGGCCGACGAGCCCACCGGCAACCTCGATAGCGCCAATGGCCAGCACGTTCTCGATCTGTTGGTCCAGCTCAATCGCGAAGAAAAAACCACGCTGATCCTGGTCACGCACGACCGCAATCTCGCCGAGTACGCCGACCGCATCGTCACCCTGCGCGATGGCCGCGTCTTGACCGACGAACTCGCCCCTCGGCCCGTGGAAACCCGCCCGCTGGAAGCCTGAGATGTCCGCCTCCGCCTTGACCGGGAACATCGTCGCGCCTGCGGATTCACGGCTCAACTTCGGCTTCGGAACAGCCTCGAAAATCGCCTGGCGGGAATTGCGCGCGGCGCCTGCCAAGTTCTTCTTCGTCATCCTGGCCGTTGCCGTCGGGGTCGCCGCGCTCAGCGGGGTCAAAGGTTTCGGCTTCGCCTTTCGAGGCATGCTGCTGCGCAACGCCAGGCAATTGATCGCCTCCGATCTTCAAGCGCAAACCTGGAACGATCCTTCGCCCGACGATCTCGCCAAGCTGCAAGCCATAGCCGGCCGCTACGGCTCTATCACTCGCGTCACCGAAACCATCTCCATGGCCGCGTCGGCAAACGAGCGCGTGCCTCAAATGATCTCGGTCAAAGGCGTCGACCCCTCCGTCTACCCGTATTACGGCAAGCTCACGCTCAACCCGCCGCTCCCGCTCGCGCAATTGCTGAAAGACAATTCTTCCGCCGTCGTCACGCCCGAGCTCCTTATGCGCCTGAAGCTCAAGCCCGGCGGCGAGCTTCGCATCGGCGGAACGAATTTCCACATCGCTGGAACTCTGATCGCCGAGCCCGACCGTCTCGCCTCCGGCTTCGGTCCCGGCATGCGCGTGCTCGTTAGCCGCCCCGGGCTGGATCGCACCGCCCTCATCCAATTCGGCAGCCGTGCTGCCCAGCGCTTTCTCTTCAAGCTCAAGCCCAAGGTCGATCTGGATTCCATCAAGGATCAAATCAAGGCCGTGCTCCCGCGCAGTTTCCTCAGCGACTACCGCGAAGGCAGCCCGGTTGTCGGCCGCGCCATCGACAGCACCACCACGTTCTTGAGCCTGGTCAGCCTCATCGCTCTCATCGTCGGCTCGCTCGGCGTCGCCATGGCTATGTATTCGCACCTGCAGCAGCGCATGGACACCATCGCCGTCATGAAGGCTCTCGGCGCGCGCTCGAATCAGGTGATGCAGATCTATCTCATACAGACCCTGTGGCTCGGCATCGCGGGCGGTTTCATCGGCGTGGCGGCCGGCGCGCTCGTGCAGAAGTCGTTCCCATGGCTGATCCACCGGGTCTTCGCCCTGCTTCCCGAAGTTCCCTGGGATTGGTCGTTCAGCCTGCAAGGCATGAGCCTCGGCATTCTCGCCACTCTGCTTTTCACCGTGCCTCCGCTGCTCGGCATTCGCAACGTCCGCCCCGCTCTTGTGTTCCGCCGCAATATGGCCGACGCCGGACTTGAAAATCGCAAGCACTGGCGCGAGCGCATTCCCAGCTTCGCCGGCGCGCTGCTCATCTTCTGCGGCTTCAGCGCTATCGCCGTGTGGCTGAGCGGTTCCTTCAAAATGGGCGCCTACTTCATGGCTGGCCTGAGCGCCAGTATTCTCCTGCTGGCCGCCGTCGCCGCGCTGCTGCTCTTCCTTATGCGCCGCGCTGTCCGCGCCGGAAGCAAACGCCTGCCGCCATCCTTCCGGCACGGCTTCGCCAATCTCTATCGTCCCGGTAATCAAGCCCGCTCCGTGCTGGTCGCCCTGGGCATCGGCGTCATGTTCACGCTCTCGACTTATCTGTTGCAGCGCACCGTTCTCCGCCAGGTCACAAGCGAAGGCCCCGGCCGCGAAGGCAATCTGTTCCTGCTCGACATTCGCAACTCGTCCGACGTCACGCGCTTCATCGAGGCTCAGCCGGGCGTCGCTGGCAAAGTCGAAACGGTCGGCTACATCGTCAGCAAGGTGCTTGACCAGAACGGCGTCGCAGTCCACGACTTGCATCTTTCAAAGCAGCGCAAGGAAGATCTCCAGGTCATTCGTATCTTGACCGCCTCGGCCATGCCTTCCCCGCTTGAATTGAAAAAGGGGCGATGGTGGAACGCTGCCGCGCGCGATCCACAGCTAGCGGTTTCTGAAGAAATCCGGCGCGATTTCGATCTCCACTTGGGCGACAAGCTGCGCTTCCAAGTCGCCGGCCGCGTCTTGACCGTACCGCTGGTCGCCATCTTCGATCAACGCGAGCGCAGCAATGTCCGCTACAGCCTGGTCTTTCCGCGCGAGTCGCTGCACGGCTTCCCGGTGACCTACTATGGCGCCGCCCACGTCGATCCCGCCAAAATCCCCCAGGTCGAAGAAGCCATCTTCGAGCGATTCCCCACTGTCACCGTCATGAACCTCGCCGACATCCTGACGCGCATCCAGGAAGCCGTCGATCAAGTCGCGCTGGTCGTCCGATTTCTCGCCTTCTTCGCTATCGGCGCGGGCGTCATTATTCTTTGCTCCAGCGTCGCCGGCACTCGCTATCGCCGCGTTCGCGAGGTCGCGATTCTCAAAGCTCTCGGTGGCGCGAAAGGCCGCATCGTCGGCATCTTCTCCATCGAGTTTTCGATCCTCGGCGCCGTCTCGGGTCTCGTCGGGGGCGTGCTTGCCAACGTCTTCACGCGCGTAGTCGCCGATAAGTTCCTCGAAACACCGTTCACATTCGATTGGGTTTCGCTCCTGGTCGTGATGCTTGGCACAGCGCTACTCGCGAACGCCGCCGGTTGGCTTGCCAGCGCGCGTATTCTGGACCAGCGCCCGCTCGAAGTCTTGCGCGGCGAATAGCCTTTACGTTTTCTCGCCGAGTTTCTTCTTCGCTTCGTGTGCTGTCTTCGAATCCGGTGAAATCTGAATCACGCGCTGAAACGCCGTCTTCGCCGCGTCTTTGTTCTTTAGCTTCTCTTCCGCCTCGCCCACTTTGAAGAACGCGTCCGCCGAACTCGGGTTGTATTTGGTGGCCCGCTCGTACCGCTGCAGCGCCGCCCGATAGTTTCCCTTGCGCCAATAATAATTTCCCACCCTGACGTTGCGATCCGATTCCAATGGATCGAGCGGAAATTTCTCGGGCGCGACCGATTCATCTTCTTCCGGAGGCTCCTGCTCGTTTTCCGCTGGCGGCGTGGCCTGTTTCTGCTGCCCGGATACCGCCAAACTCGATGCAAAACCCAAGAGACAAACAAAAAACCGCTTGCGTGTCACAATTGGATTATAGCTGCCACCAGCGCACAGGCCGTTTGGTGGCCGTTGTGCGCGGTCAATCAAAGCGGCACAGGCCGTTTGGTGGCCGTTGTGCGCGGTCAATCAAAGCGGCACAGGCCGTTTGGTGGCCGTTGTGCGCGCTAATCAATGACGCAATTGCGAGAGAAAGTAGCGCAGCTTCCCACCCAGCCAGGCGTTTACCTCTATATTGACGGAGCGGGAACCGTCCTCTACGTTGGCAAAGCGAAGAACCTTCGCAGCCGCGTCCGGAGTTATTTCAATGAAGAACGGCTGGCCGACGCGAAAACGGGAAGCCTGATTGCCGAAGCGCGCGACATTCAATTTGTTCAGGTCGACAACAACAAAGAAGCTCTCGCTCTTGAAAACAACCTCATCAAGGAATACAAGCCGCGCTTCAACATCCTCCTGCGCGATGACAAAACGTTCCCCTACATCCGGCTCACCAACGAAAAATATCCGAGAGTCTACGTCACCCGCCGCCTCATCAAGGACGGCTCCAGTTACTACGGCCCGTTCTTCCCCGGCAATCTCGCGCACCGGCTCGTGCACTTCATTCACCGGCATTTCAAAGTCCCTTCCTGCAAAATCGACCTGACTCGCAAGCACACGCATCCCTGCCTGCAATACCACATTCATCGCTGTCTCGGTCCCTGCACCTCTACCCTGACGACCGACGAAGCCTATGCCGCCGCTGTCCGCGACGTGCGCCTCTTTCTCGAAGGCCGCCACCGCGATCTCGCCGATGAGCTGCAGCGCCGCATGACCGTCGCGTCCGACCAGATGCGCTTTGAAGAAGCCGCTAGCCTTCGCAACCTAATGAATACCGTTCGCGAGATGGAGCAGCGCCAGAAAATGGACGCGGTCGAAGGCGACGACGCGGATATCTTCGCCTATCACGCCGAGCCGCCGCTAGTGGCCGTCAACCTCTTTCACCTGCGCCACGGAAAAATCATCGATCGCCGTGAGTTCTTCTGGGAAGATCAACTTCACTTTGAGCCATCCGAGTTCTTCGAAGCTCTCCTGAAGCAGGTCTACCTCAACACCCAGCACATTCCCGGACGCATTCACGTTCCGGCCGACTTCGAAGAGCGTGAAGAACTGCAGGACTTCTTGTCCGACCGGCGCGTCCGCCGCGTCGAAATCACCACTCCGCAGCGCGGCGCGAAGAAAGCCCTGCTCGCTCTGGTCGAAACCAACGCGAAGCACAGCTTCGATCAGCGTTTCCGCGTCATGAAGCCCTCCTCCAAGGCAATAAGCGAAGCGCTCCAGGAAGCCCTCAACTTGCCCGATCTGCCGCGCCGCATCGAATGCTTCGACATCTCGCATATCCAAGGGACCGACAAAGTCGCCAGCATGGTCGTGTGGGAAGACGGCAAGATGAAGAAGTCCGATTATCGTAAGTTCATCATCCGCACCGTCGTCGGCAATGACGATTTCGCTTCCATGCGCGAAGTCATCACGCGCCGCTATTCGAAGCTTCAGGAAGAGAAACAAAAGTTTCCAGGTCTGGTGCTCGTCGATGGCGGCCTCGGCCAGCTACATGCCGCCGCCGAAGCGCTCGAAGCCCTGGGCAACACCTATCAGCCGCTCGCCTCTATCGCCAAGCGCGACGAATGGATCTACGTCTACGGTCAGGAGGACGAACCCATTATTCTGGAGAAGTTCTCGCCGATCCTGCACCTCGTGCAAACTATTCGCGACGAAGCGCACCGTTTCGCCGTCACGTTCCATCGCACCCGCCGCAACGCCCTGCGCCTCACCTCCGAGTTGCACGAAGTTCCGGGCGTCGGCCCCAAAACCGTTGAGAAGCTGTTGCGCGCCTTCGGCAGCCTGGAGCGCGTCCGCCAAGCCCCCCCTGAGGAACTGGCGCGCGTCGTCGGCAAAGCCTGCGCCACCCGCCTGCAAGATACACTGGCCAAGACAGCCGCGAATGTCGTCTAACCCGGTGATCGACGAATGACACCTCAGTCACTTGCGACTAACGGAAAGCCTTCGCGTGAGGTCGCGCGAATTGAATACCTGGGAGTCAAGAACTATCGAGTCCTCAGGAACGTTCAACTCCGTGAGATCACGCCTCTCACCGTCCTAGTGGGCCCGAACGGCAGCGGAAAATCGACTCTCTTCGATGTCTTCAATTTCCTTAGCGAATGCTTTCAGTTTGGACTTAGACATGCTTGGGATAGACGCGGCCGCGCAAGAGAGATCAAGTCGCGCGGAACTGTTGGTCCGATCTCCATTGAACTGAAATATCGTGAACGGCCCGGACAGCCGCTCATCACCTATCATTTCGCAATCGACGAGCGCGCGAGAGGACCCATAGTCGTCGAAGAGTGGCTCCAATGGAAGCGAGGAAGATACGGCCAGCCATTTAAATTTCTCGAGTACCACGAAGGCAGAGGAAGCGCTGTCAGCGGTGACATGCCCGATGAGAACGACACGCGAATCGAGACGCCTTTGCGGTCACCTGATCTTTTGGCAGTTAATACGCTGGGCCAATTTGAAGACCATCCACGAGTCGCTGCTTTAAGAGAATTCATTACCGATTGGTATGTTTCTTATCTCTCCGTAGACGACACTCGGAATCAACCCGAGGCCGGGCCGCAACCGCGGCTCAGCAAGACAGGAGATAACTTGGCCAATGTTGTGCAATATCTTAAAGAGCAGCACCCAAAACGGTTAAAGCGAATCTTCTCCGTATTGAGCCGGCGAATTCCTCGCTTGGAAAGTGTCTTGGCTGAGGCAATGCCTGACGGTCGTTTGTTGCTGCAAATTAAGGATGCTCCCTTTGAAACTCCAGTTCTTTCGAAATTCACTTCAGACGGGACTCTTAAGGTGCTGGCCTATTTGGTCGTCCTTTATAATCCAGACAGCCCTCAATTTATTGGAGTCGAGGAGCCGGAAAACTTCTTGCATCCCCGCCTGCTCCCTGGCCTGGGCGAGGAATGTCGCAAGGCAAGCGAACATTCCCAGATTCTTGTTACGACCCACTCTCCGTATCTGTTGAATGCGGTTCGACCCGGCGAATGCAGAATCTTGTATCGGAATACAGACGGATTCACAGAGGCTGTCACCTCCTCCAATGTGGAGGGTGTCTCCGAATTTATAGAGTCCGGCGCATCGCTTGGGGACCTTTGGGCCGAGGGACGATTTGGCGTTGGAGATCCGTTGACCGACGATGCGGTTCCTAGGCGGCGCTAACGGCTCTAAACACGAATGAGCATCGAACGTGTAGACTTCCTTGTGGAGGAAGCCTCGATGGAAACTTTCCTTCGTTGCTTCTTACCGAAGCTTCTTACAAAGACCGCGTTTGAGGTGTACGCGCATCAAAGCAAGCATCAGATGCTCGATAGACTGCCGGCCCGCCTGCGCGGCTATTCCAAGTTCTTGCCCGACAAGACGCGTGTCGTTGTATTGATGGATCGGGACCGGGAGAATTGTTACGAATTGAAGGCGCGGTTGGAGAAGATCGGCAGAAAGGCCAGTCTCATCACAAAGTCGCGCGCTCAGAGCGACCGGTTCCAAATCGTGAATCGAATTGTGGTGGAAGAACTTGAATCCTGGTTTTTTGGCGATTGGCCTGCGGTATGCGCCGCTTACCCGAAGCTTTCGCCCAACGTTCCCGCGAAGTCTGCATACCGTGATCCTGAGAGGATCAATGGTGCCGCGTGGGAAGCCTTTGAACGCGTTATGAAGAGGGCGGGCTATTTTAAAGGCGGCCTTCGAAAGATTGAAGCAGCACAGAACATTGCCCCACATATGAGCATCGGTCTGAACAAGTGTCGCAGCTTTCACGTATTTTGTGAAGCGCTCGCAAGTTTCGAAACAGATAAATAACCGTCAAGCATCAGACTGAACACGAATGTCGTCTAGTCCGACCCCGCTAACCTTTCGAGAAGTCTTCAAAATCCCCGCGCTTCGCCGCCTCTGGGCCGCCCAGTTAGTCAGCGTCTGCGGAGATTTTCTCGCTATCTACGCGATCTTCGCGGTCGTCAGCTTCCGCATGCACGCCTCCGCGAACGCCGTCAGCCTCGTGCTGGTCTTCTATCTTCTCCCGCTGGCTATCGTGAGCCCCGTCGCCGGAGTCTTTGTCGATTCCTGGAACGTCAAGCGCACTATGATCGCCAGCGATCTCTGCCGCGCCGCGCTCTTCCTGCTCTTGCTGTTTGCTCACCAGCTCTGGCAGATCTACGCCATACTGCTCGCGGCCAGCACCGTCTCCAGTTTCTTTCTCCCAGCCCAGACCATTACGCTCCGCGCCATCGTCCCGCTCACCGGCCTCACTAGCGCCAACGCGGCCATCCAACAGGCCTTCTACATGATGCAAATCGTCAGCCCAGCCATCTCCGGCTTGCTCGTCTCCGCCTTTGGCCCAAACTCCTGCTTCATCATCGATTCCGCTACTTTCGTTTTCTCCGCCGGCATAATTTCGACGCTCACCATCGGCCACCAACCCGCTCCCGCCTTAAAGACCGTGCGTTCTGTCGCGACGGAAATCGGTTCGGGCGTCAGGTTTATATTCACCCACCCGGCCATTTCATTTGTCATCACCGCCATGAGCGCCGGCATGTTCGCGATCCGTTGTTTCGGCGCGCTGCTCGCGGTGTATGTGCGCGATGTGCTCAGAGGCAGCACGTCTCTATTCGGCATCCTGGGGTCGCTCATCGGCGTCGGCATGATCGTCGGTACGCCGCTGGTGCGCCGCATCACCCGCGCCCATTCCAATTCGCATGTGGTGGCGGCGGGGCTCGCCGCCGTGGGTCTCTGCATCGCAGTCATCTGCGTTTGGGGGACGATTCCCGCCGCCATCATCGGCATCCTCATGCTCGGCTTCTGCATCGCCTTCGTCGTCGTCCCCGCGCAGGTGCTTATACAGCAGCACACGCCGCGCAACATGCTCGGCCGCGTCACCGGCAGCTTGGTCTCCTTAATAGTAGGCTCGCAGGTCATCGGAATGTTGTTGGCGGGCGCGGTCGCTACCGGCGTGGGAATCCGCAATGTTTATTACGGCAGCACCGCTTTGCTCTTGTTGCTCGCCGCCATGAGCTTCTATTGGCTTTCGCGAGACAAAGGACAACCGGCGCCTCTGCCCCAGCCGGAGTAGTCGGTCTCGCTAAGCCCGCAGCCCGTCGATAAATTTATCCAGTCGATCGAGCCCGCGCTCCAACTCATGCATCGAAGTCGCATACGAAATCCGCACATGCTCGTTCGTCCCGAAAGCCTCTCCGGGAACCACGGCCACGTGCGCCTTGGCCAGCAGCTCCGTCGCAAACTCCATCGCGTTCTTCACTCGCCCGCCGCGAAACGCCACGCTGATGTTCGGATAAGCATAGAACGCGCCCTTGGGAGTAACGATGGAAACGCCCTCGATCTCGCGCAGCCGCCCGATCACGAAATCTCGCCGCTTCCGGTATTCGGCCAGCATCGACCCTACAGAGTCTTGCGGCCCTCTCATCGCCTCCAGAGCGGCCTTCTGCGCAATCGAAGTCGGATTCGACGTGCTGTGACTCTGCAGCTTCATCATCGCGCCGATGATGGCCGCCGGCGCCAGTGCGAAGCCGACCCGCCAGCCGGTCATCGCATATGTCTTCGAAAGCGAGCCAGCCACCACCACCGTCTCCTTGGCGCCCGGCGCCGCCGCGATCGAGAACGGCGCCCCTTCATATAGAAAGTGGCAGTAGCATTCGTCTGTCAACAAAAAGACCCCGCGCTTGGACGTCAGATCCAAAATCTTCCGCAGCTCTTCTTGCGGGATCACAGCCCCGCTCGGATTACTCGGCGAGTTGACGATGACCAGTTTCGTCCGCCTCGTGAGATGCCGGCCAATCATCTCCGCTCTCACCTCGAAACCCGTATGCTCGTCGGTTTCGACAAACACGCAGATTCCGCCCGCATAGTTGACAACATCCTTGTATGTCACCCAATACGGCGCCGGAATCACCACTTCGTCTCCAGGATTCACCAGCGCCTGGATCAAGTTGAAGATCGCATGCTTTCCGCCCACCGTGGCCATGCATTCGGCTGCCGCGTAGTTTGTGCCGAAGTCTTCGCGGTGCCTCGCCACAATCGCCTCGCGAAGCTCCGGCGTCCCGCCTGCGTTCGTGTACTTGGTGAAGTTCGATTGGATGGCTTGAATCGCCGCTTGCTTAATGTTGTCCGGGGTAGGGAAGTCCGGCTCGCCGGCCCCGAAATCAACCACGTCCACTCCTTCGCGTCGAAGCTTGTCGGCGTCGGCCGAAACCTTCAATGTGGAAGAAACGCTAATGCTCGAAATGCGTTCGGCGATCTCTGCGGTTGCTTGCATGTTTACTCTTAATTTACCGTTGCCCTGGGAATCTTTTGCGCAAACGCGCCGCGACCGGCGCTGGCACGAAATTCGAAACGTCCCCTCCCAGCGTAACGATCTCCTTTATCATGCGCGAGCTGAGAAACGAAAACTCTTCGCCGGCCATCAGGAAGATCGTCTCGACTCCACCCATCCGTCGATTCAGCAGGGCCATCTGCAGTTCGGCTTCGTAATCGGAGACGGCGCGGATTCCCCGCAAGAATACGCTGGCCCCGCGCCGCGCCGCATAATCCACCAGCAGCCCCTCGAACGAATCGGCTTCCACATTCTCCAGGTGCGAACTCGCTTCGCGTATCATCTGAATGCGTTCGTCTACAGGGAACAGCGGCGCCTTTTGTGTGTTTCGCAGAATCGCGATCAGCAGCCGATCGAACAACGAAGCGCCGCGCGAGATAAGATCCAGATGCCCGTTCGTAAGCGGATCGAAGGAACCCGGGTAAATCGCTACCAGCGGACGTGACGAAACCGAAGTCATGGGGAGAAAATTTGAGTGTAGTGGATCTGAAGACGATTGTTGACTCCGAAGACGACTCCATCTTCGACATACGCACCCACGCGCCGGGCCCTCAAGGCGCTCTGCCCATCACGGCCGAGATGCTCCTTGAGCAGCCCTCCGGCAACCTGTTCGGGCTCTCGCAGAACGCTGGCATGGGTTGGTCTCCTGAAGCCCTCGGCGGACGGCAGGTTCTGATCCTTAGCACCCACGGCGGCGTTCGCGCGCCAAGCGGCGCGCCCATCGCGCTCGGCTACCATACCGGTCACTGGGAAGTCGGGCTGCTCGTCGCCGAAGCCGCCCGAGAGTTGCAGTCGCGCGGCGCCATTCCGTTTGCCGGCGCGTGCACCGACCCCTGCGACGGCAGAACGCAGGGAACCGCCGGCATGTTCGATTCGCTCCCTTATCGCAACGATGCGGCCATCGTCTTGCGGCGGCTGATCCGGTCTCTGCCAACCCGCCACGCCGTGATCGGCATCGCCACTTGCGACAAGGGCCTGCCTGCCATGATGATGGCGCTTGCGGGCTCGCGCGATCTGCCCTGTGCCTTGATCCCCGGCGGCGTTACGCTCATGCCCGAGCACGGTGAAGACGCGGGCAAAGTGCAAAGCATCGGGGCCCGGTTCGCGCATCGCAAGATTTCGCTCGAGGAAGCCGCTCTCGCCGGCTGCCGCGCCTGCGCCTCCCCGGGCGGCGGCTGCCAGTTTCTTGGGACCGCCGCGACGTCGCAAGTAGTCGCCGAAGCCCTCGGCCTCGCTCTTACCCACGCGGCGCTCGCCCCCTCCGGCGAGCCCGTCTGGCTCGACATGGCCCGGCGCTCCGCCCGCGCGGCCTTGCGCCTGGATCACCTCCATCTCCGCGCCCGTGATATTGTCACCCGGCACGCGATCGAGAACGCCATGGTTCTCCATGCGGCCTTCGGCGGCTCGACGAATTTACTGCTTCACATTCCGGCCATCGCGCACTCCGCAGGTTTGCGCCGCCCCACGGTCGCCGATTGGAATCGTGTGAATCGCGCCATTCCGCGCCTGGTTGACGCGCTTCCCAACGGCCCGCGCAATCATCCCACTGTGCAAGTCTTCCTCGCTGGCGGCGTCCCCGAAGTCATGTTGCATCTGCGGCGCGCCGGCATGCTCCACGCGCGCGCGCTCACTGCGTCCGGCGAAAGCCTCGATGCCATGCTCGATTGGTGGGAGCAATCGGAGCGCCGGCGCCGCTTTCGCGCCCGGCTCACTGCCCTCGACGGCATCGATCCCGACGACGTCATCCTCTCGCCCGACGCCGCCCGTTCCCGCGGCCTGACGTCCACCGTCTGTTTCCCGCACGGCAATCTTGCCCCCGAAGGCGCCGTGATTAAGAGCACCGCCATCGATCCCTCCATAGTCGATCCCGATGGCGTCTTCCGTATGCGTGGCCCCGCTCGCGTTTTCACAACCGAGCCTGACGCGGTCGCCGCCATTAAAGACCAGCGCATTCGTGAAGGCGACGTCATCGTCCTCATCTGTCGCGGCCCCATGGGCGCCGGCATGGAAGAGACCTACCAGATCACCTCCGCTCTCAAACATCTGCCCTTCGGCAAGTACGTCGCCGCCATCACGGATGCCCGTTTCAGCGGCGTCTCCACCGGCGCCTGCATCGGCCACGTATCGCCCGAAGCCTTGGCGGGCGGCCCCATCGCCAAACTGCGCGACGGCGACATCGTCGAAATCGTCATCGATCGCAACAAACTCGAAGGCCGCGTCGACTTCGTAGGCGAAGCCGGCGAAACCTTCGATGCCCAGGAAGGCAGTCGGCGTTTGCTCGCCCGCGAACCGCGCCCCGGCCTCCAAGCGGATCCCGATCTGCCCGAAGACACGCGGCTCTGGGCGGCTCTACAACAGGCGAGCGGCGGAATCTGGGGCGGATGCGTCTACGATCCCAACGAGATCGTCAAGAGGCTGACAGACGGCCCGTGTCCCTAATTAAGGCCACGGGCTCCAGCTTCCGTCCGTCGTTCGCTTGTCCTCTTCTTCTTTCTTCTTCCGCGCCCGATCCTGCTTCGAAGGGCCGCCCTTGAAATATAGATGCACGATTACGTTGTGCGTCGAAGCGTCCGCCGTGTAGTCGGACTGCGTCTGGCCCAGGTTGTCGAAGATCCCTTGATCCTCCACGCGTTTCAGGAAAAAATCGGGATAGTCCGGATTGAACGGTTTGCCCGGTTTTTCTCCCCACAGCTTTTCAATTACGGGCTGAGTCGTCACATCCAGCCCTTTGATGTCGAGAGTTTGAAACGTGTAAATAGATCCGGGCGATACCGTGTAAGTCACCGACACCGTGTGTTTGCTGTCGTCCGGCTGCGAATCGGTTAACACCGATGCATCCAAATATCCGTGGCGCCTCAGCCGGTGCGCCAGATCGATCCGGAAATTATCAACCTGTTCCGCATTGAATGCTTGTCCGGGCTTAAAAGGAATGTTAGAGCGGATCTCGTCTTCATCCAGGCCGCTGCCCCGGAAATGAATGGGCCCGAAAGTGAACGCCGGCCCCTCCTTAATCTCCACTTTGACAATGATGCCCAGATTGGTCTTCGCCGGTTCGGTCTCAACCTTCGTGAAACTCACGGCCGCATAGCCCTTCGCCGCATACAGCGGCTTGATTGCGCCGTTTAAAAGCGATTCCAGCCGCGTATCGGAAAACGGTACGCCGATCGCCACCGTGTTCACGGCTCGCAAAATCGCGCCCGTATCGACGGCTTTATTCCCCGTCACGATCACTTGTGAAATGGTCGGCGCCGGCGTCTCCGGCGAAAATACCACGGCCAGTTCCTTCGGATCGTCATTTGAAACCATCGCATGAACCTTCACAGGCTTATTGCCGCCCTGCGATAGATAATCTTGAATCGCCGCGCTGTAGCGGCGCAGCACGCCTTCGGTCCCGGGAATCCGCTCCGCGTATAGTTCGATGTGATCGCGCAGGTACTTGCGCAATTCCTCCGGCGAAACGCCCAGGCGCTCGAACCGTACCGGGAATAGCTGCGTATTTTCCGAAACCTCGAACGTCAGCTCGTATTCAACCGGGTTGCCGTTGCTGAACCGGTATTCGTCCGTAACGTTGGAAAACAACTCGGTATCCTGCAATTTCTGGCGAGCATGTTCGATGGCCGCCGCTGTCACCCGATCCCCGGTCTTCAAACCCGATTCCAGTATGATCGCCGCCGCCGGATACAAATTGTTCCCCGTGACCGCAATCGAATGCAAAACTCCTGGAGGCGGCGCCTTCTTCTGCGCCTGGGTCTGCTGCGGCTGCCCGGAGCATATAGCTGCCCACGCACAAACCGCGGCGACGCAAAGAATAGAGCGCATAACTTCCTAGTTTCATCATACGTACCGGCGGCGCAACGCGTTTCCGCTCGCCACAATCGGCTTTATCGCCCCTTCCCGGATCTTCGGCTAAAGCTTGTATCCTGCTTCTATATGGCGACTGCGGCGGAAGCTATCGCGGAAGGGCGGAAAGCGCGTAGCGAGGGAGACTTCACCGTGGCTCGCGAGCGCTATGCCGCGGCAGCGCAGATCTACCGCGCCCGGAAAGACGATCTGGCCTACGCTCATGCCATCCGCCACATCGCCGATATCTATCTGCAAGAATCTAAGCTCGCCGAAGCCGGTCCTTTATACGAAGAGTCTTTGGAACTCTATCGTGCGAACCTCGGCACAAAAATTCTCGACCTCGCTAATGCGCTCCGCCCCTACGCGCTTCTGAACGAAGGACAGGGAAATCCGGAATTAGCCAGAGCGCTTTGGCAAGAAGCAAGGCATCTTTATAACTCGATTCGAATAGAGCCGGGCGTTTCCGAATGCGACGCGCATATCCGCAAGCTTCAGCAAAGCTGACCCGTGGCGTGGGAACACAGCGCGGCGCCCGTGAACAAATCGCGTTAAAAGGCGTCTTATAGAAGATGCCAATCTACCGGGATCTCCGATACGCCGCCCGCCAACTTCGGAAGTCCCCCGCATTTACGCTCGCTGTTCTGGTCACTCTCGCGCTGTGCGTCGGCGCAAATACGGCCGTGTTCAGCGTGGTAGACACTCTCTTCTTTCGCCCTCCGCCCTACTCGAAGCCCGAAAAGCTTGCCGTGATCACTACGGTCCGGCGTTTTCGCGGCGCCGTCGATGTCGATACCAGCCAGGACGGCGCGCAATGGGAAGCCGTTCGCGACCACGCCAATCTGCTGGATGCGGCCGTCTTCGGAGCGGCCGCCGGCGTAAACCTGGTCGCGCAGAATCGGGTCGAGTACATCGGCAATGAACGCGTAAGCGCGAACTTCTTCCGCGTGCTCGGCGTCCCACCGCTCCTCGGGCGGGAATTTACCGGCCAGGAGGACGTGCCCAACGGACCCAGGCTGGCGGTTGTTAGCTACCGCCTTTGGCGAACCGTCTTTCATTCCGATCCGCGAATTCTTGGCGAAACGATCCAGCTTCGCGGTGAGCCTCACACCATCGTCGGCGTCATGCCGGAAGGCTTTCTGCCGCCTGCCGATACCTTCGATAGCGACCCGCTGCCCATCGATGTCTGGACGCCGCTTCGTCCCACCGCAACGGGCGAAGGCGCCGGCAACAACTTTGAGGTGATCGCGCGCCTCAAGCCCGGCGTTACGTTCCAGCAGGCCGATGCGCAGCTTCAATCCGTGCTACGGCCGGTCTTTGAGCAGCGAATGCGCCCCGGCCTCGAATTCGCCGAGCGAGCCATGCCCTTCCAGAGTGGCGCCACATACGAAATAGCGCGCGGCGTGCGCCTGATGTGGGGCGCGGTCGTCATTGTGCTGATGATCGGATGCGTGAATATCGCAGGTCTCCTCCTGGCGCGCTCCGCTGCAAGATCGCGCGAGCTCGCTACTCGCTTTGCTCTCGGAGCTACGCGCCGAGCGGCGTTGCGGGAGCTTCTTTGTGAGTCTCTGCTGTTGGCCGTCCTGGGCGGGGCGCTGGGCATCCTGCTCGGCTCTTTCGGGCTCAAAGCGTTGCTCTTGCTCAATCCCGGCGTGTTCGAGATCTTTGGCCCTGTCGCTTTGAATGGTCGCGTCGCCGCCATCATGCTTCTTGTCTCGGCTGCGGCCAGCCTCGTCTTTGGTTTGGTTCCGGCGCTTCAGGCGACCAGTCTGGACCTCCGTTCTTCGCTTTCAGAAGGCGGACGCGCCTCCACGTGGCGCCGCGGAGTATGGACTCGCCGTGGGCTGGTGTTCGTGGAAGTAACACTCGGCGTGGTGCTGGTGGCTGCGGCCGGCCTGCTGATCCGCACCTTCGCGACACTCGCCGGCGCCGATCCCGGTTTCGATCCCAAGAACGTTATGATCGCCTCCGCATCTTTGCAGGATGCTCGATACAGCGCAAGCGCTCGCGGCGATCGTTTGTTTCGGGATTCTCTCGCGCGCATCCGCCAAATTCCCGGAGTCGTCTCGGCGGCCGTCGCTCTCACGCCTCCCTATGCGCGTCCGTTGAACGAATGCGCGAGCCAGGTCAATGGACGGCCCGTCAACAACTGCCTCGTGAACTTCATCTATGCGACGCCCCAGATGTTCGACACCTTGCGGATGAAACTGCTCCGCGGCCGGTACTACACCGAATCCGATCGCGCGAGCACGCTTCCCGTCGCGGTCGCCAATGAAGCATTTGTCAGGCGGTTTCTCAACCATGGCGAGCCCATGATCGGCTCTACCGTTAAGGTCGAAGGCCTCGAGTGGCGCATCGTGGGTGTAACCGGAAACGTCCAGCAAAAGAATGGTATGGGCGGCGACTGGGGGCCTGTCGATGCGTTTCCCCAGCTCTATGTCCCCGTTTCGCAACTCCCCGACGGCTTCTTCGCCGGAGTCCACCTATGGTTTTCACCCGTCTGGATGGTGCGAACACATGGCGCCGTTCCCGGCCTTATCGAAAAAATGCGCGCCGCCCTTGCCGAGACCGATCCACAGCTCCCGTTCGCTTCGTTTCACAGCATGCAAACCATCGCCGGACGGGCGCTTCAGGCCGAGCGCTATCGAGCCGTTCTTTTCTCGACCTTCGCCGGGCTCGCGTTGCTGCTCGCCGCCGTCGGCGTATATGGACTCATTGCGCAATCGGTCGCGCAGAGAACACGCGAGATGGGTATTCGGCTTGCGCTCGGCGCAACTCCGTCGGACCTCGTGAGAACAGCCGCGGCGCCCGGTATTCTGCTGTCGCTGAGCGGCGTGGGCGCGGGGCTGATGCTGGCGGCGATCCTGACCCGGCTGCTCAAAACCTTGATCTGGGGTGTCCAGCCGGGCGATCCCGTAACCTTCGTCGCGGTCGGCTTCCTCTTGCTCGCGGTGGCGTCGTTATCGAGCGTTCTTCCGGCGGCTCGGCTCGCGCGAATCGACCCCGCGCTTACGCTGCGGGACGAATGACGTCATGCCCTCGCAATAGCACTAGCGCCTGCTTTGGAAAGAAGCCATTTAATCGAGTCTGCGTCCTAGCTAACGGAGGAGATACGTGCCTAGTAGGACAGACACTTCAATCATTGCTGCTTTTCGCAGCGCCACGGATGCGCAGGCTGCCTCGACAGAGTTGCAAGCGGCTGGCATTTCTCGCGAAAACATTTATATAGAAAATGCCTCTCATGATCAAGCCGCGCGCCCCAAAGCCGCATCTGATCAAGGTGGAATTAAAGGGTGGTTCAAGTCCATCTTCGGAGACGAAGAGGACCGAGACCGTTCCGGTTACGAGCGCGCCATCACTCAGGGCCATGTCCTGTTGCGAGTGGATGCAAATCAAAATCAGATTCAAGCCGTTGAAGACATTCTGAACCGGCACTCTCCCATCGAGGTTCACGACGACAGCGACCGGTCCGGCGCCGAACGAACCGCCAATGCACGAACCGCCAATGCACGAACCGCCAACGCCCGGCCAGACAAAGATCAGACCGCGGCCGTGCCTGTCGTGCAAGAGGATCTTCAAGTAGGTAAACGACAGGTGCTCCGAGGCGGTGTTCGCGTCTACTCGCGCATAGTAGAAGAGCCTGTCGAAGAAAGCATTCGCCTGCGCGAAGAACGCGCGCGAGTCGAGCGGAGGCCCGTGAACCGCGCCGCCACGGACGCAGATTTGTCGGCCGGTGAAGAACAAGTCATCGAGGTTCAGGAGTTTGCCGAGGAGCCCGTCGTCGCCAAGCAAGCTCGTGTCGTCGAAGAAGTTCGAATCGGGAAAGAGGTTTCCGAACGCACCGAGACCGTGCGAGATACATTGCGTCACACGGAAGTGAACGTGGAGCCAACTCCTGGCAGTGCTGCGGGCGCGTTCGACGACTCCGACTTCCGCACCGATTTCCAGACACGTTATGGCGCGGCCGGCGCTTCTTACGATGCCTATCTGCCCTCCTATCGCTACGGTTATGACATGGCGTCGGACCCGCAATATAAAGGGCGCTCTTTCGAAGACGTCGAGCCGGAGCTTCAATCCGACTACGGACGTCGCTATCCCAACGACACTTGGGAAAAAATGAAAGAAGCGGTTCGTTACGGGTGGAACAAGGTCACCGGCAAATCGAAAACAGCCTCGGCGCGTTGACCGGGTAACTGGATCTGGTCTGGTGCTTACCATTCGCTTATGGCTGACGAGCATCAAGAAGTAGTCATCCCGGTCATCGGCGAAGAACTGTCCGCGGATGCTGTTCCCGTCGCAACGGGCGGCATTCGCGTGACTAAGCGTGTCCATAGCCACGAAGAAGTCATTGAGCAGGAACTTCAGAAATCGCATGTCGAGGTGAAGCGGGTTAAGACGGAGCGAGTCGTGGATGGTCCACAGCCCGTGCGGCGAGTAGGAAACACCTTGATCGTCCCCGTTGTCTCGGAGGTTCTTCGTATTGAGAAGCAGTGGGTAATGACGGAGGAGATTCACCTTACCGAGGTGAAAGAAAGCGAGACCGTACAAAACAAAATTTCGCTGAATCGCGAAACAGCTCAAATCGAGCGCATCGATGCAGCCGGCCAGGTGGTAGCTCCTCTCGAACAGGAGAGGCAAGCTTCCGATCAGCCGGCCCCGCCGGCGAGCATGCTCCAGTCAACCGCCGCCCAGCCTCGTTCTAAAGAGAAGGTTCTCGGTCGTCCGCGCAGCGTCCTAAAACGGCGATTGGAAGAGAAGTAGATGCCTGCGCTGCAACGCTTGATCTTTGCAGCTCTGAGTCTGCATCCCAGGCCGAAACTTATTGCTTCACCAGTTCGACCCGGCGGTTGCTGGCGCGCCCATCTTCGCTATCGTTAGAGGCGACCGGCGCCGTTGGGCCGTCGCCGAAAGACTGCATTCGGCTGGCCGCGACGCTGTAAGGCGCCGCGGAAAGCGCCTGCACAACGGCAGCGGCGCGGCGTTTAGAAAGATCCATGTTGGCGGCCAGGGCGCCCACGTTGTCGGTATGGCCCACAACATAAACTTTCAGCTTGGGATCCTGAGCTAGCAGATCCGCGACTGCCTTCAAAGCGGGAGCGGACTCGGGCTTTACGTCCGCTTTTCCGGTATCGAAGAGGATTCCGTTTATCACCGAATGGCCGGAGCTTCCGATGCCGCTAGACAAATCCGCCGCGGTGGCTACCATAACTTGCGTCAGTGCAATTTCCTTGACAATGAATACCTTGAATCCGTCGCCATTGCCGAAAAACTGAATCGACATCCACGTTCCATTCTTGTGAACATTGAAATCGGGCTGGCTGAGGGTGGGGTTTTGCTCGAAAATATATCCGGCGGAATGTAGTGCGTTCACCAGGTTGCGCAGTACCGGCGCGGTTGTGACGCCCTTTGGAAATCGGTATTCGATATGGGTGAAGTCGCCCTCTATCGCTTTCTTCTGCTTGTTGGCAGTGGTGAAGGTATAGGAGTCGTCATCCCGATGCTCGCACATTTCGAGGACAGATCCGGGATAGCGGCTAATCAGCGGCGAGTCCTTGCAGCCGGCCGCATCCTCCGCCCGTGCGAACCACGGCTGGATGAAAAGAGCGATGCAAAATGCCAAGGCAATCCGGCGTTGCAGTTTCATGGGTCTCCTGGAATCGTATTTCGTGCCTACCAGGATAATACCCAGTGAACAGAACACGAAAACAGGAGCGCGAGAGTTGTCCCTCGCGCCCAGTCCGCGCGGACCTTCGCGTTTGCCGGCACAGGCAGCCGGTTACATGATGGCGGTCTTTCTGGTCTCGCCACGCAGCGCGACGTCGTAGCGATCCAGGTTCATCACCTTCTGCCATGCGGCCACAAAGTCGTTCACGAATTTCTCCTTCGATCCCGCGCACGCATAGACCTCGGCGAAGGCTCGCAGTTGCGAATGCGAACCGAAGATGAGATCGACGCGTGTTCCGGTCCACTTGGGCGCGTTTGTCTTGCGGTCGCGGCCCTCGTACACGCCTTCTTCGCCGCCGGCCGGCTGCCATTGCGTGTCCATGTCCAGCAGATTCACAAAGAAATCGTTCGTCAATCTTCCGGGCTTGTCGGTGAAGACCCCGTGCTTGGAACCGCCCGCATTGGCGCCCAGCACGCGAAGTCCGCCAACCAGCACCGTCATCTCCGGGCCGGTCAGCCTCAACAACTGCGCCCGGTCCACCAGCGCCTCTTCCGGCTGCATGAACTGGGTCCTGCCGCCAATATAGTTGCGGAAACCGTCAGCCCGCGGCTCCAGCGGAGCGAAAGAAGGCACATCGGTTTGTTCTTGAGACGCGTCCATGCGCCCCGGCGTGAATGGTACCTTCACCTCCACTCCGGCCTCCTTCGCAGCCTTCTCGATAGCGGCGTCTCCTCCCAGCACGATCAGGTCGGCAAGCGAAACCTTCTTGCCGAACTCCTTGCGGACCTTTTCAAGCTTCTCGAGCACCTTCGCAAGCTGCTTGGGTTGATTGACCTCCCAGTCCTTCTGAGGAGCAAGGCGGATGCGCGCGCCGTTGGCCCCGCCGCGCTTGTCGGAGCCTCGAAACGTCGATGCCGACGCCCAAGCGGTCGAAACCAGATCGGAAACCGAAAGCCCGGAGGCTAGGATCTTCGCCTTCAACGCGGCAGCATCGTTTTCATCGATCAACGCATGGTCCACCGTGGGAATCGGATCCTGCCAGATCAGAGTCTCCTTCGGCGTCAGCGGGCCGAGATAACGCGCAATGGGGCCCATGTCGCGATGCGTGAGCTTGAACCAGGCCCGTGCGAATGCATCCGCGAATTGATCCGGGTTCTCATAGAACCGCCGCGAAATCTTCTCATATGCCGGATCGAACCGCAGCGCCAAGTCGGTGGTCAGCATCGTGGGCAGCCGCTTCTTGGTGCTATCGAATGGGTCCGGTATCGTCGCGTGGCCATTCTTGGCCTGCCACTGTTTCGCTCCCGCCGGACTCGTTGTGACCTCCCACTCGTTCTCGAACAGGTTCTTGAAGAATAGATTGCTCCACTTGGTTGGCGTCTGCGACCAGATCACTTCCGGACCGCCCGTGATCGCGTCGCCTCCGAAACCTTTGCCGAACTTGCTTTTCCACCCGAGGCCCTGGTCTTCCAAAGCGCCGCTCTCCGGTTCCGGCCCAACCAGCGACGGGTCGCCCGCGCCATGCGTCTTGCCGAAAGTATGCCCCCCGGCGATCAGCGCCACCGTCTCCTCATCGTTCATCGCCATGCGGAAGAACGTCTCGCGAATATCTTTCGCCGCCGCTACCGGGTCCGGGTTGCCGTTCGGGCCCTCCGGATTGACATAGATCAAGCCCATCTGAACCGCGCCCAGCGGCTCCGCCAATTGACGCTCTCCGCTGTACCGTTCATCGCCCAGCCACGTCCCTTCTGGGCCCCAGAAAAGCTCCTCGGGCTCCCATACATCCGCGCGCCCTCCGGCATAACCGAAGGTCTTGAAGCCCATCGATTCCAGCGCGACGTTCCCGGCCAGAATCATCAAATCCGCCCACGATATCTTCTCGCCATATTTCTGCTTGACCGGCCACAGCAGTCGCCGCGCCTTATCCAGATTTGCGTTGTCCGGCCAGCTATTCAGCGGCGCGAAGCGTTGCTGCCCTGCGCCCGCGCCCCCTCGCCCGTCGGTAATTCGATACGTCCCCGCGCTATGCCACGCCATGCGGATCATCAACCCGCCATAATGTCCGAAATCCGCCGGCCACCAATCCTGCGAGTTCGTCATCACCGCATGCAGGTCCTTAATTACCGCATCGAGGTCAAGGCTTTCAAACGCCTTGGCGTAATCGAACCCGTTGCCCATCGGGTCCGACAAGCTGGAGTTCCGGTGAAGAACCGAGATGTCCAGTGCTTCCGGCCACCAATCGCGGTTCCTGCGGCCGCGCGCGCCGTGCGCTACCGGGCACTTCGCGCCCCCTGTTTGAGGTTGACCATTGCTGGCGACTGCCGTTGCCTCTGTTGCTTCTTTTTCCATCTGTTTGATCCTTCCTTTGAAATTAGAAATCCTTAGTGGGAAGCGCGCCGTGGCGCGCACTTGGCGCACAGGCCCCGGAAAATCAATTCGCATTCCCGCAGCACCCGCCTGCCGAGCGACCCTGCGGCCGGCCGCGGCACTTTATACCACTCCACGTCCTCCACATTGCCGCAGCGGTCGCAGATGAAGTGGTGATGCCGCATGCCTCTCGCGTCGAATCGAGCCGCCCGGCCTTCCATGGCCACTTCGCGCACCAGGCCGGCCCGCACCAGGTCGCGCAAATTGTTATAGATCGTAGCTCTCGAAGAGCGCGGATCCACGCGGTTTACAGCTTCGAAGATCTCCGCCGCTGTGGGATGCCCGGCTTGCTCCATCAGGAACGCCATCACGGCGTAGCGCTGCGGAGTGCTCCGCAGGCCGCTGCCCGCGAGCGTGCGTTTGATCGCATCGGGGTAAATCGCCAAACCGTTTTAGATTATATCCAACATAAAAATTGGTCGAAGTTCCGTCTCACTATCGAGATCGTGCTCGATTACTGTTGTTGCGCCCGCGGCTTCGCTAAGCCGGTCAGGTAATCCTCCTTCAACGCATCGCGCGTCAGGTGCGGATAGCGTTCTTCGCCGTGATAATTCACATCGCAGGTTCGGTAATAGTCGTAATTGATCACCAGAATCGCAATCGGCCCGGGGCTGTTCTGCGACGCCTTGATGGCATCCTCCAATACCGCGCGAGTATACAAGCGTCCGTTTACGCCTACCACCTTCATTCCCGGCGAGATTCCAGCTTCATATGCCGGGCTTCCCATAATCGAATCGCTGACCGTCCCGTCTTCCCGCAACTGCAGCCCCAGCGAATACAGCGCAATCGGCGTGTTGTGCCGGCCCGATAAGTGCGTCGGATGGTCCGTGAACTCTACTTTCCAGCCCGCATTTCGGATTCCGGCGTCAGGCATCGCGGGCGCAACCGCCTCCACGCGCTCGTGAAAAAATTCCCCCCAGTCGTTCGGCGCAACTTCGTTTAGCGCTTTCACCAGTGAGTCGATCGTGTAAGTCTTCACCTCCGGCCCATTGTTCGGGCCGCCATGAAAGAGATGGCAGAAGTCGTCGATCGACTTCTGTCCATTCGTCTTGTTCGCGATCACCGTCGCGGCTTCCAGCCAAATCAAATCGCCTTCCGGATAGTAATCGCTGCCGCGCCTCCACGCCGTCCATCCGCCGCCTCCGCCTCCAGGTCCGCCGCCTGCCTGAGTCACCGCCGTATCCACCAGCGGCCGCCACTTACGCCCCGGCCTTCCGGGCCCCATCGACGCAGCCGCATCCGCCAGATACTCGCGATACTGCTCTGGCGTGAATAGCCCGCTGCGCGCCGCCAACAGAGGGCCTAGAAACTCAGTCAGTCCCTCGTATCCCCATAGCAGGTCGTCTTCCATGGGCTGCTCAAAATCCGGTGTTGTCAAATCCGCCGGACGCCGGAATTTTCCGTTCCACGAATGCACAAATTCATGCGGCAGCAGCGAGCCCACTGCCACGCTCGCATCCGGCTCTATCAGCGTTCGCTCTCCCAACCGGCTGTCGTTCGACTCGTGGTGCTCTAGCCCGAAATGCGCCACGTGATCGCTGAGCGCCAGCAGGAAATGATAATCGCGGTAATGCCGCGTTCCGAAAAGCTTCCCCGATTCCGCGACTAGGGCCGTTAACTGCTTGTGCAGTTCCGGACTCATGTTCAAGGCCGCCGCGCTATCGGCCGCTAGATCGATCTCGTGGTGAATGGGCTCGCCTGGGGGTGTCAGATCGAGCGAACGGTAATACTCGCCCGCAATCACCGGCGAATCCACCAACAAATCGAGAGCTATTGGCTCGAATGTCGCTTCATTTGCCGAATGTTGCGCCATCGGAAGCGAGGTTCCGAACTGCCACCCTTGCGGCAGCATCAGCTTCGCCTGATAAAGCAAGTCCTTCGACGGCGTGCCTGCCGGATACAGTAAAACTTCGTTCCACTCCAGGACCAGCAGCTTGTCTGTCGCGGAGTACCCGTCCGCCTCAATGTAGTCGTACGAAGCATCCAGATGCGAAACTCCCGCCGGGACGTTCACATGGAAGCTGTACACATCCAGCGGATCTCTCTGCCAGGAAACCGGCTTGCCATCGGCTTCGAACTTCAATCCGGTAACGTTCCGAACCGGTCCGTCGGGACCATGCTCGCCTGGAATCCACTTCGGATAGTAAAGCGTGAGCGGTCCCGCCTTCACCGGAATCACAAGGTTGGCGTGGAGTATCTTGCGCGGCGTTTGCGTAGCATCCACGGTCAGCAAGACATTCTCGCTCCCGCTTGCCACCCGCGCGTTCAAGCCGAGCCCAATCCCGGCCACAATGAATGAGAAACTCTTCAGACCGCCGATAAATGCCATTTGTGCTCGACATTTTACCCCGCAAGCCTCGCAATACTGCGTATCAGGAGTCAAGGCTGCCCTGACGGCGCGCTCACGCGCGGCCCTGCCGGAGGAACCCGGCTGCAAAACGCCTCCTGAGAAAAGGACGAAGGGCTCACACGATGGGGTGACTACATGCTAATTTCAAATTTCTAACGAGACCAGTAAACGGGGGAGCAGATAACTCCCACACGCCGGTCTGGCCCGTTTGTTTGGAAGCCGTGTGCCCGGGCCGTCTGGCAATGCCGATGAGCGAATTCTCGCCCGGTCAATCGCCGCTCCGATAGCTCTCAACAGCCGAGAAGCAGGTGAAGTCATCCGAAAACGCAGCCAGCTCTAAATCGAGCCAACCAGCCATCGCCGTTCGAAACGAACCCAGGCATTCCTTCCTGTGCTCTCTGCTGGCGACGAGATTCACATTCTGCTGAAGGCGCCATATAACGGTCGAGCCACGTCGCGCTTGCCTTCTACAAAAAGCTTGTCGACCGCGAAGCGCGTGTTTCAGATGTCCCATCTGCCGCCCTCGGGTGCGCGAGCCCCCGATTCAAATCTGCGGGAAGCGCGTAACACAGCCAACTGAGAGGTCTATGCCGCAAGGCGGGGGGCTTGTCCTTACCTTCCAACCTCCGACTACGATAGCAAGAGGAGGGTCGGTACATCCAACGCATTCCCTCGTGCCGAGTGAGTTGCCACAAGCACGTGGCGGTTTGACGAGGCGTTAGCGCCGCAACCGGCCTCGATTAGCGGCGAATGTTGCGAATGCCGGGGTCGTGCCGAATGCGTGGTCAACATCTGAATAAGCAGTGATTTCGGCGAACAATCGTTACGCGTCCTTGACGGGATCAGGATATATAGACTATTTTGCGAGCACGGCTAGCCGGCTGCATAGTAGCTTCGGGCGGCAAACCGGAGATTATTAAAAGCCAGGCGAAATGGTTACCATTGACGCATTCTCAAAGTCGTTTAAGAACGAAATCCTGCTTCAGCAAGCGGTCGCTGCTCTCCTGAGTCGAATGCCGAATACCTCCGGTGTTCAGATTCTGCAGGGCGCGCAGGAGTATGGGAAAGACATAGTTTTTCATGCGCCAGGCGGCTTTGGCGAACCGGAACTGAACGCCTGTGTCGTCAAGAATTGCCGTATAACTGGCGAGTGCTCGGCATCTGCCGGAGCGCGCACCGTTCTCTTTCAGGCGCAGCAGGCGTTCGATACTCCCCACATTGATGAGAATGGAAACGAAATCCGAGTCTCAAAAGTGTACATAATCACTCCTTACCCGATCCCACCAGCAACAGTCGCGTCGATTTCAGGAAGTTTAAAAGATCTAGCCCGAAGGACAGTCTTTCTCGGTGGTACGACGCTTTTCGACCGTTTCAAGCAATACTGGCCGGACTTCCTGGCGGAAGAATTCAGGCTCCTAGACAGCTATGCGACCGCGCTACGAGAGAACGTTGCTGCAAACAAAGATCTCCAAAGTTTGTCGATGAAGTACCAGTTAGGATCGCTGGACAATTCGATGTTTCGTAACGTGTACGTTAAACCAAACTTTCACAGATTTGTGCATGGCTTTTCAGCCAGATCGCTCTACTCAAGAACACTACCTAAAATGCTCGGGGAGTATCAAGGAGGCGCTGACATTGACCGCTGGCGCGACGGACTCGCATCCATCTCAACCTTCTCCCAAGAGTTACTGACATGGGGACTCGCTGACAAGAAGGCAACCGATCAGGTTCGCGGAAGATGCAAGGCGATTCAGTTGGAGCTTGAACGCGGATGGAGCCAGGCGCTTGCTACCCGCGCAGCGAAGGGCCGCGCAGTGCGTCAACAAAGCCGCTCTGACCTACAGATAGTAAACCGCGCAGACCTTAATCGATCACTTGTTGACCTTCGGAACGATCTTGCAGACGCACTGGCAGCGCTAGAGAGACGTCTTTCTACCCTGCAAGAACTCGTAAACAACGTTTCCAGCGGTTCCGTGGAGCAACTCTCCACACCAGAGGTGAAATTATCGACTGTGCTCGACGACTTGGTCCGACGCATCGGTCCGGGTTTCTTGCAGGAAGAGAACGAAGCCAGGTGGATCTGGGCTGATGAAGCCATCCAAGCCGTCTCCGGTTGTATTATCGTGATCGCACCGGCAGGTTTCGGCAAGAGCTCATTCTGCCGTTGGCACGCCTTGAACGACCTCGAAATGTTGTTGACAGGTGGTTCAAAAGTGCTTCCGGTTTACGTGCCGCTCTACCAAATAAAAGACATTGGAAAGAAGACGTTCCGAGACGCGTTCTTGAAGTTTGCAGGCGTATCAGCTTTCATTTCTCCCAGCGGTACGGAAGAGCAAGTCGAGTACGACAGAATTCGGGTGTATCTAGACGGACTTGATGAGGCGACTGAGAAAGACCGGAAGAGAATCGTCGATCTCGCTGTGAAGTCCACCCAAGATGATCCTCGACTTCAGGTGATCATTACTTCTAGGGATTATGTGTTCGGTCCGTGGTTCGCGTCATTACCGAGGGTTAGCCTCGGCGGATTTACCGAGGAACAGGCGCGTGAACTCGCAACGAAATGGTTGAAAAAATCCGAATCACTGGCCGTCTTTATCCAGCAGTTGGATGCATCACCGTCAATAAAGCAAATGATGGAAACGCCACTTTTGGCGACACTCATAATCCTCGTGTTCCGGCAAACGGGGAAATTGCCCGAAAACCGCACTCGCCTTTACGAGATTTTCATTGACCTCCACAACGGCGGCTGGGACCTGGCTAAAGGCGTTCAGAGACCAACAAAGTTCAGTGCAACCCAAAAAATCTTCTTCTTGAAACGCTTTGCACATTCCCTGCAAGCTTCAAATAGGAGAGAAACGGTCAATGATCGAGCGAGCGCTTTAGCTAAGGTGATCCTCACAGATGTCAACTGGGCAGAACTGAAACAAGAACTGCTCCGCGACGGGCTGATTAGCGAGGCGGGCGACATGATCGGGTTTTCTCACCAGTCTTATCAGGAGTTCTTGGCTGCGAAGGACCTGCTCGGTCATCCAGACACGTCAAGAGCAAACAAATACTGCGAAGAGTACATTTTGGGCTCCGATTGGTGGGCCGAATCGCTACGGTTCTATGTCGACTTGGCGAGCAAGCCGCTCGAGACCAGGGAGTGGTTGCTGCACCGTCTTGAGCACTGTAAAAAGACGGCAAGAACCATCTCGGAAGAAGGTATGCGTAAGCGGGTTGAGATATTGCTTGATCATCTGCGGGCCTCATTCCCATTTGCGAGAACGTGCATGGAACGGCCGTAAACGCGAACGTCAGCGAGTGAGCGCTTTCCCTGCTGAGTAGCGAGGCGATAGCATCATCGGAACGGCTTGAGGGATGTCCATTCGCAAAGGCGACTAGCCGATACCTGCTTGCGCGTGTCTGCGCATAACCGTGGGGCTTTTGTCTCCACGAAAAGCCGTTATGGCACGGGCTACTGCCAAAATGTCCCAGAGTTCTGGAATCCACTTGTCCGTAAGTCGGCTACGAGTGCATCGACACCATGGACACATGCACGTCATAAGTTAAGGTAAGCTCAACCTCATTGCGGAAGGGCGCCGATTAACACCTAACCTGCAGGCCGATTTGCGACCGTGGCGTCATCCGGCCCGACCTGGTGGACAAAGCGGAACGCGTTCTAACCGCCCCCGATGCCGCAACAAGCCCGCAAGCTCTCGATATCCCCGGTTATCGCCTCCACCCCTTGAAAGGCGACCGGAAAGGCTTATGGTCCGTTACCCTGCGGGCCAATTGGCGTATCGTCTTCCGCTTGGAAGGCGAGGACGCGCACGATGTTGAATTGATCGACTATCACTAGCAGAAAGGACCAGCGCATATGCCGATGAAAAATCCCGTACATCCCGGCTTGATCGTCCGCCGCGATTGTATTGAGCACTTGAACCTCACCGTCACCGCCGCCGCCAAGCTTTTAGGCGTCACGCGGCAGGCGCTCAACAACATCGTAACCGCCAGATCGGGCATAAGCCCGGAAATGGCCATTCGCCTGGCAAAGGCCTTCGGCAGCACCCCGGAAACCTGGCTGCGGATGCAGTTGGCTTACGATCTCGCACAAGCCCGCAAACACGAAAGCAAAATTAAGGTCGGTCGCCAACATCCGGCCCATCGCCCTCATTACCAGCCGGCGCCCTGACCAAAGGAGAAGCGCTCAAGTTCGCACAAGCACCCTCCTCGCACAGCTTCATGCCCCAGTAGCTCCTCTCGGATTCACAAGCCGGAACGCTGATCGACCTCGATCCGCTCAACCATCTCCGGCGCCGCCCTCGCCCCGGTCACCATCAACCCTTACTTTTTCTTCTCAACGCCTTCAGCGCCTTGCCGCCAAAATTCGCGCCCGGGCGCTCCAGTCGGCGGCCCGCCGTGCTAACTTCCGGCCGGGCAAGTCTGTAGACGCGCCCGAAATTCCTTCTGGAGCCGCTTATATATGACATCCCGTCAAGCTCGAAAACTGCGCCGCGAAGAAGAACGCCAGGCGAAGAAGGCTGCTTACAAAGCCGGCCTGCAACTCGCCCCGGTTCCGGCCGTTGCCCCCGAGCGCGCGGATAAGCACGGCTTGCAAGCCGCCGCGCCCCTGCCGCCCGCAACCGACCTTCCGTTCGATGACGAATTTTCGCCTGCGCTTATCGCCGAAGCGAACGCCATGCGCGAACGCATCGAACGCCGCCTCGCAGCCGCTCGCCCAGAAGCCACCCCGCGCTCGGCGCCGCCCGCCCCACATCGCGCCCCACGCTCCGAGCCCCCTGCGACCACATCCCGCGCCGCCATCAATCGCGCCAACGCGGCCCACTCCACCGGCCCGCTCAGCCCCGAAGGCAAATTGGCTTCGTCTCGCAACTCGCTCAAACACGGCCTCGCCGCCGGCACGCTCATCATCCCCGGCGAAGACCCCGCCGTCTACGAGGCGCTCCTCGAAACCCTTCTCGCCGAGCACCAGCCCGCCAACGCTGCCGAATCTCTTCTCATTCACGAAATGGCGCAGTCCTGGTGGCTCGTCCAGCGTGCTCTCCGCCTTCAAAACGAATGCTTCACCGCGGACACTGTTAATGAAAAACGCCTCGGCCTCTTCCTGCGCTATCACGCCACCCATGAACGCGCCTTCCACAAAGCTCTTAACGCTTTAATGCGCCTGCGGAAGGAGCGCTGCCGGGCCCGGCCCCAGCCGTGCCCTCCGATTCACGAAGAGCATGGCTTCGTTTCGCAGCCGCCTTCCTCCTTGCGCAATCAATCTGGCTTCGTTTCGCGGAATCGGTCGCAAGCCGCCCCCGAACCTGGGTTCGTTTCGCAAAACACCGCTCCTCCACGTCCTGCTGAGGCCGCTTGACCCCTCCGAACCCGCTCCCGCGCTCGTTTCCGCTGCTAAACTTGAGGCGAAAATGACTTACGACGTCGTAGTAATTGGCAGCGGCCCGGGCGGCTACTCCGCGGCTGTGCGCGCTGGCCAATACGGGCTCAAAACGGCCCTCATCGAAAAGCAACAGAGGCTCGGCGGAACGTGCCTCCTGGTCGGTTGCATCCCTACCAAAGCTCTGCTGCACACAGCCGACGTCTGGGACTACTTCAAGCAGCCGGAAGCACAAGGCATCCAGTGCAAAGACCCTCAACTGAACTACACGCAAGTGCTTGACCGTAAGAACAAGATCGTTACCAAGCACTCCAAAGGCATCGAGTTCCTGATGCGCAAGAACAAAGTGGATGTGATCAAAGGCACGGCGAAGCTGTTGGGCGGCGGCCGCATTGAGATCGGCGGCGACAAGGGCCTGCAGACGGTCGACGCGAAGAACATCATCCTCGCGACCGGTTCCGAAGCGCGCATGCTTCCCGGCCTGCAGCCCGATCCGAACTTGATCCTTACGAACATCGAAATCCTCGACATGCAGGCCATCCCGAAGACCATCGGCATCATCGGCGCGGGAGCGGTGGGCGTGGAGTTTGCTTCCATATTTAATCGCTTCGGATCGAAGGTCACCATTCTCGAAATGCTGCCTCGCCTGGTCCCGGTCGAGGACGAAGAAGTATCGAAGGAACTCGAAAAGCACTTCAAGAAGGCCGGCATTCGTTGCGAAACTGGCGCCAAGGCCGAAAACATTCGCAAGAACGCAAACAGCGTCAGCCTCAGCGCCACGCTCGCAGGCGGCCAAGGAGAAGAGATGGAGTTCGATAAGCTCCTGGTCGCTGTGGGGCGCAAGCCAGTCACCGAAAATCTCGGTCTTGAAAATACGCGGGCGCAGTTGGACCGGGGCTTCGCCGTCGTCGACCAATATCAACGCACGCAGGAACCGGGACTCTACGCTATCGGCGACATCGTCGCCGGAACGCCTCAACTCGCCCATGTCGCGACAGCCGAAGGCATGGTCGCCGTCGCTCACATCGCTGGCAAACAGGTCCGCCCCATCAACCGCAATCGCATTCCCGGCGCAACCTACACAGACCCCGGCATCGGCAGCGTCGGCCTCACCGAGGCGCAAGCCAAGGCGCAGGGCTTCAAAGTGAAAGTCGGCAAGTTTCCTTTCATGGCGAACAGTAAGGCCACCATTCTCGACAAGCACGAGGGCTTCGTGAAGGTAGTCGCCGACGAGCAGTTCGGCGAAATTCTGGGCGTCCACATCATCGGCCCCGAGGCCTTCGAACTAGTCGCCGAGGCCGTTACCGCCATGGAAGCGGAAGCCACCGTCGATACCATGATTGCTGCCATTCACGCGCACCCCACCATCTACGAAGCCCTCGGCGAGGCGTTCAATAACGTTTACGGGCTCGCCATCAACATTTAGCTCTGAAATGAAGCGCGTCCTCGATGTAGTCGATTTGGGCCGCATTCGATATGGCGATGCGCTCCAGGTTCAGCAGCGCCTGGTCGACAGGCGCAAGCGCGGCGAAGGAACCGACACGCTGCTCTTCGTCGAGCATCCCCACGTTGTCACCATGGGCCGCAATGGCAAGCAGCAGCACGTGCTGGCGAATGATCGCGTCCTGGCGCGCGCGGGCATCGAATTTTTCGAAAGTGATCGCGGCGGCGACGTCACGTACCATGGGCCAGGCCAGATCGTCGGATACCCGATCCTCGATCTGCGAGAATGGAGGCGCGATGTACGCGCCTATTCCCGGGGCGTCGAGCATTGTCTCATCGAGGCGCTCGCGCGCTTGGGAATAGCGGCCGAACGGATTCCGGAGCCCGGATATGAAGGCGTTTGGGTGGGCGGTGCGAAGATTGCGGCCATCGGCATACACATCAGCCGATGGATCACTTCGCACGGTTTCGCTTTGAACATGGATACCGACTTGAGCTACTTCAAATACATCGTTCCCTGCGGCTTAAGCAAGCCCGTGTGCTCGCTCCGAACCTTGGGATGCGGCGCTGGCAGGGAACAGGTCGTAAGCGCTATTGTGAACTCGTTCGCGCATGTGTTCGAGTATGAGCCGGCCATGGCGCCGCAACAGATCCACCCGCATAAAATCGAGGAGATGCGATGACTGACGTTGTAATGCCCCAGATGGGCGAAAGCATTGTCGAGGGCACGCTGACGCGCTGGCTAAAAAAGCCGGGCGAAAAAGTTGACCGCGACGAGCCGCTGTTCGAGATTTCAACCGACAAAGTAGATACGGAGATCCCGTCGCCGGCCGCCGGAACGCTGAGCGAAATTTTGGTCCAGGAAGGCGCCACGGTTGCCATCAATTCGGTCGTGGCTCGCATTGGCGATGGCGCTTCGGGCGGCCAAAGCGCTCCTATTGCCTCTCCCGCCGCGGCGCCTCAACAGCAACAAGCTAAACCTGCGGCCTCAACTCCGCCCGCCGTCGACGTTGGACCCTCGGCTGCCGCCCGCGAGGCGCGCCCGGCCTCTCCGCCGTCCCAGCCTCCGCCACAATCGGCGCAGCCCCCACAATCGGCGCCGCGCGCCCCTCAGCCCGTCTCTGCGGGCCCGTATCCCATCGAACCCACGCCGGCTCACCCCGCTCAGGCCCCGCCCACGCCCGCTCCCCAGGCCGATGGCGATACGGGCCTCTTGTCCCCGCTCGTTCGCAAGATGGCCCGCGAGTACAACATAGATCTCGCGCAAATAAAAGGAACAGGCGCGGGCGGCCGCATCACGAAACAAGATGTCGAAGCCTACATGTCCTCGCAGGCCGCTAAAACTTACGCCGCGCCCGCCGGACCTGCGCGTTCGCAAGAGCCTCAGCCGCAGTCGCCCTCTCAGCCCGCTCCGCAACAGCCCCCCTCGCAGCCGCTGCCTCTCGCCGAGTCCGCCAAGACTCGTACCGAACCCATGAGCATCATGCGGCAAAAGATCGCCGAGCACATGGTGATGAGCAAACAAACCTCGGCTCATGTGACGACCGTTCATCGCGTCGACATGACCAAAATCGCCAAGCTTCGCGATAAATCGAAGGCCGAGTTTCAGGCGCGCAATGGTTTCTCGCTGACCTTCCTGCCGTTCGTCGCTGCGGCTGCCGCCGAAGCTGTTCGCGCATTCCCCATCTTCAATGCCTCAATTGACGGCAAGAACATCGTCTACCACCGCGATATCAACATTGGCATCGCCGTCGCTCTCGAAGGCGGCCTGATCGTTCCCGTCATTCGCAACGCCGACGAAAAGAACGTCGCCGGCCTCCAGCGCTCCATCGTCGACCTGGCCACCAGGGCGCGCTCGCGCCAGCTCAAGCCGGACGAGGTGCAGGGCGGAACGTTCTCCATTACCAACTTCGGCAGCTTCGGCAGTATCTTTGCGACGCCCGTCATCAATCAGCCTCAGGTCGCGATCCTCGGAGTCGGAGCGGTCGAAAAAGTGCCTGCGGTGGTCGATGGAGACGCCATCGCAATTCGCTCGCAGGCGCATCTCGCGTTGACCTTCGATCATCGCCTGATCGATGGTGCTCTCGCGGATCAATTCTGCCAAAAGGTCAAAAGCATTCTCGAAAACTGGTCGGCGAACATCCTCTAATTTCCATCACCACCGAGCGGTGATGGACTGCAAGTTTATGGCCAATTTTCATCAACTTAGAAGCGTTTTTGTATACACCACCTTTAAAGGTGTAAAGCACCCATTTTCTTCTTGACGAAATCTTAATGTCGGTTTAACATGCCCTTGGGCTGCTAAACCCAGGCAATAATCCTAGCCCGGAAAGAGGTCCTTGCATGACCTTCCAGGTCGGTGAAAAAGTGGTCTATCCGAATCACGGCGTCGGCACCATTGAGAACATCAGTTCCCGCGCTTTCGGCGCCCAGCAAGAGCGGTTTTACCTGCTTCGCCTTTCGCCCAACAGAATGACTGTGATGGTCCCGTTTTCGCATGTCGAAGACGTGGGCCTCCGAAAAGTCACCAAGCTCAGCGAAATTAGCAGGGTATTGAACTACCTCGCAGCCGGCCGTCCTTGCTGCGCGCATGATTGGAAGGATCGCTTCAAAGAAAACTCCGACCGCATGAAGGGCGGCAGCCTGCTTGAGATCGCGGAAGTCTTCAAGGCTCTCCTGATAATCCAGCTCGCCAAGCCGTTGTCGTTCCGCGAAAAGAAAATGCTGGAGCGCGCGCGCAGCATGCTCGTGCTCGAAACATCGGTCGCCAAATCGCTCAGCGAGGCCGACGCTGTGGCGCTCATTAGCCGCGCCCTCGCCAAGTCCGCGCTGCCGATGCCCGCTGCCTTATAGCTAAGCCGCCTTACCAGTATTGATAGATCCGGCCCTCTGCGTCGAGCGCCCACGCCACCGCGTCCGATGCCACCGTGATCGATTTCATGCCGCTTCCCGCCTGGGTGAACGATTGGGTCTGGGCGTTGTAGCGCCAAACGTTTCCCGATTGGTCGATAGCCCACGCCGCTGCGTCGTACCCGGCCGAAATGGCCGCCGGATTGAAATCAGCCGACACGGGAATCCACCACTCGTTCGGACACCGCTCCGGAGAGCAAACCTGCCCGGTGGCTAACAGCGAGTTGAATTGATAGATGCGTCCCTGAGCGTTGAAACCCCAGACATTCGAATACGACCCTGCGGAGATTTGCGCGAGAGTTCCTGGAATGGAGTTCCATCCGTTTTGGTCGGTCCCGACCGAGTATGTGTAGATCTGGCCGCCGCTGTTCAATCCCCATACCGCCTCGCTGGCGTCCACTTGAACATCGACCAATTCTCCCGGTATCTGCTCGAAACTCTGGTTAAGGATGTTGAATCGGAAGATCTCCTGGCCGTTAAGTCCCCAAACCTGGCCGCTTCCGCCCACCGAAACCTGGGTCAGTTGGCCAGGAATCCACTGCCAGCTTTGAGCGGCCGTGTCGAACCGATAGACCTGTCCCCCCGGGTTGATGCCCCAAACGTCGCCCGAATAGTCCACTGAAATTTGGCTTAGAGTTCCCGGAATCCAAGTCCAGTTCTGAGTCGATGGGTTGAACGTGAAAATCTGCCCTGCCGCATTCAGGCCCCACACGTTGCCGTCAAGCGCGGCGGCGATTTGAGTGAGCGTGCCTGGAACCGGATGAAAAGTTCCCGAGGGCTGCACGAAGTCGAGATCCTGATAGATGTTCCCCGTGGCGTCTAAGCCCCAAACGGCCCCGTTCTGCGCGGCGGAGATCTTCGTCAGGGTTCCGGCCACCGCGGTCCAGTCTTGCGACTGCGTGTCGAAACGATAAACGTTGCCGTCCGCGTCGACACCCCAGACGTTCGCTCCGGAACCGGCGGAGATTTGCGAAAGAGAGCCGGGCAGGGAATCCCAATGCTGCGTGAGCCGGTTGTAGTGGTACACAGCGCTTCCATCCAGGCCCCATGCGTCGCCGTCCGCTCCCACCGAAACCTGAGTGAGCGCGCGCTGAGTGGGGGAAAATGCCTGGCTTATTGGGTCGAGTTTGGCCGCCAGTCCGGCAGAGTTGATCGCCCAGGCAGCGCCATCGGAACCGGCCGACACCGATTGGTAGCCGGCGTACGCTCCATCGGTAACGAAGAATTGTCCCGGTTCGTAGAAGCTGGAAAGCCGATGGGCGCTGTCCATGACCCACACTGCTCCATCGGCCGCCACGACCACCTGTTTCTGGGTTGCGGCCGTTTGCGCCGGCGCCGGCATGAGTTCCCAGGAGCCGAACCATTCCGAACCGTTCCAGCGATAGATCTGGCCCTGCGCATTCACGCCCCAAACCGCGGAACTGGAACCGGCGGAGACTTGCGCCAGATTGCCTGGAACCTGTGTCCAGCCAGCCGATTGAGCGTCCCATGTGTAGATCTCGCCCCCCGCGTTGACGCCCCACACGGCGCCATCGGCCCCGACCGAGATCTGACGCAGATTACCGGGAACCTGCGTAAAGCCGGAACTCGATTGCCCCGGAAGCAGCGGCGCGAGAAATAGAAAGGCTATCGCGACGTGGCGAAGTCGATTCATGCATCCTCCTCTTACAACCCGCTATAATGACAGCATCTTTTCGAGCGCGGCGCTATCGTCTAAGGGTTAGGACGGAGCCCTCTCAAGGCTCAAATAGGGGTTCGAATCCCCTTAGCGCTACCAACCTTTCAATCCAGCGGTCTCACGCTCAGGGTGCTCATCGCCTGCGATGGCTCTCGAGATGCTCAGACAAGGCCACGTCGGCATTCATAAACACATCCGCGCATTGTCGAACCTCCGACGCGATATCCCGATCTGTCTCATCGGGCCGATAGTAGGCTGCCGCAATCTTGTTTTGAAGGTGAGCCGTTTGCCTGTTGAGCGCTGTGTTGTACTCCGTCAGCCGGTCAAAACGGAGGCGTTCCAGCCGCACGCATTCTTCGCACTGCTTCGCGGTTTCTCCGGCCAATCCGCAGTGTAGCTGACCTACATTGGTGCGGGACACGGTACCGGTGACGCGGGTGATCGCAGAACCAGAGATAGGCCGGCTACTTCGAACCCTAGCGCTACCATTCAAAGATGCGTGTTGGCCTTGCGCTGCCGTTCCGCTTCGATACGGAACGTTTAAAAGCGGATCTTGCGTTGCTTCGCGCGGAGGAATGGACTCCGCATTACAACCAATTCGATTTCGGCGGCGACTGGCGCGGCGCCGCGCTGCGGTCGCCCTCCGGCGAAATCGAAAACCTGACAGCGCCGTTCACAGCCGCATCGACGTTTCGCGATACCCCGCTGATGGGGCGCTGCCGCTATTTCCGGCAGGTAGTCTCCACTTTCCTTTGCCCACTCAAAGCCGTGCGGTTGTTGAGCCTGGCGCCTGGGTCTTTCATCCGCGAGCACACCGACAACGCCCTGGTCTATGAAGACGGCGAGATGCGTATTCACATTCCGGTTCAGACCAGCGATGACGTGGAATTCTATGTCGCGGGCGAGCGGCTCAAGCTCGAAGAAGGCCGCAGTTACTACGTGAACGTCAACCTGCCGCATCGCATCACAAACCGCGGCGGCAGCGATCGCGTTCACCTGGTTATCGACGTCGAAGTAAACGATTGGGTTCACGAGTTGGTGCGCGCCGCGCGCTCGCAGGAATCGGCGATCCAGCGAATGCCGCCTCGTCCAAAAGATTTCGACGACTTCGCCTCCCGGGTGCTGGATAGCGCGGCGCTGCGTGAAAGGCTGCGGCCGATTGACGATCGCGATGCATTCATCGAAACTACCGTGCGACTGGCGCGCGAGCAGGGCTTCGACATCGTTCAGCCGGACGTCGAAGCGGCGCTGCGCGTCAACACAACCAACGGCAAGGCCGCGCGCCGCATCCCGCGATTCGCGCCGTCGCGCGATAAGCAGGGTTGGACGCCCGTCGAGATCCATTTCCGCGACGAAGGATGCTTCGTCGAATGGATCTACACCGGGACCGAGCGCTTTAACGAGCCCTTATTCCGGGACACAATCGAGCGGAGCCTGCAGCGCCCGTTTACAGTTGCCTTCCGCCAGGAGTCGCGCATCGACAGCATGGACGAAGCCGAGCTGGCAGAGCGCTCGCTGGCCCCGTCCGGCTTCATTTTTCATATGTCCCGGTGCGGAGCCGCCACGATGACGCAAATGCTGGCCCTCGACAGTTCGGTCGTGATGTCGGAGCCGGCGCCGTTGGATCAAATCTTGCATGCGGACTATCGGCTCCCCAGCCTGGATTTCGAGGAACGAGTCAAGTGGCTGCGCCGCATAGTTCTGGCTCTGGGGCAACGCCGCACCGGCAGGGAATCGCAGTATTTCGTAAGGCTCAATCCCTGGCACATTCATCGGCTGCCGCTGTTCCGCGCAGCTTTCCCGGATGCGCCCTGCCGCTTCTTGTTCTGCGATCCGGAAACCGTAATGCTTTCGCATGCAGCCAGTCCCGGCCTGCTGGCGCTACCCGGCGCTATGGGCGATCCGCGCCCGCTCCAAATGAACACAGCTGACATCATCCGCTTCAATCCAGACGAGTGGTGCGCCCAGGTGCTGGTGCGAATTCTTAAGAGCGCAATCCAGTTCAGCCGCGATTCCAAGCTCTCACTGGTCCAACATTCCGAGGTTTCCGAAAAGCCCGCTGTAGGAGCGCAGCGAGCGGCGGCAATCCGGCGGATTTCTAGCCGGGAACTGAAGCCGCTGTATCAGGAACTCACCGCTCAGAGCTGCGGCTTGGGCCATTGGGGCGGCTGCCAGGGCAGATAACCCGAATGCTGCAAGCGCCGCCGGAATACCTTATCCTTCGCGGTGACGAACAGCGTATGGAAATCCGCCCCGCCGAAAACCACATTTGAAGGGTCCGCTTCGGATGGCTTGCGCAAGATGCCGAACACGCGTCCCGGTTGATCGCAGATCTGAATGCCCGCCTTTGTCGCCACGTAAAGATAGCCATCGGTGTCGAAGGTCATGCCGTCCGCCCACGAATTCACCGGCTTGCCGTCGCCTGCTAGCGGCAATTCGAGCCTATAGAAAGGCTCTCCATTTGCGAGTGATCCGTCCGGCTGCACTTCGTAAGACCACACCCATCGGGTAGCGCTATCGGCAACGTACAACATGCGCTCGTCGGCAGAAAAGCGAACGCCGTTCGGGAACTGCAGGCCGTTGATCACGGCGCGCTTGTTCCCGCTCGCATCGATAAGCCATACGTGCTTCGTCGATGGATCGGTGAAATAAACCAAGCCGCGAGTTGAAACGGCGAGATCGTTCGACCCGGTATTTTCAACCAGCACCGTCTCGCGGCCGTCAGGCTCATAGGCGACGATTCTCTTCGCGCCATTCTGCGCCGCATAGAGCCTGCCATCGCGCCCAAACATGAGGCCGCTCGCGCCGCCCGCGTTCTCGCGAAACAAGCTGACTTTTCCGGTTCCCGCATCCACGCGGTAGATGCGGCTCTTCGTCACATCGACAAAGAAAACGTTGCCTTCGCGATCTACCGCCGGCCCTTCGGTGAATCCATAGCCTTCGCCCACCAGTTCCCAACCGGACGCCGGATCGGTAATGCGGTCGATATCCGCAAACGGAGGATTGGGCGGCCGCGCCGGCATGCCGATGGGCTTCGGCCAGGCTTCCCAGATCCAACGCAACGCTTCGGGCAAGATAGAGCCGCCGTGCTTTCCGTTGTGCCCTTCGTTGCCGGTGACGAACTTCACTTCGTAACCGCGGTATTCAAGCGCGCTCGCCATCTCCTGGTTGGCGAGCCACCAGCTGCCGGCGAAAATATTCAGGTCGTGGTCGCCATCTTGCAAGAAGATTCGCAGGGGCGCGGGTTCCAGTTTGCGGGTCAGGTCGGGCCATTGCTCGCCGCCTCGCAGGTTCGAGTAACTCCCAATAAAGCTCAGCACGCGATGAAACGAATCCGGCCGCAGCATGGCGGTCGTGAAAGCGGCAATCGCGCCGGAGCTCGCGCCCGCAATCGCGCGGTCATTTGGATCGCTCGAGATATTCCATCGCTTCTTAACTTCCGGTAGCAGCTCGTCCATCAGGAAGGTGGCGTAGCGATCGTCCATCGAATCGTATTCGAAGCTGCGGTTGAACAAGGACGGCGTTCCGCCCGATTGCGCGCCGAGCACGCCTGGGTTTACGAACACGCCAATGGTCACGGGAATCGCGCCTTGCGCGATCAGATTGTCGAGAACAATCGGATAGCGCCACTCGCCCGTTTCATTGATTGCGCCCGCGCCGTCTTGCACTACCAGCAGACAGGCGGGCTTCGCCGCCGAATACTGCGCGGGCACGTACACCCAATAATCCCGTGCGATTCCCGGGTAAATGCCGCCCTTGCTGATCCAGGAAAATTTCTCAACGTTGCCATGCGGAACGTTCTCGCGCCGCATCGAGTCGGGCCCCAGCCTGTATTGCGCCGAGGCAACCGTACCAATTAGAACCGCGACTACTGGAAATGTTTTCATGTTACGGTGTTACGCCGAGGGTCTCATACAATTCGTGCGGCTTATAAATGACGCCGTTCTTCACGACGAGCGCAGTCCTGCGAATCTCGCTAATGCTCACCGTCGGGTCGCCATCCACCAGCACGAGGTCGGCGAGTTTGCCTGCGGTTATCGAACCCAGATCCTTGTCCAGCTTCATGATTTGCGCGGCGCCGAAGGTTGCGTCTTCGAGAACTTTGCTGGCCGGAATGCCTGCCTTCACATGCAACTCTAACTCGCGGTGCAGCGCAAAGCCGGCCATCGAGTCGGTGCCCGATTCAATCGGAACTCCGGCCCGGTACATCGCGCCCACCATCTCTACCATCTTTTGGAAGGACCGCCGGTACCGCTGATCCATGCCCGGCGGGGGCGTCAAGCCCGTCGACAGCAGCCTTCGGCGCACTTGTGGCGGCAGGCGATCGGCAACCGCCTCATAGCCGACGGGAATCTTCCCGGTTCGCGCTTCGAACATATCCTCGAAGACGCTCAGTGTCGGATCGAGCACCGTGTGATGCTCTTTCAGAAGCTCGACGAACAATCGGAACCGCGGCGAATTCAAGTTCAGGTCGGCTCCGCGCTTTGCCACTTCCGTAAAGCGGCTGGTGGTGTTCGTGTTCTTCACGTCAGGCATGAAGTTCAGCATCAAAAAGTTGGCGTGCTGTATCTCGTCGTACCCCAGGTCGACGCACTGCGCGGCTGTCATCTCGGCGGGAATATGGCCGCTTACTCGCAATCCGCGCAGATGCGCTTCCTTGACAATCACGGGAACCAGCTCAGGCTTGACAGAGCTGTAAATCTTGATCTGCAGATAGCCCAGGCGCGCGTAATTGTCCACCGCCGCGCGAGCTTCTTCGGGCGTGGAAACCAGAACTTTGGTCGGCCCCTGAAACGGTCCGGGCCCATCCATAATGCCGGCCAGCACGATTCTCGTGCCGATCTCTTCACCCGCTTCGATCCGCTTGCGGCGAGCCAGCAGCGAATCGATATCGTTGCCCAGGTCGCGCACGGTTGTCACTCCGGCCGCAAGATTCAGCAGTCCATCGTTACCTCCCACATGCGCGTGCATGTCCCAAAGCCCCGGCAGCAGCGTCTTGCCCGTTCCGTCCACGACCTCCGCTCCCGGTGGCGCGGTCACCTGGCCGGCAGGTCCCGAAGCCTTAATTCTCTCGCCGTCCACCACGACACTCTGGCCTTTTACGATGCGTCCCGATTGCGCGTCGAACAGGTTGACATGCTCGAACACGATCCCATTCGGGGCGGGGTGCGCCAGTTTCGCAGCCAGATCGGCCGATCGCGCGCGCGCCGCCTTGCCTTGCGCCTCTTGCAACCCCTTGACGCTGTCTTCCCAACCGTCAGGAATAACCGTGTTCCAGGGGTCGACCGCGGCAAAGAAATTCAGCCGATCATCAAGCCAGACATAGATGGGCGCGAAATCGAGGCCTGTGATCGCGTACAGCGCGACCTGCTTTTTTTCTCCCGCATTCGCAAGATCGACCTCCGCCAGGCGTTCGATCTTCGCCTGACCGTCAGGCAGCAACGCGACGGCGCCTCCATTCGCAAGCGCAACTTTCGCGAGCAGGCCGATTTCCGACGGCGCCGCGTTCAACGCTACATATATCGCCGGGGCGCTTACATTCTTCTCGCCTTGTTCCGAGGCGCTCTTCCAGCGCGCCATGCCGCCTTCCCGCGCATAGGCCTCGTTAACGGGAGACTTCAGATAGTCGTTCCCGGTGACTGTCTCCGAGACAGGAACACCTTGCTCGTCCAGTTTGATAACGCTCGTTATGCGGGGTCCCCGGCCACGATCGTTGTATTGGAAGAACATGTGCAAAGTGCCGTCTTCGGCGGTCCAAACGGCCTGCTGCCCGGCAAGGTTCCCATTCATCAGAAACGAGTAGCGCACCGCCGCCGCCGGAATGTCTGGCGGCAATGCGGGCGCGCCCGACTGGCTCCGGGCCGGCGTCCGCGCGCCACAGATCGTCACGGCAATCAGATTCAGAATCGCGGCATGCAGCCGGATTCCCATTGGTTGTCGCTTTGGCATGGCAGTCTTTCGATTCTATAGGCCAGGCGTTCCCGATGCGGATCGCGCCGCCACGGCAGGCGTCAGTGAGCCGGGGTATTTGCCGACGTCAATGCCGAAGGCGCAATATCAAGCCGCCGCCGCTCCACGCGATCGTGCTGTTGCCGGGCTTCTTCGGCAAGCGACTCATAGTCTTCGCCTTGCAAGCGGTGGTCGAGAAGCGCAATCACCGCCAGTACGCGCCACAGCGCCGCCCGGCCGTGAATCCCTACAGCCAGCAATTCGAGCGATTCGAAGATTTCGAACGCTTCCGGGCCAGAATTCTTCAGCTTAAAACGGCTGGCCTTCTCCGCTACCCAAGCCGCCGCTTGCTTGAACACGGACTCTTCGCTGCCCACCCGATCGAGGATGCGCAGCAGGATGTCGCGATCTCTCAGCAATAACCCGAGCTCGCTTGCGGCAAATTGTCCGATCGGTTGGCCCGCATGCTGGTCTCTCATCCGCTCTAAGAGCTCGATCGCAAAATTGGAGCCGGCCAGATGATCGTGCAAATAGGCGGTCAAGGGAAGGCTCACGAGATCCTTCCTCCGGCGATCGCGCCGACTACCAGCAAGGGCTCAGCGCCGGAAGCGACCGGCAGCGGCAAGGGTTCATCGGGCGATTCGTGCGAGAGGTCCTGCTCGCAGGCAAAGAACCGCACGAACGCTCTGCGCTTCTGAGTCACATGGTCCCGCAGCGTGCCGCTCAGCATGGGATAACGAGCCTCCAGAGCATCCAAGACCGACCGCTGAGTCACTTGGCCCTCCACTTCCAACCGCACTTCTGCTTCTGCGCGCGCCAACGTCCGCAAATGAGCCGGAAGCACCACCCGAACCATCTTCAAGATTTTTTATCACGCCCCGGTCAGGCGAGCGTCTGGACTTCTACCGAGAGCACCGCCGGCAGATCTCGAACAATAGCCGACCAATGATCACCCGCATCGGCCGACGCATAAACCTGCCCGCCTGTGGTGCCGAAATACAGGCCGCATGAATCGAGCGAATCCACCGCCATCGCATCGCGCAGCACGTTCACATAGCAATCACTTTGGGGCAGCCCGTTGGTCAGCGGCTCCCACTCGTTTCCTCCCGTGCGGCTGCGATAAACCCGCAGTTTTCCATCGAGCGGATAGTGCTCGGAGTCGCTCTTGATCGGCACCACGTAAACTGTCTCCGGCTCGTGGGCATGGACATCGATGGCGAATCCGAAATCCGTCGGCAGATCGCCGCTTACCTCCCGCCACGAATCGCCCGCGTCATCGCTGCGCATGACGTCCCAATGTTTCTGCATGAACAAAACGTCGGGACGCGACGGGTGCATCGCAATGCGGTGCACGCAATGTCCGATTTCCGCTTTCGGGTCGGGCAGGAACGGAGAATTCAGTCCGCGATTGATCGGCTGCCAAGTCTCGCCGCCATCGTCACTGCGGAAGGCGCCCGCCGCCGAAATCGCGACGAAGATTCGATTGAGATTAGACGGGTCCAGGAGGATCGTGTGCAGGCACATTCCGCCTCCACCCGGTTGCCAGCGCGGGCCGGAACCGTGGCGCCGCAATCCGCAGAGTTCCTGCCAGGTGGTCCCGCCATCGTCGGATCGGAACAAGGCCGCGTCCTCGACTCCGGCATACACTGTATCGGGGTCGGTGAGCGACGGCTCCAGATGCCAGACTCGTTTGAACTCCCAGGGGTGCGGCGTGCCGTCGTACCACTGGTGAGTCCCGGCGACACCGCCATAGATGAATTTGTTGCCCACCGGCTCCCAGGTCTGACCTCCGTCATTGGAGCGCTGCATCACCTGCCCGTGCCAACCCGTCGACTGCGAGGCGTAGAGCCGATTTGGATCCACCGGCGACCCCTTAACGTGAAAGATCTCCCAACCCGCAAAATGCGGGCCGCTCACCTCCCATCGCTCCCGCTTTCCGTCCGCGCTCAACACGAACGCACCCTTGCGAGTCCCGACCAATACTCGAACGCTGCTCATCAATCACCCCTAACAAATGTACCGGTTTGCTGGTCCGTGTGGGAGGGGCGGATAATCGTAGCGGTGACGGCGAATTGCGCAGGGGGGCACTCCGGTGTATGATTATTCATAGCTGTGAATAAACATGCAGGAGTGTTCAACTAGGCATGGCTGCTCCCGTTATTCATCCGACGCCGCGGCCGCGCATCACTGCGTTTCGCCACGATCTGGATCTATCTACCGAGCAGCTACATGAGCTGCTAGATCTCACGCAACAGGTGAAGCATTCCCGGCAGCGGTTCGCGTCGGCCCTCAAAGGCAGGTACCTAAGTCTGCTATTCGAAAAGCCTTCCCTGCGCACGCGGATGACTTTTGAGCTAGCGGTTAAGCAGTTAGGGGGGGATTGCGTGGCGCAAACCGGACCGATTGCCGAGCGGGAACCGCTTAAAGATGTCGCACGCAATCTAGCACGCTGGACGGACGCTATTGTGGCGCGCACCTTCGCGCAAGAGACGATCGACGAGTTATCGAATTGGTCCGGAGTTCCGGTAGTGAACGCCTTGAGCGATCTGTATCATCCGTGCCAGGCGCTCGCGGACATGTTCACTCTGAAGGAACAGTTCGGGAGGTTGCGCGGTTTGAGGCTTGGTTACGTAGGGGACGGCAATAACGTGGCTCATTCGCTCCTGCTCTGCTGCGCGCGGCTGGGCATCCATTGTTCTATAGCGACTCCGCCGCGGTACGAACCCAAGCGCGGCATCGTAGAACGGGCAGTGGAATTTGCCTCCGCCTCCGGAGCACAGATTGAAATCACCACCGATCCCGCGCGCGCCGTGAAATGCGCCGATGCGATTTACACCGATGTGTGGGCCAGCATGGGCCAGGAAGCGGAAACCGAGGAGCGAAAGAACGTATTCGCTCCCTATCAAGTCAACGAGGCCTTGGTCGCCCAGGCGCGCAAGGACACGCTCTTTATGCATTGCCTGCCCGCCAAGCGCGGCCAGGAAGTGACAGATTCCATCATGGAGTCGCCGCAATCGGTGGTGTTTGATCAGGCGGAGAACCGGCTGCACGTGCAGAAGGCTCTGCTCTTGATGTTGCTGCAGTAACTTCCTGTCAGGGGCGGAGAACAGAACCGAGGCGTAGTGCGCCCGAAAAACGAAACTTTAGAAGATGAATAAACCGACAGTTAAAAAGGCAGCGCTCGCCTATTCGGGCGGGCTCGATACGTCCATCATCATTCCGTGGCTCAAAGAGCATTACGATTGCGAGGTTGTCGCGGTCTGCGGAGATATCGGCCAGGGCGGGGAGGAACTCGAAGGGCTGCGCGAAAAGGCTCTGAAGACCGGCGCCTCCGAAGTCTTTGTGGAAGATATGCGCGAGGAGTTTGTAAGCGACTATCTCTGGAAGCTGGTCCGCTCCGGCGCGGTTTATGAACACAAATATCTGTTGGGGACTTCCATTGCGCGGCCGCTTCTCGCCAAGCGCCAGGCCGAGGTGGCGCTCAGGACCGGATGCGATGCGCTGGCTCACGGCTGCACGGGCAAGGGGAACGACCAGGTGCGTTTCGAGCTGACGTATAAAGCGATCGCGCCGCAATTGAAAGTAATCGCGCCGTGGCGCGAGTGGGACATCGTCTCACGCGAAGACGCCATCGAATACGCCAAGGACCGCCACGTTCCTATTTCGCAATCGACTACCAAAATCTATAGCCGGGACCGAAACATCTGGCACATTTCGCACGAGGGCGGGGAACTGGAAGATCCGGCCCATGCGGCGCCGGAGGGAATTTGGATGTTGACCAAGAGCCCGGCGGATGCGCCCGCGAAGGCCGCCGAAGTCACCATTGGATTCGAGAGCGGAGTTCCGGTTTCGCTGAACGGACAGCGCCAGTTGAGCGGCGTCGCGCTGCTCGAAGAACTGAATAAGTTGGGCGGCGAGCACGGTATCGGCCGCATCGACCTGGTGGAAAATCGCTTCGTTGGCATGAAGTCACGGGGTTGTTACGAGACGCCTGGCGGCGCGATCCTGGTATTCGCCCTGCGGGAACTGGAGGCGCTCGCGCTCGACCGCACGACACTGCATTTCAAGCAAAAGCTAGCGCTCGATTACGCGGAGATGGTCTACAACGGGCTGTGGTTTACGCCGCTTCGCGAATCGCTCGAAGCATTCTTTGAAAGGGCCGCGGCGCCTGTGACGGGCGAAGTCACGGTGCGGCTTTACAAAGGAAACCTGGAACCGGTCAGCCGCAAGAGCCCGAATTCGCTCTACAGCCTGGACATCGCCAGCTTCACGATGGGCGCGAGCTACGACCAGAAGGACGCGCTCGGGTTCATCAACCTGATCGGACTGCCGATCAAGGTTCGCGCCTCGCTCCGCCAATCGAATTCATGAAGCTCTGGGGCGGCAGATTCGAGAGCGGTTCTTCGGAGGCATTCGAGCGGTTTTCCGGCTCGCTTCGTTTCGACCGCAAGTTAGTCTCCGCCGATATCGAAGGCTCGCGCGCCTTCGCACGAGCGCTTGCGCGGGCGGGCATCGTGACGGAAGCCGAGTGCCGCCAATTGCTCGCGGCGTTCGATGAGATCGCGCGCGAGGCGGAGTCTCCGGACTATTTCCAAGGCGCCGAGGACGAAGACATTCACACGTTCGTGATTCGCAAGCTGGGCGAGAAGGCGGGGGCGGTCTCGGCGAAGATCCACACAGGGCGCAGCCGCAACGAGCAGGTCTCGTCGGATATTCGCCTGTATCTTCGATCCGCGGCCGATACGATCCTTCAGCAGATCGCGGATTTCTGCGAGGCGCTGCTGGCGCTGGCGCGCAAATATCCGGACGCCGTGATCCCCGGCTATACTCATCTGCGGCGCGCGCAGGCTGTGCTCTGGCCGCACTATCTGCTCGCCTATTTCGAAATGTTCGAGCGCGACTATGAACGCATGCAACAGGCGCGCGGCCGGATCAACGTCATGCCTCTCGGCGCCGGCGCGCTCGCGGGCAGCGGCTTTGGGTTCGACCGGCAAGCCATCGCGCGCGAACTGAATTTCGCCGCCATCACGCGCAACAGCATGGACGCCTCGGGCGACCGCGATTTCGCGCTGGATTTTCTGTACGCATCGAGCGTCATCCTGCTCCACCTCAGCCGCCTGGCCGAAGACTGGATTCTGTATTCGAGCGAGGAGTTCCGATGGATGGCGCTGGGCGACGGCGTGACCAGCGGGTCGAGCTTGATGCCGCAGAAGAAGAATCCCGATTCACTCGAACTGATGCGCGGCAAGTCCGGCCGGGTCTTCGGCGCTCTCACATCGTTGTTCGTTACGATGAAGGGCCTGCCCATGACCTACAACCGCGACATGCAGGAGGACAAAGAACCGCTGTTCGAAGCCTTCGAGCAAACGTCGGGATCGCTGGCAATGGCGAAAGTAGTCGCCGAATCCGTGACGCTCGATCGCGCGAGACCGGCCGAGGCCGCGGAAGAAAGCTGGGTGGTCGCGACGGATTTAGCCGAGGAACTCGCGCGCTCGGGCGTGCCGTTTCACCGCGCCCATCAGTTGGTGGGGCAATTAGTTCTCGAAAGCTTTAAGGCAAACAAGAGGCCCGGGGACTGGACCCCCGAGACGCTCGCGGCGTTCGCGCCTGAATTCAAACCCGGGATGGCGCGATTGTTGCACCCGGCCGAAGGGATGCGAACGCGCGAACTGCCGGGCGGCACCGGCCCCGCCGCCGTAGCCGCCGCTTTAGAGCAAGCTGAACAGCGTCTCGCGGCGATGCGGTCCGGCGGGACGCAAGCATGAACAAGAATTTCCGCCAAGGCCAGATCCTGAAGATTCTTCGCGCAAAGAGCATTTTTACCCAGGAGGAGCTGGCGCGCGCGTTGAGCGAGCTGGACATCCAGGCCACGCAGGTCACGCTGTCGCGCGACATGCGCGAGCTGGCGTTGGTGAAGACGCCCGAAGGTTATCGGCAGCTTCCGGCCGAAACCGGCGGCCCCAGCCTTGCCGATGTCGCCGAAGAATACCTGCAGGACATTCGGGTCGCGCAGAACCTGGTGGTGCTTCGCACGTCGCCCGGCAATGCCAACACGCTCGCCATTGCAATCGATCGCGAAGAGCTGGAGGAGGTGGTGGGAACCGTCGCCGGGGACGACACGGTGCTGGTAATCACTCAGGACGCGAGCGAGGCAGCTCGATTCCGGCAAAAGATGCTGGATCTGATCGCGGCGCGCTGAGGCGATAGCGGGGGGGTCAGTGGCGGTGGCTGTGATCGTGGTTGTGCGCGTCCGGGGCCGCCATATGGCAGCCTTTTTCCGTGAGAACGCAGGGGACGTGCTCGAATTGAATGGTGGTGTGGTGTATGCCGAAATCGGCGAGCACGGCATTCACGCACTTTAAGATCCGCTCGCTTTCCGAAGGCGGCATGTCCTCGATCAAAGCATGACAACTGAGCGCATGGGTGCTCGAGCCGAGGCTCCAGATATGGAGATCGTGAACATCCAGGACGCCTTCGATTCGGCCCAGGGCGCTGGTCACGTCCGTTAACGCGAGCCCGCGGGGCAAGCCTTCGAGGAGAATATTCAACGATTCGCGGATGATGTCCCACGCCGTGTAAATAATCAACGCGCCGAGCGCGATGGAAAGTAGAGGATCGATGTAGGTCCAGTGGGTGTAATGAATGACGATGGCGCCGAGGATGATGGCGGCGGCGCCCACCGCATCGCCCAGCATGTGTATGAAGGCGGCGCGAATATTGATATCGCCCTTCTGGCCGCGATGGAGCGCCAGCATGATGGCGCCATTCAACACCAGCGCGGCGGCCGCGACCCAAAGCATCAAGCGATCGTCGACGCCTCGCGGGTGAAGAATGCGGGTGGCGGCCTCCCAGAAAATCGCGAGCGAGATCAAGACCAGTGTCGCGGCGTTCAGAAACGCGGCGATCACGCCCGCGCGCTGGTAACCATACGTTCTGCTGTGGTCCGCGGGCTTGCCCTGAAGATAGAGCCCGGCCGCGGCGAGCAGCAGCGCCAACGCATCGGTGAAGTTATGCCCCGCATCCGAGAGCAGCGCCAGGCTTCCGGCGCGAAAACCGGCGAAGACCTCGAAAGCGGTGAACGCCAGCGTCGCGACCAAGGAAATGCGGAGAATCCAACCGGTCCCGCGCGCGTGATGGTGATGGTGAGCCAGATCCGCTCCTAGCCTTAGTTTAAGGCAGGAGCAGGCTCGCGCCGGCGGTTACTGGGGTTGATCCGGCGGCTTTTCGCCAGGCCGGTAAAGCGACGGCACTTTTTTCTTCGGAGCGTCTTGCGCGTCGGCGTCCTTCTTGCGGTCGGCAACCTCTTTGGACGGCATCATGGCGTCGCGCTCTTTCTTTTCCTTGGCGTCTTCCGCCGTCAATGCGGCGCCGCGTTTGGAGGTATCCTGCATCGCCAGGTCGCGGCTGTCGCTGGTCGTGTCGATGGCTTGCGTCAGAACGAATTTGTAGCGATCGAAATCCTTGGGCTCGCTGTCCTGGATCTTATTGAGCTGCGCCAGAAAGTCCTTTTCCGCGCTGATGACGGCCGTCATGCCTTTGTGGACCGGCCGATGATGCAGCAAGGCGTCGTCGGAAACGGAATCGATGGCCTCGATAATCTGGCTGTAGTCTTCGAGCGTGTTGTGGATGAAGATGCTGCGCCCGGGTTTCTCCTTCGCCAGATACTGCTGCAGCAGATCCATGCGCTGCCGCGCAAATTGCACGTAGAGCAGCAGGCGGTCGTTCGGCTCCTGCGCCTCGCGCACCTGGTCGACTTCATCGGGCGTCAGGAAATCGCGGTCCTGGGCGAAGGCGAGCGCGCCCGCGCATAGCGCCGCGCACATTATCCATGCAGCCTTCATTTCCGCATCACTCCATCGAGCAGCTTATCGTGGATCTCATCGAGCTTGCGCTGAGTATACTCGGCCCAGCCGCGCTGCTGCAGTTGGATGTCGTCCACAAGGCCGGCCATGCGGCGCTGCAGATACGCGACTCGCAGCTCCGCTTTTTTGTAAAAGCGGGCCTTATGCGCTTCCTGGAGCGACTGAACGCACTCGTTCAATGCGTGCGTCATGTCTTCGAGCTGCGCGTCGCCTTTGTGAACCTCGCCCTTGTCGTAGAAGTCGCGCGCCGTATCGAAGTTGCTTTCGGCGAAGCTGAGCGCCTTTTCCGAGCGCCGTGCGGGGTCGTGTTCCGCCTTCAAGTCATCGAGCAAGGACTGGGCCCGCAGACCCGAGGACGCGCTGGCCATCAACATGGCCGCGAACAGAGCAGTCACACTGACCGGTTTGGTCATCGATTCGCCTCCCGTTCGAGAATCCTGCTGCGCTGGCGCGCGATGAACTCCTGATCCGGAAATTTGCCCTGGCTCGCCGCCAGGAACTGCCGGTAGCTGGCAAGCGCGGGCTTCACCTCGTGGAGCTTGTCGAGTATCATCGCGCGATAGTAGTAATCGCCGGGCTGATCGGCGTTCAGGCTATGAATCTTATCCAACGCCGCGAGGGCCTGAGGATACTGCTGGGCCATCACAAGAACACTGGCAGCTTCGCTCCAGGCTTGGCGCGAATCCGGCTTCAGATTGGCGGCGGCAACAAACTCGTTCGCCGCGGCTGGAAAATTGCGTTGATCGCGATAGATGCGGCCGATTGCCATCCGCAGATCGTAGTCGTTGGGAGTCGCGGCAAGCGCGCTTTCGAGAATTGGCTTCGCCAGATCCGGCTGGTTGTTTTTCAGATAGGCGGTGGCCAGCGCCAGACTATTCGCCGGCGTAGGCGACAACTCGACTGCCGTTTTAAATTCCGCAACCGCATCGGCTGGGCGATTGCTTTGCAGGTAGAGGCGCCCCAGTTCCTCACGCGCGCCGGCGTCGTTCGGAAAGTCTTTCAGGATGGCGATGGCGTCGTCCGCGCGGTTGGCTGTCGAGAGCGCGAGGGCCAGCTCCAATTCATAGGACTGGAGGTCCGGATCGAGCGCGGCGGCGTGGCGGTAATGCGGCGCGGCTTCATCCAATTTGCCTTCGCGGGCGAGCGCCTGTCCGAGACCCAGCTCCGCCACCGCCTGCTTCGGATCGATGGCTAACGCGGCTTCAAACGCCCCCGCCGCGCCCGCCGGATCGCCCGTCGCAAGCAGGCTCTCGCCGAGATACCGTTGCGCCCGCGCCTGGTTCGGTTTCTGTTTGGCGGCATCGCGCAGCAGAGCAACCGCGTTGCTCGCGCGCTGCTCTTGCAAGTACAGAATGCCGAGGTTCAACTCAGCCTCGTATAGGGCCGGCTTCAACGCCAGCACTTGCTTGTAATGTTCGGCCGCGGCGCTTTCCCGATGGAGCCCGGTCTCGGCCAGCGCGAGGTTGAATAGCGCCGAGTAATCCTTGGGATCCTGGGCCGCAAGCTGCGAAAAAATCTTTTGAGCTTCTTGATAATCCTGGCGATCCAGAGCCTGGAGGCCGGCCGCTTGCGGATCGGTCGATCCGGCCAAAGCCATGAAAGCGGCAAGCGGCAGCAGGACGAACACGCTGAGCAACCCCTGTGGACCTATTCTATCGAGAGTTTTTCCGGTCCTGGGCTGCCGCCGCGGCTTCCCTATGCAGGTGCGTCATATTGATGCCGGCGAGCGCAAGCGCGACGAATCCCGCGACGATCATAGGAATCGTCACCACCGCCCAAAGGATCAGCGAGAATCGCTTGGCGTGTCCCGCCGCCAGGCCGAACATGATGAGCGTACGCGCCGTCACCCATTGGAAGGAACCGAGATTTCCCGGCGCCTGCGGAACAATGCTGCTCAACCGCAGTAGCACCATCATGATGAAGGAAGCCGTCCAGGGAACCGCAAGGCGATTGGCGATCACGAGCGCATAGATCGGCAGCAACTGCGACACGATGAACAGGCCGCTCACGAAAAACGAGAAGTACAGATAGCGCGAGTGGCCGATCAGATGCAAGTCTTCGATGAGCGTGTTGAACCAACGCGGCCACGCCATGCCGAAGAACAGATCGAGCGACTGCTTCTTGGCAAACATGGCGTAGCCGAGAATGGCCGATACCAGCACGATCATGACGCCGAGGATGTAGCCGCCATTCAACAGCACGACGGGCAGCCTGCCCATGTGCAGGCAATAGAAGAAACAGGCCATAAGCCAAACGCCATCGAAGAGACGCTCGATCAGCGCGGAGGCGAAGGCGACCGAAAGCGGCAGATCGCTTGCTTTCGACAGCATGAAGCAGCGGATGAGTTCGCCGGCGCGCAGCGGCAGCACTTCGTTTGAGAACATGCCGACGTAGATGGCCTGCATCGTATGGGCGAAGCGTACGCGCTCTACCGGCGCAAGCAGCAGCTTCCAGCGCCAACCCTGCAGAAGATAGACGGCGAGATTGCAGGTCATGGCGATCGCCACCCATTTCCACCGCATGTGCCGCACTTCGCCCCATATGTGCTGCAGCCCGGCGCCATTCAACACCCAAGCCATGCAGATGAGAGAAATGACATTCGTGAGAATGAGAATCGCCCACGAACGAATCTTCCGGTTACGCTCGACGGCGGGGGACAGGGGCGCGACTTGCGTGCTCAACACCCCCATAATAAGCCGAGAATGATAAGCCTCGATGGCGTGGCCGCGATGACCTCCGCATGGGCGCCTATTATCATCTGTAAAGCCCATGCTCGCCGGCCTGCTTCGCTCGCTTCTGTTTTACGCCGCGGCGCCCACGGACACCGTGTCGCGCCCAGCCGTTCACGCCGCCTTGCGGGCGAACCTGCCGTTCTTTGCTATCGCCTGCGTCGTGCTTATCGCCGGCGCGGCGTCGCTTCTGCTTTCGCGGCTCCGCTCGCGCGACCGCCTTCTGTTCTGGCTGGGCATCTTTTCGCTGCTCTACGGTTTACGGCTCCTGCTTCTTAACGAATTGGTGCGGGCCTCCCTCGGTCTTTCCTTCAACGATGTAGCGCCTTGGGTCTTTGGCATCACGTATGTCATTTCCCTCCCATACGCGCTGTTCGCTCGGGAGCTGTTCGGCCGCGCCTGGCGCCGCGCGTTCGAGGTCTGGTACTGGGCCGCGCTGGCCTTCGCCGTCTTCGCGGTTCCGTTTGCGTTCTCCGGCCGGCCGCTGAACGCGCTCAACTTCTTGAATAGCGCGCTGGTCACGTCCGGCACCTTGCTATTGCTAATCCATCTTCTTTGGCGCAGGAGCGATCCCAGCGCTTTCGCCAGATCTCTCACATGGCCGCTGGTGATTTGTGGGCTTCTGATCCTGCTGCAAAACCGTGGCATTCAACCCTGGGGCTTTAACACGGAGCCTGTCGGGTTTCTCATCTTGCTGGCGGGTCTCGGCTGGGTCGCCGTGCGCCGGTCCCTTGCAATCTCGCGCCGGTTGAGCGAAGTCGAGCAGGAGCTAGCCACCGCGCGGCGCATTCAAGACTCCATCATTCCGCGTTCTTCGCCTCAGCTTCTTTCGCTCAGCGTCGCTTCTCGCTATCAGCCGATGACTTCCGTAGCCGGCGACTTCTTCGATTTTCTGAAGACCGGCGACACGCGCCTCACCATCCTGGTGGCAGACGTTTCGGGCCACGGCGTACCGGCTGCTCTTGTCGCCTCCATGCTGAAGGTGTGTTTCGCCGCGCAGAGACCGTGGGCGCACGATCCCGCTCAAGTGCTTGCCGGATTGAATTCCATGCTGCGCGATAGCTTGGGCGGTCAATACGTCACCGCGGCGTGCGCCGCTATCGATCTCTCCGCGCGAGTCATTACTTACTCGGGCGCGGGCCACCCGCCAACATTATTGATGCGCCGGCAGGCCGGCGAGGTTATTCGCCTCGCTGAGAACGGCCTGTTCATCGGTCCGTTTCCGCAGGCAACTTATTCGAACGTGTCGGTCTCTTTCGAGAGCGGCGACAAACTGCTGCTCTATACAGACGGGATCGTCGAAGCCACGGGACCGGATGGCGTCGAATTCGGACAGGATACGCTGGAACGTTTTCTACAAAGCGCCGCCCACCTGGCGCCCGGCGATTTTATCGAGCAACTCTTTCGCAGGATCTCAACGCCCGCCCAGCAGGACGACTGGACGGCGGTGGTGGCGCAGTTCGACTAAGGGCCGCCGAGTCCAATTCGAAGCTGCCACATGGTTTCACGATTGTCGAAAATGTATTCTCATCTATGAGATGCCTATTCAACTTTTAAGATCTCTGGCTCTGATCACACTTCTCGCCCCGGCGGCTACGCTCATCGCCCGTCAAGCGACCGCGCCGGCTTCGACTCAAGCGCCTTCCACGGGCAACGCCAAACCGGAAGACACCGAGGTTTGGGAGCCTGTGCCCAAAGCGGTCACTCCCGGCGATACCTGCGGCGCAGCGCCTTCGGACGCCATCATTTTGTTCGATGGAAAGAATCTGGACGAGTGGGTGTCGGTGCGCGACAAGTCGCCGGCCAAGTGGACGGTGGCCGATGGCGTCCTCACCGTGAGCAAGAGTGAGGGCAATATCGAAACCAAGCGGTCCTTCAAGAACTACCAGCTTCATATCGAGTGGAAGGTTCCGGCGGATATCACCGGCACGGGCCAGGCGCGCGGCAACAGCGGTGTCTTTCTTGCGTCCACTGGGCCGGGCGACGCCGGCTATGAGCTGCAGGTTCTCGATTCGTACAACAACAAGACATACGTGAACGGGATGGCGGGCAGTTTGTATAAGCAGGCCATTCCGCTGGCGAATCCCGGGCGCAAACCCGGCGAGTGGCAGACCTACGATGTAGTCTGGACCGCGCCCGTTTTCAACGAGGACGGCACTCTGAAAACGCCTGCTTATGCGACCGTCTTCTTCAACGGCGTTGTGGTTGAGAACCACTATGAGTTGAAGGGCGAAACCCGCTACATCGGCAAACCCTTCTACAAGGCGTATTCGAGCGCTCCCATCAAGCTGCAAGCTCATGGCGACAAGAGCGAGCCGCTCAGCTTCCGCAACATCTGGGTCCGTGAGCTCGAGTAGCGGGTCCCGAGTGATTACTTGACAGAGGCAGTCTGGCGGGCGGCCGGCTTCGAGCGCAGCTCGGCTTCTAGAACGGGCTTCAGGGTGTTCTCCACAATGGGCCCGTTGTAGCGCTTCCCGTTCACAAACAGGGTCGGGGTTCCTTCCACTCCCGCGCGGTCGCCGTCCTGAATATCGCGAAGGATGGTCTCGCGCACCAGGGTCGAGTCGAGGTCGCTCTCAAACCGTTTCATATCGAGGCCGGCCTTCTGCGCCAGGGTGAGAATGTTATCGCGCGACAGGTTGCGGGTCGCAAACATGGCATCGTGGAGGGCCCAGAATTTCCCCTGCTGATGAGCGGCGATAGCGGCAGTGGCGGCAAACTCGGCGCGCGAGTGGATATCGAGCGGGTATTGTTTAAAGATCAACTTTACCTGTGTCGGATAGGCCTCTAGAAGAGCTTTAATTTCAGGCACGGCCGCAATGCAGTAGGGGCATTGGAAATCGGAGAACTCGACGAGCGTAACGGGCGCATTCGCGGGGCCCAGTACAGGCGCGCCCGAGGTCGGGATGCTTACCGGATCGTCGAGCAGGCGGGTCGGCTGAGTATGCGCCCACTTGGAGGCGTCCGCGGCCGCGATGGCGTCGGCTTCGCTCTTGCCTTGCCGGAGTGCGTCGACCACCGCGGCGGCGAGCCCCTTGCTGAACGAACAATTCGGATCCACCACCCGGCACTCCGCGAGCTTCATATTGCATCCGCATGAGCAGCCATGCTCGCGCAAGATCTTCAAGGCGGCCGCCTTTTGGGCGGTGGTGAGGCTGGTGAGATCGATGCCGGGAAGCGTGTCTGCGGTCTTCCAATCCTGCGCAAGCAGAATGCAACCTCCCAGCAGACACAATCCTGCCAGGCGCAGGCGCAGAAGCTTCATACTGACCATTGTAGAAGAAAGAACCGGGCAATCCCGCTTTCGCGCGTCACAGGATGGCGCTCAGTCTGGTCCAAAGAAATGGCCGGACCGGGTATTGTCATATAGGAGAGAACTAACGTGTCAACCACAGCCACGCGAAGCATTGCAGAGGAACAGACGCTGGAAGAAGTTTGCATCAACACGATTCGCTTTCTTTCGGCGGACGCCGTGCAGAACGCCAATTCCGGACATCCGGGGCTGCCGATGGGAGCAGCCGCGGTCGCGTATACGCTTTGGACCAAATTCCTGAAGTTCAATCCCAAGGATCCCGGCTGGTTCGATCGAGACCGGTTCGTGTTGTCCGCGGGACACGGATCGATGCTGCTTTACAGCCTTCTGTATTTGACCGGTTACGATCTGTCGCTCGATGAGCTGAAGCACTTTCGCAAGTGGGGCAGCAAGACGCCGGGGCATCCCGAGCGCGGCCATACGGTTGGGGTGGAAGTGGCCACCGGGCCGCTCGGCCAAGGATGCGGAAACGCGGTAGGGCTGGCGATTGCGGAAGCGTGGTTTGCCGCGCGCTTCAACAAGCCGGGGCATACGATCGTCGATCACTACACATATGTTCTGTGCGGGGATGGCGACCTGATGGAGGGCGTCAGCCAGGAGGCGGCTTCGCTTGCCGGACATTTGCGGCTCGGCAAGCTGATCTATCTTTACGATCAGAACCACATTTCGCTCGCGGGAGAAACCAGTCTCACGTTTACCGAGGACGTCGCTAAGCGCTTCGAGGCATACGGCTGGCACACGCGCCACGTAGAGGACGGCAACGACACCGAAGAGGTAGCGCGGGCGATTGAAGAAGCGCAGCAGGAACCGAACCGGCCGTCCATCATTTTGTGCCGCACGCATATCGGCTACGGGAGTCCCAAGAAACAAGACACGTTTGAGGCGCATGGCAATCCGCTCGGCGAAGAGGAATTGCAAGCGGCCAAGAAGGCGCTGGGCTGGCCTTCGATGGATAAGTTCTATCTGCCGGAAGATGCGGTAAATTTTTTCCGCAAAACGGGCGACAAGGGCAGGGAAGCGCAGCAGGCGTGGCAGAAGAAGCGCGACGCCTACAAGAAAGCTTTTCCGAAAGAGGCCGCGGAGCTGGAGCAGATGTTGAGCGGCAAGCTGCCCGAGAACTGGGGCGCGGACCTGCCGAAATGGAAGCCGGAGGATAAGCCCATTGCGACGCGCGCCGCCGGTGGCCAGGCGATGAACGCGCTTGCCAAGCACATCCCGAACATGATCGGCGGCTCGGCGGATCTGAACCCCTCCACCAACACCGCGCTGAAGGGCATGGGCGATTTCCAACCTACGGAGTTCGGCGGCCCCCATGCGCAAGGAGCGGTGGGCGGCGTTTGGGGCTATGCGGGAAACAACATCGCATTCGGCGTGCGCGAGCATGCCATGGGGGCGGCGGTCAACGGCTTGGCCGCGCATGGCGGTTTGCTGCCGTTCAGCGCCACGTTCCTGGTCTTTTCCGATTACATGAAGCCCGCCGTCCGGCTGGGCGCGCTGAGTCAATTGAAGGCCTTCTATGTCTTCACGCACGATAGCGTCGGCGTAGGCGAAGACGGGCCCACGCACGAACCGGTCGAGCAGATCGCGGGGCTGCGCGCGATACCGGGGTTGAACGTGATGCGTCCGGCGGACGCCACTGAGACCGCTGAATCCTGGGCCACGGCGATCCAGCATAACGGCCCTACTCTGTTCGCGCTCACCCGGCAAAACGTACCGCACCTGGATCGCAGCAAAGCGAAAAATGCGGACGTTTCGAAAGGCGCCTACATTCTGTCGGAACCGGAGGGAGGCGCGGCGGAGGTGATCCTGATAGGCAGCGGCTCCGAGGTGTCGCTCTGCATGAGCGCGCAAGAGAAGCTGAAGAAATACAACGTGAAGGCGCGCGTGGTCAGCATGCCGAGCTGGTTCTTGTTCCAGGCTCAGGATGAAAGCTATCGAGAGAGCGTGCTGCCGAAGGGGCAGAAAAAGCGCGTGACGGTGGAGGCGGCTTCGACCTATGGCTGGGATCGCTGGGCCGGCGATGAAGGAACCATGATCGGCATCGATCACTATGGAGCGTCGGCGCCCGGCGACGAAATCATGAAGCACTTCGGCTTCACAGCCGAGCATGTGGCATCGGCCGCGCTGAGGTTACTGGGCCGCAACGAAGAAGCGGAGAAAGAGTACGGCGGCGAGACCACCAACGTGGCGCCGACCTCGCCGCAAGAGGGACATTCTTAAGGCGGCGTCAGACGGGCGGGAGCTACGCGGGAATCGAACCGCTGCGAATCACGCGCTCCATCACATCGGCGAACGTATCGATCTCTTCGAGAGTCGTGTAAACGTTGGGCGTGATGCGCAGGCCTTGGTACTCGCCCGGCGTGACGATCGCGACAGTCCAGATGCGCTGCTTTTCCCACAGATAGGTGGCGAGCTTCGGCGCGTCGAAACCATCGACGCTGACGAACCCTATGCCGCAGGACTGCTCCGGATCCTCGCTGTTTAGAATCTTGACTCCCGGCAGCTCGCGGAGGCGATTCGACCAGCGCTTGCGAAGGTAGCGGAGACGCTCCGCCTTGCGTTCGGCGCCGATGCTGTCGTGGAAATTCAGAGCTTCCGTGATCGCGTTTCGCTGCGAAGCCGGATGCGTTCCGATCTCTTCGAACTTGCGAATGTTGTCGCGCATGCTACCGGGTGCGGGCATCATGGGCCAGATGCTTGGAATCTTTGGCTTCCGCACATACAACATCCCGGTGCCGATGGGCGCCAGCACCCACTTGTGCAGAGACGTGCCGTAGTAGTCGCAATCGAGATCGGCGTGGGTGAACGGAAATTGCCCGAAAGCGTGCGCGCCATCCACAACTACTTCGATCCCGCGCTGCCGCCCCATTTGGCAGATCGCCTTCACCGGGAAGATCTGCCCGGTGCGGTTCGTAATGTGGCAGATGTGAATCACGCGGGTGCGCGGCGTGATGGCGGCTTCAATGCGCTTGGCTAGAAAATCGAGGCTGGGCGGCGGCACGGGGAACGAGATCTGCTTCAGAACAATGCCGTCGCGGCGCGCGCGCTGTTCCCAGGTGGTGATCATGCGCGGGTAATCCTGATTGGTCGTCACCACTTCGTCGCCCGGCTTCAATTGCATGCCGAGCTGGACAATTTCCAAGGCTTCGCTCGCGTTGCGCGTGATGGCGATCTCTTCGGGATCGCAGCCGAACATGCGGGCCAAACGGCGGCGCACAGTTTCCAGGCCCGGATCGAGCACGTTCCACATGTAGTAAGACGGGCTGAGGTTCTCAACCTCCAGATAGCGAACCTCGGTGTCCATCACGATTTTCGGCGCAGGCGAGACGCCGCCGTTGTTGAGATTAACCATATTGCGGTCAACCGTGAACGCATGGCGGACGTTGAACCAGAAATCTTCGTCGCGCGCGACGGAGTCCGCGGGCCGCTGGCCGAGTCCCTCCACTGCTCGTTGCGCTCGCAGCATGGAGTCCGTTTGGAAGGCTGCCAGCAACCCGGCGGAATATCCGAAAAATCGTCTGCGGTCCATTGTGGATTCCCTTAAGTGTTTCTTATCTTAATCGATGGGAGAAGGCTACGCAGAGACCGGCGAAGAAGCGGCAGAGGGGCGGGGTCGATTCGAACGACCGATAAGAGCTTTGCGAACTCACGCCTTACCACTTGGCTACCGCCCCATGTGAGGATAGTGAGATTAGTATTAGCACCGCTGCGGCCCAAATGGTACTAGAGGTTCCTCTGATTTCGCATCAGATTATTCCGATACGCGTATAACGCGAAGGCAGACTCGGGCTCATGAGCAACGCGAAAGCAACAATCTCAACGAAAGGCGCTTTGATCTATAGCGCTGTTTTTGCAGGCGCAATCGCGGTCTATCTTGCGATCCGACATTTGGGAGTCCGGTTGAGCGTGCCCACAGCGAGCAGGGTCGAAACTCCACCCGCGCTTTCTGCCGTTCACGTCAACGATTTCGTTCACGTCCTGCTCGCACTGGCGCTTGTTATCGCAACGGCACGGACTCTCGGCGCGCTCTTCCGTTGGATTCAACAGCCGCCGGTGGTCGGCGAAATGATCGCCGGCATCCTGTTGGGACCCTCGCTCCTGGGGCGGCTGGCGCCCGGATTTGCCGCGTACATCTTGCCGCAATCCATCGCGCCTTTGTTGAACACGATCTCGCAGTTTGGCGTGATTCTCTACATGTTTCTTGTTGGGCTTGAGCTCGACCTTCCGGCCCTTCGCCGTCAGGCGCAATCCACAGTCAGCATCTCGCATGCGAGCATCGTGGCGCCCTTCCTGCTCGGGTCGTCGCTTGCTTTATTCTTATATCCCAGGTTGTCGGACAGCGCCGTTTCGTTCACGTCCTTTTCGCTGTTTCTGGGCGTGTCGATGTCGGTTACCGCGTTCCCGGTCCTGGCGCGCATCCTAACCGACAGGCGCATTCATCGCACACATTTGGGCTCGGTCGCGCTCGCCTGCGCCGCGATCGACGACGTAACGGCGTGGTGTCTGCTCGCCTTGGTTGTAAGTGTCGCTCAGGCGGGAGACCGCAACGCGATACGCACGATCTCAATGGCCATCGCCTATGTCGGGTTCATGTTGTTTCTCATGCGCCCTCTGTTGGCGCGGGTGGTCGGCTGGATCGATCGGCAGCCACGGTTGAATCAGAGCGTCCTCGCTTTCATATTGCTCGGAATCCTGTTGTCGTCTCTCGCAACGGAATCGATCGGCATCCACTCCATCTTCGGAGCCTTCTTGCTGGGCGCGGTCATCCCTCACGACAGCGGCGTCGCCCGCGAGCTAACCAGCAAACTGGAAGACTTCGTCATCGTGTTCCTGCTTCCGGCGTTCTTTGCCTTTACCGGCTTGCGAACGCAAATCGCGTTGGTCAACGGCTGGCGCAGTTGGCTCATTTTCCTGCTCATCGTCGTGGTGGCTTCGGCCGGAAAATTCGGCGGCAGCTCGCTGGCAGCCCGGCTAAACGGTTGGGGATGGAGAAAAGCTTCCGCGATCGGCATTCTGATGAACACGCGTGGGCTGATGGAACTCATCGTTCTAAATATCGGATTCGAGCTGCACGTCATCTCTTCGACCTTGTTCGCCATGCTGGTCTTGATGGCTCTTGCGACGACTCTGATTACCACTCCCATGCTGCACTTCGTCGTTCCGCGGGAAGAGCTCGAAGAGGAAGCGAACGGATCGGCGGAAAGCCGTGTTGCCCCGCTTGACAGCGGCCGCGCCGGCCTCCCTGCGCTACTCTCGGATGCGGGCTTCGATGGGCGCTCTAGCGAAGCGGCATCAGCTTCTGGATCGGCGGGTCGCTAGCGGAAGCGTTATTCGTCCCAACAGGAAGCCAATCGCCACCGCGGCCACGAGACGCGGCTTCTTTACTCGTTGCGGCCTGTTTCGAGCAGATACTTGCGCCACGCTCTGCATCTCGGAAGCCGCTTGCGGTTCCCCCAAGCGCGCGCCCTTCATCGCGTTTTGGGGAGAAGGGACGGGCATAGATTGCGACGAAGCTCGAAGCGCAACGGCGCCAGAAGGTTCCATCCGGGGCGTAGCGCCCACTGCCGCGACCGCCCCATCGCCCTTTGCAGGCGCAGCCGGCCGAGACTCGCGGGCAGCTTCCGAGTTGTCCTCGTGAGGCGAGTGCGCCGGCTCTTTCGCGATCGCGCCAGCATGGACGCGCGTGTATTCGGCGCCAAAAAAGAATATCTGCGCCGAGTAGTAAATCCAAACAACCACCGCGACCAGAGAGCCTGCGGCGCCATAGGTTGAGCCCACGCCAGCTTTGCTGAGATAGATGGCCAGCAGAAACTTGCCGATCGTAAACAGCAAGGCGGTGCCGATAGCTCCGACGATCACCTGCCGCCAGGAAATCGCGACATCGGGCAGATACTTAAGCATGAGCGCGAACAATACAGTCACGACCACGAAAGACAAAGCGAAATTGAGGATCTGGAGCACAAAGGCTGGCAGCGGCAGTAGTTGTCCGAAAGAATGACCGATAAAGCCGAGCGCCGAACTAAGTAGCAGCGAGACGAGCAGCAGGAAGCCAACCGACAACACCATGCCGAATGAAAACAAGCGCTCTTTAATCAAACTCATGAGCCCGGACGATTGCTTCTTGGGCGCGTCCCACATGACGTTTAAAGCCGCCTGCAATTCTGTGAACACGCCTGAGGCGCCGAACAGCAGAGTGACAAACGCGATGATGCTGGCGAACGTACCCGTGGCGGGCTTGTCCGCGCTCTTCAGCAGCGATTCCGCCGTTTCCGCTCCGCGGTCGCCGATCAACTGCCGCGCTTCGCTGACCAGCGCGCCGTGGGCGTTTTCGTGGCCGAACACGAATCCGATGATCGCCGTGGCCAGCACCAATAAGGGAGCAAACGAAAGAATGCTGTAGAAGGCCACCGATGCGCCCAACCTGGGGGCATTATGCTCACTCCAGCGCGAGTACGTGTCTTTGAGCAAAGAGAGTTGTCGTTTCAGAAACACCGTTCCTTAGACGACTTCCAGTATGGGATTTCGCCTCGTACATCTACAGGCGGGATGGATTGACGTGGTGGGCGCTATAGGACTCGAACCTATGACCTCGTGCGTGTGAAGCACGCGCTCTAACCAACTGAGCTAAGCGCCCGCGAACTGCAAACCTCAATTCTAAACCAGCCCCTGCTCGCGCCACCCGCTTTCATATGCGACTCTGGCTCCATGCCCCACTTGCCCTTTCACATCCTCTATAGCGATATCGGGGGAGTGCTGGGCACCAACGGCTGGGACGCCGCGCTGCGCCGCAAAGTGGCGGCCCGCTTTCACCTGGATCTGGAGGAGATAGAACCGCGCCACCATTTGATGTTCGATAGCTACGAGCGCGGCTATATGTCTTTCGAAGATTATCTGCGTCGCGTCTTCTTCGGGCGCCCACGCGATTTCACCATCGAAGATGTCCGCGATTTTACCTACGACCAGTCCGTCCCGTGGCCCGAAAACATCGGGTTCTTTCAGCGCGTCAAAACCGCCAACCGGCTAAAACTCGCGCTCATCAGCAACGAGGGGCGGGGCATCACCGAGCATCGGATACAGAAGTTCGGGCTTCGCGAGCTGGCCGACTTCATGGTCATCTCGCATTGTGTCGCGCTGCGCAAGCCGGACCGCGAGATATGGGGGCTAGCTCTTCGGCTCGCTCAAGCCAAGCCCGAAGAATCGATCTATGTGGACGACCGCGAGATGTTTGTCCAGGCGGCGGAGGAGCTCGGCTTCCGCGCGGTCCATCATGTTTCGCTCGAAAGCACGAAGGACCGCTTCAGGAGCATCGGATTGGAAGTCGATTAGCGCCTTAGCGGGCTGCCGCGGCCGAGCCGGCTTTGAGCTGCTTGTTTGCTTCTTCCCAGTTAATGACGTTCCACCACGCCGCGATGTATTCGGGCCGCCGGTTCTGATACTTCAAGTAGTAGGCGTGCTCCCAAACGTCCAGCCCGAGGATGGGCTTCTTGCCTTCCATCAGCGGGCTGTCCTGATTAGCGGTCGAAGTAATCTCGAATTTTCCGCTGCTGTCCTTGAGCAGCCACGCCCAGCCGGAGCCGAACCGGGTTGTCGCCGCCGCGTTGAACTTTTCCTTGAAGCCCTCGAAGCTGCCGAAGTTGGCATCGATCACGCTCGCAATATCGCCGCTCGGCCCGCTGCCGTCGTTTTTCTTCAGCAGCGGCCAGAAGAAGGAATGGTTCGCATGCCCGCCGCCATTGTTCCGAACGGCCGTCTTGATCGACTCGGGGACGGCGGCCAGATGATTGGCTAGCAAATCCTCAAGCGATTTGTTCTGAAGGTCGGGCGCCGATTCGAGCGCCTTATTTAAATTCGTCACATACGCGCCATGGTGCTTGTCGTGGTGAATCTCCATGGTGAGCTTGTCGATGAAGGGCTCAAGGGCGTCCGACGGGTAGGGAAGCGGTGGAAGGGTAAATGCCATGTTGTTCTCCAATCGCCATTGTCTCAAGCGCGATAAACGGTTGCGCCGGCCACCACGGTTTCTATCACCTGGAGCGAATGTGCTTTCTCACTCCAGCGGAAGCGCACCAGGTCGGCTTTCTCGCCCGGCGTAAGGCCCCGTTGCCGTCCCGCAATGCGCGCCACCCGCGCCGCATTCACCGTGGCCATGGCCAGCGCCTCTCGCAAGGTAACGCCTCCCAAGCGAACGCTATTGCCGATCGCGTGATCCATGCGAAGCGCCGAACCGGCCAATCGGTCGCTCCCTGCGATTGTCACGCTGCCGTTTGCATGCAGTTCCACATCGACTTGCCCCAGTTTGTATGGACCGGGCGCGCACATCGCCGGCATCACCGCATCGGTCACCAATACCGCCCGTTCGACTCCCTTCGCGCGCACAGCCGCGCGCAAGAATGGCCCCGGAATGTGAATTCCGTCCACGATGAAGCTGGCCGTCAGCCGGTCCTCCGCAAGCTGATCCCAGATGCAGTTCTGGATCTTCGGAAGAGTAGGGAAAGCGGCGTTGCCCAGATGGGTGGACATCGTTGCGCCCGCATCCACCGCCGCCCGGATCTGATCCCCCTGCGCCTTCGTATGCCCGATGCTGGCGACTACACCGGACCGCGCCAGATGGCGCACATAGGCGGGCGTCTGCTCCCATTCCGGCGAGACCGTGACGAGCCGCACGTGTCCGTCTGCCGCCTCCTGCCAACGATTGAACTCCTCAACGTCGGGAGGCCGGACGTGTTCCACCGGATGCGCTCCTCGCGGCCCGGCATCCGGAGAAATATGAGGCCCTTCGACGTGGAACGCTTCCATCGCATGCGACTCCGCCATGCCGCTGCGATGCAGCTCTTCTTTTGCGCTTCGAAGATTGCGCAGAGCGCCCCTGATACGCTCTGCCGATCCGGTAATCACAGTAGGGAAAAAGCGGGCCACTCCGCACATGAACATCTTGCGGATGGATTCCGCAATGGCCTCGTGGGAGGACTCCGGATCGTTGTAGTCCACTCCAGCGAATCCATTCACCTGGACATCGATGAATCCGGGGTGCAGAAACTCAGCGGTCTCGGGCGGCTCGATCAGGTCGTCGACAGCCTCGATGGTCTCGCCGTATTCGACCCGTACGACGGACGAGCGTCCGGGGATTGCGCCGATTGCGGACCTTCGTTCCCCTACGCGCACAGCCGGCTCAAACATTCAACTCTTATCCTCACTTTTTGCACAGTTTACTCACGCGCCGACGGCTGTAAATCGCGCGCTGGCCGCGAGTTAAAACGTGTTGAAAACCGGCGGCCGAAAGCGTGAAATCGCTGGCACCCGGACGGCATTCCGATGTACAACTCTCAATAGATCCGGCGCGGGTGCTTGGTCGGCAGGTAATCTCGGGGGAGGTGGCTGCGGATCGGGCCTTCGCGCCAGGCGAAGCATCGAGATTGGGCGGGCGCAAGCCGGCTCAAGACGCGGGGCAGAAGCAAGGTCATCCGGCGGTACAGCCGGAGCTGATCGGCTTTTGCCCCGAACGTTTTTTGCCACGCTTCTCATGCCCTGTTGGGCTTCTAAACCGAGACGGTTTCGCTTTCGCGCACCCCGCCGACAGGAGTCAGCCAGCCAAACTCATCGGCTGCGTTCCCTTGAACCACTTCGAAGAAGCGGCGCTGGATTTTCTCTGTGATAGGTCCGCGATGACCGCCGCCCACCGGAATACGGTCGACGCTGCGGATCGGCGTTACTTCGGCAGCCGTGCCGGTGAAGAATACTTCGTCGGCGACGTAGAGCATCTCGCGGGGGATGATGGTTTCAATAACCGGTATGCCGAGCTGGGCCGCCAGCTTGATAATACTGTCGCGCGTGATCCCCGGCAGAACGGAAGCGCCGAGCGGCGGCGTCAGAATCCGGCCGTCGCGAATGACGAAGATGTTTTCCCCTGAGCCTTCACTGATGTAGCCGTTGTCATCTAAGGCAATACCTTCCGTATAGCCGTTGACTGCCGCTTCCATACGAATCAGCTGAGAATTCATATAGTTAGCGCCTGCTTTTGAAAGTGCCGGTAGAGTATTTGGCGCAATGCGCGTCCAGGAGGAAACGCATACATCCACGCCGTCTTCGATGGCTTCTTGGCCGAGATAACGGCCCCAGGGATAACAGGCAATATAGGTCTCGATGGGGTTGTTTTTCGGGAGCACGCCGACATCGCCGTAGCCCCGCAAAACGATGGGCCGGATGTAACAGGGCGTGACCTTATTCGCGCCGACGACTTCGGTCAACGCGTGGGTCAGTTCGTCTACCGAATACGGAATCTCCATGCGGTAGATTTTGGCGGAATCCACCAGGCGGCGCATATGTTCGCGGCCGCGAAAAATGGCTGGCCCTTGCTTGGTCTCATAGCAGCGGACGCCTTCAAACACCGAGCTGCCGTAGCTTATGACGTGCGACAGAACGTGAATTTTGGCCTCGTCCCAGGCAATGAGCCGGCCATTGTGCCAGATCTTCTCGGTGGTCTCCAACATGGGTTCATTGTAGCGGAGAAAGAGGATGCGGGACTACCGGGGAGGCGGGCAGGGAGAATGGGGGATGTCGAAGGTAACGGTGGGCGAGTGATCAAGCCCTGGCGATCGCACAAGGAATGGCCGATAACAGATATTATGTAAACTGCTAAGTTACAAATATACTTGACTAAGGATACCGTATCCGCTACCATTGAAGCGTTCCCGACGACTCAGGCGCTGCCTTGCTTTGAGCCGCCTGATTCATCGACGCTCATGCTGGAATTTAGACTCACCTACAAGGGCGGACTGCGGCCCGAAAACGCAAGTAGCGGTTCTGGAAACGTGCGCCAAAAGCACGCGATACGCCAAGAGTTTCATCGGCAACTTGCAGAGCTGTGGGAGCAACATCCAGGTTTGCGGCGGCAACGTGAGGAGTATTTTCTCCGCTGCCCGCCGCCAAACTTTGCGAGCAGTTCGAGACCAAATAGCGAAGAAGTGATACTAGCGCACAAGGATGCGCGCGGCGCTAAGACATGGGTTGAACACGTCGCAGATGAGTATTCGCGGTGTGGGTACAGGTTTGTTCCCCTTATTCGCAAAGAGGGCGGCCTGACCTGTGCGCTGGATGTCCTCTTCCTGCGCCGAGACAATCCAGGCAACTTGGTCAAGCATGGCGGCGACATCGATAACCGGATCAAGACGCTGCTGGATGCCCTAACGATGCCGCAAACACTATCGAACGTAGACGGGCCACCGCGAGACGGCGAAGATCCATTCTTCTGCCTGCTAGAAGATGACAGCTTAATCACCAGCGTGTCGGTGACCACTGATCGGCTACTAACACCGATGGAGGAAGGCGAGCGCCTGCACGATGTGCATTTAGTTATTCGTGTTCAGGTGTTCGACCCATCGGCGCTGTTTGCGGGGAACCGGCTGATATAGGTGACAAGATCCCATGCCCCCGTTTGACCTACTACGCAGTGTCCGAGAGAATCTTTAGATAATCGCCAACATGCGCTAGGACCTTGCGCGCCTCCTCATCCTCATACTTCTCGCGTGCGTGTTGTACGTGGTTACGCCACGCAAGCCGAAAGTGGTCCGCGTTTAGGACTAGTTGCGCTAACGTCTGTTGCTTTTCGGACTTAGATTCGCCCCTGGGTAGCTTCTGCTGCTTGTCTATTTCTGCCTGTATCTTCTGGGTGAGTACTGCCCAATCCTGCAACTCGACAGGGGTGCCAAACCCAATGCCGAGCAGTCTGGCGAGTACGTGAAGGCTAGCTTCAACTGAGCGCATAGCGTGAGATACCGAAGCCGTGCTTAGGCCAAGTGCTAGCGCCTTACCAGCGAGATTCAATTCTTCCTCAGAAGATGAGAACTCGGGACGGAGGGCGGATCGGCACAGCTTCAACGTTGCGTTTTCAAAGTAGGGGTGGTCTCGTTCATCGAGCGCCACAAGTCGTAATCTGCCGAGTCCATCTTCGATGCCAAGCCGCAAATCATCAGCAAGTGCGCTCATTACAGGACCCCTTTCTCCATCTTCAGCGCGCTTCAAGAGCCTTGATGCCTGATCGCCGAGGCTTGACCAACCGAAGTCATGACATAACTTCGCTACGCGACCCAGCTTCGTTCGCGCCTCTTCCAGCTCGACGGCGGAATGTCCCGTCATATCGAATCCCATCCAAAGATCCAGAAGATTGGACCAAAGAGAGACAAGTTCGTCGCCGTCGAGAAGGTTCACAATGTCCCACAGCGTCACCAGCCTGTAAGGGGTTCCCAGCGTGGCTGGGAAGGGAACAGGCGGGGCGACAGACCCGTTCTGTACACGGGCTAGCCCTTTCACCGTAGCACTTGCCATGCTCTATCTTGATGCCAGCAGTTCCCGCCGCAATGGCCCGCTAAATTGGGCCGATGAATCACCCCAACTGCGCTACCCTGAATCCAATGAAATCCGAACCCGAAACGCCGTCCGAATTCGAGGAATTCACCCGCACGATGGACAAGCTTCTGTCCGTCTCGCACGAAGAGATGCAGCGCCGAATTGCGGCGTACAAGAGGGAAGCCGCGAAGAATCCAAACAAGCGCGGCCCAAAGCCTAAGGAGCGGAGTTAGGCTTCCGCTTGCCTCTCCTTGATATGAATCTAGAATCTCGTTTCCTCAGCCTCAGTCCCTGTTTTGCCGGTCAGTTCCTTATAAGTGAGTCGCTTTCCAACGATCTGAGTTAGCGCCTTATCGAACCGATCCGCGTCAGTCATGCCTTTGCGATTGTTATAGCGGAAGGCTTGCTCGTCCAGGTAGCGGAATAGATGAAAGGGCTCAACAGAGACGTAAGTACCGGAGAGTTGGCGTTTCATCAGGCTCCAGAAGTTCTCAAGGCCGTTAGTGTGGATATTTCCAATCGCATACGCTTCCGCATGGTTGATGAAGTCATGCACATAATTGGCCTGTAATCCGAAGTAAGCCCGCGCTTCGTCGGTAAATAAATGCGAACCGCTTTCGACGTTCTCTTGGATGTTCGGAACGAGCGAGCCAGTTTGCGAATCGCGGATTACTCGAAGCCGGATTTCGCCGCCGCGCTCCAGCATTCCTTGTACGCCCACCTTGCCCACGACCCCGCCGCCTTTGCCTTGCATCAGTTTTTCCTTGCGATCTCGATGCATGTTCCGCGCCTTCGCGCCGATGTAGCTCTCATCGACCTCTACTTGGCCGGAGAGCTTTCGCGCTTTTGGGTCCTGGAGTCCTAACCGAATCCGTTGAAGCATGAACCACGCGGTCTTCTGGGTCACTCCGAGCGAACGATGAATCTCCCATGAGGAGACGCCGTTCTTCATGCTGACAACCATCCACACAGCGGTCAACCACTTGTCCAGGCCGATAGCCGAGTCCTCAAAGATGGTGCCGACCTTCACGGAGAATTGTTTCTTCGGATGCTTCGCGCCCTTGCACTCCCAGCGGCGTTGGTTCTTTAGGAAATGCACTTCCGTATTGCCGCAGATCGGGCACCTGACCCCATTCGGCCATCGCCGCGCAACCAAATAGTTCAAGCAGTTGTCAGGACTTGAGAAGTAAACGATTGCATCCTGAAGGGTTTTGGGTGCTGCGGCTTCCATGTCTCAATCGTAGCCCAGAACCTTTCCTTAGTCAAGTATATTTACACCACTCACTCGGTAGTGGGTCACTTCGGATCTTCGGCTGTTGACAAAAGCGCCCCGGCTGCCATACCTGTCACAATCGACTACACTCGATCTCTATGCGGCTCTCTCTTCTCCTCCTCGCGATTCTCTCGCTTCCGGCTCTTGGCCTCGGCTCCACGCTGTACCCGGATGCGACCACTACCGTCAGTCCCGGCCGCGGGTACTGCGACCTATATAAGGGCCTCGCGCCGCTTCCCTTCTCCTGCAACATTCAGATCGGCGGTAACCACGCCATCGCCAGTGTCGGCGTGAACGGAACCGCCGCGCAACGATTCCCCTCGGGAGCTGTCATCTCCGGCGCCGGCGCAACCGGCGTCCTCGGCGAATCCACTTACACTTCCGCCAGTTGCCCAACCGCCGCAAATTGCTCTCCCTACGTATACGCCGAGGCTCTGATCGACTGGCAATCCTCTCCGCTCAGCGCGTTCGGCGCCGCCGGCGCCGGCACGCTAACGCTCCATTTTGCTTACGACGCTTCGGCCATCCAAAACGGCATCCCCGATCCCGCGCTCCTGCCGACACTTTTCGCGGGCGGCACTCCGGAGCCGGCTCAAACCACGCTGTCAAGCTCCACTCTTGGCTCTGCCTCGCTCACCGTGCCGGTCGACTTTGGAACACCCTTCTTGCTCGACCTCCAGCTCCAGTCCGCATTCCAGCGGGTCGAGGTCCCAGGCGTCACCGACCAACAATACGCCGACTTTGAACTCACCGGATTCACTCTCTACGATGCGAACGGAAATGCGCTGCCGAATTCCGATCTCCACGCTGTGCCGGAACCAGGCGGGCTTGCTCTGCTCACGCTTCCGCTTCTCGGGCTGCTCGTTCGAAAGCAGCGCCACAGCTAGCACGCGAGCGGACCAACTTCACCGTGTCGACATCCGCGCGCGCCGCCGCCCAGCCCACGCTCCATCCCACGCCCGCCGCGTTGCCGCTGCTATTCGGCATCACCATATTCGGGAGCGCCTGTCTCCTGTTCCTGGTCCAGCCGCTCGCGGCCAAGCTCATTCTGCCATGGTTCGGCGGTTCGGCCGCGGTGTGGATCGCCTGCCTGCTCTTCTTCCAGGCCGGACTGCTGCTCGGGTATCTCTACGCGCATGCGCTTGCTGCCCGTTTTTCCAGCCACTCCCGCATCCAGGTTTGGATTCATCGCGCGCTGCTCCTGCTCAGCCTCGCGGCCCTGCCCATTGTTCCGAACGCGATGTGGCAGCCTCGACCCGGCGCGGACCCCACCTGGAACCTCTTCGGCGCGCTTGCCACGTCGGTGGGGCTGCCCTACCTGCTGCTCGCCTCCACTACTCCGCTGCTGCAGAGCTGGTATGCCGGCGCGCGTCACGGCGCGCTTCCCTACCGCTACTTCGCTCTCTCGAACGCCGGGTCGCTGCTCGCGCTGCTCAGCTATCCCATTCTCTTTGAGCCGCGCCTCACTGCCCATCAGCAAGCTTGGAGTTGGTCAATCGGATTCGCCGTATTCGTGGCGCTCTGTCTCGCGGCCACCTTCTTTGCCCCGCGCCGAACTCCCCGCCCCGCCGCCCCGCCGCACGACCTCGATCCCGCGCCAACCGAACGCCGCCTCGTGCTCTGGCTTTCGCTCGCCGCTTGCCCCGCCGCGCTGCTCCTGGCCGTCACCAATCTCCTTACCCAGAACATTGCGCCCATGCCGCTGCTATGGGTCGTTCCGCTTGGCGCCTATTTGCTCACGTTTGTTCTCTGCTTTGAAAGCGCGCGCTGGTACAAGCGCGTCGTCTTCCTTCCTCTGGTTCTCCCCGCGCTCGGTTGCCTGGCGGCAGCCACTCGTACGCTTGAGAACCAGACCATCCGCATCGGCGTTCCTTTGTTCACGGGCTGCCTGTTCGTCTGCTGCATGGCGTGCCATGGCGAACTTGCTCGCCTGCGGCCGCCCGCTTCGCGGCTGACGACCTTCTATCTGGCGCTCGCCTCGGGCGGCGTGCTTGGCGGGATGTTCGTTGCACTCCTCGCGCCGCATGTTTTTCCCGCGATGTACGAATACCCGATCGTGCTGGTTGCCTGCGCGGCTGTTCTTCTCGCCGCGCTCTGGCGCGATCGCGATCGATCGAAAAGACCCGATCTCGTTTTCGGTATCTGGCTCGCCGCCTGCGCCGCTTCGCTACTGCTCACCGTGTACGCCTGCCGGGAAACCTGGCGCGACGTGCGCGACGCAAAGCTGCTGGCCCGCAACTTCTACGGCGCGCTTCGCGTGGACGAGTTCGTGGACTACGGCCGAAAAATCCGCCAATTAACCCACGGCACCATCATCCACGGCGTTCAATTCGTCGATCCGTTGTTCCGCCACCAGCCCACCACTTATTACGCATTCACCTCCGGCGCCGGGTTGGCCTGGACGAGTCTGTCACGCAGTGGCAGCGCACAGGGCGCCTTCGCTTCAGCGCGTGGGTGCCCGTTGTGCGCGGTTCAAGAGGAGACGCCTCTGCGCATGGGAGTAGTGGGTCTCGGCGCGGGAACGCTGGCCGCCTATGGACGCGCCGGCGACACCCTGCGCTTCTATGACATCAATCCGGCTGTCATAAGTGTCGCCAAGACGCAGTTCACCTATCTCGCCGACTGCCCTGCCCACATCGATCTGGTTTTAGGCGATGCCCGGCTCTCCCTCGCGCGCGAACCAGGCCAACGCTTCGACATGATGGTCATCGACGCCTTCTCCGGCGATTCCATCCCCATCCACCTGCTTACTCGCGAAGCCTTTCAGATCTACTGGCGACATCTCAAGCCCGATGGCGTCCTGGCTGTGCACATCTCAAACCACTATCTGGATCTCGCGCCCGTGGTGAAGCTTGCCGCCGATGCAATCCACAAGCAAGCCTGGCAAGTGGACAGCGAAGGCGACGATCCTGCCGAAGTCTTCCCCGCCACGTATGTCCTAGTGTCGAACCGCCCCGACTTTTTCAACGATCCGCTCTTCCGGGATCAACTGAGTCGAATCGATGTTCCGCCGCGCCTGCGTCCCTGGACCGACGACTATAGCAATCTGTGGCAGATCTTGAAGTTCAAATAAGAACTGCCTGTCACAGATGGAATTCTTGTCCGATCTCTTGAAGGCAGACGCGCTCCGGATGCGCGCCCGCCGCGGTCACCAGCCGCTCAATCGGGTCCAGGGCGGGTTCGTGGCTGAGCTGAAAGGTCTGGTGATGAACCGGCAGCACGAACTCGGCGCCCGCGTGATTCGCCATGGCCCAGGCCTGCTCGGGATTGCAGTGCACGCGAATCCACGGATCGTACGCGCCCACGGGCATGATGGCCATGTGCAAGGGCTTTGAAGAGCGCACGCGCTTGAAGGACTCCGTGTACGCCGTATCGCCTCCGAAGACGACACGATACTTCTCTGTCTCAATCAAGTAGCCGTTGTATCCGCGGTAAACATCGTTGCGCATCCGAGCGCCCCAATGCGCAACCTCGAAGGCCAGTATGCGCGCCGGCCCGATCTGCACGCTCTGATTCCAGCGCAGTTCATGAACCTGCGCATAGTGTTTGGGCCGCAGCAGGTCGCACGTGCGATACGCGGTCACCACATGGGTCCGGCTGTTTTCCAGTTGCCTCAAAGTGGGCAGATCGAAATGGTCCATGTGCGCGTGCGACAGCAGCACTAAATCGATGGGCGGCAGTTCGCTCATGGGCGCAGCGACTTCCACCAGCCGCTTGATGCCGATCACGACCCGCCCGAGTTTGATGCCGATCCGTTCGCTGAAAACAGGATCGGTCAGAATCGTGAAGCCATCCAGCATCAACACCACCGTGCTATGGCCAAGCCACGCGGCATGCAGGCCGTGCTGGAGCCACGCCTTGGGATCTGGCGCGTTCGGCGCAGGCAGAATCTCGCGCTTCCGCTCGCGCGACATCTGGCGAAAAAACGCCGGCCCGGCCCGCCGCAGAAACCGAGCCATCTCGGGGGCTCTTTGAAGCTGCGTCGAAAGCGTTGCTCGTCTTGCGTGACCCATGCGCCGCGGGGAGCCGTTGTACATCACATCTATAGGATGCCTGAAGCCGCAATCGAGCCTCCGATTTCAGGCTTCTCCGTCGCGCCTCGCATACAATAGACGCTTCGATGAATCGCCGAGATCTGCTCCGCACCTCTTTATTGGCTTCCATCGGCGCCGGAACCGCCGCCTTCCCGGCGCTCGCCAGGGACTTTCCGCCCGGCTATGACGCCTCCAAGGAACTCGAAGCGTCCGATTGGAAACCGCTGTTGCTCGACGCTCACCAGAACGAAACGCTCATCGCCTTGAGCGATATCGTGGTTCCCGGCGCCAGGCAGGCGCTGGTCAATCGCTTCCTCGATCTGCTGATGAGCGCCGAAAAGGCCGAGACGCAGCGCGAGTTCCTCAGCGCGCTAGCCTTCGTCGATGGCGCCTGCATGGAGCGCTACAGGAGCGCATTCGTCCACTTGCCTCCCGATCAGCAAACGGATGTGGTTGCGCTGCTCGCCTTCCCCCACACGCAGCAGACCTGGGGCGAAGAGGTCGCCTCGTTTCCCGGTCACCAGCACTTCGAAAACTTAAAGACGTGGATCGTCGGCGCTTACTACAGCTCTCCAGTTGGCCTCAAAGAGATTGGATGGGACGGCACTTTCCCGCACGGCGTCTTCTCCGGCTGTCCGCACCAGAACGGCGAGCATTCGGGCCCTGTCGAATAGGAGCGAGGCGCGCATGTTCCAAGATCCTTTAACCCAGGCTTACGACGCGATTGTGGTGGGCTCCGGCGCCACGGGCGGATGGGCCGCCAAACGCCTCTCCGAAGCCGGCCTGAGCGTCGCGCTCCTCGAAGCCGGCCGCAACATCTCGCCCAAAGAGTTCACCGAGCACATGCCGGCCTTCCAGCTCAAATACCGAAACATGTCGCTCGATTGGCTTAAGTCGCGGCCTGTTCAACGGCAGTGCTACGCGTGCATGGAATACAACTATGACTGGTTCGTAGACGATCTCCAGAACCCCTACAGCACGCCCGCCGACAAGCCGTTCACGTGGCAGCGCCTGCGCATCGTCGGCGGCCGCACGCTGGTCTGGGGCCGCCAGAGTTACCGTCTGAGCGATCTGGATTTCAAAGGCGCAAGCCACGACGGCTATGGAGCGGACTGGCCAATCTCTTATAAAGATCTAACGCCGTACTACGACTTGGTGGAAGGCTACGTCGGAATCAGCGGCGCCGCGGAAAATAACGACGCGCTTCCCGACGGGCATTTCCTGCCGCCTATGAAGATGACGTGCGCCGAAACATTTTTCCGTGAGCGCGTGGCCAAGCAATTCGGGCGAACCGTTACCATCGGCCGTACCGCCATCCTCACGCAGAACCACAATGGCCGTGCGGCGTGCCACTACTGCGGCCCTTGCGAGCGCGGCTGCAGCACGTTCTCCTATTTCAGCAGCCCGTTCACGACCGTGAAGGACGCGCTCAAGACCGGCAAATGCACGCTCATCACGAACGCCGTCGTCGCCAAGGTCGATATGGACCCCGCGACCAATCGCGCGACCGGCGTGATGTTTGTCGACGGCGTCACGCGGCAGGTCCGGAATATTCGCGCGAAAGTCGTGATCCTCTGCGCGCAATCGCTCGAATCCACCCGCATCCTATTGAATTCGTCCACTCCGGACCATGGCCAGGGCCTCGGCAACTCCAGCGGCCTGCTGGGACGCGGTTTGATGGACCATTCCACGGGCGCCGGCGCCGCCGGAGAGATGCCGGCGTTCCAGGAAAAGCCCACCCCTTACAGCGGCCCCCACCGAGCCAACGGCATTTACGTGATCCGCTTCCGCAATCTGGCCAAAGGCCCTCAGCAGAAAACATTCCTGCGCGGCTACGGGTTCCAGGGCGCGGCAATCTCAACGTTCAATTTCGGCGCGGAGGGCTATGGCGCGGATTTCAAGCAGGCCGTCAAGGATGGCGTCTTTACCATCCGCCTCGGCGCGTTCGGCGAATCGCTCGCGCGCAACGAAAACTTTGTCTCCATCGACCCGGAGCTGAAAGACGCCTGGGGCATTCCGGCTCTGCACATTTCCATGTCGCACGGCGAGAACGAAAAGGCCATGCACGAGGACGCCGCCGAAACCGCTGCCGAAATGCTGGAGGCCGCCGGCGTCAAGAACATCCGCGTGTCTTCGAAGCTCGCCGAGCCGGGGATGGCGATTCACGAGCTTGGAACGGCGCGCATGGGCGACAACCCCAAGCGCTCCGTTACAGACGCCTTCTGCCAATTGCACGACATCCGCAACGTATTCGCCATGGATGGCGCGTGTTTCGTTTCTTCGGCCTGCCAGAATCCCACGCTCACCATGATGGCCATTGCGGTTCGCGCCTGCGATCGCCTGCTGGAGCGTTTTAAGCGCGGCGAACTTTAGCCCGGCTCCCCGGCCGCATCGAATCCGGCTGTCGCGCCTCACTCCTGTCTGAGCGCGATCACCGGGTCCACCTTCACGGCTCTGCGCGCCGGTATATACGTCGCAAACAGGGCCACAGCGGACAGAATCAACGCAACTCCCGCGAACGTCAGCGGGTCGCTCGCTTTCACTCCATAGAGCAGGCTCCCAAGCACGCGCGTGATACCAAACGCAATCGCCAATCCCGCCACTACGCCAATCAATGCGGGCGTCATTCCCTGCCCCACAATCAATTTCACGACCTGCTGCCGGCCCGCCCCCAGCGCCATGCGGATACCCAATTCCTGCGTCTGCTGCTCCACCGAATACGACATCAAGCCGTAGATGCCAATCGCCGCCAACACCAGCGCGATCCCCGCGAAAATGCTCAGCAGCAGCATATTGAAGTTTTGCCGCGACACGCTCTCGGCAATTACCTGGTCCATGGGCCGCACCTTGGAAATCGAAACCAGCGGGTCCACCGCTTCGAACTGCTGCTCAACCGCCGTCCGGAGCGAATTCGGGTCCATCACCGAGCGCACGCACCAGGAGAGCGGAATCACGCTGTTGGCCAACTGCGTTAGCCCTTCGGGAACCTGGCTCTGCGGGATGTACATCACTCCTACGTCTTTATCGCCGAGTCCTGTCTCTCGCACATCCCCGACGATTCCGACGATCTCGCGCGGGTCGTCGTTGAACTGCGGCCCCAGTCCCTTGCCGATGGTAATCATCTGCCCCACCGGATCTTCTTTCGGCCAGTACTTCTTCGCCATGGCCTGATTGATAATCACAATCTTGGGCGACTTCGTCTCGTCGCGTTCCGTAAAAGTACGGCCCCGCAACAGGGGTATGCGGAACACCGCAAAGTAGTGCGGCGAGACGAAGCGCCACTGCTCGTCGCCATTGAATGTTTGGCCCGCTTTCGGCGCCTTTCCGGCGATGTTGAACGGCAAGTCGATCTCGCTGTCGGTCGGCAGCACAACCGCCACCGCGGCGGCCTGCACGCCAGGCAGAGTCTCGATTTTCCGGATCACCTGCACAGCCAGATTGTCCACCTTCGCCGTGGTCGCATAGTTTCCCCCCGCGAGCGAGGTCTGCAGCGTGAGCACGTGGTGCGGATCGATGCCGGGATTGACGGTGCTCAGCCCCACGAACGTCCGGATGAGCAGGACGGCCGCCGTCAACAGCACGAGCGCCAGCGCCATCTCCGCCCCCACCAGCGCCTTGCGCATGCGGTTCTGCTTCCGTCCCGTGCCCGACCGTCCGCTTGCTTCCTTCAATGTGGAGGCCACGTCGGGATTCGAAATGTGCAGCGCCGGAAACAATCCGAAAACGATTCCGGTCACGAAAGAAATGCCGACCGCGAACACCACCATGCGCCAATCGAGCATCCCCATGAGCGCCTGCGGATGGTCCGGATCTGTCAGGCGCGGAATGTTGCCCGGCACAAAAAGTAGCAGGCTCCGCACGCCCCACGCGCCAAGCAGAAATCCAACCACCCCGCCGATGGCCGATAGGATCACGCTCTCGGTCAATAGCTGCCGTACCACGCGCCAGCGGCTCGCGCCCACCGCCGCGCGAATCGCGAGTTCCCTCTGCCGTCCGGCCGCTCGCGCCAGCAGCAGGTTCGCGACATTCGCGCACGCAATTAGCAGCACCAACACGACGGAACCGAGCAGCACCAGCAGCGCCGTCTTCACATCGCCCACCATCGCCTCGCGCATGGGCATAACCGCCACCCCTTCTCCCTTATCCATCCACTTCGGATTTATGCGGCGAAAAACCTCGCCGCGCAGCTTCATCTCCGCTCGCGCTTGCTGCACCGTCACGCCCGGTTTCAAGCGCGCGGCCACGTTCAGATAATGGCCTTGATTCGTGCTGTTGGGATCGGCTTGTATGGGAATCCAAACATCGGCTGGAGGGTCCGGCGCAAACCGCGCCGGCATCACGCCCACAATCGGATACGGCTCGCCGTTCAGAAGCAGAGTTTTTCCCAGGATGTTCTCGGCGCCTCCGAAGTGCGATCTCCAAAGCTTCTCGCTGATTACTGCCGCTTTCGGCCCGTTCGGTGAATCCTCGGCGGACGTAAATCCCCGTCCCATCGCCGGTCCGATCCCGAACACCTTGAAGTAATCGGCCGATATGTGCACGCCTTTCACTTGCTGCGGCCGGTCCCCGTCGGTGATATTCATTCCGGGTCCCGCGAAATCGTACAGCGCCATCGCCGAGAACACGTTGTTCTGCCGCCACACCATGTATTTCGGGATCGAATTGGAATAGCCATTCCCCTGCGGATAGCTGCGCCCCAGCATCATGATGCGGTCCGGCTCGGGATATGGCAACGGCTGCAGCATCACCTTATCGATCACGCTGAAGATGCCCGTGTTGGCGCCGATGCCGAGGGCAAGCGCCGCCACCGCGATAGCCGTGAATGTCGGATTCTTGCGCAACATGCGCAGTGCTTGCCGCGCGTCGCCGACCAAAGTTTCCATATCTTCTTTATACGAACCACCCGCGAGGAAGTTCCGAAAGTCCTGCCGAGCAGGCATGTACAAGTGGTCAAATGATGATGTCACGTGTCGAACAAACCTGCGCATTCCGGCGATGACGCCCTCGGCCTGAACGCGCCCATCGAGCGGCGCGACCTTTTGAACTCAACCCTGCTTGCCGCGGGAACCCTTTTGCTGAATTCCGTCGCTCCGTCTCAACTGCTCGCCGAGCCCGATTGGACCGGCTACGGTGGCGTCGGCGATTACGCCGCTTCGAACGGCAACACGTACAATGTCATGACCGCCGGCCATCAAATCCGGGATAGCGTCTTTGAGAGCGGCGCTGCGACGCCCGTCGATACCGGCGAGCGGTTCGATTGCGCCGTCATCGGAGGCGGCATCAGCGGCCTCGCCGCGGCGTTCTTCTTCACGCGCGATGCCCGCGCAAGGAAGAACAATCAGACGAACCCCACCTGCCTGGTCATCGACAACCACCCCATCTTCGGCGGCGAGGCCAAGCGCAACGAGTTCCAGGTGGATGGCGAGCGCCTCATGGTTCATCAGGGCTCGGCCGCCTGCTTCCCTCCTCTGCCGAACAGCTTCCTTGCCGGGTTCTACGATTCCATAGGCGTCGATTGGAGCCAGTTTCAATACCAGAAGTGGAGCGGCCCTCAACGCGAATTCCCCATCGAAACCGCGCCGTACCCGGTCGGCGGCAAGACCTCCGGCTTCTTCTTTGGGGCGAAGTTCGGCGAGAAGGACGGCTTATGGCTGACCGACCCCTGGGGCAAACGGCTCGAGGGCGCCCCGATTTCCCGGCAAGCCAAGCGAGAGCTGCTGAACATGCGCGACGCCGATCGCAAGCCGTTCTCCGAGCATCGCTTCCAGCCCAAAGAACACGGCGACGCCGCATCGCGGCATCTGGACAGTATCACGCTAGAGCAGCACCTGATCGAAACCTACGGCCTGAGCGCCGAAACCATTCGCATGTTTCTTTCGCCCCTCTCTGGCGGCGGCTCGGGCATCGGCGCCGACGTGCTCTCGGGTTACGCTGACTACGCCGCCGACGTTCTGCTTCCCTGGGATTACGCCAAGGGCGCGCAGATGTTTCCTGGCGGAAACACGGGCGTGGCTCGTCAGATTCTAAAGAAGCTGATTCCGCAAGCTATCTCCGGCGGGCCGCTCATGCAAGATATCTGCCGCGGCCGCGTGCGGTTCGATGCCTTGGATCGCGGCGGCCAGGCGGTCCGCATCCGCACCGGCGCTACCGTTGTGTCGGTCCGGCACGAAGGCGATCCGCGCAACGCGCCCGCCGTCGAGATCCTTTACACAAAGGACGGCGTGCTCCATCGCGTCCGCGCCTCGCGCGTCATCGTGGCCGGCGGAAGCTGGACCGCGAAACACATCGTCCGCGATCTGCCCGCCCTCTGCCGCGAAGCTTACTCGCAGTTTCTCCGCGCGCCCTGTTTGATGGCCAACGTGGCCGTCCGCAACTGGCGTTTTCTTTACAATCTCGGCTTGACCGAATGCCAGTGGTTCGAAGGAATCGGCAATTATCTCACCATGCGCAAGCTCGCGACCCTGGGAACCGATCCGGCCGTCATCAATCCCGACATGCCCACTGTGTTGACGCTCAAGATCCTCTTCTCCTATCCGGGATCGTCTTTGGAGGATCAGACCACGCGCGGCCGCGCCGAGCTTCTCGCAACCCCTTTCCGCGAATACGAGCGGCGCATCCGCGAACAATTCACCACCATGTTCGCGCGCTCCGGCTTCGATGCCGCGCGCGACATCGGGGGCATCGTCCTGAACCGTTGGGGCCACGCATACTTGAGCCCGCAGCCCGGCTTCTTCTTCGGACGCAACGGCCAGCCCGGCCCGGGCGACGTTCTTCGCCGCAATCCTTACGGCCGCATCGCATTCGCCAATTCCGATCTCTCCGGAATCATGGACCACCGCATGTCCATCCTCGAAGCGCGCCGCGCCGTGAGCCAGATTCTCACTCTCCGCTGAACCGGAAATCCGCTGCACACCACAATGGTGCATAAACGCGCATTTGTGCACCATCCGTTGCATAATGGTAGCGTGCGTGCGCCAAACAAGCTTGTGCGGCAGAGCGTCAGCCTTCCCGCCGGTCTCGCCGCGCAGGTTCGTAGCCTGGCGAAGGGGCGCCGGCTGAGCGCTAATCGCATGCTGATTGAGTTGATCGAAAACGGAATTGAAGCCCAAAAGCAGAGACAGCAGGATTTTCTTGCCCTCGCGGAGCGCTTCCGCCAGAGCGATGATCCCGAAGAAGTGAAGCGGCTCGGCGATCGAATGGGCCGCATGATCTTCGGCGGCTGATGCCGAAACTCGAAATTTGGGAGAATCTGCCTTTCGGTATCCGGCAACATTTGATTGATCGCATGCGTGACCGGGCGATCAGCGTCGCCGACTCGGGACAATCGGCTTCGGGCGAGGCTCTATAAGCTACCCGTTTACGCGTGAGATTCGCTGCTCGCTCCGCCCACTAGCCTACGAGCAATGTTTTCCATCATCGGCATGTTGGTAGTTTTGGGCGCCATTATCGGCGGATTCCTCATGGAACGCGGCAAGCTGCTGGTGCTTATGCAACCGGCGGAGCTGGTTATCATCGGTGGCGCCGCTATCGGCACTCTGCTGGTGGCTAATCCGCTTCCCATCGTCATCAAAATCTTCAAAGGCGCGCTCGGAATATTAAAGCCTTCGCCGTATTCGAAAGCCTTCTATCTCGAGACCCTGAAGATGCTCAATGAGTTCTTCGCCGCCGGCCGCAAAGGCGGTCTCGACAAATTGGAAGCCGACGTCGAGTCGCCCGACAAGAGCCCGATTCTTTCGAAGTATCCTGTTTTTCTCGCCAATTGCCACGCCGTCAGTTTCCTCTGCGACACATTCCGCATGGTGATCAGCGGAGGCGTGGGAGCGTTCGAAATCGACCAGCTTATGGAGCTAGATATTGAGGTTCTTCACCAGGAGTCCAGCGTTCCGGTCGCGGCGCTTACGACAATGGCCGACTCGCTTCCGGGTCTCGGAATTGTGGCCGCCGTGCTCGGCGTTGTCGTAACGATGGGCGCCCTGGGCGGTCCTCCCGAAGAGATCGGCCATAAGGTCGCCGCCGCGCTTGTCGGAACGTTTCTGGGCATCCTACTTTGCTACGGATTCCTGGGGCCCGTCGCCTCTTTTCTCACCAAGCAGAACGACGCCGAAGCGCAGTATCTGCAATGTCTCCGCGTCGGCATGCTCGCCATGATTCGCGGGACGGCGCCGCGTTTGGCGATCGAGTTCGCCCGTCGCGCCATCCCATCGGACCTGCGGCCTTCCTTCAAGGAAATGGAAGACGGATGCAAGGCTTCGCCCGCCGCGCCGCCCGTGCAGGAAGCGGCCTAGCCGTTCTCCGAGCCATTCTCTATGAACTCGCCGCCTGTCGTTATCTACAAGAAGAAACGCGCGCACGCCATTTCCCATGGCGGAGCGTGGAAGGTGGCCTATGCGGATTTCGTCACCGCCATGATGGCCTTGTTCATCGTGCTCTGGCTGCTCACTAGTAGCGATCAGGTAAAGAAGGCCGTCGGGGGATACTTTCAAGACCCCAAGGGTTACGGCAAACAAGTCGGAACCACTATCGCCGGAACGGGCGAAAGCATGACATCCAAGCTCGACATGAGCCAGATTCGCCAGAAGCTCGAAGAGGCCATGAAAAAAGCGCCCGAGTTCCAATCTTTAAAGGATCACGTTGTCATCACGGTGACCGGCGAAGGTCTGCGTATCGAGCTGATGGAGACCGAACAGGGCATGTTCTTCGATTCGGGCAGCCCTCACCCCAGTCAGTTCGGCAGCGATCTGCTGGTTCGCTTGGCCCATGAACTCGGGCGCCTTCCGAACCGGCTGCTGATCGAAGGGCACACAGATTCCTCGCGCTTCGGAAGCCAAAATACGTATACAAACTGGGAACTTTCGACGGACCGAGCCAATGCAGCCCGCCAAGTGATGCAGCAGAATGGCCTGCGATCCGACCAGGTGAGCGAAATCCGCGGCTATGCCGATCAACGTCCGCGCGACGCGGCCAATCCGCTCGACCCTTCGAACCGCCGCATTTCGGTTATCGTCAAATACTTGGGTACGTAACCGCCGCTCAGTTCGGGGCTCCCGCCGTCCCTGCTCCCTCCCGCCGCTCACGCCATTCCGGGCTCTTAAGCAGCGAAGGTCCCATTTCGATCAGCCGCGGCAACAGTTCAAAAACCGCGCTCGCGCTCCAGCCCAATCCGCCTCGCGTCTTGAAGCCGAGCACGTTCAGATCCTCCGCAATCTCCGTAATGCGCTTCTCCTTCACAATCTCTTCCAGGATCATCAGCATTACCACCGTTTCCAGCGGATTCCGCTCCAGGTTCATCCCGTCCTCTGCAATGCGCAGCCCGTATGGAATCTCCTCCGGCCGGAACGAAACCTCCACCTGCTTGCTCTCCGCCGCCCGGTCCGGAATCTCGCGCACCCACTCGACGGCGGCTAACGTCCATCCCTCCGCTGCCTTGTGCATGAAGTAATCCAGTGTCAGTTGCCCTGCAATCACATCCCGGGTGCGTTGTCTCATGATGCGGCTCCTCGGTTCCTGTCAGGCAATCGCCGTGCCAATGCCGGCCTTGCGCCAGCGCCACGAACGCCCTCGAATTCGGGGCAGACCAGTGCAGTTCCGGGATTCCCCGTTTCGCGCATGGGACGTCCGAACGCTAGACTGAAGGCGCATGCACACCAACGCGCTGAGCAGGGAGAAGAGCCCCTACCTTCGCCAGCACGCGCACAATCCAGTCGACTGGCTGCCCTGGGGCGAGGAGGCCTTCGAAAAGGCGAGAAGAGAAGACAAGCCCATTTTCCTCTCCATCGGCTACTCCACGTGCCACTGGTGTCACGTGATGGCCCACGAATCGTTTGAAGACGAAGCCGTCGCGCAAGTACTGAATCGCGAATTCGTGCCCATCAAGCTCGACCGCGAAGAGCGCCCCGACGTCGATCGCATCTATATGTTGTTCGTTCAGGCTTCTACCGGCAGCGGCGGCTGGCCCATGTCCGTCTTTTTGACCCCCGCCCTGAAGCCGTTCTTTGGCGGCACCTATTTCCCGCCCGATTCGCTCTATGGCCGCCCCGGCTTCCGCGATCTCCTCGAATATCTCGCTCGCGCCTGGCAACAGGAACGCGAACGAGTGGAGTCTTCCGGCGCAAGCGTTGTCGAACAGTTGCGCTCCCTTTCCGCGCCCGCTCCATCCAACCTCCCGCCCACCGCCGATCTTTTCGCTTCCGCCTTCTGGCAGTTCCGCCGGAGCTTCGACGCCCGCTGGGGCGGCTTCGGCGCAGCTCCCAAGTTTCCCCGCCCCGTGGTTCTGAATTACCTGCTGCGCTACTATCACTCGGAAAACAACGCCGAAGCGCTGGATATGGTCACCAAGACCCTCGACGCCATGTCCGCCGGCGGCATGCACGACCAACTCGGCGGCGGCTTCCATCGCTACTCGGTCGATGAGCGCTGGTTTGTACCGCACTTCGAGAAGATGCTCTACGATCAGGCGCAGCTGGCGATCGCCTATCTCGAAGCCTTCGAAATCACCCGAGATCCAAAGTGCGCCACCGTGGCGCGCGGCATCTTCTCTTATGTCCTTCGGGATCTGACGGACGCCACGGGCGCCTTCTTCTCCGCGGAAGATGCCGACAGCCCCGATCCCGAAAATCCTTCTCACTCGGGCGAGGGCGCCTTTTACATCTGGAGGAAGGCTGAAATCGACTCGCTGCTAGGCCCCGAAGCGGACCCGTTCGACCGGACCTTCGGTGTCGAGCCCGGCGGCAACGTCGACGAAGATCCGCACGGCGAATTCTCCGGACGCAACATTCTCTATCTCGCCCAGCCGGAGCATGCACAGCGATTCCCATCCGCGAAAGAGAAGCTCTTTGAAGCGCGAAGCCGCCGGCCTCGGCCTCACCTGGACCGCAAAGTTTTGACCTCCTGGAATGGCCTGATGATTTCGGCCTTTGCTAGAGGCTATGCTGTGTTGCGCGATGAGCAATATCTAGACGCAGCCCGCCGCGCCGTCGCCTTCTTCCTCGATTCCATGTACAACCCCTCGACCGGCGAGCTGCAACGGCGCTTCTGCGATGGCGAGGCCGCAGTCCCGGCGTTCCTCGACGATTATGCGATGCTCGCCACGGCGCTGCTCGATCTATTTGAGACCGTCTTCGATCCGCAATATTTGCAGACGGCCGTCGCGCTCACCCGCGCCGCCATCGCTCGCTTCGAAGATCGGGCCGCGGGCGGCTTCTTCAGCACCGAAGAGCGCGCCGCCGACCTGCTGCTCCGAATGAAAGACGATTATGATGGCGCCGAACCGTCCGGCAATTCCGTGATGACCGATCTCCTGCTCCGGCTCGCGCACCTAACAGGGGACGATGTCTTCCGGGCGAGCGCTGAACGCTCGCTTGCCGTCTTCGCTCCGAAGATCAAAGCGCAGCCTGCCATCGCGCCCCAAATGCTCGTCGCCCTGGGCCGCAGCCTCGCAGAACCGGAGCAGCTTGTGATCCGGTGCCCCTCGATCGGTCCCGAAGTCGCCGAAATTCTCAACAAGCATCGCGCGAAGTTCTCTCCCTACTCCGTCTTTCTTGGCATCTCCGATGCGGCCGCCGCTTCACTCGCTCCAGTCGCGCCGTTCCTAGCCGGCCTGGAGCGTAGAGGCCGCCTCACCCTCTACCGCTGCAAGAATTTTTCCTGCGATCTGCCCCAAGTCATTGGCTAACCCCCTGCTGCTACACTGTGGCCGATGGCCAACAGCGAACGAACGACTATCCTGCGCGGTAACCCGTTTCAGTTAGCGGGTCCGGAACTGAAGGTAGGGGATACGGCCCCGGATTTCGAAGCCGTCGATTCCACTCTTCAGAAGATCAATCTCGAAAAGACCGGCAACGGAGTTCGGATCTTCAGCGTGGTCCCCTCTCTCGATACGCCCGTGTGCGATGCCCAGACCAAGCGCTTTGAAGACGAATCGGGCGCGCTCACCGACGTAAAGATCTACACGATCAGCATGGATCTGCCTTTCGCTCAAAAGCGCTGGTGCGGAAACTTCGGCATCAACAAGGTGAATATGCTGTCCGACCACCTGACGGGTTCCTTCGGCGAGCGCTACGGCACTCTGATTGCCGATCTCCGCATTGAGAGCCGGGCCATCTTCGTTCTCGACGGCGCAAACAGGCTGCGCCACGTCGAATACGTCAAGGAAGTGGGCAATCACCCGAACTACGAAGCGGCTCTGAGCGCGGCTAGAGCGGCTACGCAGCAGACCGCGCAATCAGGTGCGTAGGCACTCCAGGCTCGGCTTCACCGGTGGCAGGCCCGAAGAAAGCCTAGTTCCATAGGGCAGTGTCGCGGTGGCGAACCAGAAATCCTCGATCGCGCGCACCACTTTCACGTATTCGTTTAAATCCGCCGGCTTTGTGATGTAACAGTTCGCGTTCAGATTGTACGCTTGCTGGACGTCTTCGTCGGCCCGCGAGCTGGTCATCACCAGAACCGGTATCTGCCTCAACTCCGGCGAGGCCTTCACTTCCGCTAACACTTCCCGCCCATTCTTGCGCGGCAGATTCAGATCCAGAAGAACCAGATCGGGCCGGCTCGCGCCGCCGCGCTCCACCAGCCGCAGGTAATCCATCGCTTCGACGCCATCGCGAGCCACCGTCATCTCAACGCGTACCGAATTCTCTTTTAGTGCCTCCCGTACTAGGCGGACGTCGCTGGGACTGTCTTCGATAAGAAGTATGTTCAAAAGCTCCATGGCGTGACCTAAACTACCGCCAATCTCGGTTGCAAGTGTCTCGCCAAACACCTGTTCCTTATGCTAGTGAACAGCTTGGGTAGCTCCGAATCCCGCCGCTTAGTAAGAACGAATAGCCCGTTTTGCACGCTTCCGGCAAAAAATGCGTCGGCCCACGTGCCGCATCTAGTGGAAACTAGTACATTGATATTGTGTAAATTGCTTCTTATCACTGCATTGCGAGCTGCGGCGCGGTAGCATGAAGACTTCGGAGGAGCCTTGATCAAGCTAGACATTATCAATGAGGTCGTGAGTCGCACGGGCATAACGAAAACGAAAGCGGAAATGGCCGTCGAGACCGTTTTCGAAACCATGAAAAAAGCCTTGAGCGAGGGCGACCGCATTGAGCTACGCGGATTCGGCATCTTCAATGTTCGCCCGCGCAAGACCGGAATCGGCCGCAACCCGCGCACGGGCGCCGAAGTGGCCATTCCTCCCGGCAAGGCCGTCCGCTTCAAGCCTGGCAAGGAACTGCAGACGCTGCAGTAAAAAGCCTCCCGGAGCCGCATTTACGGAGCCTCACCAAGCCAGGAATATTCCGTTGAACGCTCGCGGCGGAGCGGAGCTCTGGCCGGGCGAACCTGGTCTCCCCGCCGTCCGCCGTTTCGCTTGGGTGCGATTGTGGTGGCTGAATCTTTTCCTGTTCGCCGCTACGTTTGTCACCACGACGGTGTTCGGCTTTGCGCTGGTTCAAAGCTTTTCAAGCGGTAGACCCTTCGATCTCGATCTTTTGATCGACGCTTGGGCGCGCCTCGGACGCGGCGATGCGGCGCTCCTGGCCGGCCTCGACTTCTCCGCGCCTTTGTTGTTGATCCTGCTCGCTCACGAATTTGGCCACTATTTGATTTGCGCTCAGCAACGGATCGACGCCAGCCTGCCCTATTTTCTTCCTTCTCCCCTGCTATTCGGAACATTCGGCGCTTACATTCGCATCCGCAGCCCCATCTACTCGCGCAAGAACCTCTTCGACGTCGGCATAGCGGGGCCCATAGCCGGGTTCGTGGTCCTGCTGCCTTTCTTGATCGCCGGTGTTTGCGTGTCGCGCGCGGCGCCCGGGATCGAAGAACACGCCCCCTTTGTCTTCGGCACGCCCCTGGCCATGCGCCTGGTCGAATGGCTCCGCTTCCCGCATGCTTCTCCGTCCGGCATCTCGCTTCACCCCATGGCCCTTGCCGCCTGGGTGGGCCTCTTTGCAACGGCTTTCAATCTGCTCCCGCTCGGACAACTCGACGGAGGCCATATCCTTTACGCCGTCTTCGGCCAGCGCGGCCATCGTCTCGTTTCGGGCGGCATGATCGCGCTGCTCGCGCTGCTCGGCTTCCTCTATTCGCCCTGGTGGATATGGGCCGTCGTCATGTTCTTCCTGGGCCGCCGCCATCCCCTGGTCTATGACAGGACGCCCATTTCGAAAAAACGGGTCATGCTCGGCGCCCTGGCCCTCATGCTTTTCCTGCTTTCTATTTCGATCGTGCCGGTGCGCCAGAATTAGCCCGAGCGATGAAGATCTCCGCTACCATCATCGCGTTCAATGAGGAACGCAACATCGCCCGAGTGATCGAAAGCCTGCGTTGTTGTGACGAGATTCTGCTGCTCGATAGCGGATCGAACGATCGCACGGTAGAGATCGCCGCCAACCTCGGCGCCCGCGTGGTCGAGGCCTCCTGGCACGGCTACGCCGCTCAAAAAAATATCGCCGCCGAGCTTGCGTCCTACGATTGGATTCTCTCTCTCGACGCCGACGAGAGCCTGAGCGAAGCGCTCGAGGCCGAAATCTGGCAGATCAAAAAATCCGGCCCTGCATTCGATGGCTACACCGTGCCCCGCCTCGCGCAGTATTTGGGCCGCTGGATTCTACATAGCGGCTGGCATCCCGACCGCAAGGTCCGCCTCTTCGATCGCCGCAAAGCCAAATGGGTCGGCGATTTTGTCCACGAATCCGTGACAGTGGACGGCGAGATCGGCGAATTGAAATCGAACCTCCTCCACTTCACGTGCAGTTCGCTCTCCGAGCATCTCCGCTCCATGGACCGCTACACCACGCTGGCCGCCCAGGAACTGGTCGCGCGCCGCGTCGATATCACCTTCGGCCTGCTCTTATTCGATCCGCCATGGACATTCTTTCGCACTTACTTTCTAAAGCTAGGCTTTCTCGATGGGCCGGAAGGCCTCGCCATCGCTTACATGGCAGCCTTCTACAACTTCGTAAAATATTTCAAGGCGCGGGACATGAGCCCCGGAAGAAAAACATAAGTTGCGCGTTCTGCACATCGATACCGGAAAGGACATGCGCGGCGGCCAGCGCCAGGTGCTCCTGCTGATGTCGGCTTTGACGGAGGCGGGTCATCCATCCACTCTGCTTGCGCTCGATCGCAGCCCGCTTTCTCAAGCCGCGGCCGGAGCGGGCCATGCCGTGCGCCCCGCCGAGGCCAAGGAGCTCTGGCGGTCTTCGAAGCTCGCCGATGTCGTGCACGCCCACGACGCTCGCGCCCACACCATCGCGGCGATCGCCTCCCGCCGTCCGTTCGTGGTCTCGCGCCGCGTAGCTTTTCCGGTCCGGCGTTCGGTCGCCTCCATGTGGAAATACCATCGCGCCCCAAGATTTCTCGCCGTCTCGCAGTTTGTCGCCGGCCAGCTTCAGGCCGCCGGCATCCGCAATGACAAAATCGATGTAGTCTACGACGCCGTTCCGCCAGCCCCGCCGGCCGACCCTTGGAATGCTCGGTCGCCCGCCGTCGCCCTGGCGTCCAGAGATCCTCAGAAAGGGCGTGACCTTATCGAACGCGCCGCGAGCCTGGCTCGCATCTCTGTCCTTTTTTCGGAAGACTTGTCGAAAGACCTCGCCCGCGCCTCCATGTTCGTTTACATTTCGCGATCCGAAGGTTTGGGATCGGCGGCCCTGCTCGCCATGAGCATGGGCGTCCCGGTCGTCGCAAGCAATGTAGGCGGGCTGCCCGAGATCTTCGCCGACACCGCGTCCGGCCTGCTGGTGCCCAATGAGCCCGAAGCGATCGCTCGCGCCATGCGCCGCTTGCTCGATGAACCGGATCTTGCGCCGTCGCTGGTCGATCGCGCCCGCGCCCGCATCGCCGAAAAATTCACCAAACAGCATCTGCTGCGCGCGACGCTCGCTTCCTATGAGAGGGCGCTTGTCCGCTGATTTCGTTCCTTATGTCGCATTGGCGGCATTGGCCGGCCTGCTGATCGGCAGTTTCCTCAACGTCTGCATCTATCGCATCCCGCGCGATCTCTCGGTCGTCACGCCAAGGTCGTTCTGTCCGGAATGTGGACGCGCCATCGCCTGGTACGACAACATCCCGCTATTCAGTTTCCTGCTCCTGCGCGGCCGCTGCCGCGCCTGCGGACAATCGATTCCACTCAGCTACCCACTCGTGGAACTCAGCACCTCCGTTCTATTCGCCTTCGTCGCCTACGAATATGGCTGGACGCCCGCTGCGCTCAAGTGGTTCCTCTTCGAAGCCATTCTCGTCGCGCTTTTCTGGATCGATCTCGAAGAACGCATTCTTCCCAACGAACTCACGCTAGGCGGAATCGCGGTCGGCTTGATTTTCGCCTTCTTCATCGCGGTCCCGAGCGCGGCCGGCGAACTCTTGCTCCCCGACGCCAAGCCCGCCTTTAAATCGCTGTTGAGCGCCGCCGTCGCCTCCGTGGTGCTCGTGGCCCCGATCTGGGTGCTGGGCAAGGCCTATTCGTGGATTCGAAAGCGCGATGCGCTCGGCGGTGGCGACGTCAAACTGCTTCTGCTTCTCAGCGTCTTTCTTGGGCTCGAACGCGGACTATTTGCCACGCTGGTGGGCGCTCTCGGCGGCACCTTCATCGGCGGTGGTTACATGCTCGCCACGCGTCGCGATCCCGCGACCTACCAACTCCCATTCGGTACTTTTCTGTGCGCTGGCGCCTCTCTCGCTCCGCTTCTAACTAGATGGATTCCTTAGCTCAACCCGAACCGAGCACGCTGGAAAAGCCTTTCTCCTTGGTGTACTATAGAGCTTTACGGTATGAAGGACCTGCTTAAGGCGCTCACGCCTGGTGAGCGCGATTGGCGCATCGCGACCCGCCTGGATCCCAAGCGCCTCCCCGCCCACATCGCGATCATTATGGACGGAAATGGCCGCTGGGCCCGGCAGCGCAATTACCCGCGCATCATGGGTCACAAGGCCGGCGTAGACCCGGTCCGAACCGTGGTCGAGACCTGCGCCCAACTGGGCCTGGAAGCGGTGACGCTCTACGCTTTTTCAGTCGAGAACTGGAAACGCCCGCGCCATGAGATCGATGGCCTCTGGCGGCTCCTCCGCTTTTATCTCCGCCGCGAGTTGCCGAACCTCATGCGCAACGATATTCAACTGGCGGCTATCGGCCGGCTCGAATCCCTCCCCTCCGGGGTCCAGGACGAGCTGCAATCCGTTATGCGCTCCACGGCGCAGAATCGCGGCATGCGTTTGAACTTGGCCATCAATTACAGCGGCCGAACCGAGCTGGTGGATGCCGTCAACGCGATCCTTGAAAACGCGCGCCTGGAGGGCGATCTCGAATCGCTCGACATCACCGAAGAGACCATCTCCAGTCATCTTTATACCGCGGGCCTGAAGGACCCCGACCTCCTCATCCGCACCTCCGGCGAAATGCGAATCAGCAACTTTCTGTTGTGGCAGATCGCTTATGCCGAGCTCTACGTCACCGATACGCTCTGGCCCGATTTCACGCGCACCCACTTACTCGAAGCCGTCTTTGAGTATCAGAACCGCGATCGCCGCTTCGGCGGCATCACGCGCGCCTGCCCATCTTCAGCCGAGGCTTCGCTCCTCATCGAAGAAGACGCGCTCGAGCTGCCCCTCGCTTAACAACAGATCTCCGCGCGATGCTTGAACCCTCATGAAGCGCGTGTTGACTGCAATCGCGCTGATTGCGTTAGCCGTGTACCTCATCTGGTTCGCCGCCCCTTGGGGATTCGAAATCGCCGCCCTGTGCCTGGGGCTGCTCTGCTTCTGGGAATATTCGGGCCTCGTAGCCGCCCATGGAATTCGCGGTCCGCGCCTGTTCGGCGTCCTCGCCGGCCTGCTGATCGTCCTGCTGCCCGACCGCCTTTTGCCCGGCGTGCCCGTAATCGTCATCTGCGCATTCGTGTGGGCGCTTCGTCTCGCGAATCTTCGCGACATCCTGCCCGCCGTCGCCTGCGAATTTCTCGGTAGCTTCTACGCCTTCGCCCCGTGGCGTTTCGCCATCGACCTGCGCGCCGCCAGCATCCACCTGCTCTTCTTCGCGCTAGCAATCAACTGGATAGGCGATTCAGCGGCTTACTATGCTGGCCGCCTCTTCGGCCGCCACCGGCTTGCGCCCATCGTCAGTCCCAAGAAATCCTGGGAAGGATCCGCCGCGTCCGTCGCCGCCTCTACGCTCTTCGGCGTGCTTTACCTGGGGCATTTCGTGCCTCGCCTTCCCTGGTGGCAGATCGCCCTTATGGCCATTCTGGGAAACATCGCCGGCCAGTTTGGAGATTTGACCGAATCCGCCATCAAGCGCGGCGCAGGCGTAAAGGACAGCGGCAACCTGCTTCCCGGTCACGGCGGAGTGCTGGACCGCATGGACAGCAGCCTGTTTGCCCTCCCCGTCGTCTACTTTCTGCTCAACCTGTTTTCTCTACTTCGCCACCACTAACAGCTTGAATGTTCCCGGCTGAATGGACCGGCGCGGATGAGGATTCGCCGCGCTTGGCTCGGGAGCGGCGCCAAACGTTGCCGTCGCCAGATAGACCTTGTGAGTCTTCGAATCGAGCGCCATCGTGCGCGCGCCCGGCGCTGTCGTCACGGTCTCGCTCGCCGAGTAGCTCTCGCCCGATCCCCGCAGCACGGTCAGTGTTCCGCTCTCGCCGTTCGAGGAAAACGCAAGTTGTTCTCCGGCATCGTACGCCGCCGCGTCCGGCCCTTCGCCGATCGCGGGAGTCGCTACCACCTTGCCCGAGTCCGCGTCCACCACCGCCATCATCTTGTTGTCGCAGACCGCGAACAAACGCCGCCCGCTCGTATCCATCGCCAGCCCCGATGGCGATTCGCACGGCGTCACCGGCCAGCGCGCCGTCACCTTCAACGTCTTGGAATCGATCCTCACAATCTCGCTCTTGTCTTCGATGTTGTCGTAGACGCTGCCCTTCCCGTCGCTCACCGGAAACTCCGGCTTCCCGCCAAGCGCGATCGTGCCGGCCACCGTTCCGTTCGCGGCGTCAATCGCAGTGGCATCCTGGCTGCGGCCGTTAAACGCAAACACGCGCTTGGACGCCGGATCGTAGACAATACCGTCGGGATTGGTCCCCGCCTTGATCTTGTTCTTGATGCTCAGATCTTTCAGGTCGAACGCGACTACCTGGTTGTTGCGCCCGTCGCTGATAAATCCCATCCCAAGATCGTTCGCGATCGCGATCCCGTGAATGCCCCCCATGCCGGAGATATGCCCCACGACTTTTTCGGAATCGAGATCCACCACCACCACTTCCGAGCCATGCGAGACGTACAGCTTCCGGTTATCGGAATCGGCTGTCAGATAATCCCAGCCCCCTGTCCCGCCAATCGAAACGCTGCCCTTTACCGAATAGCCTTGGCCGAACAGCGCCGGCCCGGCAAGAAGGGCTACAGCAATCGCTATGCACTGCATGTGGAAAATTTTCACGGTAGCTATTGTATCCGGTCGCGGCGCATCGAAGCCGTGCGCGGGTCAGTGCTCTAAGTGCCCGAAATTCAGGATTGCGTTGAAGACCAGCGCATAGCTGCCGATGGTTTCCCCTCGATAAACGGGATTGTTTGCAAACAGCAGAACGTTTCCTTTACCCAGGCGCGCATCCACAACAACAGCCCGCTCCGCGATTGCATCTCCGCCTTCGAGCAGCCCGGAAACCAACAGGTCCTTCTGCTCCGAGTAGCGAAGAATAACGTCGGGCCGATACTCGGCCGGAATGAGATACGGATTGTTGCGCGCCTGCTCTTCGTTCAACGGCGTCGGCTCCCATGCTTTGGGCGACGGCAGCGGCGCCGCCTTTTCTGCGGACCGTCCCTCCGGAGCGTCTTCGTCTTCCGGGCCTCCGCGGCCAGTGGGCCTCTTGTAATCCTTCTCTGTCAGAATCTGCCGGGGCGTCATGAGATTACTTACCGTGAATGCCAACCCCTCTTCGCTATAGACCGGCAGATTCGATCCATAGCCGTATCCAACCGGCGCCTTCTTATCCACGAGCACGGCGTTCAACACGCTGCCCACGACTTTCGCATTCTTTTTCGGAGCGGCGAATACCCCTGGCGCGAGCCCTTCTTGAATAGCGAATTCCGCCGTATCTTCGGAAGTAATCAGCAAACCGCCCTGCTCGACAAAAGTTTTCAGATGATCGACCCCGCTCGCGCCAAGGCCCGGGCGCATGTCTTCTGTCGAATCGATTCTTCCGAGATTCGGCGTAAGCTCCGTCTTCTGCCAGGGCAGCGCGTTCCCCCACATCGGCATGCCTTGAACGATGGCCTGCGGCGAGATGCCGGCCGGCGCGAAAACGATCACATCGTATTTCCCTCGCAAATCCGCCTCCCGCGCTGCCGTTTGCGTGGAGATGTAGTCGTATGGCACGTGAAGCTTATCGAACGCCATGCGCCACCAGCCCTCGGTTTGCGTGTAGGCCCAGGTGTGCATGAACGCGATGCGTGGCGCCGCCGCAGGATGGGTACGAATCTTCGGCATCGCGCCGACGCTATACGCATCGAGGGCGAGCGGCTGAAGCGCCGCCTTGAGCTGCGCGTCCGCTACGTTCCCGATCAACAGCGATCCGGGTTGAAACTTGCGCCCGCCGTTTTCGAACGCCTCATCGGCCACCGCGATTCCGGCGCCTTTCAATGAATAGGCCAATGCCGCGAGACCAATCTGACCTGAATTCGCCACCGCGAAGAACGGCCCGCCGCCGCTCACTTTACCGCCGATCTGGCTCGCGTCGGAAACAGGTTCCATCTTCGCCGTGAGAATCGAATGGTCCGTTACGCGCACGGCTCTCGCGTTGAACAGATCTCCGAACGACCATCCCGTATCGTCATACGGATGCTTTTGCGGATCGTCAGGCGACCAATACTGCCGGTCCAACAACGCATCCGCTACTCGCGAAAATGGCTGGTCCATGCGAATCACGAAACTTCCGGCCGCGAAAGTTTCCGTACGCGGCGCCGGAGCGGAGCCCGACTTCTCATCCGCCCGGTGCGGCGCATGCGCGGGCGGCGGCATCGTCACCTTAATTTCTTCCGTTAGCCGCTGCAACTCCACATGCTGTGCCGCAAGCACCTTCAGTAGCTCAATCTGCCGGTTCAGCGCGCCGTCGTCGGCCGGAAGCACATAGGCCGCCGGCCCCGCGTCCTGCGGTTTCAAAATCGATCGCTTACTCTTCACGTAATAATCGCTCAAAAAATGTTTGGTGTTGCGCGCGAAGTAAGAAAGCGTCGAAAGCAGCGCCGTCTCTTCGTAGTTGTTGTTATCGCGCTGCGACCATTCCACGGTCGGATACGGCGGGTTCTGCCGGTACCACGTTCGCGAATATTCATCCGGCGTCAGGATGCGCTTCTCCGTATCCGCTCCGCCGTTGCCGAACGTTTCATACAGGCGGCTGATGCCATTGTGCAGCCCGGCCAGAAACATCAGGTAACCCGGGCTCCACGTATCGAAGTTCCCGTGAGTGAACGCGCCCGGCATCCCGAAATCCTGCATCTGTTGCACGTTGTGCCACCCGAGCATCGCCCATTCGTCAGCCAGCATAGGATCGATCCACGCGTTATATGGCCCATCGCCAACGGTGTTGTCGTAAAGAAACGGGACGGATTCGTGCAAATCGTGCAGCACCTGCGCGTGCCAATCCAGATACGTGTTCAACACATTCCTGGTCAGGTTCAGCGTCATGCCCATCGCATCGCGATTATTATCGTGCGCCACATAGTGGCCCCAATACACCAGCCTCGGCCAATTTTGCCCCGGATGCGCCTTGTGCCACTTGTATACGTCCACCATTCGATCGCGCCCGTCAACTTCCACGACCGGCGTGATGAGCGTCACCATGTGCGTGCGAATGAATTGAATATACGGAGAGTTATCGACCACCAGCCGGTACGCCAGTTCCATCAGCGCCGTCGGCGCGCCCGTCTCGGGCGAATGAATCGTGCCGGTGATGTAGTAAATCGGGAACGATTGCGCCACCAGCTCCTCCGCGGTCCTATCGTTCATCCCGATAGTGCGCGGGTCTCCCAGCTTTGCCAATCGCGCTTGGTTCTCCTTCACGCGCCCGAGCAGCGATTCGTCGGCAATCGCGGCGGCGATCATTTCCCTGCCCTCTTCCGAATGCCCGATCGTGATCACTTTCACGCGGGGGCTGCTCGCCTCCAGCATGCGGAAGTACTTGTACACGTCTTCCGCATACGGAAGCATGTCGGGCGCTCCCGCGATATCGCCCAGCACTTTCTCGGGCGTCGGCACGGTCTTCGAAGCAGGCAAATATTCGGTGAGCGGCGAATTCAGATGCGGGTCGGTGGTGTACTTCTTGATTCGCTGCGTGTAGCTCTCATCGAGCGCTTGCTTCGGATCGCGCGCGAACTCTTCATTGCCGATATTCTGCGCCCACGCCCCAAACCCCGGCGAGATGCTTCCTGCTATCAGTAAGAGGAACAGTGATCGGGTTCGAATCATCACTGTTCATTGTGCACGAACTCTTATTCGATATTGTGGGCGCGCTTGATGAGCGGAAGCGACGCTTCGTCGATTTGCCACGGGCCGCCGCCGTTCTCTTTGAGATTGTTTCTCTCGAACGTTCCCCGGCCATCTTTTAGGACGTTAATCCCCGCCTTCGCATTTCTGTTGATTCGGTTATTACGGACCATCGGATCGCCGGCTTCACGAACTTGAATTCCCGCATTTCTGTTAGCAAAAATTTCGTTCTCATCTAGCAATCCCTTGCCAGAATTGTAAATGCTGATTCCGCTGAATACCTGATCGTGAATTTTATTTCTTCGAATGACAGGATCTGCGCCCGAAATCTGAATCCCCGAGTAACCATTTCCGTAAATGTCACTATCCTCGAGGAGACCTTGCGCGTTACCCGCGAAGAGTAGCCCCGACTGCTTGTTGTCGTGTACCCGGTTGCGCCGCAATGTGGGTCCGGCACTATCTCTGACTTCTACTCCGGAGAGCGCATTTTCGTAAATCTCGTTATCCTCCAATGTGCCGCTTGCCTGTTCGCAGATTAGAACACCGCCTTGAGCTGCCGAATGAATCCGGTTGTTGCGGATTCGGGGATCCGCATTGCCATAAATTCCAATGCAAGCTAAGCTCTTGCTGGATATGTCACACTCTTGCAGGTCCAGCCGCCCTTGTGAGATGTACACCGCGTTGTAGTCGTCCTTACTCTCTTGGAAGATTGTCAGGTTCGAGATCCGGCCGATGTTGGCTTTAAACGTAATAGCATGGGTTTCGCTGCCGACGATCTTCACATCCCCCGGTCTCCCATCGCCGATGATTTCGAGCGGCCTATCGATCACGATACTCTCGCGATACAGTCCGGCACGTATCAAAATGCGGCTTCCGGGGTTCGCTGCCTTTACGGCCTCGGCGATGGAAACGTGATCGCCTCGATGCATCGCATCGACGATAAGCGTGGGCGGCTCGAATCGCGCGGTCCCTTCGCTCTTGGCCGTCGCACCCGGCTGTGATGCGCTCACCGGTGCTATGTCGGCTTTCGACGCTGGCTTCGGCGCCGCGGGAGCGGCGCCACCCGTCTCCTGAAGCACATCACGAATTTGACGAGCCATGTTCGCCAGCGTCTTTCCTACTTGAGGAGACGTAGGAGATTCAAACCGTAAGTCGCGCCAATCCACATACTGCCGCGCTGCGAAGATCGACAGAAGCTTATCCTTTGCCTGCGCTTCTTCGCGTCTTAGTTCCGGAATATCGACGTAATAAATTGGAAGGATCAGATCGCCCCGGCCAAGCTCCTCCTCACGCGCCAGAAAGATTTCCACCTCCTCGCGGCACGCCGGACTGTGGAAGAATCCAGGCGTCAGCACCGGAATCAGAAACGTGCTCGTATCCAGTGAATCTTTGATACGCAGCTTCCACTGCTGCCCCCATTTGATCTCGTTCCGATCCTGGAAGATTTCGAATGAGCGGCCCGTCTGCAGCCCCACCTCGCCGCTTAACCGCTCGCGAATTCTTGACAGAACCTCGTTTTCATATTGATCCTCGCGGCGGACGTAACTGAAGAATCCGATCGGAGGCTTGCCGCTCGGTGCGTCACCCATTGTTCCCTTCCCGTTATCTTAGCTACGCCTCGCGATTCCGCATCAACGCAGCTACTTCCCTTTGCATAGCATCGTCGCTCTCCTCCAGAGCTTCGACGACGCCTTTCCGGTCTGCCGCGCTTCGGTTCTGGTTTAACTTGAACTTGCCCTCGATCTTCGTGATTGGTATCTCGAATCCGCTGATCTCGCCAAGCATCGGCTGAATCCAAGGCTGCTCGGCCGTGAAACTCCAGCCCGGCGGCGCGTCGCCCTCGTGCTGCGCCACCAGCTTTCGCAGCAGTTCCACCATCTCCGCTTCGCCCAGCATCTTCGGCCGGCCATATGCGTGAATCACGGCATAATTCCACGTCGGAACCGTTCGTTGAGTCGCATACCACCGCGGCGAAATGTACGAATGTGGTCCTTGAAAAATCACCAGTGCTTCGCTTCCCGCGCGCAAGTGTTCCAACTGCCCGTTTTTTCGCGCGATATGACCGAGCAGCGAACCGAACGCCCCCGCGCTCCGGTCCAAAATAAAGGGAATGTGCGACGCCGTCATCTCGCCCTTCGCTTGCGTAACCAGCGTCGCGAAGTTATACCGCTCCATGAAGTTCTTCAAGACTTCCGGGTCGCGCTCTTGAAACTGCTCAGGGGTGTACACCTTCGACTCTATACGAACATAGCTGGTTGCCTGTCGTGCTCCGTTTATTTCGGCCGCCTTCTTTATGCGGTCTACTAAGATCAGGTACTGAAATGCCGCAGCAAGAGACCGTCCGCGTCACGCCCGAAGAAATAGTCAACTTCATCCTGGAAGAAATGGAGGCCGGCCTTTCTCCGACCTACTACAGCAATCTGGTGCCGAGCGTCTATGACGTCTATCTCTACATCGACGATCTTGAGCGCCTCCGCCCTCTCGAACAGCGCATGCGAGAGGAGGCCGTTAGCGCCCTCGGCGAGAAGCTTTCGGCTCTCAACAAGGCCTCCAATTCGAAGCTGACTCTCCCGCTCGCAGCTTCGAAGAAGCGTAGAAAACGCTACGAAATCCTCGGCGATTGGTCCATCGAATTTCATGAAAACGCCGACGAAGACGCGCGTGAGAACCCCTTGGTTATCCATTCTTCATTCCCCGTCGCTTCCGAATCGGAAGACAAGGTCGGCGCCCTCACCGAGCGAGTCACCAAGCGTCGCGCCGACGGCCAGACCGTCACCACCTTGACTCAACGCTCCGGCGACATCGACACTCGCCGCGCCGAGGGAATCGTGTACGCGGACCTCTCCTATGAAGACGATTCCGGCGCGCATACCTTCCAAGTAACCAAGGATCTGTTGAAGATCGGTCGCGGCTCGCCGGACCACTGGGTGGATCTCAAGCTGAAAGCTAAGAAAGACGTTTCGCGCGAGCATCTGCAAATCCGCCGCGATCCGCAAACCGGCAAATGGTTCATCAAAGATCTGAGCACCCTGGGCACCACCGTGGACGGCAAGCGCGTTCCGCCGAGTATTCAACAGAACGACGGCGTCGCGGTGGACGCGAACATCGAGATGCCGCTCCCCAACAAAGCGCGTATCGGATTGGCCGGCGTCCTGTTCATCGAGTTCAAGGCAGTCAAGCAACGATGACGCGCCTTCACGCGGCGCGCTACGCTTTTCTTATCGCACTGCTCGTGCTTGCCGCCCTCACCGTGTTTTTTGCTCGCAAGAAGGACTAGCGAATGCCTCCGTTTGCCCCGCCCTTTTCGTCGGCTGCTTTGAGCGACCAGGGCCGCGTTCGCGGCAACAATGAAGATCGCGTCTATTCCGATTCCCGGCGCGGTCTCTTCCTGGTGGCCGATGGCATGGGCGGCCACGAAGCCGGCGAGCACGCCGCTGAAATTGCGGTGGAGCGCATTCGCAGCCGCCTCGAGCGCCAGACCGGGAGCCCGGAGCAACGTCTCCGCGAAGCCATTGCGCTAGCCAATAACGCCATCTATGATGCCGCTCGCCAGAACCCGGAATGGCACGGTATGGCCTGCGTGCTGACTGCCGCCATTGTCGAAGACGATCAAGTGACGGTCGGCCATGTGGGCGATTCGCGCCTTTACCGCATCAAGCGCGGCGCGATCGAAAAGATGACGCACGATCACTCCCCCGTCGGCGAACGCGAAGACAGCGGCGAGCTGAGCGAAACCGACGCCATGCAACATCCTCGCCGCAACGAGGTATTTCGCGACGTCGGCTCCGAGCAGCGTGCCCCCGACGACCCGGACTTCATCGAGATCGTCAGCTTCCCCTTCGAAGCCGCCGCGGCGCTGCTGCTCTGCAGCGACGGTTTGAGCGATGCGCTTCCTTCCGGCGATATTCTCCGAATAGTCGAGCAGAACGCAGGCAACCCCCAGCTTGCTGTCCGTAAACTGATCTCCGCGGCCAGCCAAGTCGGGCATGACAACATTTCCGCTGTTGTGGTCGAAGGCTCTGGTTTCGCCTCCTCCTTCGGCAAACGTTCACGCAAGCGCCGAAGCGACGCTCCAGTCGAAAAATCGTATGCGGCCGGGGAAACGACGGATCGCTTAACGCCTGCCGCCGCGCCGCTTGCCCATGCCTGGTATCGCTCGGCGCCCGCTTGTCTCGCGTACGGCGCTGTTCTCGGAGTGCTGCTCCTGTTCTCAATCGAAAAATTACGCGCTCCCGAAAAGCCCGCCCATCCCGTTCGCATCCTCGCCGTCGCAGCCCCGGGCTCTATCGCCGCTGCTCTCGCCCAAGCACGCCCGGGCGACACCGTTTCGGTCGCCGCCGGCATGTATTCCGAATCCTTCAACCTGGCCGAAGGCGTCAACCTCACCGCGCAACAACCTCGCGACGTCATCCTGAACGGCTCTATCTCGGCCGGTAATCTCCACCGCGCCCGCGTGGAGGGCTTCTCCATTCGTGGCGGAGGCGTCGCCGTTCGCATCCACAATAGTAATGTGGTCCTGGCGAACGACGAAATACTTTCCGCCCGCGAGGCCGGCATCGCCTTCAGCGGCGACTCGAAAGGCGCCGTCTTCGCCTGCTACATCCATGACAATCTCGGCCCCGGCATCCTGCTCGACGCTGCCGCCGCGCCGGCCATCGAACACAATTTGATCCTCCACAACGGCGCCGCCCCTGCTTCCCTGCGGCCCGGCATTCTGGTTCGTCCTAACGCCCATCCCTTCATCGCCGCGAACATTTTCTCCGCCAACGGCGCCGAAGCGCTTTGGGTTCCAGCCGCCGATGACAACTTGGTTCTGCGAAATTCGTTTACTCTCGCCGGCAAGCCCGATGAGCGTCCCAAGGTCCGACTCATCTCCATACAGGTAGGCGGCGAGCCGTGAACCCCGGCGATAGCTACGGCTCTTATCGAATCGTCCGCTCCATCGGCCGAGGCGCGATGGGCGATGTCTTCCTCGCGCGTGAATCCCAATCGGGCCGCGACGTCGCCTTGAAGATCATTCGCAAAGGCGCCGACCCCGAGGACCAGGACATCTTGGACGCCGAACGGCTCGGCGCCGAGCTGCAAAAGCGCTTGAGCGGCCTCGATCGGCGCGTAGTCGCGGTTCACAATTATGGCGATCTCGGCCCCGATCTGTTCATCGAAATGGAATTCATCGATGGCGAAGATCTCTCCGCCATGATGAGCCGCAGGCAAGTCACCTATCACTTCGCCGCGCATGTCGCTCGCGAGCTCTGCGAGATGCTCGACAATCTGCGCGCTTTCAATACCGTCATCGGCGCCCGCCAATTCTCCGGCGTCATACATGGCGACCTGAAACCCGGCAATCTCCGCATCGACCGCCAATACCAGGTGAAGGTCCTCGATTTCGGCATCGCCAAGGCGCTCACCCATACGCGCAAGTACACCTCCAACGTCTTCGGCAGCACCGCCTATTGCTCGCCGGAGCGCATCGAAACCCAGAACATGGACACCCAATCCGAGCTCTGGTCGGTCGGCGTCATCTTCTACCAGATGCTCGCCCACAAGCTTCCTTTTGAGGAGCCCACCAAGGAACGGCTGGAGCGCCGCATCCGTTCCGGGCAGCCGCCCCTTCCGCTGCCGCCCTCCTGCCCCGAGCCTCTCCGCCGCATCGTATTTAAGATGCTCGCGCGCGATCCCGCCCGCCGCTATCAAACACCCAGCGAAGTCATCGACGATTTAAGCCGCTTCCAGAAAGGGCAGGCTGTGCTGGCTCAACCCGTTCCACCGCCACCCGGCGTCCTGGATAACGATGCGACCGTTCGCACCGCGCCTGCCGCGCAAACCACCGCTCGCAGCGCTCCGCCGGCTCAACCCCCGCGGGCTCCGTACTCGCCTCCGCCTTCGCCCCAGCGTCCCGCTTTTTTCCCCCCCGCCGCTTCGACGCGCCGCAGCCCCGTGCTGTTCGGCTGCATGGCGATTGCCGCCCTCGCCGGCATTCTCTGTGTCGCCTGGTGTTGGCAGCAGCTCAACTTCTGGGACGCCGCCGGTAAGCTCAAGACCGATATCGAAACCGAACGCATCGCCAACCTCGATGACGCCTGGGCGCAGTATCAAACTCTGAACAAACGGTCGCATCTGCCCGTCTTTATGTGGGGAGCTGAGCGCGCGCTCAAGAAACGCCTGGTGGCCGCTGCCGACGAAACCATCTCGGAATACCGCAACAGCGACGCCCCTTCCGTCTTTGAGCCTCAATGGATCCAGGCGCGCAACAATCTCACCCGCGCCCTCGAACTCGATCCTGGCGATAACGGCATCGAAGGCCGCCTGCGCCTTTGCAGGGCGCATATTGATCGCATTGACGCGCGAGGCCTGCGGTCCGCCGCCCGGCAGAAAAAACTGAACACCGCCGCCAACGAGTTCACCGAAGCCGCCGATCTTCTCAAGCACTCGCCCGACCCATACCTCGGACTCGCCAGCCTGTATATCTACGATCTCAACGATGTCGACAAAGCCGAAGACGCTTTGAAACAGGCTGCGCATTTTGGCCTTTCCATCGGCAAGCGTGAAACCGGCCTGCTCGCCGACGGCTATTTTCGCCGCGCCGACCGCGTCTACCGCCAGTCCCACGCCTTCGCCCAAATGCCCAGCGAGGAACGCGAGTACCTCGATCGCGCCAAGCAGGATTACCACCACGCCGAAGATCTCTATCAGCAAGCCGGACTCTTCGGCGACGCATCCCGCAACCGCCTGCTCGCGATCCAAGCCGAGCAGAAGGTAGACTCGCGTCTGTCTCAGCTTGAGAACATGCCCGTTTCGCAATGAAGATCTCACGAGAGGAACTCGCGACCCGCGCCAAGGAACGCACCGGCGCTCAACGGCGCGCGCGCGCCTCCTCGCGAGGCGTCGAACTCTTCTGCCTCGTCGCCGCGTCTCTCGTCGTCGCCGCCGGTCTCTACCTTGTCTACTCCGCCAAGTCTCACAATCTCGCTCAGGAGCGAGCCTCCGCGCTCAACCTGAACACGCTCGCGCGGCCGCAGCAGCTCATCCCTTTCCTCGACATGATTCCCTCGCAATCGGACCAGGAGTTCGTTGCCACCCGCATTTACGATCTCAGACGCCGCGGCGAAGAACTCAATAACGTTGGCGCCGTCGGACGCTTGCGAGTCACGCAATCGGATCTGCTTCAAACTCGCGGCTTGGTCTCCTTCCCCAAGCGCCTGGCCGCCGCGCCGGCCCGCAAGAGCCGCGAGCCCTTTATTTCGCTCCTCACCGCTCAACAGCTCGCGGACCTGAAGCCTCATCTGCGCGTGCGCGAGGCCGATACTTATCGCAATCGCCTGCTGCTCTGGGTCGCCTTGTTTTTTGCGCCCTTCTATCTCGTTCACCTGGCGTGGCGCTTGCGTGGATTCGCAGGAGATAACCTCCTGCTGCCCATCGTTCACGCTCTCTGCGGCATAGGCCTGATCCTCATGATCGGGCTCCGAGACCCGCTCCGCGACACACTCATGTTCGCCGATTTCACCCAAGGCGTCATCGCTGGATGCGCCGCGCTCCTTCTTTTCAGCATTCCCAATTACCAGCGCCAATTCGCGCGCTTGAGCTATCTCCCGCTGCTCGCCGCTCTGCTGCTAGCCATCGCCCTCGGCCTCTTTGGCGCCGGCCCCGGATCGAGCGACGCCAAAGTCAATCTTTTCTTTTTCCAGCCAATCGAAATTATTCGCATCCTGCTGGTGTTCTTTCTCGCCGGCTATTTCGCTCAGAACTGGGACGCGCTTCGCTATCTCAAACAGCAGGGCCGCCCGCTCCCTGCGGCCTTGCGCCGCTTCGAGCACGCCTTGCGCCGCTTCGAGCACGCGTCGCGCCGCTTCAATGTTCCGCGCCTCGATTATGTCGTGCCCGTCGTCGCCGGCGTCGCCGTCTCCATCTTGCTCTTTTTCTGGCTCAAAGATCTCGGCCCGGCGCTTGTCATCGGCTGCCTGTTCTTGAGCATGTACAGCCTCGCTCGCGGCCGCGTTCTGCTCGCCTCCGCCGGTCTCGCCGCTATCGTTCTTTCATTCGCCATCGGCTATGTGACCGGATTCCCGCACACCGTCCGCGAGCGCGTCGAGATGTGGAAATCCCCCTGGGACAATCACGTTCGCGGCGGCGATCAACTGGCCGATTCGCTCTGGTCGCTTTCAACGGGAGGCGCGACCGGCACGGGTCTCGGCCTCGGCGATCCGTCGTCCATGCCCGCCGCCCACACCGACCTGATCGTCGCGGCCTTCGGCGAAGAGGCCGGCGCGCTCGGAATCCTTGCTCTCTACACTCTTTACGGCATCCTCATCTATCGCTCTATCCGAATCGCGCTCTTCTCACCCGGCGCTTATTCGTTCTTTCTGGTCATTGGCCTCGCGCTCATCGCCGCCTACCAACTGTTGCTCATCACAGGCGGCATTCTCGGCGTCATTCCCCTTTCCGGCGTTGTCTCGCCGTTCCTGAGTTACGGCAAGACTTCGATGGTCGCCAACTTCGCCCTCGTCGCCATCGTGCTTTCGGTCTCCAATCGCACCGAAAAACCCGCGCCTCAATCTCATTTCTCGCAAGGCGTTCGCGCGCTCACTGCCGTTCTCGCCGCGCTCGGCCTCCTCGTGCTCGCCCGCTTCTTTTGGATTCAAGTCTTCCAGGCCGACGCCATCCTCGTCCGCCCCAGTCTCATCACGCAGGCCGATGGAGTCCGTCGCTACCAATACAATCCCCGTCTGCTCCAACTCGCCCGCGATCTCCCCAAAGGCGCCATCTTCGATCGCACCGGTCTCCCGCTTGCATCGAGCGACTGGTCGCAAATCGAAGCGCATCGCGCCGATTACCAAAAGCTCGGCGTCTCGCTCCCCTCTAGTCACGCCGAATCCAGCCGCTACTATCCGCTCGGCTCGCCATTCTTCTATCTGCTCGGAGACGTTCGAACGCGCCTCAAGCAAGGCGCGAGCAACACCGCGTTTCAGGAAAGCGCCTCGCGTGTTCGCCTCCAGGGCTACGACGATGTCGCCGAAATCGAAGCTGCGCGCGATCCGGAAACCGGCCAGCTCACTACCCGCGTGAAGCGCGATTACCGCGCTCTCATTCCCTTACTCCGCCATCGCTATGAGCCGGACAATCCCGCCGTAAAGCAAATCCTCAACACGCCGCGCGACATTCACATGTCCATCGACGCGGCGCTCCAGATGCGCGTCTCTCAGATCCTCAGCCAACGCCTCGCGAAGCTCGGAAAAGACAAGGGCGCGGTCGTCATTCTCGATCCCTCAACCGGCGACACGCTTGCCGCCGTCAGTTATCCCTGGCCTTCGGAAACCCAGTTCGCGTCGCTTTCCAACGCAGCGCAAACCCCCGTGCCCGATGCCAATTTGCTCGATCGCGCGCGCTTCGGCCTCTACCCTCCCGGATCCTCCTTTAAAATCGTCACCGCCATCGCAGCGTTGCGAAAAGACCCCGTTCTCGCGCAACAGCGCTACGAGTGCATTCGTCTGCCCGGTGGCCGCGTAGGCAACTTCGTCTGGAACCGCGAAATCCGCGACGACATCAAAGACACCCAGCCCCACGGCGCCGAAGACATGCGGAAGGCCATTGTCGTCTCTTGCAACGCCTATTTCGCGCAGTTGGGCGCGCGCAGCGTCGGCGCCCAGGCGCTCTACGAAACCGCGGCCGCGCTCGGCATCTCCGTCGCCCAACCCAATACGCCCGAAAAGCTCCATCAATTTCTGCCGCAAGCCTCCTATGGACAGGGCCAGGTCGTCGCGTCTCCTTTTCAGATGGCGCGCGTGGCCGCAACCATCGCCAACTCCGGCGCCGCGCCGCAAGGCCGCTGGATCGTGGATGAAACCAATCCGCGCGTGCGGGCTCCCGAATCTCTTCTGCCCGCTTCGCTCGCCAATCAAATCGCCGGATATATGCGGGCCGTCGTCACCTCGGGAACCGCCCGGACCCTTAGCGCCTCCGCCATCCCTATCGCCGGCAAAACCGGTACTGCCGAACTCTCCGGCGCCCCCTCGCACGCCTGGTTCATCGGCTTCGCGCCTTACCGCGCTCAGCCCGCCAATCCGCCCCTCAAGCAAATCGCATTCGCGGTTCTCGTCGAAAACGGAGAATATGGAGGAACGGCAGCCGCGCCCATCGCAGGCGATATTGTCGCCGCTGCCCGCCAACTCGGACTCATATGAAATCTCTCGACCAACTCGATTCCTGGATCGCTGCCAAGGTCCGCTCTTGGTCCTCGCGCATTGCGGGCGCGCCCCGCGGCGGAAAGCTGCTCGAAATCCGCCGCGACATTCTCAACGACGTTCGTGACCACATCCAGCCGCGCGGCGAAGGCAAGAGCGTTTTCCCATATAACACCGTCTCGGTTCGCATCACCGCCGAAGACGCCGCCCAGCAGGCGCTCTTCGAACAAGCCTTCGCGGAAGACGACGACCTGCGAGAATCCGTCGCCGCTCTGCTCCTCGAAGCCGGCTGTGCTCTTCCCGCCGCTTTCGTAACCAACGTTTCCGTCTTCGAAGGCGCCGCCGCTGAATTTTACATCGACTATTCGAACGCGAAAGCAGCGCCGTCCGTTTCCGCCGCGCCCAACATCCGCCCCGCCGCCAAGCTCACAGTGATCGGCGGCCAGGCCGATCCCTCCGAATTCGTCATCGACGCCGACCGCGTCAACATCGGCCGCTTGAAAGAAGTCGCGAGCGACAAGGACGGCCTCCGCCGCCGCAACGATATCGCTTTCGCCGACACCGAAACCACCGTCTCGCGCGAACACGCCTTCATTCGCTACCATCCGGAAACTGGCAAATTCCGCTTATACGATTCCATGAGCCAGCGCGGCGCCAGCGTCTTTCGCGAAGGCCGCCGCTTCCAGGTGCCCAAAGGTCCCGCTCATGGCTTTCTCCTCCGCTCGGGCGACGAGATCCACCTCGGCAGCGCGCGCCTGCGCTTTGAAATGGAAAAAGGCTCCCTATGAAAAAAGCCATCGGCGACAATCTCTTTCCCGAGCGCATGACCTTCGACCAGGGCCTCCAGCTCTTGAAGCGCGCCGGCTACCATGGCGTCGAGCTCTGGCTCGGCGACCGTCCTTGGTTCCAGATGACCACCACCGACGCTCAAATGCGTGACCTGCGCGCCAAAATTCGGGACGCCGGTCTCGAAGTCTCGCACATCTCCAACTCGCTCGATTGGGACGAAAACGTCTCCTCCCGCGACCCTTCCAAGCGCGAGGCCGCCTTCCGCCACATCCGCCGCCAAATCGAAGCCGCCCGGATCTTCAACTGCGACGCTATCTTGATCGTCGCCGGCATCGTGAGCTCCGACACTCCTTACAACGAGGTCTATAATCGCTGCCTCGATTCGCTCCGTAAACTCGGCGAGACCGCCGCGGCCGCCAAGGTCCACATTGGGGTCGAAAATTGCTGCTCCGAACAGAAATTCCTCCTGAGCCCCCGCGAGTTCAACACGTTCTTAAATGACGTGAACAATCCCTGGGTCGGCATTCACCTCGATGTCGGCAATATCCACGACACCGGTTTCGCCGAGCAATGGATCGAGATCCTCGGTCCCCGCATCACTCGCGTCCATCTGAAAGATGTCCTCAAACATCGCGGCCGCTGCGGCAATGAGAGCGTGTACACCAACATTTTCCTCGGCGATAACAACTGGCGCGCCATCCGCGATGCTTTTACCAAGGTTGGCTACGACGGCTGGCTGATCGCCGAAATGGAAGCAAAATACCGCTACGCCCCGGACCAGCAGATCTTCGACACATCCGCCGCCATGGACCGTGTCATCTCTGGCGATCTATAAAATGACTCGGCGCGAAGTTCTCCAGCAGGCCCTCTCGGCGCCGCTCGCGTTACACCTCGACCCATGCGCCAGCCTGCGTATCCTTTCCGAACCCAACTGCCTTTCGCAGGAATCCGCTACAGCTTTCCGCTCGCTCCGGCTGCCCTCGAACCTCACCGTTCTCTGCGGCGTCGCGAACATCGGAAAGACTCAAGCGATCGCTCTCCGTGAACAACTCCGTCGCGGCCGATCGGTCTTGTGGGAGCTCTCGCCTCACACCACCGGCAATCAGCGCCATGCTCTGCGCGACATTTTCGGCATTGTCGTCGGTGAACCGTTCACGCCTTCGCCCAAACACCTCTACATCGAATACGACTGGCCGCACCCTGCGCTCACGCGCAGCTTTTCCGAGATGCTTCCTCTTAGGGCCGATGCCACCCCGATCGCCAGCTACCAAGGCATGCCGATCGCCGTAAAGCGTGGCGGCTTGATCGTGCTCGGCTCGCTGCTAGGGCCGAATATTTACGCCGAGGAAGCGCAATCGAACCAAGTGCTTAGCGCTATATTTTCAAGAATAACTTCCGCCGATACATCCACCACAACATCAACCAATACGTGAACAATACAGCGGCCCCCAGGAGCAGAGGCGACAACCCCGCCCCCAGCACAGCAAACGGCCTGTCGCTGAAATGAATTCGAAAACTGCTCGTGATGAAATCCTCAAACAGATGTGCGATCAGGTACGCCGCAATGGAATTCATCCCCACGACCACCAGCGGGTACGCCCACTTGCGAAATCCCTTCTGGTCAATTACCCAACTGAACGCCGCCAGGAACAGAAAACAGATTCCTCCGCTGAACAAGGTCCAGCTCGGTGTCCAGATTCGTTTGACGACCGGGCAGATGCCGGTGAAGTGCAGCAGCAATCCGGCCGCAATTCCAATCAAACCCGCCGTCGCGAATCGCTTCAGCGGAATCGCCGGCGCATAGGTCCTATACCACCTGCCCGCAACCAACCCGAGAATCATCGTCGCGAGCGTTGGAATGAAACTCAGCGTCAAGTACCCGCCTTCGTTCGCCACAAACGGGTGCTCGCGCGGAAACAAGTTTAGGAACCACTGGTCGAAAGCATTCCCCAAATTGCTGTTCTTATTCCAGTGCGCGGCGAACCCCGAGAAATTGTGCGTCCAATTCGCGGGCACGCCCACCGCCGCATAATCGAAATGCGGCCCCGGCAACGGGTACAACGCCCACGCCAGCCAATAGCCGAACAGGATCAAGCCGAACGCTGTCCATTGCCACTTCGGAGGCCGGAAACCGAGCAGAAACAGAAACGGATATCCAAGCCCGATCTGCGTCAGCGTGTCTTCGAACGTGAAATAGGTCTGCTTGTGATCGATGGATCGTAGAAAAATTCCTAATGCCGCAAGCAAAAACGCTCGCCACAGCGCATGCGCGAATAGTGGCCCGAATGTCGCGCCTTTGCGCATCCTGCTCGCGATCGAATACGGCAGCGCCACTCCCACCAGAAACGAGAACGATGGCTGAATCATGTCGTGCAGCGAGCATCCCGCCCACTCGACATGCGTCTGGTTGTAACCTAGAAAGCCCCAGAACCAGTTACCCGGATAGGCCCGCGCCACGTCGGCTAGCCGCAGCACTTCGGCCATCATCAATACCATCACGAGCCCGCGATAGGCGTCCACCGCGAGGTTGCGCGCTGCCGTCTGCGGCCCTACTGGCGCGACAATGTCTACCTCCGCCGGCCCCGGTTTTTCGACAGGCGGCTCTCTATATGCAATGCTCATTCGGGTGCTTACCAATAGTATTTCAGCGCAAACTGGATCTCGCGCTGATCGTTCTGTCCGTCTCGCGTCGAATTGATCTTGCCGAACGTCGTGGGCGACGTGTAATCGAGCGACCCCGGGGAAGCCACCACGCCGTTCCCGTTAAATCCCGGCGGCGAGAAGTTGGGCGTGTTCGTCAAATTGAAAAACTCCGCGCGCAGCTCGAAGTGCGTCCGCTCCGTCGCTTTGAAATTCTTGAACAGTGAAAAATCCAGCCGATGGAAACCTGGCCCATAAAATTGCGTGGGCGCGCCGCCCAGCGGGCTATAGTCGGTTTGCCCAATCGTAGTCGCAACCGGCGGACTTGTAAACGCGTTCGGGTTCAACCACTGGTCCACATTGTGCGGCCCGCCCGTCACGCTCTGCCCCGGAACCAGGAACGCATTGCAGCCGAGCCCCGACGTGGTTGTCACAACGCATGGCACGGTTCCCGGCTGCCCGTCTTCAAGCGTCAGAATCCAATTCGTGCTCCAGCCGCCCACGATGGCGTCCAGCACGCCAGGGCTGTTCGAAAGAAACTCGCGCCCATGCCCCACCGGGATTTCATAATCTCCGCTCAAGTGAAACACCTTCGGAATATCGAAATCGCACAGCCCGTAATCGCCCTGGATTCCAAATCCGGGCAGCAGCGGCGCGCGATATCCGGTCAATGCCGTCGCGTTAAGCACGTCCACCGCGTCCGTCCTGCACTTCGACCATGTAAAATTCGCCAGCACGCTCAACCCGGCGCTGAATCGATGCTCATAATTCACTTGCAGCGAGTTATAAAAACTGTCCGCGGCGAAACTCGTATAAGTCGAATCGGTCTGAAAATCCGGGAATCGCGCATAATCGAAAGAATCCAATCCCGGCGGCAAGATCAGCCCCGGCGTATTCGGATTGATATAAACGCCCAAATGCCGCACGGTATTGCCCACATACCCGGCCGACAACGTATCGTTCGCCGCCAGTTGATACTGCAAAGTCAAGTTGTAGCCTTGCGTATACGGCGTCTTCATGTGATAGTCCTCGCCGAGGAACGAAACGCCTCCTGGCTCGACCGCGGCGGGCGTCAGCGAAATGCCCGTCAGACCCGTTTCCAGCGTTCCAATAGATCCGTTCGCAAATGTAATCGGGGCATTCGGCACCAGGTTTGGATAGACGAGGTTGAACTGGAACGGAAAGTCCACATAGGTCTCTACAACCGAATTTTCGAAACCGCCATAAAATAGGCCGTAACCTCCACGCGCGACCAACTTATCCGTCACTCGATAAGCAAAGCCCACGCGCGGCGAAAAGTTCGTAAGTTGTGAATGTCCCAGTCCGGGCGCGCTCGAACACACAATATTCAAATCGTCCGCCTGCGCCGCTGCCAAAAAGTCCGGCGAAAATGGCGTATTACACCGATTCTTAGAAAGCAGAAACTCCGACGGCCCGGAGTAGTTCGGAAGGAAATTCGACTGCGCGCCATGCCGTTCGATAATTTGGCCGAAATACTCCCAGCGCAGCCCCAGATTCAAGGTCAGTCGCGGAGTCACTTTGAAATCGTCTTGAACATACCCGGCATAATAGTCGTGATACATATCGGTGTTCGCGATGTTTGAAGCTTGCACCTGGTCTGCCCCGCCGACATAATCGGAAGCGCCCGCGACAGTAGCCGGAATCGGCGTCAGCAGCATCTGCGCCAGCCCCGTGTTGCCTCCCGTCGTCTCCGGAATCTCGGTATACACTCCGCTGAAGCTCCAGGTTCCACGCCCCGATGGCGGCTGCAAGATGGAAAACCGCAGCCTCTGAAACTCGAACCCGAACTTCAGCGTCTGCCGCCCTAGTTGTTTGGTCAAGTTATCCGTAAGCTGCAACGTGTTGCTGTACTCGACCGAGGGCAGAAACTGATTGCTGCCCAATGTAGTAAGTCCAGTTATGAAGAGCGACCCCAGCCCGCCGTTATCCGTTACCTGTGGAACGCCTTGGATTCCGAACTGCGCCGGAATGTTCGGCGTCGTCCCATTCGGCTGCAAGCGCGTTGTGACGATGCGATTGAAGCCGGCTCGCGCCTCGTTCACCAGGCTCGGCGAGAACGAGTGCGTCTCGCTTATCACGGAATTACTCGATTTCGCCGTCTGATCGCCGTCTGCGAACGAACCTCCGTCGGCGATGCCGGGAAATGGCCCCGGTATCAGCTGCGGATTGTCCACATAAGTTACGCGTCCGAAGATAGAATCGCGTTCGTTGAAGTTATGATCGATCCGAATATCGAACTGGTTCGCATCGTTCTTCAAAATAGGATCCGCCGAATAGTTGTTGAACAACCCCGGCCCATTCGGAGTCGGATACAGGTTCAGCAGCTTGATCGCATTCGAGTCCAGGCGGCTCGCCGGCAGAATGTTTCCTGGGAACGGGTCGCGCGCAAAGCCCACTTGGCTGCCCGCTGGCATGCCCGCGCACGGAACCGTGATCCCGCTCGCCGGGTCCGCCACGCCGCATGTCACCGGCCGCGTAGTCGAGGGATCGAACACCTGCCCTAGCGCATACGTCCGCCCCAGCACATCGGTCCGCGTCCCGCCTTGCGTCAATAACTCCGATAGGTTTGTATATCCGCTGCTCCGTTCCAGCGCGGTAGGCACGGTGTTCTCGGAAGGCAGCGCTTGCCGGATTCGCGTGCCTTCATAGTCGCCGAAGAAGAACGTCTTGTCTTTTTTGATCGGGCCCCCGATGGTGAACCCGAACTGGTTCTGCCGATACTCCCCCTTCGGAATCCCGCCCGCGTTCTCAAAGAAGTTCGCGGCGTCCAGCGCATCGTTGCGCAGAAACTCCCAGGCGTCGCCATGAATCTCGTTCGTTCCCGACTTGATGGTCGCGTTTAGAACCGCTCCCGCCGACCGCCCGAACTCGGCGCTGTAATCGTTGGTTTGTATCTTGAACTCTTGAATCGCATCCACGGGCGGCTTCACCGCGAACGCAGTCCCGTTCAGAAAATCCACCAGGTTCGCATTGTTATCGATTCCATCGAGTAAGTAATTGTTCTGCGCCGGCCGCTCCCCGTTTGCCGAAAAGCTTCCGCTCGATCCCAGCCCGCGCGTGTCCTCCTGGTCCTGCGTCACGCCCGCCGCCAGTTGCGCCAGGAAGATGAAGTTGCGCCCGTTCAACGGCAGATCGTTGATCGCGTGCTGCGAGATCACCTGCCCTACCGACGCGTCCTCGGTCTGCAGCGGCGGCGGCTCGCCCGTCACCAGCACAGTCTGTGTCGTCTGCCCCGGAGGCAGCGCGAAGTCCACCACCACGTGCTGCTGCACGTCCACCGTAACGTTGGTGTGCTCTACGCGCTGAAAGCCTTTGAATTCCGCGGTTGCCGCGTAGCGGCCGATCTTCACCGGCGAAAACGTGTACTCGCCGCCCGCGCCGCTGTTGGTGGTCTCCGCCACTCCGGTGCCTGCGTTGGTCAGCGTGACCCGGGCCCCCGGCACAACCGCCCCGCTCGTGTCTCTGACGATTCCTGAAATCGAACCGGTATCTACTTGCGCCAGCGCCACTCCGGAACAACCGAAGAGCACTACCGCCTGCACTGCTACTCGCAGCACCTTCGATGACATATCCCGAGCCATCCTCCGCCGCGTGTGCGAACGCCCGCGTCAACCAACCTCTGCGAAGCTTTCGCGAGGCAATCGCGGCCCTCTGAATGTGAATTACCGAGAGAATATCACGCGCTCGGAATTCGAAGCAAGCAGTTCGCCTCCCAAGCCTCTTACCCGCGCCCGAGCGCACAGGGCGATGGGTGCCCGTTGTGCGCGATCAATTTAGAGGGCTCGTTCGATGCGCCGTGCGATCTCCGCCTTCGGTTGCACGCCCACCATGCGATCGACTTCGCGGCCGCCTTTAAACAACAGCAGCGCCGGAATGCCGCGGACCTGAAACCGTTCCGCCGTTACCGGGTTCTCGTCTACATTCAGCTTCGCTACGCGCGCCCGTCCCGCCATCTCGGCCGCTAGCTGCTCGATCACTGGCGCCAGCATGCGGCACGGCCCGCACCAAGGCGCCCACATATCGACCAGAATCGGCGCCGGCGACCTCTCTACTTCCGCCGCGAACGTCGCATCCGTCACCGTGAGCGGCGCAGCCGCCCCGCCGCCACGAAGCGGAGTCTTGCACCGCCCGCACACAGGAGCCAGGCCTTGCGAGAGTTTCTCCTGCGGCACGCGATTCTCGGCGCCGCACGCCGCGCAGCGAACCAATAACGTCTCAGGCATGTTCTACCAATCACCTTCTACCAATACTGATACACGATTCCTGAGAAAGCGTTCACTCCCCACACCACCGCATCCGACCCTACCGCCAACGAAGTGATCCCCGACGTACTGAACCCGCGCTCATCGACAAACGTGTACTCGTAGACGAAATCTTGAACCTGTGAGTCGAACCGGTACGGAAACCCGTTCACATCCATCGCCCACGCCGCTCCGTCGAATCCCGCCTCGATCGCCGACACACGGATCTCGCGGCCCGCAATCGCATCCCACGAAAGCGTCGCGGGATTGAACGAATAGATGTTGTCGAACGAATTGAACACCCACACGTTGCTTTCCGCGCCCACTGCAACCGCTGAAAAACTACTCTCGGGAATCGCGTTCCACGTGCCCGTAGCTTCATCGAAACGATAAAGCACGTTTGCGCCATTCACGCCCCAGACATCGCCATCCGCGCCTACAGAGATCTGCGTGAGCGTCCCTGGAATCCAGGTCCAGCTTCCCGAGCCGGCATTGAACCGATAGATCTGGTTCGCTGTGTTAAGCCCCCATACATCGCTGCTCGCGCCCAGCGACAGTCGCGTCAGTTCGCCCGGAATCCAATCCCACGTTTGCGCCGCAACATTGAAGTGAAAGATCTGCCCTGCCGTGTTCAGCCCCCACGCATCCCCGCCCAGTCCCACCGCAATCTGCGCCAGGTTGCCTTCTACTCTAATCCAATCTTGCCTCAGCGCATCGAACGTGAAGATATCGCCATCTCCATCCAAGCCCCAGACGTTGCCGTCCGGAGCCGCCGCGACCTGCGCCAGCGCGCCAGCCGACTGATGAAAGGTCCCCACCGGCGCCGGCGTTTGCATAGATTGCGAAATATTTCCCGCCCCGTCGATGCCCCAGACTGCCCCATTGCGCCCCGCGGCAATCTGCGCGAAGGCGCCCGGAACCGCCACCCAATCGAACCAAGTCGGGCTAAACTGATACGCCTGCCCTTCCTCATCCAGGCCCCAGACGTTAGCTCCCGAGCCCACCGAGATTTGCTCAAGCGCTCCCGGCAAAGTTTCCCAACCCTGCCGCAGCCGATTGAAATGGTACACGCTCGTACCGTTCAATCCCCACACATCGCCGTCCGCTCCCACCGCGATGCTGGTGAGGGTGCCCGCGATCGCCTCGAATCGCATCGCGACCGGATTCAACCGCCAAATCGCATGCGATCCATCGATGCCCCACACCGCGCCATCGAAGCCGGCCGAAATCTGCGCCAGTTGTCCCGCAATGTTGACCCACCTCTGGCTCTGCTGCGCGTAATGATAGATTTGTCCGCTCGGGTTCAGCCCCCAAGCGTCGCCGTCACAGCCCACGGCGACCTGGCTCAACGTTCCTGGTATCTGGTCCCAGCCATTGGCCCCCGCGTCCCAGCGATAGATTTCGCCGTTCGCATTCACGCCCCACACCGCCGCGCTCGAGCCCACCGCAATCTGCGCCAGAGTTCCTGGAACCCAATCCCAGCCGAAGTTGCCTGCGTTCCATCGATAGATCTGCCCGTTGGAGTTCAGCCCCCAGGTGGCTCCATCGAACCCAACGGAAATCTGCTTCAGGCGCCCCGCGACGGGCTGAAAGCTCGCGCCATGCGCTCCCGATGCCCCGTAAAGCAATCCTATGCCGATAGAAATCCGAGGAATCCAGCTCACTCATAAGTAGTAGCCGGAATGAGCCGACAATCGCACCACTTCCCGTCCGCCTGCCGCGCTCGGCTAACTATCCGAGAACAGCTTTTCAAAATCCTGCGGGTACTTGGGATACATAATTTCAGGCGTTCCCACCATGTCCAGATCGTAAACTTCACCCACAATCATCTGTTCGGCATGATCGGCCCGTCCATAAACCAATCGGATCTCTCCGTTGTTCTCGTTTGCCGATTTAGTGAGACGATGTAGTTTCTCGAGACTGAGCGGAACGGAAATCGTTGTGCGTTGTTCGCGCATGTGTCTCGCAGAAAGCCCAAACGATCCTAATACAAAGCTCGGACGGCTGCCCCGACGTTTGGGCGCTAGGGCCAGGGCGTAGCAGTGATCGTCCATAGCCCCCGCGAATTCTCCGTCAAGTCTGAATGGTAGTTCAGCGTGATTTAAGTGCTGCCTCACATCGTCTTTCAACCGCGCTATATCCTCGATCAATGCATCGAGATTCGTGCCTGCGGAATTAGCCTTTGACAGTAATAGACCTGGAATCGCCTTCGTCGCTGCGTTGATCATCTGCTCACTGAGATCTTCAAGCTTACCCGTCCCAAATTTCAGGGAGGGACCGCGTGCCTTCAGGACCTGGCCCTGCAAGAGTTTGGCATCGTATAGGAATGCTGGATACGGTCCGTTGCAGGCCCTGTTGTCCGTGCAATCGTATTTATACCCCATACTTTTTTCATCTAACAGATACGCGATCTGGACGGAGCGCAGCTCCGCATGCTCATCGTAGAAGTACAGGCATTCATCCATCGGCCAATCCATCTGACACTTGGTCTTATGGCAATTCGTCCAGTAGCGCCAATACCGGTCGACATTCGCATGGTGCGCGAAAAATAGCGGGTCCGCCGCGGCAGTCGAGAAATCGGCCAACGCGCCGCCTATGCACTTATGCACGTCGTTGTGCACAGTTCCCGATGCTCCTGCAGCGCCACCCTTTTGCCCGATGAAACAGCCGCCAGTCAACCACTGTTGCAGGCTGGCCTGAGGCACAGCTCCCTTCAAAGTATCTCGCCACCTTCCTCCCAGTAACAATGGGCTACATTGAACACCTTGGTAAACCGTTGGTCTGTACGCCAAAGGCACCATTCCCTTAGCGTTGGCGAACTCCCAGTCCCAAACAGGAAGCCGGAAATTTTCTAGCCTCGGCGGATCTATCGTTTTTCGAATAATTCGCTCGTGAAAGTAGAGGAACAGCCTATGCCAGGGCAGAAACTTCCAGGTCAAATGAATGTTCTCCGCCCAACCCATCCCGCAGTAAGAGCCATGCCACCACGCGTGGTGCAAATAGCCCAGAGGACTCGTAGCGTCGCACATCGAGACTTGCGCCAGTCGCGCATAAATCCCCTGAAGTTGCGCTTGCTTGGCGGGGTCCCCGCCAACTTTGGAAAGAAGCGGCCGCTCCACCGCGCCAGTCTCATCGTCGAACTTGAAAGGTCGGGCGCACGTGAAATCAGGCTTCGGGAGAAGATTCGAGGGCAGATCCTGTTGCAGCTTATAGGCGTGGCACGACCCTGGTTGGGCGACCATCCGCGTTAAAGGAACGCTGCTCGCACCAGCAACGAAAGCTCTCCTTGTGAGTCGTGCCATTGTCTACGCCTTTGTTATACCGGCTGCCCGCCGGCAGCGGTTGACTCACCCAACTTCGTGGACGCCGCCGCCGGCGCTCCACCCTCCGAAGTGGCGCCCCGAGTTTCCGCTGCCACCGCTGGCGTTGTCGGGGGTGGAACAACGATTGAAATCGGGACCGATAACACCTGCCATATCCACTGTTCCTCAGCGAGTGTCGGACAAGGCCCTCCATTATAATCAAGCGCAGAAAACGATCTACCTACCGTGTCCGCATCTAACTTGGGGGGTTTCCCGGCGCCGCCCCACAGTGATTTGCCATCATCCTGTAAGACCAACGTTGTTCCGGGCGGTGCTATCTCCAATAGCAGCGATTCCAATGCAGCTTGAAATTGCAGCTGACTAGAGTTTTGAACCGGTGTCAGCTTATTCAAAATCTTGTAGCGAAGATCCGAGTACGAAGTCAGTAGGAACGCGGTAGCCACTGCCTGCCCCTTCGTGAGTGCCATAACTTTCCTTCTTTCTAAGTTGAATTTGCGCTGTTAGGCGCGTAATCCGGCCATGATGGCCGAAACTTGTGAGCTTCGAGCGCCCGGCCCCAACTGCTCTACCGCCCGAGAAAAAAATCCGGCGCTGTTCAGCTCCGGCTCTATCCACCAGCGTCCCGGGCTCCCCGTCAGCAAACTCGCCAATCTCTGTTTCGCGGCGTTGTTCCGGCTCGCCAGTGCCACTCGCAGCAACCTCTCCGAAAAGACGTGCATGCTCGGCGGCGGTCCCGCCTTTTCCATCTCGTCTGCCGCTTGCGCTGTGCGCCCTTCCGCCAGCGCAATCTCCGCCCCAAGCGAATGCAGTTGATAAGCGTAAATCGGCCAGTCCGGAAGCACCAGCGGCTGGCATGAAGGACGCCGCGCATTCCGCGCATATCTCGCCTGTCCGTCCCCGCACGCCTGCACCGTCGAAGCCGTCGCGCACTGCTGCGCCCGGGCGCCCGCCACATCCCCGCATCTGGCCAGCAGGCATGCAACCTGCAACCGAGTCTCGTAGCCCGGCCCGTCGTTCAGAACCTCCGCGCAAAGGCACCGCGCCCGCGCTGCACTGCCCTGCGCCAGATGCAGTTCCGCCAACAACCGCTGCTTGATATGCCGCGCCGCCATCGGTGTTCCCACGCGGCGGTCAAATTCGATTCCGGCCTGCAACGCCGCCGCTGCCTCCTGCCATCGCCCCTGCTCCCCGCGCAAGCACGCCTCAAACGCATACGACTTACTCTGGAACTCCGAGCTTCCACTCTTTCTCACCTGCGCGATTCGACGCTGGACCTCGCCGATATCCGCCCGCGCAAACGCCATCGCCATCGCGACTTGATCTGTCCAGTCGCGCGCATTCAGTCCTGATGCGCGCTGCCAGTCGCGGCTCGCTTGTTCGATCCGCCCTTGTTCCAAATAGACGATCGCGCGCCCCATCGCAAACGCGTAGTTATCTGGCGCGAGCCGGATCGCGCTTGAATAGGACTGCAGCGCTTCTTCCGCCCGTCCCAGCCGGTTCAGCGCCGCCGCTTTATAATACTTCGGTAGAGGATCGTCCGGATACTCCAGGATGTACCGCGAAAAGACGTCTACAGCCGCCGCGTTCAACCCCACATCCAGCGCGAACAGGCCTCGCGTCCGCAGCGATTCCCGGTCCGTAAAATTCTTCTTCTCGAGCAGGCTAACGGCGCGCGCCCACTCCCGGTACGCATCGTCCGCCTGACCATTCGCTTTCAATATGTCGGCCAGCCGCGCCGACGCCAAAGCAAACTGATCGTCGATCGCCAACGCCGTCTTGAGATGGAGAATCGCAGGTCCCGCCTGCCCGTTCTGCCACGCCTCGTTGGCTTCCGTGAATTCTTTTAACGCTTCCCAGGAGCTCGTCGTCAACTCCTCCGGCCGCCGCATCTTGCGTTCGACGTTCTCCGCCGATTCCCCCGTCGTCCTTCGAATCCAGGATGCTGCTTCGTAAGCGCTCTCTGCAATCTCGCGCCGGCCTTGCATCTCGAAGTCGTTGGACCAACCCCGCTTTGCCTGCGCCGCGCTGTCTCCCAACAACTCCAGGCGGACTCGCAGCACTCGCTCGTCGCCGACCTGCGCAACGTTTGAGAACGCCACGAACTGAGCCGGAATGCGCAACGCAATCTCCCGCGCTACTTCCGGCGAAAACCAATTCGGAACCTGGCTCGACGCCGCCTTTCCTGTGATCAGCCTCCACTCTCTCCCGATCTGATCTCCGCTCGCCAGCCTCAGGTGCGCCGATTGGTCGAGCGACGCTCTGAGAAAAACATCCGCCGCTCGCGCCGCTGCGCCCAGGTCCGCTTCGTTTGCCGAATAAGTAGTCGCTGTCAGCATGACGACGGGTTTTAAAGGTATCTGCCCTTTCCACTCTTTAAAGCGCAGATACCCGAGAAAAGAGGACAACCCCGAAACGGCAACTCCGCCAACGATCAACTTTCGCCGCGATATCGGGCGCGCACGGCGGCGCACGCCGCCTCCCTGCTCCATTTCTTCCACGAGCGCTTTAGCCGACTGCTGGCGATTCTGCGGCTCTCGGCTCATCGCTCTCGCGATCGCGCGCTGCCAGCCTTCTGGAACGTCTGGCGTGTAATGCCGCGCCGGAATCGGCGCCCCGCTCACTCGGCGAAGCGCGGTCCGCAGCAGCGTCTCATTCGGAAACGGCTTGCGCCCCGTCAGCATCTCGTAAGCGATTGCGCCTAGCGCGAATATGTCTGTCGCGGGACTCACCGGCTCGCCCAGAAACTGCTCCGGCGCCATGTAATCGAGCGACCCCATAATTTGTCCCGGCGCCGTATTGCCGCTCGCATCCGCCTCGCGCGCGTCGAACATCTTGGCTAATCCGAAATCGGTAATCACCACCCGCTCGGCGCCGTCAGCCCCTCGGGCCAGAATCACATTCGATGGCTTCAGATCCCGGTGCGCGATGCCAAGCCGATGCGCTGCGTCCAAACCCTCGGCCAGCTCCTTTGTCACCGTAAGCGCATGTTCCGGAGTCATCGGACGTCCGGCCATCCGCTCGCCCAGCGTCTCGCCTTCCAGCCACTCCATCGTGAAGAACACGACTTCGCCATATGCGGCTTCGCCGGTGAAGAGGTCGTAAATCCGGCATACGTTCGGATGAACAATCCGCCTCGCCAGCTTAATCTCGTCTCGAAACCGAGCCAACGCCTCGCCATCGCTTCGCGGGCCGGATCGCAACGTTTTCAGGGCGATCCGTTCTCGCAAAGCGGTATCCTCCGCCGGATACACGGCCCCCATTCCGCCCTTTCGCGCTTCGCCCAGAATCCGGAAGCGTCCCGCCACCACGTCTCCCATGCGGAACTCGCCTTCCATCGCGCGAGAAACCGGGCTGCGCTCCAGAAAACTGCCCAGCCGGTCAACTTGGGAAAGCAGCCGAAGCACACTTGCAGCCAGATCCGGATCGCTCTCGCATTTGGCTCGCACAAACGTCTCGCGCGCCGCTGCCGGCAATTCCAACGCTTCGGAAAAAATCTCGTTTGCGGCTTCCAGGCGATCAATCGGCTGCTGCGCGCCCATCGATCGCCTCCTTCAAGCGCACCCGCGCCACCTGCCACTCACGCCTCGCGGTTCGCTGAGAAACTCCGATGACCTCCGCCGCGTCTTCGAGCGACCATCCGCCAAAAAAATGCAGTTGCACCAGCTTCGCCTGGCGGGGGAACTTCTTCGAAAGTTCCGTCAACGCTTGATCGACGGCCAGGATCTCGTCTGCTTCCGAATCGGTTCGTACCATCCACTCGCCCAGTTCCACTCGCCTGGGGTCGCCGCCCCGCTTCCCGCTTTGTCTCGCCCGCGCCGCGTCAGTCAGAATCTGCTGCATCACGCGCGCGGTCAGCGCAAGAAAGTGTCCCCTGTCGGTTACCTTCAAGTCTTCGGAACGGCTGAGCCGAAGGTAGGCTTCGTGCACGAGCGCCGTCGGGCTCAAGGTCCGGCACCGCACTTCGTCTCTCAGGCACTGTATCGCGAGCTGCCGGAGTTTCACATACAGCAAATCGAAAAGCCGGCTCTCAGCCTGCCGGTCGCCGCGCTTCCAATCCGAGATAAGCTTTGTAATCTCGTCTTCGAAGTGCATTGGCTCTTATAGTGTTCGAATTATAGCCAAAGAAAACACTCGTGGACGGCCTTTTCACTGAATTTGGTTTTAGTTTGCTTGCCATATAGTCCTACGCGCATAGCGCGTTCAGCGCCGACGCTTGGCGTACCCATCAAATCTTGCATCTTAGATCGACACCATGTATCCCATGCCGACCTGCAAAATGGTCCACCGCACGCCAACGGCGGGACATGCCTTCGCTATACTGACCCAACAAATGGCTTCCAAAATCGCTACCGTTTTGGGACTAAGTCCCCAGCAAGAAGAATGGGTTGAGCGATCCGCGGGTAAGCTCAACTCGTTGACCGAATGGCTAAGCGAAACAGTGGAAGCCCTCAAGGATACCCCTGCGATCTCCTTCCTTGGTGAAGCTGGGGAGGTCGCCAAAGAGTGGTCGGGAACCGTCAAAGTCTTTTCGAAATTGATTGAGAAGATGACGACCGAACGCTCGCCCGAAGCTCTCGGCTGGGTGGCCTGTACGCTCGCCTACCGGCAGGCAGCCGAAAGAGCCATTCGGCAGCATGGTCCTCCTGAATCCCACGTACCGTTCTCGGGCGAAATTTGGCGCGGCCGGCTCAAGCGATTGCAGCTGGAAGATCCGTCGATAATGAAAGGTTTTTCGCTTTGCAGCGCGACCGCGCACCCTTTTGCGCGTGCAGCCGATCAAGGACTGCTGCTCCTGCTTGAGGCTGCTGGATACGACGAAACCGAGCGCCGCCAAATCCTTCAACGTGTGCGAGCGGCATTCACCCAGGAACTCAAGGGCTTGCTCACAGCCGAGAAGAAAGAACATTTCGCCGGTTTCACGCAATGGCTTCAGCTGGACACCGCCGACGGTCGCCTATACGCCGCGTTGGCGGAACACCTAGAGCAGCAGCGTGCCGACCTGGAAGATAAGCCGGCGCTCGACGTTGAAGCTTTTTCGATTGCGAGCGTTTACATCCAACCCGAGTGCGTGGTCTTGTCTTGGGAAGCAATCCGGGGCTCTGATGAGGATGGGCCAGCGTCGCGGCCGGACCCATTTATTGAAACCAGCGCGACTCGTCAGGACTTGATGGCCTCCGTCCTCGGGCTGATATGCGATCCCGCCTACTGCGACTGGATCGTCTTGATGGGCCCGCCGGGAGCCGGTAAGTCAACCTTCACCAAGAAGCTGTGCACTCGTCTGGGAGAAGAAGGATTCCTCCCGATACGAGTCCCTCTCCAACACTTGAGAGTCGATCTGGAACTGTTCGATGGAATCAAGGACACGATTGTGCGATTCAGTGGCCCGCAGGGTGCCGATTTCAACGTGGACACTCTTCGCGAAAAGGTCTATTCAGAAATCGTTCCGGTATCCACCGGCGAAATAAGCCCGTACGTCTTCATTTTCGACGGCTGGGATGAGATCAATCTCTCAGCCGATGAGGGTTTTCAGAAGCGTGTAGATCGTCTGCTCGGATCGATTCGCAGGAACCTTACGGACCAGAACCGCACCACCGTTCGGGTCATCATTACCGGCCGGCCTTCAGCGGCGATCGACCGGTCAGGCGTCTTACGGGAGCAGACCAAGGTCCTGCTAACCCGCGCCGTTCATCCCACCGCGCTGAGAAACTATGTTCAGCGGCTCAAAGACGCACTGGACCCTCCTCAATTCGACGGAGATGCGATACAAAGCTGGACCCTGGGGGCAGTCGAGCGATACGAGCCACTTCTATCGCGCTACGAAAAGGAGTTTCCGAACGTGGGAACGCTGCAGGTGCTTGGCCAGCCACTACTGGCGCACCTGGCAATGCGCGTAATGGCGAGCCTGCCAGACGATATCGAAGCCGTCGTCGCCTCCCCGACAAGCTTGTATCGTCACCTTACCGATCTCACCTGTAAACGCGGCGGCAAGCCCCCGAATGCCGCGCAGGCATCCAGAGCTTCAACCCGGCTGGAAGGGGAGAATCTACGCAGTCTTCTTCATGGGGTTGCTTTGTCTATAACAGCGCATGGGACCGAAGCCATTCCCGAAGACGAACTCCAACTGCGTCTAGAGTCTCTGGGGATAGGTGACCTGCATGCGCTGGAGAGCGACGAATATCCTCTCTCTCGCTTAATGGTCAGCTTCTACTTCAAACAGGCGGGAGAGCACTCGGCTTGCGAGTTCCTTCACAAGTCGTTTCGAGAGTATCTGACGGCGGAAGCCGTTGTCGAGGTTCTAAAACAATACGCGAGGCGTTGCAATGAAACTTCGCCTCCAGAAAAAGCAAGCAATGATTACTGGCGTGATTTCGCCGCCGAGGACCCACGATACTGGCTGACGCGAAAGCTTGGGGAGATGCTAAGCGCCCAATGGCTAACCACACCGGTGTTAAATCACATCCTGGAGCTTCTGCGCTGGGAGGTCGGACGCTATCGAAAAGATCGTGATGAAAGAGACCGGCACCTATCGGGCGTGCCCACAAGACCGCTGTCGCCAGCCGGTTGGATGTGCATCCGGGATGCCCTCGCTGATCTTTGGGACTGGTGGGGCGAAGGCGTCCACCTGCGAGCCCAACCGGAACTGAAACAAAAGACCTGGAATTTGGACCAGCCGCCTTTCGTATCCGAGCTGTGTAAGTTAGCAACGCGCCGCGTAAACTACAAACGCCCGACTCCACCACCAACTAAGCGCACCGCCACAATCGACGCTCAACTGGGCGCGGCCCTGTTTCAGTTGTGCGCGGCTGTCCACTGGTTCATCTCCGTAGACAAGGCCTGGCTGAATGCAGTGAAGGACGTCGGCCCTCGGAACTTATGGGCGAACGTCTCGCCCGGCCCGAGAAGATACCAGGCAACGGTTGTGCATGGGGAGGTCAAATTCATCCAATTTGCTCCAACGGGAAGATCACGGTACTACTTCAGAAATTATGCACAAAGAATTGCTGGGTCTGGAGTCGGAAAATTCCCTGAATTTACCTTCATGCCCGGTGCCTGCTTCCGCGGGGCGGGTCTTTCTGATTTGCGCTTCATAAGCACGGAAATGTTTAGCTGCTGTCTCGATGACGCATACATGGGGTACTGCGATTTTACGCGCTGCGACCTCGAATCGGCGAGTCTCTATGACGCGAACCTCTTCGCCACTGGGCTATTTCAGACGAACTTAGACGGTGCGGACCTGACAGAGGCGAACCTTTACTCCGCAAATTTGAGAACAAACTTAGATAAAGTACTCGGATTAACTCAAATACAGTTAGCTACTACAGGTGAAGGATACAAGGCCACCCTACTACCCCAAAATCTCAAAGTACCAAGCCACTGGCAAACTAAGTCGCCGAAAGTCAGCCTACCCGTGAACGCAATAAATGTTTACTTCGATATCCCACCAGGCCCCGCCAAGACTGATCCTCCGGAAATCAACTGGTTTGAAGATGACGAATCGTCCGAAGCCGATTGATCCAGCCCCGCTGTTCGCTACCTGACCCGTCTCTTCTCCGGCCGCTTCACCTCCGACCGCGTCGCGAGCGTGTGCAGCTGAATCACCGGCATCAGCGAATTCCCGCTCTCGCGCGGCCGATGCGCCGCCGCGCGCTGCGATAGCTCGCGATTGAGCGTCTCGACAAAACTCTCAATCTGCTTCTGCATCGCCTCCATCTTTTCGCGCATGTTGAGGATGATCTCGACGCCCGCCAGGTTCACGCCCAGCTCGCGCGTCAGCTTTAAGATAACTTCCAGCCGCTCCAGGTCCTCGTCGGTGTACAGCCGCGTGTTCCCTTCGCTCCGCGATGGCGCAAGCAATCCCTCCCGTTCATAAAGGCGCAGCGTCTGCGGATGGATGGCATACTGCTCCGCCACCGCCGAAATCATGTATGCCGCTTTACCTTTGCTCTTCGTCATTGCCGCTCACCTGCCGTTCACCCTACGTTTGCCCACATCTCCGTCCGCACATCCTCGGTCTGCACCTGCGCTAGTTCGCGCAACAGTTCCCGCGTACGCTCGTTGTGCACGTCCGGCGCCCGCAGAACCACTTCTACAATCTCATCGCCGCGCGCGTTCTTACGCGCATTGAACACGCCCTTGTCCCGCAGCCGAAACTTTTGCCCGTTCTGCGTGCCCTGCGGAATCTTCAAAATCGCCCGCCCGTCAATCGTCGGGACCTCGATCTTCGCTCCCAGCCCCGCTTCGGCCACCGTTAACGGCACCTCGATGTCGATATTATCGCCATCGCGCTTAAAGAATGGGTGCTCTTCCACCCGCACCGTAATGTACAGGTCGCCGGCCGGGCCGCCCGCCACGCCGGCATTCCCCTTCCCCGCCACTCTCAATCGCGACCCCGAAGTGACGCCCTGCGGAATGCGTACCTCTACCGTATCCGGACGCGTCACCACTCCTTCGCCCCGGCACGTCGGACAAGCATTCTTCAGCCGCCCCGATCCACCGCAGCGCGGGCACGTCAGGTTGAACTTCATAGCCCCCGCCATCTGCGTCACGTTCCCCGTGCCGTCGCACTCCGGGCACACCGCCACGCTATTTCCAGCCGAGCCGGTCCCATGGCACGTCTCGCACGTCTCTTGCCGTGAGATGTTCAGCTTCACTTGCGTGCCGCGAATCGATTGCCAAAAATCCACGTTCAATCCGTATTCGAGGTCCGCGCCCCGCTCCGCCTGCGGCGTCGCCCCCTGCTTCCCCCCGCGATTGAAAAATTGGCTGAAGATATCGCGGAATCCGAATCCTTCCGATTCCTCGCCGCGCGCTCCTCCTGCCGCCGCGCCCGCCTGTTGCTGCCGCAAGAATTCGCTGAAATCGAAGCCGCCGAAGTTCGGACCGCCCGCGCTCGCGCCCGCGCCCGGGCCATTGGGCGGAATATTGTCCGAATAGAACCCGTACTGGTCGTAAATCTTGCGCTTGTTCTCGTCGCTCAGGATGTCGTACGCTTCCTGCACCTTCTTGAAGCGCTCCTCGGCTGCTTTGTCGCCCGGGTTCAGGTCCGGATGATGCTTGCGCGCCAGCTTGCGGTATGCCTTCCGGATCTCATCCGCATCCGCGCTGCGCGCTACTCCCAGCGCTTCGTAATAATCTTTCTTCGTCGCAGTTGGCATATCCCATTACTGTTGCGGCGGCTCTTTGACAAGCCGCCGCAAATCCCTGACAAACGTCGGTTGAGCCGACCTAACTAACTAAGTGTTCTAACTACCGCTTACTTCTTATCTTCTACATCCACAAACTCGGCGTCGACCACGTTGTCTTGCTTCGCTCCCGCCTGCGACCCGTCGCCGCCCACCGGACCCGTTCCCTGGGCGCCCGGTCCTGCGCCGTTCCCGCCGGCCGATTGCGTCTTGTACATCGCCTCTGCCAGCTTGTGGCTCGCCGTCGTCAACTTGTCCGTCGCCGAATTGATCTGCTCCAGCCCGCCGTCCGCCATCGCCTTCCGCACGCCTTCGATCGCCGACTCCACTTCCTTGGCGTCCGCCTCGGAAATCTTGTCGCGATGCTCCTTCAGCATTTTCTCGACGTTGTAGACCATGGCGTCCCCGCGGTTCCGCGCTTCGATCTCTTCCTTCTTCTTGCGGTCTTCGGCGCCGTGCGACTCCGCATCGCGCGCCATCTTCTCTACTTCGTCCTTGCTCAGGCCCGAAGAGGAGGTGATGGTGATCTTCTGCTCGTTGTTGGTCGCCCGGTCCTTGGCCTTCACGTTCAAAATGCCGTTGGCGTCGATATCGAATTCGACCTCGATCTGCGGCACGCCTCGCGGCGCCGGCGGAATCCCCACCAGTTGAAACACTCCCAGCAGCCGATTGTCCCGCGCCATCGCGCGCTCGCCCTGGAACACCTTGATCTCAACCGACGTCTGGCTGTCGGCCGCGGTGGAGAAGACCTCGCTCTTGCGCGTCGGAATCGTCGTGTTGCGCTCGATCAGTTTTGTGAACACGCCGCCCAGCGTCTCAATGCCGAGCGACAACGGCGTCACGTCCAACAGCAGCACGTCCTTGACCTCGCCGCCTAGCACGCCGCCCTGCACCGCCGCCCCGACCGCCACAACTTCGTCCGGGTTTACGCTCTTGTTCGGCTCTTTCCCGAACAGATCGCGCACCATCTGCTGCACCTTCGGAATACGAGTCGAACCGCCCACCAGGACCACTTCGTCGATGTCCTTCGGCGTCACGCCCGCATCCGCCAGCGCCTGCTTGCACGGCCCTACCGAGCGCTGCAAAATATCGTCCACCATCTGCTCGAATCGCGCCCGCGTCAGCTTGATCGCCAGGTGCTTCGGCCCGCTCGCGTCCGCAGTTAAGAACGGCAGGTTGATCTCGGTCTCAAGCAAAGTCGAAAGCTCGATCTTCGCCTTCTCGGCCGCTTCCTTCAGCCGTTGCAGCGCCATCTGGTCCCTTGAAACGTCCACGCCCTGGTCTTTCTTGAACTCCTGAATCAGCCAGTCGATAATGCGCTGGTCGATGTTGTCGCCGCCCAAGTGCGTGTCGCCGTTGGTCGATTTCACTTCCACGACGCCGTCGCCCACTTCGAGAATCGAAATGTCGAACGTGCCGCCCCCGAAGTCGTAAACCGCGATCGTCTCGTCTTTCTTCTTATCCAAGCCATACGCCAGCGCAGCCGCCGTCGGCTCGTTGATGATACGCATCACTTCCAGGCCCGCGATCTGTCCCGCGTCTTTCGTCGCCTGCCGTTGCGCATCGTTGAAATAGGCCGGCACGGTGATGACCGCCTTGGTGACTTTCTCGCCCAAATAGGCCTCCGCGGCTTCTTTCAACTTCGTCAGAATCATCGCCGAAATCTCGGGCGGCGAATACTTCTTGCCCTGTATGTCTACCCGTGCGTCGCCGTTCTCGCCCGCCACCACCTTATAAGGCACCAGCTTCATCTCTTCGCTCACTTCGTTGAAGCGCCGCCCCATGAACCGCTTGATGGAGTAAACCGTGTTCTCCGGGTTCGTCACCGCCTGGCGCTTGGCCACTTGGCCCACCAGCCGCTCTCCACTCTTTGTGAACCCCACCACTGACGGCGTCGTTCGGCCGCCTTCCTGGTTAGGAATCACCGCCGGCGTCCCGCCCTCCATCACCGCTACCACCGAATTTGTGGTTCCGAGGTCAATTCCGATAATCTTACTCATGTGTTTCCATCCTCCGCCAAGCCCCAATTTGGCCGGCTGTCGTTAAGCACATTCTTAGTATTGAATATGAGTGTCGGATTGTCAAGTTGCCTGCTCGCCGGACTTCTACTTGCCCCGCCTATCCTCTCTGCCCAGTCCACCCTCACCATTGCCGCCGCCGCCGACCTCTCCTCCCTCCAAGTCCCGTTAGCTAAGGCCTACGCTGATCCGGTTCGTTTCGTAATCGCCTCCAGCGCCGTCCTCGCCCAGCAGATCGAGAATGGCGCTCCGTACGACGTCTTCCTCTCGGCCAATGCCGCCTATGTCGACCGATTGGCTTCGTCTCGTAAATTGGACCCCGCCTCCGTATGCATCTACACACGCGGCCGCGTCGGCCTCCTCTGGCGAGACGGCCGCCACCATCCTTTCAAGGACTTGACTCAAGATTGGGTTCGAATCGTAGCGTTGCCCAACCCGCGCTTGGCCCCCTACGGCGTTGCCGCCCAGCAGTCGATCGAGCATGCCGGGATCTGGCCCAAAGTCCAGCCGAAAGTCGTCTATGGCGAGAACGTGCGCGAGACCTTGGAGCTCTTCACCAGTGGCAACGCCGATGCGGTGCTCACTTCCAATTCCCTGCTCCGGGGCAAGAACCCGGACTTGGTTCCCTCCGAGTGGCACGCCCCCATCGTCCAGAAGGGAGGTATAGTCGCCGGCGCAAAGAACCTGGATGCCGCCCAACGCTTCATGAACTTCCTGACCGGCCCCGCCGGACAAGCCGTATTCGCCGACTTTGGGTTCGAATCGAAATAGCTCTACGCCTTAGGGTGCGCCCGGTCATACACCGCCATCAGATCTTTCAGCGATACCTGCGTGTACTTCTGCGTCGTCGACAGGCGCGCATGCCCCAGCAGCTCCTGAATGGACCGCAGGTCGGCGCCATCGCTCAACAGATGCGTCGCATAAGCGTGCCGGAAACTGTGGGGATGCACCGTCGAATCGCCGGTCACAAGCAGCGCGTACTGCTTCACCAGCCGCCGTACCTGCCGATCTCCCAGCCGTCCGCCGCGCGAGTTCAAAAACAACGCCCGCTCTCCTGGCTTCGTTTCGCGTACTGCCAGATACCGTTCCACGGCCTCCGCCGCCCGCCCCGCTATCGGCACTTCGCGTTCCTTGTTGCCCTTCCCGCGCACCCGCAGCCAACCCGCCTGTAAATCGATATCTTCCAGATCGATCCCCACCAGCTCGCTAACCCGGATGCCGCACCCGTAGAGCAGCTCCAGAAACGCGATGTCTCGCTCCTTGGAAAACTGCTCCGCCCCGTCTATCAGATGATTGGTCTTTTCGGCGCTCATCACTTCCGGAAGCCGCTGCCTGGTCTTTGGCGTCCGCAGCCGGCTCGCCGGGTTATTCGGAACGATCCCCTCCTGCAGCAGGAATTTAAACATTGCCCGCACTGCCGCGATTTTCCGCCGGATGCTTACAACCGTAAGTCCCTGATCGTACAGTCCGGCCAGCCACTCGCGCAGCAGCGCCAGATCGAGCCCCTCCAGTTCCGGCGCCGTTTCGTTTGGTAATTCGAAGTATCCGGCAAACTGCTCCAGGTCCGAGCCGTAATTCCGCAGCGTGTGCTTTGACGCGCCGCGCCGCTCCAGCTCAGCCAGATACTTGGCTATAGATTCGCGTACTTGCATAAGAGTCAAAGGCTTCGGCCGCCCGGCGGCAGATCGCCGCATGCCTCGCCTTCTTATCGCGGGCATTTCGTTTGGTAATTTCATCGAGCGCCGGCAGCAGATCGAACGTGATGTTCGCCGGCTGGAAGTTTTTCCCATCCGCCTGCGTAATGTAATGGCACAAACTCCCGAGCGCCGTCTCGCGCGGAAACACGTCCGGTTCGTTGCCGCGCAACCACGCCACGGCGTTCCGCCCTGCAAGGAGGCCCGTCGCAATCGACTCCACGTACCCTTCCACCCCGCAGATCTGCCCCGCGAAAAAGACTCTTGCGTCGGATCTAAGCTGCAACGTGGGTAGCAGCAGAGCGGGCGAATGAATATAGGTATTTCGGTGCATTTGGCCGAAGCGGAGAAATTCGGCGTTTGCGAGCCCCGGAATCATGCGCAGCACCCGCGCCTGATCGCCGAATTTCAAATGATTCTGGAAGCCAACCAGGTTGAAGCTGTCTGCCCGCTGATTCTCCTGCCGTAACTGAACCACGGCGTATGGCCAACGTCCAGTGCGCGGATCGGGCAAGCCCGCCGGCTTCATCGGCCCGAAGCGCAGCGTGTCCCGCCCCCGCCGCGCGATCTCTTCAATGGGCAGACATCCTTCGAAGTAGCAGATTTTATCTTCTTCGATATGAGCCTCATAGGCTTCGGCTTCCATCAATGCCGAGACGAAGGCGTCGTACTCTTCCTTATTAAAGGGGCAGTTGAGGTAATCGTCGGTTCCGTCCAGCGATTTGCCGTAGCGCGATGCGCGAAACACAATCGACATATCGATAGAGTCCGCGGCAACAATGGGACTGATGCTGTCGTAAAAGAAAAGCCGCTCCGAGCCGGTCAGCCGGCTGATGTCTTGCGCGAGCGCTTCGCTTGTGAGCGGGCCGGTCGCGAGAATCGCGATGCCCTCGCGCGGAATCCGAACGATTTCCTCGCGCCGCACTTCGATTCGCGGATGCGATTCGATTGCGTGCGTGATCTCGCGCGAGAAAATCTCGCGATCGACCGCCAAGGCATGCCCGCCCGGCACTCGCGAGGCTTCCGCCGCTTGCATCAGCAGCGAGCCCAGCCGGCGAATCTCTTGTTTTAGCAGCCACGGCGCTGAATTCACCTGCTCGCTCTTCAGCGAATTGCTGCACACCAGCTCGCCGAAACAATCGGTCTGGTGCGCGGCGGTTCGCTTGATGGGGCGCATCTCGTTCAACACGACTTGCGCGCCTGCTTCCGCGGCCTGAAACGCGGCTTCGCAGCCCGCAAGACCTCCGCCGATGACTTGGAGCTTGTCTAGGCTCATGCCTCTCTGTATTCGCCGAAGACTCTACGCAACGCGTCCGAGATCTCGCCTACGGTGGCTAACGCCCGGCAGCATTCGAGAATACGCGGCATCAGGTTTTCCGTTCCGCGCGCGGCCGTTTCGAGCCGCGCCAGCGCCGCGCGGCACTCTTCCGCCGGCCGCGAAGCGCGCACCTCGCGCACGCGCTCGATCTGCCGCCGCTCGAGCTCCGGATCGATCCGAAACGGCTTCAGCGGCTCGGCTTTTTCAGTCTGGAACTTGTTCACGCCGACCACGATCCGCCGGCCTTCTTCGATGGCCTTCTGTTGATCGTACGCGGAGTTCTGAATCTCAGCCTGCACGTAGCCTCGTTCGATGGCTTTTAGTGTCCCGCCAAGCGCGTCGATGCGTTCGATGTATTCGCGCGCGCCTGCTTCGATTTCGTCCGTCAGGTTCTCAATGTATTCGCTGCCGCCGAAAGGATCTGGGGCCGCAGTGACGCCGCTTTCGTAAGCAATCACCTGCTGCGTTCGCAGCGCCAACCGGGCCGATTGCTCGGTGGGCAACGACAAGGCTTCGTCCTGTCCGTTAGTGTGCAGGGATTGCGTGCCGCCCAAGACCGCGGCCATCGCCTGCAGCGCCACTCGCACCACGTTCACCTCCGGCTGCTGCGCCGTTAGCGTGGAACCCGCCGTCTGCGCGTGGAAGCGAAGCATGCAGGAACGGTCGTTCCTGGCGTGGAAACGTTCCCGCATGAGACGCGCGTAGAGCCGCCGGGCCGCTCGAAACTTAGCGATCTCCTCCAGAAAATCGTTGTGAGCGTTGAAAAAGAAGCTCAGGCGTGGAGCAAAGGCGTCGACATCAAGGCCGGCCGCAATCGCCGAGTCGACATACGCGATTGCGTTCGCGAGCGTAAATGCCACTTCCTGAATCGCCGTGGAGCCCGCCTCGCGGATGTGATAGCCGCTGATCGAGATGGTATTCCACTCCGGCGTCTCCTGCGCGGCCCAGGCGAAAAGATCGGTGACAATACGCATCGCCGGCCTCGGCGGGTAAATGTATGTCCCGCGCGCGACGTACTCTTTCAGAATGTCGTTCTGAACGGTTCCTGAAAGTTTTTTACGGTCCGCTCCCTGGCTCTCAGCCACCAGCACATAGAGGCACAGCAAAATAGCCGCCGTCGAATTGATCGTCATCGAAGTGCTGACCTCATCGAGCCGAATGCCCTCGAACAGCACCTGCATGTCTGTAAGCGAATCGATCGCAACGCCGGTGCGGCCCACTTCGCCCAGGACCGAAAAATGATCGGAGTCCAGGCCCATTTGCGTCGGCAAGTCGAAGGCGACCGACAGTCCCGTAATGCCCTGCGACAGGAGGAACTTGTATCGCTGGTTGCTCGCTTCGGCGCCGCCGAAGCCTGCGTACTGGCGCATGGTCCAGGGTCGGCGCCGGTACATGTCGGGATATACCCCACGCGTGAACGGAAATTGGCCGGGCTGCTCGTCGCGAGCCAACTAGAACCGCCGCGCGATGCGGCGCGCCTTCAGAAAAGAGGTGATGCAGAAGAACGTCATCACCGCCGTTAGGAACAATCCGCCGGCAAAAGCGGCAGTGTTGCGATGCTGGGCAAACGAGTACCAGGCAAATGAAACGGCGAACAGGAAGAAGATGCCCCCGATCGCCTGGTTCCAGATCACGCGCGCTGGACGCATCACTTCGGGAACAACGTGCTGCGCGAACTTGCGCGCGTGCTCGACCTTGACGCCGCGCGCCGTTCGGATTACGTCGGCGAGTCTCATGCTAACGCTTCTTGCGAACCAGCCGCCGCGCCTTGCGCACAACCAGGGGAGCGGTTTCGAAGGCTTCTTTCACCAGCGTCTCCTGCTGGTCGTTATGAACTTTGTGGGCGCCGGCCGCCGGGCTCGCGGCGGTTGGCCGGCCGATGTAGCGGAGCTGCCGCTTCAACGGTCCGCCGTTTCCGCCGGGATTAATGATAGATTGCATCTGCTCCTCGACGAAATACCAGGCGCCCATGTTTTCGGGCTCTTCCTGCACCCAGAACAGCTCGGCCGAATCCGGATAGCGGCGCAGAATGTCTGTCAGGCGCTGCAGCGGGAACGGATACAGTTGCTCAAGGCGGATGATCGCCACGTCGTTACGCCGCAGTTCCTCGCGCTTGTTGACCAGATCGTAGTAGACCTTGCCCGAAGATAAGAGCACGCGCGAAACATGGCTGCCGATGTATTCCGAATCGCCGATCACTTCTTGAAATGCGCCGCTGGTCAACTCTTCGAGCCGCGATGCCGCCTTCGAATAGCGCAGCAGGAACTTGGGAGTGAAGACGATCAGCGGTTTTCGCACCCCGCGGCGGTCTGCTCCGCCGTACATCTGGCGGCGCAGCAAATGGAAATACTGCGCAGGCGTGGTGCAGTTGCAGACTTGCAGGTTGTTTTCCGCGCAAAGCTGGAGGAAACGCTCGATGCGAGCGCTCGAATGTTCCGGCCCTTGTCCTTCGAGGCCGTGGGGCAGCAGCAGAACCAGGCCGCTCGGCTGGTTCCATTTGGATTCGGCCGAGACGACGAACTGATCGATGATGATTTGCGCGCCGTTGACGAAATCGCCGAACTGCGCTTCCCACATCACCAGCGTCAGCGGATCCGCCACGCTGTAGCCGAACTCGAAACCCATGGCGGCGAATTCGCTAAGCAGGCTGTCGATCACTTCAAACTTGCCCTGCTCGGGATCGAGATTCTTAAGCGGCGTGTATACTTCGCCGGTTTCGTAGTCGCTGAATTCCAGGTGCCGCTGAGTGAATGTGCCGCGCGAGACGTCTTCGCCGGCGAGGCGCACGGGAGTGCCTTCCAGAACCAAGCTGCCGAAGGCCAGAGTCTCCGCAAAGCCCCAGTCGATGGGACCGCCGTTCAGGGTTTCGCGGCGGCGATCGATCAGCGCCTTCAACTTGGGATGCAGGTGAAATTCTTCCGGAAACTCGGTCGAGCGCTCGACCACCTTCTTAAGAGTGTTGTAATCGGCGGCCGTCGACGGAATCGGCTTTTGCACCTCGTCGGCGGGTGCTACCGCGAACTCTTCGATGACAAAGTCTTCGCGGTTCTTCTTGGCGCTATCGTAGGTCTCGTTGAGCCGCGCGCGAGCCTGCTTGCGCAAGCCATCGACGAAGTCCTGCGTGACGAAGTTCTCGCGTACCAGCCGTTCGGAATATTGCGTCGCTACGCTCGGCGTGGCCTTGATCTTGCGATACATCGTCGGCTGCGTGTAGCTAGGATCGTCGGCTTCATTGTGGCCCTGCCGGCGATATCCAATCAGATCGAAGACGATATCGCGCTTGAAGCGCTGCCGATAGTCGTAGGCGATCTGTGCCACGCGAATGCAGGCTTCCGGGTCGTCGGCATTGACGTGGAAAATAGGGGCCTGCACGGAAAGCGCCACGTCCGTGCAGTAGACGCTGCTACGGCCCTCCAGCGGATTCGTGGTGAAGCCGATCTGATTGTTGGTGATGACGTGGATGGTGCCGCCCGTCGTATAGCCTTCGAGCTGCGAAAGCTGAAGGGTTTCGGCGACAACTCCCTGTCCGATAAAAGCAGCGTCCCCGTGGATCAGAATCGGGATCACGCGCTCGCGCTTGACGTCTCCAATGCGGTCCTGCTTCGGCCGGACGAGCCCTTCGACAACGGGGTCTACGGCTTCGAGGTGGCTAGGGTTGAACGCCACAGAGACCAGAATCTCTTTGCCGACCGAGGAACGATGAATGCCGCTTGCACCCAAGTGGTACTTGACGTCGCCTGCGCCTTGCACACTTTCCGGATCGGGCTCGCCCTCGAATTCGGAGAAGACCTGCGCCATCGATTTTCCAACCACGTTGGCGAGCACGTTCAAGCGCCCGCGATGCGCCATGCCGATGACAGCTTCGGTAACGTTGTCATTCGCGGCACGCTCGAGAACTTCGTCGAGCACGGCGATGGTGCTTTCCAGTCCTTCGAGTCCGAAACGCTTCTGGCCCACGAAGCGGGTTTGCAGGAAATGTTCGAATTCCTCGGCTTGCACAAGCCGGTTGAGAATACGCCGCCGGATGGAATCGTCCAGTTTCCAGGCGTTCATCGTAGGTTCCATGCGATCCTGCAGCCACTGTTTCTGCTCGGGATCCTGTATGTGCATGTATTCGACGCCGATCGAGCCGGAGTAAGTGGCGCGCAGCCGCTCTAGAATTTCACGCAGCGTTTCGTAGGGCTGCATGTACGACCCTATGGCGCCGCTTGGAGCTTTGACAGCGCCTGAGAGAAAAGGCCGATCGAGATCCCACATGGTGAGACCGTAGGATGTGGGATCGAGTTCCGGATGGTACTGCGGGTCTGAACCGAGAGGGTTAGTGTTTCCGATCAAATGTCCGCGAATCCGGTAAGAGCTGATGAGCCGGATGACGGCGGCTTCCTTGGCGACATCGGCATTCAACGCCGCGAAGCGCTGCGGGGCAAGCTGCTGGTCCGTTTGCCAGCGGACGGGCAGGTACGGAACTTTGAGCTCCCGAAAAATGGCGTCGTAGAAGCCATCTTCACCCTGCAACAGCTGTTGAATTCGGGCCAGGAATGCACCGGATTCCGCCCCTTGTATGATGCGGTGATCGTACGTGCAGGTGATGGTCAAGACCTTGCTCAATCCAAGTAGCGCGCGGGTCTCGTCGCTAGCGCCCGCGAACTCAGCCGGATAATCGATCGCGCCAGTAGCGACGATGGCGCCCTGCCCCGGCATGAGGCGCGGCACGGAACCAAGAGTGCCGACTGTGCCGGGATTGGTCAGAGAGATGGTTGTTCCTTCAAAATCGGAGACCTGCAATTTGTTAGCGCGGGCGCGCGCGACGATATCGTCGTAAGCGCTGAGGAACTGCGCGAAACTCATGGCGTCGGCGTTCTTGACGTTGGGAACTTTCAGCGAACGCGCGCCGTCTTTCCCCGCAACGTCGACGGCCAGGCCGATGTTGACGTGGGCGCGAACCACGCGAAACGGCTCGCCTTGATTCTCGGCGTAAGCATGATTCAAAGCCGGGTTCGATTTCATGGCTTTGACGATGGCCCAGGCAATGAAGTGGGTGAAGCTGAGCTTCCCCTTGCCTTGCAGAGCGCGATGCTTGTTGACCAGGTTGCGATTTTCTTCGACGACGCGAAAGGGAAGCTGGCGCTGGGAGGTCGCAACCGGAATGGCAAGACTGGCGGTCATGTTCTCGGCGATGCGCGCGGCCGCTCCCCGCAAGGGAATCAATTGGTCGCTTGCGCCGAGGGCTTTCGATTCCGGTTTGGACGGTTGCGCGGGAGCGGTACGGGCCACTTCGCGTGTCGCGGGCGCCGATTCCTGCGGAGTGGGCGTGGGCTGCGGGGGCTCCTGCAGAGGTGGAATATACGTCGGAGGATCTTGACTCGGCGGGATCTCTTCGGGAGGGTCCTGCCGGGTCGGAATCTCTTGCGGCGGCTCCTGCTCCGGCGGCATGCGCTCCGGAGGTTCCTGGCGCGGGGTTTCGGGACCGTAGGGTGGAGTGTTCACGGTTATCGGCTCCCCGTTCGTGGAAGCCGATGCCGCGCCGTTCTGCCCTCCGTCTTGGAACAGGTGGCTCCAATCCTCGTCGACACTCTTGCGGTCGAATTGATACTGATGATAGAGTTCGTCTTCTAACCAGCTATTGATGCCCAACGCGGGGTCTTTGGCTTGCGGCATTGGATTGATATCTACGGATTAAAGCGAGTTGTGGGAACTCCCAAGCGGAGCTGTAGCGCGAAGATTCGCACTCCCATCGGCGTATGCCTATATTCTAACGAACGCTCCTTCTCGATGCGAGCAGACTCGCGGTTACACTACAAGTGAATGACTCTGGAAGAACTCGAAAGAGAGTACGTTGCGCTCCGGCAGCAAGGCGAAGCTGTGCGGAGCTATCTTTGACGCGGCCGGCAAACAGAAAGAGCTTCAGAAGTTAGAAGCCGAAATCGACGATCCGAACTTTTGGAACCAGCCGGAGAGAAGCCAACGCATCATGCGCGAGCGCAAACGGCTGGAAGAAGCAATCGGAAACTCGAAGTCCGTGGCCGCCGCCGCATCCGATATCGACACGCTTTTCGAGCTGGCTCGCGAGGGCGAGGATGTAAATGGCGATCTGGAACGGGAGTTGCGGTCGTTTGAGAGCAAGCTCGAGCAGTTGGAGAACGGCATGCTGCTTTCGGGCGAGAACGACTCCCGCGACGCGATCATCACCATCCATCCTGGGGCCGGCGGAACCGAAAGCCAGGACTGGGCAGAGATGCTGCTGCGGATGTATCTGCGATGGGCGGAACGGCACAAATTCGAAGCCGTTATTACCGACCGGCTGGAGGGTGAAGGCGCGGGCATCAAATCGGCGACGGTCGAGATCAACGGCGAAAATGTGTACGGGCAGCTTCAATCGGAGGTGGGAGTGCACCGACTGGTTCGCATCTCGCCATTCGACGCGAACGCGCGCCGGCACACTTCCTTTGCGTCTGTGTTCGTGTATCCGCAGATCGACGAAGACATAAAGATCGATATCAAGCCGGAAGATCTGAAAGTGGATGTATTTCGCGCGAGCGGCGCGGGGGGCCAGCATGTGAATCGGACAGAATCGGCCGTGCGCTTTACCCATCTGCCGACCGGGATCGTCGTGCAATGCCAGAACGAGCGATCGCAACATAAGAACCGCTCAAGCGCCATGAAGCAATTGCGCGCGAAGCTTTATGAATACGAGCTGGAGAAGAAACAAGCGGCGGACCAGAAGCTGGAAGACTCGAAGCTCGAAATCAACTTCGGCAGCCAGATTCGCAGCTATGTGCTAGCGCCTTACCGGATGATTAAGGACCATCGCACGAAGATTTCGATCGGCGACGTGGACCGCGTTCTGGATGGCGATATCGATCCCTTGATTCACGCCTACCTGGTGTGGAAGAAGACAGGCAAGACATCCGGCGACAGCAAAGAAGAGATACCGGACTAGCGCGGGAGGCAGAACGAGCGAGAGAGGAAGCGATCACGCCCTGCAGAGCCAATCCGCAGCGGCGGCTGATGGGGTTTCCGAACGAAACGGTTTACAGCCTGCGCGTCTGCTATCACGCGCCAGCGAGTTGAAACGCTCGGTTGTGGTCTTTCAAAAATTCTTCGAGACCTTTTTCGGTGAGCGGGTGATGGAACATCTGATGCAGGACCTTCAGCGGCATGGTGGCGATATGCGCTCCCGCTTTGGCGGCGTCAACCACATGGAGCGGGCCCCGGATGGAAGCCGCAAGGACCTGGGTCTTGTAGCCGTAGTTGTTGTAGATCGTGACGATGTCTCGGATGAGATCCATTCCGGGCCAGCCAATGTCATCGACGCGGCCGATGAAGGGGCTGACGATATATGCTCCCGCTTTCGCGGCGAGCAGCGCCTGGGCGGCGCTGAAGCAGAGCGTGACGTTGGTGCGGATGCCTTCTTTCGTCAGAGCGGAAACGGCGGCAATTCCCTCGGGAATGAGCGGCACCTTTACGACGATGTTGCGGTGGATTTTCGCAAGGCCCCGGCCTTCGACAATCATCTCCTTCGCGGTGGAGGAGACCACCTCGGCGCTGATATCTCCATCGATGATTCCGGAGATCTTGCGGATCTGATCTTCAATGGCGATGCCTTCCCTGGCCATCAGGCTGGGGTTTGTCGTGACACCATCAACGATGCCCAACGGAACGGCTTTCCGGATCTCATCCAGATTCGCGGTATCGAGGAAAAATTTCATGCAGGTTCTTAATTGCAGCGGGGCAACGGCTCCAACGGCCCGTACGCCTAAACGATGGTAACAAAAAGACGGGTGCTACCATCGTCAAAGTTGCGGGCCCTTAGCTCAGCGGTCAGAGCAGAGGACTCATAATCCTTTGGTCGAAGGTTCAAATCCTTCAGGGCCCACTAACACGGATCACCCGATGGTTAAATCGCGCGGCGTTTCAACGAATGCCCTCTTGCGCTTCCCTTGCCGTGCCGGGCTAGAAAGATTTTTGGCATGCCATGACCAGAAGAGCTGCGGTCTCGACCATCACGCATGTTGCGCCCAGACAATCGCCGTTCACCCCTCCCAGCCGCCGCTTAAACCATTCCCGCATCGTCGCTGAGGCAGCAGCACACGCTCCGGCAACCGCAAGAGCGCGTCCCCATCCTCCATACCAGCCGAGCCCGGCGAGCAGAACAGCAGACTGGAACAACACGGCAAATAGTGTGCCCTTGTGGCAGGCAGCGGCAAAAGCGTGGCCGAGGCCCGCGCCAACCGGCGCAGTGCAACCGGCAATGACCACCATGGATGCGCGCGATAGCCCAACAGCCACACAGATTCCCACAATCAATGGCGCCGCCATGCTTTCAATCGATTGCCAACGCAATAGAGAGAACAGAATGAGAGCGCTCGCCCCGTACGTTCCGATACGGCTGTCTTTCAGTATTTCCAGCATTCTTTCACGGCTGCGACCGGCGCGAATAGCATCGGCGACATCCGCGAGACCGTCTTCGTGCAGACCGCCGGAAATACAGAGCAGGCAGGCAAGCGCTGCCAGAGATCCCAAGGACGCTCCGAAAGCCATGCTCCCGTACTTCGCCACGACTCCCGCGAAGGCGCCTAGCACCGCTCCCGTAAGCGGAAAGAAAACCGCTGCGTCTCCAGGAGACGAGGTCTCACCGTGAATCGGCAGCACGGTCAGGAATTGAAACGATCCAGCGAACCTCCGCAGAACGGAAGCGCTCATTTGATTCGCATTCCGATTCCCGAGATCGTCCTAGAACACTCCTTGAGCATGCTCAGCCATGAGCTGGCTCGGGCGGAAACTGGGGCGGCTGGTGGGATTTGAACCCACGACATCCAGAACCACAATCTGGCGCTACTACCAACTGAGCTACAGCCGCCGCGACAACATCGAGTTTAGCATCGGCTCGGGATCCGGAGGGGCGCGCGATTAGACCAAGCTGATCGGATCAACGTCAATCATCAACGCCGTCGCGGGCCACTTTTCCTTCTCGGCAAAGCGGCGCAAATCTTTGAGAATGGCCCGCAACGCGGGACGCTTCAACGCCTTTAGCAAGATCTGATATCGGAACTCATTCTTCAAGCGCGCGACCGGCGCTTCGGCGGGACCCATGACGCGAATGTCGGGGGGCGGGGGGTTCAGTACGAACTCAAGCTGCGCCGCCATGGCCATCGCGTCCTCCTGTTTTTCGGCGCGCACCAGAACGTTGGCGCATGCCGAAAAAGGCGGGTATCGCATCCACTTGCGAAACTCCAGTTCTTTTTGGAAGAAGCCCTCATAATCCTGCGCCGCCGCGAAGCGAATCGCGTAATTATCCGGATTGAGCGTCTGAATGATGACGCGCCCGGGAGCAGCGCCGCGGCCCGCCCGGCCGGCCGCCTGCGTCAGAAGTTGGAAGGTCCGCTCAGCAGCGCGAAAATCCGGCATGCTGAGCCCGATATCGGCCAATACGACGCCGACCAGCGTCACGTTTGGAATGTCGTGTCCCTTCGCGATCATTTGCGTGCCCACCAGGATGTCCGTATCGCCCTCGCGAAAACTTTGCAGGATGCGTTCAAACGCTCCTTTGCCCGCCGCGCTATCGCGATCGAGCCGCGCAATGCGCGCCGTGGGCAGATGCCGATGCAGCTCGTCTTCCACGCGTTCAGACCCAGTTCCGAGAAATTGAATATAGTCGCTTTCACAGTTCGGGCATTTTACCGGCACTTTCTCGGCGTGGCCACAGTAGTGGCACAACATGCGGCGGTCGCGCTTGTGCCAGGTCAGCACAACCGAGCAGTTCGCGCACATCATACGCTCGCCACACGCCCGGCAAACCATGAAGCTCGAAAATCCGCGGCGGTTCAACAGCAGCATGACCTGTTCGCGCAGAGCCAAGCGTTGTTGCATTTCATCCAGCAGCGCACGCGAAAACGTCGTCTGTTGCTTGGTTTCCAGGAACTCGGTTCGCAGGTCAACAATACGCACTTCGGGCAAGGGGCGCCGCGCGATCCGCTCCGGTAACGCCAGCAGCGCGTACTTCCCGCGATCGGCATTGAAGCGCGTTTCCACGCTGGGGGTCGCCGAGCCCAAAACCGCTACCGCGCTTGCTTGCTTTGCGCGCATGAGAGCCACATCGCGCCCGTGATAGCGCGGCGTCTCCTGCTGCTTATAGCTGCCATCGTGCTCTTCATCTATGATCACGAGCCCAAGATTCTGCACAGGAGCGAAAACGCCGGAGCGCGTTCCTACCACCACGCGCGCGCGGCCATCGCGAATTCGGCGCCATTGATCGGCGCGCTCGGCGTCTCCGAATGCCGAATGCAGCACGGCGACCTGTTTGCCAAAACGATGGAAGAATTGGCCTGCGACGGCGGGCGTCAGAGCGATTTCCGGCACCAGCAACAGGGCGTTCTTGCCCAATGCCAGCGCCGCTTCGATGCCGCGCAGATACACTTCCGTCTTGCCCGATCCGGTAACGCCCTGCAATAGAAACGCTTGGAACTGATTGCCTTCGAGCGCATCACGAATCCCTGTGAACGCCCGCTGCTGCGCATCGTTCAATTCGTGCATAGGGCGTTCGTAGCCGGCGCCCCACCGCAGTCCTTCGACTTCGAGGCGGATCAGGCCTTGCCGGGCCAATTCGCGCCCGGCTTGGCCCGCTCTCTTCACTAGTTTTGCGAGCTCGGCCAGGTTGTGCGCTCCGGGATGCAATTCCAGAAAAGCGAGCAGCTCGCGCTCGTTCTTATTGAGCTGGCTTTCCCCGTCGGGGCGCCGCAGGAACTCGGCCTCCAGGCGCACAGCGGACGCGCGCAATGGATCGCGCTCCTGGCGGTAGTCCTCGGCCGTCACCCAGCCGCGTTTGATTAAGCTGCGCAGAATGGGGCGAACGCTTCCCATTTTTTTCGAAAGCGTATCCAAACTGAGAGGTCTTTCGGCAAGCAGCGCCAGCACGCGCGGAGCACTGTCACTCTCGGCGGCGCGAGTGAGCTGACGCGCAATCTCGCGGCCGCTTTCGGTCAACGCATATTGAATGGCGCGGCGCGTTTCCCCGGTCAAGGGCAGCATGCTTTTCAGTACTTCACCGATGGGCGAGCAATAATACTCCGCGATCCACCGCGCGAGCGTCAGTAGACCCGCGTCCAGCACCGGCCGCTCATCGAGAACAGCGATGACCTCGCGCGTCTCATGCACCGGAGCTTGGTTATGCAGATCGAGAATGACGCCACTAAGCTTGCGCGCGCCAAACGGAACCAGAACACGCGAGCCGGGGCCGGCGTGGGCGCGCATGGTCAACGGAAGTTCGTAAGTGAACAGCCGGTCGACGGGAACCGGCAAGCCGACATCGCAAAAACGGAACCCCTCAGCCATCGACCTCGGCGATCGCTTGAAAGGCGGGCTTCAAGGCGGGATACAACGATTGATAGATCCGGTAACGCGCATCGTAAAAAGATGACCGCTCCGGTTGAGGAGCTTTCTCGTTAACCACCTGGAGCGCTTGGCCGCATAGTTCCGCCGCCGTTTCGTATTCGCCGGTTCCGACCAGCGCAAGCAGCGCAGCTCCATAGGCCGAGCCCTCTTGCGTTTCTAACGTGACGACCGGCTGATTAAAGATATCGGCAAATAGCTGATGCCAAAACGCGCTCTTTGCTCCGCCGCCGGAAAGGCGCACCTGGTTGGGCCGCGCGCCGAGAGCGGCGATAATTTCCAGCCCGTCTTTTTGACTGAAACAGACTCCTTCCAAAATCGCGCGGACTAAATCGGCACGCCGGTGTTTGGCGGTGAGTCCGATCCAAGCCCCGCGCGCGCGGGCATCCAAATGCGGCGTGCGTTCGCCCATCAAATAAGGGAGCCAGAAAAGGCCGTGAGAACCGGCGGGCGCGAGCGTCGCTTCCGCGGTCAGGTCGTCGTACTCACAGTCGTTCGCCAGGCGATTGCGAAACCATTGCAAGCTGAGTCCGGCGCCCTGGGTCACGGCCATCACGTGCCAGGCGCCGGGAATGGCGTGACAGAACGTATGGACCCGGCCCGCAGGATCATAGGCGGGCTCTTGCAAATATGCGAACACGACGCCCGAAGTGCCAATGGTGCAGGAGAGCAAGCCCGCTTGTACGATCCCGTTCCCGATCGCGCTAGCGGCCTGGTCGCCCGCGCCGGCGACTACCGGGGTACCTTCGGCTAAACCCGTCAGCGCCGCCGCATCGCTTGAGACATTTCCGGTGATGTCGCTCGATTCAAAGCACTCGGGGAGTATGTCGCGCCGCAGCCCGAGTCTGGAAGTCATCTCCTCCGACCAATGGCGTTTCGCAACGTCGAACAGCGCCGTGCCGCTCGCATCCGAAACATCGGTAGCCAGCTCGCCTGTCAATTTGTAGCGCAGGTAGTCTTTGGGCAGGAGCAGATGGCGAATGGAGCTAAATAGCTGGGGCTCATTATCGCGGACCCAGAGCAGCTTCGGCAACGTGAAACCGGTGAGCACCGGATTCGCGGTGGAATGCAGGACGCGCTCCACTCCAAGCTCCGCGTTGATGAAATCGACTTGCCGCTGACTGCGCTGGTCACACCAGATGAGCGCCGGCCGAATGACTTCGCCCGCCTGATTCAATATGACCAAGCCGTGCATCTGGCCGGTCAACCCGATACCTCGGACGTCGCTGCCCGTGGCCTGTGCCTCGCGAAGGACGCCTTGGATCGCTATTTGCCCCGCGCGCCACCAATCGTCGGGATCCTGCTCGGCCCACAGGGGCTTGAGCATCTGCATGTCCGAATGCGGCGCGATGAAGGAATATCGCACCCGGCCTTTTCCGTCCACGAGGAGCGCCCGCGATCCTCCGGTTCCGACATCCAGCCCAAGCCAATACATACTGTTTTCCTCAATCGCGCTTTAGGCTGAAACGGCAACGGGTTCAGCATGCTGCAGAGGCAGATACGCCGCGCCGAACAATCCCGCATCCGCGCCCAACACGGCTTTTTCGATGCGAGTGCCAGTGCGGGCGAAGGTGAAAGAACGCTTCTTGACTTCGCTAAACATGCTGGGGGCGAACAAATCCCAGGCCGGCAAAGGACCGCCGCTCAGCAGGTACAGCGGGAAGTTGAAGATATTGATGAGGCTCGCGATCGCCACGCCGAGCGCGCGCCCAACCGATTCGAACACCAGCAGCGCCCGCTCATTTCCTTTGGTCGCCAGGTCGTAGACAGTGGCCGAAGTTGTCTCGCGGCCGAAGTGCATCATGCGGCCCATGGCCGCGATAGCGGTCGCGGAGGCGTGCTTTTCCAGGCAGCCGCAATTGCCGCACCCACATGGGTTTCCGTCCGGGAACACCGTCATGTGGCCGAACTCGCCCGCCATTCCCAAGAATCCGTGGAGCACTTTTCCATTAATAATGATGCCGCCCCCAATGCCGGTTCCGAGCGTCAGCAGAACCAGATCTTTCACGTCCTTGCCGGCGCCTTTCCACATTTCGCCCAGGGCCGCGGCATTGGCGTCGTTCTCCAGAATGATCTTTGTGCCCAGACGATCTTGAATCTCGTCGCGCACCGGGAAGCCTTGGAAGCCGGGAAGATTGGCAGCGCCTATTACGACTCCAGCGTCGATGTCGATAAACCCCGGCACGCCAATACCGACCCCGAACAGTTCATAGCCCGCCACTTGCGATCTCACTTTATGGATGACCGAGACGATCTCGGTAACGACGTGCTCGGGTCCCGCTTCATAGACGGCCGGCACTGACACGCGGTCCAGAATATGTCCGTCGGAATCGATCGCCGCCACCCGTAGATTCGTGCCCCCTAAATCAACGCCGATGGAGTAGGCCGCCATGCGCCCTGAATCATAACAGATGAAGGTTGTTCGCCGAATTTCGGAAGGGAGCTTGTCAGAATGGCGCCGCTCCGCTCTCGGTTTCGGCAGGCGCGTGAGCCACCTCCAGCCAGAAATGAGCCGCCTCGCGGATCGTGTTGAAGAAGCTGTCCAGGTCCGCGGGCTTGCGCAGATAACAGTTTGCGTGCAGTTCGTAAGCCTCGCGGATATCTCTGTCTGCGTCGGACGTGGTTAGCACCGCTACCGGAATCAAACGCAATTGCGCATCCCTTTTAATGAAGTCCAACACCTCGCGCGAATTGGATTTCGGCAGATTGAAATCGAGAAAGATCAAATGAGGGGTTGGCGCATCCTGATATTTGTCCTTGCGTTGGAGGAAAAGCAGCGCCTCGTCTCCGTCGGGTGTTACATGAAGTTCCAAGGGCGGATCGAAATCCCGCAGCACCTCGCGCATGAGGCGCACGTCCGCTGGATTGTCCTCCACGATCAGGATGTCGCGATGCGCTGACAACGTTCGTAGTGTAGCTTACTGGCGCGGACGTTCAACTTTCCTTGCCGACTTGCGACAATAACCCCGTGCCGAGACACCCGTTCGCTCTTCTGTTGCTGACTCTGTTGCTGACATCTCTAAGCCTCGCTGCCGGGCAGACGTCTTCCGCGCCCGAGCCGCACAGCTACGCGGAGCGCATTGCGACGGCCCGAAAGATCGACGGTTTCTTTCCGCTGTATTGGGACGAGCGCTCAGGAAAGATGTGGCTTGAGATCAGCCGCTTCCACCAGGAGTTTCTCTACATAACGGCGCTTTCGGCCGGCGTGGGTTCAAACGACCTGGGGCTCGATCGGGGGGCCATGAACCAGCCGCAAGTCGTGCAATTCGAACGTTCCGGCCCGCGCATTTTGCTGATCGAATCGAACTACGATTTCCGCGCTACGCATGCGGATCCGGCGGAGAAGCGGGCCGAACGCGATTCGTTCGCGCGCTCGACACTGTGGGGATTCGAAGTGGCTGCCGAAGAAGGCTCGCGCGTGCTGGTGGACGCGACCGATTTCTTTTTGCGAGACGCGGCAGGCGTGGGGGAACAGTTACGCCGCCAGAAGCAAGGCGACTATCGCGAAGACCCCAAGCGCTCCGTCTTCGATCTGGAACTGACCAAAGGTTTCCCGAAGAACAGCGAGATCGAGACTACCGTGACCTTAACAGGGCAGCCTTCCGGCGAGTTTATCCGTGCAGTAACGCCGGCGCCCGACGCCGTGACTGTGCGCGAACACCAATCATTCGTGGCGCTGCCCGAGCCCGGATACAAACCGCGCGCGCAGGATCCTCGGGCAGGATTCTTTTCAACCGATTTCATGGACTTCTCTTCGCCTGTCGATCAGCCTGTCGTGCGACGCTACATCGCGCGCCATCGCCTCGTGAAGAAAGACCCGAGCGCCGACATTAGCGATCCGGTCGAGCCGCTTGTCTATTACGTCGATCCCGGCGCCCCCGAGCCCGTGCGCTCCGCATTGATAGAAGGCGCAAGCTGGTGGAACCAGGCGTTCGAAGCGGCCGGATTCCGAAACGCATTTCAGGTTCGAGTGCTGCCTGCCGACGCCGATCCCATGGACGTTCGCTATAACGTCATCCAATGGGTCCATCGCTCTACGCGCGGCTGGTCTTATGGGAACTCATTGCTCGATCCGCGCACAGGCGAAATCATCAAGGGCATCGTGACCCTAGGGTCGTTGCGATCTCACCAGGACTACCTCATATTTGAAGGGATCATGGCGCCGTATGTTCCCGGCCATGCCGACACAAAGCCGCTAACCGATGCGGTTTACGCACGGTTGCGGCAACTCGCGGCTCACGAAGTAGGCCATACGCTGGGCCTGGAACACAACTTTCTTGCCAGCACGCACGAGCGCGCTTCGGTGATGGATTACCCCGGACCCTGGATTGAGCTAGGCGCGAACAACACGATCGATCTTTCGCATGCTTACTCGACCGGAATCGGCGCCTGGGACAAAGCGGCGATCAGATGGGGCTATTCCGAGTTCGCGCCCGGAGAGGATGAGCACGCCGCGCTGGACAAAATCATCACCGATGCGGCTCATCGTGGACTGACCTTTATTACAGATTCCGATAGCCGGCCGCCGGGAGGCGCGCATCCGCGCTCGCACCTGTGGGACAACGGCCCGAACGCGGTAGATGAGTTGAACCGCATGATGAAGATTCGCGCCGCGGCGCTTTCGCGTTTCGGAGCGAACAACATTCCGGAAGGCGCGCCCATGGCGACGCTCGAAGAAGTTCTGGCGCCGCTCTACTTTCTTCATCGCTATCAGACGGAGGCGGCCAGCAAGGTTCTCGGCGGGAATGAGTACACCTATGCAGTGCGCGGGGACGCGCAGCCGATCACGCAGGTTGTCGCCGCAGCGGAACAGCGGCGGGCGCTCCATGCTTTGCTTGCGACCATCGATCCCGACGCCTTGACGATTCCCGAGCGAATTCTCAGATTGATTCCGCCGCGTCCGCCTGGCTACCCGCGTACTCGCGAAACGTTTCCATCGAAGACAGGCGTGACCTTCGATCCGCTTTCGGCCGCGGAGGCCGCTAGCGAGTTGACGGTAGCCCTTGTACTGAATGCTCAGCGCGCCGCGCGCCTGGTGCAGTATCACGCCGAAGAGGAGGCAAACCCCGGCCTGGAGGAAGTGATCGCTACGCTGCTTAAAACAACGTGGCAGAAGCCCGATCCGGGCGGGCTCGCGGGACAAACGGCTCGTATAACCAAGCATGTAGTGCTGATACATCTGCTCGGTTTGGCTGCCGACCCAAGCGCTTCGACGGAGGTGCGCTCCATCGCTATGACGGAAATCGCAAGTGTGAAAGCCGCGCTGCTCGCCGGACATCCCGACGCTTATGCGGCTCAGCTCATTGCGGCTTTTGAACGCGATCCCAAGCAGCTCGAGCTGCCGAAGATCGAGGAGCCTCCGCCCGGCCAACCGATCGGCGATGAAGAGCCCGCATTCGGCCAACCGTGGAATTAACTCTGCGAGACTAGCTGCTTTCGTCGATTGTGAAGCCAGCCGAGAATGCCGGACGGGAGCCAGACCAAGGCCGGAATACCGACCGGAATCGCCGTTAGCAGACCCACGATGCCGCCCTTGATCAGAGCCGAATCGCGGTCATCTCCGTACCAGCTCATCTGCGCCTTGTAGGTGAGCGATCCGAGCGCAACGCCGGCTATCAGAGAAATGAAGAATAGAACCGGCAGGCTTAAGCCCACGGATGCGGCGACGCTCAGAGCGCCTCCGCTGAACAGCATGAAATCCACCACGAACGCGAGAAAGGCGATACGGGGATCAAGCCCGAAGACTTGGCCCAACCCCTTGGAAGCGGGATGATGAGGCGAGGCTGCGAAATAGGGCTGCTGAATGGGGACGCTGTACTGGGTGGCGGGAGCACTGTTTGCGCCGCAAGCACTGCAGAACCGCGCCGAATCGTTCATCGCGGCCCCGCACCGGGAGCATACGATCATCATTGCCTCCATCCGCCGAACTTCTCCGGTTTCGGCACTGTACCGATTCTAACGCTTACGAATGCCTTCCAACACAGTATCCGCCAGTTCATCGGCGAGTTTTTCTGTCAGCGAGCGATGTCCCGCCAACAGGCGGAAATACAGAGGCCCGTAGAGCGCATCCATAATCAAATCTAAATCTGCATCCTTCTTCAACTCGCGCCCCCGGTGGCGTTCCAGGCCGGCTTTGGCGACCGCGCGGCGGGGGGCCATCCACACCGCGCGAAACGTCGCCGCCAGTTCCAGATCGTTCTGTGCGGCCGCTACCAGCGCTTTGAACAGGCGGCCGCGCCGCCCCGTGAGTAGCTTTATGAAGTCCCGTAACTGAATTCGCACATCTTCACGCAAGCTCCCGGTATCCGGGAAGGGCGTTTCCTGCGCCACCGCTTCGCGCAGCGCCTCGATGAGCACGGCAGCCTTGTTCGGCCACCAACGATAGATGGTCGCCTTGCTCGCGCCAGCGCGCTCCGCGATCGCGTCCGTGGTGATGGCGGCGAACCCTAGCTCTTCCACCAATTCGAGCGCGGCTTCCAAGATCCGTTTGCGCGCCACTTCGTCCCGTGGGCGCCCACGGGCGCGCTGCCGCGGGTCGTCGTCTTGCCTGTGAGTCTCGATTGGCTCTCGAACCAATGCCGTCACCGCTATAAACCGCCTTTCTCTTCTCCTGATGCGCCAGGAGTTTCCGGGACTGCACATTTTCGAAACTTTTCAGTCTCGCAATATCATCGGAGAGATGTGTGGATTGTCAGAGTTGCGCTGAACCGTCCTTATACATTTCTAGTACTTGCGCTGCTGATCTTGTTGGTCGCCCCGATCGTCATCCTGCGCACCCCTACGGATATCTTCCCAAGCATCAACATTCCTGTCATTTCGATTATCTGGACATATAACGGGCTGAACCCGCAGGAGTTTGAAGGACGGATCACTTCGGTCTATGAGCGGGTCCTCACGACAACGGTCAACGATATCGAGCACATCGAATCCACCACGCTGAACGGAACAGCGGTCGTCAAAGTTTTTCTTCAGCCGTATGCGAACGTCACTACCGGGGTCGCGCAGGTCACCGCAGTTTCGCAAACCATTTTGAAGCAGATGCCAGCCGGCATTACGCCGCCGATTGTCCTTACCTATAGCGCGTCGAGCGTCCCGATCCTGCAGCTCGCGCTTTCGGGCAAAGGCTTGCAGGAGCAGGATCTGAACGATATCGCGCTTAACTTTCTGCGCACGCAGCTCGTTACGGTGCCGGGCGCCGTGGTCCCGTACCCGTACGGCGGCAAACAGCGCCAAGTGATGGTGGACCTAGGCCAATCCGCGCTTCAGGCCAAAGGGCTTTCGCCGTTCGACGTGGTCACGGCTATCGCCAATCAAAATCTTCTGCTTCCATCCGGAACCGCAAAAATCGGTCAGTTCGAGTACGACGTGGACATGAACTACAGTCCCAAGCGCATCGGCGAGATCAACGATTTCCCGGTTAAGGTGGTGGGCAATTCAACGATTTACGTGCGGGACGTCGCCAACGTTCGTAATGGATTCGCGCCGCAGACCAACATCATCCGGCGCGACGGCCAGCGCGGCGTTCTCGTAAGCATATTAAAAGCCGGCAGCGCTTCCACGCTAGACGTCGTGCAAGGCATCAAGGATCTGCTGCCGCGCGTGGAGGCCACGCTTCCACCGCAGCTTAGAATTCAACCGCTGGCGGACCAATCTGTTTTCGTACGCGCCGCCATTAACGGTGTTATCCGAGAGGCCATCATCGCAGCTTGCTTGACGGGGCTGATGATTCTATTGTTCCTTGGAAATTGGCGCAGCACGCTCATCATCAGTATTTCCATCCCGCTTTCGATCCTGACTTCGGTCATCGTGCTCAGCGCGCTTCACGAGACCATCAACATCATGACGCTCGGCGGCTTGGCGCTTGCCGTCGGCATCCTGGTAGACGACGCAACGGTCACGATCGAGAATATCGATCGGTATCTCGAAGAGGGGCACTCGCTCCGCGACGCCATTCTGGAAGGGGCGGCCCAGATCTCGGTCCCGGCGCTCGTCTCGACCCTCTGCATATGCATTGTCTTTCTTCCCATGTTCTTTCTGAGCGGGGTTGCGAAATATTTGTTCGTGCCGCTGGCCGAGTCGGTAGTGTTCGCCATGCTCGGATCCTACGTGCTGTCGCGGACGCTCGTGCCCACACTCGCCATGTATCTGCTGCGGGTCAAGGCGCACACATCGATTGCGCGCAATCCACTCGTCCTGTTCCAACGCGGTTTTGAGAGAGGCTTCGAGCGAGTTCGAACGCAGTATCAAGCGGTCTTGACCACGCTAATCTACCGGCGAAAAACCTTTGCGCCGATATTTCTGGCCGCCTGCTTTTGCGCTCTAGTGCTTGTGCCGGTCTTAGGCCAGGATTTCTTTCCGTCGAGCGATACCGGCCAATTCGAACTGCATGTGCGCGCGAAGACGGGAACTCGCATCGAAGAAATGGCCCGCCTCTGCAACCTGGTTGACAATGCGATTCGGAGGCAGGTCCCGGCCAACGAACTGGGCACCGTACTCGACAATATCGGCCTTCCCTACAGCCAGATCAATCTCTCGTACAGCAATTCCGGTCAAATAGGAACGGCCGATGGCGACATTCTAGTCACCCTCAACGAGAAGCACCGGCCTACCAACGAATACATCCGCGCGCTTCGAAGCAATCTTCCAAAGCAGTTTCCCGGGACGACTTTTTATTTCCTCCCCGCTGATATCGTCACTCAAATTTTGAACTTCGGATTGCCGGCGCCCATCGACCTCCAGATCGCCGGAAACGACGTTCAATCGAGCCGGACCTTCGCCGACCGCATTTTGCCACAGCTCCAGCGGGTTCCGGGCGCGGTGGATCTACACATTCATCAGGTTTTCGATGGCCCTAAGCTACATATTCAGGTAGACCGGACCAAGGCTGCCGAGAGCGGCCTGGCGCAGATCGACCTGGCCCGAAACTTACTAACTTCGCTAAGCGGCAGTTTCCAAACACAGCCAACATTTTGGCTGAATCCGCAAAACGGAGTTAGTTATAACTTAGTCGCGCAAACCCCGCAGTACAACATACAAACGATTCAGGACCTGCGCAATATCCCCATTAGCGGCGCGGCTCTGAAGCAGCCCGAAATCTTGAGCGATTTAGCCGATATCAGCCGTGAAAACGAGCCCGCGGTTTTGACGCATTACAACATTCGGCGTACGGTGGATATTTACGGCTCCGTGCAGGGAACCGACCTGGGCAGCGTGGGCGCGGGCATTAACAAAGTCATCGATAGCAATCGCAAGTATCTTCCGCGGGGCTCACAGCTTATTCTTCGCGGCCAGGTAGAAACCATGCATCAGTCCTTCATCGGGCTCCTGGGTGGGTTGGCCGGGGCTATTGTTCTGGTTTATCTGCTCATCGTCGTCAATTTTCAATCGTGGCTCGATCCGTTCATTATCATCACGGCGCTGCCCGCCGCGCTTGCTGGAATCGTTCTGTTCCTGTTCCTGACGCACACCACGATCAGCGTTCCAGCCCTAATGGGCGCCATCATGTGCATGGGCGTCGCGACCGCGAACAGCATCCTCGTGGTGAGTTTCGCAAAGGAGCGGCTTGCCGGACATGGCAGCCCCATCGAGGCCGCGCTTGAGGCAGGCTCGACCCGCTTCCGCCCCGTCCTGATGACAGCGCTGGCCATGATTATCGGCATGATCCCGATGGCTTTGGGGCTGGGCGAAGGGGGAGAGCAGAATGCGCCATTGGGCCGTGCGGTAATTGGCGGGCTGCTTTGCGCCACTGTGGCAACTCTGTTCTTTGTGCCTTCCGTCTTCAGCCTCCTGCACGGCGGCCGCCGAGCGGAGCCTGCGGGCGCAACCAATCTGAAAACCGATTCACCCGTTCACGTATGACTACCATTGAAACCACCGCAGACGTTCGTCAGACTTCGCCGCGCGCCGCACGCGGATTGCTACTCGCGGCGTTGGCGGCCGCCGTCGTGCTTGGCTGCCTGATCTTCGCGGGCGTGACCGCCCGTGCTCGCGCCAATACGGCTCTGGAGCGGGAGACGGTGACAAGCTCCGTCCCCACCGTCGCGGTGGTTCATCCCACGCCCAGCGCCGGAGCGGAAGAAATAGTGCTGCCGGGCAACATGCAGGCGTTTATCGATACGCCAATCTGGGCGCGCTCAAGCGGCTACTTGAAGGCCTGGCATGTCGACATCGGCGCTCGCGTGAAGAAAGGACAACTGCTGGCGGAGATCGAGGCGCCTGAAATCGATCAGCAGCTTCAGCAGGCCCGAGCGAACCTCGCCACCGACCAAGCCAACCTGAAGCTGGCCCAGATAACCGCCGAGCGCTATGAGAACCTTTTCAAGACCGATTCTGTCTCCAAGCAGGATGTCGACAATGCTGTTCAAGCCGCCGCCGCGCAGACCGCGACGATGAACTCGGCCCAGGCCAATGTCGCGCGCCTGGAGCAATTAGTCGCCTACGAAAAAGTCTTCGCTCCTTTCGATGGCGTCATCACAGCCCGCAACGTCGATGTCGGCGCGCTCGTGGATGCGGACGCCAATGCCGCCGGCAAGGAACTCTTTCATCTCGCCTCGAATTCCACCCTTCGCGTATACGTCAACGTGCCAGAGGCCTATTCGCGCGCGGCCCATCCGGGTGTGGACGCTTTCCTGACGCTAGCCGAGTTTCCCGGCCAGCGATTTCGCGGCCGCATAGTTCGCAACGCCGACGCAATCGATACCGCCTCTCGAACGCTGCTCGTCGAAGTGGATGTGAGCAATCCCTCGGGCCAATTGTTGCCGGGCTCATATGTTTCCGTGCACTTGAAACTGCCGTCTAAAGTCGAAGCGGTCACGGTTCCCGCGAATGCGCTCTTGTTCAGGTCTGAAGGCCTGCGCGTAGCTGTCGTGCGCAACGGGCGCGCCGAACTGGCCTCGATAGCCATAGGACGCGATTTCGGCGACAGCGTCGAAGTAATCTCAGGGCTGAACCGGAACGATTCTGTCATAGTCAACCCCAGCGACTCAATCGTTCCCGGTCAACCGGTGCGAGTGGGCGCCGCTCCCAACGGGGTAGCTTGAAGGAGTGCCGAGTAGCTTGAAAGAACCGCCGCGCCTTATGCATTCCAAAGCACTTTCCCTCCGTGTCTCTTTAGTGGCCGCCGGCCTAGCGGTCCTGCTTGCAAGCTGCACTCCGGGTCCCAAGTACGCCAAGCCCTCGACGCCTGCCGCGCCCGCCTACAGCGAGCAGCCGCCCGCCAACTTCAAGGAAGCGGACGGTTGGAAACAGGCGCAACCCAGCGATTCGGCGATTCGCGGCGCCTGGTGGGAGTTGTTTCAGGACCCGCAATTGAACGCACTGGCCGAGCAAGTTGGACCGGCGAACCAGAGCTTGAAAGTTGCCGAGGCGAATTTCCGCCAGGCGCGCGCCAGCGTGGCCCTGAATCGCGCGGGATTGTTTCCGACCGTGGGCGCCGGGGCGCAAATTACGACCAATCGCATCTCCGGAAACAGCCCCACCGGCCTGAACGGTTATCAATACAGCAACTTTGTTCTTCCTATATCGGTCTCCTATGACGCCGATTTCTGGGGGCGAATTCGACGAGCCATTGCGGCATCCCGCGCGCAGTTTCAAGCCTCGGCAGCCGATCTGGCGAACGCCAAGCTGGAATTAGAGAGCGAACTCGCTGTCGATTATTTTGAAGCCCGCAGCCTCGATCTGCAGAAACGCATTCTCGATGACACGGTTGTTGCGTATGAGAAAGCTTTGCAATTGACCAGCAATCGTTATGAGGGCGGCGTCGCGTCGAAGGCGGAGGTAGCGCAGGCGCAAACGCAGCTCGATACCGCGCAGGCGCAGGACATAGATGTCACGGTGGCGCGAGCGCAATATGAGCACGCAATCGCCGTGCTGATCGGCAAGCCGCCGGAGTCTTTCAAGCTTCCGCTGAACCCACTGACGGAAAATCCGCCCGGCATCCCGGTCGGCGTTCCATCCCACCTTCTGGAACGTAGGCCCGACATCGCGACAGCCGAACGCCAGGTGGCTGCTGCCAATGAACAGGTGGGCGCCGCCAAAGCGGCCTTCTTTCCGGATTTGATGATTACCGCTCAGGGCGGCTTGCAAAGCGGCAGCATCGTCGATTGGTTCACTTGGCCCAGCCGCTTCTGGTCTCTCGGGCCACAGCTCACCCAAACTATTTTCGACTTTGGGCGCCGGCGCGCCCAGGTGCAGATCACCGAAGCCGCCTACGACGCGCAAGTGGCAAACTATCGCCAAACGGCGCTGACCGCTTTTCAGGAGGTGGAAGATAATCTTTCAACGCTCCGCATCCTGGAACAAGAGTCCGCCAAGCAGCACGAAGCTACCGTGGCCGCGGAGAATTCTTTGCAGCTTTCGCTGAATCGCTATAAAGGCGGCTTGGTGACTTATCTCGAAGTGATCACCGCGCAGAGCATAGCGCTCACCAATCAGCGTACAGAGGCCGACATTCTACGGAGAAGGATGGATTCGAGTGTCGCCCTGATTAAGGCGCTTGGCGGCGGCTGGGACATCAGCAAACTCCCTCAGAGTTAAAGCCGTAGATTCAGTCGGACGGCTTAGTTGCACCGTCCGCCGTGGCGCGTTCTGCGGACCAGCGCTTGCGCGACGTCGGCCAGCATTTGCGGAGTGAACCGCCCTTCAAATGGGCGAGGCGTTTCGCCTGCCTCCATCGCCTCCTGCGACATAAACATCACCATCAAACCGGGTCGCATCCGCAGCGCCGATTGAGCAAGGTCCCAACCCGATGCGCCACCCTCGCCATCTGTAATCAGTAGATGGATCTTGCCTTGGTAACTGCGGCAGAGTTCCATCGCTTCGTCCCGATCTTTAGCGCTAAGTACGTGATAATGGGCGCCGATCAGAAAATCCTTCATCGCGTCTCGTTCATGCTTTCGGGAATTGACGATTAAAGCCGTGTCCGCAACGGCGTTTGTAAGCGACGGTCTGGAGAAATTCATAATTTCACTCTTTTACTTTCAAGCGTTTAGGCCAGAACGCCTGACGGTCGACTACGCCCTAAACGCTTTGACTTAAAGTTTATTCATCTTTAGATAGTAGTGCAACTAGGGGAAACGAGCAAGGTCTTCTTACCCTAAATCTACTATCCGTTTTAGGACTGACCTCGGCTAGCTACATGCCGCGAGCTCTTCCCCATCAAAGAGACTGGCGTCGCCAGCGCTGTATATAGGCCGGGACTTCGCCCGGGTTCTCTGAATCTGAAACCGGCTCAATGGCCTTGAACTCGAACGGAACTACGCCTGCCCAAACGGACAATTCGTAGTCTTCGGGCTCATCGTGAGGCGGCCCCGTTCGTATCTTCGCCGAAGCTTCCTCAATCGAGAACTCCAGGACAGCAGTCGCCTTCAATTCTTTGGGATTGGGCGGCCGGACATCTTCCCAGCGGCCGGCCATCAGATGGTCGGAAATGGTCCGCAGGGCGTCGACTTTCAAGCCTGCATCCTCAATCTTGCGGGCGGTTCCAAACGCGACAACGGACCGGTAGTTCATAGAGTGATTGAACGCGGAACGCGCCAAGACTGCGCCATCGATCAGCGTCACCGACACGCACGCGGGGACGCCCTTTTCGAGCTGCCGCAGCATCCGGCTGGCGGCGGATCCATGCAAATAGAGCGTGTCGCCGGAGCGTCCATATAGGGTGGGGATGACGAACGGCTGGCCTTCGACGCTGAATCCCACCTGCGCCAGGAAGCCGGCATCCAGAATCTTGCTAATCGTTTCACGATCATGCGATCCGCGGTCCGGCAGGCGTCTCAGTTGTGTTCGTTTCGGTTCGCTCACGCCCTATTATCCCGGTCTCGATGGTATTTTCGCGTCGCGCCTCAGCTTCTTGCGAGGCATGGGCTGCGGGCGTCCGCTGGGGCTCCAGTGATACCTATTTCCGCCAGTCCGTACTTTGCCGCCTATGTAGCACTCGTCGATCTCAGCGCGGGCCAGCGTACTGACTGCTGGTTCTTGCCCGAGCGTCCATCGGATGCGCTGCGCCATGAACCAAGCCGTTTTATAGCTGCCCTTCGTCTTTCCGGTCTCTTCGTCAACGCCCCACACGCTGCGCCAGAGTTGGTGAGCGCTAATGCCTTTCTTCCAAGAACACATCAAATAAATCGCGAACAGCCATTTGTGCAGCGGGATATGTGAGCCTTCGAAAATCGTGCCCATTGTGACCGTGAACGGCGCACGGCAACCGGCGCACTTATACAGACCGCCGCGCGTGGTTTCTCCATCCAGTTTGTAAGCTTCGTTTACGCCGCACTTGGGACAGACCGGACCATCTGGCCAGAGAAGCCTCTCAAGATAATCGCGAGCCGCTTCCTCATCGCGATGATGTCGCGCGATCAATTCGGCCATGCTCCATCATTGCTCTTATTCTGGGTATGTCAACGGAATAGTTTCGAACTTTTTCGATCTTCCCCATAGGAAATCCGCGTGCAGGCAAGTCTCGCGAAACTGTTACTCTGAACGATTCACCATTTGGGTTCCGAACAACTTATGGCCAGAAAAAGCGCGTTTCCGATCTCGCTCGCGTTGCTCTGCTGTTCTCCTCTCTTTGCGCAGGCCGCAAGCACAACAGAAGCACGGCTGGCGGCGCTCGAAGCGGCCGCCAAGAGCGCGCAAAGCGCTGGAGACAACGCGTGGATGTTGACCAGCGCGGCGCTCGTTCTGATGATGACCGGCCCGGGGCTTGCGCTGTTCTATGGCGGTTTGGTGCGCCGGAAGAATGTTCTCGGCACCATGATGCACAGCTTCGCGTTGATGGGCGTGGTGACAGTGCTGTGGGCCGTCTTCGGCTATAGCTTCGCCTTCGCGCCCGGCAATTCGTTCGTTGGCGGTTTGAGTTACGCGTTTCTTCGCGGCGTGGGCACGGCGCCAAACGCGGACTACGGCGCGACCATTCCGCACGAAACCTACATGGTTTACCAACTCATGTTCGCCATCATCACGCCCGCTCTCATCTCCGGGGCCTTCGCCGAGAGAATCAAGTTCAGCGGCATGCTGTTGTTCACTGTTCTGTGGTCGACCATTGTTTACTTTCCGATGGCGCACATGGTGTGGGGAAAAGGCGGCCTGCTGAACGCGTTTCTGGGCGGCAGCATTCCGTGTTTCGATTTCGCAGGCGGCACGGTGGTGCATATCACCTCCGGAGTGAGTGCTCTGGTTTGCGCCCTGTACCTGGGCAAGCGCGTGGGCTTTTCGCGCGAACCGATGAAGCCTCACAACCTGACGCTGAGCGTGATCGGCGCGTGCCTGTTGTGGGTGGGATGGTTCGGCTTCAACGCCGGCAGCGCGGTGAACGCCTCGGGACTTGCGACCAGCGCGTTTGTCGCCACTCAGTTTGGCGCGGCCGCCGCCGCCCTGGGGTGGATGTTGGCCGAATGGCTGCGCCACGGCAAGCCGAGCATGCTGGGGGGCGTCTCGGGAGCGGTGGCCGGGCTCGTCGCCATTACTCCCGCCTCGGGCTTCGTTCAGCCGTTCCCCGCTCTGCTGATCGGCTTTCTTGCCGGCATATTCTGTTTCTTCATGGCCACGACCGTCAAGAACAAGTTCGGCTATGATGACAGCCTCGATGCGTTCGGCGTCCATGGCGCGGGCGGCACGCTGGGCGCGATTCTGACAGGCGTTTTTGCGACCAATCTAGTCAACGACGGCCTGAAGGATTCGGCTGGAAAAACGCTGCCCCTGGGCTGGGTGGACGGCAATCCACACCAGGTGCTGAATCAATTGATCGCCGTTCTGATCTCCTGGGGCTTGGCTATTGTGGCGACGCTCCTTATACTCAAGATCGTTGACGCGACCGTGGGCATCCGAGCTACGGTGGACGAAGAGCGCGAGGGCCTGGATCTGTCGATGCACGGCGAAGAAGGCTACAACTTCGAGGCGTGATGCGCGACCTATAGTAGAGCGAAAGAATCTGCGGACATGAAAAAAATCGAAGCCATCATCGGGCCATTCAAACTCGAAGAGGTGAAGGAAGCACTGAAGGCCATTGGCGTGGACGGCCTGACGGTTACGGAGGTCCGCGGCCATGGCCGTCAGAAAGGCCACAAGGAGATCTATCGCGGCATGGAGTACGAGGTAGATTTGTTACCGAAGATCAAGATCGAAACGGTGGTGCCCGATGCGCGGTTAGAAGAAGTGACGCAGGCGGTGGCTCGGGCGGCCCGCACCGGCCGGATCGGGGACGGAAAGATTTTCATCTACGACGTCCTGGACGCCATCCGAATCCGCAACGGCGATACCGGCGAAGCGGCGCTCTAGCAAGCGAGGCGCCAGCGTCAGGCCGATTCTTCCTCGGCTTTCTTGTGTTTGGGCCTGCGCCGGTTCTTCGGTTCTATAATTTTTTCCTGCTTCGGAGCGCCCACGCGCTCGCGAGCCAGTTTCCTGACGGCTTTGGCCGCGTCGTAAGGAACGGTTTCGGTGATCCTTTTGGGCATCCGATTTGAGGCGGCCCGGCACGGCCCACGATGTGCTCGCCGAAATGCGGCGCGAAAAGGGGTGGTACCCTCCGTCGCTTAGTGTTTCATCCAGCGGTTGTGATTTCTCTGAAATTCGTGGATTCTTGCCGCATCGTCGCCCAGAACCTGCCGGTCTTGGGGACCCAGCCGCTCATCATTCGCCGATTTGCGCAAAGAATCGATCACGTCATTCACCGTGCCATTATCCCAAACGCCTTGGTCTAGCTTTGCCTGCAGCCCTGTCAGCTCCTCTTTGGTTCGCTCCAAACGATGGCGCTCCCTTTCGGCGGCCGCGCCGGCGGTGTAGATGTGATCCAGGTCGTCACGCACCCGCGAAAACACGTGGGCATGCCATTCGCCCCGATAGTACGCGTCGCGCTCGTGGTACCAGTCCTGTGCGAACCCGAGTCTCACTATCCCAAGTAATACAAGCGAAGCCTTCGCCAACTGTGTCGATCTCATAGTCGAAATTCAGCCGCTCCTCCTATAAGGTCGAGTGCTGAACAGTAGGAATTGTTACCAGCTTTCTCGCGATCGAACCTTGAACCGCGATTGGCTGGCGCGTTGTACACCTGTCCGTCGAGCGCTAAAGAGATCCACATGTGCGCCCGTAAGAATGGCGCCCCAGGAGCCAATGATGATTCCGAAAGGGATACTGGCGCGCCCGGAGAGGCTCGAACTCCCGACCTATTGATTCGAAGTCAATCGCTCTATCCGGCTGAGCTACGGGCGCGCGTATCTGCGCCTTTCATTATAAGAGCCGACGCGGCGCCACTGCGAAAGAGCTTCGCACTGTTTTGCGAAAATGCGATCAGCGAAGGAGCCGAATGGTCTCAGGTGGAACGGAAACGGAAGTCAAGATTCGGCTGGGGAGCGCTGCGGGCATGGCCGAGCGGCTGGCCGCTGCCGGATTTGCGGTCTCTGTGCCGCGCGTGTTCGAGTCGAATACGCTGTTCGACACCAAAGAGGGCCGATTGGCCCGTGAACGGATGTTGCTGCGCTTGCGGCAGGTCGGCGGGAAAACTGTAATTACCTGGAAGGGTCCCGAGAGGCCGGGACCGCACAAGTGCCGTCCAGAAATCGAGACCAAGGTCGAATCCGCGGAGGCGATGCAGGAGATCTTCGGGCATCTCGGATTCGAGCCTGGCTTCCGCTACGAGAAGTACCGCATCGAATTCACGCAGCCGGATAAAAGAGGCACTGCGACGTTGGATGAGACGCCGATCGGCGATTTTCTCGAACTGGAAGGCGCCGGCGAATGGATCGATACGACGGCCGCGGCGCTCGGTTTCTCGCCTGCGGACTACGTGCTCGCCAGCTATGGGAGACTTTATTTAGCCGATTGCGAGCGGCGAGGTGTGGAACCGGGCCATATGGTTTTTGCGTCCCAAAGGTAGCGGCCGGCTGCGCCTCCTGGTTCACGCTGTCGATCGATTTACGCCACTATGCCAGAAGCAATGAGTGTCGACGCCGCGACGATAGAGCGCGCGACCGGCGAGTTGACGCGCGTGCGCGAGGAGATCGCGAAAGTAATTGTCGGGCAGAACGAAGTAGTGGACGGCGTTCTGATTTGCCTGATAGCAGGCGGCCACGTGCTGCTTGAAGGCGTGCCGGGGCTCGGCAAGACGACCCTTCTCCGGACCCTGGCTCGCGTCTTGGACCTGCGATATTCGCGGATTCAGTTTACGCCCGACCTGATGCCCGGCGACATTGTCGGCAGCATGATGATTGAAAGTGACGATCACGGCCACAAAGTGTTGCGCTTCCAAGCCGGGCCGATCTTCGCAAACCTGGTACTGGCTGACGAGATAAACCGCGCGACGCCGAAGACGCAATCGGCGCTGCTCGAGGCGATGCAGGAACGCACGGTGACCAGCGGCAACTCCACGTTTTCGCTGGAGGCGCCGTTTCTCGTCATGGCGACCCAGAATCCAATCGAGATGGAGGGCACTTATCCGCTTCCGGAAGCGCAGCTCGACCGATTCCTGATGAAGATTCTGGTCACCTATCCCTCTCGGAGCGACTTGAACCGGATCGTGGAGGTTACAACCAAGCGAGAGCAAGTAGAACTGCAACAGGCGATGAACCGGGATCAGATCGGCGAACTGAAGGCGCTGAGCCGGCAGGTCATTGTCGCGCCGCACGTGCAGGAATTTGCGATTGAACTGGTGATGGCCACTCAGCCGGGCAACGGAGCGGCGCCGGAACCGACGAAGCGGTACATCCGCTACGGGAGTTCGCCGCGGGGCGCGCAAGGGTTGATCGAATGCGGCCGGGTGCTCGCGTTGATGCGTGGGCGGCTGCATCTGAGCATCGACGACCTCATGCATGTCGCGCCGGCTGTGTTGCGGCATCGCATCATACTGAATTTCGATGCACACGCGGACGGAGAAACTACGGAAACGATACTGGAGAAGATCTTCGTTGGCTTGAGACAGCGCGCCTGAGCGGGCGCGTCCTCGACGTATGGGCAGAATGGGACCGCTGGTCGATCGTCACTTTCTGGAAAAGCTGGAGCGGCTGACTCTGCATTGGCAAAAATCGTTCAACGGACTGGTGGGCGGCCACAACTCTTCCCGGTTCCCTGGCGCGGGGCAGGAATTCTTGGAGCACCGAAACTTCTATCAGGGCGACGACTTGCGGGCCGTGAACTGGCGCGCATACATGCGCTTCGACAAACTCTTTCTTAAGATGTTTCAGGTAGAACCGCGAGTGCCGGTGCGCTTGCTGCTGGACGCGAGCGCATCCATGACGGCGGGCGCGGGCCTGGAGGAAACCAACAAATTCGATTACGCGCGCCGGATTGCAGCGGCATTGGTCTACGTGGGCCTGGTGCGGCTGGACAGCATTCTACTGCAGCCCTTTTCCTCGCGCCTGGGGGAGCCCTTTCTGGCAAGCGGAGGCCGCCATCGCTTTCAACCGGCGGAGAACTATCTGCGCGCTTTGAATACGGGCGAGAGGACGAACTTCTTCGAAACGGCGCGCCAATTTTTGGGAGCGTACCCGCAGCGCGGCCTGACCATCGTGATTTCCGATTTTTTAGACGACGGCGACTGCGTGCGCCCGCTGCAATATCTGGCGGATTTCGGGCATGAGCTGCTGCTGGTTCAGGTCTGGAGCGAAGAGGACCGGGAACCCACAGACGACGGCGAAGTGGAGCTGGTAGATGCCGAATCGGGGGAGCGAGCCAGGATGTCCGTGGATGGGCGCGCGCGTGAAGCGTACACGCGAGCCTTCGACAGGCATGCCGACGAATTGAGAAGGCTGGCGGCGCGCAACGGCGGCCGTTACGCGGGATTGTCGACGCGAACCGGTATCGAAGACGCGATGTTCGGACCGCTCGCGATTGTGGAGGGCGTTTACTGAGCGGTGTTCTTCCTGAATCTCACAGCCGGAGAATTCTTGACGCTGCTGGGCGGCCTGGGCAGCCTGATCGCCGCGCTCTACCTGCTGGACCGCAGCAAGCGTAAGAAGATCGTTTCCACGCTACGTTTCTGGACACCTTCGGAACGTCCGCAGGAAAGTCAGCGGCGAAGGCGGGTTCGCGAACCGTGGTCGCTGGTATTGCAGCTCGTCAGCCTGATGATGCTGCTGCTCGCGATCGCGCAACTACAATGGGGGTCGCGCGAACGCCGAGGCCGCTATTGCGTGCTGCTGCTGGACACCTCCGCCTGGGCGGCGCAACGCTTGGGTGGCGTGAGTCTGCTCGATCGCGAGAAACAGGCTGCACAACGATATTTGAGCACTTTGCCGGCGCAGGATCGCGTCATGCTGGTTGACGCGGACGCACTCGCCGCGCCTTTGACGCCTTTTACCGATGATCGCGCGCAGATTTCTGGCGCGATGGGCCGGGCCGCCGCGGGTTCGTCGGCGTTGAACATCCAACAGGCGCTCGCGTTTGCCGCCGAGGCGCAGGAGGGATCTGGCGGCGACCGGGGAGAGGTCGTCTACATTGGGCCGCGAATGGTTTCAGAGACCGCCAATGCGCAGGCGAAAACAGCCAATCTGCGCGTCATCACAGTCGATCGAGAGCCGCGCCATGTGGGCATACGGACTGCGAGCGTTACGCCAAACCCGAACGCCGAGGGCGCCTGGCAAGCCGCCGTGGCGGTAAAGAATTATGGACCCCGGCCGGCAGTGATTCGGCTGAACACCGAATTCGCAGGTACCGCTTTCGCGCCGCGAGCAGCGACGCTTGAGGGCGGCGCCGAGACCGCGATCCAATATAACTTTGTTACGAATGCAAGCGGCCAGTTCGTTGCCAGGTTGGAACCGGGCGACGACGGCATGGCCGATAATCGGGTCTCGCTTGAAATGCCGAAGCGAGACAAGCTGCGGGTGACGGTTTTCACCGACAGGCCGGACGCGTTTAGGCCACTGTTCGGCGCAAGCAGCGGTCTCACCGTCCGCTTTTACGCGGCTTCCGCCGCGCAAGCGGTTCCCTCGGCAGACCTGGTAGTTCTGGACCGCACGAGCCGCGCGGCGCGCCGCGATCAGGCGAGTATCTGGATCGATCCGCCGCGGGAAGGATCGCCGCTGCCGGTCAAGACAGTGGCGCGAAACGCGACTGTTAAGAACTGGAACTCCGAAACGCCTCTGGGCGAGAGCTTGCATGCAAGAGATACTCCGATTCCCGTAGCGGAGATCTTTCAAACCTTCGATGGGGACGTCACCGTTGGCAGCGTAGCCGAGGGCCCGGTGGTGGTGGCTCGATCGCGATCGGAAGGCCGCGGCAAGATGGCCGTCATTGGATTCGATCCGCTGAGCGGCGACGCGAGGCTGGAGTTGACAACCCCGCTGTTGTTCGCCAACCTGCTGCGCTGGATATCGCCGGACGTTTTTCGCTCGGTGGATTTTGTTGCAGAACGGGTGGGCGTCGTCGACATACCGTTGGATGATCGAGAGCGGGCCGACCGCATTCAGGTTCGCGACCAGCGCGGTTTCTCCATTCCCTTCGTGGTTACCAAACAGGGGATCGAATTGTTTTCAAGCGCTCCCAGCGTGCTGCGCGTGAGCTCGGAGGATCGCGAGACGGTTTTGTCCATGACCGTGCCCGATGTCGCGGCGTTCGAATGGAAGGCGCCCGCGGGCTCCGCCGACGGCATTCCGGCGCGTTTCAGGCTCTCGCCCGGCGTGTTGGACCTTTGGAGATGGCTGGCCCTGCTAGGCGCGTTTGGCCTCATTGCCGAGTGGGTGCTATTCGGTCGCCGGCGCATTCTTAGACCACCAGCGCGGAACGCGCGACGGACACGCGAGGCTCTCGAGCCGCGGGAAAACGAGCTGGTCTCCCGATGAGCTTCGCACACGGGCGGGTCCTGCTCCTGTTGCCCTTAGCGCTTGCCTGGGCTGTGTACGAATGGCGCTCCGGAGCGCGCCGGCTCGCATTGATCCTTAAGGCTCTGAGCTTCGCGGCCATCGCGGTCGCATTCGCGGAGCCCCGCATCAGCCTGCCTCGAACCAGAACCGGCGTAGTGGTTCTAGTCGACACCTCCGCGAGCATCACCCGAAACGATTTGGCCCGAGCTTCCTCTTTTGTGAGCGAAGTGCGGCGCCGTAAGGGCGGAAACTGGATGAACGTAGTTCCGTTTGCGAGTCAAACGCGAACGCTTACGAAGGCGGAGTGGGCAGGCGGATTGCATCTGACGCCAGCTTCGGGCGAGATGGCGAACGGAACGAACCTGGAATTCGCCCTGGTCAATACCATGGGCGCGATACCGGCCGGCTACATTCCGCGCCTGGTTCTGCTCACGGACGGGAACGAGAACGAGGGGAGCAGCGCGCGCGCCATTGCAGAGCTTCGGCAATTGCAGGTTCCGGTGGATACGGTTCCGCTTGCCGGCAGACCGAACGCAGGCGTGCGGCTAGAGGCGCTCTCGATGCCGCGCGAGGCTTATGCGGGCGAGCAGATTCCCATCGACCTGGTTATCTATTCCCCGCGAGCGGTTCGCGCCTCCGTAGATCTCTCGGCCGAAGAAAAGAACCTGGGCAGTAATCCTGTCGACCTTGAAGCCGGCCTGAACACCGTCCGGGTGCATGCGCGCCTGAAGGCGAGCGGCGCGACGTTCATTTCCGGGAAAGTTACGGCCGGCGCGCTGGGCGAGGCAAGTTTCGAACAAGCCGTTCAACTCAAGAAAGCGAAGATCCTGTATCTTTCGCAAGACCCTCCAGGAACGGAACAGAATCTCTTGCAAGCATTCGGGGAGGCGGAATTCGAGGTGACGCGCGAAGTTTCGCTCATCGACAAAGGCCTCGATTCGATTCAGCTCGTCATTCTCAATAACCTTGACCTGAACTCCCTTGCGATCGAGCGGAAGTCTCGATTGGAAGAGTATGTTAAAGGCGGCGGCGGCCTCTTGCTCATTGGCGGTGAGCGGCAGGTCTACAAGCAAGACCAGCAAATGGATGCGCTCGATCGCGCTCTGCCCGCCAAGCTCGCTCCGCCTAAGACGCCCGAAGGCACATGCGTGGCCTTGATTATCGATAAATCGTCTTCGATGGAAGGACGCAAGATTGAGCTGGCGCGGCTCTCGGCAGTCGGAGTAGTGGATCATCTGCGGCCTACCGACAGCATTGGCGTGCTTATCTTCGACAATTCGTATCAGTGGGCGGTGCCGATGCGGCGGGCGCAGGATACGGCGCTGATTAAGCGGCTGATCTCGGGCATAACGCCGGATGGCGGTACGCAGATTGCGCCGGCTCTGGCCGAAGCATATCGAAAGGTTTCGCGCTCGAAGGCGAATTACAAACATATTGTTCTTCTGACGGATGGCATTTCCGAAGAAGGCGACAGCTTCGATCTGGCTAAAGAGGCGAAGGCGCATCAGGTGACCATTTCGACCGTTGGCCTGGGCCAGGACGTGAACCGGTCTTATCTGGAAAAGATCGCCGAAACCTCCGGAGGGCGCAGTTATTTCCTGAATGAGCCGCAAGGCCTCGAACAGATTCTTCTCAAGGATGTAGAGGATTATAGCGGCTCGAGCGCGGTCGAGAAGCCACTGACTCCCATCGTGGAACGCCCGGCTGAGATCCTGCAGAACGTCGGAATGGAGAGCGCGCCTGCGCTTAAAGGGTATGCGCGATACGACGCCAAGCTCACGGCCGAAACGATTCTTGGCATCGATCCTGAACGAAAAGATCCGCTCTACGTTCGCTGGAGATATGGCTTGGGGCGGGCGGGAGTGTTCGCCTCGGACGCCAAGAGCAGGTGGGCCGAAGCCTGGGTGACGTGGCCTGGATTCGACAAATTCTGGATGAATGTGACGCGCGACCTGTTAGGCGAAGTGAATCGCAGCGAGGCGAGCGCGCAGTTCGACGCGGCGGATGGGGACTTGACGGTGACATATCGTTTAGCGCCAGGATCGTTGCAGCCCGCCTCCGTGCCGCCGATTTACATCCTAGGCCCGAACGCATTCCGGAAAGCCATCGACATAAGCAAGATTGAGCCGCAAGTCTATCGGGGTCGAGTACACGTGGGCCGCGCGCGCGGGCTGTTTCGGATTCGTCCCGTAATCGACACACCTACGTTTCCGGAGATTGGATTTTATCGCCAGGAAGAAGAGTTGCGGGATCACGGCTCGAACGAAGCGCTGTTGCAGCAGATCTCGGCCCTGACGGGGGGCCGGTTCAACCCTTCGCCTGAGTCGGTGTTCGAGGCGGACGGCAGATCGATCTATACGACATGGCAACTCTGGCCGGCGCTTCTCGGTTTGGCGATTGCTCTTACCGTCGCGGAGCTGATCACGCGAAAGTGGAGCGGTATTACGCAGGCCTTCAGGCGGCGTTAGCGTTACTTGCGTTCCAGGTGCGCGATCGTTTCCAGGTGATAGGTTTGCGGAAAGAGATCGATCAGGCAGAGCCGCGTGATGCGGTAGGTTTCGAGCAGCGCCCGAAGATCGCGCGCGAGCGTGGCCGGATCGCAGCTCACGATCACAAGTTTGGCCGGCCGAAGCCTCAGCAGTCCCGCCACTACGCTCGCCCCCAAGCCGGCGCGCGGCGGATCGGCGATCACCAGATCTGGCGTTCCTTCCAGGCCTCTTAGGGAGTCTTCGGCAGAGCCATGGAAAGGCCGAATGCGTGCGCCGTTGGCGGCGGCATTCCACTCCAGATCCCGGAACGCCGGCCCGCTGCGCTCGACCGCGTCTACTCGCGGGAAGCGCTGAAACAAGGGCAAGGAGAAAAGGCCGACACCGGCATAAAGATCGACAGCATGCGCGCCGGAGGAGTCGCCTAAAACCTCTTGCACCAGGCTGTCGATCAGAAACCGGTTCACTTGAAAAAACGAACCGCGGCTGATGCGAAAGGTATGTCCGGCCGCCATATAGTCAATTGAACCGGGCGCGAGAGAATCGAGAAGGCTGGCGCACCATTCGAAGAAGCGAGCCGCTAGGGGACGCAAGGAGTCCGTCACTGTCAACTGGAGTTGCGATTCGTTAGTAAACAATTCGAGCGAACGCAGAAACCCAGGCCACTGAGGCTGCCGAACGGCTGTTTGAAGCTTTGAGATCGCCGCATTCAGCACAGGCGAGGAGATCTCGCAGTGGTTAACGGAGCGGATATCGTGCGAGCCGCTCTTATGAAAGCCCGCCTTCCGATCTTCGAAATGGAGCTGGATGCGATTCCGGTACAGCCAAGGCTCGCCGCTGAGTACGGGCACATCGCCTTCCCATACCACTTTTCCCAACCGCAGCAGCGTCTCGCGGAGAATCTCGCGCTTTTGCGCAAGCTGAAGGGTATATCCGGCGTGCTGGTAGTGGCATCCTCCGCATTCGGCGAAGTACTCGCAGCGCGGAGTGATTCGTTCGGAAGCAGGCCGGGTCACTTCCAGCAAAGATCCACGTAAGGTTTGCCCCTTCCCGGGAAGCGGTGTTACGAGAGCGCGCTCGCCGGGCAACACAAATGGCGCGAGCAACACTTGCCCGTTCACGCGCGCCAAGCCATCGCCGCCGTACACCAACTTTTCGATTTCTATTTCCATGAACTCCGGCGATTCAGCATTCACTTGCAGAGGCATCCCTTACTATGAAGATTCATTTGAACGCATGAGAGCACGAGTTTTTTCGGGAATTCAACCGAGCGGTCAGCTTCACATTGGCAATTATCTCGGAGCGCTAAAGAACTGGGCTGAGATCCAGGGCCGATACGAAAGCATTTTCTGTATCGTCGATTTGCACGCTATCACCGTTTATCAATCGCCGGCCGAGCTGTCCAAGAAGATCCGCGAGACAGCGGCTCTCTTTGTGGCCGCAGGTATTGACCCGGAGCAATCGTCGATCGTCGTGCAATCGAGCATTTCGGGGCACGCGGAGCTTGCGTGGCTGCTGACCTGCGTCGCGCCGCTGGGGTGGCTGCAGCGTATGACTCAGTTCAAATCCAAAGCTGAGAAGCAGGAGACCATCGGCGATGGGATACTGCAATACCCCGTCCTGATGGCGGCCGACATTTTGCTGTACCAGGCGAGTATCGTTCCCGTGGGCGAAGACCAATCGCAGCATCTGGAATTCACGCGAGATCTGGCGCAACGCTTTAACTCCTTGTACGGAGAAACGTTTGTGATGCCGGCAACGAACTTGCCGGCTGTGGGTGCTCGCATCATGGGTCTTGACGACCCGGCTCAAAAGATGAGTAAGTCGGAGACGAGCGCGGGACACGCCATTGGGCTGCTAGATGAGCCCAAGGCAATTCAAAAGAAGATCGCGCGCGCAACTACCGATTCCCAATCCGCGGTCGATCCGGGTAGCATGGGGCCGGGGATTGCGAATCTCTTCACGATAGCCCAGGCTTGCGACGGTTCCATCACGAAGGACCGCGTAGCGGGGATGCGCTACGGCGATTTCAAGAAGTTGGTGGCTGAAGCCGTGATCGCGAGGCTTGAGCCTATTCAGCGGCGCTACCGTGAAATTACGGATGACCCGAGTCATATAGATCAACTGCTCGAAGCAGGCAAAGAACGAGTGTTGCCAATTACGCACGACACGGTTGCAAAAGTGAAGCGGGCCATGGGCCTATTTGTCCGCTAGGCCACGGCTACCCAGCGCAGAACCCCTAAATTGGAAGTCACCAGTTTCCTACATGCGCGTCTACCGATTAGATGCGTGTGCGGCTGGTGACAAGTGTCTCTTTAGTTCGATGGAAGGCAAAGCTCGCTTCTCCGCGATACAACGAGGTCTGGAAGAAGGCAGTTGCATTGGCTTTGCCTAAGAATCGGGATCGGTGTCCGAAGTGCGGCGCCAAGGATTTCTTGCGGTCGCGCCGGAAGAATTTCTTTGAATTCAGCGTGAGTAAGTTCGTGCTGCCCTATCGGTGTCCTCATTGCTATTTGCGATTCTTCCGCCCCGTTGAGGCCAGCGATTCGGAAAACCCCGCGCGCTTTCACGCTCAGTACGGCGGCCTCCCGCACGCGCGCCGCGCGTAAGTTCAGGCTCGGCCGCGCACTCATCAAAACATCACTTTTAAATCAACCCATGCGCGCCGGGGGGCGCCAGGGGCGAAGAATGTAGAGTTGAGCAGAGGGGCGTTCCCCGCCTGAGGGCCGCTGGCATATGCAGGAAAAGGCGCGAAGACAGGGAGTCCGTTCCTGCCGATAAAGGTATCGGCAAGCTGCCCGGCGGTGTAGTAATGACGGTCCGCGATGTTATCCACTTGAACGCCTAACTGAATGTGTTTCGAGATGTCATAGTGCAGGTTGAAATTGAAAATGGCATGGCCTGGAGTTACTCCCGGTCCTAGATAGTACGGTCCATCTGACTGGTACGCATTGTTCTCGTTGCCGCGTACGTAGGAACTCGAATCCGCGACCATTCCGATATCGAAGAAGAGCTTCGAAGTCGCTTGCACGTCGATGAATGCTTTGCCGGTCTCTTTCGGAATCAGCGGAATGCGATTTCCCGGATGCACGGTGATCACGCCTCCTATCCCCGGATATCCCGAAAGCGCGATATCGCTGGTGTTGTTTGCAGAGCCATCCAGGGTATCCACACTTTGATACGTCGCCGACAGAAACGAATAATCCAGGCCGAAGCCGACACGTCCATAACGGCCGTCGATATCGGCCTGTAGCCCTTCACGCCGAGTCTTGCCGAAATTCTGGAAGTAACCGGTCCCTGTAATTTGAGAAGCGACAAACAGGATGTCGTTTGTGTTCTCGGCGCGGAATAAGCCGGTGCTCCAGTTAGTATGGAAGCGTTCGGACTTGCCGCGCAGACCGGCTTCCCATGTTCGTGTGATTACCTGAGACAAGGGTGGGTCACTTGACAGCGCGTTCGGCAGGCTGCAGGGATTATTAGGATCGGCGCAGCCAAGTTCGATGGAAGTCGGCGCGCGATTCGCTTGCGAATAGTTCGCGTACAGATTCAGCCATCCTGCGGGATTGTAAGTAACGCCGGCGGATGGGTTGAAACGGCTGTAAGTGTAATCGCCGGTAAGCGAGCCGGGGCCGGCCGCGGGATTCAGACGATCGTAGTTATTGATGGTCGTGGTGTTGAAACGGCCCGCCAGCGTTACGGTCCAATTTCGCAGCGGTGAAAACGTGTCGGTGATGTAAACGCTCCCATTGGGGGTGACGCCATGCAGGTCCACTTCGGAATTGACAGGATTTCCCTTGCTATCGACTGTTGAGCCGTTCTGCCACGCGGGCACGCCAACGAAAACGTAAGAAGAATTAAGATAACCGTACTGCGCGGTTTGCGTAAAGCTGACAGCGCCCCGATCGAACAGGGCCCCCGCGGTCAGCAGATTCCGATACCCTCCCGGTTTGGTCAACCAGGTCACCTGCCCAGAGAGCCCGAAGTCGTTCTGGATCTCTTTGGAGTAGATATTGACTCCGTCGCAAGTGGAGTCCGGGCTGCCGAATATCAATGCTTCGGCGATGCAAGACAGCGACGGGAAGGGATTCGGGTCCACGCCATTGGCGGGTACCGAATAGCCGGCCGCGGTCAACGCCGCGATCTCGGGGCCGGTGAGCACGTTAATCGGATTTGAAAAGGCGTCGTCATTGGCATTTCCATTCGACCCCTCCGTGCGGATCCAGCGATACCAAATGTTGCCCGAAAACGCCAGGTTATCGGTGAAATTGTGCCGCGCGATGAAATTAAACGCAGGGGAGCGATTGCGGGTGGTATCGGGGACGGTGTAGACGCTCGAATAATCGGTTTCGAGGAGCCGGTAATCTTGGAGGCCGTTCCCGGTGAGGGTGTTGTAGGCGAACGAAAGGGTGAGCGCCAGATCGGTCTTGCTGGTTTTCCAGCCCAGTTTTCCAAAGCCCTGGCGGACATCGGAGGGCGAAAAAGCGCGCCACCCGTTTTCGGAGAAAGCGTTACCCGAAAAAAACCAGTTGAAGCCATTCGGTCGAAGACCACCCCATTCGGCTTCAACTTGTTTGCGCCCGCTGCTGCCATATAGCAATGCCCCACCCCAACCAGAATTCGTGATGCCGCTCTTGGTGGTCACGGCTATCGAGCCGACTAAAGTAATGAGCCCGAACACTGGATCGGAACCAGGGATCAACTCCATCTCCGAAATGGAATTGGTGGCGATCAAATCCCAACTCACAACGTCGCCGAACGGCTGGTTCTGACGCACTCCATCGAGGTAAACAGAAAGGCCCTCCGGAGTTCCGAGAAGGGGCGATGCGGTGTAGCCGCGATAGTTCACGTCCGGCTGAAACGGGTTGCCTTGCATATCGTTCAGAAAGACGCCGCTGAGCCGGCGGTTCATCAGATCGCCCAACTCGAGCGCGGCGCTGTTTCGAATGTCGGTCTCGCTCGCAGTTTGCACCGGAGCCGGGATTTCGTTAAGCGGCAGGTTCATGCCCGGAAGGGGCGTCGTGTCAACCACGTCTACCCGTGTTGCCTGCGCGCCGATTTGCAGAGAGACGACGCGAATAACGGGCGAGCCGGACTGAACAGCAATGTTGAGCGATTGCGTCGCGAATCCGGCTTTCGAAACGATCAGCCGATATGGTCCGAACGGTAGATTCGTAAGAACGGCAGCGCCATTCGAATCGGTATGAAAATCGCGAGCCATACCGCCGGACACAGCCTCCAGCTTTCCCGCGGCTTCCACTGGCGCGCCGGAGGGATCCTTAACCTGCAATCGGATCTGGCCTTGGGGCGTCTGGCATAACAGAAGAGCGGCGGCGAGAAGAAATGGAATCGCCCGGCAACAGAAGTCCGGATTGCGCCGCGCAGGCCGATAGAAGTGCTGCACATCTGAAGGTCTCCCGCGTCCGCTTCTGTTCAACGTTTCTTAAAAGCGATTGCGCCCACTCTGTTGGTTGCCGTGCAGCGGCCGATCCGTGTGGAAATATTTCTTATACGCCTCGATCCAGTTGGTGGAGATGTCGCGTTGGGCGACGTGAAGATCGAGCTGGCCTCCGCAAACCATGGCGCGCAACCGGTCTTCGAGCGCATCCTTCACGTGCGCGTTCCAGAGCGCCATTCGATTCGATTCGGGCCACAGATTATGAATGTCGTCCGCGCCCCCAAGGGCCGGAGTAATGAGGTAATCGATCTCATAGGCTCCCGGTTCCGCGCCCCGGATGCCATACTCCGCAAAGACCTTCTTCTGAAGCGCCACGGGCACGAATTTGTTGTTGACGTTGAATTCGCGGCAGAGGGCGGGTTGGCTCAACAATACGGTGGCGCCCGGAGTGAGGCTTGGATTCGGAACTGTGGAAGGGACTGGTTGTAGTGGCCGTTCGGGCACGATCTGACGCCAGATGAGTGGCGTAAGCCCGGAAATGAGGATGAGCAACAAAGCAGCCCAGCCGAGCTTCGGGCCGAGAAAAAAAAGAAGTCCGGAATGCGAGTGGATGTCTGCCTGTTGCGCCACCCGAGCACGCAGCAGAGCCTTCGGCCCATCCGCGGGAGTAGTAGATTTAAAACTCGAGCGCTGGAAGCGGACGAACTCGGAAATGGCGGTTTCAAGCTCTTGCTTTCTCGTCCGGCACTCCCAGCAGGCGGCCAAATGAGTTTCGGCGCGCGCGGCTTCGCGCGGCGGCAGTTCGCCGTCCGCCAGCATCAGCAATTCCCGATCCGAGAGATGAAATTCGTGCGGCATACGTTCAGCGCTGGACCGCGCGCGATATCAACGCTAAGGACCGCTGCAGGCAGCCGCAGACGGCGCCGAGCGAAATGTTTAGGATCTCTCCAATTTCGCGGTACCGCAGCCCCTCTGCCCGAAGATAGAGACACCATCGATGCTGTTCCGGTAAGGCGCGCACCACCGCATCGAGACGCGCGCGCGTCCGATGGAAGAGCAGTTCGTCCTCCGGGTTCAAGCCGGAGTCGACCAGAGAGGTTTCGGCCGTAAGCAGAGTGGCGGCGCTCTCCAGATCTTTTCTAGAGCGGAGACGCCGCTTCAGAGCTAGATGGTGGACGGCGCGGAACAGCCAACCTCTAGGGCTCTGGATCGAACTTCCGCGGCGCATCTGCTGGAAAAGCGACAAGAATGCTTCCTGGATAACGTCTTCCGAGTCGTGAGGAGGCAGCGGGAAACCCAACAGGTACCGCAGCAAGGGAATCCGCAACTCGTCGAAAAGCTCGCTCAGTTCCCGCTCAGCCGCCGAGGGCGCGGTTCGTTCGGACTGTTCGCGGTCGCTGTTTAGCAGCGGATACGGCTTTGAGGAACTGTCGACCATTGATCTTGGGCCGGCCGCGCTTTCGCGGCGGCGCTTCCGCCAGGCTCTTCGCTTCTATAGAGATAGTCTCGCCGATGCGGTTCTGTTCAGGCTTTTTGCCGGCGGCGGTCGTCAGGTTTGAAGAAAAAGTAGAAACTCCGGCGTGTCCGGCAACGCGGCCGCGTAAGGGGCGCCGTTGGAGAACACCGGCTGGGTTTGCGGGTTGGTTTGCTGGACCGAGTACTGGTAGATCGCCCCGCTGCCTACAGATCCAGTGCCGTCTTGATAAGCCACATAGACATTCCCGGCGTTGTCGAACGTGATCCCTCCGATGCTTTGAGCCTGCACGCCTCCGGGAATCGACAAGATCTGTTTAAAGTTGAGCGAGGCTGGCGAAGTGGAAAGCGCGCTCCACAATAGCGCGGCGCCGGCGCTGACATACAGGCCGCCGTTCTGCACCGACAGATGAGTTGGCTTCGTGGTGAGGCCCGGGCCTGCTTGCCCGAGATAAGTTCCGCCCGAGAGCGAATAGAGGCGAATGAGCGAATCCGGTTCGTCGCAAACAAACAACGTACCCGACCAGACGGCCACATCCCGTACGGAGTTTTGCACCTTCCCGTCTTTGATGCTGACCCCGAGGCCGCCGTCGAGCGACGGAACATCCGTCGCCTGCACCTTTACATTCGGCAGATCTCCCTGTTGGGAGCCGGCGAATGTGCCGTCCAGGTAGGTGCAGTTGGGCGAGCAGAGTTGCGTGAGATACGCCGATTGCGAGCCGGCGCCGATAGAACCGCGGGCGCCATCCGTGCTGACATTGGCGCGCGCCACTACATTCGTGTCTTGATTCGAAATGTAGCAGTAGCTGCCCCCACCGAAGGCGAGCGAGTACGGATGCGCAATGGAGTTCTCGAACTCGCCGTCTTTGCTAAAGCTGGCCACTACGAACTTGTCGACGTAATCGAACTGATAATCTTCCGGCCCGGCTTGGCGCTTGAAACACAGCACATTGCTTTCGGATTTTTTTCCATTCGCGGCATAGAGGTAGCCGTTGGCGGAGACGAGCGCCCGCAGTTCCGAGAGGTCGCCAGGGTTCTTGGGATTGAGAGCGGTCTGGGTCTTCAACTGTCCCTGGTCGTAGGCGAATACATTGTTTTGACCACCGGAACCACCGTGGAAACTGACCAGTAGCATTGCATCCCTCCGCAGTAGCGGAGCGTATCACAGTTTGCCGGATCAAGTTAGGCTACGGTGTGTTCGGGGATTCCGGCGTCTTCATGCGCGCATGGAAGTAATGACGCATGCTGGCCAGCTTCGAAAGGCCAAAGCGGCGCAGCAGGTTCTTACGGAGCCAATAGATTTGCGCCTGATACGTGGAAGAGGCCTTGAAGTAATCGGCCGGCTTTCCGGATTCCGTGGCCAGCAAGCGGGCGGCGCGCTCCAGTTGAAATAGATGCCTAAAGCTGACGCGTCCGGGGTCCTCCATGCGCTGCGGGTGCGTCAGACGCCAAAGGACAAGAGCCTCTTCGGGCTGAAGGCCGCAAAACAGGTGAGGCGCGGCATTGCAGGCGCTTCTGTACTGGCCCAAGAAGAAGTCCGTGTACGGGCCGGAGATGCTGGCCGCGTGCCGCCGGTAATAGAGCAGCACTTCCGGGAGGCTGTACATTTCGCCGAATCGGGAGAGCCGGATCCACAGCTCGCAGTCTTCGCTCTTGACATCGGCGTAGTTGCCCGCGCGCAGCACTGCGGACTTGCGAAAGAGCACTGCGGGATGTGTCAGTCCGCTCTGCCAGCGAGTGCGCCAGCGGACCTCGGCGTCGTCGGAAGGACATTCCCATTGCGCTCCGGTCGGAATTCCGTTGGAGTCGATCAGAGTCACCTGGGAACCGAGCGCCACAATTCCAGGGTTCTTCAACATGTGAGACACTTGCCGTTCCAGGCGCTCCGGGAGGTTGATATCGTCGGCGTCGATTCTGGCGCAGAATTCCGTCGACGCCGTTTCGACCAGTGCCGCAAGACTGCAGCCCACGCTCATCGGCCGATCGGCCACAATGACGCCGGGAATGCGAGAAGGTATCCAGCGCCGCAATTCCTCCAGCGTGCCGTCGGTCGAACCGTTATCCCAGACGAGTAGACTGTGGTTCTTATAGGTCTGGTTCGCAATCGACTCCAAGGTGAGGGGCAGATAATCCATCCCGTTCTTGACGGGCATGATCCAGGTGACCGGTTCGCTCATATGGTTGACTCAAGAAACGCCCGCTTGCGTGACTGGCGGACGCAGTTTGACGGATGCTCTCTTACCACCTCATCGACCACCTTACGTTAAGCAATAGGCGCAGCGACGAGAGTTTTCCGCGCAGGGAGGATGATGGATCGATGAGACGGATTGCGATTCTACTCGGGATAGCGGGACTGACGCTCGCCGCGGATCAGAAGGTTGATATCTACTCGGCAAACGATTTGGCGGACATGACGCATAAACTGGCGCAAAAGCGCGCGCCGTTTGCGGCTGTGGAGCTGAAGCGGTACGGCAACCACTACACAATGCTCGCGCATCGAGAGGCGACGGGCTCAGCGGAAGTGCACGAGCACGAGGCCGACATCTTTGTGATCGAAGGCGGCGAGGCGACCATCGTGACCGGCGGAAACGTGATGAACCCTCGGACGGAGAAAGCGGGCGAGATTCGCGGGTCTTCAATCGAAGGAGGCGAGCGCCATCTGCTGCGCACCGGCGACATCATACACATTCCCGCTGGCGTGCCACATCAATTGTTGATCGAAACAGCTAAGCCGTTTACCTATTTCGTGATTAAGGCCACCGGGCAATAGATGGCCGCCGCCTGGGCTTTGACCTTGCTGGCCTTTGCCGGGGTTGGGGCAGGCCTGCTGTTGGGCCATACCTGGAGGCTCTCGCATCACCTCGCGGCCATTGGCGGCGGAGTATTGTGTGGAATCGCGCTGTTTTGGGTGATCCCGGAAATTGCGGAAAGCTTCGGATGGATAGGTAGCGCTTCGCTGGCGATAGGCGCTTGTTGCGCTCTAGCGGCTCTCGATTGGCTGTTGAGTCATTCCGAACATTCGCCGCGAAACGGCATTGCCGGGCCGCTGCTTGCGGCCACGGCGATTCACAGCTTCCTGGATGGATGGAGCGTGCGCGCCTTTGCCATTCAGCCGGTAGCCGATGTAGCGGTGCCGATTGGCTTGGCGCTGCACAAGATTCCGGAAGGGCTGGCGCTCGGATGGATTGCGCGACGGTCCTTCTTGAAGGTAGGGAAAGCGGTTGCCGCGGCGGCGGCGGTCGAGGCGTTCACCCTGGCGGGCGCAGTGATCGAACCGCGCGCCAATAGATCCGGAGTCGCGGCCTTCGGTGAGGGATGGAGCGCGGCGGTGCTGGCTGTCATCGCCGGGAGCTTTCTGTTCTTGGGAGTGCACGCGCTTGCGCCCGCGCGAAAACGCGCCGGAGTGGTGGGACTGTTTGTAATTACGTTGCTCGCCGTGGGCGGGATCGCGCTGCTGCGCCGCTAAATAGACGGGCGCCGCTTATGAAAGTCGGTACGCGCCTGAAACTCGCGGCCGAACGCAATCAGCCGATTCTCGGTGAATGCCGGCCCCACAAACTGCAATCCGATCGGTAAGCCATCGACAAAACCACAAGGCAGAGCGAGCGCGGGAAGGCCGCACAGGTTGCTAGCCCGCACGAGGTCGGCGCCAACGCCTTTGCGATCGGGCCGCTTGGGCGGAGTTTCATCGAACGGCCGGTCCGCGCGGTCAGGCGGGCTGAAGCGCGCGGGAGCGACCAAGACATCTACGTTGGCGAATAACTCGTGAAACGCGGATTGTATCTGGGCCCGCAGGCGCATGGCTTTCAGATAGTCAAGCGCCGAGTAAGTCATCGAAGCTTTTAGTCCATCGATCTGGCTTTGATCGGCGAGCTGATCCACCGCTCCGCTCCGGATGAACTGCTCAAAGACGGAAGCCGCTTCCGAATCGAGGATCGCCCCGATAACTGTGCCATAAGGAAAATCGGGAAGGCGAGTCTCGATCATCTGCGACCCGAGGCTTTTCACCGTGGCAAGCGCGTTTGCGAATGCCGGGCGCAGTGGCTCGTCGGGCCAGTCTGAGAAGTCGATCTCATTAAAGCCGATCTTGAGATCGGACAAGGCTTGATAGTACTTGGGCGAGTAGTAGAAGCTCCTGTGGGCCGAACCGGGGTCTTCGGGGTCGCCGCCCGCCATCGCATGCAGCGCTAGGCCGCAGTCGTCGGCCGAACGCGTTAGCACGCCGATTTTATCGAGCGTCCAGGAAAGAGCCATGGCGCCACGGCGGCTGACCAATCCATAGGTCGGCCGCAGTCCCGTAACGCCGCAGAAAGATGCGGGGCATACTATGGAGCCCGATGTCTCGGAGCCGAGCGCATAGGGCACAAGGCCGGCGGCAACGGCTGCTCCAGGACCGCTCGAAGAGCCGCCCGCCCAATACTGCTTGTTCCAGGGATTCAGGCACGGTCCCTGCAAGGAAGCCGAAGCGGAGCTATATCCGCCGCCGCCCGCCAGTTCGATCATAGAAAGTTTGCCGATGAGAATGGCTCTTGCCGATGCGAGGCGGTCGATAACCGCGGCGTTCTCCTCGAAGATTTGATTTGCAAATGGCCTGGCGCCCCAGGTGGTCGGATATTTTGCAACCGCCAACAGATCCTTCGCGCCATAGGGGATGCCTTGCAGGGGACCGCGAAACCGCTCATGCTTCAAATCGTCGTCTACATCCTTGCCTGCCTTGTGGGCGTCCTTGGCGAGAGAACAGGCAAGGGCGTTGTATTGCGGCCCGAGCGTATCCAGCCGCTTTGAGAAGAACTTGGTGAGTTCAACCGAGGAGATTTCGCGATTGCGCAGCGCAACGCCAAGCTCCGCGATGGTGGCGAATGGAAGGCTCGCTTCGTCAAGCCGCGATTTGCCGTGAGCCATGCAACCGCTACGGCCGGAACGCGAACGCAGGTTCCACGTTCATGGGCACATCGATTTGGGCAAGAAGCTGGCTCGATTGGTGAATCTCGGCGAACGCCGCTTGTCGCTTCTGCTCCGGAGTAGCAGCCGGTGACGCCGGTTGCGGCGCGCCTTCAGGCGGAATCTTCTGCGTAACCTGCGCGAGGAGAGGGGACACGCCCAGAAACGCGGTCCACTGGCGGCGAGTGATTCGCGCGCCAGACGAGCGGCGGTGAGGCATGCCGACATTATAGAGGGCAAGCGTGCAGGCGCGTCGGCGAGCCGCTAACCGTGCCGGGCAAGGGCGTCCTGCATCGCGGCGCGAGGCGCGGATTCGCCTGTCCAGATCTCGAACTGGCAGGCAGCTTGTTCGATTAGCATTTCTGAGCCGGGTATCACCTCTAAGCCCTGCTCGGCGGCGCGTTTGAGGAGCAGCGTTTGCGCCGGATTGTAAACCATATCGAAGACGACGACGGCGGGAATGCGGTGATCGAACAGGCAATCTTCGGATTGTGGGGACATGCCCACGGGCGTAGCGTGCACCAGCGCGTCGAAGTGGCGCGATGAGGCCTCCCCGAGCGAGATGGTTTGCGCCTTCGCGGCACGGGCCAGGGCCTGGGCGCTCTTCAGATTGCGTCCGGTGATGGTAACGCGCGCGCCGGCATCGGAAAGAGCAATAGCGGCCGAGCGCGCCGCGCCTCCGTACCCGGCGATGAGTATCGAGGCATGCGGCAGACGGATGCGCCGGCTCAGCGGCTGTAGTACGCCCTGCGCGTCGGTATTGGCGCCGCGCCATTTCCCGGCCCTGCGCCACACCGTATTGACCGCGCCGATGCGCTTAGCTAGTGGATCGACCGCATCGAGATGAGCGAGAATCTTCTGCTTGTGCGGAATAGTTACGCTGAAGCCTGCCACCGGAAGACCCGCCGCCATCTTCATCCAATCGCCTAACTGAGTCCGCTCGACACGGAAAGGCAGATAAACTGCGTCGATACGGCGGCATTGGAAAGCGCGATTGTGGATCGCCGGCGACTTTGAATGCGCAACGGGATCGGCAACCACTCCGTATATCCGCGTGTCGCGCCCGAGCTTTTCGCAGCGGTAGAGGGAGTGCATAAGGCTCGCCTGAATTTGTCCGGGCGCGGTTCCGGCATTATCGCCGGGCGCGCCATAAGTGAAGAGGCATCCGAGCGAGGGTGCGAGCACGCGCGTCGCGAAACCGACTTCGGACATAGCAAAGGCGACCAATGGAAGCTTCTGATGGTTGCGTGCGAATTCAACGATTCGAAAATTGTCGGTCGGCTTGCGCGCGGTGACAGCCACCTTGTAGGCGTCGGCCGGAATGCGCTGAAGGCGCCGCAGCACGTGGCCGAGAGCCGGCGTGCTTTCGAAATTGTGATAGGAGACGATGAGGGCGGCCGCCGAGCGGAGCGCGGACAGCGCGGAACAGACCCGCTCGGCTGATTCGATTTCAAGATCGACAGCCGCGCTTCCCGATTTTGCGGCTGCCTCCAGAATTCGGACTTGCTGGTCGATGCTTCCCTTGAACACGCCATGATTCAGCCGATGCCGGCAAGTTGCAAGGATTTGCGCGTCCGCATACTTTTTTCGAAAGCTGCGAATCGCCCTGATTCCAGATTCTGAATCGGGAAGATGGTCCAGGCGAAATTCCAGAAATGTATTGCCGTCCTTGTATTCGCGCTCCGCGGCCTGGATCAACTGCGAGGCCGAAGGAAAGCCGAGCGCCACGCAAATACGTGGCAGAGATTTCGGAAAGCGGGGCATCGCGTGTGGTTCAGGATAGCAACTGTCCACGCCGATTCAGCGAATGGGGAAAATCCCGCATCGAGCTGCAAACATTTTTCCGGATCGTTGACATTTCCTTTACATTAATTTCCTTTCTTCATTGATTTGCAACGCTCGGAATCGCACGTGTATCAAAGCTCTTGTAAGTCAATGAGGCCAGTAGCGCATCGAACTTAGATGCATGTTACTGCGAGAGTAAATAGAAGCTTTGGGAGAATGTAAATGAAACACATGATTTTTGCGGGACTAATGTCTCTGGGTCTGTTGGTTACCGGCGCGCAGGCGCAGGAAGGCAGCCGCAGCGATGTCACGGTTTCCGCTTTTGGAATTTTTCAGCAGAACACAAACGGTAACGGCGTGAACCAATCCGCTACGGATGCGACAGGCGTTCTAGCGACCTACCGCTACTTCTTCACTGATCATCAAGGACTGGAAGTGGATTACGGCTTCGGACAGTTCAATCAGCAGTTTTCCGCCCCGGCTGCCACGACACCCTTCGCGGCTAGCGTTCGCAACGACATGAACGAAGCGACGGCGTCCTACATTTATCGGCGCGCGATCGGCCATCGCCTGACGCCGTTCGTCACCGCTGGTACCGGTGCTCTATTATTCGTGCCGAGCGCGTTCGCACTGGGTGGCGCGAACGGAACCACATTCGTCACGCCCGATTTTGTGTATGGCGCGGGCGCGGACCTGGCGTTGAGCCGGCGGGTGAGCCTGCGGCTCGGCTATCGCGGCCATGTTTTCCAGGCGCCCGATTTCGGAGTGCAGAGCATCCGCACGAATTCGGTGACGCATATGGCCGAGCCGTTTGCCGGTCTTTCGTTCCACTTCTAATTAAGCGAACGCGAGGCGGCTTGATAGAGGGTCCTCGAAAGGGGACCCTCTTTTTTTTGGCTCTACGCGCCGAAGACAACCCTTCAGCGCTTGATAACATCGAGCACAAGATGACGGGGCTTGTACGGAAAATCGGGTTGTTCGCGGCGCTAATGACAGCGGGCGCGGCAAGCGCGATCGCACCCGGCTACGACCAACTTTACCGGCCGCAGTACCACTTCTCGCCGCGCGAGAACTGGACTAACGATCCCAACGGGCTGGTCTATTTCGAAGGCGAGTACCACCTGTTTTTCCAGTACAACCCATTCGGGGACGAATGGGGCCATATGAGCTGGGGTCACGCCGTGAGTCCCGACCTCATGCACTGGCGGCAGCTGCCGGTGGCGTTGCCAGAGCAGGACGGCATCATGATCTTCACCGGCAGTACAGTCGTGGATGAGCACAATAGCAGCGGCTTCTGTACCGGCAACAAAGCTTGCATGGTCGCCGTTTACACGGGACACACGCCGCCGAGCGGAACACGGCCGGCTTTGCAGACGCAGAACATCGCCTACAGCAACGATCGGGGACGAACCTGGACGAAGTATCCCGGCAACCCGGTCTTGAATCTAAACCTGACCGACTTTCGCGATCCGAAGGTCTTTTGGTCGCAGAAGAGCAATCGCTGGGTAATGGTTGTGTCGCTGCCGAACGATCATAAGGTACGGCTGTACGGTTCGCCGGATCTGAAGAAATGGGCAGCGCTGAGTGAGTTCGGTCCGGCGGGGGCGACGGGCGGCCAGTGGGAATGCCCGGAATTGTTTGAGTTGCCGGTCGAGGGAGCGGGGCGTGAAACGCGATGGATTTTGAAAGTTGGCCTGAATCCGGGCGGGTTGGGCGGCGGATCGGGCGAGCAGTACTTTGTCGGGCGCTTCGATGGTACGCGTTTCACGAACGATAATCCGGCTTCGCAGACGCTTTGGACCGATTACGGGAAGGACTGTTACTGCGCGCTGACGTTCAATCACCTGCCGGCTGCTCATGCGCCGGTGATGCTGGGCTGGATGAACGACTGGCAGTATGCGGCCAAGCTGCCGACTAGTCCCTGGCGAGGCCAGATGACAATCCCCCGCAAGCTGTCCCTGCGCCAGACCGGGGCCGGGATTCGGATGTATCAGCAGCCGGCGGATGAGTTACAGGGGCTGAAGGGCGAATCCATCGCGATTCGAGGTTCGACGAAGACCTACAGCCATTCCTTCGAATTGCAGGCCGAGATGAAGCCGGGCGGGGCGCAGCAAGTTGGCTGGAAACTGCTGGCTGCGGATGGAACTTACACGGTGGTCGGCTACAAGCGAGCATCGGGAACCGTGTTTGTCGATCGAAGGCATTCCGGCCGCACGGACTTCAGCAAAGACTTCCCCGCCATAAGCGAAGCGCCGCTTCAGTTGCCCGACGGCGTTCTCCGTTTGCGGGTGCTGGTGGATCGGTGTTCGGTGGAAGTTTTTGCCGGAGACGGAGAAGTGGCGATTACGGATTTGGTGTTTCCACCGGCGGGAGCAAGCCAGATTGACTTGTGGACAGCGGGCGGGAATGCAGGGGAAGTGAAGGCAACCTATTCGGAGATCCGGTCGGTGTGGTCTCAATAAAGTTATTGCGGCCGCCGGCGCGCGGTTGTCGCTGGCGGGCTCGCAGTAGAGGCGTGCATTTCACGGAGCTGCTCCTGCGCTTTCCTGGCATCGTCGGTGTGCGGATACTTCTGCACCAAGGCGCGAAATTCCTGGACGGCGCGGGACGCCTGGCGGCCTTTGAGCAGCGCCATGCCCTTCATGAAGTGAGCGTCGGGAGTTTTGGGGTTTTCTGGGTAACGCTCCAAAACGGCGTCGAAAGCCTGGACAGCCGCAACGTAATCTCCCCGATTGTAGGCGATTTCTCCAATGTAGAATTGAGCGTTCGCGGCGAGTTCGGTGTTGGGGAAGTAAGTCAGATACTGCTGAAATTCGTTGTAGGCGAGATCGGTCTTGCCGGTCTGGAAATCGCGCAGCGCGTCTGTGAAGGTGCGGTCCGCGCTCATGCCCTGGGGAGGAGCGCCGGTTCCCTGCGGCTGACCGGTTGATCCTGGGGTACCGGGCGATGCGGCGCCTGGGGCCGGCGGCGGATTCTGGATCACCTGGATCTGGTTCTTCAGGTCGGTAATCTTGGCGTCCATTCTTTCCAAACGGGCGCTCAGGTCCGCGAGCGAGTCCTTGAGAGAGCGCACGTCATCGCCCATCGCGTCGACTTTGGTGCTGACTCCATTCACCGGCGCCAGGGATTTGGCTACACCGTTAGTCAGCGTATCCTGCATGGAAGCAACCTGATCCGCGGTTCGCCTGGAATCGTTCTGAATGGCCTGCAGCATGCCGGTCAGCACGTCGATCTTGGAGTTGAGGGTTTGCTGCATGGCATCAAGCCGGGCTTCCAGCTCGCGCTGCATCTCCACCATGTCTTTGTTAACAGCAAAGGAAAAGCTCGAAAAGGTGAGCGTAAGAACAGCAAGACGCAAGACTTTCATGTAGAATTTACTCCTCAAGAGGAGGGGACGGATGGCAACCGTCCCCGTTTCAGGCTTGTATTTAGTGTAAGAGACGCGCGAAAGCTCTTCCGCTATTGGCCGGCCGAGAAGTGGGCGCGGCGGTTGCGCGCGTAGCAATCCTCACTCGCGTCGGTGCAGATCGGGCGTTCTTTGCCGTAGCTGATGGTCTTCAGCTTATCGCCGGGCACGCCGAGACTGACGAGCGCGTCCTTGGTGGCGGAAGCGCGGCGGTCGCCAAGGCCGAGATTGTATTCGGCTGAACCACGCTCATCGCAGTGGCCTTCAATCGTGACCACGAAGTTCGGATCCATCTGGAAGATGGTCTTCAGCGCATCGGCATCACCCTGCAAAACGGGTTGATCCTGTTGCCGGACATCGCTCTTGTCGTAATCGAAGTGAATGTCCTGCACGCGATGGGCGAGGATATCGGCTACCGTTTCGGTGTTCCGCGGCGGCGGGGCTTCGGCGGGAGGCGGCGTGCCGACGGTGACCGTTGCGTCGGCCGAGACATTTCCACCGGCGCCGCTGGCGGTCATGTGATAGGTGGTGGTAGCGGTCGGATAGACGGCGCGGCGGCCATTGGGACTCACTTGCCCGATACCGTTGTCGATCTGGACATTAGTCGCGTTGTCGACCGACCAACGCAGTGAAGACGGTTGACCACTACTGATGCTCGAAGGCTCGGCATTGAAGTAGTTGATCACCGGCGCGGCCGCGGGCGGCGGCGCGGATGGTGGAGCTGCGGGCGTTGGCGGCGGAGCTTTCTTATGACACCCTGCAGCAAAAACCAACAGGAGCACTGCGGCTGAGGTCAGCGATGCTCTGTTCTTTCTCATGATCCTTGGAAATCCTCCCTAAACGTTTCCTGGTGCTTATCTCAATAATGGCGGTATTTTGACTAATTTTCTACTGTTCTGCGTAGACCCACACAGGTTTTTCGTTGCTTCCACGATCAGTAAGAGGATGTTTGCCGGTTCCATCGGCGTTCATGACCCAGATCTGCGATTGGCGTCCGCGCATGGACGCATAAACGATGTGAGCGCCATCGGGCGCCCAGCTTGGATTTTCGTTGCGGCCTTCGTTGGCCGTAAGCTGAGTGGCCTGGCGCGAAGTAACGTCCATGATGAAAATGTTGTAATTGCCGGGTTCGAAGCCGCGCGTCCAGGCGAATGCGATGTGTTCGCCGTCGGGGCTCCAGGCCGGGTTGGTGGCTTCACCTGTGCCAGCGCTCAGCCGCTGCACGTCGGCGCCCTCCAGGTTCATCTGATAGATCTGCGGCAGGCCGGAGCGGCCGGAGACGTCCACCAGATCGGCGCCGGTCTTGGGGTTGATCTTCGCTTCGACTTCAATGGCGCCTGAGGAGGAGACGCGATGCAGGCCGCTGCCATCCACGTTTGTCATATAAAGCTGCGCCGGGCCGCCCGCGGCCGTGGAAGAAAAGACGATGCGCTTCGAATCGGGCGTGAAGGTGACAAAAGCGTTCATGGAAGCGCGTTGATTATAGAACGGCAATTTGCGGCCGGTGTCAAGAGAAAACATCTGGATGGCGGGATAACCGGCTGCGTAGGTTGTGAACGCAACGATGCGGCCATCTGGCGAAGCCGAAGGGAAAGTGGAGATGGAGCCGTAGCGAGTGAGCTGGCGTTGATCGGTACCGTCCCAATTCATAATCCAAATCTCTTTCGCGCCGCTGCGATTGGAGACGAAGACAATGCGCGTGCCGACCAGGCTCTTGCCGCCGAATTGGGCGAGAATGTCGGCCGCGAACCGATGCCCGGCATCGACGGCGCCATTCTGATCAAGCGAAGCGGTGTAGACCTTGCCGAAGACCTGCGCCTGCTGCAGCGTCGCCATGGTCGGAGAGGTCGAATAGAACCAGCCGAAGACGACGAAGTTGCCGTGCGATTCCGCGCCGTAGCCCATTCCGAGATAGTTGGTGGAAACCGGTGGAAGGCTCCAATCGCTGAGGCGCTTGCCTTGGGGCGTATAGGCGCCCCGGCTCGGCGACGCGACACCCGAGATCAGATCCTGCGGCTGCTGCGGGGCCTGCAAGGGGTACATGGTCTTCGGAACGAAGTTGATGAGCGGTGAAGACTGTAAATCGCTTGCGACGGTGCTGTTAAAAGCGCCCACGTATGAGGCGGCGGCGCCGGACGCGCGGAAGTCGGGAACCGCGACCAGCGGTTTGCCCGGGTTCTTAATAATATTGCCTTGGATCTCTTGCCGGGCGCCGATGGAGCCGAGCGAGGCGAACAGTAAAAGAGAAGCAAAAAAGAAGCGCATCATTGTAGGCTGAACGTGAACTGAGCTGAGATAGAACCGTAAGTGATCTGCGGGGGAAACGCCGGTAGCGGGCTAGCGTCGTAGACGGCGCGCAGGGCGGAATTATCGATCGATGGATTGCCGCTGCCCTGGAGAACGCGCGGGTCGCGGATAGTGCCATCGCGCTGGATGGTGAAACTAATGATCGTCGGAGAGGCCTGCCTGTGCGGGAGGCCGTTGGTCTGCCAAGCCTGGGCTATGCGCTGGCGCACAAGTTCCCCGTAAGCCCCGTACTGATTCCCAAGCATGGTATTCGGCCCGATGCCGACTTGGCCGGCTCCGCCGGGAGTACTGTACATGGGATTTGAAAGCGCTTGCGGCGAGTGGCTGTAGACCTGGTTCGCGGGCGCGGGCTGCGCGTATTGCTGCTTGTGCAGCGGGCGCGGCGCCTGGCGCTTGATCTTGTCGGGGATCTCGATGGCGTTCTTGTCCGGAACGGGCTGCTTTTCGGCGGTCTGCTTGGCGGGGGCGGTGGGAACCGTGGATTGCGTGTCGTTGGCCACGGGGTTCTCGGGAGCTTCGCGGCGGGGGATCGGGATATTGTGAACGGGCGAGACGGCGTAGGCGGGACCGCCGGCCGGATGAACGTCTCCGAGAGTGTCTTTCGCGCGGTTCATCCAGTACCAGCCGAAGAACATGAGCGCAATGACGGCGCCGTGCACGAACAAGGAACCGACGAAGGGGAAGCCGAGCGGGTCGCGTTCGTCCAGGATGTCGAGCGGTTCGGCCGTGGTCGGAGGCATGGTCAGCGGCGCGGCTGGCGGGTGGAAGAATCGATGGGCGCGGTCACGATACGGACTTCCAGCTTGGCCTCTCCCAGTTCGGCGACCACCTGCGCGATGGGGTCCCAGGGAGTTTCGCGATCGGCCCGAACATAGACGGCCGTGGCATTGTGGAAGCGCTGGCGAACGCTTTGCGCGAGCAGGTTGATGTTGACGGGCTTGTCGCCGAGGAACGATTCGCCATTCTTGCTGATGCTGACGACGGGAAGGTCCTGCGTGGTGTTCTGGACGCGCTTGACCTTCGGCACCTGAATGTCGAGGCCGAATTCCATCACGTTCGCCGTAATCATAAAGATAATCAGCAAGACGAGCACGACGTCCACCAGCGGTACAACGTTGATCTCCGACATCGCCGAGGGGCCGCCGAAGCGCCGTCCGCGATGGCCGCCGTTATTAAAGGAGAATGCCACGTGCGTGTCCGGTTATCCGCCGAAGTCGCGCTCGGCGAGGTTCTGAAACTCGATGGCGAAGTCTTCCATGCGAGTGCCCATCTCGCGGATGCGAGTGCCGAAGACGTTGTAGAAGATGGCCGCCGGAATAGCCGCGGCGAGACCGATGGCGGTGGTGACGAGCGCTTCCGAGATGCCGGGCGCAACGGCGCGGAGACTCGCGCTGCCGGCGTTGCCGAGACCGGCGAAGGCGTCGATGATGCCCCACACCGTGCCGAACAGGCCGATGAAGGGCGAGACCGAAGCCACGGTCGCGAGCCAATTCATGTTGAGTTCCAGCTTGGTGACCTCTTCGCTGATGCCGAGTTGGAGGCTGCGCTCGATTGCGACTTTGTTGACGAGCGCGCCGCGCTGCTTGACCTGGCGTTCGATTTCGCCGTAGCCGAAATCGAAGACGGCGACCAGCGGCGCGGAGCCGAACTGCTCGCTTGCAACCGCGACGGACTGGAGGTTATTGGCTTTGCGGAAGGCGCGTAGAAAGTTGCGATTCTCGCGGCGGGCGCGGCTGAAGACGCTGCCCTTCGAGAAGACGATGGTCCAGGAGAAGAGCGAGAAGAGAACCAGAATGGCGATGACAGCTAGGGGAACGGGCCGGAGGTTTTGAACGATGTCCCAAAGTGTGAAGTCAGCAGGCGACAGCAAAAACGGCAATAGAAATGTCCTCTCGTGAGTTCGCTCTTCATTATAGAGAGCGTGGGTCGGCTAGCTTCTCGAAGGAGACTTACTCCCGCTCTTCGAGGTGCTTGAGGCGCGCGTCCATGACGCCTTCGACTCGCAGCAAAGCTTGATGAGCGGCTTCGAAACGGGCGTTCATTTCGGAGCGGAGAGAGTTTAGTTCCATGCGGACAGAGACAAACTGCGAATCCATATGCTTTTCGAGGCGCTCGATCTGCCGCATGTTAACGAGCATTCCGATGAGAATGACGACCGTCGGAACGCCGATGGAAAGGAGTACTTGCGAATCGGGTGTCAACATCGTCATTTTAGCGGGTTTCGCACCGGCTGGGATCGCCCGGGTCAGATAGCTTCTCGAAATGGGTTAATCCCGCTCTTCGAGGTGTTTGAGGCGCGCGTCCATGACGCCTTCGACTCGCAGCAAAGCTTGATGAGCGGCTTCGAAACGGGCGTTCATTTCGGAGCGGAGAGCTAAGAACTGCGCATCCATGTGCCTTTCCAGGCGCTCGATCTGCCGCATGTTAACGAGCATCCCAATGAGAATGACTATGGTGGGAACGCCGATGGAAAGCAGCACTTGCGAATCGGGGCTCAATACTCAACATTTTAGCCTTTCAAATAGCGAAAAGGGAACCTTGCGGTTCCCTTTCGTCGCGTCGAACATGTTCGACCCTGTAGCTGTGACTAAGTGGTCCCCTTCTCATCGGGGCACTCATGAGTATAGCGTGAGGGTCATGAGTTGCGCCTCAGTTATAGCGGAGCGCCTGCAGCGGATCGATGCGGGAGGCTCGGAGGGTAGGGCCGGCGCCTGCGAGGACGGCTACGGCGAAGAGGACTGCAAGCGAGCCAGCGAAGATGACGGGGTCATTGGCTTCGACGCCGAAGAGTTGTGAGGCGATGGCGCGGGCGAGCAGCACGGCGGCGAACACGCCGAGTACAGCGCCGGCGAGCACAGTGGCGACAATCTCGCGCAAGATGAGTTTGACAATCGACTGGCGGCCGGCGCCGAGCGCCATGCGGATGCCGATCTCGGCAGTGCGGCGAGTCACGCCATAGGCAACGATGCCGTAGAGGCCCAGGCTTGCGAGCAAGAGCGCGAGAAGGCTGGATGCCGTGGTGAGGACGGCGACGGCGCGGTCCTGAAAGACGGAGTTCTGAATCAGCACTTGCATCTTCGACATGTTGGTGACGGGCAGCCCGTGATCGAAGGAGCCGACCAGAGCGCGAATGGCGGACGGGAGCGCGGTATTGCCGGTCTGAGTACGCACCAGGAAGACGGCTTGAGGAGCGGGATCCGTAGCCGGCCCGGATTGCGCGAAGGGCACGAAATAGAACGGGTCGGCGGCTTTGCGCAGGCTGCCGAACTGCGCGTCGCCGACAACGCCTACGATTTGCCGGTCGAGCTTCCAATCCCTACCCGCGCCGGGCGCCATGTGCAGGCCGATGGCTTCCCTGCCCCGGACGAAGCGCTTGACGAAGGCTTGGTTGACGATGACCACTTTCTGATTGGCTGGGCCATCGGCCGCGGTGAACTCTCGGCCTGCGAGGAGCGGGATGCCGAGCGTATGGAAGAAGCCGGGCGCGGCGAGATTGTTGCGGCTGTCCATGTTTTCGTCTTCGGTGGGCTGATACCCTTCGATACTGATGTTGGTGGAGGAGTCGGCATTGGAATACGGCCCGAATTGGCAGTAGGAGGCGGCGGTCACGGTAGGAGTGGAGGAGAGGCGCTGCTCGATTTGCGTGTAGAGGGAAAGGGCGCGGGCGGAGTCATAGCGGTCGAGCGCGGGATCGAGCGTGAAGGACAGGAGATCTTCGGCATGAAAGCCCGGGTTGTGATGGAGCAGTTTCAGAAGGCTTTTGGTGAACAGACCGGCGCCGGCAAGAAGCACCACGCACAGCGCAATTTCACAGACGACCAAGGCGCGGCGAATGCGGGTGTGGCCCGCCCCCGACGACTGGCGCATTTGATCCTTGAGCACGGAGGCTGGCTCGGAGCTGACTTGCCACGCAGGCAGGATGCCGAAGGCGAGCCCGGAGGCGAGCGAGACGGCGATGGCGAATAGGAGGATAGACCAATCGAAACGGCTGCCGACCCAGCCGGCTGTGACGTCGGCGGGCACCATTCGAAGAATGCCGCTGGTGAGGGTGAGCGAGAGAAGAACGCCGACGACCGCTCCGAGCAGGCAGAGCAGAAGGCTTTCGGCGAGTAGTTGGGAGACGATTTGCCAGCGGCTTGCGCCTACCGACTTTCGAACGGCAATTTCCGTTCGGCGGGCGCTGGCGCGCACGAGGAGCAGGCCGGCGAGATTCGAGCAGGCGATGAGGAGCAGAACACCGGCGGAGATCAGCAGAACGGAGAGCGGTTTCTTCCAACTGGTCTCAAGCGCGTTCAGCGCGGACGTGGCGGGGTGGAGCTCGAGGCGGTTGGCGAGGACGCGGTCGCGGCTGTGCTGGCTGACGATGTGCATAGGGCCGATTTCGTCGCGCAGGGTGGCTGTGAAGAGCGGGTTTAGGAAGGCTTGCGCTTTGGCGCGCGAGACATTAGGGCGGAGGCGCGCGAGAAGGGTGAGCCAATGGAAGCCGGGATCGTCGAGGCCATTGAAGCCGGGCATGGCGAGGGGCGCCATCGAGATGGGCAGGTAGAGGTCGGGCGTTTGCCCGGAGAGCAGGCCGCGAAAGTTTGGCGGGGCGATTCCGACGATCGTGACAGCGTTGTTGTTGACCAGAACGCTTTGGCCGATGACGTTCGCTCCACCGTATTTTTGGGTCCAGAATGCGTAGCCGAGCACGGCGACCCGATTGGCGGTGCGGGCGTCGTCGGTGGGCGAAAGCAGGCGGCCGCCGATAGGCCTGACTCCTAGCACATCGAAAAAGTTGCCGGAGACGATTTCGGTTTGGGCTCGCTCCGTGTTGCCGTTGCGCATGATGTCTACGGCGGCGAACGAGCGCGCGATCATGCCTTGCGAGACCGATCCGGAGGCGTCGCGGAGGCTGCGGTAGAGCGGATAGGAGAGCGGGGGTTCGGCGTTGTCGCTGCTGGACCAACCGGGGATGCTGCCGGTGCGGTGGAGCACGAAGAGCTGTTGGGGATCGCGGACGGGCAGTTGGCGCAGAAGGACCTGGTAGAAGAGCGAAAAGATGGCGGTGGTGGCGCCGATGCCAAGGCCGAGGGTGGCGATGGCAGTGAAGAAGAAGATGGGGCTGCGGCGCAGGGTGCGCCAGGCGTATTGGAAGTTGCGGATCACGAGGGCCTCTTTCGTGAGTGTAGAGAATTTTGGACGGCGCGGGTCATTTTGCGAAACGAAGCCAATCGGGAGGCGAAGAGAGGGCGCGTTTTGCCGAACGAAATGGGGAGGTGAGTTTGCGGAACGAAGCCAGTCGGGGCCGGACGGACGGGTGGAGCATGTCGCGAGAGTAATGGGATGGACGTTGAGGTGGGTGGTCGATTGGCCGTAAGTAGCTGAATAGTTGGGAACTATAAAGATGCGCTGTCAGGCGGGAACTGGTGTCCGCTGTTTGAGCGTCGGCAGGCGATCAATCAATTTGCCTGATTTTTCTTGGGCCAGACGGAGATCATAAAAGGTTTGAAGGTTCAGCCAGAACTCCGGAGAGGTGCCGAAGAAATGTGCGAGCCGTAGCGCCGTGTCGCCCGTGATGGATCGCCGCGCGTTTAGGATGGCCGTTACGCGGTTCGTCGGCACCCCCAAGTGGCGCGATAATTCCGCGGCGCTCATGCGGAACGTTTCCAGTTCTTCCCGCAGGTGGTCGCCTGGATGGATGGCGGGTCGTGCCATGTGTTCTCCTCCCTGTTCCCTTCTAATGATGATCCACGGTCTTGATTGAAGGCTATGCCCAGGCCGCCGGCATTTTCTGCGAAACGAAGCCAATCTGCGCGAGTGGGGCTGCGAGGGCGGATTGGGGGAACGAAATGGGCGTAGCGGACATTTTGCGGAACGAAGCCAATTTCGGCGGGACGGACGGGTGGAGCATGTGGCGAGGGTAATGGATTGGGCGTTGCGGTGGGTGGTCGATCGGCCGTAAGTAGCTGAAATATCGACGATATTATTTCGAATTCGGGACCTTGAGCGGCGGTCTTTTGGAAGAAAAGGAGATGAAAGCAAATCCTTTCTTCGAGAAAGTACCGGCCTTCGCAGCTTTCGTACTAGTCCACCGGCTGTTACGGGTGGAATGCAAAGCCGATACGCTCAGGGAATGAAAACACTCATTACCCTTCTCCTCGCTTTAGGACTGGCAGCGGCCGTCGTTTCCGCCGAACCGCCATTTCCTCCTTGCAACCCTTGTCAACCCACTCCTGGGGTAGTTCGGGCAGACCCGCCTTATCCGGACCCGCCTGTGGTTGCGGGCTTCGCCAAAACCGTTGTGTCTGCTACCCAGCCCGTCTCAGATCCGCCTTTGAATTTCGAATCGGACGCGAGGGTTTCTGCCGACCCACCGTATCCAGATCCGCCTTCTCTGACTGAACTGGCAGCGAAGGTTGTTGTTCCTGATCCTCCGTATCCGGATCCGCCTACGAACACTTGGCTGAGAACAATCGGTTTTTCCGCCGACCCGCCGTATCCTCCTTGCGACCCGTGCGTCGGCGGAAAACCGCCAGTTCTGCTCGGTCGACGCAGCTTATAGTATGGTGGCGGTTACGGCGTTTACGCCGCGACCGCCATGATTACCCTGTGGTGGATTTCTATTGCCCTTGAGTTAGCCGTCGCGGCTCGCATCTTCGCTTCACGGCTGCTGAAGGATTTGCCTGCGTTCTTCGCGTTCGTTTTATTCGGCGCAGTTTCCGACGTTCTCCTGACAACTGTAAGATCTAATCGTTACGAGTACACTGTTGCGTGGTCCATTATCGGCGTGGTGAATGTCGCCGCGCACATCCTTGTGGCAGTTGAACTTTATCTCGCGTATGCTCGGCTCTATAAGCCGGATCGGGCCAGTAAACGTCTATTCGCAACTTGCCTTATTGCCTCCGCAACAGTCGGCTTCATCATGCTGCAGTTTCAACCGAAAGCCGATGAACGAATAACGGCGATCCTGGTTTTGGCTTACATTTGGTGTACGTTTGTGCTCTGGTGGGTAACTGCGTTCGTCGTTCTGTTCGGCTTGGCATTTCAGCTCATTTCCATCAAGCCGCCGTCAAATTTGAGGGTGCACGCACGCTTGCTCGCGACCTACTTTGCAATTAGACTATATGGTCAAATCCTGGTAGACGCATCCGCGCGTCACCCTTTCACAGCCAGTATGGTCCGAATTAGCGGATCGATTCTCTGCCTTGCCGGATGGGCGGTGTTGCTGAAGCGCGGCGGATTCGAACGGCATACACCGAATCCAAGGATTGCGGAGGCTGCACGCGCAACACGCGAGCGCATGCTCGCCGAGATTTCAGACCCAGCCGGGAGCCAAGGCGTCCACACGCGCGGCGAGGAGTGAGTTGAGATTCTCGATCCTCTTATTGAGCGATTGTTCGCGGAGAGGATAGCCGAGCCGGAATCGCACGCCTGCGAGCAGGAGATGGACGATGCTCGATTCAATCTGCCAGCGGATTTTGAAGAGGTCGCCGGTGCGCAGCTCGCCGACACGGGCGTGCTCGCGTTCGAAGGCGTGCAGATGGAGGAGGTCGCGGCGCACCATGAACAAGGTCGCGAAGAATTCGGCGGAACGCTTGCGCACGATTTTCGGAACCGATATCGCGCGCGCGGATTTCTTCACTTCCGCGAAGATTGCCGGGTGAATGGTGTTCGCCAGATGGTCGATTCTTCCGAAATGAGCTTGCTTACGGATCTGGCGCAAGAGGCACCCCGCTTGAACAGCTCTTTCTACCGCCAGAAGATATTCGAGTTCCTGGACAATTCCCGGATAAATGCGTTCAAATCGGGTGCTAGGCACAGCGGTTATCAGTGTAAAGTGCCGCGTGTTCCGCGTCAAGGGGCGGATTGCGCGGTTAGGGTTCTTCGAGTTCCGAACGCGAGAAGAGGTCCTGGAGCAGTGCCTGGATGATGCGGCGATTGGGGTCGGTTTGGGACTCCGTCATAAAGGAGATGAATGCGTAGACGGAGGCGGCCATTTTGCGCGGGACGGTGACGCTGAGCTGGTCCTCGGAGCCGAGGGCGAGGGCGCGGGCCATTTCCTCTAGTAAGTGGTCGGCGGTCATTGGGCTCGCGGCGGCGGTCAGTTTGTCGATGAGCGGCTGGTCGAGGGGGACGAAGATCCCGGAGGACTGCCCTTCGCTGGGGATGATGGCGATTTTTCCGCGATTGTCGACGAAGGTCTTGACGAAGCGCTGGAGGGCGGAGGTCATGCCGCCGTGGCCGCCGGCGGCTTTGCGGAAGCGTTCGCGGAGGGAGGGCTCGACGGCAAAGGACAACTGTGGACGGTCAGGCCTTTTCTGTAATGGCTCAATGACTTCGCGTCTTTTCAACAGAATCCTCGTAGATTTTGCTTGACTAGCAAGCCAGTTCCTAGCAAGCTAGTAAGTGGTGGAGTAGGTAACGTCAGCTAAAGGGGACTATGCCACCTAGTTGGGGAAAAAGCAAGTTGAATCTCTCGGTTACCAATCATAGGCCGGTGCCTGCCAGCGATTACAAACCGTTCCTCCGTACGGCGACCAAGGAGTGTATTTGCCTTCACCCCTTAGGCTTTCTTACTTTCGTACGGGCAGGAGAGGCTTCCTGGACTTCAAAATTGCCCTCTGTTAACCAATCTTGACCCGCGGTGTCCACCTCGCAACCGGCATTCTCTAACTTTGTTGCCAACTCTCGCCTGCTCTCAGGATTTCCAATTAGATGCACGACGTGTCGGCCAGCCAAATCGCTGAACGGTCTATGTTCGCCGACTTGGACCAACACGGTATGTTCAGGGCTTCGACCATACGCCATCCCCGCTTCAAACAAGACGTTCGGTCGCGATTGCCCTGTTAGCTCTCGTTCGTAAGGGGAATCTGACGGTCGAATGAATACGGATTTCAGGCGAGCCTCATCATCTGGTGAGAACAAGACAACAACCGCAGCTGCATTCTGGAAGGCTGCTTCGAGCACTTCACTTATGTACGGGCTAGGCTTCTTGGTCAATCCAATCGCGCGAACCCACTCGATGGGATTCAACCCGAAGGCGCGCAGGAGAGCGAACATAGATCGTCGCAGCGTTTCGTTTCTTCCGTGAACGACAAACACAGATTTCGAATGCTTGCGTGATGTGGCCCTGGGCTTTCCCTTGTTTCTCCGGCTCCCGGCGGTCACAGGTCGCATACTGGATGGAAGGTGGACGATCCCCGAAGTGGCTCCGGATCTCGCGTTGCGCAGTTCAGCTAGGTCCTGGCTTGACGCGTATCGGGCTATACCGATGCCGTGGTCATCAGCTAACGCAATGGCCGCCAGATCTCGGGGCAACCTCGTTTCGCGGACCTTCGCGCCAATTAGAGCGTACAGACGCTTTGGGCCGACTCCAAGCTTCTCACCAAGACGATTGAGGAGCGCCGGGTTGATTCTCGCCACGATTCTACTCGCCAGGGGAGCCTGAACCCCATCGAGTAGGCTGCTTCTTAAAATTGTAGAGAGCTACTGCCACGGTGTTCGGCTTCATACCCAGCAGTTTGGAGATTTCTGCATTCGTGAACCCCGCTCCGTTAAGCCGAGCGACTTGCTCCTGAACGGGCAGTCCCTTCACTACACTAAGGGCAAGAAGATTGGCGACTTTCTCATAAGCCGTAGTCGACGTTTGCCCGCTCGTAACTTTACCGTTTGCCGGCTCGCCTTGCTTTGGCATTCTTTCCTCGGGCTTTCCGCTCCTTGCTTTGCCGGTTCAGCTCTGCTATAGAAGCCGGCGTTGTATCAAGCATGGCGGCTACATCCTTGCGGTCTAGGCCAAGAGCCTCAAGGAAACGAGCTCTCTCAACTATCGTCTTGTTGTGGATTTCCGCGCTTTGCATACAACCGTACGCTAAGCACTTCGCAATAATCGGGAGCCAGACTTCATTTGCTTCGTCGCCATTCACGGGTACTGTTCCTTCCGTTTAATATGTGTCGTTCTCGATCTCCTGGAGCAGGATAAGCGCGACCGCTTAGAGTCAAGTTTCTCATAAAATAGCATTAGTGTTTAAAACGCGCAATACCGCTTCTGTTTAGGCACCAAACGGCCGGTTCCGGGAGTCGACTGTGCCGGACCACCAGCCTGCGCACATACCCATGTTTGCAGGCTCGATAAAGGGATCTCCTCGACTGGAGCGTTCTCGGATCAGGCATCGTCCGTGGAGCATTGAGTCGGTCGTCGGGCTCGAAGACGAGGTTCTCTACTCGATCTTGACTATTGCCGGGGTCGAAGATCATACTTAGACTCTGATAGGAGGTCGAATTATGGAAACCTTGCAATTGAAGAAAGTCACCCTTCGGGATTTTTCGGCGGAGGAGATTCGGTCGAGCGCTGCCGCAACTGGAGAGCACAGCGGCTGCTTTCCGGTAACCATTTGCTGCCCGTTCACAACACCCGAAGGTGACGCCTATCTCCACAGCCGCCCCGTGGCCGAACGAGGAGCACGGCAGGCCCAAGACTAGATCTCGCGCGACGCGGGGTCGAACCCTGGGCACGAGGGTCATCCTCAAACAGAAGTGGACGCCCATCCTTACGGGCGAGACTGCCAGGCGCGGATGGCAGGCCGTCGAGGCTGTCTCTCAGGCGCTGTTGAGTCGCAATGACGCGGCGCAGACCCACGCCACGACTCCGCAGTGCTGCTACGAAAACGCGCTCTTGTGCCGCTATCTCGCGGCGGCAACCAACGAACAGCACTGGGTGAATCGCGCTCATACGTTCCTCAATGAAGCGATCGACGACGCGCAATCCCTGGTGCCGAGCCTCGGCTTGTTTGCAGGGCTCGGCGGACTGGGATGGACAATCGAACATCTCTCGCGCTTTGACAGCAGAGAGGCCGGCGACGATCAGGACTCGAATGTGGAGATCGATGCCGCCATCTTGCGCACTTTGGAGCGAGGCCTCTGGCCGGGACCCTATGACTTGATCAGCGGACTGGTGGGATTCGGCGTTTACTTCCTGGAGCGACTGCCGGCGGAGAACGCGATTCGTGGGATCAAGGCCGTGATCTCTCAGTTGGAGAGCCTTGCGAGGCACACCGGCCAGGGCATCACGTGGCACACGCGGGCCGATCTGCTGCCGGACTGGCAACGCGAGCGGTATCCGCAGGGGTACTACAATCTCGGGGTCGCGCACGGAGTTCCCGGCGTCCTTTATTTCCTGGCCGAAGTAGCGGAACGGGGCGTCGATGAGCGAGCAGAAGGAATGCTCGGGGGAGCGATGGCATGGTTCCTGATGCAGCGGCGGCCGCGTGGCTCGTTATCGTGGTTCCCGCCATGGATCGCGACGGAGGAACCTTCCGATACGCGGCTCGCGTGGTGCTACGGGGACCTGGGGATTGCGGGGGTGCTGCTGGGGATTTCGCGGCGAGCCGGACGCGCGGATTGGCGAACGTTCGCGGAAGGCTTGGTCGAGAATTGTCTCGCGTGGCCCGTGGAGCGGGCCGGAGTCAACGAGGCGCCGCTTTGCCACGGAGCCGCAGGAGCCGCACACATCTTCAACCGCATCTATCAGGACGAAGGAGATGAGCGGCGCCGCGATGCAGCAAACGCTTGGTTCGAGCGGGCGCTTGCGATGTGGCGGCCGGGCTCGGGCGTGGGCGGATTTTCGGTGTTCACACTTCCCGATCCAAATGGGCCGGTCGTGTGGAAGGCGTCGCCGGCTTTGCTCGATGGATCGCTGGGGGTCGCGTTGGCGCTGTTGGCGGGTTTGACGCCAATAGAACCGCAGTGGGACCGATTAATGCTGCTTTCCGCGCGAGCGTAAGAACTCACGCCGGGGCTTAAATAGAATCTGGACGAGCGAGTTCGCGGGCGAGGCGGCCGTCATACAGGCGGAAGAGGAAATTGTAGAGCACCACCTCGTGCTGCCGCCAGTCGGAACGCAACATGCGGTTCACGTGCATATGAACGTAGCTGCGGAGCAGATTCTCGATAGGAGCGTTCAGGCGGCCGGCTTCAGACAACGCGCGTAGCGTGGCGGCGACTTCGCGAGTGCGTATGCTGCGCCGGTCGAAAGCCTTGCGGGCGAAGTCGAGTTCGCCCGGTTTGGATGGATCGAGCAGCGTTTGAAGGCTGGGACGTAAAGAGCGAAAGCGCTCGCCGACGCTTTGCCTTTCTTGCGCGGACACATGGAATTCGCGGCTGTAGTGATCCTCCAGGGTGGCCATGAGCGAGCGTTTGGTTCGCAAGTCGAGGTCGAAGTCGGAGGCGAGCATGTCCGCACCGAGCAGCGCGGCGCGCCACCTGCGATCGAGACCTTCGTCGCCGCTCAGGTTGCGCAGGATTTCTAGGGCTGCGTCGCTATCGGCGCAGAACAATTGCTCGGAGGCGAGGACGCCTTCGAATCCGCCATAGCGCTCGATTTCGCGTTCATAGGTGTCGAGCTGGATCTTATAAAGAGTGCCCGATTCAAGAAGGGGGCTGAATGCAGCAGAGAGCATGGGCATCAGTTCGCCCAGCAAGCGCGCGGGCTCGCCCTGAAAGCGGAGGCGGAGATGAAGCTGAGGATCGCGGTAGCGGATGAAGAACCATTGCGCGGCGATTCGGCGCTCGATAGCGGTCTCAAGGACGGGTGCAACAAGACTCAGGGCATCGTCAAGCGCGGCGGCGCCTCCGTAGAGTTTTAGGAACAGCCAATCGGAACCGGGAGCCAGGGAGCGCGCGTTGCGGCCGACTGCGGAGGGGACGGCGGGTGGGAAGATTTCTCGCCGAGGTTCGGCGGCGGCGTGCTTCCTTACTAGCGGCACGTGCAACTCATGGCAGAAGCGGCCCTCGGGTCCTTCCAGGCAGAGTTCATCCGGACCCGGAAACAGCTCCAGAAGATTGGCTTCTCTACTGCGCTTAAGCGCGTGTACGAAAGCATCGACGGCGAGTATGTTGTCCAGGTCGACGGGCAGCGTTTGATCGGCTTGTTCGAAGGTGACCCAGCGGGGCAGGTTGCGTTCGCGGCGCAGCTCTTGCATGGAAGCAAAGCGGGCGGCTTTCTCGCGAGCGGAAAGGCGCTGTATGTCGCCGTGACTCAGATGCCAGCGGGCGGCGGAGAGAACGACCCGGCCAACGCGTACGCGCGGCAGGTAATCCGGATTCTTGGCCGCCTCCCACAAGAAATTCGGCACAGAGACGCCCTGGAGCTGAAGATGGCCCAGAAAGCGATAGACGGAAGGCAGCTTGGGATTCCCGAAGCTGTGCGCGTTGGTCATGCGCGGGACGACCTCTTTGCCGAGCCGGTTGGAGCGCAGCACGATGCGATCGTTTTGCACGCTCACGAGCAGGTCCGAGAGCGGCAATTGCCGATCGAGCGGAGCGCCGGAGCGTCCCATGTAGACGATTTCGTAATCCCGCAAGACTGGACGGCAGACAACGTTTCCCATTCGCTCGTCGGGCAGGTAGACGATTTCGGCGAATACCGCGTCCGGCCGCAGGCTTTCTTCCTCACGAAGATGGAGGCGAACGAACCGCTCCAGATCCGGATCGGCGTGACAGAAGCGTCCGAAGGTGCGAGCGCCGCTCGGACCGGTTATCGCTTTGAGGAGAAGTTTGAAGTCGCCTTGGCGAACCGAATCCATGGACGGGGCGGCGAGAACGGCAATGGCAGTGAATGCGTCGGGGAGAGCGCCGGCGGCGATGTTGATGGGAGGCAGGTCTTTGGAATCGAGGGCGACCTCCGTTCCCGTAGCCAGGGACTGCCGCAGAAGCTTGCGCCGGAGGACAGCGCCGATGTCACTGGTTGCCTGTTCCTTTTCTTGCGCGCCGAAGTGGAGACCCCGCAGCAGGGGCGAACTCTCGCGGCCCGAATATCCGAAGCCAATTCCGATCTCTTCGTCGAGAGCCTCTTGGAGCGGAACCCACGCGCGGTCGTAGCGCGAGGTAAAGGCGCTCTGAAACTCTTTCAATGGCTCGATTTCGATGGGCGGGTAGAGGCGGCACAACAACTCGACGCCATGGAGTATTTCGTCGAGCACCTCTCGCGTGAGCACGGCGCGATGCACCGGCTTCACCATGTCGACCTGAAAGAGTTTTGACGTGTCCAGCCTTGCAGTGTCGTGCGCAGGGGTATCGGTTCGGGCCGGTAAGGTTTCGAGTTTGCTCGCGATGGCGGTGTAGTCTTGCCGGGAGGCGGTCAGTCCTTTTTGCTCGATGATTGCGAGATGGTCACGAACCGAGGAGAGCGTTTCGGCCACGCCGGTCAGCTTGGGGCGGCCCTGCATCTGCGCGATCAGGTCATCAAGGGCGGGCTGGCCGGTGACCGGAGGCATGAGGCTGGACACAAGCATGCCCTGGGAGATCAACTCATGGATGTAGTCGAAGATCTGTTGTTCGGTGACGGTGGGCTCGGCGAGGCGGCGGATTAATTCGGCTAGCTGCGCGAGGGTTGCGCCAGACGAGGCGGCCCCTAAGACGGCGTTCACATAGCGATCGGCTTCTACCTTCACCAGGTGGTGCGATCGATTGAGTCCGACGACGCGCGATTCGAGGTAATGCCAGGAGTTGCCGATGCGGTGCAGGCTCGCGCTGGGCCAGTAGTGTAGCGCCTCGGCTATTGTGCGGTCGCGTTGCAGCGCGGATGTTAACGCGTCGAGGTAATCGAAATCCAGACGGCAGCTCAGGCGGTAATGGCGTTGTGGGGCGAGCGATAGGTCGGCGAGCGCGCTCTCGTCGCAGCCTACTTCGCCTGTGGAGCAACCGGAAAAAAGGCCGAACGGGGTCGCCCGCCCGGCCATTCTAGAGAAATAGCGAATCAGGGCGCGCTCGGCCTGAAGGGATTTCTTATCGCTCGGGTTGCTCTTCCAGTGATCGATGCCAAGCTGGAGCGAGCCGGATGCAACATAAAGCGCGTGTTCGATTTCGGGCCGCTGAACGATGGTGAGCAGACGTTCGCGAAGCAGGCGCGCATCCTGTTCCCAGGCCTGCTGCATACACTCATCGGACGCACCCTTCAGCCAAAGAGCGCGGCTCCCAGTGCCCTGCCCCCATGCGCTCAATTCCGAGAAGGGCAGCAGCGGCGAGCGGATGACGAAGAAGCCTGAATGAGTGAAAGCCGAGGCAAATTCGTTGGCTTCGACAGCGGACATCTTCTGACTACTGGGCGCGGACGATCAAGAGAGTCATGTCGTCGTGCTGCGGGGCGCCGGCGGTGAAGGTATCGACGTTGGCGAGAATCGAGCGGATCATGTCGGGGGCGGAGAGAGAGTCGCAGGCTTGGATGGCCGACATGAGACGCTGCTCGTCGAACTCCTCGTCGGCGTGGTTCATGGCTTCGCTGATTCCGTCGGTGAAGGCGACTAAGACGTCGTGGGGCTCAAGTGGGACGGCGGCTTCGCGGTAGGGGAAGTCGGGAAAGAGTCCGATGACCGTGCCGCCTTCTTCGAGCCGGATAACCTGGTGAGACTCGCGATGGCGGCAGAGCATGGGCGGGTTGTGGCCGGCGTTGACGTAATGCAAGAGCCGGGTGGCGGGATCGTATTGCGCGTAGAAGAAAGTCGCATACCGGTTTTCGGCGGAGGCTTCGTAGACGAGGCGGTTGACGTGATGAATCATCTCGCAGAGCGATTCAGAGGGCTTGAGGGTCTGGCCGCGCAGGGACGCCTGTAGACTCGCCATCATGAGCGCGGCCGCGATTCCCTTCCCCGATACGTCACCGATCGCGATGCCAAGGCAGCCATTATCGAGCGGAACGAAATCGTAGTAATCGCCACCCACGCCGAGCGCGGGGCGGCAGTAGCCGGCGAATTCGAGACCTGGGATGGTCGGAAGCTTTTGAGGGAAGAGGCGCTGCTGGACTTCGCGGGCGATTTCGAGCTCGCGGTCGAGGCGTTCGCGCTGGGCGACTTCGCGGCGAATGCTTTCGGTGAGTTCCGCGTTCTCAAGAGCGAGGCCGGTTTGGGAGGCGACGGCGCTGAGTAGTTGCAGGTCGGCTTGCGAATAAGGCGCATCCGATTTCTTGGGGCCGAGACTGATGACGCCGAGTAGACGAGTGTCGAGCGAGACCGGGAGCAGGACCTGCGCGCCGAGTTCTTGAAGCGCTGTTTGCTCTTCGTCGGGGGCGGCGTGGACCCAGGATTGAGGATCGTCGAAGTAGATTTTGGCGGGGGAGCGCGACTGCTTCAGAAAGCGCACGGTGGCGGTGTCGCGGCGGAGTTGGACGGCGGGCGAGGCGCCATAACCGAGCGCGTAGGCGGGTTGATAGAGAGCGCCGCGCTCGAGCAGCATGGCGATGCGGGAGACGTGGAGCGAATCGGCGATGCGGCGGGCTACGGTTTCAAGGAGAGCGCGGGTGTCGCGAATGGTAGCAACGGAATTACTGAGATCGGTGAGGACGAGTTCGGCGTTGTAGGCCTCGCGGAAGAAGCGGCGGTCCATCCAGAGCTTGAATTTCCCGGTGAGGCGGCCGAAGGCGGAGACAATGACAGAGCCGAGGGCGCCAATGAGGATGCCGGCCCAGGTGCGATGGCTCTCAATCGCCAAATTGACGAAGAGTATGACAGTGGCCGTGATCAGCACGATGCGTGCAAACTTGACTCCGGTGCTAGCGAGCGCGTAGCGAACGCCGCTGCGAATGACCATACGCACGTCCATGGCGCGCTGGACCACGATGACATAGGCCATGGTGATGGGAAAGAAGACCAGCATCAGCAGGCAAATGGTGACCAACCAGAAAGGAAAAGGAGGCAGGAGGCCGACCTCTGAAAGGATGACGAACAGGATGGGAACGAGCGCGAGCGAACAGCCCGCGGACATCACGCGCATGCGGCGGCGAGCGTCGGGTGTTTTCAGAGTATGCCGTTTATACCCGAGCAGGGCGAAGAAGCCGGCGATGTAGCAGGCGATAAAGATGCGGAGCGGGTTTTCGATGCGGTCGAAGAAGTCGACGAGCGGCCGGATGGCGGCCATGTGATTGCCTTCGCGAAACCCAAGATAGAGCTCGATGAGGCAGAAGAGGAGCAGCGGCGCGGCGGTGAGCCAAGTGAGCCGGCGGTGTTTTCGGGCGAATTCCGACGGGACGGGAAAATAGAACGCGAACAGGACCATCCAGGCGGGCCAGAGATCGTTGAGGAGGGAGTGATAGGCAATGAAGATCTCGCGCCAGGGCGACCAGACGGCCCAATAGCCGTGCGCTCCGACTAGTTGGCCGAAGGATGCGAGCATCCCGAGAGTGATCCAGGCGAGAGGATCGGTGGGGCGGGCGAAGGCGATGAAGAAGCCAAGCAGAAGGCAAGCGAGAGGAAGGACGGCGAACAAGCCGAACAAGAAGCTCCATTCGACGGGGTCTGGCTTGACAGAGTGGGGCCGAATGGTGACGGTCTTGATTTCCGAATGGCCGGCAATCGTGCGGCGGACGGTGAGAGTGAGGCTCTCGCCGGGATGCAGGTGGAACATGATGTTGTCGAGCTGCTCGGCGCCGAAGACTGGCTGGCCGTTTTCTGCGAGGATGTCGTCGCCGACCTGGAGACCGCTGTGCTGGAAGGCGGTAGAAAGGCGATGGATCTGGACGGTTTCGGAGCGCGTCGCGAAAGGCTCGTCGACGTGCTGAGAGGGCGTGGCCTGGCCATACACGATAACGATCGAGATGGTGAGCTGCGCGATGAGAGCCCAAGCGAACAGCACACCGAGGATGACGTATTGCAGCGTGGGTCTGGAGGGGCGTTCAAGCGATGGCATTCAAAGGGCTGCGTTTACGACTATATAAGACGTAAATGAAAAGCCCGATGACGAGCCAGACCACGAAACGGACCCAGGTGGCGAGCGGGAGCCCGAGCATGAGGCCGAAGCAACAGGCCATGGAAATGATGGGCGTGGCGGGGGAGAACGGAACCTTAAAGGAGCGCGGGCGCGCGGGCTGGGATCGGCGCAGAATGATGACGCCGCAGGAGACAACGATGAAGGCGAACAGGGTGCCGATGTTGGAGAGGTCGGCGAGAGTGCCGATGTCCCAGATGCCGGCGGGGATGCCGACCGCGAGACCGGCGATCCAGGTGCTGACGTGGGGAGTGCGGAATTTTTTGTGAACTCGGGAGAAGACGTCGGGCAGGAGACGGTCGCGCGACATGGCGAACCAGATACGGGCCTGGCCGTATTGATAGACGAGCAGCGAGGAGAGCATGCCGAGCAGAGCGCCGACGGTGACGGTGAAGCGCAGCTTATTCATGCCGACGGCCTGGAGAGCGTTGGCGACGGGTGAGGCGTTATCGAGCGTGCGCCAGTTGGCGATGCCGGTGAGCACGAAGGCGACGGACGTATAGAGGATGCCGCAAACGATCAGGGTGCCGATGATGCCGATGGGCATATTGCGCTGCGGGCTGCGGCACTCTTCGGCGGCGGTGGAGACGGAATCGAAGCCGATGAAGGTGAAGAAGACGATCGCGGCGCCACTCAGCACGCCGTTGTAGCCGTTGGGCAGAAACGGATGAAGGTTGGAGGCGGTGACGGCGCGCGCGGCGCCGAAGACGAACAGCAGGATGGCGCCGAGCTTGATGGCGACCATGATGTTGTTGGCGCCAGCGCTTTCTTTCACCCCGCGCACGAGTACCCAACTGAGCAGCATGACGATCAGCAGGGCAGGCACGTTGAAGAAGCTGCCGGTGAGGTGACCTTCGACTATGGCGGGCTCGGAAAGATATTGTGGCAGATGCACGCCGAACAGGTAATCGCACATGACATTGAAGTAGGCGGAGAAGCCGACCGCGACAGACATGTTGGAGACGGCGTATTCGAGGATGAGATCCCAGCCGATGATCCAGGCGAAGATTTCGCCCATGGTGGTGTAGGCGTACGTGTAGGCGCTGCCTGCGATAGGAATCATAGAAGCGAGTTCGGCATAGCAGAGGGCCGCGAACCCACACGTTAGGGCGACCAGGATAAAGGACAGCGTGATGCCGGGGCCTGCGCCGGGCCGGCCTATGACGGAAGCAGCAGAGCCGCCGTGGAGCATGAGATCGAGCAGCGGCGCATTAAAGATGGAGGCAACTGCCATGTGCTGTCCGGCAGCGGCGGTGCCGGTGACAGTGAAGATGCCGCCACCGATTACGGCGCCGATGCCGAAGGCGATGAGGCTCCAGGGCCCAAGCGAACGCTTAAGGCGCTTACTTTCGTGATGAGCCTCATCGACCAGGCCATCGATACTCTTCGTTTTGAGGAGTTGATTGAACACGTAACGGGCAGTATAGCGATTCGGCGCGCCGCGAAAGAACGCGGCAGACAAGACCCGCGAGGCAGGCAATCCCAAGCATTCCGAACGTGGAGGGTTCGGGAACAGCGCTTTGGGCAGGCCCGAAGACGGCCGCAAACGCCAGATCGGAAGCGACGATTCCCGGGTATTGGAAGTAATAGCCCTGACTCGACCCTAAACACAGCGTGCTCAACTGCAGCTGATCGCAACTGTTCGTCTCGCCCCACCGCTCGCCTTCGACGGCGCTCAGAGGAGTCGAGCTTTCGTGCAAAGCACCCGCGGAGGCAAAAACCATTTCACCGCCCGAGTAGGTGTCATTCAGAGTGACGCCGAAGGAATCGGCATCGTAGAAACTCTGTTGCGTAATACCCAGAGTGGAAAAAAGTACTACATATTGACTTCCGGGCGAGAGCTGCACATCGGGGGAAAAGGTCAGGTTATAGAAATTGTTCAGGTAAGGAGCGGGTCCGATCATCTGCGGAGTAGGGGTGGGAACGGACGCCAGCGCCGGCCCAACGGGGCGAAAATCGGCAGTATTCCAAGCGAATACCGCCGCGGTCATGTTCATTTGGAATCCGACAGGCGAGCCCGGCATGGCGACCGTGAAACTCTGGAGAACGGTGTTGCCATCAGCGGGCGCGGTAATGACCTGCCCGACCGTGGGGGCCGGGACGGTATATCCGGCGGGATTGAGCGGACCATTCCACGCACCGATAGCGGCTTGCGTACCGGCATAGCCGTCCTCGACGCCAGGAGTCGCCCAATATGAGAGGTTGCCTATGGTTTCGCTAAGACCGAGAGCGGAGGATGAAAGCAGACAAGCGGCGGAAATCAGCAGCCGCTGGGCAAGTTGACGAGAATAAGTCATTGTGGTCTAGATTGCCTTTGCACCCGACAAAGTTACATGAGTATTGGTCAGGGGCGTACTAAACTTAAGGCGACTTCTTGCCTGCTTACTCCATGCGCAGGGCGGTCGTGGCGCGACGGGCGGCTTTCGACTGAATGGAGTTTCATCGTTTGGCGTAGGCCGTGAAGATGTGATCCTTCGATGCCGCTAGCGTGTGGCATGCGGCGCCGCACTTGGCGTCGTGGTTCTGGGGCGGCTTACTGGCCGAAGTGGCGGGTGTGAAGATACCGGATGCTGCGTCATAGTCGAAGGTCGCATATCCCCATCCATGCGTGTCCGGAAATCTCTTGCTGTCCTTAACGATGAGTTCGACCGCAGCCAAGTCACCGGGCACCGTGTCTGGAGTTTTAGCGGAAAATGGCGGATCGGTTATCTGTTTCGGCCTCCACTCGATCTTCGCAATCTTGGAACCATCCGGAAACGGCTTGCCGTTGCCGGGAACACCTTCCTTGTAAGCGTCGATCATCACGGGATTGGCAACGATGAGCCGGATTACGTGCGGGGCGTCGGTGAGACTCGGTCCAACAGCTTGCCAGTCTTCGTATCCCTTAATCTCAGACAATGCGAGCCCGCCCGGGACCTTCACAGCGTACTTATCTTGGTTGTCCTGCGCGGCGGTGGTCCCGCCAAGGACGATCGCGAGCCCCCCAATAATCGGCGCAATCAGCAGTACCATTTTGTGTTTCATATGCACAGCCTCATTTAGTTCGGCGTTGTTACATCGGTGATCTGTGGTCTTCAGCGTGGGAAGTAGTGCGCCAAACTGGCTCACGCCTTACTCTGCTGAAGCAAAGTATTTACGAGGTCGGGACCGGAGCCGCCGCAAGCACGACGGGTGTCACGAATAGAACGTTGAACCATTCTAAGTCCGAAAGGCACAAGAACGGTAATCGGGCGCCCTCATAATGCTACGGAGTTACAGCACACACGGCATCCTAGCGGCGCCGCGATCGTCTTTCTGGAAGCCCGGCCACGGCGAGCAGCATCGAACGCGCAGAGATCAAGTCAAGGAGTGAGTATGTACCTAGTTATCGGTGCTACCGGACATACGGGAACGGTTATTGCTAAGAGGCTCCTCGCAGCCGGGAAGAGGGTGCGAGTGGTGGGGCGTGACAGGGCGCGTCTGAGTTCGCTAGTGACGCTCGGCGCGGAGCCGTTTGTGGCGGATGTCACAAATAGTGAGGCAATTACGAAGGCTTTCGATGGCGTGGAGGCGGCCTATGTCATGATTCCGCCCGATCTGGCCCATCCCGATTACGCCGCATATCAGGATCAGGTGACGGAAGCTATTGCATCCGGCGTTGCGGCGGGCGCGCCGGGGCACATTGTGGCTCTCAGCAGTTTCGGCGCGGATAAGCAAAATAAGACGGGGCCCATCGCCGGGACGCATCGGATGGAGGAGCGGCTGAAGAAGATTCCAGGACTGAATGCGCTTTATGTACGGGCCGGATATTTCATGGAGAATACGCTGGCACAGGCAGGGGCGATTCGGCAGATGGGTGTGACTGCCGGTCCATTGAAAGCCGACCTTAAGATTCCGATGATTGCAACGCGCGATATCGGAACGTTTGCCGCCGATGAACTGATACGACTGGAGTTTCGCGGCCACGAGACGCAAGAATTGTTGGGCCAGCGCGACCTCACGATGGAGGAGGCGACTGCTGTGATCGGCAAGGCGATCGGCAGGCCGGAATTGCAATACAGCCAGATCAGTTATGAAAACTTTCGCGCCTTCCTGGTGCAAATGGGAGCATCGCCGCGCACGGCGGATCTGATGATCGAGATGTCGGAGGCGCAGAACTCCGGGCACGTGAAACCGTTGGAGGCAAGGTCGCAGCGGAACACAACGGCGACAACGTACGAGGAGTTTGTTGGGGAGGCATTTGTGCCGGCCTATCAGGCGAGTTCCGCGGCCGCGAGGGCCTGACGCCGGCAAACTGCTTCAATGAACGGATAGTCGCGGCCTATTCGACCCGCAGGGCGATGGTGGGGTCGATGGAAGCGGCGCGCAGAGCCGGAGCGAGGCAGGCCAGGACTACGGTGGCAATCAGGATAGCCGGAACGGCAACGAATGTAACGAGGTCGAACGCAGAGACTTGAAACAGCATGCTCTTGAGCAACTGCATCAACGCGAAAGAAGCAGCGAGGCCGGTGAGCAGGCCGGCGGCAGCGGGTTTCATGCCATCGATAAGGACGATGCGGCTGACTTCGGCGCGCCTGGCGCCGAGGGCCATGCGAATGCCGATCTCGGCGGTTCTTTGACTCACGTTATAGGAGACGACGCCATACAGGCCGATGGCGGCGAGCACGAGGGCAGCGGCCGCAAAGAGGAATAGAAGCGTGGCGCTGAATCGGCGGTCGGATGTGACCTGCGCATTGATTTGAGCGAAGGTTCGAAAGTTCTCCATGGGGAGATCGGGATCGAGGCGGCGGAGAACTCGCTTCATGCTGGCGCTCAGAGCGATGGGATCGGCCTCGGTATGCACGATCGCATAGAAGGTGTTTGACTCGCCATCGAGGAGGGGTTGATAGAAGGTTGCCTCGATTCCGGTTTCGGCGTCGGTGGGAACGTCGCCCACAACTCCGATGATTTGAAATTCGGGATATGGATTGCCCGAAGGATCGGGGGCCAGACCAGCATCGGTTCCGTATTCGAGCACCTGGCCGATGGGATCGAGCCCTTTGAAGAACTTGCGGGCGGCGGCTTCATTGATGATGGCTTTGCCGAGCAGCGGGTGCTTATCGTCATACCCAATCCCATCCGTTTCCGTGAATAGACGGCCGCGCAGCAGTGGAATGCCGAGGGCGGTGAAGTATTGCGGATCGGCTTCGCGATAAACCAGATCCATCATGGCGCGGGGGGGAAGCGGATGCCCTTTAATATGGAAGACGGAATCAGACCAATGGCCCGCGAGCGGCGGAAAGTCGGTCAATCCCACGGAAGCAACTCCGGGCATGTTACGAAGCTCCGCGCCGAGGCGGCGTTCGAAATTGCTGACTGCCTGCCGGTTCTTGTAAACAGCGTCAGGGAGGGAGACTTCAAACGAGACGGAGTTGCTTGCGCGGAAGCCGGGGGAGACATTTTCGAGGTTTAAGAAGCTGCGCAACAGAAGGCCGGCGGCGATCAACAGAATGAGAGAAACGCCGACTTCCAGGCCGACGAGGACCTGGCGCAGGAAGGTCTGGGAGCGTGAAGCGGTGGCAGAGCGGCTGGTCTCCTTCATGCCCGCGCCTAGCTGAGCACGGGAAGCGCTCAGCGCAGGAACCAAGCCTGCGCCGATGCCGCTCAGGAGCGCCATTCCGGCTGTAAAAAACAGCACGGCTGCGTCCATGTGAATGCCCGCGACTTGGGGCAGGTCGCGAGCGCCGGGCGCGTGCGAAGCGAGGAATGCCGAGACCCAGGCGGCCACGAGCAATCCACCGGCCGCGCCAACAAACGATACGAGAATGCTTTCGATCAGGAGTTGACGGACGATTCGGAAACGGTTAGCGCCCAAGGCAAACCGGATGGCGAGCTCGCGCTGGCGGCCGAGGGTGCGCGTGAGCAGGAGATTGGCGATGTTTACGCAAGCGATCAGCAGAAGACAACCGACCGCGGACATGAGCACCAGCAGGCCGGTTCTGACATCGTGCACGAGATATTTGTTGAACTCTACGACGGTGGCGAAAGTGCCCATCACGTCGGACGGGTGGCTGGCGCGAATGCTCTTGACGATGCTGGTCAGCTCCTGTTGAGCGGATGCGACGGAGTAACCGGGCGCGAGGCGGCCGACGATGTTGAAGTAATGATTGCTGAAGTTGCCGCGGTTTTTCAGCTCGATCGTGCGGCGGAACGGCACGAACACGTCGGCCGGTTGCCCGGGATAGACGAAGTATTTGGGAAGGACGCCGAGGATGGTGTAGTTCTCACCATCGAGGCGGATCTCGCGGCCGGGAACGTTGCGCGCGCCCCCGAAGTGGTGGATCCAAAAACCATAGGAGAGAACGGCGACGCGGGGCGCCTCGTATTGGTCCTCACTGCCATTGAAGAAGCGGCCCAGGATAGGTTGCACGCCGAGTATGTCCGTAAAAGTAGACGAACAGGCGAGGCCGACGATGTGCTCCGGCGCGAAAGATTGGCTCTTACTCGAGATGTTGAACGAAGCCTGTTGGACAGCCGAGATGGAGGAAAGCGAGCGGGCGTGCTCCCGCCACTCGTCGAAAAGCCCGGGGCTAGCAACGTTGTAGCGGTCTTCGGGACCGTTGCCAATGACGTCGCTCTCAAAGACGCCGACGAGCGTATGAGGATTGGGGTAAGGCAATCGTTTCAAAAGTACGGCATTCACCACGCTGAAGATGGCGGCAGTCGCTCCCAATCCCACAGCCAGCACGAGAACAGCAATCGCGGTGAAGGCGGGGCGGGTACGTAGTTGGCGAAGGGCGAAGTGGAGATCTCTGAGCAAGCCGGTCATAAGAAGCAATTGATGTAGGCGCCGCATATACGAACGCACGCGAGCAGCCAGAGCCGCATGCCTTTGAGCTTCGGAGGTTTAGATTGCGACTCCGGGTTCGTTCAGTGTCCATTTTCGAACAATCGGCAGCGGAACTGAACGTTTTGGCGAAAGGGGGCAGCCGGGGCGGTTGATGACGCCGCCACCACAGTCCTCAAAGTGTGCAACCAAGGATCGACCTTCGATGTCCATAGAGTCAGTTGATTACCTGATCGGTGAGAGTCAGGAGTAAGGGGTTAAGAAATGAAGAGTACGTCCAGGAAGACGGCTCATAGCTTGCTGCGACTAGCATGCGGAGCTGTGTGGTTATTAGTCGCGACATGCGCGCCGCTCTTCGCTCAATATCGAGCCAGCCTGCAAGGCGCGGTAACAGATCCGAGCGGAGCAACGGTTCCCGGGGCGACGGTCACTTTAACAAGCGAAGAGACAAATATCGCGCACACGATGACTACGAACGGATCGGGAGTGTATTCGATCAGCGCGCTAGCTCCGGGCCGATATGACCTGACGGTTGAAGCGGCGGGATTTACTAAGAAAACGTTGAACGGCGTGACGATTACGTCGGAACAGGCGCAATCGCAGGACGTGCAGCTTGCGCTAGCGCAGCAGGCTACGACCAGCGTAACGGTGAGCGCCGCGGCGGCGCCGACGCTCGATACGGAGACGGCCAATATCGCAGGAACCTTGACGGGCGAGCAAATCAGGAACCTGCCTACATTCGGAGGCGATCCTTTTCAGGCTGTGGCGCTGGCGCCGGGAACGTTTGGCGACAATGCGCGAAACTCCAACGCGGACGGGTCGCGGCCGATACCGGGCAATGCGGGTCCGGGCGGCACGAGCGGATCGACCAGCGTGTTCCAAACCGAGAACCAGGTGCAGGCGGTGGCCGATGGGCAGCGCACCGAGAACAATAGTTTTCAGATTGATGGCGTAGAGGTGAACAGCCTGGCGTGGGGCGGCGCGGCGGTCATTACGCCGAACGAGGAATCGCTCAAGGAAGTGACGGTTCAATCGAATCCTTACGACGCCGAGAACGGACGCAATAGCGGGGCGCAGGTTTTGGCCGTGACCAAGAACGGCACGAACGAGTTTCATGGGAGCGCCATGATTAAGTGGGACCGGCCTGAATTTAACGCGTATCAGCGTTGGGACGGCCCTGGGAATCCCGTCCAAAAGGATACGGACCGGTTCAATGAATATGCAGGAAGCTTAGGCGGACCTATTATCCGCAACAAACTGTTTTTTTTCTTCTCCTATGAGACACTGCTGAATCACTCGCTAACGACAGGAACGGGATGGTATGAGACGCCGCAATTTATTTCCACAGTTACTTCGGCGGTTCCGAATAGTATCGCGTCGAAAATTCTGGGATATCCGGGTGAGGGCGCCTCTTACGACGCAATCATTCCCAAGACCTGCGCGCAGGCCGGATTGACTTCGCCCGGACAATGCAACGCCATCTTTATCAACGGGCGGTACGCGGGTTTGGACGTAGGATCGCCGCTCAAGACCGGGCTCGGCACGACAGATCCTACGTATGTGAGCGGTGGAACGCCGGGCGTAGGCGGCGGCCTGGATGGAATTCCGGACATCATGTTCGTTCAAACAGTAAATCCATACAATCAACGGCCGCAACAATATAACGGGCGAATGGATTTCCAACTTACCCAGAAGGACCTAATTACATTTACCGAATTCTATGTGCCGGTTACGACGACAGACTACAACGGCCCGATTCGAGCAGCCAACCTTTGGAATAACGAAAAGCTGAATGAGGACGGAACGCTCCTGTGGAATCACACGATCAGTCCGACCTGGTTGAATGAAGCGCGATTCAGCGTGACGCGGTGGCACTGGAACGAAGTAGCAGACAATCCGCAGGAGCCCTTCGGATTGCCGGACGATACGGTCGATAATTTCGGCAGCGTCGGATTGCAATACCTCGGCGCACCGGGTCCCAGCATCTTTAATCAGACAACTTATAACATTCGCGACACCGCTACGACGGTGTTCAGCTCGCATTCCATCAAATTCGGCGCCGACATCTATCGCGAGCAGGACAACGACAACGAGTCCTATTCAGCGCGACCGTCGTTTCAGTTCCGGAATCTGTGGGATTTGGCGAACGACGCACCTTATCAGGAAACCGGCAACTTCGATCCGACGACGGGCCAGCCGACTAGCGCGACCAAGTATATTCGTTCGAGTATTTGGGCCTTCTTTGTACAAGACGACTGGAAGGTAAAGCCAAATTTGACATTGAACCTGGGTCTGCGTTGGGAATATTTCGAACCCGTGCATGAAAAGTACGGCAACATCAGCAATGCCATTCTCGGGAACAACACGGCGGATCCGCTGCTCGGGCTGTCGCTCAAGGTAGGCGGGGATTTGTATCGCCCGGATTACGGGAATATCGGTCCCCAGTTCGGATTCGCTTGGACGCCCGGCACTCAACAAAAGTTTGTGATTCGCGGAGGCGTAGGGGTCGGATACAACCGCATGGAGGAGGCGATCACGTTGAACGGGCGCGCGAATCCTCCGCTGGTGGAAGGCTTGACCTTGTTGGGTTCGAACGTTCTGTACGCCGTGCCGAGCAACGTTCATCAGTTCAGCGGGTGGCCGATTAACCCCGCGGCAATTACGACGTTCGATCCCAGTACAGGACTTCCGGCATCCGGCGCTCCGGTGACACTGAATGCGTTTCCAGAGAACTTAGTCACGCCACGGACGTATCGCTACTCGCTCGATACGGATTACGACTTAGGGCACAACTGGGTTGCAAAGCTCGGCTACCAGGGAAGTCTAAGCCGGCATCTGACCGTGCAGAATAACCTCAATTTTATTTATGCGCCGCTCAATCCGGGAGTCCAGAACCTTTATTGGTATTACAATGGCGCGAATTCCAGTTACAATGCGATGCTGTCGGAGATCGAGCATAAATTCTCCAACCAATTTCAGATCGATGCGCAGTACCGATGGAGCCACACCATCGATGAGGGGTCGAATAGCTACTTCATCGGCAACTACCCATATTCGCTCGCCGATGAAAAAGGAAGCGCGGATTTCGACGTTCGCAACAACTTCAAACTGTACGGGTTGTGGACGCCGGAGATTTTCAAGGGTCACGGTTGGGGCAATAAGCTCTTCGGGGGATGGCAGATCAGCGGCATCTGGAATTGGCATAGCGGGTTCCCATGGACGCCAACATATGCGAATTACGGATGCAACATCGTGTATACGGGAAGCGGTTACTGTACGCTGCAGCCGCAGGGTTACCTGGGCGGAGCAGGATCAAACTATAGCAACTCGGCTTTCATGAGCGCTCCGAACAGCAACTTCCCGAATGGCGCGCTGGCTTATTTCACAGTGCCGAGCTATGTGGTTGGGTCGGGTTTCCCGGCGGCGCCGTCGGTAGGAAGGAACGTCTTGACGGGCCCAGGCTATTTCGATATCGATATGACCGCGGAGAAGTCGTTCGGCCTGCCCAAGCTGCCGATTCTTGGGGAGAACGCGCGAATCACGGCTCGCGCAGACTTCTTCAACATCTTCAATAAGCTAAACCTTTATCTCGATCCGAACAACACCACAACTACGGCGATCAGCTTCAACGGCTTGACCAGTAATCCGCAATTTGGGCAGGCACAGGCCGCACTCGGTGGGCGTGTCATCGAGTTCCAGGCGCGTTTGCAATTCTGAGAAGTGTAGAGCGGCGGCCGGGATAGCGGTCCCGGCTAGCTTGCTTTGAGAATTTTCGGGGCCGAAAAAGACGTGATATAAATGGAGGCGGGAGGCCTGCCGGAGCCGGCAGTCGCGCCCGCATCTAAAGGCAGGGTAGTCTCTCGCTGCCCGATTCCGACGATTTTTGGCCGCTGTGACTCGCAACATTGGAAGCTTGTCCCGCCGGGAATTCGTGTATTCCGCGGCGGGCGCAACGCTCTTTGCGTGCGGGGCGTTTGGGGCGAAGGTTGCGCCCCCCGCGGTTCCCGGGCCGGTAAGGCCAGAGGACCGACGATTTCTTGAGGAGTACGCCAGAAGATGCTTTCGCTACTTTTGGGATCAGAGCGACAGCCGCACCGGGGTGGTTTTGGATCGCGCGCGGAACGATGGCTCGGCCTTGGGCAACGTTGGAAGCGTCGCGGCAACGGGATTCGGCCTGACGGCGCTGTGCATCGGGGCAAACCGCGGCTGGGTACCTAAAGATCAGGCTCGCGCACGGGTGGTGACCACGCTGCGCTACTTTTGGAGCCATGCGTTTCACGATCACGGCTGGTATTACCACTTCATGGATGCGAGCACGGGAGCGCGGCGGCTCTCCTCTGAGATTTCGAGCGTAGATACGTCGTGGTTCCTGTGCGGCGTGCTTACGGCCGCGGGATATTTCACAAACGACCGTGAGATTCAGGCGCTGGCGAAGCAAATCTTTGAGCGGGTGGAATTCGATTGGATGCTGGCAGGCAACCGACTGCTACTCTCGCATGGCGTGAGACCGGGATCGGGGTTCATCGATTTGCGATGGAGCAAGTATAGCGAGGCATCGGCGTTGTACCTGCTGGCGATCGGCGCAGGGCGGCATTCGATTCCGGCGGATAGCTGGTATGCGTGGGTTAGGCCGGAGGTGCATTATGGAGGATGGAGCTTTGTTAGCGGAGGCGCACTATTCACGCATCAGTTCTCACACGCATGGGTGGATTTCCGGCATCAGGCGGACGGGGAGCAGTCCGACTTAAATTACTTCCAAAACTCTATTATCGCGACTTACGCGCATCGGGATTTTTGCATCAGCTTGCAATCGACTTACTCCGATTACGGGCCGAATATGTGGGGCATCACCGTGTCGGACAGCCCGGCAGGTTATGTTTCCTGGGGTGGGCCGCCCTATGACGGGCCGATCAACGGGACATTGGTCCCATGCGCCGCAGCGGGTTCTCTGATGTTTGCGCCGGAGATTTGTCTACCGGTGCTGCGGGAGATGCTGAGCGTGTATGGAGATAAGATCTATCAGCGCTATGGATTCACGGACGCGTTCAACCCGAACTGGAGAGATAAAAAGTTGTGGGTGAACCGGGATGTGATCGGAATCGACGTTGGAATATCGCTGTTGAGCATGGAGAACCTGTTGACCGGGAATGTGTGGCGCTGGTTCATGAAGAACCAGTACGTCCAAAGCGGCATGGAGCGAGTGGGATTCCGGCTTTCCACGCCAGGGATCGGCATACGCGAAATGCACACCGGAGCGCGCCGAATTTGAGAACCCGGCGCGCGAGTTTCCTTGCTCGATGTGGCTTCGAAAGGCGCTAGCGCTTGCGCTGGCCCTTGGTTAGTTTCTTTACCTTGCGCTTATTCGACCCGCGCGCGACTCCGGAGGCGCGTTTCGCTTTGGGAGCGGCTTTCTTACGGGCGGAGCGTTTGAGGCGCTTTCGTTCGGCTTTGTCTTCAACGTGCTTTGTGTTCATTCGTCGATTCTGATTCCTGCGTATTTTTCAACAATCTTCTTGAGCCCGTATCCCGGGAAACTAATAGTTAGTTTCGCATCCTCGCCTTCGCCTTCGCGGCGCAAGACGGTTCCGCGGCCGTACTTGGGGTGGTTCACGACGGACCCGGAGCGAAAGCCGGCATGGCGAGGCTGGGTGGACCGGGCCGGAGGGCGATTCGGGCCGGCAAGGTTGGAAGGCCGAGCGGGGGCGGCCGGGGAAGGACGCGAGGGCGCCTGAGGCGCGGCAGATTGCGGCGCGGCGGCGCCGTTGTTTGCAGCGGGACGGCGACTGAAGCCGGAGGGAGGCGGCATTCCGCGCTCGGCGAAAAACTGAGCGATGTTCTCGACCGAGTTGTAGGTGCGACCGGTATATAGGTTGCGCTTTACGGCTTCGCGCACGTCGTGCTGTTCGGCATAGAGATCGACATCGTCCGCACGGGGCTCGCTCGTGGGTGAAAGTTTTTCGCGCAAGCTGGGCGGAACCTCGTTAAGAAAGCGCGATGGGAGAGAGACTTCGGGCTGGCTGCCGCCGAAGCGGCGGCGATAGCGGGCCCAGCTCAGATAGAGACGTTTCTCGGCTCGCGTCATGCCGACGTAACAGAGGCGACGCTCTTCTTCCATGGCGGCTTCGGAGTTCAACGAGCGGCTATGCGGGAAGATGCCCTCCTCAAGGCCAGCGATGAAGACGTTAGCGAACTCGAGCCCCTTGGCGTTGTGAATGGTGAGCAGCGAGACAGCGGCATGCTGATCGAGGGAATCGGAATCGGAGACAAGAGCCGCGTGGTCCAGGAATTCCGCGGCCGTTTCGCCGCGCTCGGCGGCTTCGGCGGCGGCGTTCACCAACTCTTCGAGGTTGCCTAGGCGGGATTCGGAATCGGGCGAAGAGTCGCTCTTCAACATAGCTTCGTAGCCGGTACGAAGGAGGATCTCGCGCAGGAGCTGGTCGACAGGCTTGCTATCGGCGGCTTCGGCAAGTTGGCCGAGCAGAGACAGAAAAGACTTGACGGCAGCTTCAGCGCGCGCAGGGAACAACTTGTCTTCGACCATGCGCGGGAGCGCGTTCCATAAGCTGAGGCCATGTTCGAGCGCAAAGGTTTCCATCTGCTCGACGGTTCCCTTCCCGATGCCGCGCGCGGGGGTGTTCACGATGCGCAGGAGACTGACGGAATCGTGAGGACTCAGCAGAACTTTGAGATAGGCGAGGAGATCTTTAACTTCGGCGCGCTGATAGAAACTGAAGCCGCCGACGACGAGGTATTTTCGACCGTAGCGGCGGAGCGCTTCTTCAATCTGGCGCGATTGAAAGTTAGTGCGATAAAGTACGGCGACGCGTTCGAGAGGGCTCTTCGCCAAGATTTTTTCGATGGTGTCGGCGATAAAGAGGGCTTCGTTTTCGCCGTTGGGCGCTTCGTAGAAGCCGATTTTGGCGCCGACGCCGGAGTTGGTCCACAGCCATTTGCCCTTGCGCTCTTTATTATTTGCGACCAGCGCACTGGCGGCTTCGAGAATGTTCTTGGTTGAGCGGTAATTCTCCTCCAGACGGATGACAACGGCGTCGGGGTAGTCGCGCTCGAAATCCAGGATGTTGCGAATGTCGGCGCCGCGCCAGCCATAGATCGATTGATCTTCATCGCCTACGACACAGACGTTGTGACGCGTTTCGGTCAGCAGCCGCATCAGCTCGTACTGGCTTCGATTGGTGTCTTGATACTCGTCGATCATGACGAATTCGAAGCGGCGATTGTAGGATCCGCGAAGAGCGGCATCGTGGCGCAGCAGGCGCACGGATTCGAGCAACAGGTCATCGAAATCGAGAGCGTTGGCTTGCAGGAGGCGCTCTTCGTAGACATCGTAGATCTTGGCCAGGCGCGTCAAAGCCGGGTCGGTCGCAGCCTTGTACCAATCGAGCGGCGTTTGATTGTGGCTCTTGGCATGACTGATGCGCGATAGAACAGCGCGGTACTGCATGAACTTCTCGTCGAGGCCGAGCTGTTTATAGATAGACTTCATCAGCGCGAGCTGATCGTCGTCATCGTATATAGTGAAACGGCGAGTGAAGCCGGAGCGGATGTCCGAGAGCGCCTCACCGTCGCGACGCAACAGACGAACGCAGAAGGAATGAAAAGTAGATAGCAGCGGCGCACCGGGGTTTGTGCTTGCGGCCAGGAGAGTAGCCACGCGCTGGCGCATTTCGTCGGCGGCTTTGTTGGTGAAGGTCACGGCCAAAATCGCCGGGCCGGGTATGTGGCGCGCTTCGACCAGGTGGGCAATGCGGTGAGTGATAACGCGCGTTTTTCCGCTTCCCGCGCCAGCGAGCAGCAGGAGCGGACCTTCGACGTGCGCGACGGCTTCGCGTTGTTGCGGATTTAGGCCTGCAAGGAAATCCATGAAAAGTGAAGAAAGGAGGGGGGTGCTTTCAGAATAGCATCGGGCGCGATCAGGGCAGATTATGCTGGATGTTCATGCCGGCCAGTACAGCTTTAGAGATCTCGAAAAGCTGCCTTGTGGTCTTAACAGCGCTGTTTCCCATCGTGAATCCATTGGGAAACACGCCGATTTTTCTGAGTCTGACACCGGGGTACTCGACCAATGCACGGGCGATTCTTTCGCGGAAGATTGCCTTGAACAGCTATTGGCTGCTGCTTGGCTCGATGTTGATTGGCAGCCACATACTGAATTTTTTCGGGATCTCGATTCCAGTTGTGCAGGTAGGGGGCGGACTGGTGGTGATCTCGACGGGGTGGACGTTGTTGCGGAGCGAATCTCAACAGTCGCGCGCGCACACCGAAAAGAAAATCACAAGCCAGGATATCGCGAGCCGAGCCTTCTATCCGCTGACGCTGCCGTTGACGGTTGGGCCTGGCTCCATTTCGGTAGCGTTGACCATTGGGGCGAATCAATCGCCGCATCGGGGCGATGTGACAAGGCTTGCAGCCGCGATAATCGGCACAGCGTTGGTGGCGTTGTCGGTCTACCTGAGTTACCGGTTCGCCGAGCGAGTGGCGCGGCTTCTGGGCGACACGGCGATGAACGTGATCGTGCGGCTGACATCTTTCATTCTGTTGTGCATCGGCGTACAGATCATGTGGAACGGAGTGCGAGCGCTGCTATCGTCATGGCGGTGACGAGCGCATCGAGCCAATGACGAATCCTTTAGGCTAGAAGGCAGCTTCGCTTCTGCATGCGCCTATCCATCGTACTTTTCATCGCCGCCGCGGCGATTTCGCTTGGAGTGCTGGGGGCGCGCCCGAAGGCGAATGCGGACCCGGCGTTCGCGCAGATCAACTCGATTGTCGCGACACTTTCAGAGATCACGGGTCTGGCGGAGAAACACACGGTCGCCTATGGGCGCATGGACAAGATGCAGTTGCGGCGGTTTCTGACGAAGCGAATCAAGAAAACGCTGAAGCCCGAGGAGATTCAAGCAGACGAACTGGCGCTGAAGATGTTCGGGCTGGTTCCGCAAGATTTCGATTTGCGCGAATCGACGATAGACCTGCTAACCGAGCAGGCAGCAGCGTTTTACGACTACGGCAGCAAGAAGCTATTTCTGTTGGACGATTCGGGACTGGAATCGGAGACAACGACGTTAGCGCATGAACTGGCGCACGCGCTAGCGGACCAGCACTTCAATCTCGGGAAGTTCATGGATGAAACGCCTGCCAACGACGACGAGAATCTGGCGCACACAGCCGTGGTGGAAGGGCAGGCTTCGTGGCTGATGCTGGCGTATGACTTAAAGCACAGCGGGCGCGCGCCCGTTCCGACGATGGAGATGGTGCAATCCGTGGTGGATTCGAGCGAGACGTCCATGGCCGACTATCCGGTCTTGAAGAACTCTCCGCTGTACATACAACAATCGCTGCTGTTCCCGTATACGCAGGGAACTTTGTTTTTCGATAGCGTGTACCGGAAGATGGGCAAACCCGCATTCGCAGCCGTGTTCACAGATGCGCCAGTGGATTCGGCGCAGATTATTCACCCGGATCGCTATTTCAGGCGCCAGAAAGAAACCAGACCGGAGTTGCCGAAGCCTACGTTGACTAAGCAGGGGAAGGAAATTACCGAAGGATCGGTGGGGGAATTCGATCATGAGATGCTGCTCCGACAATATGCAGGCGGAGAAGAGGCGGAGTGGCTTGCGCAACATCTGAAGGGCGGGCAATTTGCGATTGTAACGGCGGGAGCCAAACGCAGGCCGGTTCTCGAGTATGTGTCGGAGTGGGACTCGGAGGCGACTGCCGCGCAATTTTTCTCCGAGTATAAGAAGGTCCTGCAAGCGAAGTGGAAACACTGCGAGCCTTCCATGGCGAATGGCGCCACGTTCGCGGGGAGCGGAGATAACGGTTATTTCGTGACGCGAATGGCGGGCGCGGTGGTGACGAGCATCGAAGGAGTGAGCGAGCTTGAGGATTGGCAAAGGCTGGTGGGAACTCAGCGGACGCAAGCGGCTGTAAGGGTTCCATTTGCAACGCGCTCGGCGGCTCGTTTCTAATTCGAACGATGCTCGGCTGGCGGCTGGCTGGGCTACACTGTTGGTGGAGCGGTGTCCAGTGAAGAAAATCTTCCTTCCCATTACAATCGTCGCGCTATTGGCCGGGTGCGTGGCTCTTGCGGAAACGAGCACTCTCCGGAAAGCGCCGGAGTTGGCGTTCAATTTGCCGGGCCAAGGGCAGAAGTTACTCAGCCAGTATCGGGGCAAAGTGGTGGCGGTCGAATTTATTCTAACTACTTGCCCGCACTGCCAAGCCGCTTCGAAGATGATGACGAAGTTTCAAGAGGAGTATGGTCCGCGCGGATTGGAGACGTTCGATTTGGCGATCAACGGGCTCGATGAGAATCGAACACCCGCGGATGCCGATACGCTGGTAGAAGAATTTCGGAGGAATTTCCAGGTCGGGTTCCCGGTAGGATGGATTCCGCGAGACCAGATGATGTCCTTCATGGGATTCAGCATGGCGGAGCGGATGGTGGTGCCGCAGTTGGTGCTGATCGATCGCAAGGGATACATACACTACCAAACGCCGGCGGGCGACAGCGACGATTGGTCTAAGCTGATGGCGGAGGACGCCATTCGCCAGCACATTGAGGAGCTACTGGCGATTAACAACAGTTCCGCGACGAAGCGGGCCACGAGTTCGAAAGTGGTGATGGCGAAAAAGCCGTAGTTCGATATGCGCCCGTAGCTCAGCCTGGATAGAGCGTTTGCCTCCGGAGCAAAAGGTCAGAGGTTCGAATCCTCTCGGGCGTACCAAAATTCCGAACGTCAAAGCTGTGAAAGCCATACGCGGCGATTCACGAGATCCTCCTGTTGGTGAATTCGGCTGAGTTGGGCAAATCTGGGCCATTTTTTGGACATAGTTGCTCCCTATCTGGGCGCAGGCGCCACGTGGGCGCGGGGCTGGAGGTATGAATCACCTGGAGCGCAACTTTCGGAATAAGCCTTCAAGGGATGTCGAAGTGAGGTTTCCCATCCATGCCATCTGTCCCCAACCGCGAGATCGCAAATAAGGTGATTCGTGCGCTATTTGATAGCCGGCGCTAAGGCATTCCTCGGGGAACGAAGGGCTTGGCAACGCAAACGTCGCAATGTTGGGCGCTGCGACAGACTCGGGCGCAAGAGGTTCCAGGCCAATCTCTCTCATCAGGCGCCGCATCTGCTCGCCAAGCGAGCGGTATTCCTGGAAACGGCGAGTTATCGCTTCCGGAGATCCGTACTCTTGTTCAAGAGCACGCGAGAGAGCGAAAATCGATGACGAGAGCACGGTCGAAACCGGACCGTAAGTCTTGTGCATGCACAGAAGGTCGAATGACGGGCAAAGAATCTTGTTGGAAAGCTTGTGCCTACATTCGTCACTTATGTAGACGAAACTTAAGCCGGCGTACGCCCCAAGCGACTTGCCCGATACGCCGCTCGCCATCAGAAGGGGTCCCACGTTAGCTGCAATCGGACTGGCCCCGACACTGCTCACACAGTCTAACGCCACAGCGCACTTGTTTGCGCCGGCGAGCTTGAGAAGAGTGTCGGTATCATTCAAAACTCCTGTACTTGTCTCCAGCTGAACCGCCCAGATCCATGCAGGCTTACGGTCGAGGTTATCCTGAATGGCCGGGATAGACCACGCATCACGCCAGCCAAACTGAGCGTGATCGAATTCCAGGCCCGCCTTCGCTGCCTGTTTGGCGATCCGCTCGCCGAATTCGCCGTTGCTGATGACGCTTCCTCTGGCGCTGCCGAATATCGCTTTCAGATTGGCTGCGACGGCATCGTTAGCCAGCGTTCCAGTTCCGGTAAAAAGGGCGACCTCGGCGCCGTTGAGCAGTCCCTTCAAAAGAGACCTGACCTTTTCGTAGCACTCAATGAAAGCGGGAGAGCGGTGCGAGACCGGAGCAGAAGCGAATGCCTCGGCCACTCGCGGGTGGATGCAGACTGGACCTGGCATGAGGCTGATCGGATCCGACATAGTAGAGTGACGATTCCAACGATCCTTGTGCATACGAATCCGCCTTTGGCCTGCTATTAAGTGCTCTTTGATCCCCATCACCATGGGTATGAAACTGGCGCAGCCGTCAGGAACGGCTGGCCCGAGCGGATGAAAACCGATCTTGCGGTACATCGATTCGCGCGCTTCGAGAGCAGAGATGAGCAGGTGAGAAAACCCGTTCGACACAGCAAACTGGTAAACCTGCCAAAGAAGCCCGGCAAGCACGGTGCGGCTTCGCTCCTGAGCAGCAATGGCAAGCAAACGCACTTCAAGCGGACGAGCGAAACCTGCGATGAGGGCCGCGTCGGGCAGTCTTCTTGCAATCGAAAATTCCGGCCCGGCATGCGCCGAGATCATGCCGATAACTACGCCATCGCGAAGGGCGACAAAGTAGCGATTCCGGCTATGGAAACGATCAATGAGGAGACCGGATGGGAGCGGGCGATGCTGCGCGATCTCCTCAGCGAAAACGCGGTGATTTAAGGCGTGAATCTGCTCTAGTTCGTCTGCATTCTGGGCTTCTTTGAAGAGCAATTTCGGCATGAACACTGAGTAAACTGAACGGCTAAATGAATTTTACAGCCAAGCCGTTGGCTCGTTGCTTCTAACGATCGCGGCAGCAAAATTCCTCGATCAGGCGGCGGATGCAGGGCGAACCGGAACTGAGTGCCTTCGCCGAAGAGGCCGGCGTTACGCCCTGACGGCTTTCGATCACCTGCGAGGCGGGTCCAGATTATGCGATTCTCTGTAGCATGATCGAACCTTTGTGGCAGGATCTGCGCTATGGTCTGCGTCAACTACGCAGGAGCCGCGGTTTCGCCGCGCTGGCAGTTATTACACTAGCGATCGGCATTGGAGCAAACACGGCGATTTTCAGCTTCGTCAACGCGGCCGTCTTATCTCCATTGCCATATCCGAACGCTGACCGCCTGGCCGTTATCTGGTCGGCAGTGGGCGATACCAATCGGGCGCCTGCAACGCGTTTCGAACTTTTCCAGATTCGGCAGATGACGAAACAATTCGATCAGGTTGCCGGAATTTGGGTTACCAATGGAGCGCTTCCCGGATTAACTCAGGCCGAACAGGTCGGCGAACAAATCAAGATCGCGACCGTAACCTCGAATTTCCTGCCGCTCCTCCGCACCAAACCGGCGCTCGGACGCTTCTTCAGTTCGGAGGACGAAAGGCCTAACGCGCCTGACACCGTCATCATCTCTCACGGATTGTGGGTTCGGCGCTTCGGGTCCGATCCCCACATGATCGGACGATCCATCCGCCTCCGAAGAGGATCGGTGATGGTGATTGGGGTACTGCCTGAAAATTTCCGCCTGATTTTCCCCAATGACGCCAGTGTCCCGGCAAACGTCGACGTGTTCAATACCATCCCAATCGACGCGTCAGATCCGCAAGGGCCGGCATTTCTCCATCTGCTGGGCCGCCTTCACACCGGAAGCAATCTCTCGCGCGCGCAAGCCGAAGCCAACGCCATGGCCACGCAAATACACATCTTCGATGGAAGAGCCGGAATTTCAAACTTTCGTCTTTCCGTTTTCTCCCTGCAGTTCGATGATTTCCGCGCGGTACGCGGGACATTGCTGCTTCTGTTCGGTGGCGTCGCTTTCGTCTTGTTGATCGGATGCGCGAACCTTGCCAATCTTCTGATGGCGCGAGCGAGACGGCGCCAGCACGAGACCCTCACCCGCATCGCCCTCGGAGCGTCTACAACCAGGCTCGTACGTCAGCTTCTGACCGAAAGCCTTCTTCTTGGCGCGCTCGGAGCTGTGGGCGGGCTCGCTTTCGGCTGGGCAACGGTTCGCGTAATTCTGGCCCTTCGTCCGCCATCATTCACGAATATCGGCGAGGTCCATCTGCATGCGACTGTCCTGGTGTTTACCTTTGGCATTGCAGTGTTGACAAGTATTTTCTTCGGACTCGCTCCCGCGCTCTCGGTATGCCGATTGGATTTGGCACAGAATCTGAGACAGGCAAAGATAGCCTCGGGTTGGGGTCGCAGAAGTTGGAGCGGCTTCTTTGTTTCCGCCGAAGTAGGTCTAGCGTTCGTGCTTCTGATAGGAACGGGTCTGCTCATGCGAACCTTTGTAAACGTGCTGCGCGTGAATCCGGGCTTCCGCGCAGAAAATGCGTTCACGTTCCGAATAACCGGGTCCAACTACGCCACGCTACACCAGTTGCAGCAAAATCTCGCGACTCTTCCCGGTGTTCAATCCGTCTCCGCCATCTCTCATCTTCCCTTGGATGATGCGGGCAATTGGTACGACACGTATTGGAAAGAAGGCACGCCAGTCAAATTGCAAAGCACCTCGATGGCGGACCTTCGTTCGATTTTGCCGGGATATTTCAGCACAATTGGGGCGACTCTTGTTGCCGGACGCGATTTTACCGAAACCGACGACGCTTCACACGAGCACGTTGCTGTCATCGATGATGTTCTGGCGCGGCAGCTATGGCCTAATGGCGATGCGCTGGGCAAGAAAATCAATGTTTCCGATTCTCCCAAAGGGCCTTACGAATTCCAGCGCGACTGGCTGGTAATCGTTGGCGTGGTGCGGCATATCCAGAATCATTCACTCACGGTAATGGTTCGGCCCCAGGTATTTGTACCGTTTCAACTCGCTCCCCGCCCGACCATGGTCATGGTGATCCGTACAACGGGAACAGTCTCCGGCTTAGCTGACTCGGCCCGAAAAGAGGTCGCGCTCTTGCGCAAGGATGTGGCCATATCCCGGCTCTCGCCTCTATCCGACATCGTCGATACAGCCATTTCGGAAAGCCGCTTCGCCTCATTGCTCGCGGCGTTGCTCGCCCTAACAGCCCTCGTGCTTGCGTGCGTCGGTATTTACGGAGTGTTGTCTTATTCGGTCGCCCAACGGCTAAACGAAATCGGCATTCGCATCGCGATAGGCGCGGAACGTAAGCACGTACTCAGAATGATACTGACAGACGCATTCGGATCCGTTCTGCCGGGCGTAGCAGCCGGTTTCGTACTCTCGTCACTTCTCACGCCTCTGCTTGCGGGTCTATTATTTGGTGTGACGCCGGAGAGCCCAGCGAATTACGCCGTCATTATTATTGTTGTGCTGATCGTGACCGCATTCGCAGCGTATTTTCCGGCACGCCGGGCGATGCGGGTCGATCCAGTCGTTTCCTTGAGGTACGAGTAACCACGTTTGGGAAGATCGCGAATAGCCGCATGGCGGCCGTGACAGCCTGCTTCTGCTGCGACTCAGCCAGATGTAGATTGCCGCGCAACGCGCCGCGGCTGGAAATCGGCTATCGCTTGTTGAGTTACACGTCGACGGTGGCGCTTTCTCCGCCGAGCGGCAGTTCTACATGGAGGCACGTGCCCTTACCGATGATCGAGTTTACCCGGAATAACCCATCAAGATGTGCGACGCGCTCCTGCATTCCGAGTAGCTCCAATCCTTTTTCGCGATCGGGCGAAATGCCGTCTCCATCGTCCCAAACTGTCAGGATTAGCGCTTCACAGCTTTGATTCAAGTCCACCCGAACAGTTTTCGCGTGAGCATGGCGAACGGTATTGCGCAGTGCTTCCTGAACGATGCGGAACATGCAGGTCTTGTACTCGTCCGGCAAGTCCTCGGATATGGCATCCCCGCGCACTTGAACGAAGACGTTACTGTTGCGAGAAGTCTCTTTTGCTTGCCATTGAAGAGCAGGAATAAGACCCAGATCGTCAAGCATGGAGGGGCGAAGAAGCAGAGACATATCGCGGGCCACCGCTACCGTCTTTTCCGCCAGGAGGCGTAGTTCGGCCAACTCGTCACAAGCTTTTATTGACGACGTCGGCACAAGAGCGGAGACGTTACCAATTCCCAGAAGCAGCGCGGAAACCGATTGGCCGATCTCATCGTGCAACTCGCGCGATAGGACACGGCGTTCGGATTCCTGGATGTCGATCAGCCTTGCAGATAATTCGCGCAGGGATTCGCGGGCGCGTTCCGCTTCATTTAATCGCATTGCGGCAATTGTTTCCAGGCGCAAGACACGCCGGACACTAACCGCGGCCAGCAACGCTCCGCCACAGAGGGTCAACACAAGAAAGGCTACTAGTATGTTCCTGAAACCCGAAAATAAACGCGTAATCTGCGCGTTTCCCTTCGCCATTTGCCTCTGGTTGACTACGGCGACTTGATCCTCTAAGTGAACGATGGTCGTACGCCGTGGAAGAAGGGACGTCCTCATAAACTCATATCCAAACGCCTGCCGCTGGTACGCGTTCCACTGAAGAGCGGGACGGAGCGAGCGAAAATAGCTATCCAACTCGCTTCGCAACCTTTGAAACGGAATACGCTCTTCGGTCCTCAAGAGAGTCTGATATCGAGTTACATTGCGCTCGATAGCGCGGCGCGTGACGTCAAGGTCATGTCGTTCCAAGTCTACCCGCGCGGGATCTGGCTCGAGCAGGAGATCGCGAACGTATGTGCCGGAGAGATAAATATCGGAGCGCAGTTGCTCTAGGATGCGGTCCCGGTTGAAATAGTCATCGCGAATCGTATCATTTTGGACTTCAATTCCGCGGAGTGCCGAAACGGTTACTGCTCCGAAAAGCGCCAAGAGCATCAGCAGTCCACCGAAGCCGACGAAGAGCAGGCGTTTGGATTGTTCGTCAGTGCTTAACACATGACTCCAAATGGGCGCTTGGATCAGGGTTTATAGCCGCTCGGCTGGGATTCTAATGCAACTCGCCAACCGTATATTGCAGGGCAGCATAGGCCTCCTGATACTCGTACATGGCGTTTAGGTTCTGGACTTGGGCTGACGTTTGCCCCAATTGCGCCTGCGTCAGTTCGACTATAGATGCTAACCCGAGGTTGTATCTCCCTTGAGCGAGTTCGAGCGCCATGTTGGCCTGCTTCAGAAGCTGTTCAGTAGCGGAAATGGCATCGAAGGAAGTCTTGGCGCGCTGCCAAGCTGCGCGTACGTCGCGGGCGATTCGATCTTGCAAGTCGCGTGTCTTCTGCTCTGTAGCCTGCAATTGATATTGCGCAGCTTCACGCCGCGCGGAGAACAAGAAGCCATTGAAAACGGGAACTTGCACATTGACCGCCAATGCCTCATAGGTCAGAGGTATCGAGGGGTTGGCGTTTCCCGGATGGATGTACGGCAGCACTCCACCAACGCCAGTCAGGCTTATACTAGGCCGCTTCAGATCGCGTTCGGCGTAGACAAACTTCTGAGCAGCCTCTGTCTGCAATCGCAAACTTGCCAGTTCGGGACGGTTCTGAATTGCCTCTGCAATCAAAGTGTCTTCGGTTGAGGGAGGAGATGGAGGCATAGGCTCGTCAGCTAGTTGATATTTGACGGCATCTTGCGTGCCCAGTGCCTGGCCTAAAGACGCATAAGCAGTTTCCAGGCGATCTCGTGCGCGAAGTAACATCAGATTCGCGTCGGACAGATTCACCTGGGCAAAACTAAGGTCGATATCGGATTTCAGTTTGTTCTTGGCTAGTTCAGAAACCTGATCGACAACCGTTTGTCGCGTCTTAACTGTTTGCTGCGCAACGTTAACGATCTGCTGAGCTAGAAGCACTTCGTAATAGGCTTGATCTACTCCGAAACTTACGTCATACCGGCTCGCGCGAAGATCCTGACCGCTTGCCTTCGCCTGTAAAGCGGAGTTCGCAACTAAGTTGTGAGTTCTCCCAAAGTCCGTGACCAACTGAGAGAGTGTCATACCCGCTCCTGCGTGATTAAAAAGGCGCGGATCGTTTAAGAGTCCAGCGCCAATCCGGGAATTCACCTCAGCTTGCGCCCCAGTGATGTCTCCATTCAATGTTGGATAGTAAGCCGCCCTTTCCTCTCTGGTAAGTTGGCCCGCTCTCGACTGTAGGGCTTCCGAGGCGAGAACCTGAGGGTGATTCTTCAGCGCCATTGCGCGCGCTTGAGTCAGGGTCAACGGAGGATTTGTGTTCTGCGCAATTGCGACCCCACACAAACCGGGCAAGCCCAGTAGCAGGTACGTGATTCTCTTTGACATGACGATCTATATAGACGGAAGAGACTCCGGTACGGAGTCTCGCCGCAGGTCTCTGTTTCGATAAACAAGGAGATAAGCGGCGGGAACGATAAATACGGTGAAGAGAACAGATGTTGTCAGGCCGCCGATGATCGCTCGCGCCATGGGCGCATACTGTTCCGCGCCGGCGCCCATCTTTAGCGCCATCGGAATCATGCCGATAATCGTGGCTAAGGACGTCATCAAAATAGGTCGCAACCGAACACGGCATGCCTTGATCACAGCTTCTCCAACTGGCAAATGTTCTTCTTGTTCGAGCTTGTGGGCAAAGTCGACGATCAAAATGCTGTTCGAGTCTGCAATTCCGATCAGCATTAAAACACCCATCAACGACATCACATTGAGCGTGGCGCCGGTAACCGGCAGGATGATGAGAACGCCGATAAATCCCATGGGAATCGCAAGCATGATCAGAAATGGATCCACAAACGACCGAAACTGAGCTGTAAGAATGAGATACAGCAAGATAAATGACAGTACAAACCCAAGCCCGAAACTCTTGAAGGACTGGTTCATGCCTTCGACCATTCCGCGGAGATTCACACGCATGTTCCTCGACAATTTCATGTCCGAGACCAGTCGATTAATCCGGCTGGAGAGCTTTCCCAGATCTTCTCCGCGCGGCGTCACATAGACGTCTGCCGATCTTTGTATCTGATAGTGATCGATTTCGGTGGGAGTCTGTAGACGCCTCAGAGTTACCACGGTATCGAGCGTTGTGGGATGAGTGATATTCGGAGCTTTCAATGGAATGTTTTGAAGGTCGATGCTGTTGTGGATCGCTCCGCTTCCATGCTCGGCATATTGCACAGTAAGGAAGTAGTCGTTACCGGTCTTGTAATCCACCCAGTAATTGGGCGCGATCATGGTGTTAGAATTTAGGGCCGTTATCACGTTATCCACAATCTGCTTTTGACTCAGGCCCAGCTCACCGGCGTGGACGCGATTTACGTCCATGCGAATCGCCGGATAATCTAAGTCCTGCGGAATGTAGACCTGGCCCACGCCCGGCAATTGGCGGATCTTTGTAGCGAGTGTTTGAGCAGCATCATAATCCTGATCGTAATTGCGGCCGGTGACTTGCACATCTATCGGGGCTGGCATGCCCGCGTTCAAAATGGCGTCCTCCATGGAGCCACTGGAAAAGAAGGTTCGTAATTCGGGGAATGCCCGCCCGATCCGACTCGCAACGCTATCAATGTAGTCGAAGCTGCTGACTCTGTGGTTGTCCTGTAACTGTGTTTGTATTGTGGCTGTGTATGCGCCGGAGTTACTAGTATATAGAGCCGAGAAATCTGGAACAACGCCGATGTTGGATACGGTCATTCGGAAATCCCGAGGCGCTACGGTCTTGCGAATCAGGTCCTCGACTTTAGCTACATAATCGTTTGTGACTTCGATACGCGAGCCGGTTGGAGCCTTCAGATTAATCGTGAACTGCCCGGCATCGGTTTGTGGAAAAAAGGCTACTCCGATAAATGGATAGATAAGAAAACTGGCCAGGAATAGCGCGCTCAAAGCCGTCACCGTTAACACTGGACGTTTTAAAGCGCGCCGCACCCAATGTTCATAGACGTCCAGCACCTTGTTGAAGGCGTTGTTGAAATGTTGGTTGAATCGCCCCCATAACGAGGTCTTGCGGGAGACGGAATGTTGAACATGTTCTCGATGCCATTCGCCCTGGTCGTGTTCTCCGATATCAGCTTCACGGCCTTGAGAGCCTTCGCCAGCGTGTCCAACCTTCAGGAATCGCGAACAGAATAGGGGAATGACAGTCATCGCCACTACGAATGAAATGAGCAGCGAGATGCAAAAAGCTAGCGCCAGGGCAGAAAAGAGAAACTTACTGACGCCGTACAAGAAGGTGACCGGGAAGAAATCCACCACATCCACCAGAGTGGCGGCGAGCACGGCAAGGGTGACTTCCGATCCGCCGATCTCAGCGGCGATCCGCGGAATTTCACCTATTTCCATGTGCCGATAGATGTTTTCGAGCGAGATGACCGAATTGTCGATCACGCGAGAGAACGCCAGGGCCAAGCCTCCGAGGATCATCGTATTCACGGTGCTTCCCACGAACGAGAGAATGACGAAGGTTGCAAGCGCTGAGAGTGGAATCGATAAGAGAACCGCGCCTGTCGCACGAACGCTTCCGAGAAAGAGCAAAATCATGATGCTCGTCAGCGCCAGGCCAATTAACCCCTCATGCAACACTGTCTTGATGGCTTCTCGCACGAATGTAGACTGGTCGAACAGGACATCGGTCCTTAGTTGGCCGGGAACATCGACGAGGTGTTTCAAGAGCGAGCGAACTCCTTCGACAACCTGAATCGTGTTCGTGTCGCCGCCTTGTTTCATGATCGGAATATAAGTCGAGCGCTGGCCATCTACGCGCACGATGTTGTACTGAATTTGGCTCGCGTCTTGGGCCTTTCCAACATCGCCAATCGAAACCCAGGAGTTCCCGACGGTCTTAATCGGGATCTCATTCATGTGCTTCATATTGTCCACAAGACTGTTTGAATACACGTAGTAGTCATAGGGCCCCATCTTTACGTCGCCGGCTGGCAGTATCAGATTCTGGTCGTTGACTGCATTCACGACGTCCATCGGATCCATTTGCCGGGACATAAGCTTGTAGGGGTCGACGTAGACCATAATTTGCCGGTACTTCCCGCCAAAAGGCGGCGGTATCTCCGCGCCTTGAACAACTGCGATCTGGTTGCGAATCGTAAACTGCGCTTCATCGTGCAATTCCGTTTCGCTCAGACCATTTCCATGCACGGCTACAAGGCAGACCGGCTGACTGGAGGCGTCGAATTTCAGGACGACGGGCGGCAATGTTCCGGGCGGAAGTCTCTTGAGGTCGGCCAGGGCCAGATTGGATAATTCTGTAACGTCGGCGTCCGCGCTTGTGCCCGGTTGAAAGTACGCCCGAATCATGCTGACTCCGAGCATGGAGCGGGATTCCATGTGTTGCATGCCGGCCGCCAGTGTAAAGAAGCGTTCGAGTGGATTAGTAATAGCTACTTCGATGTCGCCGGGGGGCATGCCGGAGTAGAAGGTCGCGACGACAACCTCGGGCAGATTGATGGAGGGGAACAAATCTACCGGCATGCGAAAGAGACTGACGACTCCTATGACGCACACCGCGAGACAAAGCACAATGACGAAATAAGGGTTTCGAATGGAGAAACGTGACATAGATAAGGCTGCTAGATTTCTATGCGCGTCCCCGATAGGTCGCCGGTGGGGCTACTTGGGGATGGACTTGTTCGCTCGGCCGAAGCCCCGACCTTTCGCTGACTACCACCTGATCCCCTTCATTCAGCCCGGACACTACTTCGGCCTCGTTTTCGGTTTGGCCTTCCATACCTAAAGTGACAGTACGAACTTGCACGCGGTTAGCCGGATCAACTATTAAGACAGACGTACTATCGCCTTGACGATCAATCGCCTGCACGGGGATCGTAAGAGCGTCTCCCGTACGATTCAAGGTGAGCGTAGCTTCTGCATACATACCGGGCAAAAGTTCTCCGGTTGGATTGGGAACATCCACTTCGGTGTGCATGGTTCTCGTCGCATCGTGAACTTCGAACGAGAACCGCGTCACCTTGCCCGGGAAATGTTTCTCGAGGGCGCCGACTCTAACGTCAACCTCATCGCCCGTTTTTATGTACCGTACATACGTCTCCGGCACAGGAATAACGAGCCGATATAGACTCTCTTGTGAAAGTTTTACCAGAGGCATGGCTTGCGTGCTGGAATTTGTGCCGGCCTGGACTAGGGTGCCTAGATTCGCATTTCGGTCGGTTACTACACCGTCGAAAGGCGCGGTAATCCGGGAGTACGAATAGAGATCTTCATCGCGAATGACCTTGGCTTGCGAGGCTGCCAGGTTACTCTTAGCCATCTCAAGGTTTGCCTTTGCTGAATCCACCTGCGCCTCGGAGGCGAGATCCCGGCCCTGTACCTCGTCCACCTCCTGTTGAGCAACCAGCCCTGGTTTACTCTGCGCGACGCCGTTCAGCCGATCAAACTCTAGATGAAGAACCTTGTGTTGCGCTTCTACCCGGCTTAATTGGTGCTGTGCATTTGTCACTTGATCCTGCATGCTCTTGACGGCCGCTTTGTCCTGCTCTAGTTGAGCAGCCAACTCGGGTATCTCGAGCACAGCCATAAGCTGTCCTTTCTTGACATGCGTGCCGTAGTCAACAAACAGGTGACTCACGTAGCCGGATTCCTTCGCATAGACGTCAATCTCCTGGAACGGAACGAGCTCCGACGAGACAGTCAGTTTACGTTCAAGCGCATGCCGCTGTACTCTGACGACACCCACCGTCACGCCTTCCGGCCTGGCAGTTCCATTCGCCTCGACTCTACTTGCGTGTTCACAGGAACTCAGGAGGCACCCGAGGCCAATCACACTCATACTGGCGAGAGCTATGCGCGTTGTCGTTATAAGAATACTCATGAGAAGACAGCTTCAGCCGCATGGCGTGATCGACGCCACCTTCAGCTCTAGTTTCCCAGTCGATAGCGGTAATGGCCATACTGCCCCGGCAGTATTCTTCGAGCCGATAACGCAGTAAAACCATTTCCTCAGCCTTCCGCTAAACGCGTGCTAGCTCCAGCTCTGAACCGTTCTGCCTGTCTCTATAAACAAGCAAATATCCGGCTGGGACGATGAACATGGTCAGCGCGACGGATCTAAGTGAGCCACCGATGATAGAGCGCGCGGTGGCGCGGAGCGATATTAGACGTACAAGTAGTTAAGTACTCTTACGGGGAAGAAGCGGAGGGCGAGGAGGCACCCCCGCATGCTGAAGCGCGCGAATTCAAGAAAGATGATGGCGTCGCCTATTGCGACGAATCCAGCCCCGACCGGCGCGCTAGTGCGCCGATTGGCTGTTGTTGATGGCTTCCTGCGCTCGTTCAGCAGCCGCCGCCCGAGCCTTCGTTTCCAGTTCTGTGAAGGACTTCATTTCCGCTTGGGCTTGCTGCGAGTCTCCTAGCGCGCGGTACGCCTGCGCCAGGAGGAAATGCGTACTCGGCTCGCTCGGATTCGATTTCTCCGCGGCATTCAGGTCGGCGATGGCTTCCCGCTCACGATGCAAGCGCAGCAGCAATCGGCCGCGGTCGGCGCGCGCTTCGACGAGATTCGGGCAGCCAGCCAAGGCTTTTTCCAGGCGCACCAGCGCCGCCTCGGGTTGTTCGCTCTTCTGTATTAGAATGTCGCCAAGTTTCCATTCCGCCCGGCAATTGCGCGGATCAAGCGCCAATTCCTGTTCGAACTCAGAAGTTGCGTTGCCCCACTGCGAGAGACTCCAATACAGGTCGCCGAGTTTGTAGTGAACGCCGGGCTGCCGGGGCGCAACTTGCTCGGCCTTCTTCCATTCGACGATGGCGCCGTCGTAGTTCCGCATGCTCTCCATAAGTTCCGCAGATATTTCGTGCGCCCAGACGGAATTCGGGTTGATTTGATTTATCCTTCCGAGCGCTTCTTCAGAAAGCTGCATGTAAACCTTGGCGAGCTGATACCAGACCTGCTGGTTTCCGGGCTGCTTAGCAGATAGTTTTTCGAGGTGCTCCGCCGCCGCTTGAAACTCGCCAAGCTTTGTCAGATCGTTAACGAGAAGAAACTCGGCGTTGCTGTCGTTTGGATTGGCGTCGACTACGGCCTCGAGTCTGGGTCTGGCTTTGGCGTATTCGCCCATCTCGAAGAATGTCATACCGAGCAGCGCGGAAGCCGAGGTCATCTTCGGATCTACCTTCAATCCCTGTTCTAAGATGTCGACAGCTTGCGCGTATCGGCCCTGCTTGAAATACACTGCTCCGAGGTTGTTGTATGCCGGGGCGGTTTCCGGCGCGATCTTGAGGATCTCCTGGTATTTTGAAGTGGCCGAGTTCATGTCCCCGGACTGTTCGGCGGACTTCGCTTGCAGATAGAGTGACTCCACCCGGTCAGCGGATTGGGTAAACGCACACGGGGCCAATCCGATTGCCAGAATGGCAAAGGCAGCGCCAAATCGAACTACCATGGATTTACTATAGTGCGTCGTAAGCGGCTAGCGGCGTTCGCGGGTGACAGACAGCTTTGACTATAACGATTGCGAGTTGCGTTTCGGCCTCAATTCTGGCGGCAGCGGCGGTACTCGTCACGCCCGTTCGGGGAAAGCTTGCATTCGACGAGGTTGCGGAACGCGCCGGGATTCATATCAATATGCGGTGCGGGGGATCGCAAAAACGCTGGATAGCTGAGGCAAATGGCAGCGGAGTGGCGTGGCTCGATTATGATAACGACGGTCTGCCGGACCTGCTTATCGTGAACGGAGGAAGCATGCCGCAGCTTCGGGAGATTGTGTCAGGCAAACGGCCGGAAGCGGCTCGCGGCTCAGTCTACCTCTTTCATAATCTCGGAAACGGACGCTTCGAAGATGTGACCGAAAAGGCAGGGCTGTCCGATCCATATTGGGGTACGGGCGTTAACGTGGCGGATTTCGATAACGATGGCTTCGCGGATATTCTGATCACAAATATAGGCGTAGATCTTCTCTACAGAAACAACGGCAACGGGACGTTTAGCGAAATAGGAAGCCAATCCGGTTTGTCACAGAAGACCGAATGGCACACAGGCAGCGCGTTCGGCGACTTCGATAACGACGGTAACCTAGACCTTTTCATCACCGGATATGTGGATCTGCATGGCATGTCATTTGCAGAGCCGGCTCCAGTATGCGATTACTTCGGACAGCATACGTTTTGCGGCCCTATCGGACTGCCGGGGATGAAGTCGCGGTTGTATCGGAACCTTGGGAACCGCAAATTTGAAGATGTGACTCAAAGCTCCGGGATCGCCTCCGCTCCGCCTTCACACGGGTTCACGTCCGTAACAGGAGATTTCAACAACGATGGAAAGCTTGATATTCTTGTCGCCAACGATTCGGATCCGAATCTCCTGTTTCTGAACAAAGGCAATTTCACTTTCCAGCAGTCGGCTCTCGACCAAGGGCTTGCTTACAACGCGGACGGGCGGGTGCAATCCAATATGGGGATTGCGGTGGGCGAGTTCGGAAGCAGCGGACGCCTGGATGTGATTACCACTACTTTCAACAAAGATTACTTCCCGCTCTTTCGACAGAATAAAACCGGAACGTTTGAAGAGATTGCGGCTGCTGCCGGGATCGCGACCGTCACTTCGCCCTTTCTTGGTTGGTCATGCGGCCTAGCCGATTTCTCGAATTCAGGGAGTCGCGACTTCTGGAGCGCCAACGGGCATGTATATCCCACAGACAAAGATTACTTCGAGCCGATAACTATCTTCCGGAGCATCCGGGATCACGCTACTTTGCTTTACACTTTTCCTGACGTTCCGAATAATTCCTACCGAGGTGGAGCAACAGCAGATATAGACAACGATGGACGCGTGGATCTTCTTGTAACTCCGATCTCCGGTAACGCTCTCCTTCTGAAAAATGAAACTGAAACTGTAGGCGGATGGATAGGACTTCGGCTGCGCGGAACCCGCAGTAACCGTGACGCTATTGGCGCGAAGGTTGTTCTGGAAGCGTGCGGCCAAAAACAGTTTGAGGAAGTTCGTAGCGGCGGAAGCTACCTGTCACATAACGACTCGCGGATTCACTTTGGGCTCGGTTCCTGTTCCGGAGTCGATCGGCTGACTGTATTGTGGCCGAGTGGAGCCGTTCAGGTATTGGCTTCTGTGTCCCTCAATCGGTATACCGTTCTTGAGGAACCCATCGGGCCTTGAGACCGCTCCTCGCCATTCTCTCGTTTACGCTCATGCGGCTAGCCGGAACTCGAGTAAATTGCGGTATGCCGCTTCTCAGAATTTCGCTCGCCCTTCTAGCCTGCGTGGCAGTAAGTCTAGCTGCACAGGCATCGCCTTCGGGATCGAACGATCCTCAATTAGTTGAGGCAAGCAGACAGGCGGCCGCGGGAAGCCTGCATGAGGCTGAACAGACCCTTCGTCACTTTCTGTCAGCTCACGAAAATTCGGCTGATGGGCACGAACTGCTCGGTTACGTCCTGTTCAAAGAGAACGAACCGAAATTGTCATTGACGGAATATAACTCGGCGGCCAGCCTGCGTCCGCTCCAACCTTCTCAGTTTGAGGTGATGGGATGCGATTACTTCCTTCTAGAAGATTACGCTTCCGCGGACGAGTGGCTCACAAAATCCATAGACTTAGGGAACAAGAATGCGCTTGTTTTTTATCTGCTGGGGAGAACGAAGTATAACGAACGCCGTTTTGAGGAAGCAGCGCACTTATTTACGGAATCGCTCGCGCTCGACCCTAGGAACCTGAAGGCACAAACAAATCTGGGGCATGCGTACGAAGAACTCGGCCGGACGGAAGACGCTCTCGCGGCATACAAAGGCGCCGTGGCATTGGAATCCGACTCAAAGGCCGGCGACGCGGAGCCTTACGAGGCGCTCGGCGCTCTGCTTACGGAGGAGGGCCGGCCTGCTGAAGCATTGCCGTTTCTGATAAAGGCTGCCGAGTTGGCTTCAGATCGGGCCTGGGTCCAGCGTGAGCTTGGGAAGACATATCTCGCCTTGAAAGAACCGGGTCAGGCACGCGCAGCGCTCGAAACAGCAGTGAATCTCGATCCACAAAACGGGCCGTCGCACTTTTTACTCGGGCAAGCCTACCAGAAACTTGGAATGGCCGGTGAAGCTCGCCGGGAGCGGGATCGTTATCGTGAACTCGGCGACAATCATTCCATCCCAGACGATCCTCTCTCTGAGGCACGCTCGCTAGTTCAAGCCGGCAAACTAGCGCAGGCGGAGGAAGCAACTCGCAGCTACTTAGACCTGCACAAGAATTCGGCGGATGCCCATTACTTGCTCGGCTACATTCTATTCAAGAGGCTGAATGCCAAGGGTTCGCTTGCGGAATATACGGAAGCCGCGAGGTATCGCCGCCCAACAGCCAAGGACTTAGAGGTTGTCGCGGGCGATTATGTTCTGTTGCACGACTATCCTGACGCAGATAAGTGGTTTACGCAATCGCTGTCGTGGGATCCGACTAACTGGCAGGCATTGTATTATTTGGGCCGAACAAAGTATAACGAGAATCGGTTTGATGAGGCTGTAACCATTTTTCTTAAATGCCTGCAATCCGAGCCCAAGAGTGTCAAGGCAGAAGACAACCTGGGGCTCTCCTTAGAGGCGCTAGGCCGAACCGAGGAGGCCATTGCAGCGTACAGGAACGCGATTTCGTGGGAAAGCGTCAGCTCCGCTCCAGATTTCGGACCTTATCTCGATCTGGGAGCTTTGTTGGTAACGAACGACCGTTCGCCGGAGGCGCTGACTTACCTTGAACGCGCTTTGGCAATCGCGCCGCAAGAGGTCCGAGTTCATCGTGAATTAGGTAAAGCCTTTCTGCATCTGGACAGACTGCAGGAGGCCCAGGCAGAGTTACAAAAGAGTATCGCGCTAGCTCCGGATGAGGCGCCCACGCACTTCATTCTCGCCCAGGTTTACCGCAAGCGGGGGCTGGCCGAAAAGGCGCGCCTTGAATTTCAGCGTTACACGGCGCTTGCGGCATCGCATTCTACGGATGATTCACGCTAGCCTCTAAAAGTTGATTCCCAGGAACGCCTGGCCTTGCCGCTGTGTATTCGATTGGCAGTTGATAGATTGACCAAAGGTACTATCTTCGAAGTTCAGGTCTGGCCCGCAGTTCGGGCCGGAGAACAGCACCCGGTTAAGCACATTGAAATACTCAATTTCCAGTTTGAGTTTGACCCTCTCGCCGATGGGAAAATACTTGGCCAGGGCGATATTCTCATTGGACTGGAATTGGTTGCGAAGAGCTCCAATCACGCGCGGAGCATTGCCGAGAGCCCACGGGCCGGGATCGCTGAAATCCGCCTTATTAATAACCGACAGCCCTTTGTACACATTGTTATACGAGAGCATGATGTTGTTATAAGAAACAACATTCGCCCGGTTGCACGGAGTGCATTCGTTTCCGAGCGGGTCGCCGGTAACATACACCGAACCACCTGAATTGCTGCCGTTCCAGAGCGGCGTTCCAGTAGCGTAACTCAAAAGCGGGCTAATCTGCCAACCTCCGAGGACTGCGTTCAACACCCCGCCCCGATTCATGAATGCACGTCCTTTTCCAAATGGGAGCTCATAAGTTCCCGCGATATTGAGCATGTTGGTCTGATCGTTGTTATCGATGGACCACTCGGCCTTCTGGTTGTCTTTATTCAGCGCAAGCGCGGCGAACGACGTGAATCCCGAATTCGTATCCGACATCATTCGCGATAGATTGTACGAAACGAGAAAACTCAGGCCGTTTGTGTAGCGCTTCTCGAGTGACAACTGCATGGCGTCATACATCGAAGAACCGGTGTCGTCGAAGTTGTTGAAGATGCCGCCGTAACTGCCTTGGAACTGCGGATACGGACGGAGAGCCTGGAGCACGGTTGCATTCGGCTCGACGGTAAGAAAATTCGCGAATGGCAACGGAATTCCGAGCGCGGGTCCCGCGGTAGCATACGGGAGTCCGAGGCTTGCGCCATACTGGGCAAGGAACTGCGGCGGGAGCTGATTGATCGGATTGAGCTGCGAAGGCAACCGGTTCGCGCGATTTCCGGTGTAAGCCGCCGACAGGAACATGTCGTATGGAAGTTCGCGCTGGAGGCCGATGTTCCACACGAGGTCGTAAGGCGCCCAGCCATCCACCGCGGGATTGAAAGCGTTGATGAAGGTCCCGGTACCAAGGCCGTTACTGAACGGAACCGGAGACGGGAACGGTAGAACATTGGAATCCCACGATCCAAATCCCGGACTTGTGGAACCGGTGGAAGGCGCGGAAAACGAGCCAACGAGCAAGTTGCCATAGTTCACCGCCACCTTCGCGGTGCCGTATTCATACGCGCCTCCGTCCAGGAAATTCATGGAGAAACCGCCCTGCAGCACCGTCTTGGTGTTCATCTCATACGAGTAACCGAATCGTGGGCTTACATGACCCCAGTGAATCGCGGCGCGCGTAATATCCGCGCAACCGGCACAGTCGCCAAATTTGGTCGCCGCGCCAAGGCGGCCGTCCGCCGCCGGATCGGGAAGCGTTGAATCGAAGTAAACGATGGGATTGTTGACTGCCGTGAATGGCACCATGATGTCCCAGCGGACGCCGAAGTTCAAGGTCAGCCGCGGCGTCCACTTTATGTCGTCTTGAACATACAGAGAAAAGTCTTTGTTGCGAAGCCGTTCTTCTTGGGACCCGATGCGATCGGCGCTATCCACAGTACCGAGCAGAAAGCTTGCGAAGGAATTGCCTGTGTTGCTTAAGTTAGCCGGATTGGCGGTCTCATTGTTGCTGAACTGGAAAATGCCCGCGCATTGCTGGCATTCATTGTCGTCCTGATAAGTTCTTCGGACTTCGCCTCCGATATTGAACGTTTGCTTACCTTTGACCCATTGCCAGTTGTTCTCAATTACGATGCCCAATTTCCGATTGATGGATTCGATCCAGGGCGATCCGACCGTAGTTGGGCTATTAGGGCCATTGAATTCGATAGCAGGCACTTGCGGCGCTCCTGGAGCGGCCGACAAAGCGATATTATTCGGGCGCTGGCTAATCTGATCGTTCAATTCCCCGAGCCAGCTTGCGCCGGCGGTCACAACCAGGTGCGGCGTAACGGCGTTGGCATAGTTCAAAATGAACACCGATCCGAGATCGGGATTACTCGTGACGCTGGTTAACGGATTCGTCACCGGCAGCCCAGTGGCGTTGTTCTCCGTGGCGAAGGACGTTTGTGGATCTCGCCATTCGGTCCAGTGAATGGATTGCTTGTCGCTGATGCTGTGATCAATGGTCACGCCCCAGGGTTCCTGGCGGGTGGGAAAGACCCCAAGCAGCGTCTGCTGATTGTTGTGGACCCCGGGGGAACTGGGATTTGGAAAGTACTGCAGCAGGCTGGCCGATAACGGGCTGAAACAGATCGCCGGTATGACGTTATTGCGGAACTGGGTTCCGGGAGTGTTTCCGTTAGCGCTGCAGCCGCTATTTGCAGGATTCCAGATAGGGGTTCCTAATCCGCTAAAATCACCTGACTTCTCCGCCGACGTCGGGAGCGAGACGAAGTTAGTCTGGGTCTGATTCTGCCGGTACCATTCGAAAACGACTGTAAAAAACGTTCGGTTCTTGCCGTTGTAGACTTTCGGAATCCAGATCGGGCCTGTGAGAGTGAACCCGTAATTGTTCTCTTTATCGATGGGAACGGTGGGATTGTAGGCGCCCTTCGCATCGAAGAAGTTGTTGCGGATAATTTCAAAACCATCGCCATGGTAAGTGTTAGTTCCGGACTTAGTGTTATAAGTTACAACACCCTGAGCTAAACCATACTGCGCAGAAAAGGAAGATCGCAGAACGTCATACTGGTTGACCAGTTCAAACGGCGGGTTCCAGATGGTCTGAAAGCCTTGCGTCTCAGACTGCGCCATCGGTATGCCGTTAAAGATAACTTCGCTTTCAAAGTCCACGCCACCATTGATGCGATGGCTGAATGTACTACCAGTCACGCCGGGCGCCAGAAAGATAAAGTTGTCGATCTGACGTCCCCGGCCCCCGCTAATCTCGTTCGGCAATTCCTGAACCACTTTGTTTTCAAGCGTGGTGCCGAGCTCAGGCTGGGTGGTATCGATGGCGATGACACTCTCGGTAACGTTTACGGTCTGTTCCGTTCGACCCGGCTGCAAGGTGGCGTTTACGGTTGAAATTCTGGCCACAGAGACACCCACGCCGCTGTGAACAGAGCGCTCGAAGCCTTGCGCCTCGATCTTAACCGTGTAGGTTCCTGGGATGAGATCATTGAATTCGTACGTACCGGCTGAGCTGGTGACGGAAATTTTCGAAACGCTTGTCTGATCGTTTGTAGCGGTGACCGTGGCATTGGGAACAGTGGCGCCCGTTGCGTCCGTAACGGTTCCATTGATGCCCTGTAAGGCCTGCCCACGGGCGGACCCGGCAACGAGCACCGACAATAAAGCCGCCAAGCAGATCGCAAGCGACTCAGTACGAATTCTTCCGGCAGTCCGGAACTCTGAACACGTAGTCATTTTTTCCCTTCAAGTTGTGGCGCGAAGGACGTGCTTCTTCGCGCGAGCGAAAAGCTATTGGCAGTAGTATATTCCGGTGCGGGCGCGGCGAACAAGAGAATTTTGTCAATTCTCGCAAGCTATTTGGTAGCCTCTGTCTTGCGGCATTTCGCAGCGCTGTTACTGTTGATTCCTACGCGAGCAACATGCACGATCTGCGGATCGTGCCATCCGAAACAGGACGCTGGATTCGCCAACACTGCCATGGCGCATTCCATGTCGGTGGCGGGAAATCAGCCGGCGGCGGTGTTCGAGCATGGGTTTTCGAATACTCGATTCACGATACAGAACACACCCGGCGGCCCCATGCAGACGCTCGAACGACACGGCGAAGCCGAGTCGATGAGCATCCGATATGCAATTGGCTCCGGCGAGCACGCCTTCGGATACTTGGCTCAAATTGGGGATCATCTTTTCCAGTCACCGGTCTCCTACTATTCGCGGAGACGCCAATGGGACATGGCGCCGGGTTACGAGCAGGATCCGGCGCCCGACTTCTCGCGACCCGTGACAGCCGAGTGCCTGGCGTGCCACTCCGGCGGGCCCCGGCTCGTTCCGGAGACACTGAATAGCTACCGAGCGCCTCCGATTGTGGCGTTGGGGATTACGTGCGAACGCTGCCATGGAAACACCAAAGATCATGTCAGTAACCCGGTTGGTAAAAATATACTTGACACACCCGTTTACTGGTGGGATGATGCATGCGGAGCATGGAGTCTCCTAGAGTTGCTTCAGGTATTTGCGGAAGACTACATTTTGGTCGGAAGAATCTTCCAGTTTTGGGAGGGGCTTTCGGAAAACCAGTCGGACGATCTTCTCACGCCCATCGACACCGATGGATATCAGAAGAGCCTGGAGGATCTTGCGCAACGCTGCAAGGGCCTTGAATTGCCTACGTCTTTAATACTTGTGGGGGCCAGTGCGTTATTGCTGAAAGCCGGTGGGTTTTCATATAGACAGGCATGTACAAAGATGGCCCAGATTAGGGAATGCCTGGAGGCCGAAATTTCCACGCGGGTATTCCTTTTTGTTCCACCGAACCGAGCGCCTTATTTGGTGTTCTATGATACAGGGCCAACCGGCAAAAAAGATCAACCGGTGCTCGGCGATGAGTTGCGACACTTCTCGCCGGTGCTTGCCAAGTTTCCTTCGTGTGGCTTTGATCTGGAAGAAGCTGGATGCTGTTTCGCGGCGGGTCGATTTACGGCCTGCGTTCACCACCTCTCTAGGTTGGTTGAATTCGGACTCGTTAGCCTAGCGGATTTTGCCGGTGTTGAGAAAAGGCACCAGCGTAATTGGAATACTGCTTTAAATCACGCTCACAATAACCTCCGCGATAAAAAGGCCGGATTTAGTTCCACTGTTTCTCAGTCACGAGATGAGACTTACTTCTCGGAAGCTATTGGACTTCTTCGTAACTTCAATACGGCTTGGAGAAATCCTTCGTCTCACGCCCCCGAGATCTTTTTGGAGCAAAAAGCGCGGACGCTATTTTCCATTACACTGGCAACGATGGATCATCTAAGTCGCCAATTGAAAGAAGTGCCGATGCCTATTGAGGATTAGAAGCTCTATGACAATTCAAAAGCGCACCCTCATTTCTCCGCAAGACATTATTGGCATCGAATACGAGTGCAAGCACTGCCACGCGCGGTACGTCGTAACAATGAAGCAGATAGGAGAAACGGTATTCCATTGTCCTAACTGCAAATGTATCTGGGTGAGGTCGGACACCCCGACGACCTCAAATTATTCGGAAGAAAAGGTAATGAGGATATTTGGCGAGTTCCTACGGGAACTTCAGGACAGGCCGATGGGCGCGATCATTCGCCTTGAGCTAGCCGAGCCCCCGGTTTATGAAGATGTTGCTAAAATCAAGCCGTGAAGGGCGACCCCGAAACGTCAGCCGAGTACGATGCCTTCAAGGATCTACTCGGCAAGGTGCTTGCAGTTCCGCACTCAGAGATCGCGAAGCGCGAAGCCGAGTATCAGAAGGAGTCCGCGCTCAATCCGAGTCGGCGCGGCCCGAAGCCAAAGCGGAAACGCGGCGCTTCCCGCGCCCCTGGCGCTTAGCTTCTTTTTCAGAACGCTTCCTCGGCACTCGTTTCAGCCTCCTTCCCGGTCAGTTCCTTGTAAGTCAATCGCCGACCGACAATCTGCGAAAGCGCGGCTTTGAAACGCTCGTAATCCGAAATAACGTTCCCGTTTTCGTCCTTGCGGTGGTTGTAACGGAACGCTTGCTCATCCACATAGCGAAACAAGTGGAACGGCTCCACGCTCACGTAGGTACCTCCCAGGCCGCGCTTAAGCAAGCTCCAGAAATTCTCCAGGCTGTTCAAGTGGATCTGCCCGTTGACGTACATCTCGGTGTGGTTAATCACATCGTGCGCGTAGTCGGCCTGAAGGCAGAAATAGGTCTGCAACTCATCGGTGTAGATGTGTGCGCCCTTCTCGACGTTCTCTTCCACGTTGGGAATCAGAGACTCAAATCTGGTGTCATTGATGACATTGACGCGGATGTTCCCGCCGCGCTTAAGGATGCCCTGTACTCCGACTTTACCGACCGCGCCGCCGCGTTTACCCTCCAGCTTCTTTCGCTTCGCGTCGGCGTGCATGTTCCGCGCTTTGCCTCCGATGAAGGTCTCGTCGATTTCTACTTCGCCGTTAAGCTTGCCGCCTCGCTTGCCATCCTGCATGGCGAGCCGGATGCGGTGGAGCATGAACCACGCGGTTTTCTGAGTAACGCCCAAGGCGCGGGAGAGCTCCCACGAGCTAACGCCGTTGCGGTTATTGGCAATCATCCAAATCGCGGGAAGCCACTTATCGAGTCCGATGGGCGAATCTTCCATCACGGTACCGGCTTTGATCGAGAACTGCTTCCGGCAGGTAGAGCATTTCCAGATGCGACGAGTCTTCAGGAACATTGGGGATGCGGCCCCACAGTGCGGACACACGATGGAATCCTTCCAGCGGCTATCCGCGACTTCCGCCAAAGCCTTATCCGCATCGCCATATTCGCGGGTTGCTTCAACCAAAGTCTTAGGTTTCCGTTCCATGGTTCAAGTATGCAACGGAGGGATAGGGTGTGTCAAGTATATTTTTACCACCCGGTTCGCGGAACTGTAGTCAATCCGGCGCGTCTTTCGGAGGCGCAGCGGGACAGCATCTGCGAACAGTGCCACTTAGCCGGAGAGGTACGCATTCCAAATCCAGGCAAGGCGATAACCGACTTCCGCCCGGGCCAGACTCTCGAGCAGAGCTACACCGTATACGTTGCGGCGCATGGACCGGAGGATACGGTGAAGGTAATCAGCCAAGCGGAACAGCTTGCTCTCAGTACATGCAAACGACGCAGCGGCGCGAGGCTTTGGTGCGGCACGTGTCATGATGCGCACGAGGAGCCAGCCCGGCCCGCGGCGTATTTTCGCGAGCGCTGCCTCGGGTGCCATCTGACCACGCTTTCCAGCCAGCATGCCGATCTGGCGGATTGCATCGGATGCCACATGCCGCAACGTCCTGCGAAGGACGGAGGGCACACCGCGTTTACCGATCATCGGATCAGCCGGCGTCCGGAGCAACCGCAGGCATACGGCAACGCCGGAGAGTTGATCGCGTGGCGCGAGCCCATACCGGAGTTGCGCGACCGGAACAGGGCGCTGGCGCTCGTGACTGCCGGTATGCAAAATCGCGACTCGGCGCAGGTGATCCGCGGTTATCGTATGCTCAACCGGCTGGCGAAGAGCGAGCGCGATCCGGAAGTTTCGACCGCGCTCGGAAGCATACTGCTGACCGGAAAGGAACCGGCTGAGGCCAGCAAACAATTCACCGAAGCGCTCTCGGCGCGTCCGAGCTATGCGCCGTACGAGGTAAACCTGGCGACCGCTCTAGCTGAGAGCGATCGTCGCGAGAAAGCGATTCGGCATTTGGAACACGCCCTTGAACTGGACCCGCTTTTGGAAAAGGCAGTCTGGCAGTTGGCTCAAATCTATCGCGCCGAAGGCAACGAAACGAAAGCGGCAGCGCTTGTCGCGCGATATCGCAAGGCCATGGGATTCACCAGCGCAGAGACAGTCTGCAAACGGCATGAAAGCCGCCCTCAGACAGATATGATCGGACTTGGGCGCTGACAAACAAACCAGGCGTTTGCTGCTGATCGGTTTTGGCGGACTTATTCTTCTGCTAGCCGTTTCGGGGCTGACGGCGCTCTCGGTTTTGCGAGACATAGAGAGGCAGAACGATCGCATACGGGACGACTATTTCAATCGCGACCGCATCCTGGAACAATTACGGTCGGACATTTATCTGTCGGGCACCTATGTGCGCGACCTTCTTCTCGAACAGGACGCCGATCTGGCCGAGACGCATCGCCGCGAATTGCAGGAGGCGCGGGCGCGCATAGATCGGAACGTGGCGGCATACGACCGAATCCTTCGCACCGAGGAACGACTGCCATTCCAGAGATTCAGAGAAGAATTGAACGGCTACTTCCAATCGCTCGAGCCGGCGCTCGAGTGGAATGCGGCTGAGCGGCATCAGCTCGGCTACGCATTTATGAAGAATTCTCTCCTGCCTCGGCGCATGGTCGTCGTTCATTTGGCTGACCAGATCGGTAGCGTAAACCAGCGCCAGATGCAGACCCGGAATAGCGAGGTCGCCCATCTGTTTTCGCGTTTTCGTCAGTCTCTGATACTGGTCCTCGGAATCGGATTGATTTGCGGAACTCTGTTGGCGTTCATCAGCATACGCCGCATATTGCGCCTGGAGCAGATATCCGCAAGGAGATTCAAAGAGACGGAGAACGCGCGCGGCGCGCTCCGAGATTTGTCTGTGCGACTTATCGAAGTTCAGGAGGCGGAGCGGCGCGCGTTGTCCCGCGAGCTGCACGACGAGGTGGGGCAATCGGTTTCAGCGCTGGTATTAGGGATTGGAAATGTCGCGGCGGTCATCTCCTCGGAAGCTAATGGAAGCGCGCGGACACAGCTCGCCGAACTCAGGCAACTGGCTGAAAAGACCGTAGCAATTGTCAGGGATATGTCGCTGCTCCTGCGCCCGTCAATGCTAGACGATCTGGGCCTGATCCCCGCTCTCCAGTGGCAAGCAAGGGAGATTTCCCGGAACAGCGACATTTACGTCGAGGTACTTGCCGATTCGATTCCGAATGACCTTCCGGACGATCACAAAACCTGCATTTACCGCATCGTCCAGGAGACATTACGCAATACAGTTCGGCACGCGAATGCAAAGACCGCGCACATAGCGCTGAAACTCACCGCCGAGGGTCTTCATCTCCGGATCCAAGACGACGGGCAAGGCTTCCGGCCAGAACGGGACAAGGGTTTAGGGCTGCTCGGCATAGAAGAGAGAGTCGCGCACCTGAAGGGAGATGTGCGTATCGAATCTCGCTTGGGCCAGGGTACTTCCATATGCGTGGAACTGCCGCTCATGCAGAAAAGCGCTGCGCTTAATCGATGAATCCGATTCGCATCGTTTTAGCCGACGATCATACGATCATGAGGCACGGTCTTCGACTGGTCCTCGAGAGACAGCCGGAATTTTCGGTCGTAGGCGAGGCAAGCGATGGGCGAGAGGCGATCGATGTAGTGATTCGCGAGAATCCGGACATCGTTGTTATGGATATCGCGATGCCGCTGCTGAACGGCATTGAAGCAGCCAAGCGTATCCATGAGGAGCGGCTGCACTGCGCGGTCGTCATCTTGAGCATGCACTCGGATGAAGGCTACATCCTGAAAGCGCTGAAGGCCGGGGCTCGCGGCTACTTACTGAAAGATTCGGCGGAATCCGATCTGATCCAGGCCATACGAGCCGTGAGTTCCGGGAAAGCGTTCTTCAGCCCGGCGGTCAGCAAAGTCCTGGCGGATGATTATGTGCGGCAACTCCAGCGTCGGAGTGTAGAAGATCCTTACGATCTGCTTACCGCGCGGGAGCGCGAGCTGCTGCAATTAGTAGGGGAGTTGAAATCGACTAAGGACATCGCGAATATACTCACGATAAGCCCGCATACGGTGGATACGCACCGGCAACGACTGATGCAGAAACTGAACGTGCACAGCATCCCGGAGTTGATTCTGTATGCCATGCGGAAAGGCCTGATTTCGTAATCGGCCGGAGAGTTACTTTCAAGAGTATGGTGACGGCGGATCGAGGCGAAGCGGCGAATGAGCCGGATAAGGGCGGCAGTGCGGAACAACCTGCGCCAAGGGAATCCCGCCGCCGGATCTTTATCTTGCTTGCCGCGCTGATAATAGCGGTAGCCGGTTACCTGATATGGCGGCAATTCTTCGCCCCGCCTCCCCTGCCGCCCGACGTGATCGCGCTGAGCGGGCGTATCGAAGGCGATGACTCCGCAATCTCGCCTAAGACAAGCGGACGCATTCTGGAGATTCTATTCCGAGAAGGCGACAGCGTCAGAGCCGGCGAAGTGATCGCAACCTTAAGCGACGAACAGATTCGGGCGCGTGAAGAGCAGGCGCGCGCCGCTGTCTTTGCGGCGGAAGCAAGTAGCAGGTCAGCGCGGGAGCAGGTTGCCGTCCTCCAACAGCAACTGGAACAAAACCGCATTCAGACCGAGCAGTCCAAATCGGATGCGCAAGGCCGCGTGCGTCAGGCGGAGGCAGAATTGGCTGCCGCGGAGTCCGACCTGGCGCAGCAGGAGGCCGCCTACCAACTTGCATCCTTCGACCGGGATGCGTATACGCGCCTTGCGCAGACGGGAGCGGCATCGGAACGCCAGGCAAAGCAGGCGACCTCGACGGCAGGTCAACAAGCGGCCGCGGTTTCGGCGGCCCAGAAGCGCGTAGATGCGGCGCGCGGCGCTTTGACAACCGCGCGAGCAAACCTGGACACGCCGGCCATTCGCGAGGCGCAAGTAGCGATGGTCCGCAGGCAGATTGCGCAGCAGCAGTCAGAGGTGGCAAGCGCCGAAGCGAGCACCGCCGAAGCGCGGGCGCAACTGTTGGAAGCGCAGGCCAACCGGCAGGATTTAATTATTCGCGCGCCGTTTAACGGCGTGGTGGCTACCAGGGCGGCAGAACCGGGCGAGGTGGTCACGGCGGGTACGACGCTGGTGACACTACTCGACCTGAGCAAGGTATATCTGCGCGGCTTTGTTCCCGAAGGACAGATCGGCCGGGTGAAGCTGGGGCAGCCGGCGCATGTGTATCTCGACTCAAACCCAAATCGCGCTATCGATGCTCTCGTTTCGCGAATCGATCCGGAAGCCACCTTCACACCCGAGAACACATACTTTCGCGACGACCGGGTAAAGGAGGTGGTGGGAGTGAAGCTGCAAGTGAAGAACGCGATCGGATTTGCAAAACCCGGCATGCCCGCCGATGGAGAGATTCTGACCGAAGGTGGAAAATGGCCGGAACATCGCCGCAAGTGACGGCGGAGCAGAATCGCGTTGAGGCCGCCGAGGGCCGGAGCGATCATCCGCCAAGTCCGGCCATCTGGGTGCACCGCCTCACGAAGCATTACGGCGCGATCCGTGCGGTGCGCGGCATAGATCTTGAGGTGAAGAACGGCGAGATCTTCGGGCTGATTGGGCCCGATGGAGCCGGCAAGACAACTACGTTTCAGATTCTTGCCGGTGTCATGCAGGCAAGCGGAGGGCAGGCGGAAGTGTTCGGACGTCCGGCCGGCGAAACGCGCTCCGAGACCGGGTATCTGACGCAAGCCTTCAGCCTTTATCCGGACCTTACGGTTGCCGAGAACATCCGCTACATCGGGGACCTGCGCCGCGTCGATAGGAAAGACATAGAAAAGCGCAGCCATCGCTACTTACAGATGTTCGACATGGATCGGTTTCGCGGCCGGCTGGCGGGAAAATTAAGCGGAGGAATGAAGCAAAAGCTCGCGCTCGCCTGCGCGCTGGTTCCCGAGCCGCGGGTGTTGCTGCTGGACGAGCCGACAACGGGAGTCGATCCGGTTTCGCGCCGGGAGTTCTGGGATACGCTTGCGCATCTGGCCGCGGGAGGTTTGACCATTCTGATCGCGACTCCCTACCTGGATGAGGCCGAGCGCTGCCATCGGGTGGCATTAATGCACGAAGGCGCCATTCAACAGACCGGCACGCCAACGGAACTGCGCGCCAGCTTGGGCGCAACGCGCTTGGAGCTGCACGTGGAGAATTTGGCAGAAGCCGAGCGCGTCCTGGTCGAGTCGCGGACTTCGGAACAGATTTTAGATGTTCAGCGCTTTGGCGATCGTCTGGATGTCTTGGTTCACGATCCCGCGCGGGCGCGCGCCGACCTGGAAGAGGATCTCAAAGCGGCGAACGTGGAAGTGACCGATGTGCGCGAGGATGAGCCAACTCTCGAAAACGTGTTTGTCGCCAAACTGCGGAGTCTCGGGCTTACCATTCACGAACCCACGTTTCCAGGCCGCCACGGGGATCGCGAGGTCCGGGGCCTGGTGGCTATCGGCGCAAAAAATCTGACACGGACATTCGGGGATTTTACCGCCGTTAAGAACGTCAATCTCGATGTGAAATACGGCGAGATTTACGGGTTGCTCGGCGCGAATGGCGCCGGCAAAACCACCACGATCAAGATGCTCTGCGGCCTGCTTGAGCCGTCACGGGGAGACGTGCAACTGGCCGGCGAAAGAGGCTCGCGCATGCGGTCCGGAAATGTGCGCCAAAGGGTCGGCTACATGTCGCAGAAGTTCTCGCTATACGATGACCTCTCGATAAAGGACAATCTGGACTTTTTTGCGGGCGTATACGGCGTTCCCGCGCGCGAGCGCGAGGAGAAAAGAAAATGGGTGCTGTCGTTCTCGGGGCTAGAGGGAAGGCAGGACCAGATAACGGGCAGCTTGCCGGGCGGATGGAAGCAACGGGTGGCCTTCGGGGCAGCGATTATGCACGAGCCCGGAGTTCTTTTTCTAGACGAGCCCACGTCGGGAGTCGACCCGCTAGCCCGCCGCGCATTCTGGTCCATGATTAATCGACTTGCCGATGCGGGAACCGCGATTCTGGTGACCACGCATTATCTGGAAGAATCGGAGCAGTGCAACAGGCTGGGTTTAATGGTGGCCGGAGAACTCGTGGTCGAGGGCGCTCCTAGCGGGATCAAGAAAGAGCAGAAAGGCCGTATGCTCGAATTCGTGGTGGACCAGCCGCAGCGCGCGGCGGATGTCCTCAAGAACGAGATGGAGCACTGGCGAGTGTCGCTGTTCGGAGACCGGCTTCACATCATCACGGAAGAGGATGCGATGGCGGGCGAGCAATCGGTGAAAGAAATATTATCGAGATACGGCATCCGAACCAATCAAGTCCAGGAAGGCCGCTTCTCGATGGAGGATGTTTTTATCGGAGTTGTGCAGCGGGCGCGGGAGCAAGGGAAAGTGGCGCTGGAAGAGTAAATCGTATGCGACGGATCTTCGCCCAGGCTCGAAAAGAGTTGACGCAACTAGTGCGCGACTGGCGCACGCTGGGTCTCGCGCTGGTGCTGCCGCTGGTGCTGCTCATTCTTATGTCGACGGCCATATCTTTTACAGTGAGCAATCTGCCGATCGTGGTGCAGGATCTGGACGGCTCGCCGGCTTCTCGCGAATTGATCGACGCGTTTCGCGCTTCACTGACCTTCCATATAGTGGCGTGGCCGCCGGACAAGCAGCCGACCGAAGCCCTGCGCTCGAATGCGGCCGATGGGGCGTTAATCATACCGGAGCATTTTGGCCGCGACCGGGCGCGGGGCGCCGCATCCTCTGTGCAATTGCTGGTGGACGCTTCCGATGCGAACACCGCGAAACTAATCTCCGGCTACGCGGGCGAAATCGTCCGCGCTTACGACGAACGCAACGTGGGTTCCTCGCAAGCGCAGCTCGTCAAAGCGGCTATCCGGCTCTGGTACAACCCCGGCCGGTCGTCGAAGAAATTTTTCGGACCGGGGGTGTTCGTACTCGGCCTCTCGATGTTCCCTCCCCTGCTTGCCGCGCTCGCCATGGCGAAAGAGACGGAGCAGAAAACAATTCTCCAAGTCTATGTCTCAAGCGTGTCGTCTCACGAGTTTCTGCTGGGCAAGATTCTTGCCTTCGCAGCGGTAGCGGGCGCGGAGTGCGTCCTGATGCTCATTCTGTTGTTCACATATTTCGGCCTGAGCTTTGCTGGGGACCCCACCCCGTTCCTCATCGCGACGGTGTTGTATGCCTTCTGCGTGGCGTCATTCGGGACCATGGTTGGAGCCGCTATTCCCAGCCAGGTAGCCGCCATTCAGATGGTCGCTCTAGGCGGCTTCTTGCTCGTGTTCCTGCTTTCTGGTCTGATGTTCCCGATCGAGAACATCCCGGCGGGGATTCGTTGGATCTCGAATTTTGTTTGGGGTAGATATTACATCGAGATCGTGAGGGACGCGCTGCTAGAAGGAGCGGGTTGGAAGGTCACGTGGTTCAAGGTGGCCATTATCGGGGCCATTGGAGCGAGTTTTTACGCAATCGCATGGCGCAGGATGAGGCGCATGCAACTCGCGGTGTAACGTGCTTGGGAACTTGATCAATCGCCGGTTGCGTGCTCTGCTGCGCAAGGAGTTCGCTCAGATTCGCCGCGATAGAAGGCTGGCCACTTCCCTGGTCCTTCCACCCACGCTGCAACTGCTGCTTCTCGGCTCCGCATTGAGCACCAACGTTGCGAACCTTAAACTCGGCGCGGTGGACGATAGCCGAACGCCTGAAAGCCGCGAGTTGATCGCCGTGTTGAGCGAAAGCAAGAGCTTTCGGGTCGTCGGGTACTACGGGTCTGTCGATCAACTGGGTGACGCTATCAGCCGCGGCAAGGCGGACGCCGGCGTGGTGGTTCCCTACGATTTCGCAAGAAGCTTGCAGCGCGGGCGCCACAGCACGGTTCAGTTCCTGTTGAATGCGATGAACGCCAATACCGCGGCCATCGCTCAGGGTTATGCGGAAGGAGTGATTCAGTCTTACAACGCCGGGCTTCGGAGCCAAGGCTTGCACGCCAGTTTCGAAACAGTCGCCCCCCAAAATCCGAGCCGCCGCGGAATGGTCCAGCTTTACCCAGCGTTTCTTTATAACCCAGGATTGAAGGATTCGTGGTTCATCGTCACGGGCGTGTTCGGGTTGCTGTTGATCCTGAACAGTTCGCTCGTGGCGGCGGCCGCGATGGTTCGAGAGCGCGAAGCCGGCACTATCGAGCAGCTCCTGATGTCCCCGGCCACTACCTCGGAGATCATCATTGCGAAAATCGCTCCGCTCTTCGTGCTGTTGTTCCTGATGGCGCTCTTGGCGTTGGCTGTCATGAAGCTGGCCTTTGGCGTACCGTTTCACGGCAATCTTCCGCTAGTTTTGAGCGGCGCCGCGCTCTGCATCTTGTCCGGAATCAGCCTTGGTACGGTCAATGCGACGTTTTCTAAGTCTGCGCAGCAGGCTCAACTGACGGTCTTCTTTATCAATCCTCCGCTGAATTCGACCGCCGGAGCGTTGAATCCCGTAGAAGCTATGCCCGCGTGGCTGCAGCCCTTCACCGTCCTGAATCCAATTCACCATTTCGCCACAATCGCGAGAGCGAGCCTGCTTAAAGACAGCGGTTTTGCCCAACTGTGGCCAAATTTTCTTGGGCTGTTCGGCTTCACCCTCGTGTTGGTCTCCTTAAGCATCTGGCGTTTTCGAAAGCAGCTCAGTTAGTAAGAGACGAAGCAAAGCAAATGAAAATTCTTAACAGACATGCCATGTTCATCGGCCGGTGTGCATGCTTTTGCGCGGCGACCACATGCGGTTGGGCGCAATTGGGACTGCCGAGCGGCAGCGAAACTCCGGGCCCGGCGCGCGCGACTCAATTGCCGCTTTCGGGCCGGACCGGGCAAAGCGGGTCGGTAACCGCCGTCGAATCTCCGATACCGGGCGCGACAACTAGCGTGAATACCATAAATCCCAGCGTAGAAGTGCAGGGTCCATTTAGCGGAAGCAGCAGCGGCAGATTGTCTTTCTCAGGAAAGCTTTCGCTCCACGATGCAGTCGAACGCGCTCTGCGATACAACCTGGGCGCCATCGGCCTCGCCGAAGCGGCGCAGCAGGCCAATGGGGAAACTCGGGTTGCCCGTAGCGCCTTGCTTCCAAACTTGAACGGAAGTTTGTCGGAGACGCTCGAACAGTTAGATCTTCAGGCCGTGGGTTTTCGTTTTAAACTGCCCGTTCCCGGCTTCTCTATACCGGCCGTCGTCGGCCCGTTCAACTATTTCGATTTGCGAGCAAGCCTCTCGCAAAGCGTGGTGGATAGAACGGCGTGGAATAACTATCGCTCCGCCTCGGAAAGCCTTCGCGCGAGCCGGCTATCTGTAAAAGACGCTCGCGACGTAGTGATTCTGGCAGCTGGAGGCGCCTATCTGCAGGTGATCTCGGCCGCCGCCCGGGTTGCATCGGCCCGCACGCAACTGGAAACCGCGAATGCGCTCTTTGAACAGACATCGCGGCAGCGCGCTGTGGGGCTTGTTGCCCAAATCGACGTGAACCGCAGCCGGGTGCAGTTCCTGACCCAGCGCCAACGAGTTACTTCACTTGAAAACGATTTAGCGAAACAGAAGATAAACCTGGCGCGAATTACTGGATTGCCGCCGAACGATCGATTCGAAATCGCAGACGACGTCCCTTTCGCACCAGCTCCCGATCTCAACCTGGAAGAAGCTCTGCGGGAGGCGTTCGCCCAGCGTTGGGATCTGAAAGCCGCGGAGGCTCAGGTGCGAGCAGCAGAGCGGACGCGAGCCGCGGCGCGAGCCGAACGTCTTCCGTCGGTTTCGCTCAGTGCCGATTACGGCGCGATCGGGCCGACGCCGGATCGTGCGCGCGCGACATTCACGGTGGTGGGAAGCCTGAAGGCGCCCATTTGGCAAGGAGGCCGGATTGAGGGCGACGTCGAACAGGCAAATGCAGCTCTGAAGCAACGGCAGGCCGAGCTCGAAGACCTTCGCGCCAAGGTCGAAGCCGATGTGCGAAACGCGTACCTCGATCTTGCCGCGGCTGGAAGCCAGGTAGAGGTCGCCCGAGAGAACCTGGGTGTTACTCAGGAGAATCTAAAACTAACTCGCCAGCGCTTCGAAGCCGGAGTAAGCGACAACGTCGATGTTGTGCAATCGCAGGAAGCGGTGGCGGGGGCGGAACTGGATTACATTAATGGTGTATTTGCTCACAACGTAGCCAAACTGAGTCTGGCGCGCGCCATAGGGCAGGCCAGTGATAAATTGCCTCAATTTCTCGCTGTGAAGTCCCGGTAGAATTCTTTGCCGGTTTACTTCAGCAATTCAGGAGCTTCCGGGAAATCCACCCGCTCCGAGCGTTTCCATCCATTTCGGGCAAGTTTTTTTAACTTATATTTAATTTGTAGAGCGTCCAGTATCCTGGTCGTACATTGCCATAACATCGTAGTTGCCCAATGCGCTAAAACTAACGCGACGTTTCTGGGGGTACGCCGGAAATAATACATGTCGGCACAGGGCGCGCTGCCGGTCGCAAAGAACGCTTTATAATCTGCGTCGCCCGTGCCTAGATCTAACATCTTGAATCTTTGTTCCTCGAAAAGGCGCTCAAGAATAGAGCCTATCAGCGCATTACCGGGCGAAAATTGGCTCAAGGATGGATCGTAGCCGCATAACTCGCCCGTCAACCAATCTCCGTTTACGTAACAAAGCGTGAATGCCGCTGGTTGATCCTCATGGAAGAGCACATATCCGCGGATGCAGTCTTGCTCGGCCATTCGAATGAGTGCCGCAACGGACTCCCGATCCTCTGGAAGACCGTGGCCGATTCGTTTTTGAAACGACAGGCGTGAAACGATAATCGCAGACTCATAGAACTCTTTCATCTCCGCCGGCGAGCGGTATTCGCGAAAGCATGCCCCGCCCCGCCCGGCGAACTTGCGCATCTTGCGTCGCAGTTCGCCCCGTCTCTTGCGGCTTAGCCGCTGAAGGTAACATTCGAACGTGCCATTCAAATCGACGTAATAGCGGCGATATTGAGCGGTGACATAACGAACTACCTTTGGGCCTAATTCGAGCCAAGGCAGGGCCTGTTGCACGGGGTGTGAAACGATCCACACCGGTTCTCGCTTTCCGCCTGGAAGCGATGCGAGATCGCGCGCGCTCGGTGGATGGGGCGGCAGTGCCGTGAAGTGAGCGGCAACCGATTGCACACGCATAAGGACCGTGAAGAACCGCCAGTAGCCGAAGGAGAACTCGAAGTTCTTTATTGTCGAAGATACAGTAGTTTCGTAAGTTTCCATCCCACAAGACCAGTTTCGATCGATGTTGACGTACTTCTTAGCCGACTCAGGACTCTCATCACCATACCAGCATTGTGATGTTCACCTGAACCGGAGGTAATCGATGCAGACTGAGGATTTACCTTTGTTTCAAGGCTCGTCACTATTACTGCAACCAGCACTATCCAATTGGCGGAGTAGGGCAGCACACTTCAAAGCGGCGATTTTCAGGTACCGGTACCTCAGAAACCAGGACCAAGTGAAGCAATTTGCGCAGAGGTATATCCTATACACACACTCGGGCTACATTTATCAATCCGTGTTCGAGTGGAAACTGGACCAGCCGCAAGTTTTCAGTACGCGGTCGAACAGAGCTTCTGTCCTCCGACGCTATTCTTTTCGCAAGTGTCGGCCAGGATGCCGAGAAAAAGGACTAAAGGACACCTTATGCTGAGACCAAAAGCTGTAATCGCGTGTGCACTCTTTTGCTTCTCGATGCGGGCGCAAGCCCAAACAACATTCCTCACGCCGCCTTGGCTGAAGTGGTTAGGCAATGGCGCCAACCCCTACTCATGCACGTCGGGCACGTGTAATTTGACGGACGAACTATGGTTTTCCTCGTTCAATGTGTCATTGGGCGCCACGGTCGTGAATGCGGGTGGGAACGGCCCCTTGATCATTCGATCAACCGGCGCCTGCACCATTGCAGGATCGGTGATGGGCGGCCCAAGCGGTGGTGCTGAAGGCATCACCGGACAAGGCGACTTCGGAGGAGGAGGTGGTGGCGGCGGTGGCGGCACTGCAGCGGGAATCGCCGGCAAGACGACCGAGGTCATCCCGGGCATACCGATTGTGAACGGCGGCTTCGGTGGATCGGCGAGCGGGGGCGCAGGCGGCACCGCTCTTTCCACTGCGGCCGGACAGTATCGGATGTTCATGAGCAATCCCGGTTCGTGGCCGGGCGGCGGCGCCCCAGGCGGCCAAGGCGGCTCCGGTGGCGCGCAAGGGGGCGAGGGGGGAACGCCGGTGATTTTCGTGTGTAATTCGATCAATTTCACGGGGACGATCAACGTAAGCGGCGGTAATGGTTCAAATTCCACCGCCAACGGAACAGGGGCGGGCGGCGGAGGCGGAGGCGGTTACGTGGTTCTGGCTGCCGTGACTTTCACTGCGAATAGCGGAAGCATCAACACCTCCGGCGGAGTCGGCGGCTCCTGCGCGGGACACACCACATGCGGTGCGGGAGGCAACGGCGGGAACGGCTGGACCATGTCGATGACGATTCAGTGAGGATTGCTCGTTTCGTTTTCGCTCTATCCTTCTTCTACCTAGAGGCGTCCGGCTATCGGGAGCGCGCGACTACTGTCGAGATCCAACCCGGGATGGATCTACAGGGAGCGGTCGATTCTCATCCCGAAGGGACTGCCTTTCTTATCGCGCCTGGGTTGTACCGGCTGAGCACGCCTATCCGGCCGAAGAACGGTGACAGCTTTATCGGCCAGGTGGCGTGCGCGCCTCCTCAAACAACATGCCCTGCGATCCTGAACGGCTCCCGCGTGCTTCCGCCCGGAGAGTCATCGGGTAACGGTTTTAGGATTGCGGGACAGACGCCGCATGCGCCAACGCAGGACCCTAAGCACTGCGAACCGGGTTTTCCGCGCTGCATCTATCCCCAAGATCTATATCTCGATCAAAAGCCGCTTACTCATCGGGATTCAGCCGACGGATTGAACAGCGGCTCGTGGTTCTTCGACGACGCGGCCCACGCAATTTATTTACGCGACAATCCTTCCGGCCACCTCTTAGAGATCGGTGAAAGCTTCGCGGCATTTGATGCGAGCCCCGCCAATAACGTGGCTGTCAAGAACCTGACCATAGAAAAATTTGCATCTCAGACGACTCTCGCCGCGGTAGGAACCAACGTAATGCCCTCGCCCGAAACCGGGGCGAATTGGGTGGTCGAAAATAATGAAATCCGGCTCAACCACGGAAGCGGCGTGCGAATCAACTTCGGATGGCGCATACGGAATAATTACATTCACCACAACGGGAATCTTGGGATCGGCGGCGGCATGGGACTCATTCGAAGCACTCAGCCTTCCCGAGTTCTCATCGAAGGCAATGAAATCTCCTACAACAACTATGCGCGTGTGAAGCCAGGCTTCGGCGCGGGCGGCGTTAAGATTAACGTGGCGCGCGGCCTGATCTTTAGAAATAACTATTCGCACCACAACCAGGGATCCGGTTTCCATGCCGACACCGACAACATCGACCTTCTTGTGGATGGAAATACAATAACTGATAACACCGACGAGGGCGCCTTCGTAGAAATTAGCTACTCGGGCACGGTCCGCAACAATAAGCTGTTTCGCAACGGTTTCCCCGACGCCGAACACTGGCTCTATGGCGCGAACCTACTAAGTTCGACCTCCAGAAATGTCGAGGCTTATTGCAACACCATAGAAGTTAGCGCCCAGGGCGGCAATGGCATGGATATCATTGCGCAGCCGCGCAAAGGGTATACTTCGGGAGGCAATTTCTTTCACCACAATTCCGTAGTATTCGATGGCAACTCCGGACTCACAGGGGGCGGCGGCGCCGACCCGAGCGAGCCTGATTTCTATTCTGAGAATCGCTTCGATTACAACGCCTACCACCTTCCTAACGTTGACCGGCCCGCTTTCGCCTGGGCCGGAAAGAGAAACACGTTCGACGAATTCCGCGCTGCCGGCCAGGAGGCGCACGGAACAGTTGACAAGTTAACGGGTGCAACTCCGGACGTCGTCATTACCTCCCCTCTGGACGGAGCCTCCATTTCGGGCAACGTAGCGGTAACGGGCAATGCCCGGGCAAATGGCGCTTCCGTTGTCAAAGCCGAGCTCGATATCGACTGGTCGCCGCAGGCCAGCCAATCGAGCAGTCCTTTTAATTTTTCTTGGGACGCTGCGAGCGCCGCAACCGGACGCCATGTGTTAGCCGTGACTGTCTATAACCGCACTGGCGTTTGGTCGTGCTATGCGATCACGGTCAATGTCGGCGTTCAACATTCAGGCCAATGAGCTTGCATACCGGCGGTTCTGGTCCGCTCGCGCTGTAGCGAACTCGCCGGTGACAAACTCCGCTATTTTTATTTTTACATTTAGAATCAGCCTCTTGAGTTAGCCTTTACGGATTCCTACTATGCGGCGGATGCGATCTTTCGCTTTGGAGGGCCATTCCGTAGGTATTATGAAACACATCCTCTTGTCACTTGGCGCCGTCGCGGGGCTGACGGTAGGTGCAGCTTACAGTCAGACATCCACGGCCGTTAACTTGAACTCGCAGTCGCGAAATCCCGACTTTTCGAACTTCTCCTTTACTCGGCCGGTTTCCGTAGGCGCCGCCTTACCTTCAATCTGTCAGATTGGGCAGCTCTTTTTTAACAGCTCCGCCCCCCCAGGCGCGAACCTTTTCGCGTGCACGCAGCCTAACGCGTGGAGCGTAATGGGTACCAACACGCTGCAGCCGGCCGGAAGCGCCACGCTTGGCGGCGTCATGATTCCGGCTAACTCGGGGCTTACTTTGGGCAGCAACGGCGCGCTCTCCGCGAACGTGGGCGCCTTGGCGGGAACGGTCGCGGCGGGCAACGATTCGCGTATCGTGAATGCCCTTCAGCCGACATCTTCGATCCCGGCTTCGAACATCACAGGGCTCGCTCGTTCGGCGACCACGGACGCCACGAACGCGTCCAATATCACCAGTGGAACTCTCATCCCCTCCGTTCTACCGAGTCCTACATCTTCGACGCTCGGCGGTGTGAAGTCTTTCGCCGCGCCATCCCATCAATGGATCAATAGCGTTTCGACCGGAGGGCTCCCGTCTTCCACACAGCCGGCCTTTAGCGATATCAGCGGTTCGCTTGCCACGTCGCAGTTGCCCGCATTCACTGGAGATACAACCAGCGCCTCGGGATCTTCGGTGACCACCACGGTCAGAGTAAACGGCGTCAGTTACTCGGCATCTCCCGCCACTAACACTGTTGCGGTTGTAACAGGCGCTAACTCCACAACCTACGAACAGGTACCTAATTCCGCTTTGGCAAACAGCTCGATTACGTTAAATGGCGCGGCGAATCAAATTCAAGTCGCCGGCGGCTCTTTGGCTCTGGGCGGAACAGCAACGCTTTCTCTTCCCAGCTCGGTTACGCTCGGCAGCGTGGGATCGAGCAGTGGAGCCCTCGTTCTCAGTGGATCTACATCCGGCACAACTACCGTCCGGCCCGCAGCCGCGGCCGGGAGTTGGAACATGACCCTGCCGTCTTCGAGCGGCTCGGCCGGCCAGTTCCTGCAAACCGATGGATCTGGAAACACCACTTGGGTTTCGGCATCAGGCGCCATCACGGGGCTTTCCGCCAATTCCCTGCCCCGAGCCACCAGTTCTACTGCCCTAGGCAACTCGTCTATCGCCGATAACGGCGCGACGGTATCCGTCTCTGAGCCTGTCGCGATCTCAAGCGGCGGAAGCAATGCGATTGGCATCGGGACAACCAATCCTGCCGCCGCGCTCGATATCAACTCGAATTCTCTGATTATCGAGATTGCTCAGACGCCCGCATCTTCCTCGGCTGCGTGCACCACGGGCACTATTTCCTGGGATTCGAATTACGTGTACGTCTGCGTCGCTTCCAATACGTGGAGGAGGTCAGCGCTTGCCACTTTCTAGAGCCAATGTTCTAAGCGCCATCGCAATGTTCTGCCTGGCCTGCACCGCCAGAGCTGTGACCTGCCCGGGCAACCCTGCAACGGTTGCCCCTGCAACGAGCCTGCAATCGCTGGTGACGGCGTGCCCCGCGGGCACCACCTTCATACTGCAGTCGGGAACGCATCACGATAACGTGACATCGCTCAAGACTGGCGACACGTTCACAAGCCCCAGCGGCGCCACGATCGACGGTGTGATCGAGAACGGCGCCATTACGCTTCCACTGTCCGGGCAGACCTGGACGCAGGTTACAATCGGCGGCACAACTTACTGGACGACTCCGGGCGGGACACCTCTGAGTTCCGGATCCTGGAGCAGCACATATTGCCAGACCGCCTATCCGTCGTGCTGGTACACGCAAGATCTGTATTTCAACAACGTCGATTATATTCAGGCGTCCTCGCTCGCCTCCGTCACGACCGGCGCATGGTATTACGATTTTGCGGGCGGCGACGGCGGCGTCGTTAATAATATCTATTTACTCGATAACCCAACGAGCGCGACCGTCGAACTCGGCGCCTATCTCAACGCATTTCTCAGTTCGTCGGCGACCAACATTACAATCCAGGGCCTCATTATCGAAAAGTACGCCTCCAACCTTCAGGATGGCGCCGTGGAGCCCGAAACTTCGGGTTGGATCATTAAGAATAACGAATTTCTGCTGAATCACGGCTCCGGAATAGCCATCCATCCGAGCGGTAACAATACTCAGGTATTGAACAACTACTTACACGACAACGGGCAATTCGGGGTAAACGCTGGAGCGGTCAGTAATCTCACGGTTTCTAACAATACTATCGTGCACAACAACATCGACCACACTCACATTGGCTTCGGCGCCGGTTGTTGCAAGTTTACAGGAACAAACAGCTTGGTGAGCTATAACTTAGTGCATGACAACCTGGGTGACGGGTTATGGTCGGACGTATTTGCTAGCGGCATCGTCTATGACCACAATATCGTCTACAACAATCAGGGCGACGGGATACGGCTCGAGATCAGCGATCGTCAGACCGTCACCAACAATGTTGTCTATGGAAACGGTCTGGGAAGTCCGGACGAGACCGGGATTAAAGGGTGGCAGATCAACGGGGTCTCGTCGTCTCATGTCGTGATCCTGAACAACTACGTGACGAATACCGTGGGGTCGCTGGGCGGAGCCGAAGTCACTTATAACAGCGGGCGAGGCGGCTGCGGAACCGGCTGCACCATTCCAGTCGGCACCCAGGTGCAGGGTAACTACTTTACTGTTCTGTCGGGCGGCCCCATGATTACCGGTGTACAGGATTTCAGCAGTACTGCGAGCAGTTGGGAGCTTGCCGGGATGTGGAACTATAACGCCTATTGCGCGCCAACTGTTCCCTGGACGAGCACCTCTTGGGTGGGCGGAAGTTCCAACAGCAACATCACTTTCAGCGCCTGGCAAGCGAGCGGTCAGGACCTGACCAGCACAACGCGCGCAGGGACATGCAGCATCCCCGGCACGGCTCTACAAGGGGCGGTGACGATGCGGGGAACGATCGCCCTCCAATAGACCTTCAAAATTCTTTGTCCGTCGCGCGTCGCAAGGCATTGAAAACACGTACTGTTACCTACCCTACTAGAAGAATACCGTGAGAATGCAAAGAAAATTAATGCACTCATATTGGGAATAAGCTATGCTAATGGAAAAGCATAGTTGTATTCGAGTTAAGGGATAGCCTCCGGATCCATCGGACCCACCGACGGATACGGCCCAACGAAGGCGTCGCTCGTCGACAGCACCTTTTCTTTGCTCTCCTTCAGCCCCTGGGGCGAGGTGTGTCAGCTGGTACGCGCTTTGGGTTCCGGGTGCACTCTGGCTCAGGCTCTCTCAATGGCCTGTCGATGAGAGGGCAGTACCCCTTGGCCGACGCGCATCGGGGAAAACCGGTCGCGTTCTAACTCGCTCGATTTGAGAAAGGAACCGCTTGAAACTTACGCCCAAATTAGCCCGAATCTCTGTTTTCCTCTTGGCGGCCGCCGGCTGCTTAAGCCAAGCCGCTACTGTGACCATCTCGCCCGGAATGGATCTTCCCGCCGAAGTCAGCAGCAGCGCCGCCGGCACCACGTTCTTGATTGAGCCCGGCACTTACCGTCTGACTGAGCCGATTGTTCCCAAGACAGGCGATGTATTCACCGGCGCGACCGCGTGCGCCCCACCGAAGACAGCCTGCCCCGCCATCCTGAGCGGCTCCAAGTTGCTCACCACCTTCGTAAAATCGGGGTCCTATTACACCGTCAGTGGGCAGACTCAACAAGGCACTACCATCGCGAACACCCACTGCGCCGCCGGCTATCTCGGCTGTATTTACCCTGAGGATCTGTACTTCGACGGAAAGCCCCTGCTCCATGTCACTTCTCTCTCGGCGGTTACCACGGGCGCCTGGTACTTCGATTACTCGGCTAACATCATCTATTTCTATGACAATCCGAGCGGCCACACCGTCGAAACCAGCTACGTTCCCGACGCGTTTGAAGGCACGTCGGCCAACAACGTCACCATTGAGCAGCTGACCATCAAGGAGTTTGCGACGCCGGTAACGTGTGGAACCATTGGCATCAATGGAAATCCATCGCCCAGTTCCGCTGCAAATTGGACCATTAAGAACAATGAGATTGAGTTAAACCATGGCAGTGCTGTTCGGGTCAATTTCGGATGGAAGGTTCTGAACAACTATCTCTATGAGAACGGCAATTTGGGTATCGGGGGAGGAATGGGCAGCATTAGCGATTCACAACCGTCCAACGTCGTCGTTCAAGGGAACGAAATCGCCTTCAATAATTACGCTCATGTGAAGGCGGTATTCGGAGCCGGGGGCGCCAAACTCGAAAGCCAGCAGGGCCTCGTTTTCAAGGGGAACTACGTGCACGATAACACTGGCGACGGCCTGCATTTGGACACGGACCTGCTGAATACGCTGGTGGACGGCAATACAGTTGTGAACAACACCGAGCAGGGCATCTTCGAAGAGATCAGTTATGCCGCCACGATTCGCAATAACATTGTTCAAGGAAACGGCTACATCTATCCGAACAACAGCGACTGGCTGTATGCCGCCCAGATTCTAAGTTCCGAGTCACAAGGCGTCAATGCCTATTGCAATAGCGTCCAGGTTTCCGCCGCGGGTGGAAACGGAATCGATATCATTGCCCAGCCCCGCTCCGGATATACCTCCGCGAATAATTACTTCCACCACAACACGGTAGTGTTTCTCGGCGAATCCGGCTACACTGGCGGCGCTAACGCGGACACGAGCGACACCACGTTTTTCTCGACCAATAAATTCGATTACAACACCTATCATCTGCCGAGCCCCTCACGTTCACAATTTGCGTGGAGCAAGGCGATGAACGGTTTTTCCGGCTTCCAGGGGGACGGCCAGGACAAGCATGGGACGGCCGATACCTATAACAGCATCACGCCTCCGACCGTTTCGATCGCTTCTCCGCTCGACCAGGCGACGGTTTCCGGGACTGTCTCACTGACCGGAACCGCCACGGACAAAAGCGGTGTGATCAGCAAAGTTGAATTATATGTCGATTGGACTCTTGAAGCCACGACTTCGGCGCCAGACTTCATCTTCAGTTGGAACACCAGCGGCGTAGCCGCCGGCGCGCACACCATCGCTATGATGGGATACGGTCCGGATGGGCTCCGGGCCTGTAACGCCGTCACTCTGAACGTGAAGTAGCGAAGTACTGGGTGAAGTAGGATTATAGGGCGTCGGAGCTAGTCCTCCGGCGCCCTATCGTGCGTGTGTGGAGCTGCTGGAAAGCAGGGCCTTCTCGAAAATCGGCGTCAACACCGTCGCGCCATGCGTGCTCAGGTGATTGTCGTCAGAATAAAGAGGCCGGCCGTCTTTAATAACCGCGCAGTTTGTCTGGTCGCACAGTAATCGGTGGGGATAAACGATTTCAGTGGAATACTTCGGCGCAGCATCGCTCAATACTTGAAATGCGCGCCGCTGCCGATCCATAAACGCTGAGGTGGAAGGCGCGAGGGAAAATGAGATCCCTGAGAGTAATTGCCGGGCGAGCGCCGTCGGCACATCGATTCCGACCTCGGGCGTGCTGGCGATAATAACCACCTTCGATCCTAGCTTCTGCAGTTGCTCCAGCGTCGCTGGAACTAACTTCTCAAATACTGCATAGTCCTGGCTCGGACGGCCGCCCTCGGCCAGCAAAGCCGGAGTTCCCGGCTCCTCCTTGTATCTGCTTCCTTCCGCATAAAGAGCCCAGCGCCCTTCGAGGAAAATGGTTGCCACGCGATGGGCTCGCAAGTAGTCGAAAACCTTCTGGTTAAACGTCTCGCAATCGAAGCTTTGATCGTACCGTTTCAGGTGCAGCAGCGGGGCGCAGGCCCCTTGATAAGCAACATAGCCGGATAAGTGATTCGCGAGCGCAAACTGTTCCAAGCCGGGCGCAACCGCTCCGGCGTGTGAGTCGCCCCAAAGCGCGAAGCTGGCGGGAACATCCTCTACGCCTACGCGGCAGATCTTGCTCAAGCACTCGTCGCGCCTCTTCCAAATATCGTCGGCGCCGTCCACCAGTCTTCGGGCTTCGCCGCTGTAGCGGCCGGGAAATCCATGCTTGACGAACGCAAACCCGCCGAACGCCGCAAGCGGCAGCGAGACCAGGCCCGCGCCGGCAAAAATCCACCGCCGCGATGCAAAGTTTCGGTTGCGGACGGGAGTTTCGACAAACCGCCAGGACAGCGTTGCTGCGAAGAATGCAGCCGCGACAAACGCCGCGGCTTGCACCCGGTTGAGAGGTCGAATCAGGTAATAGCGGGCAAAGAAGAGTAACACCCAATGCCACAGGTAAAGAGAGTAAGAAATAAGTCCGACGAAGACCAGCGGCTTGGTGCTCAGTAACCTTGCTGCCCATGACTTCTGGGTCGCGCCGCTGTAGATGATTAGTGCGGCCCCGACGCAAGGAAACAGCGCATTGTAACCGGGAAACGGAGTTTCTGGCGAAAACGCGAAGATGCTGTAGAAGATCAAAGCCAAGCCGCAGAGCCCCAGAATGTTCCTCGCTAGGATGTGTCTCAATTCGGGCAGGACGTTGAGCGCCAGCAGCCCGCCCATCATTAGTTCCCAGGCGCGCGGAGGAGCTAAGAAGAATGCGCCGGCGGGGTCCGCGTGCAGCTGCCTTATGCTCAGCGCGAAGGAAAGAACGAAGGCCGCGCCGATCGCGAGTAGATAGCGTTTGCGGAGGTAACGCGCAACTAAGAACAAGAACAAAGGATAGACAATGTAGAACTGCTCTTCGACCGCGAGCGACCAGGTATGCAGCAGCGGCTTCATCTCAGACGGCGCATCGAAATAGCCGGCCTGCTTGGAGAACAGTATGTTGGAGAAAAAGAAAAGAGTCGCGATGAGACTCCGGCCATAGTCCCTGAGGTTATGCGGCAGCAGAACCAGATAAGCTGCAACGCTCGTGACAGCCAGTACTGCGAAAAGGGCCGGCAGGATTCTGCGTGCCCGGCGTTCATAAAAATCGACAATCGAAAATCGGCCTTTTCCGAGCGCGCCCAGGATCAAGCCGGTGATCAGATAGCCGGAGATAACGAAGAAAATGTCGACTCCGACGAACCCCCCAGGCATGCGCAGCAGATGCGCGTGGTACAGCACGACCGGGATTACTGCAAGCGCTCGCAGTCCATCGATATCCAGGCGATGCCGCATGCCCGCCTTGACAACGGTCTTATCGGCAATCGGGGATGGCTGAACGGTCGTCAACATAAATGGGCAGCTAGCGTAGAGCAGCCGTATGCATCGCTTGGCCTTCTAACAAGCCGTCGCTGCAAAGTTCTTGAGCGATCAACTCACCCGCGAGGTACTGCCCTCTTTCGTTCCAGTGTCCCTGATGATTTCCCCATGCGGCGTGCAATGCTTCTTTGTGTTGTTCTGCGTAGGCAAGAAAACTCGGCGCCAAGGTGAGCACTGGAATGCCGTTACGCTCGCCGTATGTCTTTATCCGGTAATCGGGATAGAAAAGATCCGCGACGCCTAATCGCCGCTCCAACTCACTGCGTTGGGGCGCGTCTGGATCTACCTGGATTCCGTTGCTCAACGTCACAACGAGAAACTTTGCCCCTTTCGCCCTTACTTCGTTGCGCATCGAGCGCAAGAGACCCTCGGTCACCGACCATGCTTCCCTCCAAGCCGGATCTTGAGGCTCGCGATATACACGCTCGTCCAAGCCCATGTCGATTGATTGCAGTCCCTCTGCGTTTCGCCCAGAGAAACGGTTTTTCGCAAGGGCCGCGACCTGCAAGAGGCGGAAATGAGCGACAGCCCAGGACACAAACATACTCCAGGACCCAAACCGCGACTGGAAATCCGGAACACGCCGAAACGAGTCGTCCAAAGCCAGCTTCCCATCCTTGTGCACAAAATAGGGCCGGTAGGGATCATGCGAGAGCACGCGCGAGTTGTCCTGTAAGTTATGTCCAGTGAAGAAGCCAAGAATCACTAAGTCGGGAGAATAGCGCCACGCTCGGGACCGCAGCATTTCTAGCTCCATCCCGGTCCCGTAACCTGAAACTCCGAAGTTGATGCTTTCTATTTTCCTTCCTTCGAGAGCTGCGCACCCACGAAGTTTCTCTTCCGCAACCGCCCAGTACATCTTCTCGATAGGAATCTGAAATCCTTCGGTGAAGGAGTCGCCTAAGACGGCAATCCGGAACGTATCCGGCGGCTTTTCGATGGAGTGTTCGCGGTCTCGGAGACCCTGGCTATTCACACGCGCATATGTCTGAATACCCTCCCCGAAAACCTCGCCTTCCGCATTCGGGCGTAATGCTTGGCCCGTGTACTCATCCCAAGTGTAGAACCGCCACTTTCCTCCATAATTTGCATATGAAACGCCGGCGATCCTAAGGACAATCTCGATTGCGGCGAGGGTCAATACTCCGATACAGCCAGTGAGCAGCGTTTTTCGAATAAGTCGTTTCAAATCGTGCGTAATTCCACAACCGGCTGTATTTAGGCCGATCGCTCCTTGGCTGGCCTCGGCGTTTCGTAACGGCGGTAGCGAATACTTCGAACCAACTTCAGAATGGATAACGGCGCATAACAGTAGAGCACGACGATTAAGCCGTCCAGTGCCCGCAGACAGCGATAAACAAACGCATCAACGGCTCTCTCGAGCAGCGAAGGCTTGGCGGAACTTGGCGTTTGCCCCGACCAGATCGCCGGCCAGCGATCTTTGGTTTGCGCCCGCCATAGAGTCACATAGCGATTAATCTTTCGCTTGATCCGAATAGGCACGATGTCTGCGCGATCCAGCGATGATTCGATCTTCCCGCTTTTCACCATCTGGTGATGCGCGCCTTCGCTGATGGCCGATTCGTCAGCGCCACGAAGCGACGCCACTTCCGGTATAAAGGGCACATCCAGGAACTTACAGATGCCTGCCATGATGTTTTCGGGATCTGTAATCAACCGTTCGTAGTGTATTTCGTGAACGGCTGCCCCGCGTCGAATAAGAGCATCGCGCTGGCGCCTGAGATTCCTGTGCGCCATCAAGAAACGCCGGGTCATGCCAGAACGGTCGGCAAACCAGGATCTCCCCTCCGCCGCCATCATAATGCTCCGGAATATCGCTGCAGGTTCTCTCCAGATGATGACAAATCTCGCGGCTGGGAAAAATCCCGATAACTTCTCCAGTGAATCGTAGAAATTGACTACCTTATCGCCCCATATTCTTCCGCCCTTGCGTCGAGCATAGTCTTGGCAAGTAATCGCCAATGCCTCCTCTACTCGCGAAATCTTCGACGGCAAACGAGTAACGTCCAACTGGTGCCGGTCGACCGCCTTATTCCAAAAATTCCAGCGAGTAACCCAGCCCGAAGCCCCTCGCGTCCAAAATAGAGGTTTCAACAGCAACAGATCGCCCTCGTACAGAAGAGCGACCTGCGGATGTTTATTCAAAAGCGCATATAGCAAGGATGTGCCGGAACGCCAGGTGCCGGCCACAAACAGCGGTCCCTGCCATAGCGTTGCACCTGCAGTTTCCTGCGAACTCTGCGCCTCAACGCTCGGCTGTAACTCAGTCATTTCTATTGAACCGGACCGGGACGGATCACCGTCCCCTCTTACGCGGTCGCCGCGACAAAATCTCTCTTCTTCGCGCTCTTCCCTGCCTCTGACACCTGTGCTTGAATCCAGGGATAAGTGTAGCTGAGTCCTTCTTCCAACATTATCCGAGGTTCCCAGCCCAATACGGTTCGGAGGCGGCTGTTGTCGCTGTTACGACCTCTCACTCCCTGGGGACCAGTCAGATTGTGCCGTATAGTTACGTGCTTGCCCGCCGCGCCGCTCACCAGGCCTACTAACTGATTGATCGTGACAAGCTCGTCGGTGCCTAGATTAAGCGGTTCGCGGTAGTCGGACGCCATGATTCTCAACAGACCTTCTACACAATCGTCCACATACATAAATGAGCGGGTCTGCTCGCCGTCACCCCAGACCTCGATCTCCTCTCCCTTTGAGGCAAGCGCCACTTTGCGGCAAATTGCGGCCGGCGCCTTTTCCTTACCGCCTTCGTAAGTGCCAAGTGGTCCATAAACATTATGAAAACGCACAATGCGGGTTTCGAGCTTATGATCCTGATAATAATAGCGGCACAGTTCCTCCGCGTACAGCTTTTCCCACCCATATCCAGGCTCCGGCTCCGCCGGGTAGGCGTCTTCTTCGCGTAATGCAACTACATTTGCGTCTTTCTGCTTGCCTTGCGCATACACACACGCGGATGAAGAGAACAGGAAGCGTTTAACGCCGTTCTCCCGGCTGGCTTCGAGCATATGCGCGTTGATTAGAATGTTGTTCCGGGCGATATCCGCATGAAATGCGGTTATGTATCCGATGCCGCCCATATCAGCGGCGAGATTGTAGACTCCGTCCAAACCTCCTCGTGTAGCGCGGCGGCAATTACTCAATTCCCGTAAATCCAGGACTTCGAATTCATCGGCATCGGAAGCTTCATACTCGGGATACTTTAGGTCCACTCCTCTCACCCAATGGCCGTCGGCCTTCAATCTTTTCACAAGATGATGGCCAATAAATCCGCCAGCGCCCGTTACGAGTAAGTGTTGTCGCTTGTTCATATATCTGTTGTCCTTTCCCTCTCTACGGAAAACCTTCTAATTTTGCAAATCTGCAATAGCACGTTCCACACGAACTGCGGCCCATAGACAAGATAGCGGCGCCATAGCCTTCGTGGCTCCGCGATCAGCCGATAGAGCCATTCCAGGCCGTTCTCGCGCATCCAACTCGGCGCCTGTTTTAGTTGTCCAGTGTGAAAATCGAAAGCTGCTCCTACCCCGACGATGACCGGTACCGTCAACCTCTCCCGATGCTCGTACATCCATCTTTCTTGCTTCGGCGTACTGAGCCCAATCCAGAGAATGTCAGGGGCCGCCTCCTCGATCATCTTTACAACCTCGGCGTCTTCATCCGCGGTCAATGGCCTGAAAGGAGGCGAATAATCTCCGACCGATCGTGTGCCGAAACGTTGGCCGAGCGCCTCGCCAAGCCTTTTCCCCGTTCCAGGCGCTCCTCCGTAAAAGAAATGAGTGAACTCATTTCCCGTTTCCCTGCAAAATTTTTCCATCAATTCCGGGCCGTACACCCTTCGCGCCAAGGCATGCCCGTGCCAGCGCCCCAGCCAAACGAGCGGCATCCCGTCCGGCACCACCAAGTCGGCACTGTTGAGGATCCGCTCAAACCTGGAATCGCGGCGCGCTTCCATCACCCCATGCATTCCGGTAACGGCAATATAGTGCGCGCGGCGGCGTGCTCCAATCCAGCGCCGCATGCGCAGCACCACTTCGGGTATTTGGACCGCGCTGACTTGAACGGCTAGAACTTTGAAGCTTGCTACTGAAGTATCCAAATCGAGCGCGGTTTCGCTCATGGGCTGTATAGATCTTTTTTGGCGGCGGCGGACCCGGGATGTTATTCAGGGATGTTATTGCTGTGGCGGCGCTGCGCTGGTTCGCGCACGCACGTAATCAAGCCAAGTCATGTATCGGCCGCCTGTCTTGAAAGCGCGGTACGCCCTCAACACACGTAGCGGCACGAAGCAATAAAGAATTACAATAGCGAAGTCCCAGGCGCGGAGGATAAGATATAAAGTCTCATCGCACCCTCTTTCGAAAGGTCCCGCGACGATATGATTCTGTTTCGGCGCAGGAAAAAACCCGGCCCAACTCCATCCCTTCTTGCGCCAAAGCTGTTTATAACGATTGAGTTTTCGGTCCAACTTTTTTGGAAGAGTTCCGGGCTTCTCTCGAGGAGAAATTTTTTCGCCCTTCACGAGCGCATTATGATCCCCTGGATGCAGCGCCGAGCGGTCCGCTCCCTTAAGCGAAGCCGTTCTGCTATCGTACGGGATCTGCAGGAATTCGCATAACCGGCGCATTTCGCCCGCCGTGTCCTGAACCAGGCCTTGATATTGAAGCTCGTGAACCGGCACGGCCCGCCTAAGGAGCTCGTCTCGCTGAAGACCCATCTTTTGGCAGCCAACGAAGATTCTGTGCGCCGCTCCCACTCCGCTAAAAAACGGCGACTCCTTCTGTGCGCGAATGATGCTACGGCACACCTCGCTCGGGTCCCGCCAGATGATCACGAAACGCGCATTTGGAAATTCATCTGCCAGACGCAGCAGCGAATCGTACTGGCTGGGGCACTTATCCCCCCAGAGGAACGCGCCTTTCTGACGTGCATATTCTTTGTAGGCGGCCTGAGTCGCCGTCGCCATGCCGGAGGCGGTCGGCGGCAGCCGATCCAGATCCATCGGATGCCGCTCAAGCGAGCCGGTAAAGAAATTCCATCTCTCTAACCACTCCGCCTTGGCGCGCCTGATCCAGAACAGCGGCCACAATAGCGGAAGCTCGCCTTCTTGCATCAATCCGATCTGCGGATGCTGGTTGAGCAAGGCGTACAACAACGTCGTTCCGGAGCGTGGAAGTCCTACAACGAAAAGAGGGCCCTCGGCAAACTTCACACTTGTCTGAAGACACTCCGCTTCTGTCTCTATCATGAGTTTTGAAGAATCCAACGGTTCCCAGGCTTCTTACAAACAAAAGCCCGACCGAAGCGCGTCCTGATGGAACATCTTGACCGTATCCAATGAATAGTCGTGAAGATCTTTATCGACTAAGGTCAGTTTTTGTAGAATATCGTTCGTCACGGTGATGATGTGGCACCCGATAGCATCAGCCTGGAAGATGTTTAGCAACTCTCGGGGACTTGCCCAGATGAGTTCTATATTCGGATACTTCCGGACGATATCCATCGCCTCTTGCATGAGCGGAACCGGGTCGCATCCTGTATCGGCAACTCGCCCGGCAAACACCGAGACGCAAGCTTTAGCTTCGCCCTCCAGAGCAGCGCTGACCTCCCGAACCTGATCCAAGGTCAGAATCGCCGTCACGTTCAGTTGGATATTGGAAGCCGCCAGCTTCGCGATCAACTCTGTGGAACATTCCCGGCGAGTGTTCGTCACTGGTATCTTTACGAAGACATCGCTTCCCCACGTTGCGATCTTGCGAGCTTGCCTTTCCATTTCCTCGAACTCATCCGCGAATACCTCGAACGAAATCGGCCTACCCTGAACCAGCGTCAAGATATCCTTTGCGAAGGACTCGTAGTCGGCTACCCCCGCTTTGCGCATCAAGGTCGGATTGGTAGTAAACCCTTTGATATACGGCTTCCTACACAGATCCAGAATCGTCGCACGGTCGGCGCCATCTGCAAATAGCTTCACATTCAAGTTAGAAACTCGGTTCACAAATTGTTCCTTGCGAGGCCAGCCGGATAATGGCATCGGCGGCCTCCCGTAATGATTTCACCTTTGCGGCCGGCTGCCGCTCCGGGTATTGCTCGTTGTAGCCGTAGTCGATCAGAATGGTCTGGCATCCGGCATTATGTCCGGCATCCACATCACGCCATCGATCTCCGACCATATAACTGTGCTGCAAATCGATTTTCAGTTCCGCCGCGGCGCGCAGTAATAAGCCTGGGCGCGGCTTCCGGCAGTCGCAGTTATCGCGTGCATCGTGGTAGCAGACCAGGAAGTCGTCTAAGGGCAGAGCCGCTCCCAGCGATCGATTCATCTCCTCCACGGTCTCGCGTTGCTGCGTCCCACGAGCCACGTCCGGCTGATTGGTCACGACTATCAACAGAAATCCATGCCGCCGCAGGTCCGCCAGCGACTGCGGCGCGTCCGCGCAAATCTGCAGATCTGTCAGACTGGCTGGTGGATAAGGTTTCCCGTTTTTAACGACAGCCTTGTTAAGAACACCGTCTCGATCCAGAAATACCGCGCGACGACGAAGCTCCCCCGCGGACACGTTCACTTCACAGACTCCCACTTAGTCGCGGCGCATTTCACGGCCGGATGCGACACCAATAAATGCCAAACAACCGCCTGAAACGCTTCAGAATGTGGTGTAACGTGCTCCGGGTTTACGACAGGTATCCGTATGCAAGCGTTAGCCACCTGCGCGGTATATCCTCCGTCCCGGCCCACAATCCCGATAATGCTGGCCCCCACCGATTTTGCGAGCTGAAGAGCCGCAACTAGGTTCGGACTAACATTCTTTTCGAGGTTTCCGCCGCCAACCGATAAAACCAGCACTAAGTCGTCACTCTTAAGTCGGCTGACACGCAACCAACCTTCGAACACTCCTGCCCATCCTTCGTCGTTTGTCCGCGCAGTCAACTCCGAAACATTGTCGGTGGGGGCATAGCATTCAATCCCGGCTATCTTTCGGAAGTCGTTTACCGCATGCGATGCATTCGCGGCGCTTCCGCCGACGCCCAGGATAAACAACCTTCCGCGGCGCGACCGGGTCTCGGCCAAGAGCCGCGCGGCCTCTTCTATCGGTTCGATAGCCAGTTGTTCGATGACCTTTGTCGTTTCATCGAGATACGTTCGTGCGAAACTCATGTCTTTATTGAAGGTCTTCGATTGCTTGTTCCGGTTCCGGATTACGAATGTGCAAGTACTGTCGCGCCGGTAAAATCGAAGCGCATTCGAACTTCAGACAGTCCCGCTTCTCTCATCACGCGACGAAGGCGCGCCTTCTCTTCCGAATAAAACATTAAGAACCCTCCGCCTCCGGCGCCAATGAGTTTGCCTCCCAAAGCTCCGTTCTCACGGGCCAGGTCGTAGAGCTCATTTATGCGGATGTTAGTCATGCCCGTTGAGCGTTTCTTCTTATTTTCCCAATGCTCATGCAGCAAAGCCGCAAACCGATTAAGGTCCCCTTGTTCGAGTGCGTCTTTGCTCTTGTATCCAAGCTCCTTCACCATATGAAGGTTCGCGGTCATCTCACCTTCTTTTTGCCGGCTCCGCGTGTCTTGATCGCGCAGCAGCTCGGAAGCGGAGCGAGTGTAACCCGTGAAGAATAAGAGCAAATGGTCTTCTAAATTAGCAAGGGTTTCCGAACTGATCCGTAGCGGCTCTACCTGAACCCGATCGTCGGGCAGAAAGTGAAAACAGGTAATGCCGCCGAACGCTGCTATATATTGATCCTGCTTCCCGATCGGCTCCTTCAGGATATCCATCTCTATCTTGCAGGCTTGCTCGGCCAATTCCTGGGCGGGTACGAAATTTTTCTTGAGTGCGTGAAGCGCCCGTAGCAGCGCGGTAGTAAAACTTCCGGAGGAACCCAGTCCGGTGCCGGCCGGGATATCCGCTATGCTGACGATTTCCAAGTGCGGCGATTCTAGATTTGCGAATTTAAGCGCCTCTCGCAGAATGGGATGCTCCACCTGGCTAATGCAATCGACCGTCTCTAACTTCGAATACTTGAGAATCAACTTAGGCTTGAAGGCTTGGTTAAGGGTTATAAAGACGTATTTGTCTATCGCGGCCGATATTACAAATCCGGTGTGTTCCCGATAATAGGACGGCAGGTCCGTTCCCCCGCCTCCGAGCGATATGCGCAGCGGGCTGCGCGTCATAATCATCTCGCTTCTCCGGACTCGGAGGTCTTATAGATTCTTATTGGAGACATGCCGTGTATCCGTTGATGGCCCGTCGATAAACCTCCATCAACAGGTGAAAGTTTCCCTCCGCCGTGTACTTAGTTTCGTACTCGATTCGCGCGTTCCGGCCCATTTCTTCCATCTCCTCGGGATGGCTCCACGCCCACGCCGCTTTGGCCGCCAAGTCCTCTGGATCGCCCACGCTAAACTGCAGTCCCGTCCGGTGATCTGTCACGATTTCCGCCATCGCGCCGGTGCGGGAAGCGATTACGGGCATGCCGCAGGCAAATGCGTCGACGGCAACCAGGCCGAACGTTTCGAAAATACCGGCCGAAGGCCACACCAGAAAGCGCGCATTGCGCATCAAAGCCGTCCATTGCTGAGCTTCGAGGCGATGTGGAATCACCTCCACGCGCGGGTGCGTCTTGGCAAATTCCTCGACCTCCGATAGCAACGGACCTCCACCTCGAACTTTGAGCGGAATCTCGCCGAGTCGTTCCCAAGCGGCCAGCATCGTGCGGACACCCTTCTCGGGAGATAGCCGGCCGACGAAGAGCGCGTATTCGCCTCTGTTTTCCTTCATACCCGGGTCTGGATCGATGAAGAACGGCTTCTTCATAATTTTATCTTCCGGGATCCCGCCCTCGATGAACTTACGGCGATAAAACTCGGTGGCGACTATGAAAACGTCCACCATCTTTCGCCAAGTCTCCAGGTATCGATGGACCGTCAACATCGCCGCAATAACCCCGCTGCGCGCTCGCGAGTTCTGATAGCAGCCGTGGACAACCGCAGGCCAAGGCGGGGTCTTTCCTAAGCAATCCTGACACACGCGCTCCTGGCGGTAAAAACTTGCTGCCGGACAAATAAGGCGCGAGTTGTGAAGCGTCTGCACCACCGGTACGCGAGCCTTCCGGCAGGCATAGTAAATGGAAGGAGACATGGTTGGAAAGAAGTTATGCACATGCACCACGTCCGGCTTCTTCTCTTTCAGGATTCTCTCAAACTTTGTATACCAACTCCGCGACCATATCGCGTCGAGCGCCAGTTGAGCGCTTTCGACTAAGCCCTGCGGCCTCCGCACTTGTTCCGTAATTAGAGTAACTTCACAGCCATTCTTCTCTAGGAGTCTTCCCTCATTCTCGAAGCCCTCGTCTTCTCCGCCCCGATTGAGATATCGATTGTAGACCGATACGACTTTCACGACGTCCTCTTAGGCGCGGGCAAATAGCGCATCCACCTGGAGGATGGTTCCATCCACCGGCGACGCAAGCTGCTCTAAATTTCCAAGATACGAAAATCCGAAAGGCGCGAGTATGTCGTATATCGCATGGAAGTCCGCCTGGCCTTCATAGAGCTGGCCGATCGACACTTCTACGATCACGTAATGCACATGCTCCAAGAGCTTTACTGCTCCACGCAAAACGCGATCCTCATAACCTTGAACATCGATCTTAAGCAGAGTCTTGGACGGTAACTGCATCTGTTCCAAATACTCGTCCAATCTTCGGAGCTTTACCGTGATGGCCCGGTTCTCTGCGCTCCAGGGAAACGCGCTCTGGTGCAGTTCCGACATTGGTAGGACGGAAGAAGATTTCGAAAAACTACTTCTCCAGAAGTCGACTGATCCGTTCTCTTCGCCGAGGGCGACTTGAAACACTCGTACCGATCCATTGCGTCCGAGCTTCTTCCGCAACTCCGTGCTCGAATCCGGCAAGGGTTCAAACGCGTAAATCTTCGCTTCCGGGAGAACGGCGTGAATGGCCGACGAGAATTCTCCGGCATGAGCGCCGGCGTCGATCACGGTCTTTATTCCGGCATTCTTAAGCCAGGGTTGATTCAGCTTCAAGAACTCTCCTATATGGACGTTCTTGAAGGCGACACCGGGAAGACTTAGTAACTGATGGGGCTCCCGCAGTGCGGTGAGAAGGTACGCCCAAGCCTTACCAGCCAAATCGCTGGTTCGGCTAATAACAATCTTGTGAGACGGAATCCGGGCCGCGGCTGGCTTGGCTTGAGTTGCAGCCTGTCTCTTTCCAAGAACCCGTTTGTAGATTTCGGTCAGCATCTCGCCATTCCGTTCCGCTGTATATTTGCTCTCATATTCGCGACGAGCTTCGTGCCGCATAGCGCTCACCAGTTCCTGGTGAGTCCAGGCCCACTCGATTTTGGATGCGATATCGTCCGGATCGCCAGGGCTGAAATGCAGTCCCGTACGGCCATCCTCGACAATTTCTTTCATCGCCCCCAACCCCGAGCAAATCACTGGCGTGCCGCACGCAAACGCCTCCGCAATGGTCAGAGGAAAGTTTTCGTAGCATTCGCTCGGCAGCATCAAGGCGAACGCTCCCTTCACTTTCGCCAGGCTTTCTTCGCGGGTGAGCCGGCCCAATAGAGATACATTTCGCAACTGAAGGTGCTGAACCTGAGCCTCGAGCTTTTTGCGCTCCGGGCCATCGCCGATAATCAACAGCGGTATGTCCACTCTGAGCCGGCTCCAAGCCTTCAAAAGCGTACTCACTCGCTTTTCGTCCGATAGCCGCCCGACATACACGCCGTAACTCCCCGCCGCGAAACTAGGCTCCGGATCTGGGTGTACGAAGTTGGGCTTTACGAAGAGTCGATCAGCCGGCAACCCGCCGTATTCGAACCTTCCCCGAGCGAATTCTGTGAGAGCAATGTACGCCTGCACCTTTTCATCCCAGGTATGTCGCCTGCGATGTATCAGCAGCATGGCGGCTACGCTCGCCGTGGCTGTGCGGGAATTGCGGTAACAGCCGTGGCGTACGCCGCGCCACACGGTATGCTCTACGCACTCTTCGCAAATGTGCCCGTCCCGGAAGAGGTTGGCTGCAGGGCAGATTAACCGATAATTGTGTAGTGTCTGCACAACCGGAATTCCCATCTTCTCCGCGGCGAGATACACGGACGGCGACACCATTACGAACGTGTTATGAATATGAACAAGCTGGGGCTTCTCACGTGCTAAGAGCCGGCTGAATTCTTCATGCGTCTTTTCGGCCCAGACTATATTTTTCGCCAAGGCGATTCGTTCTGTTACAAACGCATCGTCCAACTCGAGGTTGCTTCGTTGATATAGGACAACCTCATGCCCGGCGCGAGTCAGCAGTGCGCGCTCTTGCTCAAATACTATATCTTCGCCTCCAGGTTGTTGATAGCGGTTATGAACTAATAGAATTTTCATTTTCAGATCACGTTAGACCGGGATTTCGCTGGTTCGGACATGTATCGAGCTGCGGGGCGCCCTTTTCTGATCCGGAACTTGCCAGCGCGCCAGTCCTACAGTCAGGCCCGTAAAGAAATAAAACGGAACCGCGCCCGAAGGATATTCGAACGGTCCCTCAACCCAACTCACAATCATGAACAGCACGTACCAAAGAAACAACCATTGCATGAAATCGTATAATCGTTTGTCGCAGCCGCGCCTCTGTCGATAAATGTTGAAGAATATTTTCAGCAGAGATACGTGAAACGCGATCCAGGCCACCAGTCCGATCGCTCCTAAACGCGCAAGTAAGTTCAAGCTTGAGTTATGAGGCATTCTCACAACCGCGCCGCTTGTGTCGTCCACATAGCTCAGCAGCGGCATCCCAAAACCTTCTCCTACGAACGGATGCGCCTCGATATGAGCGAACGCTTCGTCGTACCACTCCAGGCGGCTCTGAACGGTGCTGCCCGGAGTACCTTCGGCGCCCGAAATGCTCCGGATATGTTCTTTGAAGAAATCCATGGTAATGGGGCCGATCCTCCCTGACAATTGAAGACCACCCACCGTCGTGGCGAGCGCCAGCACCGTAATCGCCGAAACGAGCATCAAGACCAGCTTTCCGTATTTTGCCGTCTCACCCAAGACGATCAGGATCAGGATGCAGGCGACGACGCCCACGTACATCTGGCGCGCTTGCTGAATCGCCAAACCCAATAATTGAGCGGCAGCAAGGCCCAGAAGCATCCACTGTTTGTTCGTTAGATAGCTTCCGAGACAGATGCAGAACATGGCGCCGGCTACTAACACCAAGGCGCTCGTGTGATAATTCCCAATTACGGGGATCTGAAGGAAAACTCCACTCGTGGGAGAGACAGCCGTGATTGCATCGGTCCAGGGAAGCGTGTAACTGTAAGGCAGATTCACGGCTAATAAAAGCATCAGCCACCCGAGAAGAGGAACGATGCTGTTTCGCTTTCGCGCCCACGCATAGCCGAGGAGCATGAAAACGCCGTCGAGGATCATCGTGCTGTCTCGGACCGCCCAGATGCCATATTCCGGCAGATCGAAGGCCAGGTGAAGAAGCACCATGGCGAATAGTCCGAAGAACAGCAGAAAGGGGGGCTCTTTCATGGCCAGACGGAGTAAACCTTTGGAGGACAGCAAAGCTAGCCCAACGCAGGTGTACATGAGTCCATAGCTGATGATGATTGGAAAGCTTCCGACGTGAATCGTCAGATTCTCAAATCCATAGTTGAGGATTAAGTAGCCAGAAACTCCAGTCAGTGTTAAAACTTGCCATAGCTCCAGGCGCGCGCTCTTGAGCCGCGAGGCGACAAAATAACAAATGCCTGCGATGATAATCGCGGCGAACAAGCCCAGCCCATACAATGGATAGATAGCTCCGGCCACGCCGAGTAGAAAGAGCGCCAAAATGCCGGCGGCCAAGCCCGCGCCCACGCGTTTACGCGGCGGCCCTGCCGCTTCAAACGTAATAGCTCTATCCATTACGATGCGATCCACATACGCGTCACTCGTTAAGTGATGTCAGACTTTATAGATCAGGCGAGGGAATCGGAAGCCCCGACAGAGTTGCTCCTGTGGTCTCGCGCTTCGATGACGGCGCCCGCCGTAACATTCTTCGCATCAGGACAATGACCATCACAAAATTAAGCAGTTCGGAAACGGCCATGCTCCACGCCGCCCCTTGCAACCCGAAAATCCATGTGGCAGGCACGCCGATTAGCAGTGAAATGCAACTCGATATACACACAGCAGCGAAAACGAGTGATGGAGACTCCAGTGCGCGCAGCACCGTCCCCGATCCAAAGAATGCGCTGCACGCCACTGAGCCAAATGCGACCACGGGTAATAAATATGCCACCGACATGTACTTGCCCCCGTACAATAAATGAAAGATCGGCCCTTTAAACACCAGCAACACGCCCCAGTAGATGGCGGCCCCGCTGACTGAGCACAGCGTGATCCGCGCCGCTAACCCGCCGGCCCCCACATATCTTTTCTCCCGTAGCGTGCGAGCTGCATACGGCAGCAGCAGGGCGGAGATCGCCGCGTATGTTTGTAGTACCGGCGAGGCGAGATTCGCCAATGCTTTCAGTTCGCCCGCCTGGGCGATCCCGCGAAAGCTTCCGACCAATGGATAGAAGATGTTGGCGGGAATCCACATCATGGCGTAACCTCCCAGGGCCCATCGTCCGTATTTCCAATGCCGTTGCCAGACCTCTGCTAAGCTCGGATTTCTTGCTCCTGCGGATAGGCGCGGCTTCAATCGAGCGAACAGGATTACGCAGGGAACAAGTGCTCCTAACCCCATTAAGAGCAAGCCCGAGAACGGCGATAGTAAGTGGTACTTATACGCTGGGAAGAGCGCTCCTAGTGTCAGAACACAGTACAGCAGAGACCCGAATGCCGCCGGAGCTGGTAAGAACTCCAGATAAAATGCGCGACGCGCCAAGCCTAGCATTAACAGCAGTGGTCCTGCGATCGACAAGGCCAGAAATGCGCCAGGCAAGCCGCCGGCGGGAGCAATCTTGGTAGCTGCAGCCGCAAAAGCCGCCAAGAGCACCAGCATGGAGGCCGATGTCGCAAAATGAAGCCGCACTACACTTTTCATGTACGCTCGAAGGCAATCGCGGTACTCGCCTGAGCCGAACACGGCCATCGGCTCCAACAGTAAAGATTGGTAGAGCATCAGGAGCAGCAGGTAAGCAGAAAAAGCTACCGCATAAGCGCCGTATTGATCCGCCGGAAGCCACCGGGCCAGTAGGATACTTAGAACAAAGTTACATCCGGAGAACAATCCCTGGTCGAACAACGCCAGGCTGCCTTTAATTCCCCAGTTAACAAACTTACGGATCTTACGGGACTTTTGGCCGCATTGGTCAGCGGCGTCTGAGGATTCCTGCAGTGCCGATACTGTCATTTCCAATTTTCCGGGCGCTTACCGAGGGACATTCGTCGCAACTGAGTCTGTCGATTGCAAGCTCACTTACTACGAACTGCAAACTTTCCGCCCGGCGATGCATCTTCGAGACACGCACTCAGCTGTTCGGCGATGAATTTGACTTGAGGCTCTAGAAGTACACTGTCGTGGTCCCCATCTACTTCCCGAATCTCCAGGCCCTGTGTAGCATACTTTTTCCATCCCGCATGGGGGTCGCGAAACTGGGTTAACGGCTTATACTTAGAACGGAAAAGAACAATCCGACCATCGTAGGGTTTTGGCGCGTAGGCATCGGCGGCTTTCTTACAGGCTCTTCGCACGGTCTTTAGCCTTGCCGGAAGCCTCGCACCAAGAAAGCGGCGTTCCACCCCGGCTGCGAGAGTTCGAACAATCCGCACAGCCTGACTTCGCCTTTCCGAATTTGAGCTGCGCAAGAAAGTGCGCCCGTTCGATACAAGTTCTCGCCACAAGACACCCAAATTCGCCTGGCGCCGATTCAGTCCCGGTTCGAGAGGGCAAAATGTGTCGAATAAACCTACCCACGGCGCCGGCTGACCCTCCGCGACTAGCTGCTGGGCCATCTCCAAGGCAATCAAGCCGCCCAGAGAATATCCGCCGAACAGGTAGGGTCCACTCGGTTGAATGCAACGTAATTCGGCCAGGTAGTGTGCCGCCATATCTTCCACACGTGTGTGGCACGGATACTGTGGATCCAAACCCTGGGGTTGAAGCGCATAGAAAGGCCGGTCGGAATCGAGGTGATGCGCGAGGTTCCGGAAACGAATCACCGTGCCCGCCGCGCCATGAACACAGAAGAATGGAGTCTTCGAACCGTTAGTCTGGATTGGAACTAATGACGACCAAGGCGAAGACCATCCATCCTTCCTAAGGACTGCCGATAACTGCTGGATGGTCGGCGCTTCCAGTAAGGTCGCCACAGGCACATTCTTCCGCAGCATCAGTCCGATCTGGTGAGTGAGCCTTACTGCAAGCAGCGAATGCCCCCCGAGTTCGAAAAAGTTGTGCTCGATGCCGATTGGCCGTATATCGAGCACGTTCTCCCAAATTCGCACTAACTCGGCTTCGAGCGCATCGCGCGGTCCGACGATTTCGTGATCTTGTCTAAGTGAAAAATCCTGAGGGTTTGGAAGCGCCTTTCGATCGACCTTCCCGTTGGGCGTCAACGGAAGCGACTGAAGCTCGATGAAAGCCGATGGCGCCATGTGCTCGGGCAGGGATTCTTTTAGGAATGCTCGGATATCGGCAACAGCGGGGGCACACCCTGGCTTACAAGCGAAGTATGCCACTAGCCGTTGCCCCCCAGACCTATCCTCCCGCGCCACTACCACCGCGTCGCTTATTCCATGGAACCGTCGCAGCCGAGCCTCGATCTCGCCCAACTCGATTCGAAAACCTCGAATCTTCACTTGGTGATCGATTCTTCCGTGAAACTCGACTGTCCCGTTCGCAAGGTAACGAGCTAAATCGCCGGTCTTATATATCCTTGCTTCCACATTTTTAAATGGGTGATGGATAAATTTTTCCGCGCTCAGTTCAGGACGCTTCAGATATCCGCGCGCAAGCCCTTCGCCGCCGATGTGCAGTTCTCCCGCGACACCGATAGGCGTGGGTTGCAGCCATTTATCCAAGATGAACAATTCCGTGTTCGCGATCGGCCTTCCAATTGTCAGCGCTTCTTCGCCCGCTCTCACAGGTGAGACCGTGGACCAGATCGTAGTCTCAGTGGGCCCATACATGTTCCATACCGAGCCTGCTCGCTCCAATAGTTGATTCGCGAGACTTCGCGGCAACGCTTCTCCGCCGCACAGTACCTTCAGTCGTTCGTCGCCTTTCCAACCGGCCTCGATCAACATTCTCCAAGTCGCCGGCGTAGCCTGCATCACGTTAGCTTTAGAGTCTCTCAACCGCTTCGCCAGTCCAATTCCATCCGACGCTATCTCACGCCTGACGACTTCGAAAGAAGCTCCCACGCTTAACGGAAGGTATATCTCCAAACCTGCAATGTCAAAGCTTAACGTAGTTACCGCAAGCAGCTTGTCCTCTCGGCTCATTCCTGGCATCCGGCTCATCGACGCCAAGAAATTCACTACGGCGCCGTGCTGAATCTCTACCCCTTTCGGTTTCCCGGTCGATCCAGACGTATAAATAACGTAAGCACGATTTTGAGGTCTTACTCCGCTAGCTGGATTGTCCCCGCCCAACTGCAAGATTGCAGGCCAGTCAGAGTCGAGACAAATCAGCTGCGCACGCGTTTGAGGTAGGTACTTACGAAGATGTTCTTGCGTGATGAGCACTGCCACTTCGGAATCTTCGAGCATGAATGCGATCCGCTCGCCTGGGTAAGCCGGATCTATGGGCACATACGCAGCTCCTGCTTTCAAGATACCCAGCAGCCCCACCACCATTTCCAAAGAACGCTCTACACAGATGCCAACCAAAGCCTCCGGTCCCACGCCTCGCTCTCGAAGTTTATGAGCTAGGCAATTGGCTTGCCTATTTAGCTCCCCGTAGGTGAGTCTTGATGACTCGCAGATCACCGCCGTTTCGTTCGCGGCGCGCTCCGCTTGCAGCTCAAACAATTGGTGAATGCAGAGGTCGCGCGGATAGTCCATCCACGTGTCGTTCCAATCGGTAAGGAGCTGATTCCGTTCCCATTCGTCTAACAAAGATATCCGGGAGAGAAGCTGGGACGCATCTGAGGCAACTCCTTCGAGTAATGTTTCAAGGTGCCGCTTCATCCTCGATATCGTTTCTCGATCGAATAGCGCGGTGTTGAAGGTGAGCCGGCCGCAAACGCCATCGCTATCCTCATACATCTGTAACTGCAGATCCACCTTGGCCGCGCCGGTATGCACCTCCAGGTCGACCGCTCCCCAATCTGTTCCAGCAGCGTTGAAGCGCGACACAAACGAATACAACGCTTGAAACAGTGTATTTCGGCTCGGGTCCCACCCGGTCCTTAGATCTTCAATTAAGCGATCAAATGGCAGGTCCTTATGCTCATAATCGCGCAGAGATGTATCGTTGACAGCTCTCAGTAGATCGACAAAGCGCCACTGGTCATCTACTTCAGTTCGACTGACGACCGTCTGGGACAACGGTCCTACGATTGCTTGGGTGTCTCCACACAACTCTCTGCCGCGGTTATTAACGATCCAGCCGAGAACTATGTCTGTCTGGCCGGTATACCGCGCCAGTAACGCTTGGAAACCAGCGCAGAGTAAGGTATCTAAACTAGCTCCTTCGCGTTCACCTAACTCCTTCAGAGATTCAGTTAATCCAGTGGGCAGACGAAGCGACTCGCGAGCTCCTCGCCACTCTTGAATCGCTGGGCGAGGGTGGTCGATAGGAAGTTCGAGAGCCGGCGAAAGCGAACGTAACCGCTGCCGCCAATATTCGGCATTCTTCTCGAGCCGTTCAGAAACTATGTTCCTTTGCCAGCAGGCGTAGTCGGCATATTCGAAGCGCAAGACGCTTGCCCCGGCGACGCCCTCCGGGCTAATGGTCGGCTGCTCGCTGGCGTTTCGCCACTCTGCCGCCAAAAGCTCTAGCGACTCTTCATCTGCGATCAGCGCGTGAAGAGTAATCGATAGATACCATCGTTCCTGAGACACCCGAATCAATCGCGGCCGCACCGGAGGCTCTTTTGAGAGAACGAATGGCTCTCGAAGATCTTTTTCGAGGAGCTCCAGTAACTCGAATTCGCCGTCCTTCGTTTGCGACGCGCGCAGATCTGTCAGATGGAGTTTGCCTGCTTCGTCAACTATCTCTTGAAGGGGAACTCCATCTACAATCGGAAAGCGCGTTCGTAAGATCCCATGCCGCTGCGCTATTTCGCGCCATAATAGCTCGACTCTTCTCACGTCTAGGAAGCCCTGATGTCTTAGTATCAGCGCTTCGTTATACATCGGACTATGTGGCGCAAGCTGGGCATGAAGCCAGATCTGTTGCTGCGCCAATGAAAGTGGCGCGTTTAATTCCTCTTGCCTTCGAACTGCTCCCGGCGCATTCTGCGGCGCACAGTTGCCGTTACGGCCAGCCTGCCGAGGGGCCCCTTCATCAGCCGGCGCCGCCGTGATAGTTCGATTTCCGTTGCTCATCCTGTTTTCGTTCGGTTTCAGCTACAAACTCGTATCGCCGTCGAAACACGACAAGTCCCACGTATTAGCGTCGCTGAGGCTTGAGACTAATTGAGAATTTGCAGTCTTATAAAAGGATAGCCAAGAGCCCAACTTACGCCGGTATGGCTTGGCTAGGTCGACCACTTGCGCGTTCTCTCTACTGATCCCTACGATCTCTAACATGTGTATTCCCGTTTTCCGGCAACGGTCCAGCACGCACAACAACATATTCAACAAGAGCGAATGATCGTCCTCGAGCGTTTGAAAATCAGCCAGTCGCATGCGCGTCAGTCCGAGCCGAGTGTTGTCCTGACGATAGAAAATAGAATAAGCACACAAGCGGGACTGCTTGAAAGAACAGACTATCCAGGCTTCGTAGCGCATTAGCGCATACTTGAAGTGCCACTGAAGCACATCGCGAGTACGCTCTCCCAGCAATACGTGGCGTCGTCGTTTCTTCAATTCGTTCCAAAAGATATCGAAACCTTCATCGAATCCGGCGCAGAATCGCAGCTCATGGCCTTTGTCTGACGATTGGAAGCGCTTACCCTCCAAAATGTCCTTCAGAATCATGCCTGCCGAGAGAGGGTACTTGAGAGCGCTGGCGAAAGGAACCTTGTTCATTTTCAGCCAGCTAAACGCAAATCCTGAATAGTTCGTAATCCAAAATCTGGAGCGATCCCAGTCGCCGACCGGTACCCGTGAAGGAGCAAAGGTCTGAAATCCTTCGAATGCTTCGTTATTCAGGCTAGTCGTCAGATATAAGTCAACGGCCTTTTGTGAAAAAAAATAATCCAACAGCAAGAGCGAATAACTTCTATGTTCCGCGTCCACCACCCACGCTCGGCTGGTAGCCGTGAGATACCTCTTGCCTCCGAGCTCATAGTAAAGCGGTATATTGCCAATGTAGCCAGCGATTTTATCGTTTGAATCTTCGAGCACCCAGCCCATTGGCCAAGTGCCCGCGAGATCTTCGTAAACAGGATTGTTAAGCCACAAATGTTCCCATTCTTCTCTGGGCTTGCTTTCTAGGCCATATCGCGACTCTAAATCGGAAACCTGTTGATAATCGTCGAAACGGGCGCACCGGATTCGAAGCGGCGTAGCGCGTTTCGGAGCCGCAGCTTGGGATTCGCTCACAGGTCGGCCGCCAATGCTATCCGCCGCTACTGTCGGTTCTCGTAGACGCGCCGGAGCTGGGAAATGCGCTGATCGCTGTTCCCGGCCATACCGTCCAACACTTTCTCTAGATCCTCTATCAGCCGGAGAATAATGACTGAACTGAATGCGTCGGTCTGGTATTGAGCTCGACCCAGAACTTCATTCGGCCGCTGGGCAAATTCCAAGTAGAGGTCCCATTTTGCCCATTCGCAGTCGCAATCCATCGAAGTCTGACTCCACTCATCGCCAAGAGTCGGTAGGGGCGGCGCCAGCGTGATGGCGGTATTAAAGGGCCAGAGCTGAGTGGGCGTTTGGGGTTTTAGATGTTCTCTCACGATTCCGAAAGGGATACTATCGTGCGATAAAGCCTCCGAGGTAACTCGACGGCACTCCCGGAGTACATCTCGCACCGTAGGATCTCCGGAAACGTCCACGCGTAAAGCGACGGGATTTAAGAAGTAGCCTAATAACTTTCCTGCTTCCGCAGTCTTCCTACCCGTAGGCGCCACCGTACCAGTGACGATATCCTCGCTCTCGGTGTAATAGTGAAGCAACAGCGCAAATCCAGCTAAGAGCATCATGAATAATGTCACGCCTTCTCGTTTGCTGGCCTCAGTTAGGCTACGGCAGAGTTGTGTCGGCAATGCAAACGCCTGTATAGCTCCCCGTCTCGTCGCGCCGGAGGATGGTGTAGTTTCGGACGGCCATATCAACTTTGGAATCTCTCCCGCAAGCTCCTTCCTCCAAAACGCTAAATCTTCCTCAAATGTTACCTCCTGATTTCTCGCCCTGTCCCAGTACGCCAAATCGGCATACTGCATCGGCAAGTCGGGCAGCTTGCAACTGTCGCCACCCGAATACTTTGAATAGAGCGCGGATAACTCGAACGGCAGGATCTGGTATACCGATAAACCATCCGTGATGCTCTGATGCATGGTTACAAATAACGAATGCCGATGCTCATCCAGTGTAGTTAGAAAGGCCCGTACGAGCGGTCCCTTGGTTAAATCGAACGGACGGCGAGCATCTTCGCTCGCCAGGCGCATGGCTTCCTGCCACCTTGAATTCGCGGAAACTTTCCGAAGATCGACAAACGGTATAGAAAACGATGACGGAATCGGTCGGATGACCTGAATGGGATGACGGTTCAGAGTGTCGAATACAGTTCTCCAGGCTTCGTGTCGTCGTAAGATTTCGGTGAAGGCCAGTTCCATGGCCTTGCGATTCAATTCACCATACCGGTGAATAGTGGTTGACTCGTTGTAAAACGAAGGAACTCTCTTACCATCTTGCGAATCCTGCCATATCTCTTCTTGAAATCTTGATAGGAGAATAGGTTCCGCGGCTGGTCGTTTCCGGATCGGCGTGCAAGCTTCCATCGAAGAGCCTTGCGCATACCTTTCCAGCAGCTTCATCTTGGCTGGCGACAACACGGGTTTGTTAGAGATCACTTTCGAACTCAGCCAGCCCATGCATACAGCTCCTGTGCTGGCCTGTTACGTGGCTTAATGAACCGAAGAGACGAAGTTAATGTCCAGTGACGTCAAACCCCGAAGTCCCAGATTGGTGCGCCACTGCAAGGGCTTGGCATCCAACGCCCAATTCGGCAAGCGTCGAAGCATCTCCTCTAAGGTTACCTGCCCCTCTATTCGCGCCAATGCAGCGCCAAAACAGAAGTGAGCTGCCCATCCGAACGACAGGTGCCGGTTATCTTTGCGTGTTATATCGAACCGGTCCGGATCGGGAAAGCGTTCGGGATCGCGATTCCCAGCAGCCATTACGGCGATAACCGCCTGCCTCTTGGCGATCTTCCTCCCACGCATCTCTAAGTTATGTGGCGCAAGCCGGGCTGTATGCTGGCTCGGAGGCTCATATCTTAGAATTTCTTCGATAGTAGAAGGTATAAGGGAGAAATCCGCCCTCAGTCGCGCCAGCTCATCTGGCTTTCGCAGCAGTGTCAACACACCGTTACCAATAAGATTCGTGGTTGTCTCCTGCCCTCCTACCATCGTGACTATAGTATTCGCTATAACTTCTTCTTCGCTGTACCGATCTCCGTCTAACTCGGCGGTAAGAAATGAGTGGATAAGTCCTTCGCGCGGTTGCCGCTCAATCTGTCTTATCGCCGATTGAAAATACCTGGTCATCTCCTCCACGCTGCGTCTGACTCGTGGCGCACGCTCCGGATTGTGCTGAAAGTTGCCGAGCATCTCCGCAAAATCTTGTGACCATGCCTTGAGTTGCGGCGCGTCCTGGACGGGCACGCCCAGCATCTCCGCCGTCACGGTGTACGGTAGAGGTTCGGCTAGATCGCCGATAACGTCCATTCGTCCGTTTCTCGCCACTCCATCGATTAAGCTCCCAACAATATCCCGGATATGATCCCTAAGCACCGCGACGCGTCCGGGAGTAAATGCATACGAGGCCAAACGCCGGATACGGGTGTGTGCAGGCGGGTCTAAAAAAAGCATCTGCTTCACCATCACCTGCGCGATGGGTGCAAGCTCCCCAAGCCCGATCTGGGCCAGATGCTCGGGAGTCGGTGTGCGGTCCGCGGAAAATCGATGCAATACTTCCATAACATCTTCGTACCTGGTTACCACCCACGCGTGCAGGTACGGGTCCCAATGTACAGGATCCTCCTCCCGAAGAAGCTGAAACAAAGGGTAGGGATTCGCCAAGACCTCGGGATCCAGCAACTGAGTAAGACTTCGGACGCCCGAGCGGCGGTAGGTCGGGTCCTTAATCGCGCCGGTTGTCATCGCAAGGCTTTCAAGGATTGTTCGGCTTCATCGTCGGTCATCGCTTCGACGCGTAAATATAGAAGCCGCTCGACTTCTTCCGCCAGTGCTGCGACAGTTGGCGACTCAAATAAGTTCCTCAGAGTAATTTGCACTCCAAATACTTCTCTTATGCGTGCTATTAATTGCGTACCCAATAGCGAGTGCCCGCCTAGCATGAAGAAGTTATCGTCTATGCCGATCTTCTGTACCCCGACTAATGGTCCGACGATTTCCAACATTTGTTTCTCGATCGTCGTCCGAGGCTCTAGATGTTCCTCGTTATGCAGGCGATTCGAGTCGTCCGGTCTCGGCAGATCCGCCCGGCTTACCTTTCCGCTCGCATTGACGGGGAGCTCCGAAAGACGCACCCAATATCGCGGGATCATGTAGTCCGGTAACTGGGCGCCTAGAAACTCGCGGCACCCCCTCTCGGAAAGCGTGCTGCCATCCTTGGCAACTACATAGGCGACAAGCTCGCGATTGTCCTCCTGCTCTTGAGCGACCACCAGGCTGGCCTCGATTTCAGGGTGCCGCGTCAAAGCGCTCGCAATCTCATTGGGCTCGATCCGGTAGCCTCGAATCTTGACCTGCTCATCGATCCGGCCGTGAAACTGAACTTCTCCATTCGGTAAAGTGCTTCCTAAGTCGCCGGTCTTGTATAAACGCCCGCTATGGTCGGAGTCAAACGGATTAGGAACAAATTTTTCTTCGGTCAGTTGTGGCGCATTGCGGTACCCGCGCGCCACTCCCTTTCCTGCAATGCAAATTTCTCCGCGCTGTCCTGTGGCAACTTGCTTTAGATCAGAATCGACAATGTAGACCTGAACATTCTGGATCGGGCGCCCGATGGTAGGTCGCGCTTCCCTGTCGCCACCGCCGTGCACCACGCCCGAGGTCGTCACCACCGTGTTCTCAGTCGGTCCGTAGTTGTTGACCAGGACAAACGGCAAGCCCGGCCGCGGATAGCGACGGAGGGCGTCCGCGCCAGTCAGCATGTAGCGCAGCGACGTGTTCGTTGGCCAATCTAAAACAATCATACGTTCTGCGAGAGCCGTCGGAACAAACCCGATCGTAATGCCTTCGGAAATCATCCAATCGCGTAAGGCGACGGGTTCGCTTCGCGCTGCTTCATCTACCAGGTGCAGGGATGCGCCGGCGGTCAGATAAGGCCACACCTCCCACACGGCCGCGTCGAATCCCGGACTGGCTAACTGGCTCGCGCGATCTGATGGTTTTACGTCAAATGCTTCTTGGTGCCAGGAGACCAAGTTGGAAAGACTGCTGTGCGAAATCTCTACGCCCTTAGGTCGTCCCGTAGAGCCGGAGGTGTAGATAACATACGCCAAGTTATCTGGCTCTGCCATGCATTCGATCGGACCCGTCGACTCAGACCCAAACGCATCATCGTCGATTAGAATGGTATGCCATCTCCCGCGAACCTTATCGACTAAGTCGGGCGTGGTCAATAATGCCACGGGGCCAGCATCGTCTAACATCCAGGCTGCACGTTCCGCAGGAGTCGCCACGTCGATCGGAACGTATGCGCCACCCGCCTTCAGTGTCGCTAAAGTAGCGACGGTGAATGCGATAGATCGCGGCGCCCAAATTCCAACCAGGGCATCCGGCCCAACCCCGAGAGACCTCAACGTTCGCGCAACTTGGTTCGACCGAGCATCTAAATCGCGGTAGCTTATCACTTCTTGGCCAGCCACAAGCGCTCGCTCAAGGGGCCTGAAAGACGCCTGAACGGCTACCTGCGCCATCACAGAGGCCCCTCGGGAATCGTAAGTCACTCTTCGCTGCGCCCACATGTCCGTTCTAGCTTCTGGCATGACTGTTTCCGCGCCCCATCGCATTCACGTGCTTTACACCCTTCGCCTTTATGACCGGCCTAGCATCGATAACAACTGACCGTTAGTGACATACGCGACGCTCTCACGCCCGGCAACGTATTCGAACATCTCTCGTAACTCGTCCCACAAACCTAGTTCCTCTATTTCCCAAGAGTGTCCGTAAAGGTGCCAGACTCCGCCCTTGCTCCATACACGATCAAAGAGCGCTTTGCCAAGATCTATCCACCGTCTGCACTGTTGCCATTGGAGAGCGTATTTGGCCAATCCGGAAATGTTTTTAGCTCGCCCTTGGTTCCGTAGGTACGCTGCTTTTCCGTGCGGATAAGCCTGGAGGCTGGTAGGCATCCGATAGGCATCGAATTTCCTTGCGACCGAGAGCATGCGCGTCGACCTGGCGCCGCTATAGCCCGCGCGTCTCACCTGCTCCACAGCATCTGCATCATAGCGCCCATTAGGGTAGCAAAACATTGGCACTTGATCGCCCAGTAATTGCTCGAGTATCTGTTTGCAATCCCGCACTTCATGGATCAACTCTTCGCCACCTAGATCGGATAGATTCTTGTGACTGACGCTGTGAGCGCCAATTTCAAAATTCTCCGTGTGGAGCGCCCTTAAATCGCTAGTCTGTAGCCTGTTCTTGCCATGGTACGGCTGGACCGGGACATAGAATGTTCCTTTCAGCCTGTATCTGCTTAGTAGGTCTGCCAGCTTGCGATCATTGGGGTCGCCGTCGTCCCAACTTGTAGTTACAACTCTAACTGCCCAATCCGGTGACGCCACTTATTCTCCCCGGGCTCTACGCCGCACCGGAACCCTTCAGAACGGCCGGAATTGTTTGCAAGAGAATCTGAACGTCCAGCCACAAGGACCACTTCTCTATATACTCAAGGTCCAATTCCATCCACTGTTGGAATGCGATGGAGCTTCTACCTTGCACCTGCCACAGGCAGGTAATTCCGGGTTTCACGCTAAAGCGCCGGCGTTGCCAGTCCTCGCTGAATCCTTCATAGTCTCTCACGGGCAGCGGACGAGGCCCCACCAGGCTCATCTCTCCTTTGATCACGTTGAACAATTGCGGCAATTCATCCACGCTTGTTTTGCGCAGAATCTTGCCTATGGGAGTGATTCGTGGATCGTTCTTGATCTTGAAAACCGGTCCACTAGCCTCGTTTAAGTGCTCGATTTCCCGCATTCTCTGCTCCGCATCCACCGACATAGTCCGGAACTTATAAACTCGAAGCGGCCGCTTGTGCAACCCCACGCGTTTCTGTATAAACAGCACAGGCCCCGGAGACGTCAATTTGATCAGTATTGAGACCAGGAGAAGCAGCGGGGCGAGGATAACAACCGATATCGACGATACGAGTAAATCCAGGATGCGTTTGACAAACAGCGGCCATCCTTCCACCCATCCCGCGGGATGCGCCAGGAGCGCTTCACCGTCGGCCAACTCCTCCACCCTCGGCCGCGCGACTTTCAGATCCAGAATATTCGCGAGCAAGCGTACCGTCACGCCCTGCTCCTCGCAGGAACTCGCGATCCGCGACGCCCACTCGTGCATCGAACGAAAAGGGACTGCGATTACCACCTCATCTACAACGGTTCGCCGCAGGTAAGCAGCAAATCCGGCCATGTCGGAAACTACTGAGAAACCACTCTTTCGAAATGTCTCCATCCCATGCCAGCCGTCGTCCACAAATCCGCTGATCCTATATCCGAGTTCCGGGTGCGAGACGAGTCTGTTTGCGAACTCCAGTGCGCGGCTATTGGTTCCAATGATAAGCACATCCCGCAGATTGCGGCCGCGCTTCCGGAGCGCCGCAAGCGTGATCCGTAACGTTAGCCGGCTCGGCACCGTGAGGCTAACACTCGCCAGCCAGAATACAGCCAGGAAGACAGGTGTGATCAAGTGTATGTGAAATACGATCGCCCCCGCGAATATAATGACCGTTCCTATCGTGATGCTTGTTACCACATCAACGGCTTCCCTTCCTCGCTTAGAGAGGCGTCGCGACGCATACAATCCCGAAAACGAGAAAATGAGATGCCAAGTAAGAATCAGCAGGGCGAAAATCGCAAAATTCTGGACTTTCACTCGCATCGAAAAAAAGGCTGCCAGGCTATTGTGGCTCTCGTCGAATACCACTAAGCTCGCGAGTACAAAGGCCGTAAGCATTAGGCTTACATCGAAAAGCTTCAGCGCGTTCATCAGAAGCGTACGCCGGGCGCTAGTCATGAGGGCGGACCACCAGTCGGGTAAGTCGGAAAACCAGATCCAGGAACGACAGCGCGAAAACGTTGCAAACCGTCGGCAACGTCCCTGTGAGGAACTGCGAATACGGCTATAGATCGTTACTGAGCTGAGGAGGTATAAGTCTTCGATGCGGATAAATGCGCAACCGCAAAGGAGACAGCTACGCGCCAGGCAGCGTATGATTATTGAGGATCGCGCCTAATACTGTTACCTTCGCGGCATCCAGCGTCTCTTTGGCGAGGCGGGCAGTCTCACGCCGGGTATAATTCGCCTCTACGACAAGTATGAGACCATCGGTTACTTGACCGAGTACAACCGCGTCAGGGGAAGAAACAATCGCCGGCGCATCGATCAGTACGTAGTCAAACTCTTCTTTTACTTCTCCGATCCGCGAGCGCAATTCGCTCGAAACATGTAAGCGGCCGTTTTCTTGGACTCCAGACGGAATCACCCATAAGTTTTCCAAGGTAGTGGGCAGCACGAAATCGGCGATCGGATCAGCACTGGTGATGGCGCCGGCCCATCCTCGGCACTTACTCGGCGCCTCTATCTGTTCTTTTGGAACCGGAGCGCAGGTGCTAATCAAGCAGACCGACGCCGAACTTTCCGCCAGGACCTCGGCGACTCGAAAACAGACCTGGGAAGAGCCGCTTCCCTCCACACTCGAAAAAACAACTGAGCGCGGAGCGTGCGAATTGGGAAACACGAACACGCGCTGCACTAGCTTTACGACCTCGGCTCTCAACGATCTTGGAAAATCACTTGATCGTGAATTTCCATTTATCGCGGTGTCGTCGTGTGCCGTTACAAAGCCCCGCTTCCGCGTTGCCCCAGGTCGCCGTCTAAGTTCTGGCTTCAAGTTCCCTTCCTCGTTGCGCGAAGAGCGAACACCTGCATCGGCCTCAGGCGCCTGAGCTTCCGATACGGCTCTAAAAAGCGCCTCGTGAACGCGGCTCATCTGGTTTATATTACCCCTTGCACGTGTTCATCAAGCAAGTCGCAGTTCGCACTCACTCATACAGGCCTTCATTTCGCATCTTCTTCGTTCCGGCCGGTCGCCGGCAGCAGAAGCGAGGTGAAATTTTCTGAACCATGGTCGCGAATGGCGCGCTGTGGTATTGCCGCTAGCACCGGAATGTTTAATATGGATCCAATTTCGGCCGGTGTGCGGAATGTCGAATTCGTACGTTCCGCCGCGAAGGTAAGCGCCGCGCTCACTAACATCCCAAAAATCACGCCGAATAACACCACTCGAATTCGATGGTTGGATGGCAGCGACGGAACGCTGGGAGGTTCGGCGATAGCCACATTCAGAATACGTCCCCTGTCGAGAGCGTCCGATATTCGCGCTTCTTCCTCCTTTCGCTGCGACAATACGTAATTTTCTTCTGCCGACTTTACCGTGCGGATCAGGTCGCCCTGCTCCACCTCTTTCGTATCCAAGGATCGGGCCGATCCTTCATAAGACTTCACCGCTGCCGCCGTCACTTGCGCTCGAGCCTGCAGACTCGCTAAATCGGCTTTTGCCTTTTCCAGTTCGCTCCGCGCCCATTCATAAGTCGGATCTCGATCCGTCGTTTGCTCATGTATCTGCGACTTCTCGGCTAAGGTGGCGCGCACCTGCGCGATTTCAGCCTCCACCTCTTGCACCGGGCGGTATGTTGGTTCGAATTTTTGTAGCAGTTCGATGCGCTTTTGTTCCAGGTTGAGCAGGTTAGCCTTAAGCTGAGAAATCAATATTCCGTCATCCGAGTCGCGGACTTGAGTAACCATCCGGCTCGGTATGGTTTGCATCTGCGCCTGCAATACTCCAATGCGTTTTTCTGTTTCTGCAATGGAGGCGTTTGTCTGACTCAAAGATACTTGAAATTCGGCTAGCTTCTGCAGCGCGAGCTGCTTCTCAACTGGCGCCTCCACCACTGAAGCCGACTTATCGAAATCAAGCAGATGCTTCTGCGCGTCGTCAAGCTCTCTTCGGTATCTTTCGGTTTCACGCTGGAAGAAATCGAAAGCTCCAGACAATCTATGAACTGCAACGTGCTTTTCTATATAAAGATTCGCAAGCGACGTAAGCACCTCCGCCGCTAAGCGAGGGTCCGGAGACTCATAGGTGGCCTCGATCAGATTCGTTCTTTTCACGACGTCCACCTTCAGATCCTTATCTAATGCTTTTGTCGCTTCTGAAATCGCGATGTTTTCATTGCGGCTTCGGCCGCCGATCTCCGCCGCCTGCAACGGGGCTAATCTTGTCGGCGTATCAGCCGGGCTCTCGGCCGCAGCGGCCGGCGCGGCCACGCTTTCCTGCCCGGTGGTAAGTGAAGCCGGTTTCACAGCTTTATGTGCGTCCTCCGGCAAGGCGGTCGTAAACCCCAATAGCGTCCGATGAACCCGCTTCTCGAGATCGCAATCTAAGACAATCCGCTCGAGCAGATCTCTGCTCTTCAGCAATGCGACTTCGGAGTTGAGCTCTTCTTCGGTCACCTCGGGTGCAACCTGCGGGATCGCTGCCGTCGCCTCAGCCGTCACCACCGTATTTATCCGGTCGCGTTTCACTAATATCTTCAGCGCGGAATCGTATTGATTCGGCTGTAAAATCGCCACCGCGATGGCCCCTGCTACTACTGCCAAGAACGAGAGGAAAATGAGCAGCCGATGCCGGTGCGCAATGGCCAGCAGATCGCTTAAGGCCAGCGATTCTGTCCCTGGCCGTTCGCTGCTTGTCTCTCGAACGGGTTCGTACAGTTCTAACTCGTTCATATCCGCTCCGCGAAACTCATTGATAGAACCTTAGTAGGGAGCCATATTCACGCCAACTCCGGGGGCCGGAATGTACCGCCTGAATTTTGATATCCGGTTCTGCGGAACAAACACCATGTCTCCGGGTTGCAGATGCAGATCTTCACTCAGATCCGCGTCTTTGAACATCTTCTTCACGTCCACTTTCCTCACCTCCGCCCATCCGTTCGGCACATGCCGGTATAGATACACTTCCGAATGCTTCGAGTTTTCCGTAAAACCACCTGCGATTGCTACCGCTTCGCTGAGTGTAGTATCGGAGCGTAAGTCGTATTTTCCGGGATGCGCCAGTTCCCCGCTGGCGATAAAATAAGGTTTTTGAAAGTCTTTTAGAACTATATTGATGACGGGATCGTGGAGTATCTTCGCATAAGCCGCGCGCAGTAACTCGGTCAGTTCCGGTACGGTCTTCCCTGAGACCTGCAAATCCCCAACGTCGGTCAATGTTATGTATCCATCTGGCTGAATGGTAACGCTTTGGTTAAATTCAGGTGTAAAAGGAAAACTGATATCTAACACGTCCGCCGCGCTCAACTGGTATCGAGGCCCCCGCTGCAGCAGCGCCGGACCCGCATTAGGTCGCGCGCTGCTCTCTTGCCTGTGCTCATCCGTCGGCGCGCCTTGTGGAGTGTTGACCGCCTCTGCCGCTATTCCTTGCCTATCCTGCGCGGGAAGCGAAGGAACCACGGCGATCATCAGGACCGCTCCAATCCCGATTCGGAGCCGAAGAAAATTAGCCATCATGCACCTTCGATCGGAACTGCGATTTCGGCCTTCACTCCGCGCGGCCTCCGTTGCTCGCCGCCCGGCCGTTTCCATTTGTCCCGCGCTGCTTCAGAAAGGACGATAGCTCTTTGGCTAGACCCGCGCCTCCAGCTATCAAATTGGGTAACAGGCAATCCGCGTTGTTAAAGACCAAGGGCGTGCCATCCAGTTTACCGGCAAATCCGCCCGCCGCTTCGATCAAGGCGACTCCCGCCGCCACGTCCCACTCGTGCTTCGGACAAAGTGTCCAAGTCGCATCGGCAAGGCCCGCGGCCACCCGCGCTAGCTTGTATGCAACCGACCCCATCGGTTTCACGGTAAATTGGCGATTCTCAAATTCCTTCCACTCGCCGCGCTTCACTTCGCTGCGGCTAGCGAGCACCGTGGCGGAATCCAGAGTTTTTGCGCCGCTGCAATTTGCCGCGCGTCCGTTGTAAATTAGTCCCCGCTCGATCGAGCCGAGAAATGTCTCTTGCGTAGCTGGATTCCGAATTCCACCCGCGATTGCGCGGCCCTCTTCAACAAGTCCGATCGAGATGCACCATTCCGGAATCCCAGCCGCAAACTCGCGCGTGCCGTCCAGCGGGTCCACGATCCACACCCGCTTCTTCTCCAGCCGACCGAAATCTTCGGCGCTCTCTTCGGACAGCCAACCCTCGCCCTCGCGTACTAACATGTCGTGCAGCACCTGGTTTGCTACCCGATCCGCTTCCGTCACCGGATCGTCTCCCGACTTGAACTGTACTTCCACTTGCCCGGAGACAAACGGAGAAATCGCGCGGTCCGCTTCTTGCAACGCTTCCTCAATCCGTCTGAGCGTGTCGTCCGTCTGGCTTCTTGCGATCAATTTGTCCACCTAAACCAACAAGATCCCGCTCCAGCGTGGCACCGAGCCGACTGAATCGGAGCGGCTCGCCGCGCCCGGTATGTTGCCGGGCGCGTATGCCAAGGACTGTTCTTGCTTCCGGAAGCGCTAAGCCAGATCGCTCGTCGCGAGGAACCCGCTCCGCTCTACATAGGAAAGGATCTCCTGTGCCGCTTCTTGCGGAGACATTAGGCAGGTATCGATCACGATCTCGGCATCCTCGGGAGCTTCATACGGGTCCGAGATACCGGTGAACTGTTGCACAATACCCTGGCGCGCCTTCGCGTATAGCCCCTTCCGGTCTCTTTCTTCGCAGGCCTTTAATGGCGTTGAAAGATGAACTAGAATGAAGCCCCCCGCCGGCTCGATCATGCTTCTTACTTCCTTGCGAACTACATCGAAAGGGGCGATCGGCGCGCAGATCGCAATTCCGCCATTCTTAGTTATCTCCGAAGCCACAAAGCCGATTCTTCGGATGTTGATGTCCCGATGCTCGCGTGAGAATCCCAGTTCCGAAGACAAGTGCTTGCGCACAATATCGCCATCCAGCAGAGTCACTGGACGGCCTCCCTGCTCGAGTAACTTGACGCGCAGGATGTTGGCGATCGTCGATTTTCCCGAGCCCGACAGTCCGGTAAAGAAGATCGTGAACCCTTGGCGGTCACGCGGCGGGTAACTCTTTCGCAGCTCTTCCACAACTTGCGGAAACGAAAACCAGGACGGAATTTCTGTTCCTTGCGTCAGCCGCTTGCGCAGCTCGGTTCCCGAAATAATCAGTGGCGAAAGCCCCTCCGGCACTTCGGTCTGCGGCACATAAGCGTTCTCCTCCTTGAGGTAAACCATCATCGGAAACGGAACCATCGTGACGCCCACTTCTTTTTCGTGGCGGGCGAGAAGTTGCTGTGCCTCGTAGGGTCCGTAAAACGGCTTGCCGTCGGTGTCGGCGCCCGGACCTGCGTGGTCGCGGCCCACGATAAAGTAATTGCAGCCGTAGTTTCTCCGTATGATCGCGTGCCATACGGCCTCTCTCGGGCCCCCCATTCGCATCGCCAACGGCAGCAGCGATAGTTTCGCTGTATTTGGCGCATACGTTCCGAGCAGCGCCTCATAGCAACGCACTCGAACGTAGTACTCCACATCGCCCGGTTTCGTCATTCCGACCGACGGGTGGATCAGCAGCTTCGCTCCCACCTTTTCGGCCGCGCGCCGCGTCAACTCCTGATGAGCGCGATGCATCGGATTGCGTGTCTGAAACGCGACCACGTTGCTCCAACCCGACTCGCGAAATTCGCTGCGCAGATCCGCGGGCGTGTACCGAAGCGCCGGAAAATCGTAATAGGACGGAGGCTGCACTCCTTCCAGGCGGCCGCTCACGTACCAGGGATGCGACTGTTTCAACAAATATGCAACACCGGGGTGCGCAGTGCTGGTGGTCCCGAAGACCATCTTCGCTTCCGCCATCCGATCCGGTTGCCATACTTCCTCCACGTGCAATGCCGCCAGCATCACGCCTTCTGCATCGCGCAACGCTATCGTGGTTCCCGGCTCTATTTTCTTCCTGAACTCCTCGCTGACGTCCAGCGTGATCGGCATGGGCCAAACCTTACCGTCTGACAGGCGCATCTTGGCGCACACGCTCTCATAGTCTTGCTGGCCCAAAAATCCGCGCAAAGGTGAAAATCCACCGTTCATCAGCAAATCGAGGTCGCAAAGCTGGCGTGGCGTCAAATCCCACGACGCCCAACCTTGCGATTGCGCCTGTAATTCAGAGGCCCTCTCCGAAGTCGCCAATAAGTTTACTAACTCGCCCCCATAAGCAGAGCAGATGCCTCCTTCTGTCTTGCTGGACTCCTGTTCTCGCACGTTCAACGTTGTTTGCATGAATTGCTTATCTCTCACGCTCTCCTGTTAATTTGTCCTCCCGGACGCGCCCGGGTGGTCTATTCTAGATTTTCTCTCGAACGGGTTCAAGACGCCCCGTCCAGGCCGGCCGCCAGCATGCATTCCAGCATGTGCGCGGTCAACTGTTGCAACTCTGTCAACTTTTTCTCCATCTCTCGAAACCGCTGCAGCAGCAGAGATTCCGAAGAGCCCGGATGCATGCCGGAGAGCAACTCGGAACGAGTGTACTCGGACAGACTGTGCCCTCCTGCCGCGTCGCAAGCCGACCGAAGACAGTTATATTCTTGTTCGCTGACGCGAAATACGATGATGCGGTCTCTTTTTGATGTCGCCACGTAATTTGTCAACCGAGCAGTCGCGGAATGAGCATTGCGCAGGGTCCACGCGGACCTTCCTCTGAAATGTCGTTGCGGCCTGATTAATGGGGGTCGAACTGAAAACGGGCTTCCGCCTCTCAGAGTCCCATCTATGTCGTTAACAAGACGGTGGAGGGGACCCCGGGGGGAATTGATAGAGCTTCAGTATCATACGAATGGTATACACGGAGCAAGCTTCCTCGGTAACGCCCGCGCATTCCAAGTACTGTTACCTCGCTAGTACTAAAGATTGTCAAACCGTAGCTTGAACTTCCATCGGGAATAGGCTGTAACCGCTCGTCCTTAGGCGGTGGGCTCGCGTCCTACGAACTCCTCCACCAGACGGTGAAAGTGACACACCCCGTTCTCTCGCTTCACCGAATAGCGGCCCCGATCGTAGAGCCTGGATGCAAGTCCCCGCTGCACGTTTTCGCAAATGCGAATGTCCTCCTGTTGAATTTCGTCGCTAAACGCCACGGTTTCCGGACTTATCTCCGTAGCTCCGACGTCGTTTGCATAGGTGAACCATTCGAAGATCGTTAGGGTCCGATCGTGGCCCAGCGGTAGGATGATGTTGCTGCTTAGGTTGTCGGGGTAGACGTTCAGCATGAAATTCGGAAAGATCCAGAAATACAGGGCCGGAGAGCCGGCATTATCGACGCCATATCGTCTGGTCTCGTTCAAACCGGAGCGCGGAGGTCGAATGGGCGCATATTGTGACGAATAATAACGAAAAGTGTCTACGCGGTAGGCGCCGTAATCAAGCTCGCGGAAAAGCGATGGATGCGCCGCCGGGAGATGATAGCCCTCTAAATAGTTGTCAATATAAACTTTCCAGTTACAACGAATCAGATAATCCTTTCGCTCCGATAAGTGCAATTTATCGATCCGGCAGCCGATCCCCTCGACCTGCTCGGGTATTTCGCCCATCACTTCCCTAAGCCTCGGCGCCTGCTTGTCGACATTGACGAACACGAAAGGTCCCCATTCTTCGACTCCCATTTCGGGTAGCCGAATGTCGTTCTGCGACCAGTTCTCGACCCCCTCGAACTCCGGCGCCGCCAACAGATTTCCCTGCAGTGAGTAGGTCCAGTTGTGGTACGGGCAGCGCAGGGTCTTCGCGCAGCCATTCCCTTCGAGGATCGTAGAGGCGCGATGACGGCACACATTCGAGAAGGCGCGCAGGACTCCGTCCGCCCCACGCACCGCCGCACATGGTTCGCCAGTCACTTCGCCTGCTAGATAGCATCCCGGCCCGACGACCTTCGATGCGTGCCCGAGCGGCTGCCAAGTGCGCCAGAAAATCCGTTCTTTTTCCCTTTCGAAGAATTCCGGGTCCGTGTACCAGCGCGCCGGAATAGTCTCGGCGCGCGCAAGAGCTTCAGACATTCGACCGAATGCTAACAAACCGCCTGGTCCGCACGCTACAATGACCCTTTCATGCCCAACCTGCTTGCAGGCAAGAACGCGCTGGTGCTAGGCGTCGCCAATAGATGGAGCCTCGCTTACGCGATCGCTGCGGCTTTCGTGCGGGAAGGCGCCTCATTGACGCTGACTTATCAGGGCGACCGGCAGCGTCAAACCGTCGAAGAGCTGGCGGCGAACCTGAAAGCTTCCAAAGTCGTCAGTTGCGATGTGACCAAACCGGAAGAGCTCGAAAACCTGGTTTCCGGTCTCAAAGAATCCGCGCCCCGCCTGGATGTCATGGTCCACAGCATTGCTTACGCGAATCGAGAGGATCTCAGCCGCGCTTTTGTCGAAACCAGCCGCGACGGTTTCTTGCTCGCTCAGGAGGTCAGCGCCTATTCGCTCGTGGCCGTCGCTCGCGCGGTTTCTCCTCTCATGGCGAATGGCGGTTCGATTTTGACGCTGACCTATTTAGGTTCGACGCGCGTCGTGCAAAATTACAATGTGATGGGAGTGGCGAAGGCATCGCTAGAGGCGTGCGTGCGCTATCTGGCAAGCGATCTAGGAATGCACGGCATTCGAGTCAACGCCATTTCGGCGGGACCCGTAAAGACCGCCTCGGCGCGCGGCATCAAGGATTTTTCGAAGGTGCTCGAAGGCGTGGCTTCCATCGCCCCGCTACGGCGAAACACCGATCCTGCGGAGGTGGGCGACGCGGCCGTGTTTCTGGCGAGCGACCTGAGCCGCGGAGTTACCGGAAACATATTATATGTGGACTCCGGTTTTCAAATTATGGGGCTTGGACTCGGCGCTTGAGGCCAGCAGGCGCTAACGTCCGTCCACAGGGCGCGTCTCAATTGACAGCGGTTTCTCCGCTGCCCTATATTATTCTGGTTGTTTCCAGCGCTGCTGCGCCGGACAATCGGCTCTCGCTTCTGTCGTGAGCCTAGTCCTTGTTTCTAACATATGATTCAGGTTGAAAATCTTTCGAAGAAGTACGCGCGTCACGTCGCCGTAAACAACATCTCTTTTTCAGTCGAAAAGGGCGACATCGTCGGATTCCTCGGTCCGAACGGCGCCGGCAAGACGACTACCATGCGCATTCTGACGTGCTTTCTGCCGCCGACGGAGGGCAAAGCTACGGTCGCGGGCTTCGATGTCTTCGAACAGCCCTTCGAAGTGAAAAAGCGCATTGGCTATCTGCCGGAAGCCCCGCCGCTTTATCCCGAAATGAGCGTCGAAGACTACCTCACATTCGTCGGGCGCTTGAAGAACGTTCCAGGCGGGGAACTGAAATCCCGCACCGGGCAGGTGATGGAACGCTGCGCGGTGGCCGACGTCCGATCGAAGCTGATTTCGAAACTTTCGAAAGGCTATCGGCAGCGCGTGGGGCTGGCGCAAGCCATCATTCACAATCCCGACGTGCTCATTCTGGACGAGCCGACCTCCGGGCTCGACCCTAAGCAGATCAACGAAACGCGCGAGTTGATCAAGAGCCTGTCGGGCGAGCACACCATCGTGCTGAGCACGCATATTCTGCCCGAGGTCGAGGCGATTTGCGAAAAGGTCATCATCATCGATCGGGGCCGGCTGGTGGCGACGGATTCGGTCGAGAACCTGAAGAACCGCGCGGGCGTGGGCCGCGGGATTCAAGTTCAAGTCGAGACTGCGGGCGCGGCCGATGCGGTAACCGTTCGCGAACGCCTGGCGCAGGTGCCGGGCGCAAGTTCAGTTTATGAAAGAGCCTCGCACGGCGACAGCTTTGTATTCGAGGTGGAGAGCGCGGATGGACAGAATATCCGCGGCGATCTGGCCCGAGCCGTGGTGAACGCCGGGTGGAATCTGCAGGAGCTGAAATCGATGACTCTCAGTCTCGAAGAGGTCTTCCTCCACTTAACTGGGTCGCATCCGGCGGCAGCGACCTCAGCGCTGCCCGCGACGGGAGAAAAAGCATGAGAAACATTTGGACTGTCTGCCGCCGCGAGCTTTACGCGTATTTCGTCTCGCCCATCGCATGGGTGCTATTGACGATCTTCGCGTTCCTGAGCGGCGCGTTTACTTATCTCATCAGCGCGGCCTTTCTACGCGCCTCGCTCGAAGGCCAGATGAGCGGGCAAACTTTTCCGATGAACGTCAACGAGCAGGTGATCGCGCCTTTGTTTTCGAACATGGCGGTTGTCGGCCTGTTCCTGATTCCGTTAATCAGCATGCGGCTCTTTGCGGAAGAAAAACGACAGGGGACCATCGAGCTTCTCGTTACGTCGCCGGTTCACGATGTCGAGATCATCATCGGCAAGTGGCTTTCGGCTGTGCTTATGTATGGCGCGCTGCTGGTTGTGCTGCTGGCCGATTATGCGTTTCTGTTCGTCTATGGCAACCCGGATTGGAAGCCGGTGGCTACCGGATTCCTCGGCATCCTGCTGCAGGGCGGCTGCCTGCTCGCGTTCGGAACGTTTATTTCGACGTTAACCCGGAACCAGATCGTAGCGGGCGCAGTGGGCTTCGCGCTCGCGCTGGTGCTTTGGATCCTGAACTGGACTACCTCGTTCGGCAACTCCGATACGGTTCAGGTGCTGAATTACTTATCGATCGTCAGCCACATGGATAGCTTCTCGCGCGGCGTGATCGATACGAAAGATTTGATCTATTACGTGTCTATGATTTTCTTTGGACTGTTCTTAACGGCTCGCTCGCTCGAATCCTTGCGGTGGAGGGCATAATGGCGGAGCCGAATACCGAATCCACAAATCCGAGACGAGCGCGGGCAAACACCATAGCCGCGCGGCAAGCGCGTTTCGGCGCGACGTCGATGCTGTATACCATCGTGGTGATCGCGATCCTGGTGCTTATCAACTGGCTCGGCAACCGCTACAACAAGAGCGTCGATACAACGAGCAACAAGCGATTCACGCTTTCCCAGGAAACGCAGAAGCTGGTCAAGAACATGAAGGGCGACGCAACCATCACCTACATCGACAAGGCGAGCAATTTCACGAACGCTCGCGGGATGCTCGATCGCTATAAGAACCTTTCGCCCAAAATTCACGTTCAATACATCGATTACCAGAAGCAGCCGACCGTGGCGCGCGCTTATGGGCTCCGCTACGCGGGAACGGCCTTCGTGGAAGTTAATAACCGGCGCGAAGAAGCCAAGGCGCTGACCGAGGAAGGCATCACGGGCGCATTCCTCAAGGACGAAAAGGGCGTCCGCAAAGTCTGCTTCGTCGCGGGCAGCCACGAACACACGCTCGACGACACGGAGAGCAACGGGCTTTCGCAGTTCAAGACGCTGCTGGAGCGCGACAATTATCAGGCGCAATCCACGACCCTGCTGGACAAGACCGCGGTTCCAAGCGATTGCAACGTTCTGGTGGTGGCCGGCCCGACCGCCGACTACACACCGAACGAAGTGACGGCCATTAAGAGCTACGTCGAAGGCGGCGGCCGCGTGATGTTTCTGCTGGACCCGCCGATCGATTTCGGACGAGAGCACGTGGCCGAGAACACGGCGCTCACCGACCTGCTGCAGAGCTGGGGCGTCACGCTTGACAAGGACCTGGTTCTTGAAGAGAACCCGATGGGCCAATTGTTCGGCTTTGGGCCGGAGATTCCGCTGGTCAACTCCTACGAATCGCAACCCATCGTGAACGACCTGAAGAACAGCTTCACCGGGTTCCCGGTCACGCGCTCGCTGACGGTAAAGAACGGCGATAAGACGACAGTCGATAAACTCTTCTCGACAAGCGACCGGGCGATCGCCACTACCAAGCTCAACACCAACGAAGTGAATCCATCGGATCCGAGCAATAAGAAAGGACCGTTCGTGCTGGGAGCGGCCGGCTCTTACAACACGGGCAAGGCGAACAGCCCCGGGCGGTTTGTCGTGGTCGGCAATTCCGGCTTCCTGACGAACGGAATGCTCGGGTTTCAAGCCAATCGCGACTTGGCGCTGAACGCCGTGAACTGGCTTTCTTCCGACGAAGACCTGATTTCCATCCGGCCAAAGGAGGCCGAAGACCGGCGCCTGAACGCGTCGCAGCATCAGATGAACGTATTCGCGTATACCGACCTGATCGCGATTCCGCTTCTGATCATCATTGCGGGAGTCTTGATCTTTCTGAAGCGTAGAGCGGCATGAAACAACGCAATCTCCTGATCGCGGCCGTCCTTCTGGCTGCTCTCAGCGGAGGAGTCTGGTGGGCCAAGCGGCATCCGCAATCGACCGAATCGTCCAACATACCGGCGTCGCCGAAACTGACCGACATTCCGCAGGCGCAGATCAAACAAATCGATCTGAAGAAAAAAGACGGGACCACGGTCGTTCTTCAGAACGAAAACGGCAGATGGGCGATTACAGCGCCTGAATCTCTGCCTGCAGATCAGGATGCGGCGAACAACGTTGCATCGACATTTAATCCCGTTAGCGCCGATAACATCGTCGAAGACAAGCCTAAAGATCTGAGCCAATACGGCCTTACGAATCCGACGTTAACCGTGACGGTGATCGAAAAGGACGGAAAAAGCCAGCAGCTTCTTCTGGGCGATGACGTGCCGGCGGGTTCGCTCGTGTATGCGCGGGCAAATTCCGATCCGAAGGTTTATGCCGTGGCTTCGTCGATCAAGACATCGCTCGATAAGAGTGTGAACGACCTGCGCGACAAGCGGCTGCTGACGTTCGACTCGAACCGGTTGACACGGATCGAACTGGTTTCGGCGAAGTCGGATATCGAGTTCGGAAAGAACAACCAAAACGATTGGCAGATTCTGAAGCCGCAGCCGTATCGGGCAGACAGTTTCCAGGTGGAAGAGCTGCTGCGCAAGCTGACGGAGGCGAAGATGGATCTCTCGGCGAGCGCCGATGACGCAAAGAAACTGGAGGCGGCTTACGCTTCCGGCCAACCGGTCGGGACGGTGAAGGTGAGCGACGCCGCCGGAACGCAGAGTCTCGACATACGGAAGAACAAAGACGATTATTACGCCAAGAGCAGCGTGGTGAACGGGGTGTACAAGATCTCGGCGGATCTGGGGAAAGAAATCGATAAGCCGCTAGACGATTACAGGAACAAGAAGATCTTCGACTTCGGCTTCGCCGATCCGACCAAGATCGACTTACAGCAGGGCGGCTCCGAGAAGGCGTATTCGAGAAGCGGCTCGGATTGGAAGCTGGGCGGGCAGACGATGGATCCCGGCTCCGTCCAAGCGTTCATCGACAAGCTGCGAGACCTATCGGCGACCAAGTTCGTGACGACCGGCTTTACGACTCCGGCGTTTAGCGTAACGGTGACGTCCAACGACGGCAAGCGGGTGGAAAAGGCCGAGTTCGCGAAGACGGCGGACGGCTACATCGTTCAGCGCGAGAACGAGCCATCGCTCTACCAGGTTGATGGCAAGGCCGCAGACGATATCCTGGGAGCAAGCAAGGCAATCAAACCGGCAGCTTCGGCCAAGAAGTAAGCCGCGGCGCGCGCCGCGACCGGGGGACAGCATGTCCGCTCTTAATACCGATCTCTACCAACTCACGATGGCGGCCGGCTACTTCGCGGCCGGCAAGACCAAGGACGTAGCGACCTTCGAACTGTCCGTGCGGCGGCTTCCGGAGCAGCGCAACTTTCTGGTGGCGGCGGGACTGCAGCAAGCGGTCGAGTATCTATTCGATTTGAAGTTCCGGAAAGACGAGGTCGATTATCTGCGTTCGCTGCCGCATTTCGAGAACGCTCCGGCCGAGTTCTTCGATTTCCTGATGGACCTGCGCTTCACGGGCGATTTGTTTGCCGTGCCGGAGGGAACGCCGATATTCGGAAACGAGCCGATTTGCATAGTGCGGGCGCCGCTGCTGGAGGCGCAGTTGGTGGAGACGTACCTGCTATCGACATTTGCGTTCCAGACGATGATTGCGTCTAAAGCGGCGCGGTGCGTGCTGGCCGCCAAGGGCCGGCCGATCGTCGAGTTCGGGAGCCGGCGGGCGCATTCTCCGGGGGCGGGCGTACTGGCAGGACGGGCGGCTTATGTGGCGGGATGCGCGGGAACGAGCAACACCGAAGCGGGGATGCGCTTTGAGATTCCAGTGTTCGGGACGGCGGCCCACTCCTGGACGATGGCGTTCCCAAGCGAAGAAGAGGCGTTCCGGGCGCTGAAACGGCTGCTGGGCGAATCGACGGTGTTTCTGCTGGACACCTATGACACGATCGAAGCGGCGCGGCTGGCGATTCAACTGGGGCCGCCGTTGTGGGGCGTGCGGTTGGACAGCGGCGACCTCGCGGCGCTGTCGCGCGAAGTGAGGCGCATGCTGGACGAGGCCGGACTGCGGGAGGCGAAGATCTTCGCGACCAACGATTTGAACGAGCACAGAGTGGCGGAGCTGATTCGCTGTCCATCTTGCTTCGATGCCTTTGGAGTAGGTACCGCGCTTGCGACATCTTCCGATGCTCCGACGCTCTCGGCGGTTTACAAGATGGTGGAGCTGAAGCGAGGAGGCGAGACGCAGTACACGGCGAAGTTCAGCGATGAGAAGAGCACGCTGCCGGGCGCCAAGCAGATCTATCGGTACCCGGACCACGACGTGGTGGCGCTCTATAGCGAATGCAACGCGGATTTTCAGGGCGAGCCGCTGATACGCCCGGTGATTAGCCAGGGCGAGATGGTGACTCCCCTGCCCTCGCTTGAGAAGACACAGGCGCATGCGGTGTCTTCGATTGCGGCTCTGCCGCGGGAGTTGCACTCGTTGGACGAAGCGCCGGCCTATCCGGTCGAGATCAGCCCGCGGCTGCTGGAGATGGCGCAGGAGCTTCGGGATAAACACCAGCTAGTGAGAAGCGAATGACAACCGTATTCTTCGACGTCGATACGCAACTGGACTTCCTGTACCCGGCGGGAGCGCTGTATGTTCCCGGAGCGGAGAAGCTTGTGCCGACGCTAGAGAAGCTGACGCGCTATGCGGCGGAGCATGGGTTCCCGATGATCGCAACGATGGATGCACACTCGGAAGACGATCCGGAGTTCCAGAGATGGAAGCCGCATTGCGTCGTCGGGACAGCCGGCCAACAGAAGGTTTCCGGAACAAGAGCGCCTGGACAGATCGTCATCGAGAAGCAGACGGTCGATTGCTTTTCGAACCCGAATTTGAATCCCTTGGTTGAGCAATTAAAAGCAGATCGCTTCGTGGTGTACGGCGTCGCGACAGAAGTGTGCGTGCAGCGCGCCGCGTTTGGGCTGCTGAAGACGGGGGCGCGGGTCGAGGTAGTGAGCGACGCCATCAAGGGCATCAGGGCTGAAGACGAGCAGCAGATGCTGGAGCGCTTTCGAGCGGCGGGTGGATCAACGCTTAAAAGTAGCGACGTGCTGGCCTGAGGGCAAGAGGACCGAGCTGGCAGCGCCGGGTCCTGGCTTCCAGAATGGGCGGCCATCGATTTCAATCGAGGAGACGGGCGAGCCGAGCAGGGCCACGGCGCGGCTGCGGCTGGAGTAGGCGAGTTCGACACCCTGAGTAGTCGCGGCGGCGGAGTGAAGATCGCCATTGAAATCGGAGATGGTGAGCGCTGGGGCGAGGGATGCGGGCGCAAGCGTGTGAGCGCCCGGGGGCGCGGTGACAAAGCGATCGTTGCGGAGTGGCCAGGGCTTGCCGTCCATCGCAACAGGGCCGTTCCAAGCAACACGCGTAGGCTCGGGCGCATCGAGCTGCAACTCATTGGAGTTCTTGCGCGTGACGGTGGCGGTAGAGGCGGCGGCGGGCAGTAGGGCCAAGTCCTGCTTTTCGAGTGAGTTTTCGAAGTACAGGGCGACGCGGGCAAACGACGCGGCGGCTTGATGGACTAATTCGAGCAGCTCGACGCCGGTTTGTTTCTTAGTGGGGTAGACGTCCTGGTAGCGCTCGACTACGTTGATGTCGACGGCGATTTGGGAACGGTCGGGCGTGAGTTCCCGGTACTTGGCAGCAATTTTTCCATAGCGCTCCGGACCGAGATTCCAGAGCGTTGCAGGATCTTCGACGAGCAACGTGCTCTTGCGGGCCTGAATGAGCGGGAGGCTGCGCGCGACATCGGCGCCGAGAGCATCGCGAATGCCGGGTTCGAAGCGGTCGTCGATGTGGGTGAGGACGACATCGAGATAGGGTTTGGAGACTTTCAAGCGGTCGATGACATCGAGCCAATCGGCTTGCATGCGGGAGGCGAGCGCGGCGCGGTAGTCGAGGAATTTGCGGAGAGCGGCGGCATTCTTGTCGGCCGAATAGGACGAGGACGGATCGAACAGGAGCCTGGGATCGAATCCTTCGGCGCGCTTGAAAGCCTGTCGCACGTCGTCGTTCATGGGAGTGAAGCGGGCGGGATTGGAAGCGCCTTCGAGCGATTCGAAGTAGAGCTCGGCGACATTGACGCCGTCCCAATCGAAGCGCTGCAGTAGGGCGCCGATCTGGCGAGCGACTTCGCGATGGCAATCCGGGTTCTGAAGATTCATCAGCTTGCGCCAATCGAGCTGGGCGTCCTGGTCGGCGGCGGTCTTTTCGCGCCAGGCTGGATGGTCGGCCCAGAATTTCTCGCTGACGTGAGGGAGTTCGAGCCAGGCGTAGACCAGGATGGCGTTGCGGTGGCAGGCTTCGATTAAAGATTTGAGATAGGCGTCCTGGATGGGATCGGGTTCGACGTTGTGCCACGCGGCTACGTGAAGAATGCCGACGCCCGATTGACGCCAACGGCGGGCGAGGTAATCGACATCGGCGCGGATGCGGTAGGAGGAATCGAAGAAGGCCCAGAGGTTGCCGGAGCCGAGCGGGAGCGAGAGCCCGAGATCGACGAGCGCGTGAATGAGATAGGGATAGCGCTCAAAGCCGCCGGGGCCGGGCGGAGTGGCCATCCAGAGGACCGCGCCTTCTGGCGCGAGCTTGCCGGCGAGCACGGGCGCGTGCTTCCATTTTTCCGTGGCGAAGACCTGGTAGCCGGCGGGGACCTGGACTTCGGAGACGTCGAGGGGCAATTCCCAGAAGATCTGCATGTTGGGAGCGTGGGCGTCGCAGATCTGGCGGACGGAGACGGAAGTTTGTTTCTGGGTGAAGCCGAGGCGGCGGGCCAGCGGGCCCATGCCTTCGAGGACGAGAATTTGATTGGGGCCGGCGGTGAGTTCAGCGGAGGCTTGCGGGCCGGCTACGAGGATGTCGGGCGCGGTTGTGGAGGATTCCATTCCGACAGAGGCGAAGATCTTGTTCCAAGGAGCGGCGTCGGTTCCAGTGACCTGGAAGGTGGCGGCGCCGGCGAGAGCGGGGACCGCCGCGAGGAGAAAGAGAGAGCAGCGCATGTTATTTGGTAAAGGCGTACCAGAAACTAACTCGCACGTCGTTATAACCGGCTTGGGGCGCGCAGCCTTTGAGCGCGCACGGCGGGTAGTAATCGCCGCGTAAGTAGAAGCCGTGGAGGAGGTCGGCGGAGAGATACACGTTGGGGCGCATCCAGGGGAGGTGGACCTTCGCGCCTGGGCCGATTTCGAGGGAATTGGCCCAGTATTGGCTCTTGACATCGCCGACGTAATTCACATTGAAGAGAACCTGAGCGGTGGTTTTGTCCCAGGCGTGGAAGGTGCGGCCGGCGCGGTGCTGGGAGTAGAACATCCAGTCCTTGTCGAAGCGGCTTACGTAAATGGCATCGGCGGTGGTCTCGTAGAAGAAGCCGGGAGTCTTGCTGCCGAGTAACTGGCCGAAGCCTTTCGAGAAATTGACGCCGCCGCGGTAATCGGGGATGGCGTAACCTTCGTCGCGGCGACCGGGCATGTAGTTGACCGATTCGCCGGCTTCGAGCCAGCCGGTGAGATGATGCCAGGTTTTGGATGCTGCGCCGACTCCGAAGATGAGCGAGCTTTCCGAGAGATAGCCGGCGCCAAAGGCGGTGGGAACTTCGCCTCGCATGTCGCCCATGAAGCGGGTGGAGAGATAGAAGCTCACGAGTTTGTTGACGCGCTGCCAAGGAAGCGGCAGGGTGTGTTTGATCTGGCTGTAGGTGAAGACGTCCATCCAGCGCGAGGAGAACATGGGGAGCGCCCACAAGGTGGTTTGGGGAAGCGCGTCGCCGTTCAGGGCGTGGAAGGCTTTGGTTGCTTCGGCGGCGATTTGAGGGTCGTCGGAGTTGCGGGCGAGAGAGAACCAGGATTTGGCTTCGGCATCGTCTTTGGCGAGGTTGTATGCCCAGCCGAGCTGGAGCATGACTTCGGAGTCGTTGGGATCTTCTTCGTGGGCCTGGAGCAGATACTTGATCGCATCGCGCATGTAGCCGAGCTTGAGGCTCTTCATGCCCATCGACTTCGCGTCGGAGGCGGCCGAGGCGCCGGATGCGGCGGGCGAAGGAGCGGCGGCGGCACGGGATTTGAAGCCGAGGAGCGAATCCAGTTGGCGGCGCGCCAGCGGGTCTCTGGGATTGATCGAGAGGACTTGCTGGAACTGTTCGACGGCGTGCTTGTCGTCGTGCATGGCGAGGTAAAGATAGGCGAGTTCGCGGCGGAGCGTGAGGTTTTCGGGGTCGAGCTTGAGGGCATCGACGAATTCGTAAGGGTAGGGATAGCGAAGTTGGGCCGTGCAGGGGGCGTCGGCGGCCTGACCGGGACACGTCATTTGCTCAAGAGCGAGTTCGGCGGTGCGGGAATCGCGCGAGCGGGAAGCGGCGAGGAGCGCGGCGTGCGATTCATCGAGACGATTGAGTTGTTGCCAGACGCGGCCGAGAATGAGCAGGAGCTCGGGAAGCTGAGGCTTGAGCTTACGGCAGATCTCGTATTGTTCGGCGGCGAGCGGGAGGTCGTCGCGCAGCTCGGCTAATTGGGCGAGTTCCCAGTGGGCGCTGAAGGTAGAGATGTCGGTGGGATTGGGCGCGCGGGCGAGGGCTTGCTGCCAGCGGGCGATGCCATCGGCGAGCGGCTTGTCGATGTTCCGAAAGGCCTGCTCGGCGGTGGCGCGCGTGGAGGCGGAAGCTTTGTAGCGGAGGCGGTAGAACATGCGGCGGGCTTCGATGGGCTTCTTGGTTTCGAAGGCGAGGAAGGCGTATTCGAGCGCGGCGGTTTCGTCGTTGGCGTTGAGGTGCATGGCGCGTTCGAATTCGTCGCGGGCGTCGGCGTTTTCGCCGGCTTTGAGAAGCGTGTAGGCAAGGTCCTTATGAGCGGCGGCGTTGCTGGGCTGGAGTTGCAGGCCTTTGCGGAAGAGCGCGATGGCGGAATCGTAGTCCTTTTGCGAGAGAGATTTGTAGGCCTGGTTGAGGTCGGGGTCGCCGGGGGTTTGGGCGGGCGCGGTTAGGGCGCAGAGGACGGCGATGGCGCAGAGCTGGAGTGCGAGCCGGGTGGACACTTGCTGAAAGGTAGTTGGGGAGCGCTGGAAGATTTCTCGGGTGCAGGGCTAGGCGGCCTTTTGGGCGTTAGGAGCGCGGTTTTGGGCGATTTCGGCGAGGGTGCGGTCGAGTTCTAGGTTATTGGTTAGGACTAATTGGTGGTCGACCTTGGCTTCGGCGAGCCTGACGGCCCATTTATGGAGGTCCTGGCGCCGGGTTTCGGCGGATTGGAGGCGGGCTTCAGCGGCTTTCTTGATGGTTTGCGATTCGAAGCCAATTTCCATCTTGCGCTTTTCGGCTCTGAGCTTTAGGAAGTCGTTGAGGCACTTGTGGAAGGCGCGGTCGTTGGTGGTCTGGTAGCGGAGAAAGAGTGAGAACTGGCGGTCCTGATCTTTGGCGGGAAGATCTTCGGCCATCGTGAGGTCCTGGAGACGCTGGGCGCGCTGCGAGAGCCAATAGTGCTGAGCCATTTTCTCGATGAGGATGGTTTCGGTGATGGTCGTGGGGCGGTGCTCGGCGCGGAGGGCGGCGGCGAGGCAATCGAATTCGTCTTGATCTTCCGAGGGCAGGACGCGGAAGGCGCCGGTCATGCCGTGGCGGAAGTTGTTGAGGCAGGAGGCGGCTTTGCCGGCTTCGGTTTGAGGGCCGGTGGAGTGTTGAGCGTTGAGCTGGTTGGCGTGAATTTGAGCGTCGGTAGCCATGGGGTCCTTTCGGGTATAAATGAAAACGCCGGAGCGGCTGGGCCGTCCGGCGTTGGTTAAAAGCTTAAACGTTAGTAGGTTTCTAATGTAAGTTTACCAGGCGATTCCAAGCGAATCGCCGTAAGTGGGAGACAGCGTTCGAGATAAAGCTTGTGACTGGAGTTGGGAGGCGCTTCAAGAAAGTGGGAAGGATTGAGACTTATAACCGTCTGCAGCGAGCTTGAGACAGAGTTCGCTAGATTGCTGAAGGGTTGCCGGCGCGTGTCGTTCGCGGTGGCGTGGGCTTCCTGTCGTTTTTCAGGGTACGATCAGCTTGTTAAGCACGCGCGGAAAATTCATCGAGCGATCATAGGCACTCATTTTTATCGGACGCATCCTGAGGTCATTAAGCAGTTCCGAGCTAACCCGTGCGTTCGATTCGTGAGGCGGCACGATGGGATTTTCCACCCGAAGGTGTACTTTTTTGAAAACGCAGGCCGGGATTGGGTGTGTCTCTTAGGGAGCGCCAACTTCACTTGTGGCGGGTTCGAACGCAACTCCGAGGCGACTCTCCTTATTGATACAACTGACGATCCGCAGGGGCTCTTGAGGCGGCAGCTAACAGCCGTTCTTGCGGACTATTGGAAGAACGGAAGCCGGCTTACAGCATCTGGGCTTGAACAATATTGGCGTTTGTGGCGGCCCTGTGAACCGCACTCGGAGACGGGGGAAATCGAGCTGAGGGATTTCCTTACGATGACGTGGCGCGAGTACTTGGAACAGGTTCGTCGGGACCGGAATCATGCGGTGTCGAAACGGGCGGACTTGTTAGAGACGTCGCGCAAGCTGTTTGAAGAACACCAGAGGTTCAGTAGATTCTCGAAAGAAGAGCGCCAAGGAGTCGGGGGCTTTCGAGAAAATAATGAGACTCACTGGGGATGGTTCGGCTCTATGGCGCCTGCAAGGGTGTTCAAGAGACGAGTGAACGAAAATGACCGTAATCTCTCCGCCGCGCTTGACGCAATTCCTTTGAACGGTACTGTCACGCGGGACGACTATCTTTCTTTTGTGAAGTGGTTCAAGAGAGCTTTTCGGCGAAGCGATATTCACGCAAGCAGAGAGCTGGGAGGAACTGCGTTCGAATGTTCTGGAAGCAACCGCGCTCCATTTCGAAGACAGCTCCGGACGTCCGCAGTTGGTGCAACTGCATTATGTAAGAGATGAGCTTATTCCGTTAGAAGCGGCATGAGGCTGCCTCGGGGTGTTTCCTCGGCTCGCTTGATTCGGGTACTAGTGAAACCGCCTCTCGTTCGAAAACCTGAAGGCATGACTGAAAGGTTCGGTCCTCAAGGGAGAGATGATACTTGATGGAATCACTTCCAAGAAGCGCTTGAGAGTTTCGCGATCCACCTCCTTGGACGCTGCGTCGATATGTGAATCGCGGCGTTCCGTATGGTGTTTCTCCGAGGCGATCGCACCATATAGGTCATCGCGGCGCCTCTTAACCTCTTCAATCTTAAAGTTCTTATGTTGGCTGGTTTTGGAATCGTACTGAGTGTGATGCGACAGGCATAGGAAGCGAGATTATCTTCGGCCGCGTTCGTTGCATCTTGATCCAGGTGAGCGATTTGCCCCATTTTCTCTTGGAGATCACCATGCAGGGAGAAGCAAATTGCGCATCGCCGCGCACTTTTCAGCAAGACAGCTTTCTCCACCTCGGCTGAAATTTGTTTTCGCATTTCGATTGGGCGAGAACCCTAGCTGGATTCTCGCATCTGAACGCCGATGCCGGGACAATCACTTTGCTTTAACCGTCTTCCCAGTTAAACCGAGGTGAGCAGCGGCCGCGAGCAGGTGGCGGTCGTTGGTCCATATCTCGTGTTCACTGGCATCCAGGGCTGTAGCGAGATGAATGGCGTCGCCGGCGCGTATGGGAACGGTGGGCGGAAGACTACGAACCAAGCCGGCTGTTCTGGATAGAAGAGCCTGCGTGATGGGAATGAAGTTCCAGAATCCTGTAGAAACGTGGTCGCGGAAAAGATCCAACAACTCGCCTCCTTGAGCTGCGGTAAGAGACCGCTCGACGACGTGGCGCTTGAAGACGCAAGTGACTTCGATAAGGGCCCAGGAAGACGAGCAGATATCGGAAGAGCGCCGAATCAGGTCTCTCACTAGATGCGCGTCGGGTTCGTTTACGTAGTATTTGGCGATGTAAGCCGAGTCGAGATACATCTGCTAGCGGTCTTCTTCGAGGAAACGGCCGCTGTCGCCGGGAACGGAGGGGAAGCGGTTCCATAGCTCGGTTAAGTCGGGCGGCCGGTTGCGGATTCGTTTTTTCGTTAAAGGTCGCAGTTCGGCGACCGCCTCGCCCCGCTTTTCAATGACGATGACCGCCCCGTCGGCAGCTTCCCGGACCAGTTCCGACGTCCGGATATGGAGTTCACGAACGGAAGCTTTGCGCATGTGCTACATAGTAGCACTTCTTCAGCTCGTGGCGCCGGAAGCCGGGGTTCGAACGGCGCGAGTTTGGGGCGAAGACACAGCGAAACCCTGGAGGGCGTAGGCGAGTCTCATGGATAGGAACAAGACAAATGGCACTCGAAGAACTTCAAGAGAACGCGATGATGAGTCACCTGGTGCGGGCTCTCGAGCGCGGCCAGGACATAGGTCATTACGGCAGGCTGGTGTTCGTGATGGTGGGCCAGCATTTCCTGTCGGACGATGAGGTTATCGCGCTGCTCACCAAGGATGCGGATTGCGACGAGCGGAAAGCGCGCGCGATCGTTGCGCAGGTGAAGTCACACGGATACAATCCGCCGAAACCGGAGCGTATTTTGCAGTGGATGAAGGAACAGGAATTTCCGATTTGCGAGGCGGCGGACGGGGACACAGAGGGATGCAACGTATATAAGTCGCTGAAGTTTCCGCCGGAGGTTTACGAGCGAATCGCGAACTATTATCGGGGGCATGGCTGACGGGCGGGATGATCCGAGCGAGCGTGGCGGGCTGAAAAAGAGGAGCTCGGGAGCACATGAATGCCCCGAGCTCCCATGGAGGAAAAACCGGACCTGAACGATTTCTGGAATCGTTAAGATCGGGAGGCTTTCCTTCTCATCTTCAAGGCTCCGAGGCCGAGAGCGCCGGCAAGCAGAAGGCCGTAGGTGGAGGGTTCGGGGACACCCGAGGCGGCTGCGGCGCCGCTGCTGAAGGATACAGTGCCGATCACGGTCCCCGGCGAGGTCGCGCCGAATTCGATCAGGTCGGCCGTGGCCGATCCCTTGCTGAGCGTGGCGAAATCAGATGAGTATTGAGAGGCGAACTGCTCAAGGGCCGTTGTGTTGTTGGTCTGCAGGTCGCTCATGATGGTGGATTCGGACGTGCCGCCGAACCAAGTGCTCCAGGTTTGACCCGTGTTGGCGCCGCTGCGGATGGCGAGCACGACATCATTGGCGGTCGAAGGCTGGGTTCCAGAGCTGGTTCCCGAGCTGGTGGTGGAGTTGGTCGCGCCAGCCATGCCGATAAGGGTTACGAAGCCGGAGGAGCTGCCGCTCGACAGGGTTTCCGTCTTGGTCTGATTTGTGCTCAATGAGCCGATCTGAACGGCGTTCATTGCGCTGCTCGAGCTGGTTCCTGTACCAGTCGCGCCAGTGCCGGTGGTTCCCGTTCCGGTGGTTCCAGTGCCGGCGGTTCCGGTGCCGGTGGTTCCAGTGCCCGTGGTTCCGGTACCCGTGGTTCCGGTGCCGGATGTGCCAGTGCCGGATGTGCCGGTGCCCATGGTTCCCGTTCCGCTAGTTCCAGTTCCGGTGGTTGTAGTCGTTCCGGTGCTGGTAGCTCTGTTGCCATACACAAGGTAATCGTTTTGTGTCGGCACATTGGAGTTCACCGTAACTGTGAGTTGGCTGGAAGAGGCGCCGGTCCCGGTGCTTGTGCCTGTGCCGGACGTGCCGGTTCCGGTTCCCGCAGTTCCGGAGCCGCCGGATCCGGACCCAGCGCCGGAACTACCGGTTCCCGATCCGCCGGAAGCACTTCCGCCCGAATTGGTTCCGCCGGAGCCGGTTGAAGCGCCGGAGGCGCCGGCGCCGCCACCGCTGCCGCCGCTACTCGATGTTCCACTGCTGCCGCCACTGCCTCCCGAGCCTCCGCCGGATTGCATGGGGCGTATCACCGTTCCATTCGCATCGAACGGAGACGAATTGTTGATGGTGCTGGCAAGCGCGACAGGAGTACTGGCCAGCAGTCCTACGCACGCTGCAAGTCCCAATAGAAAAAGATGTAAGTTCTTGTTAAAACGCATCCAGGTAAGTTCCTTATTAAGCGATGTTTCGAGAGCGAATTTGTTCCGCTCCGGAAATGAGATACAAGCGAAAGTTATTGGTGACCCTCATAAATCCCGAGCCTGCAATAATTCGGGGCCACGCGGGACGGGACTTACTGGCGCTTTTGGATATGGCAGTTTTCGGTGATAAATGTACGAGCAGCTCGCACTCGGGGTATCTACTTACTAGCTAACCTACTGTAAGTGGTCTGGAGATCGCCGTCGCGGGGGGATGGCGCTTTCACGGAGCGATGGTTGATTCGAGCGGAGCAGACCTGCGGGGGAGCCAGGGTCCTACGGGGTCTGAGGATTGGCTCTAGGGGGACGGCGTAAGGAGGAAAAAGGAGATGCGCGTAACCGGGAGGCAGGCTGGCGCCGTCGAAAACGAATGGCTATGTGTAGAAGAGCGAAGGTGACGATAGGAGTGGCATTCGGCACGGCGGCGGCGCTGATGGCCGGCGCGGCTTCCTGGCAGAAAACAGATCCGGCGCAGTGGACGAGCGAGGATGTGTATCAGATCTTGAACAGTTCGGGATGGTCCAAGACGGTGAAAGTGTCGGTAGCGCGCACGGCGGGCTATGGCGGCGGGAACGGCGGAGGCGGGGGAGGAGGTACGTGGGGCGAGGGGATGCCGGGCGGGGGCGGTATGGGCCGCGGCGGTTGGGGCGGCGGCGGGATGGGCCGTGGAAGGCGAGGCGGATATCCGCCGGGCGACCAGGGGACGCCGGTAACGGTGCAATGGGCGAGCGCGCTGCCGGTGCGGCTGGCGGAGGCGAAGACGAGCGGGGGCGAAGTGAATGCGGCGGAGATGAAGCCGTTAAACGAGTATGTGATTGCGGTAGTCGGGTTTCCGAAATCGGGGTTCGAGCCGAGGCAGAGCGACTCGGGCGAGGCGCCGGATGACGGGCAACTGGCCGACCACTTGAAAGTGATAACGGTGCTGTCGTATGGCAGCCAGCGGTTGAATCCGGTGAAGGTGGAATTGAACCAGGGGCGGGATGGGCGCGCCGTGTTTCACTTCGAAAAATCGGCACCCATTACGCTCGAAGACAAGGACGCCGAGTTTCGCATCACATCGGACCGGATGGAGATTAAGAAGAAGTTTGCTTTGAAGGAGATGGAGTATCAGGGGAAGCTGGAGATTTAGGGCGGGATTCAGAGTTCAAGTTTTCCTTGAAAGAGCATCTCCTCTAGCGTGAAGAATTGGACAATAGCGATGCGGCCGATTTGGGCTTCGAAGGTGACTCGGCGGTCGTTGCGAGAGATCTCGGCCGCAAGCGGGAAGTAATAGAGGACCGCAGTATCGTCGTCGCGCTGGATCACTTCGACACGAGAGGGGCGCACGGCCGGTTTAGCGCCGCGGCGAAGGACGGCTTGGCTTGCAAGCGAAGCAGACAGACTGTTGGGTGCGATGTAGGCGTGCACGCGAGGGATTCCATAGACCGCCAGCGTGTAGGCATCGGCCGTCTCGAAGGCAGGCCCCGCGGACTTTAATTGCGCCAGGCGAATGGGGAGCGCGCTTTCCCAGCGAAGCTGCAAGGCGATGGACCGATGGGGTTGCTGGACGGGCGCTTCGGGCTTGGCGATATCGAGGAGACTGCGCGGCGCCTGAATGCGGGGGCGGTCGTCGGCGAGGCCATCGTAGCCGAGGCCATGCTCCTGGCCCATGTTACCGCCTTCGCGGCGTTGATCTTCCGTTTGAAGAGGACTGATTGCGGCCCGGACGGTTTTGGCCCAGGGAGAATCAGCCAGAAGGCGCCGAGTATCTTCCGGGCTCCAGGCCTGGGGCCGCTTATCAATCCATGGGGAGGTTTGCGCCGAGAGAGTAATGGCCGCCGCACTTACAAGTAGGCACGCTCGTAACATGCATTTACTTAGAACTTGACTAAGAGGTCCACGTCGAATAATATCTCGTCGCGGCGGAGGTCGGGGAACCAAACGCCGCCGGCGCCAGCGCAACTTGCAGAGGCGGCAGCGAGGACCGTTTGGCCGGAAGCCATGCCATTCATGCAGGCGTATTGGGTGGGAAAACCGTTGTTTGTTCCGGGCGGAGGCGTGATGCCGCCGGCGCCCGACCAATAGGGTACGTTGGCGTGGCGGTAATCGCCTTCAAAGCGGAAGGTGATCCATTGGCGGGGCATGTAGTCGAAGGTCATGGAAGTATCCCACGCTTTGAAGGGATCGCCGGGATTGCCGGTGAAATAGGGAGAGTTGATGGCCGCAGACGCAGCGCTTTCTCCGTTTATGGGCGGGATCAGGACTAAGTAGCGGCCGGGGTTATTGATTTGGCCGCCGCCGATTGTGAGCGCGAATAGGTCGCGATGCCACCAGAAGCGGTTATAGAGCATATACCCAATGAAGCTTTGCTTGGGGCCACCTTTCGTATCGCCATGACAACTTACTCCGCCGCCGAATTCGCAACCGAGGTCGCCTGTGAAGGTGAGCGCTATTTTGTCAAGGCCGAAGCCGGGGCGATCGAAATATTTGAGTTCGATGCTGTTGTCGGTGTGAATGCGGCTGCGGTTGGGAATATAGAGGTCGTCGTGGCCGAGGCCGTAGTTATTCGAGACTATGTTCAGCCAAGAGTAGGGCGTGTACTTGACCTGACCGCCCAGGCCTTTGCGCGAGTTGCCGGAGGCGTAGGATTGCCAGCCGTTGATGATCCAGGGCTCGATTTTGAGGTGATGAGTGGGAAACATCTGGATGCGGACGCCCTGGAAGAACCAGGGGGTGTTGGACGAGACGTAAGACGGCTGATAGGCCCAGTTATCGAAATTGTAGTAACTGAATAAGCCGATGTAGGACATAAAGATGCCCGCATCGATATTCATGCCGTGCATGACATTGACGTGATAGCCGCCGTAGGCTTCCGAGAGATAGCGGTCTGCGTCGGCGAGATCCCATTGGCCTTTGGCATAGCTGGGGTCGTTGCGAATGGTGGCTGTCGAGTATTCGCCGAATTGGGTCATGAAACGGGCGCGGACGTTGTCCCAGTGGAAGTCGCCGCCGATGCCCATTTGTTCGAGCTGGATCTCATTGGAGCGGAAGAGCTCGCTCGAGCCCCCCATGGAGTCGTCGGTGGGTTTATTGAAGTCGTAAGTGTAAGTGAGGTCGGCGCGGATTTCGGGAGTGAAGAATTTGGAGTCGAAGGCCACGTCTTTATTGCGGGGGTTGCCGTTGAGCCAGGTCCAATCGTAATCGGCAAAGGGAGTGAAGTTATCGACAGCGGCGGGCGCCGGCGGCTCCGATTTACTTTGAACCACGGGCTGAGCGGGAGACGCGGGCTCGGCCGCTGGTGAGGAGGCGCGGGCGGCTTTGAGTTCCGCTTCGAGTTGATCGATGCGTTTCTTCATGGCCTCAAGTTCGTCGAGGATGGCAGGGGTGTTGGAGGGCGGTGGGGCTACACCCGCGGTTTGCGATTGGAACGCGGCGGCGGGAGGGATCAGAGTGGAGGCAGTTAGAATCGCCGGGAGCAGGAGTAAGTAGCGGGCCATGAGTCTGACTCGATTATGCGGAGCCAGTCATGAGGAAAGCATAAAGATTCCAAAAGAAGAGCGTAAGGGTAGTTATGGATTTTCGAGTTGCCTGACTAATTGGAGGACGACGTCGCCGACGACCTGGAAGCTGTTTACGCTGAGTTTGTCCATGGTGTCTTGGGCAGTGTGCCACCAGGCGCCGAGGGGAGCGTCCTGGGTGCGAGGCCCGTAATCGAGGTCGATGATGTCGATGGCGTTCACGCCGGCATCGACGAAAGGCTTGTGATCGTCTTCAATGGCGCCAGGATCGTGGCGGAAATACTTGGCGTCTCCGAGCTTGTCGGCGATGTTCCAGACCATCTCGCGGAGAGATTGCGAGGAGGAATCGTCATCGGAGAGATCGAGGTTCTTGTCGCCGATCATGTCGATGTTGATGAACGCCTTGAGATGAGAGAGCGTGCCATCAGCGGCCCATTTGGCAGCGAGGTGACGGCTGCCGTAAAGGCTGTCGGTAGCGGTCCAGGAGGCGACGTCCTCTTCACCATCGAAGAAAACGATATAGATGTCATCGGGGTGCTTGATGTTGGAGACGATGCGGGCGAATTCGATCAGGAAGCCTGTAGAGGAGCCGGCGTCGTTGGCGCCGACGAAGTGGACCATGGGGATGCGCTTGGTGTCGTAGTGGCCGGTGATCGCGACGGCCTTGCCCGAGTTGCCTGGAAATTTGACGAGGATGTTGACCATGGAGACGGGGCCGATGGGAGTTTGACCCTGGAAGGAATCGAGCGAGACCTGGCCGCCGGTGGGTTTAATTTCCGAGATGATCCAGTCGCGGAGGCGTCGGATAGAGTCCGAGCCGGAGGGGCGCTCGCCGAAAGTGACGGCGCGGTGGGTGAGTTGGAAGGCGGCCGCGCCGTCGAAGCCGGAAGCGGCAGGAGAGGAGTGAGGCGCTGTACAAAAGGAGAGGCGCACGGAGAGGCTAAACAAAAGCGATGCGAGGGCTAAAGTGCGAAGCGCCGCCAGCCGATGAAGTATACACATGAAGATGTTCTAACCGGGATTGCCGATCGAGGAGCGTTAAGCGCTTTCGGAGAGCAATCGCTAGAGGAAAAGACTGTAGTATTATAGCTTTGCACTGAACATTTCGCAGGATTATATGGAGTCCGTTGGACAGAAACTCCGCGCTATCCGTCTGCAGCAGGGGTTGACGCTAGAGGACATCAGCGCCAAGACCCGGATCAGCAAACGAAACCTTCAAGCCATTGAGAGCGATGATCTTACGCCGATGGGTTCATCCTTTTTCTACAGGAGCTTCGTTCGGCAGTTCGCGCAGCAACTGCGGGTGGATTATAGCGAGCTGGCGGCCGCGGTTCAGGAACTGGGCAGCACATTGCCGGAGCCTCTGATGCCGGGCCAGGCAGCGAGCGGGATGGAGGCGCCGAAGGTCCCTGCATTGCGGCGGCCGCGCTCGAAGGGCCTGCGCTGGATCTATTCGTTCGGATCGCTTTTCATCATGTTGATCGCATGTTCGACGGTTTATTCGATATGGCAGAACTCGCGGTCGAGATTGCAGGCGTCGGTTTCTGATCTCGTGCATTCCATGGTTGACCGGAAAGCCGAGGGCGGCGCCACAGCTCCCAGGCGTGGTATTTCAGGCTCAAGAGCGCCTTCGCGACAGCCGGCGAGCCAGCAGGTAGACGCAACGGCGCCGGCAGTGGGGTTACCGGCCGACGGGGCGTTTCGGCTGGAGCTATCGGCGATTGAGCGAACCTGGCTATCGATTGTCGCCGACGGCGAACAGACTTTTTCGGGAATTCTGGATCCCTCCGAGACGAAGGTGCTCGAAGGGCATGAGACCGCTCGTATCCGTACGGGGAATGCAGGCGGGTTGACTGTGGTGTTTAACGGACGAGCAATTGGAAGCCTGGGGCCACGTGGGCAGGTGCGAACCGTCGTGTTTACAAGAAGCGGGTACGAGACGTTCGAATCTGCGGCTGCCCCTGCGGCTCAATTGACGTTTGCGCCGCTCATCTCGCGCTAGGCGCCGAACCGCGGATAGAGCCGGGGCTGTCGGACTCAGACGGAAGGACGCTGTGCTTGGCAGCTTTCCGCAATCTTCTCTTTTGACGCTCCATCATGATTAGCTCATGGCGGCGGCGCAGCTTCACGGTGGTATCTACCTTGCGCCAGAACTTGCGGAAGTAATCGATGGCGGAAGCAAGCGCGAAGATGACGACGGCCCACATGCCAGCCAGCGCGTAAGGGCGAATGGCGGGCCAGCGGATGGACAACATCACGAGCGTGACGGCGACCACCTGAAACACCATTTTAGATTTGCCGAGTTCGCCGGCCGCAATGGTGAAGCCTTCGGCGGCGGCGATGCTCCGAAGGCCGGAGACCGCGAACTCGCGGCTGATAATGAGGATGACGAGCCAGGCAGGCAACAGGCGAATTTCGACCAGCGAGATAAGCGCGGCGGATATCAATAATTTGTCCGCGATGGGATCGAGCAACGTGCCGACCGTGGTGACTTGCTTCCAGCGGCGAGCGAGATAGCCGTCCAGTAGATCCGTCGCCGCGGCGGCCAGGAAGACCAGAACGGCGAAGAAGTCGTTGGCAAGGAGCAGAGTGTTGCCCCAGTGGAGCCGGAAGCGCTGCTGCACGAGCGCCGCGACCAGCAGCGGAACGAGGAATATGCGAATTAACGTGAGCAGGTTGGGTAAGTTCGTCAATTCAGTTCAACTATAGAACACGTTTGTGGCTTAGAGTGGCGACGCAGGCGAAGGCGCAGCAGGCGGCGCGGGGGTAGGGACGGTGGACGGAACGGGATTCTTAAGAGTGGTCGCGCGGCCCGTGGTATCGCCACGCAGCCAGATGTAGAGATTGGCAGGCGGGCCGGACTGCTCGGGGAGCGTGACAGCGAGCGACTGAAGCTGGCCCTGGCCGGCTATGGGAACCGGCAGAGCCGAAACATCGAGGCCGTTGGATTGATCCCAACCGGCTTTCTCGATCATTTCGAGATTGCGGCCGGTCAGGGTATAGGCACGCATGGCGGAAGCGGGCGGAGCGGGCGCCGGATCGGCCGAGACTTGGAACGAATCGATTTGAGGCAGGCGAACGATTTGCGCGAGCGGGAAGGGTTGGGACTTCCCTGCCCTGCCGTTATCGATGATGGCCTGGAGCGAACAGCCAGCCGGGAGGGCGCCGGTATCGAAGGACAGGAAGAGTTGATCTTGCGAAAGCTGCTGGAGGCTGTAGGCGGAGGTCTGCTCACCGATGTGGAGCGCAGCGCCTGGAGAAGCGGCATCGGCGCAGGCGAGCTGGAGGGTGCTGGAACGGGCGATGTTCTTGACGTCGAGCATGGCCGTGAGATTGTATCCGGCGGGAAATTCGCTGGGACGAGTGGCGATGGCCATGCCGACGGGGAGCGAAAGCTTGGAGCTGGCGATGAGGGGCAGCGGTCCGGTGATCTGCAGGGCGTCGGGAAACGAGAGGGGCTCGCTGCGATCCTTCATGAATGCCTGGACGGCGAGGGAAGCGCCGGGTTGAAGGTTAGATTTCAACTGGACGGTGAGGTTTCGCTCGCCGCCATTGCCGGCGGCGGCGCCAAGCTCTAGGACGGCGTTGGACGCAGCGAGACGGGTGAGTTCATCGAGGCGCTCGCCTTTGAGGACGTAGTGCTGGATGGCGACGCCCTGATTGGCAAGGATCGGCAGGTTATCGATCTTCGGGGGATTCGGCAGGATTTTGAAATCGACCGGATGAGGTTTGCCGTCCTGTTGAGCGATCAAGAGCGCGTATTCGCCGGGATCGAGATCGCCGGTGTCGATCTGGACATCCATGCGATCCTGCGGCCCTTCGCGAAGGCCTTTGGGCAGGACGAAGGGGACGGGTTGCGCGGTGGCGAACTCGTCGTTGAGTTTCTTGACTTGGACCTTGGTGGTGAACTCGAAGTCGCCACCGGAGAGGGTTACGGGTATCTTGCCGCTCTTGGCGACGAGCGAATCCTGGGAGGCGGCAATGAGGCTGGCGTGTTTGAAGTCGCTGAGGGGGAGGACGTGAACGAGGCCGGAGACCGCGAAGGGCACCCAATCCCAGTAGGCTGTCAGCCGGTAGTCGCCAGCCGGAAGAGCGGCCTTGGCGAGATCGAGTTCGAGGGCTTTTTGATTGCCGAGTTTGAGGACAGTGACGGCGGATTTGACGGCGCCACTTTGGAGCGTCCAGAGGCGGGCGCGCTGGAGGTACTTCCATTCGGGATCCGGAAGCTCGACAGGCAAAGGCGATTTCTGGCCGGCGGGGATGAAGTTGGATTTTTCGATGTGGATGGCGGGCAAGGGCATGTTGGGAATGCGGCTGGCCCAGATGTAGGCGATGCGGGTGTGAGGCGGCGCGGGAGTTTGCTGGCCGCAGAGATTGACGCCGGATTGCGCGAGAGGCTCGGCGAAAGAGGAACGGAACTGGGTATCGGGGAAAGCGATGGCTCGGAGGTCGAGGAGCATGGCGGCGCCGCCGGTGGCGAGTCCGATGGGGCTGCCGAAGAAGAGAGTGGCGGCGGCGGTAGCGAGGCTGGCGGTTTGTCCGATGTTGACGGCGGTGGAGGGCGTGAGGGGATTGTAGGCGGCGAGCTGCGGGTTCATGCTGGCGAAGAGAGTTTCGGCCTGCTCGGCGGGAGGGGCGTTGCGGTCGAGCTGGACGGCAAAACCGTATTGGGAGGCGAAGCCGGTAAGGGCTGCGTTGACGCTGTTCGATGAGCTTTCGGCGTTAGAGAGCGCTTGCACGAGAGCTTCGGTTTGGGCGGTTTTGTCGGCGTAATCGGCAAGCTGGGCGATGAGGACATTATCTTGCGAAAGGAAGTTGCGGACCTTGCGTTTACTGAGGCCTTCGGGGCCGTAGACAAAGGCCGCGAGGGAGACGGTTTCGGGGATCTTCCATTGCTGAGGCTTGGCGGCGGAGACCGGGTCGGTGACGACGACCATGGGCTTGCCGGGCTCGATTTTTGCCGGGACCATGACAAGCGCTATTTCGCCGGGACGTTTTTCCCGACCGCGCAGGAGGGGCGAGTAGCGCAGGGTGTCTTCTTCGCTCAGATGGATGATGGTGCGGAAGGGGAGCGCATCAGAATTTTGAGGCGAGTAGACACGGAGATCGACTGCGCCGAGCGGGGCGCCGGCAGGACAAGCCGGGATGGGCGGCGCTTCGGGGGCGGGAGCGGCAGGGTTCGGAGCATTGGATGAGGAAGGCTTGGGCGTGTCCTGCGCTCCGACCGCAAACACCAGAAGGAGCGCCACGCAGGCGGCGCGCAAGAGCATTCTAGTTTCAGGATAGCGAGCGCCCCATTGAGCGCAGCGTGTGAACTAGGAAGCTGAGACGGCAGTGGGGGCTGGGTAGGCGAGGGTCGCGCCTTCTATTTTGCAGAAGGGCGTCATGGCGTGACGGTTCGACTTAGTCGCGCTCATGATGTGTTCGACCGGATAGGCGCGGGCGGCGAGCGCGTCGGCGATGAGCGAGCGATGACATCGCCAGGGCACGGCTTCGGCGCACATCAGCGCGATGGGTTCGTGAAGCGCGAGGGCGATCAAAGTTTCGAGCGCAGAGGCAAACTCGGGAGTCTGCATGTAGTCGGCATAGCCGCGAAAGGAGTCGTTGCGCCAGCCCAGGTTGGGCGAGTCCTTGCGTGGGCGGCGCAAGCCGCCGAGCGCTTTCATGTGCTGGTAGGCGATGCCCGAGTCGCGAAGCCGCGGAGCGAGAGCTTCCTGGCTGTACTGCGGGTTGTGGCGCGATTTCGGGATGGTGCGAACGTCGACGAGGCGCTTGACACGGTGGGCTTGTAGCATCTCAATGAGCGCCTCAACGGGGCGCGTGGAATGCCCGATGGTTCGAATGACCGGCTTCTCCATTCTCTTTATTGTTGGCTGGAGGCGCTGTGTGGCCGCAGGGCTTGGGCGGCAGCCGACGCGATGAAAGGAGGATCTTCCACATCCGAATCGGCAGAGACTCCGGCTTCCGACGAATCTGACCCCGGAAGAAGTTTCCAAGCTGAACGGACTCCCGTCTCCGGCCCAGCACGCTTGCAGCGCTCTCGAAAGTTGCACAAGCCAGAATGAGCCGGTCCATCGTAGAGCCGGTCCATCGTAGAGCCGGTCCAGCGTAGAGCTGGCCCAGCGTAGAGCTGGCCGATTTACTTCGCACGCACGTTAGCTGAGTTCTTGGGCCAGTCCGATGAGAAGCCCTTCCGGCCCGCGGATGTAACAGAGCCGATACGCCTGTTTATACTGGACTACTTCGCCTACGAGATGCGCGCCGCGCTTGCGGAGCCTTTCAAGCGTCTCGTCGATGTCATCCACCGCGAACATCACCCGGAGGTAGCCTAGAGCGTTCACCGGCGCTTTGCGGTGATCCGCCACGACAGGCGGCGTGAGAAAGCGGGAGAGCTCGAGCCGGCTGTGGCCGTCCGGTGTGCACATCATGGCAATCTCGACGCGCTGATCGCCCAGTCCAGTGACACGTCCGGCCCATTCTCCTTCGATCGTGGTCCGCCCTTCGAGCTCGAGGCCAAGCTCGCGGAAGAAATCAATCGTCCCCCCGAGATCATCGACGACGATTCCTACGTTGTCCATGCGTTTGAGCGCCATCTGTCCAATCTACAAGGCGTGCTCGCATCTAAGAACGGACTCTTTTGCAACGCTGAAGCACAACGCAACATGGCGCCTCAGAGATCGCTCCCGAATAGTGCTTGCTCGGGGCGGATCACGCGCTAATCGGAAGTGAGCGCACACCAGCTGCATAGATCGCGAGACATAGCTCACGTGACAATCAACTCGCGGGCCGCCGATTACGTGACCCTTCCCGGACTACACACGATTCAGCGATTTTGAGGCTGGATGGAATTACCTGTTCGCGTCTCCTCGCCTGCCATTTCAAGAATTTGTGTTCTCCCAGCGACGGGGCCATCCCAGCGGGCGCGATATGGAAGAAGTCTTCTCGTGCTTGAACAACGCCGAGCGCGACGCTCTGGCCAGGCTTTTGCGAAAACTGGGACACGGGGCGGAGGAGCTTTCGGCCACAAGAAAGAATTGGGTTGCAAATCAGAAAGTAAGGCGTTGAAATGTCAGAGCAAAAGAAAGGGTTGGGCGTCTACGGGACAGCCAGTTTCCATCTTCGGGCGTCATCCATGACCATCAACGAACCAGTCGCCAGCTTTGGTCCCTTTGTGATGAACATCGACGCCGAGTTGCGGGAAGCCTTCGCAGATTACCAGGCGGGCCGCATGGGCCACGTGCACTAAGCTGGCATGCATCGAAAGGAAGATCTCTTATGGCTACTCAATGGGTAATGGCGGCGACCTTGGAGGCGTGAATAGGGGCGCAGCATTTCATGGGAGGAGAAACTTTATGCGCGTTATCTCATCGCTTACTTTGCTCGCGATTGCCGCGAGCTTAGGCTTCGCCCAAGCGACGGGTCCAACGCCCGAGGTCGCGGTCGGCCCGCAATACGACAGCACGCATGTCTACGTGGCGCCCGAAGACTTCCATCGGTTTGTGAAAAGCATTCTAGCGACCTTTGGCGGGACCACCACCAAGGAAGGCGAATTCCAGGTGACGCCGACGCCTAGCCGCACCATGTCGCAAGTGGTGCTGACGCCTGCTGGCACGTTGTCGGTATTCGGGTTCAAGACGCCGATCCCCTATCCATTCGGCGTCGAGCGCACGGGCTATCTGGTCACCGATTTGGACGGCGGAGTCGAAGCGGCGCGGCGTGATGGAGCCGACG